>Ga0209452_1000028_pt1 | contig 132806 bp, 131 predicted proteins | sample WorMetimpBELIZE1_FD_187388 | JGI IMG/M metagenome (GOLD analysis project Ga0209452, IMG submission 187388) | Marine gutless worms symbiont microbial communities from Max Planck institute for Marine Microbiology, Germany - Olavius imperfectus... | ecosystem: Host-associated > Annelida >... | reverse complement strand
TTCCACGGCATCAACGACCTGTAATTTAAAGCCTAGTGTGTAATCACGCTGAGTGCGCTTAATGTAGGATGTATTTGAAGTTGTCATAATTAGTCCTCAATGTGTAAACACATTTCAGGACGAGACACTCCACAAAATAAAAGCCAGTCCCGAGAGACTGGCTTTTTTGATCGGCTTAGAGCAATAGGCATCAACAATTTAGATTACTGGAATGAGCCATGTCCTTTAAATTTATCAATGACTAATATTCGGTTTGTTGAGGATGTTACTGATGCGAAATCGTCGGACATTTATCATCAGTAATTTCCTTTTCTCCTTATAAGACTCTAGCTAATTGCCCGTCGCATCCATCATCGCGACGGGCTTTTTTTATTCCAGCCAAAGGGACGTTGCGACGGAATTACAAGAACGCTTTGTATGGCAGTTCTGGTTCGTTTTTGAAGATGTCGCTAAAGCCACGGAAGTGCTGGTAGTGCATGCGACCTTTATCGGTAGGGAAGGTGTATTTGCCCCCGACTTGCCAGAAGAACGGTGCGAACTTGTATTGCAGACGGTCTTTCTTCATGTTCCACAACACTTCGATTTCGCGTGGGTCGTTTTGGAAGTTCGCCCAAATATCGTGGTGGAATGGCATCACGACATCACAATTCAATGATTCTGCTGCGCGTAGGATGTCAGAAGACGTCATCTTGTCAGTCACGCCGCGAGGGTTCTCACCGAATGACAACAGTGCCACGTCGATTTGGTATTCGTTGCCGTGCGCTGCGTAGTAGTTAGAGTAGTGCGAGTCACCAGAGTGGTAAACCGAGCCACCTGAAGTTTCAATCAGGTAGTTCACTGCGCGTTTGTCCATACCGTCGAGGATTTCTTTATCGTAAGATGAAGTACCTTCTGGCAGCGTGACAAGTGCAGTACGGTCGAATGAATCCAGTACGCGGATCTTCATATCGCCGACCTCAAGTACATCGCCCACTTTCGCGACTACACAACGCTCTTCTGGCACGCCCCAGCCCATCCATAAATCGACACAAGCTTGTGGACCGATGAACTTCACGTGCTCACCACAGTTTTGCAGTACCGCTGCCGCGACGTTCACGTCGATATGGTCAGCATGGTCGTGGGATGCCATCACAGCGTCGATCTCTTTGATAGCAAATGGGTCAAGCGGGAAGATAGCAGTACGTAGGTTTGGTTGCAGCGCTTCGACACCGCCCATACGCATCATTTGGTGCTGGTTCTTCATGAAGGCATTCTTTTGCGTCTTTTTGCCCGTACCACACCAGAAGTCGATAGAGATGTTGGTGTTGCCCTCACTCTTCAACCAGATACCTGTACAACCTAGCCACCACATCGAGAATGTATTTGGTTCTACCACCGTATTTTCGATCTCTTCGTTTAACCAGGTACCCCACTCAGGGAATGTATTTAGGATCCAAGATTCACGAGTGATTTCATTTACTTTACTCATAGCAACACCTTTTTGTTTCACAATTTTTATTAAATTTGGGATGTAGGGAGCCGAGCGCCTTAATTTGTAGTTAAGGCACTGAGCTGAATTATTTTTATTTATTTGAGAAAGAGGCTAGGGCGCGTTAAACCAGAATGACCTGTGTCCCTTTTGCTTCTATCGCTTTGATGACCTCTGGGTTGGCGTTTTTGCCAGTGATCAGAATGTCGATTTTCTCGGTAGGACAGAACAACATGCCCGTTCTGTGACCCACTTTGGAGCTGTCTACCACGACGACGAGTTTGTCGATTTGCTCAAGCATTTGCTGCTCAGCCACCGCGGTTAACATGTCGGCTTTGTAGAGTCCTGCTTCGGTTAACCCTTTACCCGAGGTGAACATCCAATTGCCTGCGTAACTGCCAAGCGAGTTGGGCGCCGGATTTAAGAACAGTTTTTGCGAACGGTTGTATTGACCGCCAATGATGATCACATCGTCATGGTCTTCATTGATCAGGTAGCTTGCCAATGGGAAGTAGTTGGTGACGATCTGTACGTCTTGCCCACACAACTTTTGCCCTAGTAGGAAAGCGGTCGAACCGCAGTTGATGACCACGCTATCGCCAGGCTGACAAAGCTCAGCGGCTTGCATCGCAATCAAGGATTTTTCTTCGTAATGCTCAGTGCTGTTGATGTTCAGCGGTGACCATTTTTTCTTTTCTGCTTCGACGCGTTCTGCGCCGTTGCGTACTTTGCGCAGTTTGCCTAGCTCATCCAGCTTAGAGATATCACGGCGAGCCGTAGCCGGAGAGACGTTAAAGCTCTCAATAATGTGTGAGACGTTAATCGTCTGATTTTCTTCTAATAAAGACAGAATGCCATTGTGTCTTTGTACTTCATTCATATCCATCACCCTATTTGATTCAAATTCACCGAAATGTGTATCTAGTGATTATTTGGTGATTACTTGTGATTTGTTTTGATTCTATTAATCACGCTCTTGATTGTCAAATTCAAGACTGATGAAAATCTGAACTTCATCACAAGAATTTATAAGTTATTGTATTTATTGGTAATTTAATTTTTGTGTGTGATCCGCTTACCATTTGTAGGGTTTTTTGGATGGCAAAATTGATAAATATCAAAATAATCACAAATGAGCATTGCGTGATTACTTTTGATTGTTAGAGTTTATTTCGTGAGCAAAAACTGAGTAGATTCTACGACATCAGATGGAATCACTCTGACCTACATACGATTACAAATAAAAAACACTCTAGGGGTAAAGATATGGAGTTCTTGTACGACATCTTCTATATTTTTTACAGCCAAGTTATGACCAAAGCCCCACTACTACTGGGTTTGGTAACATGCATTGGCTATTGGTTGCTGAGAAGAGACGCCACCACCATCATTAAAGGTTCCATCAAAACGATCGTGGGTTTCATGCTGGTTCAAGTGGGTGCGGGCACCCTAGTTGCTGGCTTCAAACCTGTGATTTCCAAACTTTCCGAATACCACGGGCTAACCGGCTCAGTCATTGACCCTTACACTTCCATGATGTCTACCATGGAAGCGATGGGCGATAACTACTCTTGGGTGGGTTACGCCGTTCTATTGGCATTAGGTATCAACATTCTCTTGGTACTGTTCCGTCGCTACACGGGTATCCGCACCATCATGCTGACTGGTCACATCATGTTCCAGCAAGCAGGTCTGATTGCGGTGTTCTACTTTGTGCTTGGCGCAAGCATGTGGGAAACCATCATTTACTCTGCGGTGTTAATGGCGCTGTACTGGGGTATCTCCTCCAACATCATGTTCAAGCCAACGGAAGAAGTCACCGGCGGGGCGGGTTTCTCTATTGGTCACCAACAACAGGTCGCGTCTTGGATTGCAACAAAAGTAGCGCCAAAACTGGGTGATAAGAACGACAGCGTTGACCACCTAGAACTGCCTAAATGGCTACACATCTTCCACGACAGCATCGCAGCTACAGCGATCGTGATGACGGTGTTCTTCGGCATCATTCTGCTTTCATTCGGTCTTGATAACCTTCAAGAAATGGCGGGCACCACACACTGGACTATCTACATACTAGAAACGGGTCTGAAATTCGCTGTAGCGATTCAGGTGATTGTCGCCGGTGTACGTATGTTCGTTGCTGAGCTGTCTGAAGCGTTCAAAGGCATCTCTGAGCGTGTGATTCCAAATGCGGTACTGGCGATTGACTGTGCGGCTATCTACGCATTCTCTCCAAACGCAATGGTATTTGGTTTCATGTGGGGTGCGCTTGGTCAGTTCGCGGCAGTACTGGCAATGCTGGCATTCGATGCGCCAATCATGATCATCCCTGGCTTCATTCCAATGTTCTTCTCTAACGCGACCATCGGCGTATTTGCTAACCACTTCGGTGGCTGGAAAGCGGTGATGAAGATCTGTTTCGTGATGGGCATCATCGAGGTACTAGGTTCTGCTTGGGCTATCCACCTATTTAGCCAACACGGCACAGAGTTCAACGGTTGGATGGGCATGGCGGACTGGGCGCTTGTATTCCCACCAATCATGCAAGGTCTGTCTGCATCGAAAATGTTCTTCTTCGTTCTTGTTGGTCTGTCTCTGGTTTACATGTTCTTCGCCTCTCGCAAGCTACGTGCTGAAGAAGACGCGCAAGGCACAGTAGACATCAGTGAAGAGCCAGAAGTGATTGAAGCGGTAGAGCAAGCAATCAAAGCGAGCGACGGTCTGCGCCCAGTAAGCATCCTAGCAGTATGTGGTAACGGTCAAGGCTCATCGATGATGATGAAAATGAAGATCGGTAAATACCTAGAGAAGAAAGGCATTCCTCACGTGATGGACTCATGCGCAGTGTCGGACTACAAGTCGAAGCTTGCGAGCACGGACATCATCGTATCGTCGAAGCACCTGTCTGCAGAGATGGAGCCAGGCGAAGGCAAGTTTGTACTCGGGGTGCAAAACATGCTTAACCCTAACTCCTTCGGTGACGAGCTACTCGACATCATCAATAAAAACTTTGTACCAGCAAAATAAAACAGCATGACCAAATATTTCTCTCAATGAAGAGATAAGAAACCAATAACAAACAGCGGATAACAATAGTGGTGCCGGGCTTCGAAAAACCAAAGTCACGGCACCCAAACTGGAGATAGAACAATGGGATTAAAACAATCACTGATCGACAACAACTCAATCAAACTGCAAGCAAAAGCCTCTAACTGGCGTGAAGCCATCAAGATTGGTACGGACATGTTGATTGCCTCTGGTGCGATTCAGCCTTCTTACCACGATGCCATCATCAGCAGCGTGGAAGAGTTGGGTCCTTACATCTGCATAGCACCTAACTTGGCACTGCCACACGCACGACCAGAAAACGGTGTGATTCGTACTGCTTTCGCACTGGTTACGCTAGAAGAGCCAATCTACTTTGAAGGCGAAGACGAGCCAGTTGATGTGTTAATCACGCTAGCGGGCAGTTCTTCAGACGAGCACATGGAAGGTCTGATGGAAGTGACCCAAGTGTTGGATGATGAAGACAGTGAAACGGGCGTGGATTTAGACAAGCTTCGCCGTTGCCGCAGCAAAACCGATGTATTCAACGTGATTGATGAAGCTTTGGCTGTTACTGCCTAAGGAGAAATCATGTACAGCGAACTGAAACAACGTGTGCTCGAAGCCAACCTCAAACTGCCAAAATACGGCTTGGTGACCTTCACTTGGGGCAACGTGTCTGAGATTGACCGCGAGCGCGGCGTGATTGCGATTAAACCGTCGGGGGTGGAATACGATGGCATGCGCGCTGAAAACATTGTAGTGGTCGATTTAGACGGCAATGTGGTGGAAGGCAATATGAATCCATCCAGCGATACCGCGACCCACATTGAGATCTACAAAGCGTTCCCACAAGTGGGCGGCGTGGTGCACACCCACTCACGCAGCGCAACGATTTGGGCACAAGCAGGGATTGATATTCCTGCGCTGGGCACGACGCATGCCGACTACTTCTACGGCGACATCCCGTGCACTCGTAAGCTCTCACAACGTGAAATTGCCGAAGAGTACGAGAAGAACACCGGCTTAGTGATCGTGGAAGAGTTTCGTCAACGCCGCATCGACCCAATGGCAGTACCAAGCGTGATTGTAGCAGGGCATGCGCCTTTCTCTTGGGGAACCAACGCTGACGATGCCGTGCACAACGCAGTGGTATTGGAAGAGATTTCTGCCATGGCATTAGCAACGCGTTCACTCAACAGCGGCATCAAGATCCAGCCTGAGCTTTCAGACAAACACTACCTGCGTAAGCACGGTGAAAACGCCTACTACGGGCAGAGGTAATGACATGTACAAAGTGCTTGCTTTAGATTTAGACGGAACCGTCCTCACCGATGACCACAGCATTCACCCAGAGGTGAAAAAAGCGATTCAAGAAGCGCAGCAGAAGTGTCACGTGGTGATTGTCACCGGACGCCATCACACTGCGGCACGCCCGTATTACGATGAGTTGGGTCTTACCACGCCTATCATCTGCTGCAACGGCACTTATGTTTATGACTACCACAATGACCGTGTGCTCAAGCACAACTCCATTGATAAGGAAGACGCGCTGACGTTCATCGCCTTGGCGAAGGAGTTTCAGGTCAAGATGGTGATGTACGTAACCGATGCCATGACGTACTCAAACTACAACCCAATTCATTACATGGAAGCATTGGAAATGTGGGCGAAAACCGCACCAGAGCATCTTCAACCGAAGATCTACAAAATCGACTCGTTCAGCGAAGAAGTACGCAATACCGAGTTCGTGTGGAAATTCGTAGTGGAAGGTTTACCAAGCTCGGTAGAACGCTTGATTGAAAACCCATGGGTGAAAGAGAAATTCAACGGCGAACGCTCGTGGTCGAATCGCATCGACTTCGCAGCAAAAGGCAACAGCAAAGGCTTAAGACTGGCGGAATACGTTTCTGAGCTGGGTTATCACCCGAATCATGTCATTGCCGTGGGCGATAACCACAATGATATTTCCATGCTCCGTTACGCCGGATTAGGCGTTGCCATGAATAACGCAGACGAGACGGTACGTTCTAGCGCCCGTTTGGTATGCGAAACCGATAACAATAACGACGGCTTAGCTCGTCTGATACGTGAAAAAATTCAAGGATAAGCATCATGACCAAACCAATGATTCAAATCGCTCTAGACCAAACCAACCTAACTGACGCCGTGGCGGTTGCAAGCAATGTACACAGCTATGTCGATGTAATTGAAGTGGGCACCATTCTCGCGTTCGCAGAAGGGATGAATGCGGTCTCAACACTGCGTAAGAACCACCCAGACCATATTCTAGTGTGCGACATGAAAACCACTGACGGCGGCGCGATTTTGTCTCGCATGGCGTTTGAAGCGGGCGCTGACTGGATTACGGTTTCAGCCGCAGCGCATATTGCGACCATCGAAGCGTGTAAGAAAGTGGCGGATGAGTTTAGCGGCGAAATCCAAATCGAAATCTACGGCAACTGGACGATGGAAGATGCGCAAGCGTGGGTGGATCTTGGTATCACTCAAGCGATTTATCACCGCTCTCGCGACGCAGAGTTGGCAGGGATTGGCTGGACAGACGTTGATATTAACAAGATGCATCAACTTTCTGAACTGGGTATCGAGCTCTCTATCACGGGCGGCATCGTGCCAGAAGATATTTACCTGTTTGAAGGCATCAAAGCGAAAACCTTTATCGCAGGTCGTGCATTGGCGGGCGACAAAGGACAAGAGACCGCAGAAGCATTGAAAGCGCAAATCGACCGTTACTGGAACTAGGGGGCGACATGTATCAGAACCTACAACGTCATCGTGTTGGCTTGTATGAGAAAGCGTTGCCGAACGAGTTGAGCTGGGAAGAAAAGCTCAGCGTGACCAAAGAATTAGGCTTCGACTTTCTTGAGATCTCGGTGGACGAATCAGACGAGCGCCGCAGCCGCTTAGATTGGGACGACGAGACGATTTATGCCCTGCGTCACCAGTGCGAACGTTACGGCATGCCATTGCAGTCGATGTGTTTGAGCGCGCACCGCAAGTTCCCGTTTGGCTCGGCTGATCCGAAGATCCGAGAGCAAGCTGTGCTGCACATGGAAAAGGCGATCGCATTGGCGTACAAACTTGGCGTCCGTACCATTCAATTAGCTGGCTACGATGTGTATTACGAGCCAGCAAACCGTGCCACGCATTTGCGCTTTATTGAAGGTATGAAGGAAGCGGCAAAACTGGCTGAGCGCGCAGGCGTGATGCTTGCTGTTGAAATCATGGACACCGATTACCTCAATTCATTGAGTAAGTTTGAGGTGCTCAATCGCGAAGTGAATTCGCCGTATTTCACTGCTTATCCAGACGTGGGCAATATCTCTGGTTGGAACTATGACGTGTGTACTGAGCTGAAATTGAGTAAGCCGCACATTACCCAAATCCACCTTAAAGACACCTATCGTGTGACGCCGGAATACAAAGGTCAGTTCCGCGATCTCGTGATTGGCGATGGTGAAGTGAACTTCGATGCCATCTTCCGCACACTCAAAGAGACAGACTGCGTCGTGCCACTGGTGATTGAAATGTGGGCGCACGATGAACATTGGCGTGCGCACATTCAAACCGCCCAACAGCGCTTAAATCAAGCGTGTGATCATGCGGAATTACCAAGGTTGTTTGCCGCATAATTCTCTTTAAACCGTATAAACACTTACATGCTCCGGTGCTCGTTATTGGGCACCGTTTTCCCATCGTGGGAACGTGCAGTTTTTAACCCTCGTGAAAACTGCACTCTTTCGTTTCATTGGTTGACTTACCATCAGGGTTGGCGCAAAGTTGCGCTTTGTCGTTATGAAACCCCGTTAATCTGAATGAAATTACTCCATCTGCAACTTTTCTGGTACGAAAAACATCACACCCTATTGGAGATGGAAGACCTGCCAATTCTCACCCCAGCGCAAGAGCAAGAACTGCGTGAGTGGGCGAAAACACGCCGCAAAATCCTCAGCTACGAAGTGCATCAACAGCCTTGGGTAAAAGTGAACGTCGACGGTTTCTCGTCGATTTTAGAGCTCAAACCAAATGGTACGCTGGTGGAAAAAGACTTGTTCAGCGAGCGTGGCTTACAGGGCTTATGGAAGGTCAGCGACGGCTTCTTGTTCATCAAAGTCATCAGCGGCGAATTCATCGTCGAATACCAAATTGTTGGTCACACCGAAAACAATGTGCACAGTGGTATCGAGTACATCAACGGCAAAATCAGTACCTACAGCAAGTTTGCCAAACTCGCGAATAATTAAGCCGATTCAATTCGATGTAGAGAAAGGAGCCAAAGTGCTCCTTTTTTGTTGTGGATAGAAAATCCCAACTATTCTTACTTCAAGCAATGAAATCAATGCGTTAATATCCAAGTCATTACCTTATTTCAAACAGTAGCAGGAGGCATGAATCTTGTCTGAAAAAATATCGACGTCGGCGCTGGCAAAAATGCGTCAGATAGAAGCCAAGCTGCTGTTTGCTGATCTCAAACGCGCAGGCTACATCGTTCGCCAAGACGAGAAATGGATTTTGACCGAAGAGGGTGCCAAGTTTGGCGGTGAGTATGTCGATCACCCTAAATTCGGGCAGTTCATTGTTTGGCCGACCAACTTGCACATCGAGCTTGCTGCAACGTCTGGCAAAACCTACAGCGCAACCCAGTTAGGTGAGAAGCTTAAGCTCAACGCCAAGCGCATGAACCAGCTGTTAAGTGAATTAGGCTGGATAAGTAAATCCGAAGAAGGTTGGAGCTTAACCGAAGCCGGAATCCGCGCTGGTGGCCAGCAGAGAACCGATAAAGAGTCGCAGAATACCTTTGTGGTGTGGCACGACGTAGTGCTGCGTAACAAGCGACTCAAGCAGTCTGTGATTGAGTTTTTAGGACAAGATGCCGAGTCCCATTCCACAGATAAGTCGTTTTCTAGTTTTCGCCAGAAGTTTGAAGCTAAGCACCGTACTTTAGACGGGCATTATGTTCGTTCTAAAGGAGAACTGTTGATCGATAACTGGCTGTATTTGGCTGGTGTGGTGCACGCTTATGAGCGCCAACTGCCGATCGACCAAGACGTGACAAGCGATTTCTACCTTCCGGGTGGCAAAGTCTATCTGCAGTTTTGGGGCAGTGACACTGGCGAGATGTTAGAAGCGGAACGAGAGAAGATTCGTGCGGTGTACGAGCAGCATAACTTCAACCTCATTGAGGTCGAACCGAGTGAGTTAGATAAACTCGATGAGGTATTGCCAAAACGTCTGCGCCAGTTTGGTATTCAAGCTTATTAGACGTCCCGCTAGCGGTTGTTTAAATTCCTAAACTTTCAAACCTGCCAGTCTTTAAAAGCGAAAAAACCCGTGATGACTCACGGGTTTTGTGTATTCAGCGTTTATCTTTGGTTAGTACCTGAGGGATTAGAAACCTTTGATGTTTTCCGCTTCTAACTCAGAGAAGTACTTAACTGTCTTCACTTTAAGCTCTTGTTGTGAAGGTTCATCACAAACGATCACTGCTTTAGGGTGTAGTTGAAGTGCAGAAACCGTCCATAGGTGGTTTACGCTGCCTTCTACTGCTGCTTGTAGAGCAAGTGCTTTGTTGTGACCAGTTACTAGGATCATCACTTCTTCAGCGTCTAGTAGCGTGCCAACACCGATAGTTAGTGCGTACTTAGGAACTTGGTTGATGTCGCCATCGAAGAAACGAGAGTTCGCGATACGAGTGTCTTCAGTTAGTGTCTTGATGCGAGTGCGAGAAGACAGAGAAGATGCTGGCTCGTTAAATGCGATGTGACCGTCGTTACCTACGCCGCCCATGAATAGGTTGATCTTGCCGTACGACTTGATTTTGTCTTCGTAGCGTTGGCATTCCGCTTCGTGATCTTCCGCGTTACCGTTAAGAAGGTTGATGTTCGCTTCTTGGATGTTCACGTGGTTGAAGAAGTTGTTGTACATGAATGAACGGTATGATTCTGGGTGATCCGCAGGGATACCGATGTACTCGTCCATGTTGAAAGTCACAACGTGTTCGAAGCTCACTTCACCTGCTTGGTAAAGTTCGATCAATGCTTTGTAAGTTGCTAGAGGAGTGCCACCAGTAGGTAGACCCAGAACGAACGGACGCTCAGCAGTTGGTTTGAAGTCGTTGATGCGCTTAGCGATGTGTGCTGCTGCCCACTTGCCTACTTGTGCTGCTTGAGCTAACGGGATAAGTCTCATTTTGTGCCCCTAGTTATTGGAATTTAAGATGTCCTGAAACATTAATTCGCATTATAAAATAAGTAATGGCGATCTGCTATTGTTTTAGGTCAAAATTTTGCTTTTTCTTTAACCAATGTTGCTTTTCTCAACAGTTTTCACGTTTGCTTGTTGCGATTACCCTCTTATATAGAGTGCGTTAGACTAGTTGATTAGCGTTTAAAATTTATGACTGAAAAAAAGTTTTTTGGCTGAATGAGCGAGCCAAATTGAACCGAGTTGCGTAGGAGAAGGGGAAGAAAAATGCCGAAGTTATGATCTCACGCAATCTATGGTGTGGCACGGCGTTTCTTCCTTAACCATACTTAAAGTGTGTTTATTGCTGAGGGAATCGCAATGAAAAACGACTTAGACGCAACCAAAGTGCTGCAAGCATACGAATGTGTGATGAACAACGGCACGCCTACTGAGTTTGGCAAGATGTATGAAGGGGTAGAAGCCTTTTCTGATTACGACGGCTATAACGTGTTTCTGAGAGGCAATGGCGTGGAGCTCAAAGTGGGTTTCCACAACACCTATCAGTTGGAGTATGACCAAGAGCATCTTAAAGACAGCTTCTTGAAGAAGGTCGCCATGCTGGCGAAGTGAGTGCTCGCCGGATAAATAGGTTTACTAAAAAATGAAAAAGCCCTTTGGTGAAACACCTCTGGGCTTTTGGAAAAGAAAAATTTTTGCAACTCCACAGAATGAAACACTCTGGGGATTAACCAAGCATTAAGGCTTGGCAGAGTCGGTTAATCGTCTTCTGCTAGGCTCTCTTCTGCGTAGTCATCTGTCGCCTCTGGTTTGTTACGACCATTTAGCGTGTGGAAGCGTTTGCGACCACGAGCTAATTGTGTGTATTTTAACCAAGTGCGCTCGATCTTAGTTTTCGCTTTGCCTGGGTTTTCCAGAACTTTTACGAAGTGTTTCTCTTCGCTGTTCTCAGGTGTCAACTCGCCTGACTCTAGGCCAAGCATAGTATCCCCATAAATTGTTAGGATTTCCTCTTCCGAAAGAGTAAAATCGCCAGACTTTGCAAAGCCGCGTGGGAATTTTACGTTGTCGTAAAAACGTTTTTTGCCATGACGAAATTCAGTGTCAGACATATCAACAGCCTCTGTAACCGTTATTGATGAATGTGATGAATTACGGCGAAAATTAGGCGCAAAGCTAACAAAAGAAAAACAAAACTTTTTTGTCGTCAAAATTTTAATTAGTTGTTAATCTGGTTTTATATTGACCAGGAGATGGTTTATGGATGTAAAGGTCTTTCGAACATTTTTAGAGCTGGCAAAGGTTCGTCACTTCGGACGAGCTGCTGAGAACTTGTACATTACTCAAGCCGCAGTGAGCGCACGCATCAAACAACTCGAAAGTTATTTCGATACGCAGTTGTTTATTCGTGATCGAAATAACATAAAGTTGACCTCCGCAGGTGAGCGTTTAATAGGCTATGCAGAGGTGATGGTCACCACTTTGCAGCAAGCCAAACTCGAATTATCCCTCGAAGATGGCAAAGCGTTACAGCTCACCATGGGTGGTACGCCGAATATTTGGGATGCTTACCTGCAAAACTGTTTGAGTGTCGTGACGGACTCGTTTGGTGGTTACGGTTTTATGGCGGAAGTCATGGGACGTGAGATGCTAAGCCGCAGCCTGTTGGAACGTACACTCGATATGGCTTTCGCCTTCGATCAAATCAAAGCGGATGAGCTTAACTGCAAAAAAGTTGCTGACGTGGTGTTGGTGCTGGTGTCTACCGAACAAGATTCTCTTGATACGGTGTTTAACAAGAAATACGTTTACGTTGATTGGGGTACGCGCTTCGCTTCAGAACACGCGGAACGTCACCCGAAAATCCCAGCGCCTTACCTTCGCACTTCTACCGCTCGTATCGCGTTAGACTTCGTTTTAGAGAAAGGTGGCAGCGCATACCTACCAGCGTCTCTGGTAGAGCCGTTTATTGCAAGCGGGCAGCTCCACAAGGTGTCTGGCGTAGAAGATTGGTACCGCCCTATCTATTTGAGCTATCGCAAAGCCAGCACGTCTGTAGAAGCGATTAAGCAGGTTGAAGAAATCGTAAAAGAGATTGACCCGCTAACCGCGTACAGCTTGCAGCAAATTGCGGACATTCCTGCAGACGAGTAATTTCTGCTTTTGCGATCCAGAGCAAAATTAAACGAAAACCCCTTGGTGTGATGCCAAGGGGTTTTTTATATGAGGCTGCATAAATCTTTAAGCATTTATAAAGCCAAGCAATGGCTGAACCGAGAGTTATGGCAGATCGAACACCAATGCGGTTATTGGTTTGTCCGAATCATTGCGGAACATGATGGTGCTCTGCTGTTCTACTTTCGCTCCATCACCACCGGTCAATGTGGTGTTGTCGACCTTAAGCTCACCTTCCACTTGATGAACATACACGTTGCGACCTGATTCGATAGCAAAGCTTAACTCGGAGTTAGCGTCGAGAATCAACTGATGCAGTGTTGCATCTTGCTTGATGTGCAGCGTACCGTTATCACCAGTTGGTGTTGCAATGGTGGTTAAGCCTTTTTCCTGACCAAAGTCTTTTTGTTGGTAACCTGGTTTATTGCCAAACGTGTTTGGTTGAATCCAGATTTGCAGAAAGCGCAGTGTTTCACTGTCTGAAGCATTGTATTCACTGTGATAAATCCCTTTGCCAGCCGACATCAGTTGGAATTCACCAGCAGGCAAGGTTTTTACGTTGCCTTCACTGTCTTTGTGAGCGATAACGCCTTGCAAAACATAGCTGATGATCTCCATGTCGCGGTGACCATGTGTATCAAACCCTGCATTAGGTTCGACAATGTCATCGTTAATCACGCGTAGCTCTGAAAAGCCCATGTGTTGCGGATCGTAGTAGCTGCCGAAAGAGAAACTGTGCTTACTGTCGAGCCAACCAAAATTCGCGCGACCACGGTCATTTGCATGTCTTACGGTAATCATAATCATCTCCTCCTAGTGATCGTCTTACGCTAGTTTCTGACAAAGTGCTTCATCCAATGCGGCTTTGCCTGCGCCAGAGAAAGCGAGAGAAACGCTTGCTGCCAGCAGTGCTAAACCAAACTCGTAACCGTTGTTCGACATAAACAAACCGTTTTCAAAGTGAACCGAGAAAATAGCGATCACCATGGTGAAGGCTAAAGCCACGGCTGCCGGGCGGGTAAGCAGGCCAAGTAAGATGAGCAAGCCGCCAAAAAACTCTGCACTGCCAGCTAAAAATGCCATCAACATGCCAGGGCCTAAACCAATCGATGCCATCCATTGACCTGTACCTTCAAGACCATAACCGCCAAACCAGCCAAAAAGTTTTTGTGCGCCATGCGCCATAAAGATGATGCCGAGTGGAATGCGAAGTGCGAGTGCGCTGTAACCCGCGTTTGAAGTAGTGATTCTCTGTAGCAGTGCTTTCATGACTTTATCCTTTCTCGAATTTTTCTGATGAGGAGTGGTGACTCCCTTGCTGTTGAAATCAGTGTAGGTAGGAGGGGAGAAAGAAAAAATTGGGGTAATTTGATGTTCTCGTTCGATAAATTCGATGGAACGTTTTTAACTTAATAAATACAGATGCTTAGGTTGCTGTTAGGCGTTGTTTATTGGTTGTTGCTGTGGTGGTTTTGATTATGGAAATCGCAAAATTTCGAATAACTTTTCGAACGTGTTTTGTATTTTGAAACAAGAATTCCGTAAATGCAGAGCAAAAAAAAGAGCACAGTAACCAGTGCTCTTTTGCTTTTACGATTAACAAGGGAGAAAGGAGTTTTTATAGATTCATTAAGCTTTCAAGCGAGTCTTCCACACTACGGTAGTGATAAGTGCGAATATTCACACCATCAGTCGCATTGATTTGAATTTCTGAAATCTCGTTATCAGAGTCGCGTTCGATAATCCCTATCGAGTGCTCGACTGATTTACTGGTAATAACCTTGTGATTTCTAAGTACAATCACGCACGTATGTAAGTCCATGCCAATTCCCTTTAGCCGACGTTGTTGTGTTGTTCTGATCTAACTTTAGTGCACAAATTTACTAATGCCAAAATTTCTCAATATTGAGTTCCGAAAATGGCTAATCTACAGTAACTCCTCGTTCTACAATGAAGTTATACCGATCGAGTGGTGAGCAAGTTGCCCACTCGTTAAACACCCACTGTGTACGCAAGGACAGCACTATGCTCATCCACCCACACACATCGTTGACCTTCGAACAATGTCAAAAAGCACGCATGGCCCGTGACAGCCGTTTTGATGGGCGCTTTTACATTGCAGTGAAAACGACAGGGATCTTCTGCCGCCCGATCTGCCCAGCTAATTTGCCCAAAGAAGAAAACGTCGAGTATTTCACTGACAAGACGCAAGCCTTGAAGGCGGGTTACCGTCCGTGCTTGCGTTGTCGCCCAGACAGTGCACCAGGATCGTGGGCTTGGAAAGGGGTTGAAACCACATTTCAACGTGCGATCAACATGATCGATCAAGGTGCATTGCATCATCAGTCTCTTGCGGATCTCTCTGAGCGTCTCGGGATCTCGGATCGTTACTTGCGCATGCTGTTCGAACAATATTTGGGGATGTCACCTAAGCAGTATGCACAGTATCAGCAGTTGATGTTTGCCAAGCAGCTTCTGCATTCGAGCTCGATGTCAGTCACTGAAGTCGGCTTTGCAGCAGGTTTTAACAGCACTCGACGTTTCAATGATGCGTTTCAAAAGATCCTTCAGTTAACGCCTTCTCAAGTACGCAGAAAAGAGTTTGATGGCGTGGGGACGAATCGAATCGTGCTCCCTTATCGCGGTGCTTTGAACTGGCAACACATGCTCGATTTTTATCGTCTTCGTGCGATTGAGGGAATGGAAGAAGTTACACAAGACGCTTACCAGCGCAATGTTCTACTTGATGATTGCCATGCACGATTTAAGGTCACTCAAGGGGAGGGTTACCTTGAGATGGAGTTCGATATTGAAGACGTGACTAAATTGCAGAATTTGGTGTCTGGTGTGCGTCGCATGTTCGACCTCGATGCGGATATTTGCACGGTAGAGCAGCATCTGGAATACATTGCGCCGGGACTGGTGAAAACTCAAGGGATTCGTATTCCGGGCGTCTGGAGCGCGTGGGAAGCCGGTGTACGCGCTGTGTTGGGGCAGCAAGTGTCGGTCAAAGCGGCTATCGGGCAACTTAACTTATTGGTAGAAACGCTCAGTAGCGATCAGCAAGCGCGTCACTTTCCGACGCCAGAAGCCATTGCGAATGCTGATGTTAGCTTCTTGCGTATGCCGCAAAGCCGTAAAGACACGCTTGTGCGATTTGCTCAGTACATGCAGCAAAACCCAGAAGCCGATCCGCAGCAATGGCTGGAATTAAAAGGCATTGGTCCGTGGACGGTGAGCTATGCGCAATTGCGTGGCCAATCTCAGCCCGATTGTTTTTTAGATAAAGATTTGGTGGTGAAGAAAGCCATGCCAAACTATCCGTCATTGAATGCTCATACTGCGTCGCCTTGGGGCAGTTACGCGACTTTTCACTTATGGAATCAATCATGAAATCACTTTATACGGTAATGCCAAGTCCGTTAGGCGCAGTGACCATTCAAGCTAACGATCAAGGTTTGCTGGGAATTTGGTTTGAAACGTGTACCACCAAACCAGACGATTTGGGAGAGCGTGATGATCAACATGCCGTGCTCAGTCAGACTGTTACTCAATTGGAAGAATATTTTGCTGGGCTGCGTAACGAATTCGACTTGCCTCTTGCTGCGACAGGTACGGATTTCCAAACTCAAGTTTGGCATGCGCTAACGACCATTCCTTATGGTGAAACATGGAGTTACCAAGATCTGGCGAATGCCATCGGCAATCCGAAAGCGGTACGCGCGGTGGGGCTGGCGAATGGTAAAAACCCAATCTCGATTGTAGTGCCTTGCCATCGTGTCATCGGCAAAAGTGGCAAGCTCACTGGCTATGCAGGCGGGGTAGAGCGCAAACAGCGATTATTGGCTTTGGAGAAGGGCACACCACTTTAAGTGAGGCGATTCTCAGAATCCGGCAAGGTTTACCTTATTTGCTTCGATTTTGTGTAGGGTTGTTGAGCTAATGAGCAATCCAGAACAATGAAAAAGGATAATAAGGATATGTCTTTCAAAACGGATTTTGATGCATTCATAAACCAAAGTTGGCAGCAGCATGAAGCGCAGCCACAACAAACATACACTCAATTAGAACAAGCGCTTAGCGAGGTAGAAGACACTAACCATGCTGAGCGCATCTTACCCTTGATGCTGCACACTTCTATCGGTCATCTGCGCGACCCGAAGCAGTTTCTCACCAGTTTAGATAAGCTCGAAAATGTCGTTGCGAATCAGTGTTTAGCAAGTCAAAGAGCCAAAGCTGTCACGCAGTACTTTGTTGACCAAAACACAAACCATATCGCTGATTTGGAGGATGTCGATCAGCGTCGCGTGTTTGCTCAAATTGCCAACGAGCTGTCAGCAATGAACGAGCTAGAGCAAGCCAGCACGTGGTTGGCAAAAGCAGCCAACGATATAGATCCAGACCAAGCTGCCGAGCCTTTAGCGCGTTCAATTGCCATTACGGGTAACAACCTTGCCTGCCAATATGAAGAGCTTGAAACACGCTCTGAAGTGCAAGTAAAACACATGCTAGAGGCCGCCACGTTGGCGCTTGAATACTGGAAAGTTGTTGGTGGTTGGATGCAAGAAGAGCGCGCAGAATATCGCTTAGCGATGAGTTTACTTAAAGCTGGTGACCCGCTCAAAGCCAAAGTGCACGCTGAACGCTGTGAGGCTATCTGTCGACAAAATGGTGAGGACGCTTTCGAGCTTTTCTACGCGCATGATTTGCTGATGCTGGTGCACTATCACTTAAGCCAAGCGAGCAAGCAAAAACTGACGGCAGATGACCAGAAGTACTGTGAGAATTCGCCATTGGTGTAATGTTTCCATGAGCGAATTAGAATAAACAAAAAGCCCCGAGTTAATGGCTCGGGGCTTTGTTTTTTCATCGTGACTCTGTGCTATTACGCAGCTTGTGGTTTGGGCTGATAACGCCCAGGTTTGTGGTTCATGGCCAAGATTAAGTTGGTCGCCACAGCGCCCAGTACAGAAAGGGCAATCAAGTAAACATCGACGATAAACAGCGACATCACAACGATGGTGCAGTCGAGCGCCATTTGTACTTTACCTGCACGAATGCCAAAGCGTTCCTGAAGGTAAAGCGCCAAGATGTTAAAGCCACCTAAACTCATCTTGTGGCGGAAAATCACCAGCATTCCCATACCAATCAAACCACCACCGAGCAGTGCGGCATAAACGGGTTCAATACGAGAAATTTCAATCACATGGTGTAGGTGGTCTACCGCAAAGGACACGATCGAAACCGCAATAAAAGTGTTGATGGTAAAACGCCAACCCATGCGCATCACAGACAAAATGTAGAAAGGTAGGTTAAGTACGAAGAATACCTGACCAAAACTGAAGTCACTGATCTTAGTGAGGAAGATTGCTAAACCCGCTGTTCCGCCAGTGAGCAATCCCACTTTGTTGAAGAAGATAACCCCAAGTGACACCAACGCACTACCGAGCGTCAGAGCCAAGAGGTTCTCTCTAAGGCTATGATCTTTATCCATAAAAGTATTTTCCTTGGTTTGAAAACCGTTTTAACTGCGAGCGCGCAACCAAAACGGACGCGGTTAGCAAAACGCCAACCAAATAGTGATAAATCGCTGAATAAAATGTCGTGAAAAGTGATTGATGTCGAGTTTTTGACCTAGATTGCGCGGTTGTTAACTGTTTAACAGACTTTACACATTAAGCTAGGCAAACACGGAAGGAGCGAGGAAATGTCATGATTAAACAAGTAGGTAGTACGATAATTCAGCCTTTGCATAAGCTTTCTTGTCACTGCGGAAAAGTGCAAATTGAACTGTCATTACCAAATGGAATCGAGAAGCCTAGACGTTGTGATTGTTCTATGTGCCGACGTCGTGGCGCGATTGTGGCATCGGTGCCTTTGAATGGGATTCGCATCATCCAAGGTGAGGAAGCACTCAAGCTGTACCAGTTTAATACCAACACGGCTAAGCATTTCTTCTGCGGTGAATGCGGCATCTATACCCACCATCAGCGTCGTTCTAACCCGAGTGAATATGGTTATAACGTTGGCTGCTTAGAAGGCGTAAATCCGTATGAATTGGGAGAGATAGAGGTGATGGATGGCGTAAACCACCCATCAGACCGATAAAGATACATAGCATGGATTGAGGCAGTTTAAGTAAACAAGCTGCCATTCATCCAAAGGTGCGCGGCAATACTCGCAGCGTAACCAAGAGCAATCACCGGTGCCCATTTGAGGTGTCCAAAGAAGGTGTATTGTCCCCTCGCAGCCCCCATGAGAGCCACTCCCGCGGCAGAACCAATCGATAGTAAGCTACCACCCACACCGGCAGTTAGTGTCACCAATAACCAGTTACCCATCGACATGCTTGGATCCATGGTGAGCACAGCAAACATAACCGGAATGTTATCGACGATAGCGGAAAGTATCCCGACCATGACGTTCGCCCAAATTGGGTTCCACTCGGTGTACATCACGTTAGAAACCAGTTCTAGGTAGCCAAGTAAACTCAAGCCGCCAACACACATAACCACGCCGTAGAAGAACAGTAAGGTGTCCCACTCGGCGCGAGACACACGGTGGAAAACATCAAATGGCACGACAGAGCCTAAGCGTTTTAATGCGTAGTCGTCGCCATTGGCAATCGCGCGCGCGGCTTTTTTGGCGAGGGAGTGTCGAAGGGTTCTGCGCAAGAAATAGCCGAAAAATTGCAGATAAGCGAGACCCATCATCATGCCAATTACAGGTGGGAAGTGCAGCAAGGCGTGGAAAGACACCGCAGTGGCAATAGTCAGGATAAACAAACCCACGATGCGTCTTGCGCCACGCTTAAGTTCGATGTGCTCATGAACCGTATCTGGCTTGGTGTTTGGCACAAACAACGACATGATGAACGCGGGAATAATGTAGTTGATCAGTGAAGGCACAAACAGCGGCATAAACTCAGCAAAACTGACGTGTCCTGCCTGCCAAACCATCAGAGTCGTAATATCGCCAAACGGACTGAATGCACCGCCCGCGTTGGCCGCTATGACGATGTTGATACAAGCTAGGTTTACAAACCTTGGATTATCGCCCGAGACTTTCATCACCACAGCACACATCAACAACGCCGTGGTTAGGTTGTCGGCGATTGGCGAAATTACGAAGGCTAAGCCACCTGTGAGCCAAAATAGCTTTTTGAAATCAAAGCCTTTACCGACCATCCATGCCTGCAGGGCGTCAAATAGTCTGCGCTCTTCCATCGCATTGATGTAAGTCATCGCCACCAGTAGGAACAATAAAAGTTCGGCGTATTCCAGAAGGTTGTGTTCCAGTGCGGCTTTAGCGACGTCAGCTTGGTTGTGCTGGGTAAAGGTGTAACCAATCAAAATCCAGATTAATCCCGCGGCAAGCAGCACTGGCTTGGATTTTCGCATGTGCAGGTATTCTTCCAACATCACCAGAATGTAGGCAATGGTGAAGAAGATCAGCGCGGCGTAACCGACGGTGGAATTGATGAGATTAAGTTCACTGGTCGCAGCTGCAAGTGCGGAGCTAGAAAATATCAAACAGCAAAACGCGACAATTGGATAGATTGGCATAGACATTTCTCCTTGTCTGACTGGAGAAATTTTAGCCACATATTAATAGGTTAAGTGTGAGTAAGCTCGAATTAACGGTAGGAGTTTTGAATTGATGTAGCTTGCGCCACTACTTTCTGAGTGACGCAATGCTCGCTGCGCCAAATAGGATTACTGCAGCGTATAAACCATAAGTTAGCCAATGGCTAATTTCTAAAAAAGGAACGAGTCCTTGACCTGCCCACATACCGCCTCCGTTTAATGAGCATTTTGTTGATGTCGAATGAATCTAATGGAAATGAACAATGTTTTTTGTGAGAGAAAGCAAATTACGTGGTATTAGGAATGATAATTTTGATGAGTGAGAGTGAGCTCTCATTTTTGAGAGGCTTGCTGTAACCCCAAAGTGTTAGAGCAAGCCATACATAGTGCTGAATGGATTTAGCGCAGCAATAGTTTTTTCAGTGGAGTGGCTTCAATGCCCTTCACAAGCAGCAGGGTAACCACAATGGTTGCTGGATAAATGAAAGCGTCTTTCGCTAAGTTTTCTAACCCCAACATGCCTGCGACGTTCATCATCATGATGATTACCAAAAGGTGGCTGACGTAGATACCTAAAATACTCGGAGACCACTTAAACACCCACGGCATATTGCCGAAGTTTGGATGGGCAAGAAGCCACATGAAGACGCCTAAAGACCAGATCACAGTGCCGAATAAGAAGTCGTGCGAATTAAAGGCGATCTCGTAGTTCATCAAGTAATAGGCTTCGGCAAAGTGCAGCGCCATACCGATCAAAATCAAGCGAATGGTGTTATTGCGAGACCATTGCCACTGGTGTTGTCGCGCTAAGTAACCAAGCACCACTAACAAAGTACTGAAGAACGGACCATTGCGAGTGAAGAAGGGGGCTGGTAGCTCAGTAAGCGTGATGTAGCTGCCTGCGAACACTCCGTAGATGTATAGCAATACCGCTGTTGGCAGCAACAACTGCGCCATTCCAATACGAACCAGAAACGCAATGATGGCCACAGCAATGATCAGGGCTGGGATAAACCACAAGTGCACCAAACCACCTTCCAACAGCGAATTAATTGGGTTCGACATTAGGTAGCCCCAATAACCTTGTCGCTCGGCGAGATAGCCCGCTTCTGCAACCACTGGCCAACGGAAAGGCACCAAGAGACAAATCGCGCTCCAAACTAACCATATTTTAAGCAATGGCTTGGTGTAGTTTTTAAGTGTCTCCACTGGGTTCGTACTGAGCTTTGGTTGGATAAGATAGCCGGAGATGAGGAAAAACAGCGGCACGGCAAAACGAGCCAACTGGTTGAGCATGTACCCGACCCAAGGCACCTCATCCCATTGCCAATAGGTGAGAGCCATCTGACAGTGAAGCCCTACGATCGCAAACATCGCGATGATGCGGGCAAATTCTAAACTGGCAATTTTCTTTGTGGTTGCCATAAGTGCTTACCTAAAAAAATGAAAAATCGCTGCGAAATTAGCAGGTAACAGCTCAGTTCTCGCGGTAAAAAATCAACTCATGTGCAATTGAAGACAACCAGTTTTCGAAATTCAGACCCATCTCAAATTTCGAAAATTCATATTCATAAGATTACTCAATGTATTGCGATCGAGAGTGTGCAGATGGCTATAGGATGGTTAGACCAGTAAATTGGTGATTTGCAAAAAAGTACGACCGTGCTAAAAATGTATTTATGAAAAAAGGAAAAGTAACCAAAGAGCTGATACTGCAGCGTGCATTCCAACTCGCGAGTGAAAACGGGTTGGAGAGCCTCACTATTGGTGAGCTTGCAAAGCAGTGTGGTATGTCGAAAAGCGGCCTATTTGCTCACTTCAATTCCAAGCTGAACTTACAGCTGTCGGTATTGGAGTTTGCCAACCAAGTGTTTGCTGAGCGCGTAATTGCGCCAGCGCGTGAGTTGGGTGATAGCAACATCGAGCGTAAAGTTCGTGGGTTGTTGGATGCTTGGATGACGTGGAACCACTCTTTTCAAGGCAGTTGCATGTTCCTCGATGCTTGGAACGACACCGCAGAAGAAGGTTGTGCGTTGCAAGCAGCATTGCGTAAATCAATTGATACTTGGTTGAATTACCTAGAAATTCAGATCAAGAAAGGCAAAGAAAACCAAGAGTTTGTGGCGGACTTAGATACGCGACAAGCGACCTTTGATCTATATGGGCAGTACTTAAGTGCACACGTATTTTACTCGATCAAAGGGCAAGAAGAGAGCCAGAGATTGTTCTGGCAAGGCATCGATAACTTGTTTACTCGATGGAAGCGCTAGCCCCGCGGTAACGGGCATAGTAAGAGATTCATAACAAAGGGCGACGAAGAGCGCTCTTTCTTATCAGCTTAAAAAGCACGACCGTTCTATTTTGTGCAAAGCTGATAGTTAAGGAAACGATCATGAGTGAGAAAATTTACTTCAATACTTCGCAGAAATTCAGTGTAAAGCGCAGTTTAATCAACATCAGCACGCGTTTGCACCACACGCTCGCACCCTCACACGCAAAAAAGACTGCGCGTAAATTGCTGCTTACCCCTGCGCGTACGCAGCCAAAAAATGCCGAGCCACAGGGGCTTATCAAAAGTGAAATCCAAGGTCATGCTGGAGCAATTAAAACCTATCAGCTTGGTAGCGGCCCAGTATGGGTGTTGACTCACGGTTGGTCGGGTACAGCGAGCCAGTTCTACCCGTTGATGGAACACATTGCTGCATCGGGTTACACCGCACTTGCATACGATCATCCTGCGCATGGTGAGAGTGATGGTCAGTACGGGCACATCCCTGCGTTTGTTCGTGGCCTAGAGGATGTATTGGATTCGGTGGAAGACATGGCAGGTTTGGTTGGACACAGTATGGGAACGGCGTCGGCGTTAGAGTGTCGCCACAGCAAATTAGAAAACAAGCCTTTGTTATTGATTGCGCCAGTATTGAATTACGTTGAAAACCTGTTTGGCAGCATTGCACGTTCGGGTTACTCAATGAAGCTATTCAAAGCGGTGGTTTCGGAAGTGGAAGATCAGTTTAACTACCCATTGCAGTCGATTGACCCAGAGAGACGCTTAGCCGAACGTGAAGCGAAAACCATCATTGTTCACGATGAGCAAGACAAGTTCACTAAGCACAGCGTATCCGCGCAAGCGGCAAGTGAGATTGAGCGAGTGGAGTTGGTCACGACCCAAGGGCAAGGCCATGGACGCGTGATGAAGTGTGATGAGGTATTCCAGAGCTTTGATCGTTTAATTGAAGCAAGCTGATTATTGAAAAGCATTCCCTAGATTCTGATGAAACAACAAAGGACAGCCGAAGCTGTCCTTTTCTTTTCTACTCTATTGAAAGCGAGTGATGTTGAATCACAACGCTTTTAGCAGCGCTTAGTTACAGTTAGCTGGACCAACTTCTTTCCAAACACCCCATTCGCCAGATTGGCTAGGATCTTGGCCTTGAGTCCACCATTTCGCTTCCCAAGTCTTACCAGCGTGTGTCACTTGGTCACCGCCGTTGTAAACTGTGCCAGCATCCCAAGCATTAGTACATGTACCGCCGCCTGTGGTGTGTTTTGCAACAACAACGGTTGCTGTCGCTGTAGATGCCGCTTGACCATCGCTTACGCTTACAGTGAAGCTTAGGCTAGTGTCTTGTGGGTACTCTGCTGCTGTGAACGTGACTTTTGCACCGTTAACCGTTGCGTTTAGACCTTGAGGTAGTGTCCAGTCGAACGTTAGCGTGTCGTTGTCTGCATCGCTAGAAGCCGAAGCGTCTATCACAACCACGTCACCTGCGTTTGCTGTTGCTGGTGCAGAAACCTGTGCAACTGGCGCAGTGTTTGGTGGATCAATCACGCCTGCTGGCTTAACCGTTACTACAACAAGATCAGAAGCGGTTGCACCTTCGTTATCAGTAACAGTTAGCTTGAACGTTAGCTGCTCTTCAACGGTCACTTCTGCTATATCGAAGCTTGCTGTCGCTGCGTTCGCACCAGATAGAGCCACTGCAGTACCAGATACTTGTTCCCAAGCGTAGCTTGCGATTGTGCCATCAGAGTCTGTTGAGTTGCTGCCATCAAGTACAACACTTGCAGGACCTGTTACTGCTTGGTCCGCACCTGCTGCTGCCGTTGGTTTACGGTTTGGTTGAGGAACGACACTGCCTGCCATACCTTCGTGCATTGCATTCAGGATGTCGCCGTTATCTGCGTCAATTTCCCAAGAGAATAGACCGGCTAGACCTAGAGATTTCGCGTAGCTACCTTTCGCCAATACAGAGCGGTGGTCATCAAATGTAATCAGCTCACCAGTCGAACGGTTCCACACCCAAGGTGCTTCTGCTTGAGCATCGTAGCCATATTCAAAGCCGTTGATACCCGTATTGTTCGCACCTAGCATGAATGACTTAATGCCTTTGTAGTCAATGACGCCATCTTCCCAAACACCTTGAGCTGTGCTGCCTTTCAGTTTACCTGTAGCAGTACCTGTCATTGGATCATTTGGATCGGTTAGCGTATCCGGTGTTACGCCTTCCCAACCACGGCCGTACATTGCTGTACCTAGGACCAATTTGTTTGCAGGAACGCCTTGCGCTAATAGTAGTTGGATACCGTTGTCAGCCGTGTAAGCAGGGCCTTTGTACGGTTCGCCGTTTTCATCAACACCGCTGCCGTCACACTGACCAGGACGCATAAATGAGCCACAGTAAAGTGCTGTTTGGTGACCAGGAACGTTGTTCCAACCGCCGTAGAAGTCGTATGTCATCGCGAAGATGTAGTCCATGTACTGAACCGCGTCTGCGTAATCAACGTCTTCAATCTTGTCGTAACCCACACCGATTGCTGAAGTTAGCTCGTAAGTACGGCCAGTTTCTGCTTCTAGTTCATCAAGCATTGCACGCAGTTCACGCATCAATGCGATGTATGCTGGGCCATCGTTTACTGGGTCGCCTTTATCAGCTGCAGCGCCGCCGCCACCTGGGAATTCCCAGTCGATGTCCACACCGTCGTAGAACTTCCACGTTTTCAGGAATTTCTTAACTGACGCGACAAACGTGTCACGGTTAGCTTTGTCAACGAAATCGAAGAATGGGTCAGACAGTGTCCAACCACCGATAGATGGGATGATTTTTAGATCAGGGTTACGTTGTTTCAACGCCATTAGCATTGCGTAGTTACCCTTGATCGGCGTGCTGTACTCATGGCCTGCTTGCGCAAAGCTCTTTTGGTACGCTGCCCATGGGTCATGGATAACCACTTCGTAGTCGTTCACGCCGCGACACGCTGTTTGCAGTGCGTTGAAGCTGTTACCGCCAACCGATTTCACCGATTCGTTTGGACCACAAATTGGAATGAAGCCGTAAAGGATGTGCGTCAGGTTGTCGACTGGCATGTTGTCGACAGTGTAATCACGGCCGTAGATGCCCCATTCAACAAAGTACGTACCCATCACGACGCTTGGGTCTGTGTTGTAGGTTTTGTTGTTCGGGTCAACATTCATGGTTAGAGGTGGTAAGTGAGAACCATCGGTATCTGCGATAGTAATCTCTACAGGTGCACTTTTAGCACAGCCTGTTGCATCACACGCTTCGATTTCCATTTGGTACAAACCACCTTGGCCGTACTCAAACGACGCTGTGGTTTGGCTACCAGTGATAGGGCCAGTTGCAACCTGAACACCATCAAAATAGATGTTGTAAGTGTCGCCAGATGTGCCGCTCCACTGGTTGAATTTCACGTTGATCTTGGCTAGTTCATGGTACTTAACCATGTCGTTGTAGCCAGATGTGGTTTCCATTGCCAACTCAATTTTAGAAAATTGCAGGTTGTTGGAACCGTACATATCGATACTTGGTGCGGTAGGAGCCGCGTTTGCAGCGCCAGATAATGCTAGGGCAACCCCAGCTGCACATAGGTTAAATCGAATCATAACTTCTCTCTCAATCCTTGAATTCATGTTCATTGACGAACATAAGCTGCTCCTGCGACAGAAAAGACAACCAATTCACACACTGTGCAAAAGCATCCCTTTGAGCATTTCAGAGGCTTATTTTTTTTCAAAAAAAAATAAATCAAGTTTCGACCGTGTTACCTAAATCTCACTACAAGAAACATACTTTTGCAGTGAAAATTCAATATCGAGCCAAGATTTTATAAATATTTTGCATGTATTTAATTAATCGCTTACTCAGTTCGTATGCGTTATTTTGCGAGTGAAATTAAATTTTTATTATGTAATAGAGCAGGTTACGAGCAAAAGTGCTTGTTTCGTATACAGAAGATGTTTTGTTGGGAAAAGCGATTTGTAGACAAAGCTAATTGATAGGCCAAAAGCTATTTACGGCTGAAATGTTCACTCAGAGCTGCACGACGTTTCGACGCTGCTCCTGTTTCTGAACCTTGAACAGTGTGTTCATAGCCTTTGAGAATAAAACGTTGATCGGGCAAGCGTGGTTCAATGCGGCGAATCTGTGGAGAGAGGTGGGAGCCGGACAGCTGATATTCGGTCATTCCCAATCCTGTGTTGAGGGTGACCACTTTGCCATCAAACTCAAATTGCGTTGCGATGAGGCGATGGTTACGAAAAACTCCGTCGGGTGTAAAAGAAAGCTGCTCGGTTTGATATGGTGGCGCACCAATCTCAATCCATTCCCCATAGACTTTTTCCGGATCAATGTAATCCAAATAAGAAGCATAAAGCTGATAGCTAATCACACCAGCCAATGTGCAGCCGAACAGAGCAAAGCCCCCTTTGATGATTTTGAACTGATGACGAGCCCAAAATGAGGGTTGCGGTTCTGGCTTCTGATTGCGTTTACGGCGCGGTGTGGTGGTCATGATCCCTGCTTAATTTCCTTTTTTATTATGGTGAGAAGCTTGAGCCGCAAAAACAAACAATCTTGCCTTTGAGACGGTGAAATTATGATCTGATGTCCACTTTTACATTCCGAAACACAGTTATTGAGAATTTAGCCTTTAACGAAAGGTCAATGTAGAGACTTGAGTCGTAAACCGAAACAGGGTAAAAAAGAGCTGATTTTTGATAAGGAAACCAATAATGAGTATTAAGGAAAACAGTTATTTTGCTGGTGGCGTAAAGTCACTGGGTTTTAACCAACAAGGACAGGACGTAAGTGTTGGTGTGATGTTGCCAGGTGAGTATACGTTTGGCACTCAAGCGCCAGAGCGCATGAGCGTTGTCAAAGGTGCATTGATTGTAAAGAAAGCCGGCGACGTTGATTGGGTAACATACAGCAGCGGTGAGTTCTTTGAGGTAGAAGGCAACTCATCATTTGAGCTGCAAGTAAAAGACGCAACGGCGTACTTGTGTGAGTACCTATAAGCGACAAACAGAATTGAAATGAAAGCCACCTTCGGGTGGCTTTTTTCATGCATCTTGTTCAGATGCAAAGGTTTTTAGCAACAAACTGATAACTTTGTATATACTTAAGATAGGTGCACCCATCAACAAGGAGGAAGTGATGGCAGTACAACCTAAACATTCTGATCTCCCTCCTCGCTATGAGGCGACAGAATTTACAACAGAACAGAGGCACCGCTTTACGAAAGTGGCCAATGCAGCTCAAAAGCGCCGTGCTTTCTATAAGCGTGCGATCGAAAACAGCTTGGTCGGTAAAATAAAAGAGCGAGCGCTCAAGCCTGTTATTCCACCAAAAGAAGACAAACCGAGTAAAACGCGCCAAGTCATATGGTTGCTGACCTTTCTACTTGGCGGTTTGTGGGCGATGTACATGTTCGCTTAATGTAAGTGGTTGTTGCCTTTCCTCTATTCGCAAGTACAAGCCAGTTCGCAAATACACGTCAATCGACATTTCTTACAAGCTTGCGTCACGTTGAAGAGACGTGACGTTTTCACTGCCCATTGCTCCAACCAAAGAATGCCTTTGATGGCGTAACTCTTCTGCGTGTGAGCAGTGCTCATAATACGCGTACTGGTTTTTGCCTGTGTGCTTGGCTGCGTACATGGCTTTATCTGCACAGCGTGTTAGCTCAGACAGGTCATTGGCATCTTGGTGGTAAATCGCGACCCCAATACTCATGGTCAACTCGTTGATGTTGTCTTCCGAGTGGTAGCCTTTTTGGAACAAGTTGACGATGCGATCCATGATTCGGTCTAAATCTTTCTTGCAGCGCACATCGTAAAGCATCAGCACAAACTCATCCCCAGCAAAGCGCGCAATCGAATAGTCGTGCTTATCCGTCTTTCTGTCTTTATTACGAATGTTGTTTTTCAGGCGTGTCGCAAAGTGTTTTAACACTCGGTCGCCGACATCGTGTCCGTAGTTGTCGTTAATGTGCTTAAAGTTATCGATATCGAGGAAAACCAGAGCAGTGACGGTATTGTTTTGAGTTTGATCTAATTCTTCCAGTTTCGCGCGTGCCCAAGTTTCAAAGCTCCAACGGTTGGCAAGGCCCGTTAATTGGTCGAGATAGGCGAGCTCTTCAATCCCTTCGCGATAAAGGGTCTGAATGTAGTTCACTACTTTTGAGTAGTAGTAAGAGAAGGTATGACAAACAAAGCAAATCGCCACAAGGGTGAACATAAAGCGGCGTTCGGTCATCTCGCTAGCAGTTGGCACACTCTCTAAAAAGGTTAAACCGAAAAAGATGATGAGAGTGTAGGTGACACTGAACAGCAAGCCGACTTTGAATTCGTTAATCAGAATGATGGCGGCAACAATGGGGTAAAGCCACAACAGGCGACCCGATGGCGCGTCGTTATAAAGCAGCAACAGAAGACCATCGAACATCAACACGCCGGTGAGCAACAAGTCGGAGTATTGGTGATGACCTCGAACTTTGATCAGATAACTTATGGTGAGACACGCAATAGAGCACAGCCCGATTAATAAGCTGAGTCCCCAATTCCCTTGCAGATAGTGCACGATGGACCCGTACGCTAAGAATGCGGTGGCAATGCTAGAACAGAGAAATACGATCTTCTTCTTTCTTGTCGATCGGATATCCGCCATTTCCTCTAGGCGTGCTCCGGCCAATTTCGACATTATGTTTCCCTACTTAAGAATTACTTAGTGCCTATTCTAGGTGGTAATTTAGTGCTACATGGAATAGCAAAGCGTTTAAATGTGATATGAGTCATGTTTACTATTGGTGTGAGTTATTGAATTTGTAAGAAATTTACGGTGTGTGAAAATTTTCAGGATTATGAAACGTTTCATACGATCAGGCATAAATTGCGCTTATTTTGAACAGATTTACGTGATAGCACTTAAACAATTCGGTGAAATGAAAGCGATTTCAAAATGTGAACGACAAAATGGTTGTTTATAAGTACATGATTTGAAGTAAGAAAAATCATGTTGAGTTTCATGCGTTGTTTCATGTCATTTTGAACACGATTGCCATGTGAAGCGGTAGCGGCTTTTCAAACGTTTCATTCCTTAAGATCCCTATTGAAATAATTACACCTACAAAAAACTTAGGGAAATCACATGAAAAACTTAAAGGTTTTACCTCTCACTCTTGCAGTGGCCACTTCGCTTGCTTCTCTCTCAACTTTTGCTGCCGATTCTGATGTAGAAGCTTTGGAAAAACGAATTCAGGAGTTGGAAAATCGCATTGACCCAACTTATGTGGACAACCAGCAACCTGCTGTTCTTACTCCAGAAATCGAGATTCCTCTTGGCGTTGTTTTCTCCGGTTATGCGCGTTATGGCGCACATTACCAAGCTGGCGACGAGAAGTACGTAATGGTGGATGGTTCGTTCAACGGATCATCGGCAATTGGTCGTTTGGGTAACGAAGGCAACGGCGGCGAATTCCAGTTTGGTAAAGCATTCAAGAGCGACAGCGGCGCGATCTGGGATGTGGTGGTGATGTTCGACCATTGGGGCGACGAAGTAAACGTGAAAAAAGCGTACGCCGGCGTAACCAATGTGCTAGAAAGCCAACCTAATGCTTACATCTGGGCGGGTCGTGATTTCCACCAACGTCCACAACAAGGCATCAATGACTACTTCTGGATGATGCATGATGGCCAAGGCGGTGGTATCAACAACCTTGAACTTGGCTCGGTTAAACTTGATTTCGGTGTGGTGGGATCGGTTGACAGTTGTAGTCCTGAAATCACTCCGGGAGCGAACCCTTCTATCTCATGTACGGGTGGTGCAGGAACGGGTGACAGCGGCGCTTATGCATTCACTTCTAAGTTGCACGGCATTGATATGGGCTTTGCTGATTTAGAACTTTACGCGAACTATGGTTTTGATTCTGAAGCCATTGAAAGCTCTGAGCACATTGACGCATACCAATTGGGTGCGGTGATTTCTCGTGCACATGACAGTGGCTCAAACCGCTTAGTGTTGCGTTACTCTGACAATGCCGACAACGGTGTATTCTGGAAAACAGAAGACTTAACAACCATCTACGCGAGTTTCGAAGGTAACGCAGACATCGGTGAAAGTGCTGCGGTTGAATACCTATTGGCGTACCACGATTACTCAATTGACGGCTCAAATGCTTTGGAAGACGAGCGTACCAACTACAGTGCGATCGTACGTCCGATGTACTTCTGGAATGATGTGCACTCAACGTGGCTAGAAGCGGGTTACCAAATGGTTGACTACGCACGTGCTGACGACGACAACACAGGTTGGAAAGTGACGCTATCTCAAAACATCGCGTTTGACTGGGGCGCGGGTGCTCGTCCAATGCTGCGCTTCTACGCAACAGTGGGTGAAGTGGATAACAAAGCGACCAACAACGATCCTAAGCAAGATACGGTTAGCCTAGGCGCGATGTGGGAAGCTTGGTGGTAAGCCATCTCAAACTACACTCTTAACTCTCTCTATTTAGTCATGGCGCTCATTGCAGCCAGTTGAGCGCCAAACTGTCCATTCTTAACCCTATTTTGAGTCGCATTTGCGGCTCTTTTTTTTGTTTCTCGTTCGCCGTTTTTGATTCATGAATCGATATTAAAGAGTTGTGAAATCAATGCCTTTGCTTGGTTTCATTTGAGCGTGAAATAACCATCTCATGAAACAGTTTCATGGCATGAAACGAAACTGCCAACCGCTTCATTCTTTCTGATATTGCCCGTATTTAAAGGGATTTCGGTGTGATTTCTCTCACGATAACCCCTAAGTGGATCAGAAATACTAGCTGCCATGAAAGCGGTTTCGAGCAAGTTGTCTCGAAGCAGAATTGAATCTTGAGGCTCAGGTAGAAGAGGTTTCTTGTGGCGACGATTAAAGATGTATCTGAATACGCTGGGGTTTCTCAGGCAACGGTTTCTCGCGTGATCAACGGCACCAGCCGAGTGAGTCACGATAAGAAGCTGAAAGTCGAGAAAGCGATTCAAGAACTTGGCTATCGTCCGAACTCGATCGCTCAGGCATTAGCGTCTAGCCGCACCGGCAGCATTGGCATCATCGTGCCAGAGCTTGGTGGTCCTTTTTACTCTGGCATTTTGCACAGCATGGAAGAACGTTTGCGTCGTTTTGGTTATCACGTTGTGGTGACGGCAGGTTCTAACTCGGAGCAAAGCCAGCGTGAATCTGTGGAGTTCCTGCTTGGACGTCGTGTTGATGCCATGATTTTGCACGCACAAAACCTGACTGACGATTATCTTATCGATCTGAAAGAGAAGGGCATTCCAGTGGTGTTAGTTAACCGCTTCATCCCTGAAATGGCGCAAAGCTGTATTGAGATCGATAACGAATTTGGTGGCCAGTTGGCGACCGAATACTTGTTGCGAATGGGGCATCGCAACATAGCGTGTATCACCGGTCCTCTGGACAAATCTGACGCACGGGGGCGTCTACAAGGTTACCGCAAGGCTCTTGAAGAAGCGGGAATCGAGTATGACGAAGCGTTGGTGTCCGAGGCCGGTTTTACCGAAGAATCTGGGGAAAGCGCAATGCGCAAGCTGTTGAAGCGCGATTGTCATTTTACTGCCGTATTTGCCTGCAACGATCACATGGCTTTCGGTGCTTACGAAGTGCTGAAAGCTCATGGTGTTGACGTTCCAGAGCAAATCTCCCTTGTGGGGTTCGATGACATATTGTTTGCGCGTTACCTCACGCCAGCCCTAACCACAGTTAACTTCCCTATTGAGCAAATGAGTGCTGAGGCTGTCCAGCTCGTGATTCAAATTCTCAATAAAAACAAACGAGATGTGAACTTCAAACTGTCGCCGAATTTGGTGCCGAGAAGTTCAGTCAAGGAACTGCATACCCTATAAAACGATAATTAAGGACAACAACATGAAACTGAAAACTTTGACGCTTGCGATGACCGCTGCCTTGGGTGTTGCTGCAACGGTAAACGCGGCTGACGAAACCAAAATTCGCTTCGATGGTTTCCCTGATTTCGATAGCAGCTTGAAAGTTCTGCTACCGGATTTCGAGAAAGAAACCGGCATTAAAGTGGATTACCTGATGAATAACCACGGTGACCACCACACGAAGCTGACTACTAACTTGGCGACGGGCTCTGGCGCAGGGGATGTGATTGTTGTTGATGTAGAAAAAATTGGTCCATTCGTTGCCTCGGGCGGCTTAGTCAATCTGTCTGAAAAATACGGCGCAGACAAATACGCAGAAAGCTTTGCGCCTTATGCATGGGCACAAGGTAAAGGTGCTGACGGTGATGTGTATGGTATGCCAGTCGACCTAGGTCCGGGTGTCATGTACTACCGCACAGACATCTTTGAAAAAGCGGGCATTGATATCAACGAAGCGATCAAAGATTGGGATTCTTACATCGCGGCGGGTGAAAAACTTAAGCAGCAAAACGTTCAATTGATTGCTTCAGCTGCGGATGTGGCACAAGCGATCATCTTCACCACAGTACCTGAAGGAGAAGGTCTGTACTTCGACAAAGATGGCAATCCAGTCGTGACCTCTGAGCGCTTTGTTCACGCGTTTGAAGTGGCGAAAGAGATCCGTGACAAAGGTTTGGATGGCCGCATCCTTGCGTGGTCAAACGAATGGTACGAAGGCTTCCGTAACGGCACATTCGCCACTCAGCTTTCTGGTGCTTGGCTACTTGGCCACCTAAATAACTGGATTGCGCCTGAAACTGCAGGCAGCTGGGGCGTATCTAACCTTCCTGATGGTATTTACGGTAGCTGGGGTGGTTCATTCCTATCGATTCCAACCCAATCTAAGCATCAAGACGAGGCTTGGAAGCTGATCGAATACATGACAACGAAGCGTGATATTCAACTTAAGCACTTCGAAACTATTGCTGCATTCCCTGCAAACACGACGACTTACGACGACCCAATGTTCGAAGAGAAAATCGAATTCCTTGGTGGTCAGCAAGCGCGCCTACTATTTGCTGAAGTGGCACAAAACATCAAACCAGTGGCACCAGCAAAAGGCGACCATGTTGCTCGCTCTATCATCCTAGAAAACGCACTGATGGAAGTGTTGGATGAAGGCAAAGACATTGAAACGGCATTGAAAGAAGCGGAACGCATGATTAAGCGCCGCACCCGTAATTTGTAAGCAATTCGCCATTTGGTAAGCAAGGAGGGCGACGTGCCCTCCTGATTAGAGGTCGTTACTATGAATCATGCAGCGAGCAAGGTTATGGAAACATCAGAGCGTGAGAGCATTTTTTCTCGTCTAAGTTTGAAAGCGCTTACACCGTATGGATTCCTACTGCCGTTTTTGATTATTTTTTCTGTTTTCGGGATCTTCCCGTTACTGTTTTCTATTTTTCTTTCTTTCCATGAGTGGAACCCAGTCGAAGGCTTGGGCGCGATGGATTACGTCGGGCTAGAGAACTACCACATCGCTCTGACAGACCCGTGGCTGTGGCGCTCATTGAAAAACACCCTTTGGCTAGCGATTACATCGGGCGTGGCGCAGCACTTGGTTGCCCTGCCTGTGGCGTACATTTTGGTGTCTTTGGGTGACCGTTTTCGCCATTGGTTAACGTCGGCTTACTTCCTACCGTTCATCACCTCTACGGTGGCAGCGTCGCTTATCTTCTTCAACATGTACTCTCCAAACTCAGGGATCATCAACCAAAGCTTAATGGCACTGGCGGACAGCACGCTCTTTGGTTGGGCATTCTCTTGGGTTAACGATTTCCAACCAATCCGTTGGTTAGATGATGCCACCATGGTGAAGCCTTCTATCGCCATCATGGTGTTTTGGAAATACACCGGTTTCAACATCGTGCTTTACACCACGGGCTTGATGACGATTCCCAAAGACATCTTAGAAGCGGCACGCATGGACGGTGCAAACGCATGGCGTCGTTTCTGGAGCATTTCGTTGCCAATGATTCGTCCATTCATCTTCTTTGCGGTCACCATGACCATCATTGGTAATTTGCAGCTGTTCGAAGAACCTTTCGTCCTAACGCGCGGTACGGGTGGTACAGGTCAGTCTGGTTTAACCATCTCTATGTACCTCTACAAAGTGGGTTGGGAATGGTTAGAGATGGGTACAGCGTCAGCGATTTCATGGCTGCTGTTTACCTTGATTGCAGGCTGTACAGCAATTCAATTCTTCTTCTTCGGTAAGAAAGGTCTAGGGGAGCAATAAGATGAACACTACTACCTTACCTGCGGCGCAGCGTTGGCGTCCAAGCGACCGCAGCATCGAGATCTTTACCAAGATTCTGATGGTGATGCTCGGCACTGTGTTGGTGGTGTCTGCCATCATGACTGTGTTCCCGTTCATTTGGTCAGCGTTGCTATCGACGCGTGACCGTACTGAAATCTTTGGTACAGGCATCAGCTTTGCGATTGGTGACAGCCTCGCGGTGAACTACGCAAAGCTACTGGAAATCATGCCGTTTTGGCAGGCGATGTTTAACTCCATCTACATTGCTTTCTTAGGCACCACGATTTCACTGCTGTTTTGTAGCATGGGCGGTTACGCGTTCGCGGTGTACAAGTTCAAGGGAAAAAACTTGCTGTTTGGCATGCTGGTTGGCTCGATGATGATTCCACCTGTACTGAGCTTGATCCCGTACTTCATGATCGTGAAATTCCTCGGCTTGCTCGATAACCACCTTGCCGTTTGGTTACCGTTCACTACCACGCCATTTGGCATCTTCTTGATGCGTCAGCACGTAGTGGCATCGATTCCGAAAGAGCTGTTAGAAGCGGCGACGCTCGATGGCGCGGGTGAATTTAGAACTTACTGGAGCGTGGTATTGCCACTGATGAAACCGGCGCTCGCAACCCTAGCAATCGTGCAGTTTGTCTTCTTCTGGAACATGTTCATGCAGCCACTTGTGGTACTGACAACGCCAGAAAACTACGTGATTACGCAGGCACTGCGAAGCGTGCAGGGCATTCCGAATACGCCGTGGGGAGCGGTGATGCTCGGAACCACCATCTCCATTTTACCATTAGTGATTACTTACTTATTTGCCTCAAAACAGATGATCAGCGGCTTGACCTCTGGTGCCGTCAAGGGCTAAGCGAAACAAAAGGTTTTATAACAATGAATAAATTCCAACTACCACAAGATTCAAAATTACGTAGCCCAGAGTTCTTATTTGGTGTCGCAACCTCTTCTTATCAGATTGAGGGTGGTGCTCAGCTAGGTGGTCGTACGCCTTCGATTTGGGACACGTTTTGCAATAAGCCAGGCGCAGTTGATAACGCAGACAATGGTGACGTGGCATGTGATCACTTCCATTTGTGGAAGCAAGACATCGAGATGATTCAAGGCTTAGGTGTGGGCGCTTACCGTCTATCGATGGCGTGGCCGCGCATCATTCCTGAAGATGGCAAAGTGAATGAAGAAGGCTTGAAGTTTTACGAGCAAATCATCGATGAATGTCACGCTCGCGGTTTGAAGGTTTTCGTTACGCTTTACCACTGGGATCTACCGCAATACCTAGAAGACAAAGGTGGTTGGCTAAACCGAGAAACGGCTTACAAGTTTGAGGAATACGCGAAGGTAGTTAGTGCTTACTTCGGTGATAAGATTGATTCATACGCGACATTGAACGAACCGTTCTGCTCTGCTTATCTAGGCTACCGTTGGGGTGAACATGCTCCTGGCCTTAAGGGCGAGCGCGAAGGTTTCTTGTCTGCGCACCACTTGATGCTGGCACATGGCCTGGCGATCCCACACATGCGCAAGAACGCACCAAATGCGATGCATGGTTGTGTGTTCAACGCGACACCCGCTTACCCATACAGCGATGCAGACATTGGTGCGGCAGAGTACAGCGATGCGGAAGGTTACCACTGGTTTATGGACCCGGTATTGAAAGGGGAATATCCGCAGCTTGTCTTGGATCGCCAATCACACAACATGCCAATGATTCTGGAAGGCGACCTCGACATCATCCAGACCGATTTGGACTTTATCGGGATTAACTTCTACACCCGTTGTGTCGTGCGCTACAACGAAAATGGTGATATTGAAACGGTACCCCAACCAGAACAAGAGCACACATTCATTGGTTGGGAAATTCATCCTCAAGCACTGACAGATTTGCTCCTGCGTTTGAATGACCGTTACCCGAACTTACCACCACTTTACATCACTGAAAACGGCGCAGCAGGTGATGACCATTGCATTGATGGCGAAGTGAATGATGAGCAGCGCGTGCGTTACTTCCAGCAGCACCTAGTTGCTCTGGATGCTGCGATTAAAGCAGGTGTGAATGTGGATGGTTACTTCGCTTGGAGCTTAATGGATAACTTCGAGTGGGCTTACGGATATAAGCAGCGTTTTGGCATTGTTCACGTGGATTACCAAACGCAAAAGCGCACCCTGAAAGCGAGCGCAATTGCTTACCGTAACATGCTGCTGGACCGAGCAGAGGAGAACCAGTAATGGCAAAAGTCGAATTCAAAAACATCAAGAAATCCTACGATGATGTCGAGGTCGTGAAACACTTCGACTTCACGGTGCAAGATGGTGAGTTTGTGGTTTTCCTTGGTCCATCGGGCTGCGGTAAGTCGACTACGCTGCGCATGCTAGCGGGCTTGGAAAGCATCACTGGCGGTGAGATTTACGTTGGCGATAAGCTGATGAACAAAATCGATGCCAAAGACCGCGACCTTGCCATGGTGTTCCAAAGCTACGCGCTTTACCCACATATGACGGTTTACGAGAACATCGCTTTTGCTCTTAAGCTAAAAGGGATGCCGAAAGAGCAAATCGATATTGAAGTACGTAAAGCGGCGAAAATGCTTGAGCTGGATGCACTGTTGGATCGCAAACCAAAAGAGCTGTCTGGTGGCCAACGTCAACGTGTTGCCATGGGACGAGCTATGGTTCGCACGCCTAAGGTGTTCTTGTTTGATGAGCCATTATCGAACCTAGATGCCAAGCTACGTGGTGTGATGCGTGAAGAGATCAAGCAACTGCATCGTGAGCTAAAAACCACCACGATTTACGTAACCCACGATCAGATTGAAGCGATGACATTGGCGGATCGCATCGTGATTCTTAAAGACGGTTACGTGGCTCAAGTCGGCACACCGACAGAAGTGTTCCAACGTCCGGCCAACAAGTTCGTGGCGCAGTTCATTGGTAACCCATCAATGAATATGTTGGATGCAAAGCTGGTTGGTGAAGAGGGCAATTGGGAAGTCGAACTGGGTGATGTTCGTATTCCTTTGCCAGAGCGTTTCAAAGCACACGCATCGAAGAATTTAGCGCTGCACTTTGGTGTACGCCCTACCGATATCCATTTGCGTGCCGAACAGGTCGACCATGACCGCGTGCTGCCGTTCCCTGTCAAAATCAAAGACAAGGAGCTATTGGGCGCGAGTATCCTACTGAAAACAGAAATCGCAGGTCAGCCGCTTATGGTTGAAACACAAGCGGCAGAAGTGGATGTGGATACGCTGACTCTGTACTTGGATTTAGATGCAATTCACCTATTTGATGCACTGAGTGAAAACTCGCTCGCGACATTCTAAATCTCCGATATGAAAGCCAGTGCGCGCTTGCGTACTGGCGACTTATCTAGCTCTCATTTCCCATATCAAAATGTTGTCGCGTCCCCTGCTGCAACTTATATTTTTGTTATTAGCTTGCTGGGAAAATTCCTACAATGAAAAAGAAAAAAAGAGCGGCATCCATCTATGATGTGGCCAAGTTGGCGGGTGTGTCACCGAGCACCGTATCACGTTTCCTCAATCGCACGACCTTTGTCTCTGATGATAAAAGCCAAAACATAGAAAAAGCGATCAAGTCACTGGGTTATAAGCCAAATTATCAAATGGGTCAGGGCACTAACACGCGTTCGATGACCATTGGCGTACTTATTCAACATCCTGAGAGTCCACACACCAGTCGAATCCTGAACGATATGGAGAAGGTGCTTAATGCGCAGGGCTACTCATTGGTGATAGCTACCGGGCACTGGCAGCGCACACTCGAATCACACGCTTTGGAGTATTTAGCGAAAAGTAATGTGGATGGGGTGATCATCGTGACGGGCAGTTTGACGGAAGAGCAGATTTTGGAATATGCCCAGCGAATTCCTGTTGTCGCGGTTGGATACAATGTCATTGGAGATAAGGTTAAATCCATAAATATAGATAATGTATTGGGCGGATACATGGCGACACTGCATTTGATGCAACAAGGCCACGTGAACATCGCTCATATCAAAGGGCTTTTGAATCAACCAGATGCGGTGGCTCGCTTTGTTGGTTACAAGAACGCTCTGCAAGAGGCGGGCATTAAGGTGATGCCAAAATTAGTCAAACAAGGTGATTTCAGCAGTGAGTCTGGCTATCAAAAAACGGTGGAATTGCTCGAATCTAAAGTGCATTTCTCTGCGTTATTTGCTGCCAATGACCAAACGGCTTACGGGGCGATCAAGGCTCTGCATGACCACGGCGTTCGTGTGCCAGAGGATGTGTCTGTGATCGGCTTTGATGACTTACCGACCTCACAATATTTCACGCCAGCACTTACCACACTGAGACAGCCGATTGAAGAAGTTGGAGCCATTTGTGCCGAGTCCATTCTCAATTTATTGAGTGGTGAAAGGCATGAAGTGCGTCTACCGCCGATCGATCTGATTGTCCGCCAATCAACGGTGTCTAAGTTCCGTCAATCAAGTTGAGATAAGTCGCCAAACCCATTAGAAAATATTTTCCGAAACTCGACGAAATCTTGTTGTATTTGTGACCAAACTCCGTCTAGAATTCGCGCCTGCATTTTGGTGATTAAGTGCACAATTATCAAAATAGCCAAATTCTAAGAAATCTAATTTTTTGAACTGCCTTACAGTTATCTGTGGGGCAGTTTTAGTTGTAGGAAAGGTCCAAAACACATGCCTAAAAGCCAGAATATCAACCAACGTATGTCCATCGTGGCATTGGCTTGGCCGATACTTGTCGAAATTTTGCTACGGACGGCTTTAGGAACCAGTGACGTATTCATGTTGAGTGGTTACTCAGACAAAGCCGTGTCTGCGGTTGGGGTAATCACACAATTAACGTTTTTCCTGATCATCGTTTCTACCTTTGTTAGCAGTGGCACGGGTATCTTGATCGCGCAATACAATGGCGCAGGGCGTGAAAAAGACTCCGTTGATGTCGGTGTTGCCAGTATCGCTTTGTCGGTGATTGTAGGTGCTTTCTTGAGTGTGCTGGCCGTGATTGGCGCGGTGTTCTTTTTGCCGTATTACGGGCTAGAGGCTCAGGTTGAGCAGTACGCGCGTGAATACTTGCTGATCAGTGGTGCGATGACGTTCAACGTTACTATTGGTATCGTGTTTACCACGATTCTGCGTAGCCACGGTTATTCACGCTCGCCAATGGTGGTTAACCTAATCTCTGGCGTGTTCAACATCATTGGTAACTACATTGCGCTGTACCAGCCGTTTGGTTTGCCTGTATATGGCGTTGAAGGCGTTGCAGTGGCGACAGTCGTGAGCCAAGTAATCGGTACGTTGTTGTTGGGCCTGATTTTGAAACGCAGCAGCATCGAACTGCCAATGTCGAAGCTTAAGCAAGTGCCGAAAGACGTGTTCAAAAAGATCTTAAAAATCGGTGGCATGAACGCCGGTGAAGTGCTGTCTTACAACATGGCGCAGATCTGTATCGTCTACTTTGTGGTGCAAATGGGTACCTCGTCGCTAGCGGCATTTACCTATGCACAAAACATCGCGCGTTTCTCGTTCGCGTTTGCGTTAGCAATCGGTCAGGCGGCTCAAATCCAGACGGGTTACTACATCGGTAAAGGTTGGGTAAGCAGCATTCTGAAACGCGTGCAGATCTACTTCTTGGTCGGTTTTGCTGCATCAACGGCGGCAACGTGCTTGATTTACCTATTCCACGAAGAGATTTTGAGCGTGTTTACCGATCAGCCAGAAATCTTGGCATTGGCGGGAGCTTTAGTGATGGGTTCTATCGTGTTAGAAGCTGGCCGAGTGTTTAACCTGATCTTCATCTCGGCACTGAAGGGCGCTGGTGACATCAAGTTCCCAGTACAGATGGGTATTCTAAGCATGTGGGGCTTGGGTGTGGTGTTCTCTTACATCTTGGGTATCCACTTGGGCTACGGCGTGATTGGTGCGTGGATGGCGATTGCGCTGGATGAATGGGTGCGCGGTATCATCATGGCAAGACGCTGGCGGTCTCAAGTTTGGACCAAGTTTAAAGTAAGCTAACTTCTGTTCACAAAAACCAGAGATTCCAGACATCTCGTTCCTCGATTCTGGAATGACGATGTTCAGCTACCGTTCCGCAATGCGTCATTCCCAATAGCGACGGAGGAGCGTAGTCGGGAATCTCTTGCTCGCTCTACACGTAAAAAGGCGCTGTAACTCAGCGCCTTTTTGCTATCTGCTTTTCACGTGGAGTTATTTTAAATTGAGATGCCAGACATCTCGTCCCCTAATTCTGGAATGACTATGTGTAGCTATGTCAATTGGAGGCTTAGCTCTATAACGCGTCATTCCCGATAGCGACGAAGGAGCGCAGTCGGGAATCTCTTACTAGGTCTATACGTAAAAAAGGCACTGAAATTCAGTGCCTTTTTGCTATCTATTCTGCATGGATAAGTCGCTTTAAAACTCACACTCTGCTTGGAAACACATGCGTTCTTTGCTGTATGGATGGTCCAACTCCAACATCTCCGCGTGCAAATGCAGACGGTCGGCTTTCTCGCCATACAAGCCGTCGCCAACCATCGCCATGTTCAACCCCATATGGTGGGCGCTGTGCACACGCAGCTGGTGGGTTCGTCCTGTTTTCGGGTACATGTACACCTTGCTGCGTCCGTCTTTCACTTCAATCAGCTGCCAGTAAGTTTCTGCAGGCTTACCGTGTTCAAAACACACTAGTTGACGTGGACGGTCATCCGGATCGCCACGCATCGGTAGCGAGATCTCACCTTCAGGCTCGGGTAATACACCTTCTAGCAGTGCCATGTAGCGCTTCTGTACGCCGCGAGTGATGAACTGCTTTTGCAGGCTCTTGTTGGCGCGTTTTGTTAAGGCAAATACGAGAATTCCCGACGTCGCCATATCTAAGCGGTGAATCACGAATGGCCCTTCGACATCTGGGAACATCGCTTGCAGGCGTGTGTACGCTGAATCCTTGATGGTTTTGCCCGGAACGGAAAGCAGGCCCGAAGGCTTGTTGACGATCACCATGGCTTCGTCTTGGAAGAGAATCTCCAGCTCTTTATCTTCCGCCCAGTTCTCTGCTAATGGGTTTGGTTCCACATCCAAACCTTGCAGCATGTGCCCCAAAATAGGCTGGCATTTGCTGTTGCAAGATGGGTAGAACTTCTTGTGCTGACGCACTTCAGATTTCGGCGATACGCCCCACCAAAACTCCGCCAAGGCAAGTGGCTGATAACCATGTTTGTATGCGAACTGAAGCAGTTTCGGCGCTGCACACTCACCTGCACCTGCTGGTGGTACCGGGTTGGTGGTAGGAGCAAAAATATCTACCAAATCGCGCTCTGCGCTGTGGTTATCCAAGAAGCGGTATTGCTTGTGCAGTTTGTGCTGCAGAGCATTAGACAAGTCTTTGCGTTGCTCTTTAAGTTCCGCCAGTTTTTGCTCTAACTCGGTTAAGCGTGCTTCTTTGATTGCCAGCTTTTCGTCCCAAGCTTGTTTGAGGTACTTGAGGACATTTTTCTCAGCCACACTCTGTTTACCCAAATCATCCAGTAGTGTTTTCAATTCTTCTGGGGTCAGTGTTTGTTCGCCTTGTTTGCGCTGCTGTTTACGTTCGGCACGACCGGCAATCATCACTTGGCGATGGGCATTCTCTTCTTGCTGATACGCTTCGCGGTCGGCTTTGATTTCTGCTTTCAGTTGTGCCAACTCTGGGTTGGCAGCAAAGGCTTTGTATTCCGCGTTCGCAGCATTGATAGCATCTGTCTCACCTCGGAAGAAGCCTTCTTCTGTCAGCATGTCGAATACGGGTGGAACAAAACCTGGAAGCAAGTTTTGATCGGCAATCTTGCCAGAGAAAGCACTGAAGTAGCCAAGCTCACCTTGCGGGTTACGTACTAGCAAAACACCGAACATTTTACCGCGTCCGTTTTGCTCATCCTCAAAACCGAAATCGTGTTCGAAGTCAGTTTGTGCCATTAGGTGCTGCTGCAATTGCTCGGCAGCCAACACACACAATGGGTGAGGTGTGTAGTAGAACGGAAACGTAAACTGCGCTGGCAAGTCGTAGCCAGAAATATCCACAGTAAATCGAGTAAAGCATTGTTCAGGCGAGTGCATGAGAGTGAGTCCGCGAGAAATAAAAATCGAGCACGGATTGTACCTGTTTTGGCTGTGATTGCTATTCGAAGGCGCTTCTAGGCTAGCTGTGTCGGCTTGCCATCGCTCCCTATCTCAATGATTTTTATCGCTTAGAGCGCAGAAATTAGGATTGCGTTTGAAATGATTAATTTGAGTGATGTACTGTTTTGATTGATAGCTGAGAGCATGGTTCTCGAATGACTTATTAGATGCAAAAGGAAAAGCATGTCTAAACTGGTGTTGGCATTGATACGATTTTATCAGCGCTATTTATCTCCATATAAAGGATTCCGTTGCGCTCATGCGGTGTATTACGGCACGGATTCTTGTTCTGCTGCCATCAGTAAGATGATTCAACGCAAGGGAGTGTTTTCTAGCTATAGCAGCGTTCAAAACCAATTCGAACGCTGTCGAGATGCGCATCAACGTCTGCAAAATGGGGATTCTTCCCGTAACCGAAAAAGGCGTAAGAACAACGACTCATCTTGTGTAACGGACATGGGATGCAGCTCTTTGGATTGCGTTCCGAGTGACGCTTGTAGCGGTAGCGGCGATTCATCTTGCCATTGTTGGTAATGGACTCAACTCTAAAAATGAAAGGGAAGCGATGACGACCGATCAACTTAAAACGCTGTTTGAAAATGACTTAAGGCACAAACTCGAACCTCTTGAAGCTTTGCGTTTAGAAGCACTGCGTCGACGCAAATTTCTAGGTTTGGCGGTTCTGGGTTTCTTTGGCTCCGTCGTGTTTGACCTCGCCACCTCTGCCACGGTGTTTGTTCTTTTGGCATTGATGCTCGGCGGCTGGGCGTACTTCAATCAAAAGCACAATCAGTTTCGTACCACCTACAAGCAGCACATCATGCAGAGCTTGTTAGCGCATATTGAACCCTCACTCACTTGGGACCCAAATCGTAAGTTATCCAAAGAGACCTTCGAGCGCAGCGGCTTGTATTTAGACCGTTGTGATGGTTTTGTGAGTGACGATTACATTTCAGGCACCATCGGTGATGCGAAGGTGGTGATGTCTGAGATAGAAGCGTCGAAGCTCATCAGTTCAGGAAGTGACAGTTCGAGTAAGCATCACGTATTTTTTGCGGGGCTGTTTTGCGAAATCGACGTTCCGATGAATGAAGACATTTGCACCTTTGTTTTGAGTGACCGTGATGACGGGCCAACGCTTCGTGAAAAGTTGTGGGACCGTTTCTTCAAGATTCAGATAGGTAAACGAGTACGAATGGGTCACTCAGAGTTTGACCAACAGTATGAGGTGTACAGCGACGATTTAGACACAGCAAAGCAATTGCTGACCGATGAGTTGATCGAGCGTGTGCTGACTTTTCGTCGTGAGAGTGAGTTCTCTAGCTTGTCGCTTTCTCAAGTGAACGGAAAGCTCTATATCGCCATTTCGCATTGGAAAGAACTGTTTGAGCCAAAATTGGACGAGCCAGCGGGGGAGTTTGAAGCCGTTACTGAGATTTATCGCGAACTCGATTTTCTGATTGGCACCATTCACAGTCTGGGGCTGACCAAACCAATGGCTCAGCCCATGACAAAGCAGAGCACCTCAGTTACCGCTTAATCCCATTACTATCTCAAGCTGAAACTCAATTGATGCACTATTATTTCAGCTTGAGATTCATCCAAGATCCTGTACCTTAGCGTGATTCTTTTTTGCAGCCTGTTTTCATTCACAGAGTGACCTGTGCTGCTTCACTTTTGAGTTAAAGTCATGTCACAAGCTAGCATCAAATTTATTGCCACCGATATGGATGGCACTTTGCTTGACCAATACGGTCGCCTAGACCCTGAGTTCTTTGACCTGTTTTTACAGCTTGAAGAGAAGGGCATTCTGTTCTCGGCGGCATCTGGTCGTCAGTACTACAGCCTGCGTGATACGTTTGCACCGATCCAAGACCGCATGATTTATGTGGCGGAAAACGGCACCTTGGTGATGTACCAAGATAAAGAGCTATACAGCTGCACCATTCCAAAAACAGAAATTGATGCGATCATCCAAGCGGCTCGTGAAATTGAAGGCACGCATCTAGTGCTGTGTGGTAAGCGTTCGGCTTACATTGAAACTAAAGATCCTAAAGCGTTGGAAGAGTTCCAGAAGTACTACCATCGCTGTGAATACGTGCCAGATCTACTGGCCGTTGACGATGAGTTTATCAAGGTTGCGATCTGTCACTTTGGTGGTTCTGAAGAGTTGGTTTTCCCAACCATGAGTGCGAAGTTTGGTCACAGCCATCAAGTTGTGGTGAGCGCGAAGATTTGGCTAGACGTGATGAACGCAGAAGCATCAAAAGGTGCGGCGATCAAACACCTTCAAGAAACCATGGGCTTTGGTCCGGAAGAAACCATGACCTTTGGTGATTACCTGAATGACCTAGAGATGCTACAAGTGAGCGAGCACTCTTACGCGATGGAAAACGCGCACGAAGCGGTGAAGAAAATCGCACGCTTCTCAGCACCAAGCAATCGTGACTCTGGCGTAATGAAAGTGATCAAAGAGAAAGTGCTTTAATCTCTACCTCGTCAGCTTCGAACATTAAAAAGCCCCGCTACGTAATGAGCGGGGCTTTTGTTTCTCTGAAGCTAAGTGTCTGCAGCTAAGTACCTGAAGCCAAGTATCTGAAGCTAAGTATGCGTCTACTTAGTTAGCGGACGTATTTCGCGGTCGCGCTGACAAACCAATGTTGCAACTTGCCATCAGGGCTTTCTACCCACAGGTCGTTATGGTAGCGGTAAATGCGACCATTCACAGTGAGGGCTAGCGTGTTATCACCGGTTTGCTCCATGCGGATAAACTGATCAGAAGTCACCAAAAACGGTTCCAAATCATCCGTGCTTGCGCCTTTATACACCACAAAGTAACCAAACATATTGCCGGCATCTGGGTCTGTCGAATGGATGCGATGGCCAACCAGCGTGTAGTTGTCGTTGAGCGCTTCTTCGAGGGTTTGTGCACCCACCGTCTCGTGAGATGGGATAAACACCCAAGCCAGTACACCTATCGCGATCACTAGCAGTAAGAGTACTGCTCGCATGAAGTTTTTCATCATGGTTATCCGTTTAACGTTGGAATTTCATTTTGTACATGCGCTTATCCGCTAAATTGATCAGGAAGTCAATGTTGTCGGCGTCTTGCGGATAGCTTGCCACCCCTAAGCTGGTGGACAAAGAGCTCGCTTTATCAGAAGCAAGGATCGGTTTTTCAAACACCACGTTGATGTGGTGCGTCGCTTCGGCGATCTTGCTTTGCTCGGTGGCATTGATGAGTACGGCAAACTCATCACCGCCCATGCGATACACACTAAAGTCATCCATCGCCATGTTGCTCAGACGCTCTGCAACCTCGATTAAGGCGATATCACCCGCTTGGTGCCCCAATGTATCATTAATGTTCTTAAAGCCGTTCAGGTCGAGCAGGAGCAGCGAGAATGGGGTATCGGTTTCCTCTCTGCGATGTAAATCGATGAACAGTGCGCTGCGGTTGGCAAGATTTGTCAGTGGATCGCTCAAGGCCAGTTCTTTGTGGAACTTAGACTCGCGTTTATAGAAGTAAGTCATCAACGCGACGGTGAGAACAAAAATGCCCAACAAGATGTATTGCGCTTGGAGCAAGTTGTAAGCACGTTCTTGTTGTTGTCTGTAGAGCGGGCTCGCGACTCGGAAGTTCTGAGTGACGTAATCAATCATCTCCATATACAAGTTCTGAGTGGCGCGATAAAACTGGGCGGCGGCAATGCTGCTACCGGTTTTGGCTTCGACTAAGATTGGCTCGAGTTGCTGGAACTTGTCGAACAAGGATACGAAGTACACCCGCACTTCTTCACGAGATAGGAAAGAATCCGCTTCTTTGTTGTTGATCAGCAGATCAAAACGACTCCATGCCAGTTCATATTGCAACTCGGTGCCGTCGATGTTCATTACGCTTTCGTTCAAACGACGAGCTTCACCCACCAATTCGGACAGTTCTTTGGACAAGTGGAACAAGAACCAAGTCGCTTGGTTTTGTTGGTCGGAGTAGGTTTTGGTCAGCGCGCGGGTTTCTTTTAATAAAACGATGTTTGCGATCAGTAGTGTCGATGCAAACACGAGCAACATCAACTTACTCTTGGTTGAAAAGGGCCCCTGCTTCGGGGTTTTGGGTTTCGCCTTCATTATTGATCTTCTTTCGCACTTATCCTGTTGATTTGCCAAACCATTTGAGAGTGGTATTGCGCGTTATCAAGCTCTGGGTGTTCACTCATTGAGTAAATCAGCCAGTACGGACCTTTGTTTCTGATTTTGATGTAATTATGGTTTTGTTTGTATGCCACGATCGGCTGATAACGAAGAATGTCTTCGCGAGATAGGTCAGAGTGGTAGTCGTTGAGTGCACGAACTTCGACATGCTGAGGAATGTTGCCAAACGTATGTTGCAGCAGTGTACTCAGTTTAACGCCGTCAAACTCGGCAGGGGTTTCTAGCCAAGGTAGTTCTGTGATGTAGGTAGTTTGCGGCAGTGACTCTAGGTCTTTTAGTGCCACAACGACATTGGAATTTTCAGGACTGCTAAACTGTATCGTGTTTGCAAAAAGTGTCGGTGCAAACAAAAGCAAAGCGAGCGCCATTGTTTTTCTCATCTTGTGCCCTTTGAATTTATTGCCCTCATTCCGGTTGGATCGCGTTCACGAACCGATCCGCTGAAATTTCGGTTATATATTTATTAATAATAGAGCCAACTTGATGGATTTATATAATACGTTATGGGTGAAAAGTAACCGTTGGTTGAATATACGTCAAGGTTAATGACAGAGTTAAAAATACAACTATTGGATGAATATATCATTTAGCTTATTTTGTGTGCAGTTTGCTTCACGTTGTCTAACTTTCGCGACACTTTCATCTCATTAGGAGAGTCGATATGTTTGATTGGTACTATAAAGTTATCCTCAATTACACCAACTTTAGTGGTAGAGCGAGACGCCAAGAGTATTGGTACTTTACGTTAGTCAATGTGCTTATCAATTTGGTGATGGGCATCATCGACCGAGTCATTGGCAGCGTGATGCAAATGGAGAATTTTGGCTTCTTCGGTGTGATATATGCACTGTTTATCATGATCCCGTCGATTGCCGTCACTGTGCGTCGTTTGCACGATTCAGGACGAACCGGTTGGTGGGCATTGATCGCCTTTGTCCCAATCATTGGTATTTTGGTGCTGCTGTACTTCTTGATTCAAGACAGTGAAGAAGGTTCGAACCAATACGGCGCGAACCCTAAATATCAATCATGATGAAGATAACCGTGATGCTGTCAGCTGTGATGGTGATAAGCGAGTGGGTTTAGATGCCTGAACCCACTTGGAAATAGACCGCGTTATCCTCATCACTGAAAGCGAAGTCCATACCTGCTTGCAAGCCATAACGACGGGCGATGAGGTAACGAAAGCCCACGCCGTAAGCGTATTCGGCGTCGTTTTCAAATAGCGACTCTTCCGTTGAAGCGTAACCAAAGCCACCGAAGAAGTTGGTCGACCAACGAGTGTTCCATTGATAGGTCAATTGAGATTCTACCGAGAGTGTTTCATCCCCCTGGTATCGGTTTCTTGCCACACCACGCAGCTCGATATCTGGGTAGGACGCAGGCGGTAAAAAGCGCTCGTCAGTATAAAGCGACTTGTATTGTCCGCGCAGAGCCAGCGACCAATCATCGGCTAATTCCCAGTAATTGATGCCCTCTACGTCCAGTTGTTCGTATTCGTAATCACTGCCAAACGCGTCGTTGTACCAAAGGAATTCGGCTTTGTAGTTGTAGCCTTGTGTTGGACTAAAGAAGTTATTTCGGCTGTCCCATTCCAGTGTTAAGCCTAATCCAGAAGTGGTTGGAGAGGTATTGGTCAAGGTTTGCAGCAGCTTATCGGCAACAGGGGAGTTAGTGATTTTCTGGTCGGTAACGAAATAGAGCTGTTTCACACCGATAAACAACGGGGCATCAATAATGCGGTATTGAAGATGGTTGAGCATGCCGCCGCCAGTAATCTCGAAATCTAACCCTTGTCCATTGAATACGCCGTCTAGCCCCGGCAGCGTGGACTGTGGGTAGAAGGTCATGTTGAAGTCGCCATAACCGACGCCACCAAGGTAACGCACCGTGTCCTGCGCCCAAGTGCGGCGATGGCCAGCAAACCCCATCCAAGTGCCATTCTCGGTCGCGAAGCCACCGACTGCGGTGATCGCAGGCGTTAACAGTTGGGCACCACCATCGAGTGATGTTTCCGCCAGTTTGCGCCTTTTCTCTCGCTGCTCATCGGATTCATGTAAAAACACGCCAGTGAACCCCAAACCATAGCCGACAGCAGGTTCGGTAATCACAATCGGGACGGGCAGAAAACCATAGGCGTTTTCAGCAAGGTATTCACCCATATCCAATTGCCCATCGATGGGATCGAAAAAGCTTATCGCCTCGGCAATAGGAGAGGTCGCTAACAACCCGAAATAAGTCGAGGTTAGCAGGACTGACGTTGGTTTTTTCATAAAGTGCTAGCATTAATTGAATGATGTTCAATTACAAGTTAGACGTCATTTCGATAAATTGCAATGGGACTTGTGTAAAGGGAAAGTGAGTGTTTTTAAAACACAAAAAGCCACCCAATAAATAGGTGGCTTTGTATAGAGAGGATTATTAAACCGCTTGGTTTCCTGTGCTCACTCGTTGGCTTAACGAGCCTAAATCAGGTGTTAAGCAAACAGGTACTTCGCGTGGAAGTTCAAGTGATCAGCGATAAAGCTAGAGATAAAGAAGTAGCTGTGGTCGTAACCCGGCTGCATGCGCAGTTCAACTTGTGAATCGTGGGCTTTTGCTGCCGCCAGTAACGCATCAGGCTTCAATTGCTCAGCAAGGAAGTTATCAGCATCACCTTGGTCGACTAGGATAGGTAATGGTGATTTTGCTTGCTTAAGTAACTCGCTCGCGTCGTATTGTTTCCAGCTCTCGATATCAGTGCCTAGGTAAGCGGTAAACGCTTTTTGGCCCCAAGGGCATTGCATTGGGTTACTGATTGGGCTGAATGCTGAAATTGAACGATACTGATCTGAATTTTTCAGACCAATGGTGATCGCACCGTGACCACCCATGCTGTGACCCGAAATCGACTTCACGTCAGAGACTGGGAAGTTACTTTCGATGATCGCTGGCAGTTCTTGGGTGATGTAATCGTACATGTGGTAGTGACGCGACCATGGCTCTTGAGTAGCGTTTAGGTAGAAACCCGCACCTTTACCCAAATCGTAGTTCTCGTCGTCTGCAACGTCGTCACCACGTGGGCTGGTATCCGGTGCCACAATGGCGATACCTAGCTCAGCCGCCATGCGAAACGCGCCTGCTTTCTGCATGAAGTTCTCATCGGTACACGTCAAGCCAGACAACCAGTAAACCACAGGCACTGGGTTTGATTTGGTTGCGTTTGGTGGCAAGAAGATCGCGAAGCGCATGTTGCAGTTCAAAGCGCGAGATTCGTGTGTGTACTGTTTATGCCAACCACCGAATACTTTGGCTTGGCTTAGGCTTTCAATGGTCATGAATAATCTCTCGATAAAACAATGATTTTTAACGGCGGACAAGACCGTTAAAGACAGCGGATGGCTCTCTTCTCAAAGGAGAACGTATCCAGTGAGAAGAGCGCCTATTTCAAATTTTCAAATATCAGTCACATTACGTGAGCTGCTATCTTGGATTACTTATCCATGTGAAGAACAGTACGGATAGATTCACCTTTGTGCATCAATTCGAACGCTTCGTTTACGTCTTGCAGACCCATAGTGTGCGTGATGAATTCTTGTAGACCGAACTCACCAGCCATGTAACGGTTCACGATTTCTGGAAGCTCAGAGCGGCCTTTAACACCACCGAAAGCAGAACCACGCCATACGCGACCAGTTACTAGTTGGAATGGACGAGTTGAGATCTCTTGACCTGCACCAGCAACACCAATGATTACTGACTCACCCCAACCTTTGTGACAACACTCAAGTGCTTGACGCATCACGTTTACGTTACCGATACATTCGAATGAGTAGTCAACACCACCGTCAGTCATTTCAACAATCACTTCTTGAATTGGCTTGTCGAATTTCATTGGGTTGATTACGTCAGTAGCACCAAGTTGCTTCGCTAGGTCGAATTTGCTTTCGTTGATGTCTACACCGATGATGCGGCTTGCACCAGCCATACGAGCACCGATGATTGCAGAAAGACCGATACCGCCTAGACCGAATACAGCAACTGTGTCGCCTTTTTCAACTTTAGCTGTGTTTAGTACCGCACCCATACCAGTGGTTACGCCACAACCTAGAAGACAAACTTCTTCAAGTGGTGCTTCTTTGTTTACTTTCGCTAGTGAGATTTCTGGAAGAACCGTGTACTCAGAGAAAGTAGAACAACCCATGTAGTGGAAAATAGTCTCACCGTTGATAGAGAAACGGCTTGTGCCATCTGGCATTAGACCTTTACCTTGAGTTTCGCGAACTGCCTGACATAGGTTAGTTTTGCCAGATTTACAGAACTTACACTCACCACATTCAGCTGTGTAAAGTGGGATAACGTGGTCGCCAACTTCAACGCTTGTTACGCCTTCGCCAACCATTTCAACGATACCGCCACCTTCGTGACCAAGGATTGAAGGGAAGATACCTTCTGGATCGTCACCTGATAGTGTGAATGCGTCAGTGTGACAAACACCAGTTGCTACGATACGTACTAGCACTTCGCCAGCTTTTGGAAGTTGTACATCAACTTCTTCCATTTTAAGTGGCTCGCCAGCAGCCCATGCAACCATTGCTTTTGATTTAATGTGAGTTTGACCTGGTTTGATTTCAAGCGACATTGGATGTTTCCTTTATATTCTCAGTATATGGAGTGACGTCATAAGCGTAGTTGAGGTTTGTTCACTACGCTGCGTCGTTTTGTTGGTGCCCATTCTAGGTGTTTCACGAAAAATGATAATCCGGTTAAATTGAAAATGATTTTTACGTATACGTAATAATTGACAAAGAGGTGCAATGATTTATGCGAGCGAAACAGGGTAAGTTGGAGAAAAACAAAGTAAGGACAAGAAAATTCGTTTTGGGGTTTGACCTCAAGCGTAGTTGAGGTTTTATTGTGTCGGCCATTGCGAAGAAACATCGATTTAGGATCAGAATGAACAACAAAGATTTACAGGCTTACTTAAACAAGATTGGCGTAACGCAGCAATTGGACGTCAGTGTTGATACGCTATTTGTACTGCATAATGCGCAGCATCGCCGTTTGCCGTTTGAGAACTTTGATATCGCATTGGGTAAAGGCATTTCGACGTCTGAACAAGACATCATCGACAAGTTGGTTTACCACGAGCGCGGTGGCTACTGTTTTGAATTGAATGGCTTGTTGCTAAGAGTGCTACAACAGGTTGGCTTTGAAGCAAGACCGCTTTTAGGCCGCGTACACTTATCTGGCACTCCTTCAGGCAGAACGCATCAGTTCACTTTGGTGACGTTTGGGGATGAAAAGTGGATTGTCGATGCAGGCTTTGGCTCAAACACGCCACGCGTACCGCTGCCTTTTGTGACTAATCAGCCTATTCATACTGACCTACAAACGTTCCGTTTTGTTGAAGATGAGCGTGTTGGCTACATGCTACAAATTCAGTCTTATGATGATGCAAACCAGTGGATTGATATGTACAGCTTGGACTTTGAACATGTCTTTGATGGCGACATTGTGTGTGGAAACCACTATGCGTCAACATCACCTCATTCCCGCTTTACGTCCAGTCGTGTTGCCACGCTAGCGACCGAGTTGGGAATCATCACGTTGGCGAACCACACGTTAAAACACCGTTTGAATAATGAAGTGGTTGAGCAAGAACTGGCAGAAGGGCAAAGCTACCTATCAGCACTGAAGGAACACTTTGGTATTGAGCTGAATGCCGAGTATCAAGACCTGAAACCACTGCCTCAGCTATAACCATTCTGAATGACTTAACCATTGATGCTTGGCGAAAAATATAGTGAGCATCAATGGGTTTAAATTGGTCTACTCCAAGCTGCTTATTGGTTTAAGTTATTGATTAAAAAGAGTGTGAACGAAGGTCACAGATCAGAACGGTTTGCGATAAGTTGTAAGAAAGTCGCAACCTAATTGTCATTTTTTCTACCTAAGCTCCTCGCCCGATTTCAAAATTATTACTCTTTTATCGGGATGAGAAAAATGAAACGCAGTACATTGACCGTACTCTCCGGTCTGATTGCCGCTACGCTAGTTGGCTGTAATTCAGACTCTTCTAGCAGTGACACCCCAGAACTTGAAGCGCCAGTTCAAGTGGCCTTTATGCCAGACATCCACTTCCACGATGTGTATGGTGATTTCCAAGACGGCTCTTTCCAAGGCTTGTATACCAACTCAAGCGGTAAGTACGCAACGATTCGAACCATGCAATCGCAGATGGAATCGACACGCCTGTTCAATGAAAACTACTTCGCAATGATTGCGGCTTTGGATGACGTGGTAGAGCGCGGAATTAAGTATGTGGCGCTACCGGGCGACTTCAGTGATGACGGCCAGCCTGTGCACATGCGTGGTTTGGTCAAAATCTTCGACCACTACCGTGAAACATACGGACTTGAGTTCTTTGCTGCACCGGGTAACCACGATCCGGGCAAGCCATTTACCGTAGCGGCGGGCAAATCGGATTACCTTGGTGAAGACGGCAAGAAACAACGCATTTTCAGCCGTGGTAAAGATGAGTGTGTTGATTATGAAGGGGAATGGGGCACGATTCCGGGTGAAGATGGCAACCTAGACACCATCTGTACGGAAGAAGTGAAAGAGTGGGGCTACAAGGAGATCATGGATATCCTTGGCACGCACGGTTTCTACCCACAAGAAGAGTACCTGTACTTCGAAACGCCTTACAGCAGCGACGAAGCCCGCAACAACTACTCGTACGAACTTGCTTCGGAAGAAGCGACTTACGACAAGCGTATGTTTGAGATTTGCCACCAAGGGACGGGCGGTGAGTACAAACAAGATGGTTACACCAATTGTGCGGTGGTGCCAGATACCAGCTATTTGGTAGAGCCAGTGAAAGGCTTATGGTTGTTGGCCATCGATGCGAATGTCTACAAACCAAAAGACACCTTGCCAGATGGTTCGGTCAATGGTGAGGACTTTGATGGCTCTAGCAGCGCAGGCTACAACATGATGTTGACCCACAAGCAACACGTTATCGAGTGGATCAGCGATGTGGTGAAAGCGGCGAAAGAGCAGAATAAAACCTTGGTGTCATTCAGCCATTTCCCAATGACTGATTTCTACAATGGTGCGTCAGAAGACATTGAAGACCTGTTTGGTGAAGGCAGTCATCAGCTTTCTCGTGAACCAAACGACGACACCAGTAAAGCACTGGCTGCGACGGGTTTGAGCATTCACGTTGGCGGCCACATGCACTTCAATGATACCGGCAAGAAGAGCTATGTGATTGACGGTGTGCAACACACGCTATTCAACATTCAAGCGCCTTCTCTGGCGGGTTATATTCCGGCTTACAAACTTCTGAACATTCGTCCTGATCACCAAGTTGAAGTAGAAACGGTCGTGATCGACAAAGTGGCTGGCTACAACGAATTGTTTGAGCACTATGCACGCGAGCATGAACACCTGACTGAACAAGCAGGTGATGATGAAACTGCCAAGGCGAGCATCTGGAACAAAGAGATTCTTGAAGCCGACAGTTACTACGCACTGACAGATTGGCACATTCGAGAGTTGACGCGCCTGCGTTTCTTACCGAGTGATTGGCCATTAGAAATGCGTGAAATGATCATGCACATGGATGGCGACGACATGCTGATTATGTCTCAGCTTTTGACGGAATTTACCGTGTGCCAGCTAGCGAAAGAGCTCGGCTATGACATCGTCAACTGTAACGAGAACGCTGTTGTTGATTACGAACAGTTCCAGAAAGACTGGCAAGCCGCGTCGCAACAAGCAGAAGCCATTGCTCAAGAAGGCGGTTTTGCATTGACGGACTTTGCCGCATGGAATGGTGAAGAGCTAGCAACGGATTTTTACCGTCTGCGCAATGCCGATGAGTTGGCGTTCCGTGACATTGAAGAAGCGCAACTGCTGCAATATGAGCTGTTAAGTCGAGAGCTGTCAGAGTTCGCCGGAACGGTCGATTCTGAGCTTGGTGACTTAGGTGAATACTCGGTTGGCGAAGTGTTCCGCTCACGCTTTGGTAGCCTGTTTGTGATTCTTGAGAAGTTCGCGACTGGACAAGCCAGTGATCACTTCCTGATCGATACTGAGCAGCAAACGCTGATTGATCTTAAAGGTGAAGTGAAGCGCGATATTCTCAAAAGCGAATAGCCCCCTTATTTAAAATATGGAAAGCGCAGCTCAGTCTGCGCTTTTTTATTTGCGCTGTCTCTCAGTAAGTGGCTTTTCAAAGGTTTACCTTTAACCATGAGAAATAAATGAGGTAAATCATGCGCTTTGAATACATACTTGATGATGAAGTCACCCAAGAACTCGACGCAAAGCTAAGAAGGTTGCTCTCCACTTGCTTCACCAAGGAGCAAGACAAAATCTTCCGAACTCAACGATACTTCAATGAAATGCCTCGCCACCGTTACCTCATTTGGGACGGAGACACCCTTGCGGCTCATGTTGCGGTTCATGAAAAACAAGTGATGATTGATGACCAATCCTTCCCAATAAGTGGCATTGCCGAAGTGTGTGTGCAGCCCGATTCACGAGGAAAAGGGTTGGTGAAGTTACTGCTTAAGGCGGTACATCAGGATGCTTTGGAGCGAGGCGATGCGTTCTCGGTATTGTTTGGCCGCACTCATGTCTACCAGTCCAGCGGCTATCAACCGATCAACAACTTACACATGAAAGTTCAGCCCAATAAATGGGTTAGCACGAGCGACACTATGGTGTGCTCGCTGAACATCATCTGGCCACAACAGACGGTCCATTTAGTCGGCTATCCTTTTTAAACAGGTTTTCTCCACATGAAACTTTGTGTGAGAATACGCAATACATAGAATTCCACAGGAACCACATTCATGGCGAATTGGGAAGGCGTGAGCGAGTTTGTCGCTGTCGCAGAAACCAACAGCTTCACGGGCGCAGCCAACAAGTTGAAAACATCGGTGGCGCAAATCAGCCGCCGCGTGTCAGCGTTGGAAGAGCGTTTGGCGGTTAAGTTGCTGCACCGTACCACGCGAAAAGTCTCTCTAACCGAGGCGGGACAACTCTATTATCAGCAGTGTAAACACCTTGTCGAAGGCTTAGAGTTGGCCGAATTGGCGGTAACGCAAATGCAAGCAGAACCGAAAGGCTTGCTCAAAGTGACCGCTCCTGTGACTTACGGTGAGATGAACTTAGCGCCGTTGTTGCACCAGTTTATTGAGAAATACCCGCAGGTAAATCTGGATTTGAATCTGACCAACCAAAAGTTAGATTTGATTGAGCAAGGCGTCGATGTGGCGATTCGTCTCGGACGTTTGCAAGACTCCAGTTTGATTGCCAAGCGCTTGTCATCTCGACAGCTTTACGTGTGTGCTAGCCCGGCGTACTTAGATCGCTCTGGCGAACCGCATACCTTGTCTGAGCTGAGCCATCACCAGTGTTTGGTTGGTACCGCTGATTATTGGCACTTTAAAGAGCAAAAGCGTGAGAAGTCTTTGCGTGTTTCTGGCCGAATCAAATGCAACAGTGGCTTTGCGTTGGTCGATGCGGCAAAGCGTGGTTTAGGTTTGGTGCAACTGCCGGACTACTACGTGCAAGAGGCGTTAGACAATGGCGAGCTGGTAGAAGTGTTAACCGATTACCGAGACGATCGTGAAGGTATTTGGGCTCTATATCCACAAAACCGAAACCTGTCGCCAAAAGTACGTTTACTGATTGATTTCTTGGCTGAAAACATGAGCTAAGAAAGGTGTCCCCAGCACTTTGCTTATCAGGGGTTATTGATTCGCAAAGGCGGGGACTTGCAGGATGCTGCTTAGTTATTAAAGATGTCGTTCAATTTGTAAAACACGCTAGGCTGGTAGTACTTGAAGTGTGCTGTTAATTGACCTTCTTTTATCTCAGAAAAAGTACTTTCGACGCCATACGTAAGTTCCTCACTCATCCTTAGGAAATCGAGAGGCATATCTTTATCTTCAGCACTATTCATCACGACGGCTTGGTGACGAGTTTGGGCGTGAATATGATCAAAGCTATGCGCTTTGTGTTTTTCCCAGTAAATATTGTCACGGTAATAAGTTACGAGGGAGAAGTCTTCTACATTGATAACTCTTTGTGTAATAGCTGTTCTGTGTTTTAAATCAATACCAACGCGACTAATATTTAAAAGTTCGTTATTAAATATCAGAGTAATATCTGCGGTTTGATTACTAGTATCGGTCTTTTCTTGATAATAAACGGAAAATGTTTCATCAGATTCAGACCAGCGACATTCCATCTCATAGTGAAAACCAGATATTTCATTCAAGTGATAGTCTGATTCACAAAGGTCATGTATCTGGTCATAAGTTTTCTGAAAATGGTCGGCGACAGCTTGATACATCGGAACTACAGGTTCAATAGGATTAACAGGTTCTCCGGGTTCTATGGGGTGAACGGGTGTTTCTGGCTCAATGGGATGCACAGGATGTCCAGGTTCAATTGGATGGACAGGCTCACCCGGCTCTAGAGGGTGAACCGGAGGCGCGGGTTCGATTGGCTGAACAGGTTTTATTCCTGAATCAATGCCGTTGTCACCATTTGTGTCTGAGGAATTACAAGCAGCCAAAAGTGGCAACATGCTCGCAAGCAAAAGAGTTTTCTTCATATTTCTACCTAGTCATTATAATTTCGTTTTGATGAAAATAAGAACACTCAATTACTATTCCATTATTCTCTTTATTATCTTTTTATTTAAAGAGAAGAGTGATTCCTGACATTAAGGTTAATGCCTTTCCTAATATTATTTAAGCCAACTGACGTTTGGATATAAACAGAATAAAAAAGTAAACTTCAGATTTACGATAGATCTATATTCGTATATTGCCTCCTATTTTCTAAAACTGCCTTTATGCATATTCAGTAATCAATGTTTTTTTCAGCCAATCAGTCGCAATACCGTTGGCTCGAATTTCTGATGTGATCATGTCCATTCGGAACAAGAGTCCTTTTTCACCAAGACTAGTCTGGGTGACAACCACTTTATGTGAGTTTTTTCTCGCCAATTCCAATGGGACGATAGCCCAACCAACATCTCTACTTACAAGCTCTATGCTTGTCTCAATATCATCAATTCTCATCTTGTTTACTTCTTCTAGGTCGAGGAAGTGATTGTCCAAATTGAATACGCTACTGCGCGTTATTTGAGTCGTGCCTACTAAATCACTTGGCACGACAACTTTATGTTGCAGAGGATTCTCTCGTGCACAAATTAAACAGGTTTTCACGTAATCAATGGTTTGATATTGGATTGTGCTATCAAAAAAGTGTCGCCCAACAATCAGTGCTAGATCGACTTCATCCGCTTCTATCATGGCAACCACATCTTGAGTTGGCCGTTTATGGAGCACCAATTCCACTTGAGGAAACTGTTGTTGAAATCCTATGATGATTTGTCGCATCTTGTCATCCACTAGCCAGTCATCAATGGCGACCACGACTTTATCCTCAACGCCTTGGGCCAAGTGCTCCGCATGGCGCAAAAACTTACTCTCTGCTGCGAGCATACTTTTGGCATAACTGAGCAAATTTTCGCCTTCTGCGGTGAGCTTTGGTTTATAGCCATCGCGTGAGAATAACTCGACCGATAAATCGATCTCTAAATCACTGATGGCATTGCTAATCCAAGACTGCGCTTTACCTTGTTTTCGTGCTGCGGCAGAAAAGGAGCCAAGCTCAGCGGCATTTACAAAGGCTTTTACTTTATCGGTGTTCATGCTTGCCTCGTCGTTATGGCGGGTAGATTATCGACAGCTTAACGAGGTTAAAAGATAGACTCTATATGGATTTGTTATAGTGATTGAAGTGGAGTTTTTAGAGAGAAGAAATGAGTTTGATTGTAATTTATTGATATTTAATGGATATAAGAAATAAACGCTGAGCTTTTGAACAAAAAACTCAGCGTTATCTATAGTAAAAGTAATATAAAGTTACATTTACTGCTCGTTTAGTTCTGCATCTTCGCGCTTGATGACCTTGTGGCCATCTTCTGATACGCCTTGTTTCCAGTAACTGCTGAGGTAAAGGTTTTCACGTTCCACTTCTTTTTCGTTACGGAAGTATTGGCGTAGCGCACGCATCGAGTCGAACTCACAGGCACACCACACAGCAGCTTCACCTGTTTTCCATTCCAGTGAGCGAACCTTATCTTCGAGTGATTGCTCGGTGATCCAATGGATTTCCATACCTGCTGGTGCTTCGAGAGCTTGGATATCCGCTTCAGAGATCACACTGATCACTGCATAACCTGTTGCGTCCTCTGGTAGAGTGCGAATCTTTGCAGACAGTGCTGGCAGAGCAGTCATGTCCGCCGCCATAAAGAACCAGTCTGCTTCTGTATTTAGGTTCGAGATGCTGCCAGGGCCAGCGATGTTAATGGTGTCGCCTTCTTTGGCAGACATTGCCCAACGTGCAGCAAAGCCACATTGTAGGTCTTTGGTGATGTGACGTACGAAATCGACTTCAATCGTGCATGCTTGCGGGTCGAAGCGACGAATGGTGTAAGTACGCATGACAGGGCGGTTGTCTTCTGATAAACCTTGAATATCGGTGCCGCCGGTTTCATTGAACAACAGCTTGATGTAGCTGCCTTCGCAATCTTGTGGGAAGTTGCCTAGTGCGTCACCTTGCAGGGTAATGCGCTGCATGTTCGGTGTGACGGCTTGTGTGTTGATGACAACGAGGCTTTTTGGTTGTGGTTTCTTTTTCATTTTAATTCACATTTCACTACGTTTGATAACTATTCTCTTTCTCATCTAAGATTAACAGCATCTCAATAAGGCAGATAGTGTCTTTATCTAAATTTACACTCTGATCTGAGAATCGGCGATTTAATTTCGGTACGCCTCGCTCAAATGAACACTTCGTCGTCCCGCTTTATAAGATAGTGACGGGACAATAAAAAAGGGCACCGAAGTGCCCTTGAGAGAAGAATGGAGCTTGTTTACTGCGTTTGTTCTAACAAATGCGTCTTCAGGAATCGATCCATCGCTTGGTAACCATCGAGACGGTTTTCTAGTGAACGGAAGCCGTGACCTTCGTTCTCCTTAACGATGTACTCCACTTCAACGCCGCGGTCGCGCAGAGCATTAACGATTTGGTCAGATTCACTCTTCACCACTCGTGGGTCTTTCGCGCCTTGCAGAACCAACAGTGGTGCTTTGATTTGGTCTACGTGGAACACCGGTGAGTAAGCTTTCATCATCTTCGCGTCTTCTGGATCTTCCGGATTGCCCACTTGCTCATGCAGCATGGCTAGGAAAGGTGCCCAGTATGGTGGGATAGAATCCATGAAGGTGAACAGGTTAGACACGCCAACGTAGTCGATGCCACATTTGTACAGGTCTGGCGTAAACGTCACACCAGCCAATGTCGCGTAACCACCGTAAGATGCGCCGTAGATACACACTTCGCCATCTTGTGCGTAACCTTGGTCAATCGCCCATTTCACGCCGTCCGTGATGTCGTCTTGCATCGACTGACCCCATTGCTTGAACGATTTCTCCCAAAACTCACGGCCATAACCCGTTGAGCCACGGAAGTTCATTTGCAGTACAGCGATACCACGGTTGGCAAACAGCTGAACTTCTGGCTGGAAGCCCCAATGGTCGCGTGCCCAAGGACCGCCGTGTGGCAATACCAATAGTGGTAAGTCTTTGGCTTCACGACCTTTTGGCAGCGTCAGATAACCATGAATGGTTAAGCCATCACGAGCGGTATAAGTGATTGGCTTCATCTCCGCCATGTCTTCTGGTTTATGCCAAGGTGCGTTTGCAGCTAACTTCTCAAGTTGGTCTGAATCGCGATCGTAGTAGTAGTAATTTGGACGGTCGGTGTCGCTGTAGGTCACGACAATCATTTTTCTTTCGTCGCGAGTCGTGTTGTTCACCGAGATTTCAACGCCCGGAAGCTTTTCTTGCAGACGCTCAAAAGTCTCTTCATAACCTTTATCAAGGAAATGGTACTGACGCTTGTCCGTCACATAAGAGATCGTCGTTAGCTTGTTCAGTGCGTTTGAGTAACTCGCATTTGTGACGTCCACTTCTGGATGAGAGAAGATCTCGCGCACTTCTTTGTTTGCTTTCACATCGTATTCAATGATCGCGGATTTATCGCGGGTAATACGAGAAGCAACATACAAGTTCTTGTTGTCTGGTGTGAACGAGATTGGCGAGAAGTCTTCTTTGAAGGTGAGGTTCTTCAATGGACGGAACTCTTCATCCACAGTGTCACGATAGAGGACTGCGGTGTTTACGCCGTCTGAAGTCGATATCACGCGAATGTTACCATCGTGGTCCGTACCCCAGTAACGCACGTTGCCTGGGTTTTGCGCAACCAGCGTGTTCTCACCTGTTTTCAAGTTATGACGATAAACATCAAACACTTGCGGGTTACGCTCGTTAGTCGTGATAAGAATGTCGTCAGGCTGGCTTTCTAAGGTGTCGATTACATAAGCCACGACATCGGATGTTGGTGTGATGGTTTTCTCTTCGCCCGTTTTTACGTTCACCGTAACGAGGTAGAAGTTTTCATCACCACCTGTATCGCGAGAGTAGATGATGGTGTCATCGCCAACCCAGTAGTAGTAAGCGATGTCGCGATCGGCAATGGATGTGATGCGCTTGACTTGATCGGCTTTGCCCACGGGATGAACAAAGACGTTTTTACGATCTTGCCAAGGTTTCATCATCGAAATGTAATCGCCCGCTGGGGAGATTTGGTAGCTTGATACTTCTGAATTACGGAAGAAATATTCTACCGGATATTCTGGTGGAATGACCTCTGCGGTCGTGGTGGTCGAGGTTTGGCTACAACCCGAAACGAGTAAGCCAAAAGCGGTAGCAAGAATGAGCTTGCGAGTACGCATTGTGTAACGCTCCTTGTGTGACAGACCTGTCAGCATCGTGCTTGTCGGTCAGAGTGAATCGATTGTCGCGGCAAAATACAGCGTCGTGACAAAGCAGTGACGAAGTGCGCCTAATCGCTAAATTAGCTCAGGCGGATGCTTATTAAGTTTTCATGTTTTAGTCACTGCTGTTGCTACTATGACCCAATCCATCCGTGGAAGTGGCGATTATTTGTACTTACCGAACAAAGGACTAGCCAAAACTTGGCATAAGTCACACTTATCTTTCATTGTTTTGTCATTTATATCATTGGGATAGTCGACAAAAGCAGAAGCGCCGCCATGCCATAGTTGAAGCCTTTTACGCGTTTAGACGTGGTCAACCAACGTTGAAGTTGCATGCCTGCCGCCGTCCAAAAAGTCACAGAAGGCAGGTTCGCTAAGCAAAAGATGCCGGCGATAAAAGCCAGTTCTAGCCAAGATCCGCCGCTGCTGTATACGGTGATGGCAGTGAGTGCCATTGACCAACCTTTAGGATTTACCCACTGAAACGCCACTGCACCCAAAAAGCTCATTGGTCGGTAATCATCTTTGACTTCCGTCTTGCTGCTGGTTGCAATTTTGTACGTGAGGTACAACAAGTAAGTCAGGCTTATTACCTTAAGGACGCTATGCGTGATCGGATACGCATGAAACAAGCCCATAAGACCAATGCCAACCAAAATCAGCATCGCGGCGAACCCCAGTGTGATGCCTAACATGTGTGGGATAGTGCGCTTAAATCCGACGTTAGCACCAGACGTCATAAGCATGATGTTGTTCGGTCCCGGAGTGAAGGTCGAGACAAACGCAAACAGTGCCAACGCACCAAGTTGATGGTATTCCATAATGTGTTCCTGCATTTCTGTTTTGCCTGTGCATAAGCGGGCAAGGGATTACGTTTTCTGACCGGTCGAGAACAATGATAGGTAGAAGCGCCATCAATTTTGTGCTTTTATTTGACGAATACTCACTCGCTAAACAACAAAAGAGCATCATGGATAGATTTGACGAAAGAATATTGCAAGCGCTGAAGTCAGACGGAAGAATCTCCAATGTGGAGCTGTCTGAACGAGTTGGATTATCGCCATCCGCGACCTTGCGCCGAGTGCAAGATTTGGAGCGAAAAGGCGTGATTAAGGGTTATCGAGCGGTGCTGGATAATCAGCAAATGGGCGTCGGTTTTGTCGCGTATGTCTCGATAGGCTTGGCATCGCATTCCAAACACGCACAACTAGGCTTTGAAGATCACGTTCGATTTGTCGACCAAGTTGTCGAGTGCCACAACATTACGGGTTCTAACGAGTATCTATTAAGAGTCGAAACTCAAGACCTAGCAGCGTACAAAGCGTTTCATGCCGATGTTCTTGGTGAATGTGAACACGTTAAAGCCATTACGACCATGGTGGTGATGGACACGCCAAAAGACGAGCGTTAATCCTTCTCCCTCTATTTTGTAGCACATCAATTTGAAGTGACTCGAAAGAGTCAGTCGAGTATGAGCATAGTCCACATAAAATGCTGGAAAGCAGTCTGCAATCTGACAATTCCAGCATTTATTCTCACCGTCTAAATAATCGCATCCTGCTAGTTTTTCTACGTCGCTGCCCGGTTCGCGAGCAGCGGGTCAGAAAATTTAAGGATGAATGATGAAATCATACGTAACCCTTCCCATTGCAAGCTTGGGCGCACTTGCGGCTTTAAGCTCTTTTAATGTCAGTGCCCACGGCTGGGTCGAGTTTCCGAGCGCTCGCCAAAACACCTGTTATTTAGACGGCGGTTTTTGGACCAATGAAATTCCAAACCAAGCGTGTCAGGCAGCCTATGACAAATCGGGTGCTTACCCCTTCGTACAACGCAGCGAGATTGCTGCAAACGTACCGAACTACCGCGACATGGCACACGTGAAAGCCATTGTGCGTGATGGTGAACTTTGTTCAGCGGGTGATGCTGCTAAGAAAGGTTTGAATATCCCATCGCCAAATTGGCAGCGCACTAACGTGACGCCAGATGCAAACAATCAAATCGAATTGGTGTTCTTTGGTAAAGCACCGCATAACCCGTCTTACTGGGAGTTTTACCTTTCTAAACCTACTTATGACGATACTCAGCCACTGACTTGGGACGATTTAGAGCTGATTGATACTGCTGGCGATGTGTATGTGGATGCAGAAAAGCGCTACCGCATGCAGGTAACCTTCCCTGCAGATCGTTCAGGCGATGCGATTCTCTATACTCGTTGGCAACGTATTGATGTGGCAGGTGAGGGCTTCTACAACTGTAGTGACATTACCTTAAACGGCAATGGTACAACGCCTCCTACCGATCCGGTTGACCCAACAGATCCAGCAAACAACCTGACCGCTCTGGGCTACTTTGTCCCACAAGGCTTTGGTCCGGTAGAAGCTGGAGACACGGTACGCTTCCGCACGTTTAATGCAACGGGCACTGAGATCGTTGATCTGTCACTAGCAATCAGTGCAAACAACACGACAACGTGGGCAGCGGAGTTAGCCGACCAATTTAACTCGCAGCAAACGGGCGATTGGTACGTGGGGATTTGGCACGAAGCAATGAACCACTACATGTTTGATACCAACAATATTTACGCAAACCAAGTGTTGGCTCCGAATGCTAACTTTAGCTACGCGTTGTCATTGATTAAAGGTGATACCACGCCACCAGTTGAGCCGACCAACCTTTGGAGCAAAGACGCGGTGTACAACCAAGGTGATGTCGTGACGCACAACGGTCGCGAATGGACAGCGCAGTGGTGGACAACTGGCGAAGAGCCGGGAACCACAGGTGAATGGGGTGTTTGGCGTTAAGCTTCACTCGATCCAAATACGCAAAACCCTTCTCAATTGAGAAGGGTTTTCTGTTTTAATTCAGGCTGTTTTCGCTTTGCCATGGTTGCCAGTTCATCATCGCATGGCTGGCCAATTTGAGCATCGGAATGTCTTCGTGGGTGTCGCCGTAAGCGTAAATCGTTTCGTATTGGCTCAAGTCATAAGCTCGTTGAACACGTTCGACCTTTCTTTCCAAACTGCAATCGCCACTTTGGTAACGACCACTAATGTGTTCACTTTCGTCGAGTAACTCACTACAAAGTAATTGGTAGCCGTGCGTTTGGCTCCATGGGTTTAAGTAGGCGTTAAGTGATGCTGAGACCACGACAATGGTGTCGCCTCGCGCTTGGTGCCATTCTAGTTTCGCTTGAGCTTCTGGGCGAATGTGTTTTGTAATCACCTCTTTTGCAAACTGGGTTCCTAACGCTTCAACGTCTCGCGTTCGTCTTCCTGCAAAGGCGATGAAACTGGCGATAGGACGCATTCGCTTAGCAGGAATGACGCCTGCCTTGTAGAGCGCATAGAACGGCAGAATCACAACGTTTCCGACCCACTTGCGCAGGCCAAAAACAGAATAGTGGAGGAAGGCGCTAAACATATCCTCATCGGTGATGGTGCCATCAAAATCAAACAGTGCGAGAGAGGGCTTTTGGTTATCTGACAATCCGCTGCCTTATGGTTTAGTGTGCGTGTCCGTGAGAGAAGTTTATCACCATCACGCCCGCTGCGATAAGTGCCATGCCAATCCAAAGGCTAGTATCCATATGCTGGCGGTAAACCAATTGCGAGATTAAAGTCACCGATACAATTGCCAAACCTGCCCAAAGGGCGTGAACAATGCCAACTGGCATGCCGCCTTTCATAGCCTGCGCCAAACAGACAAAAGCAGCTAAGTGGCCAACTAGTACAAGGGTTGCAGGCAGCGGTTTGCTAAAGCCATCAGTGGCTTTGAGTGCAACGTGTGAAAGGGCTTCTGCGCCCACGCCTAAAAGTAAGAAAAACCAGCTCATTGTTATCGTTCGTCATCGGTTAATTTGGAATGGGGCTAGTATATTGATGTCGAATAAAATGATAATCCCATAAAAATTCAAATGACTTTTACTTGGTTGTAATAATAAGTCCGTCTTACATACGCTTACATCAACTCGTTGCCGCAATCGTTACACTGCCGCCGTCTTGGAAAAGGAGCGTGTACAGATGCATAAAGCAATAGCGAGTATTGCGGTGATGTTTGCACTGAGTGGCTGTGGTGGCGAAGGAATAACGACAGACTCTGTGCCTAAGTTTAAAGATCACAGAGCGAACTATGAGGTAGAAGGTATCGATCTGCTGCATCGTTCGATTACCGACACCATCAGCGATGACTTACTGGGCTTTGAGGCCGAGAACTTGTCTCGCAAAGTGACTTACACGCTCGATCGACTCTCATTAAACATTTTGCGTGATTTCAATGTGAGTACCCTCGCGCAGTTGGAAGCTCTAGTCCCTAATGTTGGTGACAACAAAACCTCTCTGATTTTTGAGTTTCACTTGATGCGCCTAACACCTGAAATGGTGATGGTCAGCTCATCAAATGAGATTGAACACTTCTTTTATGAAGCGGACATCATCGAAACCCGTTTTGGTATCTCAACCTATAAATTCACCGAAGCACCAACGCGTGTTGACATGGTGGTGTATCCAGAAGGTATTGCGATTGAGGCATTCAACCAAGGTTATCAAGCTGAATATGATGCAAGCAAAGGCACGTATAAAGTGCGTTTGCAGTACGACGAGAATGGTGAAAAAAGCCAATATGATGAGCTGATAGTGGACTTGAACAGTGATCAAGTTCGGCTGGAGATAGGCACAACGACGATGGAAGGGCTAGAAGTCAAAGACACCGTTGAGCAAAGCCATCGATTCGAATACAACCGCAAACAAAACACACTCTCACGCCAATAACACGTTTTTATCTATGAACATTGAAGTGATGACTAGGTTCATTTCTGAGTAACGGTTGGGAGACTGACTCGGAGTCATGACTTCAATTTCTTTTGCGCCTCACCTAGACCCTTTATTGCGCACATGGGGAAAGTTAGGGTTTCTTTCCCCCGTTTTTCTTTACCTGCTCGTCAGAATAACAACAAAGTTGACAATCTAGCAGTAGAAAACCGCCAACCAAATCGTCTCTTGTTCTGGATCTGTCCAACTGACGCGATGTTTTGTATGCGCCGGAATGTTGATATGATCGCCCGCCTCTAAACGTTTTACAGCTCCATCTTCATAAGTCAGTTCGCTTGCGCCTTGCAGCACCAACACCCACTCATGTTCTTCTTGATCGTACCATTCGCCCTCTGGCGTGGTTTGCCCTTTTGAGACAATCCGCTCGATGCGCAGTTGTTTATGTATGAGTAAATCTTCGAACACTTCTTCACTCAGATCACTGGGTAGGTCTTTAAACAGATTCATAGTGCTTCCTAAATAACGATCAGTCCAAATGGTGCGAGCAGTTGTTCTTGCTGCCAGTCGCAGATCTTAACACCGTATAAAGAGACGCGGCGAATGTCCAAACCTTCTAAGTCGACGTGGGTAAGATCGCTCTCTTCTATATTAAAGCTGCCCCATTGTTCTCGACTGAATTCTCCTCTCGATAAGTCAGAGCCTTTAAAGCTCGCGCCCATCAAATTTGCGCCGTTCCATCGGTTTTCAAACAGGTCGCATCTCTCTAGCAGTGTGCGCTCAAAGTTGGTGTAAGCCAAGTTACAGCCCGTGATGTAGGCGATACAAAAGAAAACTGTATTGCTGACGCGATTAGCGAAGTTGGCACTTTGAAAGTTTGCGCCTTTCAAATCGCATTTGCGCAGTTCGATGCCGACGCAATCCGCGCCATTGAACTGAGACATGGCCAACATGCAGTTGCTAAAGCTGGCGTCTTTGAGCTTGGCATAACGGAAACTGCAGCCTTCTATGTCGCTCGGCTGGATAAAACGGCAGTCAATGAACTTTGCATCACTCAGATCGGCGTGATCGAAATTGCACTGATAAAAGCGGCAGTTTTCAAAAGTGGTGTTTTGCAAATCGTGATGAGAAAAGTCTTCCTGTTCGAAAGTGAGATCGGTCTTAATCATGGCTTTTTATCTTTTCCTTGTTCGGTTGGAAGCAGACTAACACCCTAAGTGACTGATTTTCCAGAAATATAACTTGTTGTATTTCAGTGGTTTACAAAGGCCGAAAATCGCCCATTTAAGCGGTCAAATTGGCGATTTGAAGTGGGTGTTTTTTGAAAATAACCCGAGCATATAGAGAAAAAAGTTTTGTTGAGCACAGAGGCTCTCAGAGGATGCGGAATGAGAACTGCGACGCACGCTTCTCACACGCACAGTTTGCATTACAGGATTGTGTCCTATTTGCATAATTTGTTGATCAATTTGGCGTTTTTGTATACGGAAAAGCTATATTTTTCACAAATTGATTTCCATCAAAATAGTAGGGTTTCTATATGCTAGATTGCGCGCAGCTCAAGAAAATAGTGATACTCGCGTGCTTCAAGGTTTTGGATTCATTAAGGAACTGCCCGAAAGGGAAGAGCGCAGCTGAGTACAAAAAGAAACAAAGCCCTACAAAAGGAAATAACAATGAAAAAAACAATCTGCAGTTTAGCAGTGGTTGCTGCGTTAGTGTCTCCAAGTGTTTTCGCTCATAGTGAAGGTGACTTCATTCTACGTGTTGGTGCGGCATCCGTTGTACCAAATGACAGCAGTGACAAAATCCTAGGTTCTCAAGAAGAGCTTAAAGTGGATTCCAACACGCAGCTGGGCTTGACGTTCGGTTACATGTTTACCGACAACATCAGCTTAGAAGTGCTAGCTGCAACACCGTTTAGCCATGATATTTCAACAGATCTACTTGGCCTTGGTGACATCGGTGAGACCAAACACCTACCACCAACAGTGATGGTTCAGTACTACTTTGGTGACTCACAAAGCAAATTCCGCCCATACGTGGGTGCAGGTCTAAACTACACCATCTTCTTTGATGAAGGTTTTAACGGCACGGGTAAAGGTGCTGGCCTTTCTGATCTGAAATTGGATGATTCATTCGGTCTAGCTGCAAACGTTGGTGTGGACTACATGATCAACGATAAATGGTTCCTAAACGCATCGGCGTGGTACGCAAACATTGAAACAGAAGCGACCTACAAAGCGGGTGGCGCGAAACAAAAAACTGACGTTGAAATCAACCCTTGGGTATTCATGATCAGTGGCGGTTACAAGTTCTAAGAAAAAGCAGTAGCAAAAGAACAACAATATTATTGGCATGACTTTTAGGGGCAGTTGCGGGGATTGCCCCTCTTTTTTTATTTCATTTTCTCTTCTACTCATCTCTCCTTTCTCTTCCTATTTCTAGGATTTTTCTATTTGTAAACGCATCGATTAAAAAATGAATTTTCTGTTAATTCTCGATTGCTGAGAAAAGCGAAAAATTACTATAGCTAGGTTTTGAAATTGTTCTGATAAATTCGATGACAAGCATTCGGTTAATTATTAATCGAACGTCAAAATAAATATTACAAAATGAAGCTAAGGACTGGCTGACTAAGGAAAATTACTCGTAAAGCGTGGAAATTTTACGTGAGTATTTTTCAGTTTTGCTGTCGTTAGCTGAGAAAAATGTCTTTATTTTTCAATCGATAGACAGGAAGAACTTAAAATGAAAGGAACCACACTCATTGCAGTATTTGCTTCGGCAGTATCATTGTTCTCATACAGTGAGAAAATAAGTGCGGCAGAGAAATTTATTACTATCGGCACGGGTGGTCAAACGGGTGTTTATTACGTGGCAGGCCAATCGATTTGTCGTTTTGTAAACCGTGGTGCGGCAGACCACAGCATTAAATGTAATGCACCAGCCAGCGGTGGTGGCGTGGCAAACGTCAATGGTTTACGCAGTGGCGAATACAATTTCGGCATTATGCAGTCAGATCACCAATACAAAGCCCTAGAAGGTGTGGCTCCTTTCCAAAATAACCAACCAATGACGGACATTCGTGCCGTTTTCTCACTACAAAGTGAAGTGTTCACCATTCTTGCGCGTAAAGACGCAGGCATCACCAATTTCGACGATTTGAAAGGCAAGCGCGTCAACATTGGTAACCCTGGTTCTGGTCAACGCGACACGTTTGAGCAAGTGATGCAAGCTAAAGGTTGGTCGCAAGATGTGTTCAGCTTGGTATCGGATCTAAAACCTGCAGAACAAGCTTCCGCAATGAGTGACAACAACATCGATGCAATGAGCTACTTTGTTGGTCACCCAAACGGCGCGATTCAAGAAGCCTCAACCACAACGGATGCGGTGTTGGTGCCAGTGACTGGTCCTGAAATTGACAAGTTACTTGCTGAGCGTGCTTACTTCACCAAAGCAACCATTCCGGGCGGAATGTACCGTGGCAACCCGAACGATACGCAATCTATCGGCGGCAAAGCGGTGCTCTCAACCACAGCAGAGACGGATCCTGAGTTGGTGTACCAACTGACGAAATCTGTGTTCGACAACCTAGACCGCTTCAAGCGTTTGCATCCAGCATTTAAAGACCTGAAAGAATCAGAAATGATTGAAGTGGGTCTGTCTGCACCACTGCATGAAGGTGCGGTGCGCTACTACAAAGAGCGCGGCTGGTTGTAAGTAACTCTTAGAACCTTCAATTTTTAGCAAGCGCTGTGATGGATTCGCAGCGCTTGCTTCTCTGTTGTTTGTGAGAAAATTATGGATAAGACGATCTCCACGTCCCATGCTGACACGCATCCGAGTGAGCTGTCGGCAGAAGAACTGATTGCCCAAGATGTGGGTGCTCGCCTGCCAACCGGAATCATGGAAAAACTGATTGCGGGTTTGGCGTTACTTTGGTCTTTATTTCAACTTTGGATAGCGTCTCCGCTGCCCTTTATTGTTGGCTTCGGTGTAATGAACGACACCGAAACGCGCGCCATTCACCTTGGCTTTGCCTTGTTGCTCGCCTTCCTTGTCTTCCCTGCTTTTAAGCGCTCCCCACGCGACCGTGTTCCTGCCTTCGACATCATGTTGGGTTTGATTGCTTGTGCCTCTTCGCTGTACTTGTTTGTTATGTACGAAGCACTAGCACAACGTCCGGGCAGTTTAACCACTGAAGACTTTATTACCGCATTGATTGGTTTGCCTCTGCTTTTAGAAGCGGCGCGTCGAGTATTGGGCCCAGCCTTGCCTGTGATTGCATTGGTGTTTATCGGCTACAGTTTGGCAGGCCCATACATGCCGGGTTTATTGTCCCACCGCGGCGTGCAGTTGGATGCGTTGGCTAACCACCAGTGGATCACTACAGAAGGTGTGTTTGGTATTGCACTTGGAGTATCGACCAGCTTTGTATTCTTGTTTGTTCTGTTCGGTGCGCTGTTGGAACGCGCTGGAGCAGGGCACTACTTCATTCAACTGGCATTTAGCATGCTGGGGCACTTGCGTGGTGGTCCTGCAAAAGCGGCCGTCGTTGCTTCTGGCTTAACGGGTTTGATTTCGGGCTCGTCCATCGCCAACGTAGTGACCACGGGTACGTTCACTATTCCTATGATGCGTAAAGTTGGTTTCTCTCCAGAGAAAGCCGGTGCAGTGGAAGTGGCGTCATCGGTGAATGGGCAAATTATGCCACCTGTTATGGGCGCTGCGGCGTTTTTGATGGTGGAATATGTCGGCATTCCTTACGTTGAAATCATTAAGCACGCCTTCTTACCTGCTGCTATTTCTTACATCGCACTGCTTTATATTGTTCATTTAGAAGCGCTCAAATTGGGCATGCAGCCAATTGATGCTGCACGTTCAAAACCTTGGCTAGCGAGACTCACGGGATTTGCATTTGGTGCGGCGTTGATTTCTGGTTTGTCGATGGCGGTCTACTATGGTTTAGGATGGTTGAAGCCAGTATTGGGTGACTTTGTTCTACCGGGGATGGCATTGATTCTCGCGGTGGTGTACTTGGCGCTGCTAAAAGTGGCGGCAAGCAATGAACCGCTACCTGAAGAAGACCCAGATGCTCCGCTAGAACAGTTACCAAATACGCGCGCAGTCCTTTTGTCTGGTCTGCACTACCTACTGCCTGTGGTGGTGTTGGTATGGTGTTTGATGGTCGAGCGTTTGTCTCCGGGGTTGTCTGCTTTTTGGGGCAGTGTGATTCTGGTGGTGATCGTTTTGACTCAACGTCCTCTGCTGACTTGGATGCGTAAAGACGGCAAACACGATTACGGTAACTTCAAAGACGGTTGTATTGATTTGCGTGAAGGCTTGATTGCTGGCGCGCGTAACATGATCGGCATTGGTATCGCGACCGCCACCGCAGGCGTAATCGTTGGTGCGGTATCGCAAACGGGTGTTGGTTTAGTATTGGCTGATTTGGTTGAGATGTTGTCGATGGGCAACTTGCTACTCATGCTGATGCTTACCGCAGTATTGAGCTTGATTCTAGGCATGGGCTTACCAACTACCGCGAACTACATCGTGGTATCGAGCTTGCTAGCACCTGTTATCGTCACGCTGGGTCAACAACACGGTTTGATCGTGCCGTTGATTGCGGTGCACTTGTTTGTGTTTTACTTCGGTATCATGGCGGATGTAACGCCGCCAGTAGGTCTGGCGTCTTTTGCCGCAGCTGCGGTGTCGAAAGGGGATCCGATCAAGACGGGCTTAACCGCGTTTTACTACAGTCTAAGAACCGCAGCGTTGCCGTTCCTATTTATCTTCAATACGGATTTGTTGTTGATTGATGTCGATTGGGCGCACGGTATTGCCATCTTTGTTATCTCTACCATTGCGATGTTGATATTCGCAGCGGCGACGCAAGGTTGGTTCCTGACTCGTAACCGTTGGTACGAAGGCGTTTTGCTTTTGCTAGTGGCCTTTACCTTGTTCCGCCCGGGATTCTGGATAGACATGGTGGTGGATCCATACCAATCGAGCAATCCTGCCCAGTTGGCACAAACGCTTGAGCCGCTTGAAGAGGGCAGTGTGCTAAGAATGCGCATCAGCGGTGAAGATGCGGTCGGTAAGATGCGAGAATTCTCGGTGCTGCTTTCGGTTCCTGAAGGGGAAACCGGACAAGACAAGCTGGACGCATTGGGTATTGCGACCTATCAGCAAGGTGAGCAAACTCTTATTGATATCGTCAGCTTTGCGAGCCCAGCAGAGGCAGCAGGATTGCAGTTCGACCAACAAATTGTCGATGTTCGAGTGCCTGTTGAGCGTTATCGTAAAGAGTGGATGTGGATTCCGGCAATGTTGCTGTTTGGTGTTGTGATTTGGCTACAACGTCGAAGAGTAATTGCGCAGCTTGCTACAGCACATTGATAATTAAAGATAAATAACCATAAAGCCCTGTTGGAGTTAAGACTAACGGGGCTTTTTTATGTCTGGAATATTCGTCAATGTGATTGTCTAAGTCGCGGAATGATTAGCGTCTTCTATACTTTATGCACGATTAGAGTGTGAATATCTTTGCGCATCATTTGAACAAATTATCAACGCTCAAAATCGGATCTTAACCTTTCAGATCATCTTGTTGTTCGAAAGCGGAAAAATCCTACACTGATCACATAATTGAACACTTGGACAATATAAATGAGCGACGATATCGCGAAGAAATCCTCTTCGAAATCCAAACTGACCAAAATCCTTTTCCTTCTCGTTTGTGCTATCGGCTTCGGTGCGATGTACTGGTCTTGGCAATATTCCGACAGTCACCCGAGTACGGAAGATGCTTATGTAAGAGCCAAAATCCTGTCTGTCGCTCCTCAGGTTCAAGGCCAAGTGATCTCAGTAGAAGCCAAAGACTTCCAAGTGGTGAACAAAGGTGATCTGCTATTAAAGATTGATTCTCGTCCTTACCTGCTTGCAGTCAAACAAGCTAAAGCGGCTTACCAATTGGCGGTGCAACAGCACGACGTAGCCGACAAACAAGTGACTGAAGCGGTAGCGGGATTGGATGCGGCGCGTTCTAACCTGACTGAAGCGCAGTTGGAATACAAACGTACTAACTCGCTAGTGAAACGCAAATTAGCGTCTGATCAAGATTTGGATACTGCGAAGAACAAACTCGCGAACGCTCAAGCAAGCTTAGAACAAGCGCGTGCGACGGTTGAAAAAGCAATCGCAAACCGCGGTGAAGAAGGTGCAGAGGCAGCGGTTGTTCAACAAGCGGCGGCGCAACTTGCACAAGCTGAATTGAACCTTAGCTACACCGACATCACTTCTCCTGTCGATGGTATCGCGGGTGAAATCAACACACATACTGGTTCTGTTGTCGGCATTGGCCAAACTCTGTTCCCTGTGATTGTGAAAGACAGCTACTGGGTACGCGCAAACTTTAAAGAAACTGACCTAACACATATCAAAGCAGGCATGCACGCTGAAGTCGTGATCGACATGTACCCAGACGTAGTGTGGGATGCGAAAGTGGAAGAACTGTCGCCTGCAAGTGGTACTTCTTTCTCTTTGATGCCACCAGAAAACGCAACCGGTAACTGGGTGAAAATCAAACAACGTTTCCCTGTGCGTTTGACACTTGAAGTGCCTGAAGGCGCGCCACAATTACGTGTGGGTGCAAGTTCTGAAGTGACAGTTGATCTGAAAAGTAACGCACAATGAGTAACGAGATTACGGCCGACAAACGGGGAATAGCCACCGTCGCCGTGATGCTTTCGGCCATCATGGTGCTGATAGACATGACCGTTGCTAACGTGTCGCTTTCACACATGATGGGCGCGTTGGGCGCAACGGCAGACCAAATCACTTGGGTGCTAACTGGCTACAGCATGGCTGAGGCGATCTTCATCCCGATGACCAGTTTCTGGGTTTCGCGATTTGGTGAGCGCAAAGTCGTGCTGGTGGCGGTCATCGGCTTTGTGATTGCTAGTGCTTTCTGTGGGCAAGCGGGTTCACTCGAAGAGATGGTGGTGTTCCGTATTATCCAAGGTGCGTTTGGTGCCTCGGTTATTCCACTGGCGCAATCTACATTGGTTCAGATTTACCCTTCCGAGCAAAAAGGCAAGGCGATGGCGATCTTCTCCATCGGTATCTTGCTTGGTCCGATTTTAGGCCCAGTAGTGGGCGGTGTGATTACTGACAACATCAACTGGCGTTGGATCTTCTACGTCAACTTGCCATTTGGCTTGGTGTGTACTGCGCTGATTTATCGCTACATCCACATCAGTAACAAATCCAAACCGAACTTCGACTGGTGGATCATTGGTTATATGGCCCTCGGGGTCGGTGCATTGCAGTTCGTGCTCGACAAAGGTAATGACGAAGACTGGTTTAACTCCCGCATTATCCAAACCGCAGTGCTGCTGGCGATCATGGGCTTAATCATGTGGATCTACCGCAGTTGGAAGACCAAGAGCCCCATTGCGCCTCTGTGGCTCCTCAAGGACAAAAACCTCATGGTCTCGTCCTTAATGATGGCGGTGGTGTCGATGGCCATGTTCGGCTTGACCACTCAACAACCGATGTTGCTCGAAAGCTTATTAAACTACCCAGTGTCCACCACAGGCATGTTAATGGCACCACGGGGGCTGGCATCTGCCTGTATGCTGATATTGGTGATTGTGATTAACCCACAATTCGATCCAAGGTTGAAGATTGTCTTTGGTCTAACCTGTATCGGTATTGGTAGTTACCTCATGACCTTGTACTCCATGGAAATCGATACCTTCTGGATCGTGATGCCAAGTATGATTCAAGGTATGGGCTTAGGTTTGACCTTCTCGACCCTATCGACACTGGCGTACATGACATTGCCAAAAGAGCAGTCGGTGGCAGGGGCGAGTATTTTTAACCTGTTCCGCACCATTGGTAGTTCGTTTGGTATCTCGATTGCGACTACATACCAATACCGCGACAGCCAACAGCAATGGCACGCTTTGGGAGAAGGCTTTAACCCTTATAACCCAGTGCTGCATGACTGGGCTGCGAAACAGGGGTTGTCGATTACTGATCCTGCGGCATTGGAGCAATATCAGAACATGCTCCATCAACAATCGCAAATGGTGGCCTTTGTGCACACCTTCCAGTTGGTCGGGGTGATGTTCGTTATCATGATGCCGATGCTGATATTTATCCGCTCAAGGTAAACCTCTAAAGCCAAACAAAAGCGCCCTTAACTCAGCCAGTTAAGGGCGCTTTTTTGTCTCTGACTCTTATATCGGTTTTCGAGCAGTTAACCGAAGGTCACTTCACTGAAATGCGGATTGCCTTTGAGTGCTCTCATCGCAATCAATTGTTCGGTTGGGAACGAAATGTGCTCGCCATCGATATCCAAAAATAAGCACTCTTGTCGTTCAATATCGTAGCCTGTATCAAATGCGCTGCCTTGATGTTTCTCACCGTTTTTGAGGGTGATCTCCACGGGCAGATTAAACATACAGGCGATTTCAATAAAATCGTATTGGCTGCAGGTCACCATAACTTTTCTCCTTCTCTCTTCCTTATCAAGACCGATAAAGGACAGAAATACTTCTCTGAAACCTAATCTTCATCTTACGCCCTATTTTGGTCATGAAAAAGACATACAAGCAGGCTTAACTAAAACCATAGTTTAGTGAACAAGACGTAGATAGGACATGTCTGAAACGACACTTAAAAACACGTACTTGGCTCGTGAGCGCGCAACGCAATCACTGATTACTCCTCACACTTACTACGTGCAGTTGGCGCATCGCATTAACCACTCACCTCAATTTGAACATGGACGCGTCAAAGACAAGATGCCAAATGTGCCAAGCCCTCAGTCTATTTGGCAAGTGTGTTGGGCATACATGGGCGGACGTTCGCCGCTCAGTCCTGATAACCAGTTGCCTTATTCATCGATAGAGCCCACGCGCTTTGAACAGCGACACCAAGCGATGCGAGTCACTTGGCTCGGGCATTCCACTTTGATGATTGAGACCGATGGCGTGCGCATTCTGACTGACCCTGTATTCGACTACGCGTCGCCGTTGATTGCTAAGGCGTGGTTTGAGCGTAATATCCCCAATACAGCCGTACGCGATAGCTTGCCGATTCCGGATGTCATCGTGATCTCTCATGATCATTACGATCACCTCGAAGCTTCGACCATACGTTACTATTCTGATAAATCCGTAACATTTTACGTGCCACTCGGTGTCGGTAAGCATCTGATTCGTTGGGGTGTTAGGCCTGATAACGTGGTGGAATTTGATTGGTGGGAGAGCGTTCATTACGCCAACGTTGAGCTGATATGCACGCCAGCCAATCACAACTCAGGGCGCACTTATCTGGATAAGAATTCGACCTTATGGGCATCTTGGGTGGTAAAAGGTCAGCAAGAGACCCTCTATTTCAGCGGCGACAGTGCATACGATAGCCACTTTGCACAAATCGCTCAGCGCTGCGGCCCGATTGATATCGCCTGTTTGGAAGTCGCGGCAGATGTGAAAGGCAACCAAGGATATCCGGTTGAGAACTGGGGACACATGCAAGCGCATCACACCGTACGAGCATTCAAAGATCTGCAAGCGAAGAAGTTACTACCTGTGCACTGGGCAACGTATGAGCTGTTTACGCACAAATGGGATGAGCCCATTGAGGACTTGATTGAACATTGCCAAGCTGATCACATTGAGCTGATAACCCCGATGGCGGGAGAGAGTTTTTACGTGGCAAAAGAATATAAAAATAAGCCTTGGTGGCAAGCCAATAAATTATGTGAGCAAGCTAGAAAAATACGGGTATAATATGACGGCGCTTCAATAATACCTCGGTTAATTTAACCAACTTTCTTGCTCCTTATAACAAGATTTTTACTGGTCATCGAATCGATAAATTACCAGTGAGTCACTATTTTTCTGTGATCCCTCACGATAATAAATCTCTGAGTACAACTTTTTGATACTTCTCACCTAATAAAATAACCTTCTGAGAGAAAACTTTTACTAAAAATCTTTGTGAACTTAATTTTACGCATCAAAACAATTATACTCGTCGCCATACTGATAAGGCTTAAAATAGCTGGTCGAAGTGTGAACGCAATGAGTAAAACTTGATCAGTTAACAACAGGTAAAAGTCTCATCATTGAAACCGATTTAATTGATAAAGAGTGCTGGGAATAATTGGAACCAGCATCACAAGAGTAGGATTCTCTTGAATATATCATCAGGGATGCTGAAGAAATTAAAACAGGCATTGTTAGATGAATAATTCTGCAACGTATTTACTTGCTGCTTTACGAGAAAAAATTAAAGAGAAAGGGATTTGTTATTCCGATCTCTCTGCTGGAATGGGGATTCCTCTATCAACCATTAAGAGACAGTTACACAATACGTCTTTAGGGTTGGACAAAATACTCTCGTATGCCACTCATTTAGATACTGACTTAGTCGAATTGTCCATGCGTGGTAAACAGCTGCAACAAGAAAACGAGCAATTTATCACCGACATTAACAGTGAAATATTTCACCAGTATCCGTACCTGTTTGATTTCTTGTACTTATTACGTCGGAAGGAATGGTCTCCGCAAGATATTGCGAGTAAATACCAATTGACCCATACCTCGATCACCCTTTATTTCCGCGCATTGGAAATGATGGATTACATCGAGCTAAAAGGTGATGACCAATACCGCTTTAAAGACCAAGGTCGCTTTATTTTCGAAGAAGGCTCTAAGCTCGATACTTTGTTTGCTAAGCGCTTTCGAGATGAAGTGTTTAGCCATGATGTGCGACCACCGATTTGCATGGGACGCATTGCTATCACTGAAGAGCAGGAAGAGAAACTGGCGAATGAGGTGTACAACAAACTGATAGAGTTTGATGTGCAAAACAAGAGTGGAGAAGGCAGTAAGCGACTGAGAAACGTCTTGATGACTTACACGCCAGGCAACCAGATATTCCTTTCGGATACGATTCCTAATATTGACGGTGAATTATTAAAGGCCATCTCGATGGCGAATGAAAATTAGTGACTATTTAATCACGAAATAAAGAATTTATATTAAGTGGGTGTGTTTGATAATGAATGCATCAAAGACCCACTATTATCCAAAATTAATGACCTGTTATTTAAATAGGTCAAACGAAGAAGAGACAAATTAACCGATCTCTTCTCAAATCCAAAAGTGAAATAAATAAGGCTGAATCTTCATCATCGAAACTCGGCAGGGCACGTCTCGACCTTTTTTCGCCTGATCAGGACCAAAAGCCAATAAATGAGGGATATAACATGCACTTTAAGACTTCTTTATGTGCGATTGCTGTCGGGGTTGCTCTAACACTTAGTGGATGCAACAGTAGTGATAATGACTCGAATGTGGAAGCGCCACTGAAAGCGGCTGAATTCCACAACACCATTGACCGTGCAGGTGTGCCAGTGGCACTGCGTGATCTACATGGTGGTCACCTTCGCTACATTCCTATGTTCGATAACGGTTCTTGGCATGGTCACACGCTAGACACTCAAGGTGGTGAAATTGCGCTAGGTGGTACGGCGTTGCTAACGGAAGAATACGTGTCATTCATGGCTGCACGTTTCGACCGTCTAACACTGATGGTTGACGGTGAAGCGATGCCGCTTGAGCTGACAGACGCTTACTCGCAACCAGGCGCACTGATTCAAGAGTACACAGGTGATAACGGCATCACTGCCGAACTTGAAATGCGCTTTGTGACGGATCGTACGTCTCTTGTTAAAACTACCATCAAGAACCCGAACAAGCTGGCTATTCAAGGCGAATGGGACGGCGAGTTGATGCAAGATTACCGCGCTGACGATGGTGAACTATATAAAAACAGCGACAGCACAGTGCTTAGTGTTGAAGATGCGTACCCTACTTACTCACGTGAAATCGCGGCGACAGAAAACGGCGTTGAAGTATCTTTTGGCGCGGTTCGCGACTCTTGGTCTCTGCTGACTTCAGGCGACTCTAAGTTTGAAGTAACACGCTCGATCAAGCCAGAAACGTCGACCATCGACGATGATAAGAAAGGCTTTGTCCAAACCGCAGAGCTAGGTAATGGCGAAGAAATCACGCTATACACGGCTTACACGCACGTGCAAAACACAGAAGAGCAGGCATCTGAGTTTGCTAAGTTAGATGACGTAATGGCCGATCCAAAAGGCTACATGCACGATTCAGCAATGCGTTGGGAGGAGTACCTAGAAAACGGTCTAACTAACGATGCGGCTTCAAAAGAGCATGAATTCGTTGCAGTAAAAGCGATGGAAACACTGAGCGCAAACTGGCGTGGTGCTGCAGGTGCCATTGACCACGACACAGTAACACCATCGGTAACTGCACCTTACTTCTCTGGCAACATGACTTGGCCGTGGGATACATGGAAACAAGCGTACGCAATGGCTCACTTCAACCCAGATGTGGCGATGGAAAACATTCGTACTGTATTCCAATACCAAGTGCAGTCTGACGATCCTGTTCGCCCTTGGGACGAAGGTTACTTGCTTGACGTAGTTACTTACAACTTGCCGGCAGAACGTTGGGAAGGCATGTCTGCGGAATACAAAAAAGTGTTCCCACTGGCGACAGACGGTTTGAACTGGAACGAACGTAACACCAAACCATCTCTAGCTGCATGGGCAGTATGGGAAGTGTACACCGCACTGAAAGACGAGCATAACCGTCCGGAAGAAGCGAAGCAGTGGCTAGAAGAGATGTATCCGAAGCTGGTGGCATTCCACGATTGGTGGCTGCGTGCTCGTGATACAAACAAAAACGGTATCCCTGAATATGGTGCAGCAAAAGACCCAATTCATACTGTGTTCGCAGACGATTTGAACCCGAACAAAGATGGCGAATTGCCTTGGGGTGACGATGCAACATTGGATGACATGAAGTTCCAATACAAAGACGAAGCGAATGGCGACAAGTGGATCAAAGAGACTGGCGTCGAGAAATACAACCAGTTGCTAACGTCCGGTGATTACACCGCGATGAGTATCCCAGCGAAAGTAGCCGCGGGTTGGGAATCTGGTCGTGACAACGCGGGTGTATTTGGCTTTATCGACACTATCGACAACCTACAAGGTATGTCTGAACTGCCGACACAAGACGAAGCTAAAGTGATCGACCAGATGGGTCGTTACGCACACGACACCAACGGATTCGACAACACCTACGACATGGTTATGGGTGAAGACGGCTCGGTGGTGACTTACCGTGATGATTCGCCAGAGAACATGGACAAACTGGCTCTAGCGAAGAAAGACTGGGAAGTGAAGTTCAACGAGAACACTGACGACGCGAACAAGTTGTCTGGCTACTCGCTGATGCAAGAATCGGTAGACCAAGCGTCCTACTGGTACTCAGATAACCTGTTCCTATCGCAAATTGCAGAAGTACTGGGCAAAGCAGATAAAGCGGCTGAGTTTAAAGACAAAGCGGAAGACACCAAAGAGTACATCAATCGTTGTATGTTCGATGAATCAACCGGTTTCTACTACGACATCGAAGTGGTACCTGGTGGCTTGAGCAACCAATGTGCTGGTCCAATGTTGGTGAAACGCGGCATGGGTCCAGAAGGTTGGTCTCCACTATTCAACAACGCGGCAACGCAAGAGCACGCGGATAAAGTAGTGAAGAACATGCTTGATACCAGCAAGTTTAACTCACCAATGATCCCACTTGGCACGGCGTCAATGGATAACCCGGCTTACGGCCCAGACATTTACTGGCGTGGTCGTGTGTGGCTCGATCAGTTCTACTTCGGTGTTCGTGGTATGGACAACTACGGTTACGGTGTGGAAGCGCGTCAAATGGTGGATAAGCTATTCAAGAACGCACAAGGCTTAACGGAAACGACGCCAATTCAGGAAAACTACAACCCTGAAACGGGTGCAGTGCAGGGCGCAAACAACTTCTCTTGGAGTGCTGCGCACCTTTACATGTTGTACAACGGCTTTGTGGGCAAGTAAGGCTCATTCGTCACTAACAACGAGAAGATTTGGGCGTTGCAGATGACCCCCCTAGCATCTGCAACCGCTTCATCCTCTTCAAATTAGGCTCAATAAGATCAAACCGGACGGTGATCTCCGTCCGGTTTTTATAGAGTTAAAACACTACTTTTCGGCACTTTTCTAAAACTTGTAGGCGAGAAAAATTGCGCTACAAAGCCACTTTCCTTTAAAAACCAATAGTTAACCACCCCGCATTTCGTTCTGTCTATTTTCGATATATAACATTTATAAAATGATCGTTTAACTGTTTTGTAACAAAATATATGCTTCATAAATCAATGAGGTCGTTAAATATTCATACGAAAGCATTAAGAGTTATCCTAACCTCGCCGCTGGCCAGCCGCTCCGAGCCGAAATCATTCCTAAACTCTACTCTTCCGCCTGAATCTACCTCATTCTAAGGAGCGTATTGATAAATACCTCACTTTCTTAGTAGTCAGCATGACGTGTTGCGATGCAGCACCATCAAGGAAGGTGACATGAACTGTTTACAGACCAGCCTTTATAACTTGCTAGAAGACAATAACTTTGTGCCTTCTAAAGAGTACAAAGCCTCCATTGCAAGCTACCTACATTCCGATTCCTCACTCACACCTCAAGCGATGGGTAAGCTCACTGGCGAAATATTCCAGAGCAAACAAACCATGGCTTATTACTTGCTGCACAATGCCATCAACGAAGAAGAGGGCGCAGAGCGACTCAAAATGATTGCCAATCGTTATGCGCAAGGGGAAATGAAGCAGCAAATCATGCACCACTGCCAAAACGACAGAAACCACTCAGCCATGTACGCCAGTTTGATCCCATTAACGGGTTACCAAACCGAGGTGTATCAAGAAGAAAAGTCGAGTGATTTCAGCAATGTGAGCAACTTTTATGACGACATTAAAATCCACCTTTTCCGAGCTCACTCCGTCGAACTTCGTTCTTGGTGTCTATTGGTTTCTCAATTGAGTTTTATCGACCAATCGGATATTCCGTATTTGAAAGAGATGCGACCGACCATTCAGCAGATTTTAGATGATGAGGTGAGGCAGGTTTCCTACACGGCGCAACACGTCAGCCAGTGGTTGGAAGAAGATCCGTCACTGTGCCAAGCCTTCACGCAATGCATGAGCCACACCTACCGAGAAACATGGGACTATCTTGCCTCTATGGCGGAATTCATGCGAGACAGTGCGCCTTACTTTATGGTTTAAGCACATAGCGTTTGAAATTTAAGGCTCTATGAGGGGCTCAACGCTGTTTGTACTGCGTAGGGCAATAGCCTCTGTTTACGTCTGGTGAACGCAGTTTTAAGTGCTTGGTGTTGCGTCCAGTTACACGTTGTCGCCAAAGCTTGAAACTGCGAGGTTTGAGGTGGCGACGCATCAGGCTGATAACGCCATTCTCGTTCAGGCCAAATTGGTGCTCAATGGCTTCAAACGGGGTTCGGTCTTCCCATGCCATTTCTATGATTCTGGATAGTGCGTCGTCGCTGAGGGTCATGGTGTGTTCCTAATCAAAGTTGCCTATTTAAGCTTAGGAACACACATACGTAATCTACGCCGAAACGGTTTAATTGGAAGCCGCTTTTAACCGATAAAATGAGGAAATAAAGTTAGGAATAGCAACGAGTTATTTCTGTGGTTTAAGCTCGACCACATTGCCTTCTGGATCTTCTAAATACACAGAGCGACCGAAGCCCTGAGCACCATATCGTTCGGCAAACTCTTCAACGTGGACGTTATGTTGATGGAGATATTCAAGCAACTCAGACTCTTCAAAAGGCGCAACTTGCAGGCAGAAATGGTCGAGGTTGCGGCCATCTTGGCTTGGCGATTTGCCGCCTAACTTTCCGAGTTCACTTTCAACCGTCACCAAATCAATGATGGCTGTGCCAGCACGTAACTGCGTCAGCCCTAAGTCGGGCAATTCCCGCTCGATAGGACACCCCAATAGATCTCGATAGAAACGGAGCATCGCTCCGAGATTATCCGTTCTCAATACCACATGGTCGAGGGCTTTGATTTCAATGGGGTTGCGCAGGTTTGCCATGACGTGTTCCTTTTTCGAGCATTGAGAAAAGTATACGCACTAAACCAGCAAGCTGATCGCCAGAGCCAGCATGACAAAGCCAATAATGAACTCAAGAACCTGCCAAGAGCGAGCATGCTTAAAGATGGGGATCAGTAACTTAGCGCCATAGCCAAGGCTGAAAAAGAACACGAAGGAAGCCGATACCGCACCCACTGCAAACTGCCATTTGTGTGGTTCATACTGGGTGGAAATCGATCCTAATAGCACAACGGTATCAAGGTAAACATGCGGGTTTAACCAAGTGAATGCCAAGCAGATCAGAGCGGTTTGCCATGCACTTTTGGAGGCATCACCTTCAGGATTCATCACGTGTTTTTGCGTCAATGCCGAGCGTAAACTGCTGAGGCCATACCAAGTTAGGAATGCCGCACCAGCGTAACGCGCAATGGTTTCAATCAAGGGAAATTGCTTCACCAAGTAGCCAAAGCCCGCCACTCCAAGGGAAATCAAGATCGCATCCGACAGTGCACAAATAAAGCACACCAGAAACACATGATGCTGTTTGATGCCTTGTTTCAGCACAAAGGCGTTTTGTGCCCCGATAGCAAGAATCAGTGATATGCCGAGCGTAAAGCCAGCAAGGTAGGTGGTCATTCTCTCTTCCTTGAACATCGACCAAATATGGCTTCAAACCATAACCTTGTCATTGGTTTTGGGCAAGTGGCGCCGTATTCCGTCGTAAATGTTCTCTACAGAGATTCTCATTGTTGATTCGAGAGTCAATTGACAGATCGGAGAGGGTCAACAATACCTAAATGGTGACAGCCACTATGGATTCTGTTTGGAGGCTACATGAATAAACTGGCAAAACTTGCTTTAACCTTTACTTCACTTGCTGCGGTTCCTGCATTGAGCTATGCAGAAGTTATCGAGATAGCGACGTTTACGCTTAAAGATGGCGTCAGCTATGAAGATTTTGCACCCATAGATAAAGCGGTCGAGATGGAACATGTCTCTAAGCAAGCTGGATTTATCTCAAGAGAGTCTGCCAAAGGCCAAAATGGCGAGTGGTTGGTGGTTGTGCATTGGAGCACCATCGAAGATGCTGACGCCTCTATGAATTCGTTCATGAGTGCAGAAGCCGCGAGTGGTTTTATGGAGAAAATCGACGCCTCAACCATGAGTATGAAACGTTACTCCAAAGAGTAACCCTTTGGTAAAATGGCCATGTTGTGCACTCTTAATTGTGAGAGTAGACCTCAAATTGAACCGTACTTTCACAATAATTCGATGTTAGTTATTACAATGGCAACATCCATTTGAAAAAGGAAAAAACAATGAAAGCAGTTTGGTTGATGGCGGGTGCAGTAGCACTAGGTGGTTGTTCTACGACGATGAATACAGCAAGTGACGCTTCTCGTCCGTCGGCAGACATGTTTCCAGAAATGGATAACATGACTAAGCACGTTTTCTACGTTGAACCAGTAAGTAATGAAGCCGACAAGCGAGTAGAGCTTGTGGTTGGTAAAACGATAGAAAAAGACTGTAACCATGTTTCTTTGGGCGGCAAGATAACCGAGCACAACTTAGAGGGTTGGGGTTACACCTACTACCAAGTTGATTCGTCGGGTGCTGGTATGTCTACATTGATGGGATGTCCTGAAGATATGGAGAAAGTGGAAGCATTCGTGCAGATCCCAACTCGCGATCTTTACCGCTACAACAGTAAATTACCCGTTGTGGTTTATGCGCCTGCTGATCTAGATGTAGACATTCGTATTTGGGCGGCGGAAGAATGATCGCTAACCAGACTAAAATCGCTCTGACATTAGGTGGTTTGCTTGCGCTTGGTGGCTGTGCCTCTACCGCGCCTGAGTATCAATACCAGTGTGACGACGGCCATCAGTTTGCAGCTAGCTTTGATCAGGAGAAAGCGCTGATCACCGTTGATGACGGGAGAGAGATTGAACTCAAACAAGTTCGCTCTGCTTCTGGCGCAAAATATATGTCAGATGACCAAATGCTCGTCCTGCACACCAAAGGTGACGAAGCGATTCTGATCGTCAACGAGATATCCCAAAGTGCGTGTCGCGTGACGAAGTAATCGTGAAATTCAAAAGGCTTGGTTGATACCAAGCCTTTTTTGTATGCGTAGTTTGAAGATTGTTTTGGTTTTATTGAGCTAGGTTTACCATTCTGCGTTCACAACCCCCTCCAACTCCCCCTTGTATTGAAATGGTTTGCTCGACATTGAAGTTTTGCTTCTAAGGGGGAGGGCTTTTCTCTGGAGTGATGGGTTCAATCACTCTCAATTTTTTCGTCATTCCGAGGAGCCTAGGCGACATCAGGAATCTCGCTTTAACACACTCGGACAATCCCTCCCCTTTACCAGAATGACTTTTGTAGCCTCCGAAGTTACAGCAAAGGGGAGGTTAGGTGGGGTTGATGTTATAAAGTGCTTACTTAAATAGCATCGGCGAAACTTGGTAAGTTATTTGCGCGTTCTGCTTCTTCTGAAGCACCGTGCTCCTTCATTTGCTCCTGTTTCTTCATTGCTTGAGTTTCATAATACTCTTGAGCAACGGCAGTCTTCACGAACTCTATCTCATGGTTTGAGAAGGATTGTGCAGCTTCCTGTATTTCGTTTAGTGTGACATTGAAGAACTCTTTTCGTCTGTTAATCATGTTTAATCGGCGAGAATCGAAGACTTCATGTAGCTTCTTCTCTAATGTCGGAGCATCATCAGTATGAATCATTGCGTGTACATCAAACGTGAATGGTACAGAAGCATCCCCGAGTTCTTTGACGCGATCCATTGGTTCAAGTCGACGTGTCATACCTATTTTATATATATCTTCGCCAAAAGAGCCGATATTTGAAATAACGTAAACATGCCCTTGTTTTGTCTGCTCTGCCATTGATTGAGCACGTTGGTGCTTGAGTTCTGCTTCCTTCAGGTTGGCTTGTAGTTCTGCTATCTGTTGTTCAAGCTCTAGCTTTAGTTCGTCACTGGCTTGCTCTAGTTCTTTTCTCGCGGTGTCGAGAGCTTTTTGGAAGCGTTTTTCTTCCTTTATGGCTTCTGCTTCAGCTTTTTTAATTTCGGCTTCAACCTTAGCCTCTTCTCGCATTTGTGCCTTTATCTCTGCTTGTTCAACTTTCTCTTGTTGTTTTTTCTCGCGATATTCATAGGTCAGTTGAAGTTCTTTGAGCTTTTCTTTTAAGTACTTGTCTGTGATGGAAATGGCATTCGGCTCGTTAAGCTGGTTGATTGCAGTAAAAGCCTTTCTAATACGCTCTTGCATTTTGACGACGTTCTTCCATGTACAGTTAGCAATTGCTGCTTCACATTCGTTGTTAAAGGCTCTAGCAGTAAGTCGAATGCTCTTGTCCGTCATCTTCTTGCCTTCAGAACGTGAACCGTCGACGGTCCATTCTCGATAGCAAAAAATAGCACCGCTAGATGATTTTTCTCTCATCAAAGCTTTTTGTCGGTCTTTGCACTTTTTGATTTCTTCTTTGAATTTCTCTGAGGCATCGAAGTCAAATTTTGGTTCATAAAACCCTAATTCAATTAGCTCAATATCGTCGCTAAAAATAGCAATTTGCTTAGTTAAAGCGTCATAGGTAAGCTTCTTGTTTCTATAGTCGGTTCTCAATTCTTCTATTTTCACTTCAGCATCACGCTGCTCAATCAAGACTAAGTCTTTTTGGCGCTCTATAGACTTTTTATCGGCTTCAAGAGCATCTTTGATTTTTGCACATTCAGCTTCGGTATCGAAAACATCTGAAAAGCGTTCTTTGTATTGTCCAATAGTGTCTTCTGCTTTCAGCAATTGGTTTTTGTTATCTTCTAATTGTCTGCTCAGTTTTGTGGCTCTCTTTACTAGCAGAATACCGATGATAAGAAATAATCCTAGAGCACCCAGAAGTATGTGAACTTGTGAAAAGTTGTCCAATGTTTAAGCCTCAATGTATTAATGATAAATAGGAAAAACCAATAATATATTGGGTTGCCATTCTGTATGTCGATTGAGATCATAAGAAATGAGTTTAATAAAAAAAGGGTTGGCACTAGGCCAACCCTTTCTGATTCTTAAGCATTTAATTATTCGTAATCAGACGCGTAAGTTTCTTCGTAAGTGTGTGAGTAAAGCTCGAATAGGTTACCAAACGGGTCTTCCATGTAGATCATTTGAGCTTGTTTGCTGTCGTCTTCTGGGTGGTAGCGCATGATGTCCATGCGAGCTTTACCGCCAAACTCTTCAATACGTTTGATAGTTTGTGGGAACTGCTCTTTCGCTACTTGTAGACAGAAGTGGAAGATGCCTAGGCGAGAGAAGTCTACTTCGTGACGCTCTTGACGCTCTTTCATTTCAAACAGCTCAACGCCGATGCCGTCAGATGTCACTAGGTGAGCGATGTTGAAGCCTTTGAAGCCTTCACCGAATACAGCGATACACATACGACCGATTGCTGATTCGCGCTCTTCGATTACTTTTGTGTTGTTCATTACGATGCGAAGACCAAGCGCTTTAGTGTAGAACTCTACTGCTTTGTCCATATCGCCAACCATGATACCTACGTGATTCATTTTCATAATTCTGCTCCAAAAAACTGTGATGTTTAATTCGTGTTTCGTTTCGATGGAGGTGAGTATATGGAGAAATTTTGATTACATGAAATTATCAATAATTTTTAAGATAATAAATTTTTATTATTAAATGGCAAAGAGAAGGTCAAATAAGCGTATCCTGCATGCTTATCAAATAGTTATCTTATAAATTTCTTTGTGTTTTTGGTCGTTTTATATCGATCGTGAATGGTTTGGTGAGGTAAACTTCTGGCCGAATTTGCTGCTAGTTATCTGTTTTTATTGATATTAACTAGTTGTGTTTGAACGTTGGTAGTTAGGGTTTTAGGCCAGCCTTTAATCTGAGCTCACATAAAAAGGAATAATAATTTGTACATTTGGAAAACATCAAAGCTGTCTGAGGAACTAAAAGACAACAAAGTGCCAGACAGTGATTGGATTAAATACGCTTTAATATTCTTAATCTTTTATACGGTGACACCGTACTTGATGTTCTTGGCGCCGTATGTAAGCAATGAAGTTATGATAACCGAGGCTATTGGTATCTTAGTCGTGTCCATTTTGGGTGTAGTTGTCACGTATAGAACGAATAATAGAGATGGTAAAACCTACATTCTTCGCTCTATCGCTTTATCTATCCCTTTGTCGTTTAGATTTGTCGCTTTATCTATGCTTGTTGGGATGGCTATCGTCTCTTTCGACTTTGGCGCTCAACATTACTTTATTGCTGAATTACTTTCGACATTCTCTGTTATCGCTTTGCAAGCACTCTACTTTTGGCGTTTGAATGTTCATTTAAAGTACATCAACTCATAGCTTTGTACTTTCTACTTTGGTTACAGGCTTTGTGATTAGGCATAAGACTGACTGACGATGAGCTCTCTTAGCCATTTGTGGCTTGGGTCATTGTCGAGTTGCTTGTTCCAAAGTAGAAAGAACCCACCTGGTTCCATTTTTATTGGGAGCGGTTTGATCACAATGTCCGATTTACCTTCGAACTCGCGGATGCTTTTGTAAGGGTAAGTCAGTATCAAGTCGCTCTTCTCACACAGTTTTACAGCGCTGGAAATATCAGACATATTGACGGCGTTGTCGATGCGCAAGCGTTGCGTGTCGAGCACTTCATGTAATAGCCAGCTAGACACACCGCCAGTGATGACTTGGATATGGCGGTACTTCAGGAACGCGTCGAGATTCCATTCTTCCTCTAATGCTGGGTGTCCTTTTCGCAAGATGCATGCCGAGGTGTCACGCATCAGTTCCGCGTAATTTAGAGTATCAGGGATGGTATCGACATGGGTTTTAGAACGATCATCAAACTCAAAGATACCGACACCAAAATCGATCTCTCTCCTCTGTAATCGAGTAATGCTGCTATTGCTCCAATCTGCACTTTTGATGGTGATCTTTGGCGCACTAGACAACGCTTGAGGCAGAAAACGCGGGTAAATCGTGGAGTAGGCGGTTTCAATGAGATCGATACTGAAAACGCGAGTCGAGCGTTCCGGGTCAAATTCTTCTGGTTCACGAAGCTGATCAATTTGCATCAGGATTTGTTGCAGCTTGCTTTCTAATGCCAGCGCTTTTGGGGTCGGCAATAAACCTTTGGATTCTCGCTCGAATAAAGGGTCATCAAACTCTTGGCGTAATTTAGTAAGCTGTTTACTGACGGCCGATTGAGATAAGAACAGTTTCTCTGCGGTTCTGCTCACGCTGCGTTCTTGAAGTAAAACGTACAGACAAATCAGCAGGTTCATATCATTTTTGATTAAGTGGGATAGATTTATCATGATATTCCTATCATTCAACTTACAAATTGAAGGGTATGAATAGAAACTATATCACTTAATTGAATTGAGCCAGAAATACTGACTCGCTGCCCACTTAATGAACCAAATTGTTGAGGTATCGGCTAAGCTCTGCCCGAACCTCTAGCTCTGCTTCTGATAGGTATTTGGGTGTGTGTGCCTCAATCTCGGCAATGTTTTGTTCGCGAACTTGATGGGTGTCGCCGATGGTGTCAAATACGCTGCGCAGCAAGTTCATTGAGTGTGACATCAAAGCTTCGCTCTCTTGTTGTGAGAGTAAAGGCTCCGCGTCAAAACCAAGTGCGCAGAGGATGTCGTTAAAGTGCATCGCATAACCTGAGCCAGAGACATCAAATGTGGTGCTTCTGATGCCATCTGGGCTTCTCTCCCACAGATACGGAGGATGCTTGAGTGTGCCAAAGCCAATTGCGATGACGCGCTCTGGATAGTGCAGCTCTAATCTTCTGTCCCAGATATCACCGGCTTTTCCTGCCTCAATCACTACTTCAATATTGCCCTCGGTCGACGTAAGTTTGCCTTCGACATAGAGATGAGTTTCAGCGCCTTGTGTGTACTCTAATTTCGATTCGTTGATACGTTCGGCACGGACTTGTTTAAGTTCAATCTGTGAGTCTTCTATGCCGAATTTATGCAGGTAGCGAACCAGTCCCGCAATCGCATGAATGCCCATATCAAAGCCATAACCTCCGCCGCCGCTGGTGGCTAAGTTAAGTAGCTTTCTGGCGTTGAGTAACGCAATTCGGTTTTCAAAACGGAAGTCTTGGATTGCTTCATGACTGTCGATGGGGTTGTCGGCAGCAATCGCGATAATCTTGCGCGGGGCTGAGTCAGGTAGCGCGATAGATGAATCAGCAAAGAGCGCTTCCAACGAAGGAGAAACCAAAGCGGTGTCAATAAAGTAAAACTGTGCTCCGCGACGTTTAAGCTCAGGGATGACTTGGTTAAAGCCTTTGTCGATTTCAGCCAAGGAGAAGGACGGTTTCTCAACCACAAACAGAAGGTCTTGAATGTCGAGTGCATTACTAACTTGTTCAATGATGGAAAGGTGTGTACCAACAGGTGTTAGAACAAAGGCGGCAGCAACATCAGTGTGTGAGTGAGCATGTAAAAACGCATCAAGATCGGCGTAGCAAGCGAAGTAAGGGAATTGGAACTGCGATGCACAGGACTGGGGATGTTGAACTGCAGGGTCAATGGCGATGACGTCAAAGCGAGAGCTTAAGGTATGCAGAAGGTTCTCATACAAACCAACCACAGACGATTTAGCGTTCCCCAATCCACCGAATACTAATACGACCTTGTTCATAAGCGCCTTCATCATTCACACATTTCATCGTGACAGACTAGCAAATTTTGCTGGCATACTAGCTACTTTTTACCAATCAATAGCCCCACATTTTGTTTTCGCAAATGCAACGCTTTGGCCTTGAGATTGCTTAAGTTGCCAAAGGCATAAAAGGGAACGTGCAATACGGTTCTAAAGCCCGCTTCAATGATCATATCGTGCCAAGTCGTGCGGCTATGAAAGCAGACCCCAACGCCCGCAGTGTTCGCTCCGAGTCGTTGAGTTATCGGAGCAAGTAGCTTGGATGAGGTCGATTGATAAATCAGTGAACTAGGTAAATTGTTCACTAAAAGCCCTTCGTAGAAATTTTCAAATACGACAACTAAGCCGCCTGGGGTTAAATGTCGATAGGCACAATGCAGAGCCTCTTGCTGTACTTGCTTGGTGGACTGATAGGTGTCGGTAACAAAGTGATGCAAAACCCAGTTGAACTGGACAATATCAAAACTGCTTTCAAGTGCAGCATCTTGGAAAAGGTGGCAAACCAGATGTTTGTTTGGGTTGGGACGATTTTTGGCGATGAGTGACGCTTCTGGTTCGATAAGCGTGACTTGAGCGTTGGGATAATGATTCAAAATCTTGTCGGCATACATTCCATTCCCGCCACCTACATCGAGTAGGTGAAAAGGCTGCTGTGTAGGGTAGAGCATGTTGAGTTGCTTGGTTAGCACTTCAAACATGTCTTTGTCGATGTATTCCGTGTCAAATGAGGTGGTTTGCTGCGTATCCAGTTGGCGAACTTTGTCTTGCATGTTACTTTCCTCAAAGCCAAAAAATTGAGTTAGCAAGAATCACTCCGCTGTTTTTAGTGATTATGAGTCTCAAAATGAGAAAGTATGGAAGTTCAGGTACTTATGTTTTTGGCTCAACAAAAAAAGCCCACGCGATGGTGGGCTTCAATTGGAATGAGAGGGTGATTACAGGGCGATAAACAACCCTGCCAGCGCTGCACTCATCATGTTGGCAAGCGTAGCCGCAATGACGGCACGGAAGCCAAGTTTCGCCACTTCTTGGCGTCGCTCTGGTGCCATTGCGTTAATCGAACCCAGCTGAATCGCGATAGAGCCGATGTTAGCAAAACCACACAGTGCGAAAGTGATGATGATTTGGCTGTGTGCTGAAAGGGTTTCTTTCACGTTGACGAAATCAAGGAAGGCCACGAACTCATTCAGAATCGTCTTCTGACCGATCAGCGAACCTGCAGTTAGGATTTCATTCATCGGGATACCAGCAAAAAACGCCAGTGGTGCGAACAGGTAGCCAAAGATCAATTGCAGCGTTACGTCTTCGTAACCAAACCAGTTGCCCACGGTTTCAAAGCCTGCGTTGACCATCGCGATGACGCTGACAAAAGCAATCAGCATGGTGCCGACTGCAACTGCCACTTTCACGCCGTTCATCGCACCAGATGCTAAGGCATCAACGATGTTAGAATCTTCGCTTTTCTCTAGCTGAATTGCGCCTTGATGCGCCGATACTTCACGTTCTGGCACTAAGATTTTCGCCATCAACAAGCCACCCGGCGCCGCCATAAAGCTCGCCGCGATAAGGTATTTCAGTTCAATACCCAGTGCCGCGTATCCGCCTAGTACGGAACCTGCCACAGACGCCATACCACCAACCATTACTGCGAACAGCTCAGAGCGAGTCATGTTGGCTAAGAACGGACGGACCACCAAAGAGGCTTCACACATGGATAGGAAGATGTTGCTGGTTGCAGCAAGGGATTCGACTTGAGAAGTACCCAGTAGGCGATGGATAGCACCACCGATGACTTTGATAAGAGCTTGCATCACGCCCAAGTAGTAGAGCATTGAGATGATAGCGGAGAGGAAAATGATAAGAGGGAGTACGCGAATTGCGAAGATGAAATTGCCCGTTGCGAGTTCGCCAAAAACAAACCCGATGCCTTCGTCTGCGAATGAGAGGAGCCCGGATACGCCGTTGCTGATGGAGCCTAACATGGATTGCCCGAGAGGGAAGTAGAGCACCAGTGCCGCAAAACCTGCTTGAAGAGAGAATGCGCCGATTACGGTGCGCCAGTTAATGTCGCGACGACTATCAGAAAGTGCGTAAGCACACGCCAACAAGGCCAATACGCCGGCCAAGCTGAAGATGATTTGCATTATGTTACCTTGCTATGTATCTGTATTTGAGCGAGCCGTGAAAAAGACGCACGCGTGCAGAGGCAACATTGCGGAGAGTGCAAAATGTTGTCTTTACCCGAAGTCGAATTCAAAGCCCGTAAACGCTAACAGTTACGCTGGGCCCTGTTCCTTGGGGCAAGTTTCCATTTTGCAGCCGATTGAAAGCTGGTTCGGTTCCATTTCATCGTGAAAGGAGAACCTATCTAACCGGGCGCGGAGTATACGCACGGTTTTCGGTGCTGACAATGGTTATTGAGGGGATTTTTCGTTGTACGAAAGCAAGGGCGCAATTGTTAATCAGCTAAGGCCTCAATCGCTTGTTGGACGGAAGTAAAATGGATTTTGATGATGCAGCGCTGTGCCTGAGCAAACTCGTGTTTTTGGATCAGCTCTGTCACTTGCTGCACGTTCAATGTTTGTGGCAATAGGCCTAATTCCACCGTGTTATGGCTACTCGTTTTTAATGCAAAGCAGTGGCCTTGTGTATCAATCACAATGTCATCCTGACCCCAAATCAAGGCTTGGCATTCGGCGTTTAACTGCTCTGGCGAAGCCAAATACACCAGTTCGTCGTCGCCATCGAGTTTGAGTAAACAAGGCCATGTGATCATTGCGTTACCTTAATATTGGAGTGGGTCATTTGAAGCCGTCTACGTGCTAAATAAGCGACGTAAGGCAAGTACGATACACAAAGCCTAAAGAGAGCAAAAGGTTTTGTGTCTTGCCGTGTATTTAAGAGCTTTAGCTTCGCGTTTCTTTAGCTTCGCGTTTATAGAGAGAGGCTAGGCGTACTTGCCAATGATGCCGAGCAAGTCTTCCACTTGATGTGCCACATAATCGGGCTGGGCGCTCCAGTGCTCTGGTTGAGCGCCACTGTACGCCGCTGCTACGGCAATCACTTTGCAGCTGCCACCTAAGTGATGCTCGATATTACGTGCAAACTGCGTGTCTGCCTCGTGGTCACCAATATACATCAGCAGTTGTTTATCAGAGTGCCCAAAGATGGACTCGATGCATTTAATGCCGCCAAAAGGGTCCGGTTTTTGATGCCCGTTAGATACATCATCGTAGCCAACGACGGCTTTAAACGGTGTATTGATTTGGTTGACGCTGAGTACGTTACGAATGTTGGATTGCGAGTTCTGAGAGCAGACTCCGTGTGGCAGGTGTTCGAACGCATTCACCACATCGACAATGCCACTGAACAGATTCACTGGTGTTTGGTTTTGCTCTTGGTGCTCTGCCCACATGGTGCCCGCGACGAGCATTTCATCATGGGACAGACCATAGTAGTTTACATACAGTTCTTGCCAGTTTTTCGCTGCGTGATTGGCATGATGGTAATCTGCTTCACTGCGTAGGTATTTCGGTAAGTTATCCCCGGTCAGGTGCGGTGCTACAACGGACAATATCGCTTTGGTGATGTCGATATTTTTCGGAACAGAATTTACTAGGGTGCCATCGTAATCCCACAATACGGCGTCTAACTTCATGCTAAACCTTTTGATACAGCGAAGGGTGAGTAGCTTTAAATCTTGCCAGTCTTAGGGGGGAGATAATCAGATCTTGCTCATGTTTTCATAAGCTTGCTTTGAATCGCTCAGAAAGGAGAAAAGAGAGAACAAGCGAGAGAATAACAAAAAGCCAGCAAGGTGATGGTTGCTGGCTTTCTAGTGCGTGCTGCGTTGTACAAGGCGTTAAGCGATGTGCGACATCTCGTTTAGAGTGAAGGTGTCTACCGCGCCTTCAGTTGCTTTCGTGTATTGCGCTAGGTGCTCGTTGTCCATATGCGTGCGCCATAGTTCGCGTGATTCCCAGTTTTCGTAGAAAGTGAAATGCGCTGGGTTTTCGTTATCTTGGTGAAGGTCGTAGTTGATGCAACCTTCTTCGGCACGAGTGACATCAATCAGTTTAAGTAGCTCGGCTTTTACCAATTCTACTTGGTCTGCTTTGGCGATGATGTTAGCGACGATAGTCAATTTAGCCATGATGGAAATCCTCTGTTGATCGTGATGTATCGTGTTGACGAAGTAAAGATTAGTCGCGAATCACTGAATGATAAACAGCACAATGATTGATTTATTATCAAATATAAATTGATAATCGAACTTCAATCTTGTACTCGCTGTGTTTAAAAACTGGAACCCGGCTGTTGTAAGAATTCCACTTCTTCTGCGGTGCTATCACGACCTAAGATCGCATTGCGGTGTGGGTAGCGACCAAAGCGATCGATGATCACTTTATGCTTGAATTCGAACTCGTAGTTCGATTCTCGCCCCAGTGCTTTGAACAGCTTCACTGCCTCTTCATGGATCCGCTTAGATTCACTGTGCATAAATGGCATATACAAGAAGCTTCGTTCAACGTCGGTCAATTCTTGGTCTAGGCCTAGACGAATTGCCTCTTGTGCCAAAGCAAGTGCGAGAGCATCTTGAGCAAAAGCTTTTGGCGTATTGCGGTAAACGTTGCGAGAGAATTGGTCGAGCACGATGATCTCCGCCAGACGGCCTTGCGCTGTGTCTCGCCAGTCAAACAATTCAGATTGAGCGGCTTGTTCTAAGGTGGTGAGAAAGCGTGTTTCGATTTGTTTATCGACGTCGGCATTACTCACGAACCAGTCTTTTGGTTCCAGTTCTTCAAACCAGAAAGTCAGGATATCTTGGTACATGGTTGCTTCCCTGATAGAAAAAGAGCTAGGAGTATATACCCCTAGCTCTCGGTTTCGCTTATCGACCGTAAGTCTCTTCGATGTAGCGCTCAAACTGCTCGCACATCTGCTCGTCTGAGACCGTATTGCTCGCAAGCTCTTTACTGCCATCCACCACCTTGATGCTGGCATTTAACGATGCCACAGGCGCGCGTTCACGAGTTTGCAACGAGGCAATTTTTTTCTGCTGAACTTCCCATGCTTGTTCTGGCGATAGGTTACACACGTCTGCCAGATACTTAGCGTTAAAGCCTTCACCCGTTAGGCTAACGATAGTCTCGTTGTGCGATAGGTGATTACCCGCATGCCAGTAATGTTTTGCCAGTAGCGGACCAATCTCTGGGTTGTCAGTCAGGTAGCCAAACTTGTCGAGGAAGTAAGCGCGAGTCTGGTAAACCGCCATGTGTGCTAGCAAGTAACCGTGGTAGGCACACGCTGCTTCATCAGACAAAAGGTGTGGAATTGCCATCAATGGGCGTGGGCTGCATTCCAAACCAAGGATTTGCTTTTCGCAATCGCGCGCCAGTTTAGTGATGCGCTCTGGCGTCAGCTCTTCATCGCTTAATTGGTAAAGTGCACGTTCAAAATACGGCACGACCAAAATGCTGCGCTCTTCGTACGCTTTGAATGGCTGACGGCTGTTGATCATCGCTTGGATGATCTCATCCGGTACTGGGTTACCTTCTGCGTCCAACGCGTATTGTTTTAGCCAATCGGCATCGGTCAACAGGCTGTCACAGAACATGGATTGTGTTTCTGCGTATGCCATGGAAGTTGGTGCGAATTCTTGAGAGAAACACGGCGCGTTCATCTTCACGTTAGCGAAGTGCGCAGCGTGACCACCTTCGTGGAACAGAGTATTGATGCCATCGTAGCCGCTGCCCACTTGGTCTGGCTTCGCGTTACTGGTGAAGTTCACTTGCGCGGCAACCCATTCGCCTTGGTTGTAGAACGATGGGATAGGACCATGACAGAAACCGTTCGGGTATTTGCCTTTACGATCAAGCAGGTCTAGCGTCAGTTCTGCGCCTGAATATTCGATGTTAAGACGACCGAACGATTCCACCCAACGACGTAGCGACTTTGAGAACGGTACGTACGGGTCAAGGTCACGCATGACGTCACCCGCGAACGAGTACACAAAGTTGTAGCCTGTCAGTGCGCTTTGACCTTTCTGCTCAGCAAGGTTTGCCAAGCTGCTTAGGTGGGCATCACGCGTGCGTTGTTCAAAGTCATCCAAGATGCTGAACAGCTGCTCTGAGCTCATCTTTTCTGTCTTCTTCACTGAGTAATCAAAGAAGGTTTCGTAGCCCAAAGAACGTGCGAATTGATTACGCAGTTTGATCAGCTCAATAAAGCCGTTTTGCAGCAACCATTGCTCAAGATCGAGCAGGGTTTGGTGTGCTGATTGACGCACTTCTTCGTGATTGTTGGCACGAATGGTCGAAGACAATACTGGCAAAGAGCCCTCGGTTTGTTCACCGTTTTCATTGGTAAACGTCAGAACGTGGTTTTGCTTTTTCTCGAACAACTCGGCTTCAAATGCAATCAGAGCATTCTTTTGTGCTTGAGCTTGCTCGCCTTCAATCGCATGCGATTCAAATGTTGCCAGCCATCCTTGCAGACCAATTTGCGTTTGCTGTTTCTCTTGTGGATCAGCAATCGTTTCAGCCGCTTCAAGTTGCGCTTTGATAGCAGAGATTTGTTCGGCGTTGCTTAAGAAATTCGTCCAAGCGGTTTGTGCTTTTGTCGAACCATCGTGGTCGTCGCTGATGCCCATGTACGTCTCCCAAAAGAAATCTTCTTTGGTGCGATGGATAGCGAGGTAACGTTGGTTTAGGTCGTTTAGGTATTCCGTTGCAGTCATTTTGATCCTTCAAATGTTTGCTTTATTGAGGTTTTTATCGTCATTGATTATGGCACGCATAAGTAGCAGAAAGGAATGCGAAATCCATTTGCCATGTTTATGGCTTGTAAACAGGAATTTACCGCACTTTTTACATGTGCAGACGTCAGTCACAAAATTTTTCCGTTTTTGATTAGTAATGGCCGTTCTCTATTTATAAAATTCGGTCTTTCGCAGTGGTGCTGAAAGTAAGGAAAACAATAATGAAAACAAGAATCGCAGCTCTAGCAATAGGGCTAACCTTGGTGGGATGTTCAGCAACAACACCAACCAATGACCAAGTTTTTAATATCGAGGAAAACTGCGCCGTCATTATGAGTGAAGGAGTGATGCCAGAAGAACGTTGGAGCGCTTACAACAAGCTTATTGAAAGCTATGGCGACCATTATGTATCTGATAAGAACCGCTTGGAATTGGCTCGATGGAACTCATTTCGCCAAAAACTGATTCGCGATGAGAGTCATCAATTACTCAAAGAATTTATTGAAGTGAGTGACTGGGGCTGCGCAAATGGCAATTACCTTGAAGAGATGTACTTATTTGTGAAGGAAACACAAGCGAGCAAATCAGAGTAAGACCTGCGCCTTACTCGTCTTCATCCGATTCTTGATGTTGATTGATCTCTTTACCACACCCTAAACATTGGTTTGAGAGGTCGGTTGGCATCATGATGATTAAACCACAATGAGGACATAAATCGCCTTGGTCGTATTTTCTCATTACTAAATCCCCTGTTTGGTTAAGACTTTTTGCAGTTCTTGTTCATAACGTTGAGCTGCATCAGCCAATGCATTTTCGCTATATTCGCGTTCGAATATCGGAGAATTTTTTGCTCCCGTACCGAGATAAACTCGAATGTGGGGGACGTTTTCGTTGTGCTCTTGAACAATACAAAGTCCAACTGCGTGGTCATGATCCATTTTGTATCGCAAGTAGAAGTCGAGTTTTCTGTTTCCGTTTAATCTGGCGCCACCCGTTTTTACGTTGTTGTGTTCTAGAGTATTGAATTTTAATACGTACTTCTTTTGCATTTCTTCAGCAATAGCTTGAAGTTCAACGGCATATGGGTTGCTAGGTGGAACGAACTCTTTAGTTTGAGGTGCTTTGGCCTTGAGTTTTGCTTCGATTGCATTAACGACTACGTTCGCATCTTTGTTGAGACTCTTTTTCGCATTGGTGAGCATGCGTCGAAGTTTGTTGTCATCATTGGTATTACGGACGATATCTAGCGTTTTTTCGATACTCATTCTTCACCTCTCATTAAGTTACGGAATGATATTCTATATATTATTTTTGAGAAGGTCAAAAATGAATCGATTAGCCCTGATTTTACGAAGTAGAACAGCAAACTAAACCAATTTGCATATACTCAATGTGTTAGCGAATACAACGGAAGGTGTCATGTTAACTCCTCATAGACTGATTCTTGGTGCTGCGTTGCTGCCTGTATTTAGCGCGTGGGCGAATGCTGCTGAGCAAACCGCAGATGTGGTGTACATCAACGCTGGTATTTATGGTCACCCAAAAGCAGACGCTGTTGCCGTGCATGATGGACGGATTGCTTTTGTTGGCGATAAAGCTAAGGCACAAATGTGGGTTGGTGAAGGCACGGAAGTGGTGGATTTGACTGATACCTACTTGTTGCCAGGTTTTGTCGATAACCACAATCATGTGTTTGAGGCGGCTTCCGAAGCAGGCGGTACGTGCTTGTTGCAAGCTGGCACCTTGTTGGATGAGCAAATCCCCCAACTGCAAGATTGTAAAGAGTTTGTCCAAGATGGCGAATGGTTGATGGGGTACGGTTTTACGCTTGATGCGACCTTGTCAGAAGAAAACCAGCGCACGCCTTTAGAAGTGATCGATGAGGTATTTCCTGAGACGCCGGTGGTGTTAATGGAGCAAACCTCTCACTCGATGTGGGTTAACTCGGTTGCGCTGAAAGCGGCGAACATTGATAAAAGCACGCTCGATCCGCAAGGTGGTCGTATTCTCAAAGATCCGGATACCGGTGAGTTGAATGGCATCTTGCTCGATAACGCGGGTGATTTAGTGATGGAACTGGCTTGGAACAGCATGAGTGCGCAGTTTGCGGTTAGCTACCAAGGTTTGTTGACTGGATTAGAAGAAGCCGCGCTCTACGGCATTACCACAATTGGTGATGGGCGAATGTACTGGAAGCGAGGTTGGTATGAAGTGTGGAAGGAGAGTGAAAAACGAGGCGATTTGACCGCTCGGGTCTCTTTACGACCATGGATCTATCCGACTGACAGCATGGACTCTCAGCTGTCGTATTTGAAAGGCATTCAGTCCGACGATACTTCTCGCTTGCTGCTGGTGAACCAAGTCAAAATGTACAGTGATGGCATCTTCATCAATGGTACTGCCAAAACCCTTACGCCTTATCTTGATACTTACCTGCCTGATTCTCTTTATGGGCTGAATTACATTTCGCCACAAGCGATGCCTGAATGGCTAAGCAAGCTCGATAAACTGGGTTATAGCGCTCATATTCATGCTATCGGTGACGGTGGTATTCGTGAATCACTCGATGCAATTGAGAAGGTGCGCAGTCAGGGCAATCAGCGACGTTACACTTTGACGCATGTCGAGTTGGTGAACAGCAAAGACGTGCCAAGGTTTGCCAAGTTAGGTGTCACGGTGGACTTTCAAGTTGGCTCCGATTATGTGGCTTATCATGATCACCAATGGGCAGAAGCTTTCTTAGGTGCTAAGCGAGCGAGAGCCTTGATGAACCTGCGTGCGCTTTATAATGCCGAAGCTAACGTGACGTTAAGCAGCGATTGGAATGTGCATGATTTGAACCCATTGGTTGGCATCTCCAATAGCTTGGTGATGGGTGAAACCGGATTGCCAAATGTCTCAGCTGCGATCGATGCCTACACAATTCATCCGGCTTACAGCTTGGGTTTAGAAAAGGAAATTGGCTCAATAGATATCGGGAAATCGGCAGACTTTGCTGTATTGGATCAAGACATCACCCAACTGAAAGCGGAAGACATCGCCCAAGCTCGCGTCCTCATGACGGTGTTGAGAGGGGAAGTGGTCTACGAGCAATTGGATGACGAATAAGCCGAGCGATGACTCACTCGGCTGAAAGGTTATACCCAAGTAACCTCAAGGTGCTAGGTTCAGCGAGAATGACTTGGTTTGTAGACGCGGCGGCGATTTAAAGGTTTAGTGGGTCTAAATCAAGAATCGGCAACAAAGTATACAAGCCAAGACAACTCGCCCTTTGGGAGCGTGTCATTGACCCGATTGCTACGTCAAACAACTTGGAAATAGCTGGCTATTACACTGCGTTGTTTTCCTTGCTCTCGAATCAATGACAACGCTCTGAATCCTGCATCTTGAAGTCACTTGGGTATATTGTCTTTTAGAAGTGTCTTTAGAGACTATTGTTCAGGGTATTCGCCCATACCTTGCGTTTGCCCTTCTGCTTTCCAATGCTCGCCTGGGTCAAAGGCTTCATCGCATAGATCGACGGTGTAGCCCATTTCGGTAATTTCTTTCAGGGTGAGGTTATCAGCAATTTTGGCAATGTCGCCCGCCTTGTTCCGCAGTTCCATGGTTTCCCTCCGGTCACTGTTTGGTTGTCGGTTCAAGTCGCGCCAAGCATAAAAACTTGGGTGGCTCGGTTATAAGTATAAGCAGTGATGAAGGACTTTTTGGGTTAATAGCCATAATTTATTTAAGGTTAATTGGTCGGTATAACACTTTGGCGTCGATACCAGTTCAATATCATGGCGATAGAAGACAAAGTGTGATTTATTTACGCCTCCATCGTGGAGATTTTAGGAACGGAAATGGTGATTCTCGACCACACACTCGCGCAGCAAATCGTCGATCGCACCATGTCGATCATTGGTCATAACATCAATGTGATGAACGCGGCAGGGACCATTATTGGCAGCGGCGATGCTGAGCGTATTGGTCAAAAGCATGATGGTGCAGTGCTGGCGCTGAATCATGGTGACTCGCTAGAGTTGGATGAGCAAAGTTGCCAATCATTGCAAGGCGTGAAACCGGGCATCAATATGCTGCTGCACTTTAAAGGTGAAGTGGTGGGCGTGGTGGGGGTTACTGGCAACCCTGAACACATCCGAGCATTCGCTCAGTTAGTGAAGATGACAGCGGAACTGACGATTGAGCAAGCTTCGCTGGTGGAGCAATTGCAATGGGACCGCCGCCATCAAGAAGAGTTTGTCTCAGCATGGTTGAACCAACAACTTAGTGATTCTGAGCTGCACGATTGGGCGCAGCGCCTTTCCATCGACTTAGCAACACCCCGAGTTGCTGTCGTGATCGAGCTTAAAGCAGAGAATGCGCCTGTTAGTTTGAACAGCGTGCGCGGCCTCGTTGACGTGTTGTATCGCTCTGAAGATAAGCCGTTGGTGGCGATCATGTCGATGAATGAAATCGTTGTTCTCAAGTCTTTACGTTCTTCTTCGAATGGTGACCAAAGTGCGCTCGAGAGCATTCAGCGCCGCTTAACTGCTAATCAAATTGATGATGTCCGTCTCGCGATTGGGCAACGTTTTGATGGCGCACAGCAGCTTCCTCTCTCCTACCAAAGTGCCAAGCAGGTGCTTGCTGTCGGTCGTCGCTCTCATCCAGAACAAACCATGTTGAGCTTTTCTGAATATCGCTTACCTGTGTTACTCGCTCCTTTAGCCGACTCTTGGCAAGGTGAACAACTCGCTCAAGCGATGGCGACTTTGCTTTCGGCAGACAAATCTGGGCAGTTGATAAAAACCTTAGAGGCGTATTTTCAAGCCAATGGTAACGCCAATGACTGTGCTAAGGCTCTGTATATTCATAGAAATACCTTGAGATATCGTCTGGATAGAATCAGTGAAGTGACAGGCATTTCGACGCAAGATTTTACGGGATTGATCGAGCTGTATATCGCAAGCCAGTTAAGAAAGCTAAATTAGCCAATTGTGCAAATGCACAAAATAATTCAAGCATAGTCAGTATTGTTTGGATGTTTGACTAAAGAATATGCCAAGTTTTTAAGTGAGAATAGCCACATTGATGACCTGCGACTTGTCGCTCGCAGCGTGCTGTTTTCAGGAGAATGAAATGAAAGTTGTGATTGCCCCAGATTCGTTTAAAGAGAGCTTGACCGCCAAACAAGTGAGTGACGCGATCAAGAGCGGTTTGTCTCGTGTTTGGCACGATGCTGAATTCGTTACGGTACCTGTTGCTGACGGCGGTGAAGGGACAGTTCAATCTTTGATTGATGCGACTGAGGGCGAGCAGGTTTTCGTGACCGTAAAAGGCCCACTTGGCAATGATGTTGAGGCGTTTTACGGCATTCTAGGTGACGGTGAAACCGCAGTGATCGAAATGGCTGAGGCGAGTGGTTTACACCTTGTGCCAAGTGAGCAACGTGACCCGAAAAACACCAGCAGCTTTGGTACCGGTCAGTTGATTCTGAATGCGCTTGATCGCGGTATTCAACGCTTGATTATTGGCTTGGGTGGCAGTGCAACCAATGACGGCGGCACGGGTATGCTGGCGGCTTTAGGTGTTAAGTTTCTGGACAGTGATGGTCAGCCAATCACTCCTAACGGTGGCGGTTTAGTTAAGTTAGCAAGCATTGATGTGTCTGGGCTTGACGCTCGCTTAGCGGACTGCGAAGTGCTGGTGGCATGCGATGTGGACAACCCATTGTGTGGCGAGAAAGGTGCATCAGTGATTTTTGGTCCGCAGAAGGGCGCGACACCGGCGGATGTTGAGCTGCTAGATTCTGCTCTAAGCAAATACGGTGAACTGACAGAGCAAGTGACGGGCAAGCATGTGCTGACTCAAAAAGGCGCGGGCGCTGCCGGTGGTATGGGCGCGGCGTTGCTTGGCTACCTACCTGCACGCTTGAAGCCGGGTATCGAGATTGTATTAGACACAGTAAAACTAGCAGAGCATGTAGCTGACGCTGATATTGTCTTTACTGGCGAAGGCCGTATTGATCATCAAACCGTGCATGGCAAGACACCAATGGGTGTGGCGAAAGTGGCGAAAGAGTATGGTTTGCCTGTCATTGCTCTAGCAGGCTGCACAGGTGACAACTTCCAAGCAGTCTATGAGTGCGGCATTGACGCAGTATTTGTATGTGTACCACGCGCAATGAGTTTGCCAGAAGCTATGGAAGAAGCTGACGTGAACCTTGCGAACTTGGCTGAAAACGTAGCCAGATTGTGGCAATTACCTCGCTAACACTCTGTGTTTGGTTGAGCAGATAGCTCAGAGAACTCATATCAAAGCCTCCCAATTGCGGAGGCTTTGTTGTTTCTGGTGCTGAATGTTTGGAACGGAATGCTTGGAACGAAATGTCTGGAGTGACTATTTGGCGTGTTGAGCAATCAGTGCTGCCAGCGTTTCCATCGCAGGGAGCCAGTTTTTCTCCGCTCCAAAGTTCGCCACGCTAAGACGAATACAGTTTTGATACTGCCCCTGCGTGCCAAATACCGAGCCGGGCAGAATACTGATTTTGCGTTCGTTACAGGCTTGATAAAGCGCATAGCTGTCAGTCTTGGGCGGCAAGCGTAACCAAAGCAAGAATGAACCTTGTACTGCATTGATTTGATAGCGGTTCTTTAGCTCAAAGTGCGCATCCAAGCATTGATTGAGCATCTGCAAATATCGTCTCACGTTGGCTTGGTAAACACGGCACATACGCGCAGTGTGAGTGCGGTATTTGCCTGAGGTTAGGAAAGTGCCCACCGCCGATTGCATCAAGTTCAAACTGCCCATGTTTTCACATAACAGGTATTGCTCGACTTGAGCGCGATAACGTCCCGCCAACATCCAACCAATACGAAGGCGTGAATCGAGCGTTTTCGACAAGGAGTTGACGTAAATCACCCGCTGTTTCTCGTCCAATTTGCGCAAGCTTGGCAACGGCTTGTCGTAACTCAACGCACCAAACACGTCATCTTCAATGATTGGAATATCTCCAGAAACCTTAAGCAGTCGCTCTCGCCTTTCAAGGGGCATCATTGAGCCTGTTGGGTTGGTGAAGTTTGGCGTGACAATAATGACTTTGATCTCCCACGTTGCCATGGCCTTTTCTAGCGCGTCTGGATCCATACCATCACGAGGGCAACTAGGGATCTCGACCACTTGTAAACCAAGAGATTCGAGCATCAACAAGTTGCCGAAATAGCAGGGCGATTCTACCGCCACAATATCTCCAGTCTGTGTTGTTGCTCTAAGGGCAAGACTGATCGCTTGCTGTGCACCATGGGTGACCAAAAGATCATCCACGTTTGCCGGCGTTCCCAGATCTTGGGTGATCTTCGCCAGCTGTTTGACCAACAAGTCATCACCCGGTGGCAGTTGATAATGGCTGGAAATATGGCTTTGTTGGCGACTCTGGCGGCCAATTTCGGCATACAGGCTTTTGATGGCTGGCGCGTCAATGTTCGGGTGTGCTGAGCCAGTCGGAAGCTGCTCTTGATACTCGGGGTAGGTAAGGATTTGTTTGCACACCGAGAGCAAATCCACGCGCGTAGGCTTAGCGATCTTGGCTTCATGTCGCTCAGTTGGTTTTACTCGATAACCAGATTTTGGCACCGAATAAACCATGCTTTGTGCTTCTAGTTCCTGATAAGCGCGGATCACCGTGTTCTTGCTTACTTTGAGTTCAGTGCTCAATTGACGGATGGAAGGCAACTTGTCGTCTGGCTGATACACCCCATTGCTGATCGCTTGTTTGAGATGCTTCTCGACGATCAAATACTTATTGGCATCAAGTGTACTTGCTAAATCTGTACCCATAAAAACACTTCCATCTGTCACTTTTTGAAAACACTGTACCTAACTACATTAGCAACATTCGAGATTAAAAACATTCAAGATTTAAAAGTAAGTAGAGTGAGGGCGAATCATGTTAATCAGAGCCATTCCTTTTGTGTTCGTGATCCTTTGGGCTTCTGGATTTGTTGGTGCGCGATTTGGATTGCAATACGCCGAGCCTGCGACCTTGTTGTCGATTCGCATGGCGTTTAATGTCCTGCTGTTTTTGGTGATTGTGGCTTTTCTGCGTCGTCGCATTCCAACGGGAAAAGACTTTTGGCACAGCTGCGTTGTCGGGATATTGATTCACGGCTTTTACCTAGGCGGAACGTACTTTGCCATCAGTTTGGGAATGCCAGCGGGCTTAAGTTCGCTATTAGTCGGGATACAACCTATTTTAACGGCCGTATTGCTGGTGGCGTTCGCTTCTGAGCAGTTCAAACCATCACAGTGGATTGGTTTGTCCTTGGGTTTTGTCGGTATTGCTATGGTGCTTATGGGTAAGATGGAGTGGCAATCCGATTTGCACAAAACCTTAGCGATTGGTGTGTGTTTGTCGTCGTTGTTTGGTATTACGCTTGGCACTTTGTATCAAAAGAAATATTGCCAACAAGTGGATATGGTAGGCGGTGCGACCGTGCAGTATTTAGCGGCATTGGCCATGTTCCTACCAATCGCGATGCAGTTTGAAACTATGCAGGTGCAATGGACGACGGAATTCACTCTTACCTTAATCTGGCTTGTGGTCGTGCTGTCTTGTGTGGCGATTCTGTTGTTGCTGTACATGGTGAAAAATGGTGCGGCATCGAGTGTTGCTTCTGTGTTCTACCTTGTGCCTCCGACCACGGCCCTTCAAGCTTGGTTTGCCTTCGGTGAGTCGTTTGATTGGATGGGCATTATTGGCTTTGTATTAGCGGCGACGGCGGTCTACTTAGTGGTGAAAAAGCCTGAGCTACCAATGTTTAAATCAAAGGTTGCAAAGCAGAAACGTAAAATATACCTAAATTAGGTACGGACATTTGCGTGCCAGAGAGTACAATCCGGCTCCTTACATGTTTGTGGAGTCGGATGATGACCGTCAAGCCAGATCGAATGAGCGCGATGCGCAATATCATTGAACAAGTGAAAGCAGAATTGCCGATTTATGAATCGGAGACCTTTGTTTGCGGCCCTGAGGGTAAATGCATTGGTTGCCCTAAGAAACTGTTGGAAATGGTTGATTCTGAACTGAGCTATTGGGAATCTGCAATGGATCGCGGTATCACGCCTCAGTTTGATGAAATCCGCCGGTTCGGCAAAATGTGCACCAGCGTACGCCGAGGTTTAATCCGTAATAACGTGCCGTTGCTCAACGCCTAATCAACACTTTTTCGACATCCCCCTCGTTACCTTGTCTTCATTGATTAAACGAAGACAAGGGGCTCTCATGCGCAAATTCTTTTTCTCTGCTGTTTTGTTATTACTGGCTTCCAGTTCTGGTTTTGCGGGTTTCAAATGGTTGACTGACAACCAATATGGCGAAGCGGATCTTGCTGCGGGTCAGCAGAACTTTGAATCTTACTGTGTCTCTTGTCATGGTGATAAAGGGCATGGAGATGGATTGGTGGCTATGGCGACGAATATCAAGCCCGATAATATTTTTGATGAACTGACCAATCCATTCGGAACAAAAGTGGAGTTGATAGGGACGGTATTGGAAGGGGAGAATGGTCAAAGTGGTGCAATGCCACCATTCAAATCCGTGCTGAGTGAAAAGCAAGTAAATGACATTTTTGAATACATCAAAAGTATTAACTGAGCTGAATTCTTATTTTAGAAATAGACACTTATTGGCTTTTGGTGTGCTTCAAGGTTTTGAATTCAGTCGAATTTCTACGTTACTTTAGCCGCTTGTTTCAAGGTAATTTGGCGGTCACTCTCAAGTTCTCGATTCCCTCGTTTTTTCTTATCATTTGCGCGTTTCTCTGCGTAATTTCAGCGATATATTGGCTCGGTTCTCACATGGATGTGGGAGCGAACCCCTATCATCTGTCTGTATGCTGAGAGTCGAAAGTGAAAACAAAAGGATTTACGTTGATGGAAATCACCATCGTCTTAGCAACCTTGGGTTCCATCGCTCTCGCTGCCTTGCCAATTCTGCTCGATATTCACCGTCAAGCTTACGTTTCTATGCTGCACAGTTCGCAGTCTTCTCTGGGGACGTCTCTTAAGTTCTTCCATGCCAAAGTGATGATTGATGATGCGCAGGAGCGCAGACAAATGACGTACATTGATCATCAAGTGAACATGCTCAGTGGGATGCCAGAAGCCAGTGCAAATAGCATACGAGCATTGTTAGAGATTGGTTTGCCAGCCAAAGGCAACTCACCCATTGATAAGCCGTGTGAAGGCAGCGATTTTTGCATTATGGGCAATCAATTCCCAAACAGTGCCTATTTTGTCGCGATTCCTGAGTATCAGTTTGCTGATCATTCTGGCTTAGATCGTGTGGTGTACATTTGGCCGCAAGGGTACACCTTGGAACGTGAAGCGTGCTATTTCTATTACGTTAATCAAGCGTCGACGCGCTCGGTGGTTAGAGGGCATGTTACAGAAGGTTGCTAGACATCAAGCAACCTGGCGCGAGCAGAAAAGTACAAAGCCCCAAGCGCAGAACTTGGGGCTTTGTTTATTCTTAGGTTGGAAAAACTTAGCGAAGCGCTAAATCTCTGCGACCAACTTTTTTAGCAAGCGAAGCATCTCTTTTTGCTCTGCTGGCTCTAGCGGACTCATCAGCTCTTTATTAACAGCCAGTGGGATTGGCACCAAGGTTTCTTTAAGGCTTCGTCCTTCTTCCGTTAGATAAATACGGAACGAGCGGCGGCTGTTTGGATCGGGATGGCGCTCTACCAAACCTAACTTCTCCAACTTGTCTAAGGTACGAGTCGTGGTCGAGTTTTCTACTTTAGATTTCGCTGCGATATCGCGCTGCGTCACGCCTTCTTCTTCCCACAAACACATCATGGTCGGCCAAAGTGCAACGGTAAGTCCGTGCTTTTTGAGCTCTGCTTCAAATCGTTTCGCTGCATCGTGTGCAACGACATTGATCATCCAGCCAAAGCTGTCTTGTCTGTCAAACTGTTCGCTCATTTTCTTACTCTTATGATAAAGCAACGATTGCCATGGTAACCAATGTTGCAGCAACTAGCACCCCTAAAGCACGGCTTTGCGGCGCGAGATAGACAATTTTCTGTTCCGTGATGAGCGCTTGCTTGTTCATTTGGGTTTGTTTACCTGTGATCATCGCTTTCAACAAGGGTTTACCTCTTAGTTTATAGAAAAGGATCGCACCAACATGTAAGGCGATCAGTAAAGGCAAAAGATCGGCCAAGGTCAGGTGCAGCCACTCAATCCCTGCAAACACGTTGTCGTTAAGCCAAACATCGGAATATGGCCACGTATCGAATAAGCCGCCAAGCGCCATTCCCGAGATACATTGAAGCAGCAATGTCGTCAGCAGCGCCGCCACCATCCAGCCGCCTGCAGGATTATGACCCACTGTCGCCGCCGATTTACCTTTTAAGTAAGTAATTACACCTTTAGGTGAGCGGAGAAACTGTCGAAACAAACTGGTTTCGCTGCCGATAACTCCCCAAGTTAATCGCCATAACAACAAAGTAAATAACGCTAACCCCAATTGAACATGGGGCCCATTGCCAGACAATCCAGATGCCATCAAGGCTATAAACAGTAAGGCTTGAGCCCAGTGATAAAGTCGCGTTGCTAAATCCCAAATTTTCATAATTACCTCGATCTTTTCTCGGTGTGATGATCTTCTTTACGGTAATTTACACGGCAATAGTTGCGTATGCAACGATTGTTGTGTAAATTTATTTGCAACCACACAGCAATAACGAAAAACCAGGAGAACGAAATGAAAAAGACATTGGCACTGATAGCACTTTTACCGACCATCTTTGTATCAACAACAGTGTTTGCCCAAGACTTCAGCGCTCAAATCGAAACGCGTCAGAATGCATTTGAGCAAATAGAGTCTCTGTCGAAACAAGCCGATAAAACATTGAAAGGCAGCAATACCGATTGGCACGCGCTAGAGCAGATTGGTGTTGAGCTCACTCGCCACAGCGCACAACTGCAACAAGCGTTTCCAGAGGGAAGCCAAGCTGAGAGCAAAGCGAAGAAAGAAGTGTGGAGCAAACCAGATAACTTCAATCGCTTGATGCTTCAAATGGATGAAGGGTTTGCACAGTTGTATCAAGCTGCGCAGAACCAACAAGTTTCATCGGCTGAGGCAGGACTTAAGCAAGCTCAGAGTACTTGCCGAAGCTGTCATCGTGCATACCGCAGTCGTTGGTAATCAAGCGATCCACAACATTGAATTTATATTGAAGCAAAAAAGAAAATCGTTAAGTGAAAGGTAACCTTATGAAAAAAATCATTCTATTAAGCACGCTTGCTGTGGCTTCTTTCTCTAGCTTTGCTGCTGATTACGGTGTGGAACTGGCTTGGAACACCAATGATTCGGAACAGGTTCTCAAAACATTGCCAGAACAGAAAGCGGCCTTTAGCCAACTGATCGAACAAGGTGATGTGAAAGACATGTTTGTTTTACCAAGCAGTATCGATGGTAAACCAGTACAGATTCTGCGTTTCGTGTTGTCGGCTGATAACGAGGCGGAAGTTGCCACTAAATTGCAGGACTTACCTATGTACCAGCAAGCCTTGGTGAAGATCGCGAGCATTCAACCACTAGGCGCCAAATGGTTAGATAACACGCCAGAAAGTGATAACTACAGTGTGACGTTACGTTGGAAAGAGGGCATCGAGGCGTTAGAAATGGACCGTGTATTGGGTGTCGACTTGCAGCGAGTGATCAGCTTGAACAACTCTGGCTTGGTCACCTCGTCTTACATCAATACCCAAGTTTTGGAGAATGGCGTTGAGCGTCCGATTTACTCCGTCGCCGTATTGGCGAAAGATGCCCAGCAGGCGCAAAACCTGATGTACTCTTTTGAAGCGGTACAGCTTGGGTATGCGACTTTTGAAATTGAATACTTGGGTAAAAAGTTGGATATGAAAAGCTAACTAAGCCTTTATGTTTAAAGGTCTAGATACAGACGCAGCATGTCTTTGTGCTGGATACCGTTCTCCCAAATTGGTTCTGGGTAGTGGAGTAAGAAGTGATCTTTATCCACGCTCTCTACCCTGAAACCCAAGCGTTGATAGTAAGTCAGTTGGTAACCAAACGTCCCCGTTCCCAATATCAACTTTTGAAAAGATTGGCCTTTTAACTGTTCAATGGCAAATCGCAATAAATTTGAGCCAATACCACGTTGTTGATGCGTAGGTGCGACTGAGACGTTCATGATTTCAGCCTGCGTTTCTGAAAGCGGTAACACCACGCATGCTCCGACGATCTGGTTCTCTTCCACCGCAACAAAACTCAATGAGTTTGCAAGATAGCGATTAACGTTGTCTTGGTCTGGATCTGCTTCTAATAGCAAAGCCATCGGGATTTGATTTGGCGATAAGGGTTTACATTCAATCATCACAAGTACGCGGTAAATATTGGGTTCCGATCAGTATATCGCAAAGGCAATGTGGTCTTGCTACTAGAATCAACTTACGGATGCTTTAAGACCATTTTCTGACTCATCAGATATTTGCCGTTAGGCAATAGCACTTCACCTAACTCGCCACAATGCTCGAAGCCAAACTTCTCATATAAAGCAATCGCAGGGTGGTTGGTTTTGTAAACATTCAACGCAATAGTGTCATAGCCATATTGCCAACCGCTATGAATGGCGGTGGTGAGTAACTTCTTTCCTAACCCTTGGTTTCGGTAGTGGCGGTCAATATGAATGCCGAGAATGCCCGTTCTAGCGAACTCACCTCCTTCGTAGCCACACATTTCGGCTGGGAAGATTTCGATGCTGCCAACTAGGCGTTTTCCATCGAAGGCCACAAACTGGGGAATGGATTCTTTTTCCACACGAGTGATTACCTCACTCAGCATCGCTTTGTCTGGCGCTGGCGAGCGTAAGTATTCTCCTTCCTCATAAACGCGATTCCAGAGCGAAATAAAGTGATCCATGTCGTTGACGGTAATCGGTCTAATCTGCATTCATCTTCCTTGATTGGTGCATAAAGTTTAGTGGCTCAACTGTATTTGTGCGTATGTCGGTCAGGTGCTTAGCAACTCGGACAAACAACGTATTTGATTTGGGATGGGTTTGCTTGGTATTGGGAGGTCTTGAGGATTGAACCAAACGACGTTTAACCCTGCGTCCATTGCTGGGTAAATGTCTTTTTCTGGTAAGTCGCCAACCATGGTGAGTTGGCTCGGCTCAACGCTCAATTGTTTTGCGACCGTAAGATAAAAATCAGGCTGATTCTTGGAAATACCAAGGTTGGCAAAACAAAAGTAGCCAGAAAGGTATTGGTCGAGTCCGACTCGTTGAAAGGCTTTTTGCACATCTTCCATCGCGGAATCTGATGCGCTAGTCGCGATATAAACTTGGTGATGCTGTGTGAGCTCCGCCAGAGTCTCTTTGGCTTGAGGAACGGTTTCAACGTGTTCCCAATCGCACATTTTTCCTTGTGCGTGAGGAAAATCGACCATCAAGGTGTTTCCCCAATCGAAAAGATAAATCATGTTCGAATCTCCTTTATTCGTACATCATATCGTCTTTTCGACAAGGGAAGGAAAGCGCGAAAGATAAATGCGATTCACGTTAGCTTTAACGCTGAAATTCGCTTAAATGTCGTGATCGTTACAAACATTTCATCATAAGACGGGAGTTAGGAACAAAGCCCAGTTTGTCGTAAAACTGCTGCGCGTTGTGGTTAAACTCCATGACTTCCAAGCGGACTTGAGTTGCACCTGACTCGCGTGCCCATTGCTCAACGGCCGTCATTAAGGCTCGTCCAACGCCTTTTGACTTCTGATTTTCATCGACGACGATGGTGCCAATGCGGCAAATCGGGTCTTTGATTAAAAAGCTGATAGTTTCATTTTGGGTAATGGTCGCAGTGATAAAGCCAAGTGCTTGTTGACCTTCTTCTGCAATAAGCACCAATCGAGCATCATCGGCCAGCGCATCTGCGAGAAAGGTTCTGTCTTCTTCAGAAGGTGGTACAAAAGTGTGTGGCGCATGACGAAAGTGAAGTTCGCTAATTTGCGTGTTTAATACAAAGAGTGCGTTGAGATCGTCGGGTGTCGCTGATCTGATTTTCATTACTGTTCCTTAATTTCCGCCAGCTAGATCGATAAACGAACCTGTGACATAAGACGCTTCATCACTGAGTAGCCACGCGATGGCATTGGCCACTTCATCTACTGTGCCTCCTCGCTTGAGAGGGATTTTTTCACGGAGCCTATCGACTCGATTCGGCTCGCCGCCATCGGCATGGATGTCGGTATAAATGCAGCCGGGACGAACACCGTTTACGCGGATGTTTTGCTCCGCCAACTCCAAAGATAACCCCTTGGTGAGCGAGTCCATTGCACCTTTAGAAGCGGCGTAATCAACGTACTCAAACGGCGCACCAGAGCGGGATGCAGCAGAAGAAACATTAACAATCGCATTGCCAGATTCAAATCGTTTTGCGGCTTCTCGGCAACAAAGAAAACAGCTCGTCAGATTAGCGTTCATAACAGTTTGAAATCGCTCAAGGCTCATGTCCGCAAGACGAGACTGGGTGAATAAGATGCCCACGTTGTTGACGAGATAAGTGACTTTTCCGAGTGCTTGTTCGGTTTGTTCAAACAATGAGAGTACCTGCTGCTCATCGGAAACATCCGCTTTGATGGCGATGGCTTTACCGCCAACCTCCTCAATCTCACGAACAACTTGCGCGGCAGCCTCGGCTTGCGCGCGATAGTTAACGCATACGGCATAGCCTTGTTTGGCGAGTAACTTGGCGGTTGCGGCTCCAATGCCTCGGCTTGCGCCTGTGATGATGACTACTTTCTGCAAAACACGTCCTTATTGTTTGTCGTGAATATTATTTTTGTAATGAATAGAGCTTATCTGCGTACTTTTTCCCGCCTATTTCATAGGCTTCGGGGATGGTCTCGGTGAGTCTGAAGCCACATTTTTCCAGCACTCGTTCAGAGCCAATATTGCCCTCTGTGACCGTGGCAGAAAACTGAGAAATCTTGTGCTGCTCAAACGCCCACTCAATCACACCGGTAAGGGATTCCGTACCAAACTGTTGACCATAAAATTCTGGCAGTAACAAATACCCAACTTCAGCAATGCCATCTTGCAATACAAAGCCTGTGATGCCGATTGGTCGTGCGCTTTGTTTTTCATAAATCACCAAACATAACCAATGCTCGCTTTGCGGTGTCCATGTAGGTAGCCGTGATTCGAACTTTTGGCGCATTTCGTCTTCGGTCGGCGGGTCAAAACAAAGTGCGATGATTTGTGGTTCGCTACTCAAGCGGCGATACAGATCCCAATCACTTCTCGTTAGCGGTTTAAGCTCAGTTCTTGGGGTGGAAATGGGTAGAGATAACACGTTTGAATCGCCTCCATGTGATCGAGTTTTCATATCTCACACAAACATATCAAAAGTGCTTTGATAAACAACATCTATCGTTATGGCGAATGGGTTCGGTCAAGAAAGATTTTTCAGAAAAATGGAATATGCCAAGGAGTCTCTCAATAACGAAAAATAAGTCACCACCTAGGGTGTACGTATGACTCAGATCAATTACCAGATACTACTAAAGAGGTAAATATGCGACAAAGCATGTGAATTTGTGAGTATTTATTTCTAATTATGTCAATTAAAAAACGTTATATCGCCGCAATGGTGGCAGTGGGTATTGGTGTGGGCTGGCTAACTTTAGGTGGCACCGCAGCAGTGATGCATTACACATCCGACACTGAGTTCTGTCTCTCTTGTCACTCTATGGAAATCCCTTACAAAGAGTACCAAGGCTCAGTGCACTTCAGTAACGCCAAAGGTATTCGCGCAGAATGTTCGGACTGCCACATTCCGAAAGAGCCAATGGATTACTTGGTCACTAAGATCCGCGCTTCAAAAGACATCTACCATGAGTTTGTAACAGGTAAGATCGACACGCCAGAGAAGTACGAAGCACACCGTACTGAACTTGCTGAGATGGTTTGGGAGCAGTTCCGTGAAAACGATTCGGCAACCTGTCGTTCTTGTCACGACTTCGATGCAATGGAAGAGTTCGAGCAATCACGTGATGCGGCGAAGATGCACGCATACGGCAAAGCGAATGACCAAACGTGTATCGACTGTCACAAAGGCGTAGCGCACTTTGCTCCAGAAGCGGAACTTGATAGCAAGGCGTTTGAAACACTGATGAGCTTCACTACCAAGACAGCAGCCGACGCGAAAGTGGTTTACCCAGTGACGTCTATCAGCATGGGTGATTTTGGTACAGTGAACCCAACAACCAAACTGAACGTTGTGAAAGCGGAAGGTGACAACCGCACTGTGAAGATCAATGCATTCCAAATGAAAGGCGCAGAGCAAGTGCTTTACATGGGTGAAGGTCAACGCGCGATTGTTGCAACACTATCTGAACAAGGCCAACAAGCAGTTGAAGCTGGCGAGTTCAAAGCAGACGTATACGGCAACGAGTGGCGTCCTGTTTCTCTAACGGCAACGATCGATTCTCCAGTGGTTGATACGCTAGAGCCGGTTTGGTCATACGCAGAAGAGTTGGACAACGTTTACTGTGCAACTTGTCACGCGAAAATTCCTTCAAATCACTTTACTGTGAACGCATGGGGTCCTGTAGCGAAGAGTATGGGTGATCGCACTGATATTTCAGCAGAAAACCTAGAAATTTTGACTAAGTTCTTCCAGCACCACGCGAAAGATGTGGTTGGTCACTAATAGAGAAATAGAAGGATAAGATTATGACTAATTTAACTCGTCGCGGATTTCTAAAAGGCACTGGTCTTACTGCTGGTGCTCTGGCTTTCACTTCATTGACGCCAATGAGCGCGCTAGCGTCTGATAAGCGTGGTTCAGGTGTACTTACAGCGGGTCGCATGGGCCCAATGCTGTGTGAAGTAAAAGACGGTAAGCTGGTTTCAACCACAAACGCATTGCCACAAACGGTACCAAACAGTCTTCAAACTACGGGCCCTGACCAAGTTCATACTAAAGCTCGTGTTAAGTACCCAATGGTACGTAAAGGCTACTTGGCAAACCCATCAGCGCCAGAAGGCGTGCGTGGTAGCGATGAATTCGTTCGTGTGTCTTGGGATGAAGTTTACAAACTGATTCACGAACAACACATGCGCATTCGTAAAGAGCACGGTGCTGAATCTGTGTTTGCTGGTTCTTACGGTTGGCGTTCAAGTGGTGTGTTGCACAAAGCACAAACGCTTCTACAACGTTACATGAGCATGGCGGGCGGTTACTCAGGTCACCTTGGTGACTACTCTACGGGTGCTGCGCAGGTGATCATGCCGCACGTGGTAGGTTCTATCGAAGTTTACGAACAGCAAACGACTTACCCTGTGGTTCTTGAGCACAGTGACGTTGTGGTGCTTTGGGGTCTTAACCCAATCAACACACTGAAAATCGCTTGGAGCTCAACAGACTGTGCGGGCCTTGAGTTCTTCCATCAGCTTAAGAAATCAGGTAAGACGGTTATCGCTATCGACCCAATGCGTTCAGAGACCATCGAGTTCTTTGGTGACAACGCACAGTGGATCGCTCCGCACCCAATGACGGACGTGGCGATGATGATGGGTATCGCGCATACGCTTGTCAAACAAGGTAAGCACGACAAAGAATTCCTAGCGAAATACACCACAGGTTACGACGTATTCGAAGCTTACCTAATGGGTAAAGAAGACGGCGTTGAGAAATCAGCAGAGTGGGCATCTAAGATTTGTGGCGTGCCAGTTAAGCAACTTGAACTGCTTGCAGACATCTTCAGCAAAAACCGCACAATGCTTATGGCGGGCTGGGGTATGCAGCGTCAGCAATACGGTGAGCAACGTCACTGGATGCTGGTAACGCTAGCAACTATGCTGGGTCAAATTGGTCTGCCGGGTGGTGGTTTTGGTTTCTCTTACCACTACTCAAATGGCGGTAACCCTGCACGTGATGCGGGTGTACTTCCTGCTATTTCTGCGTCTCTTGGCGGCGGCTCTTCTGCAGGTAACGACTGGGCGGTTTCTGGTTCGGTTAACGCGTTCCCAGTGGCACGTATTGTTGAAGCACTAGAAAACCCAGGCATGAGCTACCACCACAATGGTCATGAGTTAACGTTCCCTGAGATCAAGATGATTTGGTGGGCAGGCGGTGCGAACTTTACTCACCACCAAGACACTAACCGTCTGATCAAAGCGTGGCAAAAACCAGAGCTTATCGTTATCTCTGAACCATACTGGACAGCGGCAGCGAAGCACGCGGATATTGTTCTACCTATCACCACATCGTTCGAGCGTAACGATATGACCATGACAGGTGACTACAGTAACCAACACCTAGTGCCGATGAAGCAAGTGGTTGAGCCTCAAGGTGAAGCTCGTAACGACTTTGATGTATTCGCGGACATGGCAGAACTACTTGCTCCGGGTGGGCGTGATGTTTACACCGAAGGCAAGACTGAAATGGAATGGTTGTACGGCTTCTACAAAGCAGCGCAGCAAGGCGGTCGTGGCCAACGCATCGCAATGCCAAACTTCAGCAAGTTCTGGGAAGATAACCAGTTGATCGAAATGAAGTGGAACGAGAAGAACGCGCAGTTCGTTCGTTACGCTGAATTCCGTGAAAACCCAATCATGAGCCCACTAGGTACGCCAAGTGGTAAGTTCGAGATCTTCTCTAAGACGATTGAAGGTTACCAGCTAGAAGACTGTCCTCCACACCCAACATGGATGGAGCCAACAGAGTACACAGGTAATGCAACGGATGGTGAACTTCAGCTAATGACAGCGCACGCGGCTCATCGTCTACACAGCCAGTTCAACTACGCGAAGATTCGTGAAGAGTACGCGATTGCTGACCGTGAGCCGATTTCAATCCACCCAGAAGACGCAAAAGCGCGTGGTATTAAGACCGGCGATCTTGTTCGTGCCTTCAATGGCCGTGGTCAAGTTCTGGTTGGTGCATTGGTGACTGATGGCATCAAGCAAGGCTCTGTTTGTATTCACGAAGGTGGTTGGCCAGATCTAGATCCGAAAACAGGCATCTGTAAAAACGGTGGTTGTAACGTTCTAACGCTCGATATTCCAACCTCTCGCCTTGCGAACGGTTGTGCGGCGAACTCTGCATTGGTTCGTATCGAGAAGTACGAAGGTCCAGTGCTAGAGCTAACAGCATTCACACCGCCTAAGAACGGTTAATGTGAACGCTAATTAGCAAATTCATCATTCGATGTTTAAAACAAGAAGCCAGCTATACGCTGGCTTCTTTGTATTTATTTCTCAACTTTCAACAGAGTCTTATTAAAACAGAATCAAACAATAAGCCATCTAATTTCCGCTAATAAACTGAGTTGCAGTCTGGGCAATTAAAATAAAACCATTAAGTGAAGATGACTTGGGCAATAAATTGTTTATCTTCAGTACGGTGAGTAAATTGCCAATTCATCCGCTCACAAATTCGCTCAATAATGATCAATCCATATCCGTACCCCGAACTATTTTCATTATTGGCTTCAAATTGATTTCTGACTTGTAAGCGGTGGTTATTCAGATCAATGAAGACATCACCAGAGCTATAGCTGAATGCATTTTTAACTAGGTTGTTGATGACGATTGATATGAAGCTCTTTGGCGCAAACAAGTAAATATTGCCTTGCTGCTGAAAGTGGTGCTGAGCGCCTTCTTTAATAAACAGTGTTCCAACTTCTTCGAGTTGCTTTTCTATACACTTTGCCAAATCGACCTGCTCAAAATGACGTGAGTTTATCTCTTCCTTTCCCAGCAACAGGAACACTTCGGTCAATACTCTCATGTCTTCACAAGCTCGCTGCGTACGCTGAATTGACTTTAGGGCAACGCGCGGCAGATCCGATACGCGATTCAAGATATCGGCTGATCCTTTTATGATCATGATTGGCGTTCGGAGCTCATGAGAAGCGAAGCGGTTGAACTCTTGTTCGCGTTGAAAGTTATGCGCAATATGCTTCTTGCCATCAACAAGGGCTTGCTCAATATAACGTGTTTCACTAAAGCGGGTTTCCACTTCAAAACCTTCGTACTGGGGTGGCATGCGGTCTATTTTGTTGACGATCACGTTGAGTGGGCGGGAGAGAATACGAACAATGTGAATGCCATACAGAAACATCACTAAACAAAGGATGGCAACGGAATAAAGCGTAAAGTGATGCAAAGCGCTCTCGTACTCATCTCTAAACTCATCAGAATCGCCTTTGAATACAATGTACATCAGCCCTTTTCCTGAAGGGTGATGGAACACACCGAAGCTCTTTTCATCGGAGCGCACTTCTTGGCCATAAAACCCCAACTGAGTGTGAATCGCAAGCCATTCAGGTACATGCGTTAACGACCAGTAGAAATCAAATACCAAAGAGTTTGGTGGAGGTGCGAGGTGCTGAAACTGTTGGTAGTTGTGTAAATACAGCTCTGCTTCTTTTTCCAACCAATGATTTAAGCTCAGAGATTCAAACTTACTTTCGGCGATGTAAATAATCGTCCAGAAAAACAGGGCAATAATGAATGCCATCCTAGTAAAGCTCCAACGTATTTTGGCGTAAATACTGGGGGCTTCTTTATGAACCGGTTTGATTATTGCCCTAATATCCATAAATTTATCCTTGTCGAAAAATAGAAAGAGTATGCGGAAATAATTCGTTCATCCTCACAGGGATATCACACCCATTGAATGTCCGTTATTTATTTTCTTCACGAATGCTTCACGCGTTCTCAAATAACATGGCTCTATGAACAAAATATGAAAATGACTTTCCAGATCCAAAGCGGAGGGAAGGGAAGTGTTTTCAGTGCTTGGTTTTTTAATGGATTACTTTTATCGAAGGGAATGCGTATGAAAGTAGCGATAACTTATGTGAGCTGCCAAGAGTGTCGAACACAGTTTATGGCGTATAAACAAGGCGCTTTTGAAATGAACTTGTTGTATCAGGTTCATTGCAGTAACTCAGAATGCCAACACCAATGGCAGTTTACGGTTTTGTCTGCGTTGATCGCGAATCAAGTTCCAAGTGGTGCTGTGCAAGCACAAGAGTGCTACTCACTAGCCTCTGATTAGGATGTCGTTTAGATAACAAAACGCCCGACGCATAGTGTCTTATGGTCGGGCGTTTTTGCATTTCTGGAGCTGAATAATGCTTGAGTGGAGTATGTCTTGTTACGATTTAGCGAGGGTCACAAAAGGCATTTTCTTGGTGACTTGGAATGCTGGCAGCAAAGTAAACACGATGGCGACAAATACCACTGAACCAATCAAATCCTCAATTCTGTGCATGCCGAGCCACAAGCGACTGTACGCCACGCCCATGGCCCAGACCCATAGAGTTGCGGCAGAGAAATAGCTCTTGTTCTGCAAAAACAACCCACCAAAGAAGGCTAAACAGATAGAAACGAAAATCGTATGTCCAGATGGGAAGGAATAGTCTTTTTCACCTTGCCAGTGACGAGTACGCCATTCGCTGACTTTTTCGGAGATCTCACCAATCACGCTCGCTTGTTGTTCAGTCTCCAACTGATAAAACGCTTCTGGGTGTTCAATCAATTGCTCTGCGGCAAGCAGTTCGGTGTAGGGACGCGGGCTTTCTGTCATCAACTTTAAGCCTGTTTTGCTGGCAAAACCAATCACCAGTAACAATCCCAGCATGGACAGTTTTTGCATCCAGTCAGATTGGCTCGGCTTGAAGCGGTAAAGCGATAACACCAACAGCGTTAGAGTGATCAAAAAGCCTTTACTGCCCGCAGAATCGGTTAGCAGAGTAAAGAGAATGCCAGTGCCATCAGAAACATGAGAAGTAAGATCGTGATACGAGGCAAACAGCGAAAGTGGGATGATGCCAAGAATGAACAAGGCGAGCATCATCAAACCGTATTTTTTAGTTTTCATGAAAAGTCATACAGCAGTCGAAAATAGGCGGCTATCTTACGACAATCGATGTGAAAAACTTATCAACGCTCTGTCAATTCGAGCGTGAAAGTGACATCGCAAGTCTTCGTTGTGAAAGGAGGGATTGTTGAAAGTTTTGAGGAGTGAACGCGCTCATCCATAAGCGCTTTGTTCAGGCGTGAGCAAGGTTAGCTCATCAACCCTAACAGATATTCCGATGCGGCTTTTGGATCTTCTGCGTGGCAAATCGCTGAAACCAAAGCTAAGCCATGAACACCAGTGGCGCTAAGCTGCGGAATGTTACTTTCGTTAATGCCACCAATGGCAACAATCGGCAGTGAAGTCGTCTCTAACGCCATTTTCAAACCATCAATACCCCAATGTTTTTTGGTGTTGGTTTTGGTTGGCGTCGCGAAGATTGCGCTCAAACCGATGTAATCAATCGGAAGAGAATCCGCTTCTGCAAGCTGCTCTTCATTTTCGATGGATAAGCCGAGGATTTTGTTTGGTCCAATCAACTCACGAGCAATGATTGCTGGCATGTCTGATTGCCCGAGGTGAACCCCATCAGCATCGACAGCCAGTGCGACATCTACGCGGTCATTGATGATCAAAGGCACATCGGTATCTTTAAGGATGTCTTTCACGGCCTGAGCACGTTCGATAAACGCACGCACATCGCCGTGTTTTTCGCGAACTTGTACCATGGTCACGCCACCTTCCACGGCTTTTCTCACAACACCCTTTAGTGTGGCTAAATCTTGTTGGTCATCGGTGACCAAATATAAACGATAGGCGTTCATTTTGTTTCCTTTGGGCCTCTCATCTAGATGGAGTGAGAGGCCGGTACTTGTTAGAGAAAGCTTAGCTCACTTGCAGTTTTAGGCGTTCGGCCAGCGTTTCTTCATCCAAATGGTAAAGCTCATCCAACAGGTTCATTTGCAGGCTACCTGGCCCGCGAGCTTGTTCCGCTGCAATCTCGCCAACAACGCCCAGTACCGCCGCTGCAGCAAGGCCGGTATCATCACCAACAGCCGCAAAAGCACCCGTCAGTGCCGTTAGTGTACAACCCATTCCGGTTACGTATGGCATCATCTCGTGACCATTGTTCAGTTGCACGGTTTGTTCCTTCGTGACGATGTAATCAGTCTCGCCAGAAATCACTACGCTCGCGCCGTACTCTGAGACTAAGAAGTTCGCTGCGCCAAGTGCTGCGTCGCTGCTGTCTAACGCATCGACGCCTTTGCTTTGTGCTTGCTCGCCAGCGAGTGCAATGATTTCTGAAGCGTTACCACGGATGATCAGCTTGTTTGCAAGGCGTGCGATTTCACGTGATGTCTCGGTACGTAGTGAGCTTGCTCCGCAACCGACAGGGTCGAGTACAACGATTTTACCATTGGCATTGGCTTGCTCTACGGCATAGCTCATGCGCGGTGTCCAAACACTGTCTAGGGTTCCGATGTTGATAACCAGTGCGCCAGCGAACGACATCATCTCTGTCATTTCCTGCTTGGAGTGCGCCATGATTGGAGAAGCACCAATAGCCAATAGGGCGTTTGCCGTGTTATTCATCACCACGTAGTTAGTGATGTTGACGACTAATGGCTTTTGCTGGCGCACTGCGGTTAATGCTTGGGTGATTTGTTCAATTAACATGAGACTCTCCGATTAATCTTGCTGAGCGTTCAGACCTTGTTGCCAGAATGCCACTTCCATACGCGTTGCAGTTTTGAATACCTGAATCAGGTTTTGACCACGCTGGCTATTGATATCGATTTCCGCCAATAACTGGTTAAAATGTTCTGTACCTTTTGCGACACCAGATTGGAACTCCTCACCACCGTAGAGGTTGATCCAACTTGCGTATGGGTTGCCTTCGATTACCGTGTTCTCATCTTCAATCAGCATCTTACCGATAACTGCATAACCGATAGAGCATGGCGCCAGTGCCGCGTATAGATCAACAAGATCGCCAGTCATGCCAGCATCCAACACGTAACGGGTATAAGCTACCGTACCGAAATCTTCTGGCTCGTTTTCTAAGTCGGATTCTGTCAGTCCCCATTGCTCACAGTAAGTCACGTGGTGGGCGATTTCAGAATCTAGCAATGCATGTACGCTTGGTAGGGCACGGCGCATGTCATCCAAAGTACGTGCTTTGTAGATCGCTAATGCGTAAGCTCGTGCGTACTGCTTTAGGAAAAGAAAATCCTGCTTTAGGTAATGCAGAAAACAAGGCTGAGCCAGAGTGCCTTGCGCCAATTGCTGCACGAAAGCATGTTCAGTGTATTCTTGCCAATCTTGGTGGCAAGCGTCGATCAAATCTTGGTATTTCATTATGGGTATCTCGTTATCAGAAGACCCTAGGCTTAGATCCTAAGGTCAGTAGAATTAGTCAAAGTTCGGTACGTAATCTTTCGCTTTTGGCAGTGTTTCGATGATTTTTTGTGAATACATAAACTCGGCGTAATCATCGTAGCGTTTCAGATCTACTGCAGATGGACGAAGAGCGAAACGAGTTAGCGTGTCGTTCCAAGCGCGTTGGTTAAGCTCGTTGTTGAGGGTGTCTGGTGAATAAGCCACGAACTCTTTCCAAGATTCTTTTGGATGGTTAACGATGTAAGTGGTCGCTTGCTCAAGTGCTTTGTTGAATGCCTTGATGGCTTCTTTGTCGTAGGTTTTTGCATTGGCTACGAAGACTAACTCGTCATACGCTGGCACGCCGTGTTCTTCAGGGAAGAAGGCCTTAGCTTTATAGCCTTCTAGTGCCAGTTGGTTGGTTTCGAAGTTACGTAGACCGCCCCAAATCGCATCCACCTTGCCAGACGCAAGAGACGAAGACAGCGCCCAACCTACGTTGATGATTTGTACGTCAGAAAACTTCACGCTCTCTTGAGCGAGCATGGTGCCGATTGTCGCTTCTTCGTTGCCTGCGATCGCAATACCGATCTTCTTGCCTTTTAAGTCGGCAAGGTTTTCATTCTTACCGTTGTCCAACACCATCAACGTGTTGAGTGGCGTAGCAATCAAAGTCGCAGAGCGGATTAGTGGCAAACCAGCCGCGACATCGATGGTCAGGCTTGGTTGGTAAGAAATCGCCATGTCTACCTTGCCAGCTGCGACCAACTTAGGTGGTGTACTTGGATCTGCCGGCTCTTGAATGTTGACCTTCAAACCTTGCTCTTTGAAGTAACCACGCTCTTTGGCAATCACGATAGGACCATGGTTTGGATTGACGAACCAATCCAACATCAGTGTCATCTCTTTTTCAGCTGCAAGCACGTTGGTTGATACCACTGAAGCGAGTAGAGCAGCAGCGCTCATAAGTTTGTTTTTGTTCACGGGGTTCTTCCTTTTCTTTCCCAATTTTCTTTGGTTATTTTCTGTAATTACTTGCTTTCCCAAGGGATGGCTTTTTTCAATAATCTATCGGTGATGAAGTAGAGTGAGATAGACAGCACGGCGAGGATAAACAGCGCTGCAAACATCTCATCAATGATCATTCGAGCGTTAGCTTGGAGCATCAGATAACCCAAGCCTTCACTTGAACCTACCCACTCACCGACCACTGCTCCAATTGGCGCAATAACGACGGCAACACGAATACCCGAAGCTAAAGTTGGTAGGGCGGCTGGCAATTGAATATGACGAAGTAACTGCCATTTAGACGCGCCCATGGTCTTGGCAAGGTCGAGGTAACCTGTTGGTGTATTGCGTAAGCCGTCGTAGCAACATGTCGTGACGGGGAAAAAGATGATGATCGCCGCCATGACTACTTTTGATGCAATGCCGTAACCCAGCCAAAGCATGAGCACTGGCGCTATGGCGAACACAGGGATCGCTTGGCTAGCAATCAGAATTGGCAGTAACCAACGCTTCAGCGGCTCGAACATCAGCATTTGCAATGCGAACAGCAAACCCATTGATAATCCAAGCGCCAAGCCAAGTAAAATCTCTTGCGCGGTAACCCAAGTATGTTTGAGCAGGACATCGTAACGAGTGACCAATCTATCCAGCACTTCAATTGGTGAAGGTAAGATGAAGCTTGGCATGTCGAATACCACAACAACCAACTGCCACAATCCCAAGATCACCGCTGTGCTAATGACCAAGCGCAGAGCCGGATGGGTCACGCGTTCTTTTTTACTAATGCGTGCCGAAACGGAGTTGTACTGAGTCATATCACTCATAGTCTTTCTCCAATTGATCCAAAATCGCTTGTTGTAGCGCCGCGCACTCTCCATCGAGAACTCGTGGCGGCTTGGAGTCTGGAACGACCAAGTGCTGAGCTTGCGCAGGCGTGCCTTGCAGTACATAGAGTTGGTGAGCTAATCGCACCGCTTCTTGTGGGTCGTGGGTAATCAGAACAACCGTCTTATCTTTCAGTAATTCGGCAGACAAGGTTTGCAACTTATGACGAGTAACCGCGTCCAGTGCAGAGAAAGGCTCATCCATCAGAACTAGAGGTTTGTCTTGCATCAGAGTGCGAGCAAGGGCAACACGCTGCCTCATACCGCCAGAGAGCTGAGCTGGCTTAGCATCCGAGTAATCTGCGAGTCCTACTTGGCTGAGTAAAGTCAGTGCACGTTGTTTGTTTTGCTCTGGTGCTTGGTCTTGAGAAAATCGAGAACTTAGGCAGACGTTGTCTAACACATTTAACCACGGCAACAACAAGTCTTGTTGTGCCATGTAGGCAATACGCTCGTGCAGGGCGATGCCATCCGTTGTGGTTAATTCACCATGCCATTCGACTTTGTCGTCTAATAACCCTGCGAGATAACGAAGGATTGTCGTTTTTCCGCAACCACTGCGACCAAGTAACACAGTCCATTGATTGGCAGGGATGGTCATACTCAACCCTGCTAATGTTGGTGTTTGGCTGTCTTTGTATTGCAGACTTGCCTCGTTAAGCTGAATGCCGAGTGCATTAGCGCACATCTTTACTTTTCCCAAAATTAGGACCTGCAAAAAAGTGGTTCACAGGGCCGTGACCTTTACCGACATCCAATTCGTCTGCGTGCGCGATAGCTTGGCTAATGTACTGCTTACCAAGGTGCACCGCTTTGTGCAGGTTGTTGCCTTGGCCAAGGTAGGACGCTATAGCAGAAGACAGCGTGCAGCCTGTGCCATGGGTGTTTTTGGTTGGAAAGCGTTTAGCGCTGATTAACTCGGCGCTGTCTTGCATGATCAGCAGATCGTTGCTGTTTTCGTCTTTTTCTAAGTGGCCGCCTTTTAACAGCACCGCTTTTGCACCGAGCGCGCGTAAATCAGCAATCATATCGTTCATTTCAGATTCTGATTGAGGCACTGCCTTACCCGTCAATGCTGCGCCTTCGGGTAGGTTAGGGGTAATGATGTCTGCGAGCGGAATCAATTCTTCTTTTAAAGTGCTGATTGCCGACTGTTCCAGTAATAGATCACCGCTGGTGGCCACCATTACAGGGTCAATCACGAGGTGTTTTGGCTGGTATTGCTTAATTTTGTTGGCAACAACTTTGATGATGTTGGAATCTGCCAGCATGCCTACTTTGACTGCAACGATGTTGAGGTCGGTAAATACCGCATCGAGTTGGCTCTCTACATGGTCGAGAGGAATGGGGAAAATCGCAGAAACGCCTTGGGTATTTTGCGAAGTAATCGCCGTGATTACCGAGCAAGCAAAACTACCGGTTGCTGACATCGCTTTGATGTCGGCTTGAATGCCCGCGCCGCCACCACTATCAGAACCTGCAATCGTCAACACAATTGGTGTGTCTGTTGAAGTTGCTGCTTGTGGCTGTGTTGATGGTTTTTCTTGGCTTGACTGCTGCGCCATGGTCGCTCCTATTACAGACGTAAAGGAACTGACTTGGCCATTGAAGATCGGTGTATGGATCCGTTGAGGCTAGCTGCGTCGATACAGACTTGAAGCAGGCTAGTGGCAAAGTGATGATAGTTCCCTACGTCAGTGCTAACTGAATCAGGTTCAACGGGTCTCGAATTTCGATCTCAGCCGACGCATTCACTGCATGGGCCCCCCGACTATTTCGTCAAGATAATAGCAGTTCACTCAGTTACGGTGCACGTGTTTTTTCCGGCCAAGAGGGGGCAAACGATTAAATATGAGACTTGAGAGCAGTAAAGAGAGAACAGAATGTAGTGTATACCCAAGTAACCTCGAGATGCTTGGTTCAGCGAGAATGACTTGGTTTGTAGACGCGGCGGCGATTTGAAGGCTTAGTGGGTCTAAATCAAGAATCGGCAACAAAGTATACAAGCCAAGGCAACTCGCCCTCTGGGAGCGTGTCATTGACCCGATTGCTACGTCAAACAACTTGGAAAGAGCGTGCTATTCCGCTTCGTTGTTTTCCTTGCACTCGAATCAATGACAACGCTCTGAATCCCGCATCTTGAAGTCACTTGGGTATAAATAACGTGCTGCATTGAAACTGGCAGTTCAAGACACTATCTAATAGTGAGATGTCGACATAATACGTAACGAATCGTTCTTTGATTTAGCAAGGATTAGCATAAAACAAGGTTAAAAAAGTGTTAATATTTAACGCATTGCCAATATACTTTTGAGTCATCCAATTTAGGTTGTGACTGTTGTAAACAGAGTCTAACTCAAAGGTGGGGAAGGCTAGGACGATCAACGAGCAAGGAGATTTCATGCTTAATTCTGTAACAGCGAAAGCGGTGATCGATCATGCCCTCTTTTTAGGGGCTGATTTCGCTGAGCTATTCGTTGAACACCATCAAACCAACACTGTCCAGATCGCATCTGGTGAGGTGGATAAGGTGAACTCGGGTATCGATTTTGGTATCGGTATTCGTCTCTTCTTCGGTCATAAAGTGCTTTACGGTTACACCAACAGTACAGATGAAACCGAACTTAAACGCGTAACCTCACTGCTTGCTGCAAAAGACAAGCGTGAGCAAATCGCGTCAGCAGGTTCTCTCAATCTGAACCGCTACCCAATTCAACATGGTTGTCGTATGCCACTTGGCAAAGACGCTAACCTAGATTCTAAAATTGCTTTCCTGTTGCTAGTTGACCAAGCCGCACGTGCAGAGAGTGAACATATCAGCCAGTTCATCGGCAGCGTGCTTCAGCGCGAACAGCAAGTGTCTATCTTCAATTCAGAAGGTCTGCACGTTGACGATACTCGTCACTACATCCGAGTTGCTGGTAATACTGTCGCTCAAAAAGGTAATGAGCAGTCTTCTGGTATGGAAGGTCCTGGTGCTCTTGCTGGTTGGGAGTTCAGTGAACAGCTTGATGCGAAAGAGCTAGGTCAAACTATCGCGCAACAAGCGTTGGTAAAACTTGGCGCAGATGCTTGTCCATCGGGTGAAATGCCAGTAGTGATTGGTAACGGCTTTGGCGGCGTAATTTTCCACGAAGCTTGTGGCCACTTGCTAGAAACCACTTCGGTTGCGAAGAAAGCTTCAGTATTCCACGACAAGATGGGCGAAATGGTTGCTCACACCGCAGTGAATGCAGTCGATGATGGCACCATGACCAACGAATGGGGCTCGATTCATGTTGATGACGAAGGCATGAAGACTCAGCGCACTCAATTGATCAAAGACGGTAAGCTAACCAGCTTTATGGTCGACAAAATGGGTGGCATGAAGACAGGTTATGAGCCAACAGGGTCTGGTCGTCGCCAAAACTATAAGTTCGCACCAACCTCACGCATGCGTAACACCTTTATCGAAGAAGGCGAGCATTCACTTGATGACATGCTGGCAGGCATCGAACGTGGTATCTATGCGAAGAAGATGGGCGGTGGCTCGGTTCAACCAGGTACGGGTGAGTTTAACTTTGCTGTTCGTGAAGCCTACCTCATTGAAAATGGCAAAATCACCAAGCCTCTGAAAACAGCAACGCTGATCAGCACGGGTCCAAAAGTGTTGAAAGAAATCAGCATGGTCGGCAAAGACATGGCGCTTGCGCCGGGCATGTGTGGTTCCGTGAGTGGTTCAGTACCAACAACTGTCGGTCAGCCAACGCTGAAAGTCGATAACATTCTGGTAGGAGGCGGTAACTAATGAGCCAAGAACAACAACTTCTTAATGCGGTTGATTACGTCCTATCAGAAGCAAAACGCCAAGGTGCAGAAGCGGACGTCATTGTAAACCGTAACAGTAGCTTTTCTTTGAAAGCGAACCAAGGAAAGCTGGATGAGTACAAAGTAAGCTCAAGCCAAGTTCTGGGTGTTCGTGTTGTGAAAGATGCGCGTGTTGCAACAAGCTATTCTGAGTCGTTAGAGCAACCAAGCTTGGATTTGATGCTGACCAACGCACTGCAAAGCGCTCGCTTTTCCAAGCAAGATGAACATCAGACTATTAGCTGCGTGAACAGCCAAATCGCGACTGATGTTGCTGAGATTGCGCAAGAAGATACAACTTCTGTTGACGAAAAAATCGAACTGTCTCTCGCACTTGAGCAAGGTGTAGTAGCTCTGCCTCACGCCTCTAGCGCACCTTACAATGGTTACAGCGATGGCGAAACACAACTGATCATTGCCAATACTCAAGGCACATTGTGTCAACACTTCGAGCGCTCGTTCACTTGTTACGCGTATACCTTGTTTGAAAAAGACGGCAAACAGTCAATGGCGGGTAGAATGTCACTGGGTCGCCGTTTTGATGAGTTGAATCCAGCTTACTGTATAGAAGGCGGTTACAACCTTGCTCGAGATCTTCTTGAAGGTGCACCGGTTGCGACGGGTAACTACCCTGCTATCTTCCATATCAATGCGCTAGCAAGTTTATTTGGTGCTTTTGGTAGTGCTTTCTCTGGCGTAAGCGCGATGAAAGGAATTACGCCACTGGGTGATAAGCTTGGTCAACGTGTTGCGAGTGATTTAATTACCTTTACTGATACGGCTTACATGCCAAATGGTATGGCAATCGCAAGTTTTGATAGTGAAGGCTTTGCTACTCAAGACAATGTGATGATTGCTAATGGTGAGTTGAAAACCTTGCTACACAACAGCCAGACCGCAAGTTACTTGGGTGCAGTCTCGACAGCAAGTGCCGCTCGCGGTGCAAAATCGAGCCTAGACGTATCGGCGAATCACAAAGTGATTGCGACGGGTAACAGCAGTGCGTCAGAAGTAAAAGCGGGTGAGTACCTAGAGTTAGTCGAACTTCAAGGTGTCCATTCTGGTGCGGATGCAGTGAGTGGTGATTTCTCATTTGGTGCGAGTGGCTTCTTATGCCGTGATGGTGAGCGCATTCAACCAGTACGTGGTATCACTGTAGCGGGTAACTTCTACAAGATGCTGCAAGAAGTTGAGGCAGTGGGTGATACTCAGCTAATCAACGATAGCCGAACTTTCTTCTCACCAGACGTTCGTTTTGCTCGTTTGAGCATTGGTGGTAAGTAAACTTAGCATTACTATAGAAACAAAAAGAGGACTCAATGGAGTCCTCTTTCTTTTATCGAATGATTAACTCGCGAGAATTAAAATTCGCGAATGTCCAACTCATTGTGGATCAATACCACACACTGAGAAGCGAAAAGCATCTTAGGACCTAAGCTGATTTTCTCTGTGCCAAGGCGCTTCAAGCTGTTAAAAGACTTCTTCGGCATCGGAATATGGTCAGTTAGCAAGAAACATGGGTTTCCACCGATTTCTGCATCACGAACAAATTCGCCTTTTTTATCCAACATATATAGTTGGTGATCTTCTGCCAGTTCTTGCACTAGGCGTTCAAAGCTGACAGTACGAACGGTGATACCAGGTTCGACTTCACGAAGTTGCTCTTTGCCCATACCAACCGAAGCATCCAAAGCGCGAGCCACTGCTGCAATCAAGGTTGACTCATGGAAGCCACCAATGTTGGTGATGTCGTTGGAGCGAATAGTAATGGTGCGTGAGAAGTCTTTTGTGCTTTCTAAAACCAAGTGAACAACCACATCTTCACGGTGTGATTGAGCAACGAACATCGTGTTCATCATGGTATGAGCAAGAATCTCTGTATGCGCTTCATTACCAACACCTTCTAACAGTGCTTTGCTGGTGGTTGGCGCCGCGCGAGCTCGTAAAACAAAAGAGCGCATGAATTTAGCCTCTATATAGGAAGAGTGAATGCGCGGAAGTATATACCCAAGCAGGGAAGGGATGCGAGTTTAATAGCAAATGTGAACTTACTTACAAAGCTTCGATTGTCGTGCGGAGTGTGCTGGTTAGAATAGAGGCAACCTGTTAGGAGCGGTATATGGAAATCAAAAAAATAAACAAACAAGTCTATAGAAAGAAGGTCAACCTAGTGATTGGTGGCTTTGTTGCCTTGCTTGCTATCTCTTCTCTTGCTTTTAGTACGCTATTGATCGTTTTGTTCGGTAATACAGATGTAGTACCTGAACAGTCGACGGGGAGCTTTCACTGGAACTTAATTGGTGTTGTGCTTGCCTTAGCTACTTCACTGTCTTTGTTGAACCAATTCAAAACACGCCCTTATATGGAAGAAGTGTTGTATGTCTGGAAGCTCAAGCAGCTGCACAACAAGATCTTTCGCAAACTGAAAAGCATTAAAGCCGCTTCTGCTGAGCACGATGTAAAAGCGCTGACGATACTTAAGTTCTACTATACGACTCAAAGTCAGGTGTTTGAGTTAGACAACAACACATTGACGATGAGCAGTGTAAATAAAGAATTAGAGGCAATTGAGCAAATAGAAGCAGCGAAGTCATTGGATCTTGATATTACAAGCTTTGAAGAGTCTTGGATTGACACATATTGATTGCCTATTTGCTACGTTAAGTTAACAACTAAGTGTTAAAAATAAGCGTTTGAGTGAGATTTCATCACTCGACGCTTTTTTTTAAAGTTTTTTCTAAAAAAGGGTTGCCAAGAAAAATCATCTCCCTATAATGCGCCTCCGTTGTCAGGGCAAAGCGGAAACGCAAAAGCAGTTGGCAATGAGGCGAAAGAAAAGCTTCTAAAAATTAATTTGAAAAAGTGTTTGACACTAAGAATTAATTCCTTAGAATACGCCTCCGCTTCGGTAGCAAAGCTTACGAAGCAAGCTCTTTAACAATATAGACCTATCAATCTGTGTGGGCACTCGTTGATGATAATCCAATTAGATAACTCTTTCTTAACGGAAAGCGGTATCAAATTAGGTTTCAATGAAACGAAGTGACCATTGAATCGAAAGATTCAGCACAGTCAATTCAAACATTACTTATGTAATGTTCAGTATTCATTGAGCCGAACAA
>Ga0209452_1000027_pt1 | contig 134177 bp, 113 predicted proteins | sample WorMetimpBELIZE1_FD_187388 | JGI IMG/M metagenome (GOLD analysis project Ga0209452, IMG submission 187388) | Marine gutless worms symbiont microbial communities from Max Planck institute for Marine Microbiology, Germany - Olavius imperfectus... | ecosystem: Host-associated > Annelida >... | reverse complement strand
TTCTGCAAGATTAAGTAAACCCGCTTTGTGTTTAATAATTGGATTGTTAGTATGTAGCATGAGAGTTACCTCTTATATGTTTTGATTTAAAGATTCGACACCTTTTATCAAAACGGGTAACTCTCACTTTTTCAAGTTGATGTGTCAGATCTTGTCTGAACTAATACAGATACGGCTATCAAGCAAATGTAGTCCTGATTAAAATTGACTCTGTCCATTACTCCTAGACCCTACAACTCAGCTATATGATTCAATGTTTCAGGATGTCGCTGCACAAGCTTTAACAAAGTAATTGCTTGCCCATTTGGTGCGCTTCGCCCTTGTTCCCAGTTTTCAAGCGTTCTTGCTGAAGTATGAAGAATGTTAGCAAACACACCACGCGACATATTAAATGTTTCTCGAATATTTACTATTTCATCAGGTGAGATAGCAAGATCGTTAATATCATTTACCGCATGAGTACGTAACGTAAGCTTTCCTTGTGAATGCGCTTTAGCATCATCAAGTGCTGTCGTTAATTCTGAAAATAAATCACGTTTGCTCATTGCGCCAGACTCTAAAAACTCAGTTTTAGTTTTTAGAGTCTCTATTTTATTATTTTTAGTTAAATTAAGAACTCTACAGAGTCCTTTGATTTCCATTCAGCTTTTCTCATTACTGTAATTACAATGTTCTCATGATGCTCACCAGAATGGCTTGAAATCTTATTTACAGCGCACGGCATATTAATATGTGAGATTGTGCACCGAATATTAAATGTACTATTGTGCTTAAGATTTAAAATGTTCTCTTTATGTCTCGCGGTCAAACGGTTGAATATACTGTTTAGTTCAGCAATCATAATCATTGGGGTGTTACGAGAGTCATTCATCCTGTCTTTGACAAAGTGTTTTGACATTTTAAATGACATATTGTGTTTACGGAGTATTTCATTGACCGAACTTTCTAATGCAGATATTTCAGCTTCAGTAATCATTTTATGCACCTCCAATGTGCTTATTATATAACTCCAATAACTTCGAATTCAGTTCAACATCAGTAAAAGCAACTACATTACCAACGGGCTTCGAATCTTCTAAGCTTCCTACTCTCACTTCAAAATTTTCATTATCAAAACTATCTATGAAAATATGACTTCCTTCTTTTTCATCATAAAATGATGCGAAGTTGTCTGTAATTGCCATATCAAATTTCATGGTTTCTTCCCTGTAGATTAAACATCAAATAATAAAACCTAATAGTATGCCGTTTCATAACATGCATATTAATATCTTTACCCAGCTAACTTATCAAATCACTTACTAACTTACTACAAAATAATAGCCACTTAACATTAATCTGTTGACTCTAAATAGCATTGATTACACAGTTAATGAACAACCGCATGTATGCGCTGAGTTTAGATGGAATAAGTAACGCGATAAAAGAGCTGAGTTAGATATTAATTTACCTCAGCTCAGCGCTAGCAGCGGAGCTTCAGGCGTGAACTTACAACGTTGTTGGGTGGCGTCTTTGGCTTAACCAACCTACCTTTGACGTAGGTCGGATAAGTGGCGAAGCCACGCCATCCGACAGTAAATGATAAATTTATTAGAAACAAGCCGCTGCACCGCGTTATTTATAGGTAGGGTCAGAGTTAATTAAACAAACAGAGTTCGAGATTAACTTTTTCTTTAGCTCGTGATTATCATTCTTAATTTCGGTGAGCTCTCCCACAACACTTTTATTTGTTTTATTTATTGTTGAATATAGCTTATCCGGTATATTTAAATCCGATTTAATTGACAATATAGATAAAAAAATCGATACGACCGTAGAAAAAATAGCTACCCAAATCGCAAATAAAGCTTTTCTATTAGCATCTTTTGCTGATTCCCTAGCTTCATTAAGCTCTACATACTCTAAAAACCTAAAGTGATCTTCTGCACTTGCAAATAATTTAATACCCGACCCTGGTCTGTCTACCGAACTATAGAATGATGTGTGTGAGTGAAACAAAAGTGATTTATCATGAATTAACCGTTTTAACTGCTCCTTCTCTTTTTCACTTAGCAGGACTGCTTTACATAGCTGCTCGAACGTAAATTCTTCTTGTAGTGTTGCCCACTTTAGAACACGTATTATAAAGTTAGTGTCATTCATTTTAGTCCCTTAAAATGATAGAAAGAAGAGTAGCTAGAGGCTTACAACTCAGCTATATGATTTAGTGTCTCGGGATGTCGCTGCACAAGCTTTAACAAGGTAATTGCTTGACCATTCGGTGCACTACGCCCTTGCTCCCAGTTTTCAAGCGTTCTTGCTGAAGTATGAAGAATGTTAGCAAACACACCACGCGACATATTAAATGTTTCTCGAATATTTACTATTTCATCAGGTGAGATAGCAAGATCGTTAATATCATTTACCGCATGAGTACGTAACGTAAGCTTTCCTTGTGAATGCGCTTTAGCATCATCAAGTGCTGTCGTTAATTCTGAAAATAAATCACGTTTGCTCATTGCGCCATACCTCTAAGAATTCTTTTAATTGCTTTTTCTGATCTGCTGTTAAATCGGTTACTTCGTTTTTACTGTAAATAGTGAGTAAATAAAAACGTCTTTTGTCGTCCAAGTAATAATATATAACTCTTGAACCGCCACGCTTACCTTTCCCTTTGCTCGCAACTCGTGCTTTACGTAAGCCGCCTGTTCCTTGAATCACATCGCCCTGTTTTGGGTTGACCATGAGTTCTGCTTGAAATAGACGATACTCGTCATCACTCAAGTACAGCTCTCGGTACTTTTCAAATATGCTTGATTCAACAAATAGGCTTTTCATATATTAAAGTATACGCAGATAGCGTATAAATTCAATTAAAGATTTTAAACGAGTGCGGCAGGTATTTCTTGCTTTGGCTAAAGCTCTTTACCATAAACAAACTATACGGATCTAGCCCATAATCACCGAACGGCTCGCACTCTTTAAAACCAAACTGAGTGTAAAGCTTTTGCGCAGGTAAAAATGCTTTTGCTGCTCCAGTTTATAAACTTAGCTTTTTGTAACCTCGCAGTGTTTCTTGCTCAATAATATGCGTGAGTAACTTAGCGGCTATGCCTTGGCGTAAATAGTTACTTGAGGTGCGCATTGGTTTAATTTCGCCATGCGTGGCATTGAGCGCTTTTAATGCGCCAACACCCGCTAAATTATTATCAATCCATAAGCTATAAAAAGTTATATCGGGCTGGGTGATTTGAGTTACATCAAGCGCCTGTTCTTATTTCCATTTACAACTCATTTTTCCGTGTATTAATATTTAATATAAAGCGCTAATAACTATATATTTAACTCATCGACAACCTTATCTGTTTGCGTATTATTTAAAAAGATACAGCTCTGTTCTGGAGACTTAGGGACTGTCTTAAATACTTGACTTTTAAGTATGATCACCTTTTTCACCTAGCTATTACTTTTAACAGGCCAATTCTCGCCCACCGTAGGCTATGGTGGTCCACACTAGCCGTGTATTTATGCAGAGGTTATTTGATTTGTACCTTTCACCTCGAACCTAAAATCACATCAACTTCCACACTACAAACGCAACAGCAAAACCAACCAAGTAAACTAAGCCTAACCAGGTTAAGCTGCGCAATAGTACACTGTGTTTAATGGCGCTCTCTGATCGCACTAGGCTGAAGTTAAGCCATGCAAAAACGGGGGTGGTTACAAAGGCTAGTGTCATAGCAAAGGTAAGCATGGGGCCAAGGGCCGATTTAAAAAATAAAATAACGGCCATACCTGCAAAGGCTTGCAGTACTAACCAACTATTTAAACTGTGTTTAGATTGCTTAAAACCAAGTAGTTTATGTGACTCGTTAAGCGTACGGGCGTAGCCATCAAGCACGGTAAGTGTAGTGCCAAACATACATAAAAAAGCAATGGCTGATACAAGCGGTCTTGCCCACTCGCCAATAGTCAGTGCGTACATATCAATAAGTTGTTTAGCAAAGGCTACACCGCCAAGCTCAATATTGCTGCTTTGCCCATATTGCACTAGCACGCCTAAGCTAAAGAACACTAATGCTAAGCACGCTGTTAACCAATAACCTACATTAAAATCAAACAGACCTTGGCTTTTAGTGACTGTTTGCTGAGTTTGTTTTTCTTTTAACCAAAGTGAGCTGAGGGCTGATATTTCAATAGGAGCTGGCATCCAGCCCATAAGTGCGACCATAAAGCTCAGCATAGCCAGCTCGTACGGTGATGGACCCACATAATCAGCAGGCGCCATAGGGCCGTTACTAAATGCAATAACCAGCGCAATAACAGTAGCCAGCGTTAATAGACCCATTATGCCTTTTGCAACATTGTCGAGCGCTTTAAAGTGCCCAAGTAATAAAATAGCTAAACACACACCGAGCAATATCCAACACAGTAGCGTGACTTCTATCACTATTGGCAATGCATAATGCAGCAAGCTTGCAGTCAGTAATAACACCCCTGCGGTATTAACTATGGCGGCCAGTATATTTAAACCAATAAAACTATAAAAATAGACAGGACCTTTATTTTTATAGCCTTCGACTAAACTGTTTTTGGTTACTAAAGTGTATTCCATACCAAAACGGAAAAATGGATATTTTAATACATTAACCGCCAAAATAAGCCAAAACAGTTGCCAGCCAAATAATGCGCCAGCTTGAGTGGATGCAACCAAATGGGAGCCCCCTATTGCGGCGGTTGCCATTAAGATACCAGGGCCCAAGGCGCCCAATCGAGATTTCCAAGAAGTGTGTGTTTGCTGCATTAATTTCTCAATATGTGTGTGTTATATATACAAAAAATTAAGTTTTATAATTAAAAAACATAAAGAGAGAACAACTTACCTAAAATCAAGGCAATAAAAAAGAGCCATAAGGCTCTTTTTTATAGTACTTTGGGACTAAAGCTTACTTTAGCTCCATCTCTTGAATGATCTCATGCGCTATTTCTGGCGTTGTGCTTACAGGCTTTTCGTGTAAATTTGCTTTTATTTGCCCTTTTCGATGTTTTAGTGCTGCATCGAGTTTTTTAGCTGCGCTGGCAATCGCTGGGTACATAACTTCGTTTTCCCCTTTTACCGATATACGCGCACCCTCATAATTTGTGCTGATCTCTGCTTGGAATTTATGATGTTCTTTAGACAAGATAATGTCGAGAGCGATAAGTGATGGAAAATGGCTCTCAATTTTTAAAAACTTTTCGTTGATATGCTCTCTAATAGAGTTAGTAACGTCTACATGGTGACCAGAAAGATTAATTTTCATAGGGTATCCTTTTATTTGTTACCTCATAAATAGTATTGGGGGCTATTTAGATTAACACAAGGAAAAAGCACTGATTTTCGAAAATAATTTGTTACTCAAACTGATTTAGATCATACGCTGTGCAAAGTTTATGCAAAGCCCATAGGGTATGGGCTTTCATACGTCTAGCCTTTAGCGTTTAGTCTGTGTACGAACAGCAATAATCAGCAAAATCACTCACTTTTACTTTAAAGCTAACATTGGCATCAACGTTGAATGATTCGCCCGCGTTAAATGTTTTCCACTGTGTTTCGCCAGGTAATAAAATGTCCCACTGGCCACCTAACAGCTCCATGAGTTCTTTTTTACTGGTATCAAATACAAATTCGCCTGGCTGCATAAAGCCTAATGTTTTGGTTGTGCCATCGTTAAATACCACGGTACGGCTTGATACTTTACCGTCAAAATACACGTTCGCTTTTTTAATTACGCTTACATTTTCAAACTGAGACATCCTCACTCCTGTTGTTTTGTTTTATTTAATCGGCCACCACCTTGCCTGATAGGTCATAGCCTTGCAAGGAAGTGGAAGCTAAAAAGTTAAGTCAAAATATCATAACGACAAACAATTTATTTTACTGGATATTAGCTTTTAGAGGATATATTAAATAATTAGAAGCTACGCTTCTCACGTGAGCAAGCTCTACGTCTACTAATAACGCTCCATAACTTTGGGCACAACTACATGTATGTGCGCATATTTGAGGCTTTTAAAAGTAACTCTTTTATTAAAGGCGGGCTTTGAGAAAGTTAAAAACCCTGCGAGTTATCTGTTATTAAATTATCATGGCCCGAGGGTAAATCACTGAGTTTAATTGATTCCATAATTCGCTGTTGTGATTCAAGTGCATGCTTAGCCCATTTTTTATGTTTATCTGAGCGGTCAACACGATGGTTAAACTTTACTTCTAAAAAAGCATGCTCACTTAATGGTAAACAATAAAAATCGTGGCGAGAAAGAACATTACCTCTGCACTCTTGGTAAAACACCCACTGGCGATTATTAATAATTATCTCTTTAGCCGCCGGTAATGGCGGTTGACCATAAACCTCAATCCGCCCTGATATTTCTTCTTTCAGAGCTTCACCTACCCATGGGTTTGCTCTTTTACTCGATTCTAAAGTGGTATCATTTTTAATTCTAGTGTTTTTTCCATCAGGTCCCCAGTGGAAGTCATCATATAATTCAATAACAAAGCGCTTTAATTGTGCGGTATCAAGAACATTGATTTTATTAGTTTGCTTAATTCTTAGCTGGCAACTAAGCATGCCATATTCACTACTAGGCAAATAGCTTACTGGCGGCAGGTACATCCAATTTTCAGTGAGTATATGAACATACTCATGGTAAAGGAACGTTTCTTTGTGTTGGTTAAACCAACTTTTTGAATTATAAGGAAACGAGATGTCAATAGTAGACGGTACTGCTGCGACATTGCTATCCGGCACATCGAGAGTTAATAGCTTATCTTCTAAAATGAGGCGATGGTGAACACAATTTTCAAAATTGGGCCCGCCAATAAAACCACGGTAAAAAGCCTTGGCTAAATTAATCATTCTTAGAATTATCAGTAATTAAATTATCGTGTTCGGGGGGTAAATCACTGAGCCTTATTGATTCCATAATTCGCTGTTGTGATTCAAGTGCATGCTTAGCCCATTTTTTATGTTTATCTGAGCGGTCAACACGATGGTTAAACTTTACTTCCAAAAAAGCATGTTCACTAAGTGGCAAACAATAAAAATCATGGCGAGAGAGAGCATTATTCCTTTTTACTTGATAAAACACCCATTGGCAGTTATTGATCACAGCCTCTTTAGCGGCAGGCAATGGCGGCTTTCCATAAGATTCAATACGACCTAAAATTTCTTCTTCTAACTCATCAGGCTCAAAGGGGACGGCCATTTTACTAGATTCTAATGTGGTATCATTTTTAATTTCGGTATTTCTGCCGTCAGGCCCCCAATGGAAGTTATCGTATGATTCAATCACAAAATGTTTTAATTGTGCGATATCCAAAACATTGATTTTATTGGTTTGTTTAATCCTTAGTTGACAACTAAGCATGCCATACTCACTACTTGGCAAATAGCTTACTGGTGGCAAGTACATCCAGTTTTCAGTAAGCATATGTACGTATTCATGGTGTAAATAGTTTTTTTTATGTTGTTCAAACCAGCTGGTCGAATTATAGGGAAACGTCACATCAATGGTAGATGGTACAGCTGCGACATTGCTATCCGGTATATCAAGAGTGAGTAGTCTGTCTTCCAAAATAAGGCGATGGTGAACACAATTTTCAAAATTGGGCCCACCAATAAAACCACGAAAAAACGCCTTAGCTAATTTGATCATAAACGCGTATCCGTAGCCGGTAGAGTTTTAATAAACTTTCTTACCACATCGGCCTTATCATTATAACCAAGCATTTGCAGTTGGTCAGCATAAGTGACTAGACCTAAAAATGGCAAAGTATGAGGGCTGGCACCAGCATCATCACCTGTAACTAAGCCTTTAAATTTCATCGAACGGACAAGACTGCTTGACGATAAGTCATTAAAGCCGGCTAAGTTAGGCACTAAGTCATAGGGATTATTACGCACCGCAACAACTTTTAACCCGGTACTATGAGCAATGCGTTTTAAACGCTCGATATTTGAGCCTGACCCATGCACGGCTAATTGTTGCCCTTTAAGTGGCTTACCATAGTGAATGCGATAATGCTCCAGTGCCGCACAAAAAATGATTGCCCCTTGGCTATGTGCTAGCCATTTTACTTGTTTACCTTGCTGGTTATTTTGTGCCAACACCGCTGCTAAATGTTGAGCGTTATGGGATTTAGTACCTAAGCGTTTATCAAACGCACATTCCACCAAATCTAGCTTTGGTCGATCTGTTGGGTTATGAAACAGCGTATAAGCCTTTATCCCATCCCCCTCATAAGCTCTATCAAGGTGAGTGCCCATTAACCATGTAGCTTTGGTAAGCTCATTTTGCATACCATTGACTGCTGCGTGCTGTGTATTCACTCGTGCTGTTGGAGTAGGCTCCTCTTGCCACGCTCCTTGTATTTCTTCTATTTCTTCCCTCTTCATAGCCTTACTATAACTATGGTTGCTAAGCCTTTTTACCTCGTAAAGCATGGTGCGCTCGGCAGCAAAATTACCTTTTTTTCCTTGTAGCTGCTTATCAAATAATACATCTGTTATAGAGACGAAGTTAGACTCCAAGCTATAACGTATTAAAAAATGATAATTACGAAATGGGTATTTTGTCCGCCATAAACGTCGCAGAGGGTTACGGCTATGCTTAATTGAGTTTGTAGCATTAGGGTTCGCGCATATTTGAATAATATCGGCGCATACCATTTTTAAATCATAGTCATTGAGCTGCGATAGCATAGCGAGAGCTTGGCAAGTAAATTTAACTTTACTAAATGGGAAGTTAACGGGGAGCTTAACACCAAAATCTCGACAGCTAAGCGCGTCGAGAGGGATTACAGAATGAGCATTGATAGTTTTATTGAGTTTAGACCAAGACATATTTCTTCCTTGTAAATGAGCCTGTGCCCAAAATGATACCGCAAACGAATTTTTAGAGCAAAAAATAATTTTATGGTGTATTTACTCTTTGTTTGCATGTTTTTCGATCTTAGTAAGTATTTTAAATGTTCATTAATTAGATCTAAAAGCGAAACAAAAAAGCCCGCCCTGTTTTTCACAGTGCGGGCTTTTCAATTACTTACTTTATTTAATCAAAATTTAATCAAATACTATTAAAAAAGCTCGTTTGCTTTGCTTACAATGTTTTCTACTGTAAAGCCAAAGTGCTCAAACAGCTCGCCTGCAGGTGCTGACTCACCGAATGTCGTCATGCCTACTACTGCGCCATTTAGGCCTACGTACTTGTACCAGTAGTCAGCAATACCTGCTTCTACTGCTACGCGGCGTGTAACAGCTGCCGGTAGTACGCTTTCTTTGTATGCAGCGTCTTGCTCATCAAATAAATCGGTTGAAGGCATAGATACAACACGTACTTTTTTACCTTGGCTGCGAAGTTCTGTTGCAGAGTCTTGTGCAAGCTGAACTTCAGAACCTGTTGCAATAAGGATAAGCTCTGGCTCACCGTCACAACTAAGGATGTAACCACCTTTTTTCACATCAGCTAACTGCTGTGCAGTACGCGCTTGTTGCTCAAGGCCTTGGCGAGTGAAAATAAGTGATGTTGGGCCGTCTTTACGCTCAATAGCTTGTTGCCATGCAATCGCAGACTCAACTTGGTCACATGGGCGCCAGTTCACTAGGTTAGGTGTTAAACGCATGCTTGCGATTTGCTCTACTGGTTGGTGCGTCGGGCCATCTTCACCTAGACCAATTGAATCGTGCGTGTAAACGAAGATGCTTGGCTGCTTCATTAGTGCAGCCATACGAACTGCGTTACGTGCGTATTCCATAAACATTAAGAAAGTTGCACCGTAAGGAATAAAGCCTTTATGAAGAGCAATACCATTCATAATCGCTGACATACCAAATTCACGCACACCGTAGAAAATGTAGTTACCACTAGCATCGTTTGCTTCTAGGCCTTTTGAGCCATCCCAAAGTGTTAAGTTTGAGCCAGCAAGGTCAGCAGAGCCACCCATAAACTCTGGTAGTAACGGGCCAAACGCATTTAATGCATTTTGTGATGCTTTGCGTGTTGCAGGGTTTGCTGGGTTTGCTTGTAGCTCTTCGATGTAAGCTTGTGACTTTTCAGCCCAATCAGCTGGTAGCTCATCGTTTGTACGGCGTTTAAACTCAGCAGCAAGATCAGGGTATGCACTTTCATAAGCTGCAAATTTTTCGTCCCAGCTTGCTTCTAGTTGCTTACCTTTTTCTTTACCATCCCACTCGCTATAGATATCAGCAGGGATTTCGAATGCATCGCCAGTCCAGCCTAAAAATTCGCGAGATGCTGTAATTTCGTCGTCACCTAATGGTGCACCGTGACAATCATGGCTACCTGATTTATTAGGTGAACCATAACCAATCACTGTTTTACAACAAATTAATGATGGCTTATCAGTAATGCTACGAGCTTCTTCGATAGCGGCGCGAATGGCTTCAGGGTTATGACCATCAACATCGCTTACTACGTGCCAGCCGTATGCTTTGAAGCGTGCTGGTGTGTCATCGCTGAACCACCCTTCTACTTCACCGTCAATTGAGATGCCGTTGTCATCCCAAAACGCCACTAATTTACCTAGACCCAATGTGCCAGCAAGTGAACAAGCTTCATGAGAAATACCTTCCATTAAACAGCCATCACCCATAAATGCATAGGTGTAGTGATCAACAATATCGTGGCCTTCACGGTTAAACTGCGCAGCCAATGCTTTTTCGGCAATCGCCATACCTACCGCATTTGTGATCCCCTGACCTAATGGGCCCGTAGTGGTTTCGATACCTGGTGCGTAGCCATATTCTGGGTGACCAGGCGTTTTTGAATGCATTTGGCGGAAGTTTTTAATTTCCTCTAGTGGTAAGTCGTAACCACTTAGGTGCAACAGAGAATAAATAAGCATTGAACCGTGGCCATTTGAAAGAATAAATCTGTCACGGTCAGCCCACTCTGGATTAGTTGGATTGTGCTTTAGATAATCGCGCCATAATACTTCTGCGATATCGGCCATGCCCATAGGGGCTCCAGGGTGACCAGATTTGGCCTTTTGTACTGCGTCCATTGACAAGACGCGAATAGCATTTGCAAGTTCTTTGCGAGATGGCATGAATTCTCCTACCTTTATGTGTATTTGCGCGGGTACTTATGTGTTAGTTAATGCCCTTGAGTCACTCAAGAGCTTTATGGCAACCATTCTTACTTAATGTGGGGGCTGTGTGCAATTAAAAACCCTATAAAAATGGGCTATTATGAATATTTTTTAAGACCAAAAAGTTATTAAACATTTTATTTAGACGTCTAGGCGTAAAAACACTATGCAATGTGTTTTGTTTTAGATAAAATACGCCCCTTAATTTTTTAGCGCTAATACCGACGTTTGTGAAGCGCAATATTTGTGAGCAGAAATACAATGGCAAAACATTTATTTACTTCTGAATCTGTTTCTGAAGGTCATCCGGATAAAATCGCCGATCAAATCTCTGATGCGGTACTTGATGCTATCCTAGAGCAAGACTCTCATGCCCGTGTTGCGTGCGAAACTTACGTAAAAACCGGTATGGTTATGGTTGGTGGTGAAATCACAACTAGCGCTTGGGTTGATATTGAAGAAATTACCCGTAAAACAGTTCGTGAGATTGGCTACACACATTCAGACATGGGCTTTGATGCTGACTCGTGTGCAATTTTAAACACCATTGGTAAGCAGTCTCCTGATATTAACCAAGGCGTTGACCGTACTAGCCCAGAAGAGCAAGGCGCTGGCGACCAAGGCTTAATGTTTGGTTACGCATGTAACGAAACCGACGTACTAATGCCTGCACCAATTACTTACTCACACCGTTTAGTACAGCGCCAAGCTGAGGTTCGTAAAAGTGGCGAGCTTAACTGGTTACGTCCAGATGCAAAATCTCAAGTAACGTTTGCATACGAAAATGGCAAGCCAGTTGGTATAGATGCTGTTGTATTATCGACTCAGCACGCTGAAGAAATCTCGCAAAATGATTTAGTAGAAGCTGTGATGGAAACCATCATTAAGCCAGTACTTCCTGCCGAGCTTATTAATAGCGCCACTAAGTTTTTCATCAACCCAACGGGTCGCTTTGTAATCGGTGGCCCAATGGGTGACTGTGGTCTTACAGGTCGTAAAATCATCGTAGATACGTACGGTGGTATGGCACGTCACGGTGGTGGTGCTTTCTCTGGTAAAGATCCATCAAAAGTTGACCGCTCAGCGGCATACGCAGCTCGTTACGTAGCTAAAAACGTAGTAGCTGCTGGCCTTGCTGATAAGTGTGAGCTACAAGTGTCTTACGCAATTGGTGTTGCAGAGCCTACCTCTATCAGCGTTGAAACCTTTGGTACAAGCAAGCTTGAAGAAGGTCGCTTAATCGAGCTAATTCGCGAGCACTTTGACCTGCGCCCTTACGGCTTAATTCAAATGCTTGACTTAGAGCGCCCAATTTATCAACCAACAGCGGCATATGGTCACTTTGGTCGTGATGAATTCCCATGGGAACGTACAGATAAAGCAGACGCACTTCGTGCAGCTGCTGGCCTTTAAGCCAAAACACATTAAATAATAAACGGCCCTTTAAGGGCCGTTTTTATATCTAAAGCAAAAGTTAGTAATGAGATTTAGCAAGCCCTCGAATTACTTACTGTTTTAGGTATATACTCTTTACATAATAAAAACTTAAGGGATAAGTCAATGGCCAATAATTTTCGCGTTATGTTTGTAGGGCTTGCTGAGGGCACTGAGGCTAAAACAGCCTGCGTTAATTTAGCAAATAAACTAAAAACGTCTGAAGATAAAGTCACTCAGTTTTTTAACGGCAAAACGTTATTTGCGCCAAACAACAAAGACAAAGCCTTAAAGCAAGCCAAATTACTGGCAAGCCTTGGTATTAAAAGTAAATTACAAGCTACCGGTGAGCCTTCACTTCAACGCCCCGACGCGACAAGCCAGCGCGATGATCGAATTTTTGATGCTCTTGACTACATAACAAGCAGCCTGATCCGTTTAGAAGAAAAACTAGATGAGCTAGAACAAAGACTCCCCACTAACGAGCTAAAAAACACCGAAGATGAAAACGATGAGTGGCAACAAGATGATCTCATGCTTGATGATCAGCTCGATGAACCCGTTAAAACACGTAGCAATACTTTATTATATTCACTGATTGCCACTGCAGTTTTATTACTTATTGTGCTTGGTATTTACTTAGCTTTTCCTGATTTAGTGTCAAATTAAAAAAGGTGCGTAATAACAATGAACAATAAACGTACGAAAATACGCCAATCTATTCGGCTGTTGCGCAATAATCTATCAAAAAAACAACAAGAGAACGCTGCGGCTCAGTTAAAGTTGAATTTTACTCAACAGCTAAATAGCGATAAAACAGCCTCAAAAAAGCAGATAGCTATTTATTTTAGCAATGACGGAGAACTCGATACCTCATTGTTAATTAAAGAATTATGGAAACAAGGTCACACCCTATATTTACCCGTTATCCACCCATTTAATGGAACAACCTTACTGTTTCAACGCTATGAAAAAAACTCACCCATGAGGGCAAATCGCTATGGTATCTTGGAGCCTAAGCTGAATTGCTCTCAAATATGCCCATTAGCTGATTTAGATTACCTACTGATGCCGCTTGTTGCATTTGATAATCAAGGTAACCGATTAGGAATGGGGGGTGGATTTTACGATAAAACACTGGCGCAATTACACGCATACAATTGGCAAAAACCACAACTTATTGGCTTAGCACATAGCTGTCAAAAAGTAGATGCTCTGCCAGTTGAATCGTGGGATGTTCCACTTAAAACTATTATTACTCCCGATAACATTTATCACTGGTAATAAACACCCACTACACATTTGATATATGAGCATAACAATGACGCAAGACGAATTAAAAAAAGCAGCTGCGTGGGCTGCACTGGAATTTGTAAAAGAAAACACCATTGTTGGTGTGGGCACAGGTTCTACCGTCAATCATTTTATTGATGCACTAGGCACAGTGAAAGACACCATAACGGGTGCGGTATCTAGCTCTGAAGCATCAACAGCACACTTACAAGCATTAGGCATTGAAGTGTTTGAGCTAAACGATGTAGATGCACTTGATGTATACATAGACGGCGCAGATGAAATAAACGCACAAAATGAAATGATTAAAGGCGGCGGCGCAGCACTTACTCGCGAAAAAATAGTCGCTGCCGTAGCCAAGCAATTTGTGTGTATTGTTGATGACACTAAATTTGTCGATACACTGGGCGACTTCCCGCTTCCAGTCGAAGTTATCCCAATGGCACGCAGCTATGTAGCACGTGAATTATTAAAACTTGGTGGTGACCCTGTGTACCGCCAAGGTGTAGTAACAGATAACGGTAACGTTATTTTAGATGTACACAATTTAAGTATTAGTAATGCCAAGCAACTTGAAACACAAATTAATTCAATTGTTGGCGTAGTTACCAACGGCCTATTTGCGATGCGCGGCGCTGATAAAGTGATTATCGGCACTAAAAATGGGCCTCAAATTAAATAGGATGAGGTTATGAGTAAGGTATCGTTAGCAAAAGACAAAATTAAAATTCTCTTGCTAGAAGGTGTTCATCAAAGCGCAGTAGAAACGCTTAAACGTAATGGTTACAGCAATATCGACTACGTAAAAACATCCTTACCTGAGGACGAACTTAAAGAGCGTATTAAAGATGTGCACTTTGTTGGGCTTCGCTCTCGTACTCATATAAACCAAGCTGTTTTAGACTCCGCTGAAAAGCTAGTTGCCATTGGGTGTTTTTGTATTGGTACTAATCAAGTTGACTTAAACTCAGCGCGCGAGCGTGGTATTGCGGTATTCAATGCACCGTTTTCTAACACTCGCTCTGTGGCTGAACTTGTACTTGGCGAAATACTATTACTATTACGCGGTATCCCAGAGCGTAATGCAGCAGCGCACCGTGGTGGCTGGTTAAAAACAGCAACTGGCTCGTTTGAAGCGCGTGGCAAAACGCTTGGGATCATTGGTTACGGCCACATTGGTACACAGCTAGGTATTATGGCTGAAAACATCGGTATGACTGTAGAATATTACGACATTGAGGATAAGCTATCTTTAGGTAATGCTACTCAAATTCATAACCTAACACAGCTATTACAGCGCGCTGATATTATTAGTTTACACGTACCAGAAACACCGCAAACTAAAAACCTAATTGGCACGGCAGAACTTGCCGTAATGAAACAAGGCGCTATTTTAATCAACGCTTCACGCGGTACTGTAGTGGATATTGAAGCACTAGCCGAAGCGCTTAGTGAGAAAAAACTAAGCGGCGCTGCTATTGATGTATTCCCCGTTGAGCCAAAATCTAACGAAGAAGAATTTGTATCGCCACTGCGTGAATTCGACAACGTTATTTTAACGCCGCACATTGGTGGCTCTACCCAAGAAGCGCAAGAAAACATTGGTATTGAAGTAGCCGGTAAATTAGCTAAATACTCAGATAATGGCTCAACTATTACGGCTGTTAATTTCCCTGAGGTTTCGCTGCCAGAGCTTGCTAATCGTAGCCGTTTATTGCACGTACACCACAACCGCCCTGGTGTACTGACGCAAATTAACCAAGCGTTTGCCCAGCATGGTATTAACATTGCCGCTCAGTACTTACAAACCGATGAGTCAATTGGTTATGTAGTTATTGACGTAGATACTGATCAATCAGAAGTGGCTCTTAAAGAGCTAAGCGCAGTAGAGGGGACAATTAGAGCGCGTATTCTTCACTAATTAGCTAATTAGCTAATAGCTAATAGCTAATAGCTAATAGCTAAAATAATAAAAGCCGCACTTGATTAATCAAGTGCGGCTTTTTTGTATTAATTAGGCTGCTATTCGCCTTTAACTTCTAAATTAACAAATTTAACTAGCTCTTCTGGCTGGCCTGCTAACATCATTATTTGCTGGTTAACTTCCATCATGGTTTTACCTTCAGGCAATTTTGCCGATATGCTTAATGAGTTTAAACCTTTGGCAAAATCAGTTAGCGCCTGTGCTATTTCTTCAGTTACGGGCGCTTGCTGTAACTGTTGCTGTAGCATCATTTGCATTTGCTCAAGCGTCATGCCTTGCTTTTCAAGCTCGCCTGCCAATACTTCTTTTAATTTGCCTTGATTATTAAGTACTAAATTAATATCTCTCGGCTCAAGTTTACTCATCGCTTGCATCACTAAGGTTTGCTGTTGTAACTCTTGCTCGTACGTAAGCGGTGTGTCACCGGCTTCTTGCTGCGCTTTGCTTATTGCAAGGGATGCATCCATTAATGCTTTAGAATTAGCAAGGCCTACATCCATGTTAAAGCTAGCAATATCTTTTGCATTTAATTTTAAAACGACATCACTATCGCCAGATTGCTCATCGTAATCAAGCGATGAGCTTAAATCGTAACTTGCTGAGGCGAGCGTTTCGTTTGTATCAGAGGGCAGTTTTGCTACAAAGTCTTTATCAAACTGAAAACTTTTAACCTCAAACGATGTATGTGGCGATATTTTGTCAGTTTCGTAACCGGTTACCTCAATACTTTGAATATGCGCAACGTTATCGCCTTCAGGACCAATAACTTCCATGTTAGTGATTTCAACACTTTTAGAAATAACACTTGCCGATAACCCCGCATACTTAAACGTTGCACCGGTTTGATCGCTCACTAAAGCAAGCTGCTTATCTACTTCGCTACGTACCTCTTGAGTTGCCACATAGTTTGCGTAACTAACCCCACCAACACCTACTGCAACAATGGCTATAGCGATAACGAGTTTTTTCATGTTATTTCCTTATTCTATTGTATATAAATTTTATTGGCTCCAGAGTAACATTGCTTAGCAACCCCTGTAAGCGTTAATTAATTAAACTAAGTAGCTCATGCACAGTTTTTACAGGTGTAATTTTAGCGCCTAAACCTTCCATCGATTTATGGTAATTACGAAATGGGATAAATATTTCGGTAAAACCATGCTGAGCCGCTTCTTTAACCCGTGGTACACCGCTGTCGATTGGGCGTACATCGCCATTTAGGCTAAGCTCACCCATAATGCAAGTTGTGCGCGGTACCACAAACTCATTTAAGCTACTTAAAAGCGCGGTTACTAACGCTAAATCAATACAGGTTTCGGTTTCATCGATTCGTAAGCCGCCCACAATATTAAAAAACGTATCGTGAAATATTTTAGTTTTGGTGTGTTTGCGTAAAATACCAGTAAGCATTTTTATTCGGTTCATGTTTAAACCCACGCACACACGCTGTGGAAATTCAGCCTCTGTCTCGGTAGTTAAACATTGGATTTCGAGCAATAAGTTGCGGTTACCTTTTCGAATACAGGTAATAGTTGAGCCCGGCGACTCTGTGCTGGAACCTGATAAGAAAATCTCGCTGGGGTTATCTACACTGAGCATACCGCGTTCGCACATTTTAAAAATGCCCACAGTATCAATATCGCCAAAGCGGTTTTTGTTTGCTCTGAGCGTACGCACTTGCCCATCATTTGTATCTATATGTAATAAGGCATCAACAATGTGTACTAATGTTTGCGGCCCTGCAATTTCATTATTTTTATTTACATGAGCAATAATAAACATAGTGACATCGTTTTGCTTACAATACTGAGTGAGTGCTTGCGCGGCACTTTTTACCTGCGAAGGAGAACCAGGGCTGCCATTTGCAGTGTCGGTTACAACCGCCTGAATAGAGTCGATAACAGCAAACTTAATTTTATTTTTATCTAGCTCCTCAATTATGTTTTCTACGCTGGTTTCGGAGAGTAAATAAAGTTCATCGGCGTTATAGTTAAGCTTTAAGCGGTTTACGCGATTTTTAAACTGTGACAACGACTCCTCAGCGGTACAGTAAAGTGATGGCATTCGCTGTGACATTCTAGCTACTAAGTCAGATAAAAGCGTTGTTTTGCCCGCACCAGGGTCGCCCGAAATGATATTCACCGAGCCTGTGGTTACGCCGCCGCTTAGTACGCGGTCCAACTCGCCAATTTCTGTGAGCTGCTTTTCAGCCTCCATGGTAGCGACATCATTAATTTTTTTTGACCCGCCGCCAACACTACCTGCATAACCACCCACGCTAGCGCGTGCAGCAGCTTTTTTACTTTGCCCTGCAGAGGGTTTAAATTCTGCCAAGGTATTCCACGCACCACAGCGACACTGACCTTGCCAACGTTGATAGTTCATACCACACTCTGTACAAACAAACTCTACTTTTGCCGCTTTAGCCATTTATAACCTTACCTAATATTGTTTGATTTATTTTTGCACTTAATTGTTTATTTTATCATGGGTACGCTACTTAGCAGCGCTATATTACCAAAATACGTTAGGAACCATATTGGAAACAAATACATACAGTTTTCTCTTTTACTTTAAGTTAGGGCATACTTATTGCTTTTAAATACTTTAGATTAACTTGCCAACAAATTGGCGTTTAACACATAATAACAAGAGTAAACTGTACTTACACAAAAAATCGTACCTATATTAATAACATAGTGCGATATTCCGTTTATTGAAGTTTTCAAATAAATGGACTTTACAGTATACCAACTTTTCAATTAGACGGTGACGATTTATAAATGGCTGACGACATACTGCTCAAACACGAAGACCTTGTGAATGAGCTAAAAACCTATTTAGGTAGCGCAAAGTTCGAGCAAATTTTCAAATCAAAAACCGCTGGCTTAACAAAGCCTGAGCAGTTTTTGATGAAAATGGAAATGTCGCGCCTATCTCAGCCAGTAGCCCGCTTTATAGACCTACGAGGCTTAGTTACAGGCCAAGTGCGCCCGTATGAGCACAATGGCAAACAGCACTTTATGGACGACACTGCTATAGAGGTCTTTGAAGCAGCTCTTAAGCAACATGGCGGCTATACGTTAGCGGTATACGAAGCGGTAATGAATACCGAAAACAACCATCGTGTACTGCAAAAGCAAGCTCAAGAGCGAAGTGATGCGCCAGCCGAAAACGACACCCTAACGACCAGCGTAATAAAATTTGCTTCTTATGAAAGCCGCTGTGAAGAGCGGATGAACTACTCAATCAAAGTTAAAATTGAGTACAATGATAAGAAAAACATTGCTGCTAGCACCTCTGATATTTCGCTAAGTGGCTGTAAAATTAAACTTTCTACTCGGCAAGTTATTAAAAAAGGGCAACTTATTGCCATGCGCTTAGTAGGGCTTGAGCAAGACTTTGAGCTAGGCCTTAAAAATGGTATTCAATATGAAGTGGTCGCTGTTGAAAACATATCACGTGAATATAACCATATTCGCCTAAAGCGTACTTTTATAGAAAACAATGAAAAATTTGACGAGTTTTTAGAAAGCTTTATTCATGGCAATAAGCGCCGTTACAAAGTTAATTTAGATAACACTTTAGATGCTGTTGTTTCAAAGGGTTACGAGCAATATTACATTCCACGTGTTACTTCTTTGTATGTGTTTTTAAGTAAAAGAGGCGAACAAATAGTCCCGAGCTTGAGCCTAACAACGGAAAATAATATTTTTATTCAGCGCTATTTTACTGATGAGAGAAAAGTCCCCTGTTTATATAGCGTTTTAAATAATCAACGCATTAGTCAGATGCTTAGCCAAATAACGGCAGTAAAAGAAGAGTACCTTTACACCTTTACCCATGCCTCTGCAGGAAAAATTTATTACTACTCAGCGACGCGTACAGAGCTTGACAGCAACCCTAAACTAAAAAATCTGTTTTTAGGATTTGGTAGTCAAAAAGACAGCTGGCAGTGTTTTAAATTACAAGTTATGCCGAGCCATCCGAACGATTCTTATATTCCATTATCATTACCAAACTCGGCAGGTAAAAATATAGAAAAGCTAAATAAGCCACCGTCACCCAGAGTGTCTGGACTTATAAAAGATGTAAAATACATTGCTGTGTTAACTGCGGTTGGCAATAGCGAAGAACAAGCAAATTATAAACAACGACCTTTTGATAAAGCGATTGTTAACCAACTTAAACATTTTGGCCACGCTAAGCACAATAAACCACCCTATTTAGATATCGTTGCTTTAGAGTATGTAAACTTGCGCGCCCACAAACGTTACCTATATAAAACCCAGGCGCTGCTTACATTAGAAGATAAACAATATCAAACACACACTCGGGACTTTTCGGTGATGGGCCTACAATTAGAGTCCTCCAAACCGGTTAGCTTTAAAAAAGGCGATATTGTTTTACTGTCTTTTCCAGATTTGCAAAAAATAACTAAAAAACATAATTTAAGTGAGCTCAAATATGAAGTGATGGCAATTAGTAAGTCATTAACGACCATTAATTTGAAAGCTAATAGAGTTGCCGACTTACCCCATGCTGGGGTTAACTTTTTTACCCAATTAATTGAAAGCAATAAAGATAAGCTAAAAGTCTCTGAAGAAGCACCTAAAATAGAAGGCCTTTCTACTGCACTTAGAAACATGGTGACAAAAAGTGTTTGCCAATTTCCGCTTTATTTACATAAAGAAGCGAGCCACTTTACTCCAGGGGCTATTGGTGTTGGTTTGTACACCAACCCCATCCATGTGATATTACAAAATTTTGGCTTATTAACTAATAAAACTGACTTAAGCCATGTTTTAACGCAGCAACAAATTATTGATGTGATCACCCCAAATATTAAAGACCGAAGCCGACAAGATCCGCCTTTGGCATTTACACTCGCCATTAATTTTGATCCCAAGCAAGATAGCATTGAAAAGGCTGTAACTAGCCAATGCGTACTAGGAGATAGCTACTTAGACTTTAGCGAACAAATCAGTGCAGGCATTAAATCTGAGCTGGTATTTATAATGCGCTTGTACTTATCTCGTACCGGTCGTCCTGATACAGACTATCTATCAAACGAGCTTAAATATGTAGGTCAATACGCCATGCATAAAGCAAAAGATATAGAAGAAGCATTGTGGGCTGTATCTGGCGTAGGTGATATTGTAGATATAACAGACGAAGCACTTAGCCATTTAGAGTTAGATAAAAAACAAGTGGCTCAAATGAACCGAAAAAAGCTGCTATGGTTAAACCGCTTGCGCTAAGCGGCTCAATACCATAGCGGTTTAATACCCATTGTCTAAAAAAATTAACCTGACTAGCGCGCTATTTATCCGTCGCTATAAATATCTAATAACTTAATTCGATTGATATAACTTATTTTGGTGCATATTTTCAGGTTATTTTTTAAAAGGGATAGCCAACATATACAACAATTGCAGTAACGAGCCCTGACATATAGCCGCTTGTGCGTGTTCAACCACCTTTGGTTTACCGTGTACGGCAACGCCTAATCCTGCTTTTTCCATCATTAGTAAATCGTTTGCACCATCACCTATGGCTACCGTTTGCGTATTTGCTAAGCCCAGCTTTTGCTGCAGTGTTTCTAAAACAACCGCTTTTTGCTGCGCATCAACAATACCACCTAAAACCTTTCCTGTGAGTTTATTATCTTCAAACTCAAGTACATTGGCATGTACCTCATCTAAACCAATCAGCTGCTGCACACGCTCGGCAAAAGGCACAAAGCCACCTGATGCAATAGCTAAATACCAATGGTGCTGCTTTAATATTTGGCACAATGCTTTAATACCTGGCATCAACGGTAAAGTCTGTTTTAGCTCATCAATTAAGCTTTGCTCTATACCAGCTAATTTTGCAACACGCTGAGTTAAGCTCTCGCTAAAATCCAACTTTCCGGCCATCGCAAGCGCAGTCACAGAAGCCACATCATCATAAACATCTGCTAAGCGTGCAATTTCATCAATGCATTCTATGGTGATAGCGGTGGAGTCCATATCCATAACCAATAAGCCTGGTTCATACAAGTTTGGCGGCGTAGTGACTTGTACTAGCTGACAATCAAGCGTTTTTGCAAACTCCCCTAGCACAAGCGGATTAATTTTTGTGTCAGCTTCAGGGCTATAAAAACACAAAGCTGGCGCTAAGCCTAAGTCGGGCTGATACTGGCATACAGCCGTTACATTGAGTCCATGCTCTTTTAAAAACTTAATGATACTGGTTACATGCGTTAGTTCGAAACCGCCGGCAAACGCAATACTGAATATACCAGCTGTTTTATCTGGCAATGTTTGAGCAGGAGTAAAATTCCCTTCATTGTAATCAAACCATGAGTTTAACGTTAAAGGCTGTAATACTTGCTCAGCATGTGGCTGTGCCATGTTCGTTTGCGACATGGGGTCTCCGTGTGTAGTGATTATTTTTCTAACTAGGCGTATCAATTAGGGTACTTATAATGCTAAATTCGCCAACAGGGTAGATTTAAGGTTATAGTTACTGTAGTTGTAACATCAAATCAAAATGCTGTCAGTAGCATATACGGTGACTATGAAAAATAACCATATAAAAAGCCCTTTATCTGCATCTCAAAGAAAGCGAATTGTTCGCTTGCTTTTGGCTGCGGGCTGCTTTGTATTACTGAGCTTTGTAGGTGTTAATAGTAGCTCGGAGAGCCATCAACTACTTTATAATAGTGCTAATAATACAGCTAAAAGCTTAGCCCGATTTATGGCACTCAATGCTAAAGAACCATTGCTTGCTAAAAACAAACCACAACTTAATGCGTTGTGTAACGATATAAGTAAAGACGAGTTTGTACTCTCGGCCACAATTTACGATCAACAAGGCGTGCTTATAGCCAGCAGTGATCATTGGCAGTCACACCACATATTTGGCCAATTACCAGAGTCCACACCCGGTATAAGTAAATTAAAAACCCCATTTGTAGAACCTGTGGTAAGCGATATAGACAAGCCCCTTGGCTTTGTGTCTATTACTTATTTAACCCGTGCGGCGATATCTGACAGCCACAATCATTTTCATGATTTAGGTAGGCAAGTATTATTAATGTTAGTGATTGCGTGTATTTTTACTTGGCAGCTTGGGCGTGGATTAAAGCGTTGGCAGGTTAACCGCTATATGCAAAAAACTTCTGAGCAAGAGTCGTAAAGCTGCTTAGCAAGCGCCTCTTTATCGCCACATTGCTTTAAGATACATACTACGTTAAACACATTTGGAATGTGTAGTGGCGTATTAATTTCACCTTGGTGGCCGCTCAGTGGCATGGAGGGCGAGTCAGTCTCGAGCACTAAATGTTGTGGCTCAATTTGAGCAATGACATTACGGGTTTTAGCAGCCCGTTCATAGGTAATAACCCCACCTACCCCTAATTTAAAACCCTGTTTAATGTAATAGTGGGCTTGCTGGAGCGATCCCGAAAACGCATGTATCACCCCACCACATTTTGGCTTACAACGTTTAAACGCTTGCGCAATTAAGTCATGGCTTTGCCTGTGGTGCACAATAAGCGGTAAGTTCAGTTCGTTAGCAATCGTTATTTGCTGCTCAAATAGATTGGTTTGTTTTTCAAGGTCTTCAATACTTCTATCAAGACCACACTCACCTATTGCTACCAGCTGGCTTTTATTGGCTTTTGCAAAGTCGAATAACTGCGCTAAGTGAGCGTCTTTATGCCCATTTAAAAAATAAGGGTGAAGCCCTGCGGCAATATGTAATTGAGGGTGCTTGCTTTTAAGTGCGATTAGTTGCTTAGATTGCGCCAAGCTAATACCTGGCACAACAAAACGCTCAACGCCTTTAGTAATACACTCTTTTATGAGTGATTCGCGACTTGCATCAAATTCGCTAAAATCAAGATGGCAATGCGAGTCTATAAACTTCACAGCGAAAACCGTTTAAGGATTTAAACGAGTTATTTGCCAGCTATTATCAGCTTGACGCTGATACATAAAGCGGTCGTGTAACCGATGTGCGCCACCCTGCCAAAACTCTATTTTAGAAGGCACAACGCAATAGCCCCCCCAAAAGTCAGGCAATGGAATTTCGCCATTGGCAAATTTACTCTTCATATTAGCAAAAGTTTCCATAAGCATTTTACGCGATGACACTGGCCTGCTTTGTTGCGACGCCCATGCAGCCAATTGACTTTCTTTAGGGCGCGATAAGAAATATTTAGCCACAGCTGAGGTAGGTAAGGGTTTAGCTTCGCCGTATACAATGACTTGGCGTTCCATATGATGCCACGGAAAGTGCAGCGATATCTTGTTATTGCCTTTTAGCTCTTGTGCTTTACGCGAGCCAGTATTAGTAAAAAAAACAAACCCGTTATCATCTAAATGCTTTAACAGTACAATACGCTGTGAAGGTTGCCCAGTTTCATCAACTGTTGCAACAACCATAGCCGTTGGGTCTGGAATATTACTGCCAACAGCATGCTCAAGCCACTTTTCAAATTGTTTGAATGGATCATCTTGCAAGTTATCTTCGCTTAGCGCGTCTTGCAGGTATTCACGGCGGATATCTTCGAGTTTCATAAACAAATCCTTCTAAAGAGCTATCAGCTATCAGCTATCAGCTATCAGCTATCAGCTATCAGCTATCAGCTATCAGCTATCAGCTATCAGCTATCAGCTATCAGCTATCAGCTATCAGCTATCAGCTATCAGCTGTAAATTAATGCACCTACAGGAGAGGTCAAGTATAAACACCTAACATTATCAGTAAGTGTAGAAGTGCTTGCAAGGCGGTAGAACTATTTATGCCAAGGAGCATACGGTTTGTATGTGACTTTGGCTAAATAGTTTTACCAACGCAGCTAAAGCGGACTACACACCTCAGATATCTGCAAGTGTAAGAGTACTGACAAGGCGAAGTGCTTTTTTATGCCAAGGAGCATACAGTTAGTATGTGGCTTAGGCTAAAAAAGCACGACAACGTAGTCAAAGCGAACTACACGAAGCAGATGTTCACCTAAGTAGTCTAGCCTAAGACAAGGCATCCAACCCGACTTATCCCTATGAGCATACGGTTTGTATGTGATTAAGGTTAGAACTCTGTACCAAGCTATATCTGCAAGTGTAGAAGTGCTAGTAAGGCGGTAGAACTATTTATGCCAAGGAGCATACGGGTTTGTATGTGACTTAGGCTAAATAGTTTTACCAACGCAGCTAAAGCGAACTACACGAAGCAGAAGGTGATTACATTTGCTCCATAACTTCAATGCCAAGTAAATCCAATCCAGTTTTCAGCGTATCTGCCACTAAATTACATAGTACTAAACGGCTATCACGTACGTTTGGCTCTACACCCTCTTTTAGTACTGGGCAGGCTTCGTAGAATGTCATGTATAAGCTAGCTAATTCGTATAAGTAGCTACATAGTACATGTGGAGTGGCTTCATTGATCATTAAATCAAGGATTTCTTCAAGCTGAAGCAGTTTAAGCGCTAGCGCTTTTTCTTGCGGCTCTGTAATAGCTACATCAGCATTTAGCGTAGCGGCATCTACACCAGATTTACGGAAAATACTACGCACGCGAGTATAAGCATATTGTAAGTAAGGTGCTGTCGCGCCTTCAAAGCTTAACATGGTGTCCCAGTTGAATATGTAATCGCTAGTACGGTGCTTAGAAAGATCAGCAAATTTAACTGCGCCAATACCTACTTTACGCGCAATTTCGTTTCGCTCTTGCTCGGACAAATCAGATTCACGCTCTGCAAGTTTTGTTGCTGCGCGGCTGATTGACTCTTCCAGTAAATCAGCAAGTTTTACTGTACCACCTGTACGGGTTTTAAATGGTTTACCATCGGCGCCCATCATGGTGCCAAATGGGCAAAACTCGTAGCTTGTTTCATCACGTAAAAGGCCTGCTTTACGTGCAGTAAGCTCTACTTGGTTAAAATGAAGGCTCTGGCGCGCATCAACAAATATTAAAATACGCTCAGCGCCTAAGGTATTTGAGCGATAGTTACATGCGGCTAAATCGGTAGTTGCATATAAAAAGCCGCCGCCAGATTTTTGCACGATAAACGCCGATGGCTCGCCATCTTTATTGGCAAGTTCATCTAAAAACACTACCTGTGCGCCTTGCGACTCTACAGCTATGTTTTTATCTTTTAATAGGCTAATAATATCGTTAAGCTCACTGTTATAAGCACTTTCAGCCATAATATCATCTTGAGTAAGCGTTACGTTTAATCGTTTGTAAACTTCTTCAGAGTGCTTAACAGAGGTCGCTATAAATAACTTCCATAGTTTTTCACAATGCGCGTCGCCGCCTTGTAGTTTAACTACATAGTCACGGGCTTTATCGGCAAAGCCTTCTTCATCGTCAAAACGTTTTTTAGCATCGCGGTAAAAGGTTTCTAAATCAGCAAGCGCTACCGACTCTAAGTCTACGCCTTGGCTAATTTGATCTTCTAAATGCGCAATTAGCATACCAAACTGTGTGCCCCAATCGCCCATGTGGTTTTGACGAATCACTTTATCGCCTCTAAATTCAAGGGCACGTACAATAGCATCACCAATAATGGTTGAGCGTAAATGGCCAACGTGCATTTCTTTTGCAAGGTTAGGCGATGAGTAATCTACCACAACAGTTTGTGGGTTAGCGTGCTCGTTTACAGCCAGTTTTGCATCGCTGTTAGCGGCTTTTACACTGTGGGCTAAAAACTCAGGCTTTAAATGAATATTAATAAAACCTGGACCGGCAATCTCTTTTTTTTCAGCAATGTCGGTTACATCTAGGTTATCAATAATTTTTTGTGCAAGCTCGCGTGGGTTGCTTTTCATTTTTTTAGCGGCGCCCATTGCACCATTAATTTGATAGTCACCAAATTGTGGGCGTGTGCTTTGTGTAACCGCTGGGTTTGTATCTTCTGGTAGGCCTGCTGCAGTCATGGCTGCAATGGCTTTTTCTACTAAAATAGTACGAATGTTCATTATATTATTTACCTTTGTAAGCCCGCTGAGCAGGCTTTCAGTTAGCTTAAGTCTGTCGATTTTAGTTTTCGCGCGTGTGGCTAAAGGTTACATCAGGGTAACGCTCTACCGATAAATTAAGGTTTACACGGCTCGGGGCTATGTAAGTTAAATTATCACCACCATCCAGTGCTAAGTTGCTTTCGCACTTGCGTTTAAACTCTTCAAACTTTTTAACATCATCGCAGTGTACCCAACGCGCGGTATTTACGTTTACACCTTCATAAATAGCATCTACGTTGTACTCTGCTTTTAAACGCGCTACAACCACGTCAAACTGAAGCACACCGACTGCGCCCACAATCAAATCATTATTAATAAGCGGTCTAAATACCTGAACTGCGCCCTCTTCAGATAGCTGTACTAAGCCCTTTAATAACTGCTTTTGTTTGAGCGGATCTTTTAATCGAATACGACGAAATAATTCAGGGGCAAAGTTAGGAATACCACTAAATTTTAGCTTTTCGCCTTGCGTAAAGGTATCACCAATCTGAATAGTACCATGGTTGTGTAAACCGATAATATCGCCCGCGAATGCATCTGCTGCACGTTCACGATCGCCGGCCATAAAGGTTACCGCATCAGAAATACTAATTTGCTTACCAATGCGCACATGGTTCATTTTCATGCCTTGGCTGTATTTACCCGACACAATACGCATAAAGGCAATGCGGTCACGGTGTTTAGGGTCCATGTTAGCCTGAATTTTAAACACAAAACCGGTAAAGTTTTCTTCGGTTGCAACAACTTGGCGATCTTCTGTTTCGCGCGGTAATGGCGTAGGTGCCCACTGTGTTAAACCGTCTAGTACATGGTCCACACCAAAGTTACCAAGCGCAGTACCAAAGTATACAGGCGATAGTTCACCTGCTAAAAACAGCTCAAGATCAAACTCATTTGAAGCGCCAATCACCAGCTCCAACTCATCACGTAGTTGCTCTGCTAGTTCTTCACCAATTTCTGTGTCAAGCTCAGGGTTATCAAGGCCTTTTACAGTACGAACTTCTTGAATGGTGTGACCTTGGCCTGTTTTGTATAAAACAGCTTCGTCGTTATGAATGTGATAAACACCTTTAAATTCTTTACCACAACCAATAGGCCATGTAACTGGAGCACATGCAATATTTAACTCGGTTTCTACTTCATCAAGTAGCTCCATTGGATCGCGAATATCACGGTCACACTTATTCATAAAGGTAACAATAGGCGTGGTTCGTAGGCGCGTAACTTCCATTAATTTACGGGTACGGTCTTCTACACCTTTTGCAGCATCAATAACCATTAAGCACGAATCAACCGCGGTCAAAGTGCGGTATGTATCTTCTGAGAAGTCTTCGTGTCCAGGGGTATCAAGTAAATTAACCAGCGCATTGTTATATGGAAACTGCATGACAGAGGTAGTAACTGATATACCACGCTCCTTTTCCATTTCCATCCAGTCAGACTTTGCATGCTGATTAGAGCCACGGCCTTTTACAGTACCGGCTTTTTGAATCGCCTGTCCGAATAAAAGTACTTTTTCGGTGATGGTGGTTTTACCAGCATCCGGGTGCGATATAATTGCAAAAGTCCTTCGCTTGCTAATTTCGTTGATAATATTCTGGTCTGCCATTAATAAGTTCTTTTAGTTTGATGCCAAGTTACATGCATAACATTAAGTGTATGCAAGGCAACCCGTTAAGTTGATCGTTATTAACTGGGCTTTGAGCAATTTAGTGTGAATAAATTGACAACAATTAACGCCATATAGCTAATTTTTTAATAGTGGCAATTGTAACAGGAGTCGGTATAAAAGTGTGCTATCTAACTTAAAAATATCTTGGCTTTGTCTAATCACTATTTTAGGGGGCCATCTAACTGTAATTTAATCGGTAGATACATTAAATTTTAACAATGATTTTTTCACTTAAAGCACAATTTATAGGGTAATTTTTTAAAACTTAACATATAAACTTAAAGTGCCAAGAATATAAAAGTCTCCTTAGCAATAACTTATTAACGACCCATGTATTAAAACATTATATTTTTACTCTAAATTAACGCTAATCGACCTTAGTTTCTTGAGAATTAAACCTGTAACGCATATCATTGATAGATTGCACGGAGGATAAGTAGTTTGGTCATGAAAACCAGTAAGTTAAGCATTCGATTATTATGGTATATAACCCCTTTGGTGATATTACCTTTGCTATTTTTAGGTGGCTTTACCCTAACTAATGTAACCAATTCGACCCAAAAACAAGCCGATCTTATAATGAGTCGTTTTGTTGAGCAGCAACAACAAAAGGTTTTCAACTACATAGACTCGTTTCATTCAACTGCAAAACTATTATCAACCTCCCCTGTTTTAAACGATTTTTTATCGAACGACATTCATGCTGATGGCAGCTACACGCGCCGTTTAGGGGCGCTCATGGATGTTTTTGCCAGTTATAGCGAAGCCTACCCAGATATAATTAGTATCAATTTAGTGTCGGCCAGCGGTAAAAGTGACGCTTATTATTCAAATAATTTAACGACTGCACCACAGTCATACCCCTTTTTTAAGCAAGTATTGCAAAGCAATTTACGTCAGCAACAATTTATGGTGCAAAACAGCGATGGCACCACCAATTTATTTTTTGTACAACGCGTGCAAAGTGTTGATTACTATTTAAAGCGGCCACAACAGCTCGGCTTTATAGTATTACAGGTTGAGCCATCTATATTGAACACCAGTATTTTAGAAGCGCCTTATAACAACACTCTTAATTTATTGCTTACAAACGATGGGCAAATTTTATTTAGCTCAGACTACAGCTTACGCGGGCAATACATTACCGAGCACGAGTTAGAGCAAGTGCATAACTTAGCCGATATAGGTATTCTTTCAACGATTGAGCTTTCGAGTATAGATAAAATTGAGAGAATGATATTTGCCGTGCAAATGAGTGGCGGTTATTACTTTGTATCAACTATTCCAAAAGGTGTACTTTATCAGTCAGGCAAGGCTATTAGCTTAATTACAGGCTTAATTGTTATTATCTCAGTGATCACTTTGCCGATTCTTATCTTTGTGGTTGTACGCAATTTATTGCTCAACCCTATTGAGCTTTTAGGGGCTGCCAGCCACCGTGTAGGGGATGGTGATTTATCGGTAAACTTGCCAGCTCATACCAATGATGAAGTCGGAGTATTGTTTAACGATTTTAATCACATGATCAATCAAATCAGGCACTACCAAGAGCAGCTTGAAGAGTACAAACACCATCTAGAGGACAAAGTAGAAAGCCGTACTAAAGCGCTTGAGGCAATGAACAGTCAGCTTGAACTTGCTATAGCTCAAGCAGAGCAAGCCAACCAGCTCAAAAGTCGCTTTTTAGCGAATATGAGTCACGAAATTCGCACCCCACTTACAGCCATTATGGGCTTTACCGAACAGTTACTAATTAACGACAAAGTAGTTAATGATAAACAGCATTTAAATACCATTTTACGAAACTCTAAACACTTATTAGAGCTTATAAATAATATTCTCGACTTATCAAAAATAGAAGCAGAAAAGCTCGCTGTAGAGCAAGCCCCCCTCAATGTAGTGCAACTGGTTCACGATATAGAGTCGATTATTGAACCGCTAGCGCACGAAAAGCAACTTGAATTTAGCATCCATTATGCACTGCCCCTACCGCGCACTATATACAGTGACATGACCCGCTTAAAACAAATTTTAATAAACATAGCCAGCAACGCCGTTAAATTTACAGAGCAAGGTAATGTCTCTATTTGTGTGCATTACTTACAAGATAAGCAGCAGCTTGAATTTGTTGTAAAAGACACCGGCATTGGTATGTCGGAGCATCAAATAGAGCGCATATTTAAACCTTTTGAACAAGCTGATGCCACCACTACACGCCGCTTTGGTGGCACAGGGTTAGGCTTATGTATCTCTAAAAACTTAGCGCAATTATTAGGTGGCGACGTTACGTTAAAAAGCGAGATTGGCAAAGGTAGCCGCTTTGCTATTACTGTAGATTGCCATGTTGATGAGCCTAAACAAACACTGGAGCTTCTAACAGATCGAGCGCAACTTGTTCCTGAGAAAGATCCATTGTTATCATTCGCTAGTTCAAGCTTTGATGCCAACATATTAGTGGCCGAAGATAACCCAGATAACCAGCTACTTATAAAACTGCTTTTACAAACCTGGGGCCTAGAGCCTGATATGGCTAATAATGGTGCACAAGCAGTAGAAATGGCATTAGTTAACGACTACCAGCTTATTATTATGGATATGCAAATGCCCGTTATGGGTGGCCTTGAAGCTACTAAAATGCTACGCCATGCAGCCTACGACGGCCCGATCATCGCGCTTACCGCCAATGTAATGAACCATGATATAGACACCTATATTGAGGCGGGTTGCGATAAAGCACTGGCAAAGCCAATCGATAAAGATGCGCTTGAAAACGTCTTGGTTAGTTACTTAAACCTTGAAAAAGATAATCAGAATAAGTGGGACAGCTTACTAAAAAGTGAAAAATTTCAACAGATTAACGATAACTATGTAGCTAACCTGCCAAGTTATCTGCAAAAGGTGAATAGCTTAAAAGCCAGTAACGATGCAGAAGCACTTCGAAGCGTAGCTCATAGCTTAAAAGGTAGTGCGGGATGCTTTAATTTTGACGATATTTACCACAGTGCCGCTTTATTAGAAGAGAACTTACTAAGTAACGACCAAACACAACGCCCTACTTTGATTGTTAATTTGATCAATGCACTAGAGCAAACGATTGCGAAAAGCAAAACAACAGCTTAACGCTTACAAAAACCCTAAGTTAAGCGCCATACCCATTAGTATGGCGTCCTCGTAGCCATTTTTAGTCACATCATCGCTTGGGTAATAGTTTTTACGTACCGACATTTGCGTAAAGCCAGCATGTTCATAAAGCTTTATTGCGCGCACGTTAGATTCTCGTACTTCTAAAAACAGGTTTTCTGCATTTTGCTCCTCACCATAATTAATAAAGTGACAGAGCAACTGCTTAGCAATTCCTTTACCTTGCTCGCTAGGTGTAACGCAAATATCCATCAGGGTAAAATCAGGGCCTGCCTTTTCACCAATATAAAAGCCCACCAAATTGCTGCCATCAAACGCCGCTTGATTAAAATAACGACCGCCCATGCAAGAGCGCATTGTTTTTAAAGACCAAGGGTGAGAGTGGCATGCAGTTTCAATTGCCATTAATTGCGTAATTACGCTGTCATCTACGTGTTTAAAGTGTATCAAGGTGTGTGCTCATTAAAGCCCATAAAGCGCGCTTATCAGAAGCACTGAGCTGTGAGGTTGGTAGTGTAAGCTTATCGTCGGTTAACTGTAAGTCAGCCCCATTTAAAACATGATTAATTGCTATAGGCGCTGCACTTAACTTTATATCCGCGATTAACTGCTCATTTAAAATTAAAGGCTCAGCGTTTGAACTTGGCGAAGTGGGTGTACTTTCAGAACGATAATGCTGATTGAGTTCGAGGTTTTCTATACCAAAAATAGCTGCGTAACGTGGATGCATGACAACTCAGTAAAATTAAAACTTGAACAATATAGGGAGTAATAAAAACGATGTAAAGAAGAAATGGCAGGGGCGGAGAGATTCGAACTCCCAACCGTCGGTTTTGGAGACCGCTGTTCTACCAATTGGAACTACGCCCCTGCAATGACGACGAATTATAGAGACCTTTTAGAAAAGGTAAAGTAAAATATTAACTTTTTAGTTCAACTGCTTTTTAATTAAACAAAACGCTGAATTAGCAAGCTAAAATTGCATTATGAAAGTCTCTTTACTCCCTCAAGCTCAGCTTAAATCTTGTGCTGTATATTATTTTTTAGGTATTAAGCCTGAGTGTAATATACAAATTTAAATTTTTAGCTATCTATTTTTTCAGCGAACACCTCGTAGCTCGTAAACATATAAACAAATCAATAACATTAGCAGCATTTATGATACAGTTTAGCGTATAGGGGATCCGCGCCTTACCACCTAATTGCATATTTCATCATGTATCTTACTTAGGCGGGTCATTCACAATGCAAATATGGAGGAGCTTTACTATCAGCAATTGCTGATCGTTCACGCCAATGTTTTATGAAGTTTAAATCAAAAAAATACAGTATCGATTCAACAGATTACCAAGTAGGACAAGATAACGTTAGTAAATGGGGAATGGATATTCACACAAATGTGTTTTCTGTTTCTATTGGGTTATCTCTACTTTTTATAATTACCTTACTTGCCCTTTCGCCGAACGAAGCAAAAGAGGCTATTAATTCAATAAAGAACGCCGCGCTAGCTAATTTTGACTACGTATTTATGTGGGGCGCTAATATATTACTTTTATTCGCTATTGGTATTGCCGCTTCACCACTGGGTAAAATACGCCTTGGCGGCGACTCAGCAACAACAGATTACTCCACCTTATCGTGGGTATCTATGCTATTTGCTGCGGGTATGGGAATAGGCCTTATTTTTTGGGGGGTTGCTGAGCCCACCGCCTTTTTTACTGACTGGTTTGGCACACCTCTTAATGCAGAGCCCTTTAGCGAGCAGGGCCGCGAAATCGCTTTAGGTGCGACCGTATTTCATTGGGGACTGCACGCATGGGCAATCTACGGGATGACTGCTTTATGCTTGGCTTATTTTGTTTATAACAAAGGGTTGCCGCTATCAATGCGCTCTGTATTTTATCCACTTTTAGGAGACAAAGTATGGGGCAAATTAGGAGATTTTATCGATGTCATGGCTGTATTAGTAACCCTTTTTGGGCTTGCGACCTCGTTAGGCTTAGGTGGCGCACAAGCTGCAAGTGGTATTAGCCACGTACTCGGTTTCGAGAGCTCACTGCTATTACAACAGGGTATTATTTTATTAATTATGAGTTTGGCTATTCTTTCTATTGTGCGCGGTATGGATGGTGGTGTTAAGCTACTCAGTAACATTAATATGGGTATAGCTTTGGTATTTTTGAGCCTAGTATTTCTTTTAAACTTTACCACCGTACTTGACTCTGCCTACACAGCAATAGTGGGTTATGTTAAAAATATCCTTCCTCTAAGCTTCAGTACAGGGCGAGAAGATACGCAGTGGCTACACGGCTGGACAGTATTTTATTGGGCTTGGTGGGTTGCCTATGCCCCTTGTTTTGGCATGTTTGTTGCGCGTATTTCAAAAGGGCGTACCATACGCGAATTTTTAATATATGTCTTGCTCATTCCTACCCTTGTAACTACCGCGTGGATGTCGGTGTTTGGCGGGGTGGCTATTGATCAAGTTATAAATGAAATAGGAATGCTTGGTGCAAATCAAGGGATAACAGATGTAACGCTTAGCTTGTTTTATATGCTCGATGCCTATGCAATGGGTACTGTGCTTTCGCTTTTAGCTGTGGCATTAATTATTATATTTTTTGTTACCACTCTCGACTCTGGCTCTATTGTAATAGACAGCCTCACCTCTGGCGGAAAACTAGAAGTGCCAATAAAGCAAAAACTAGTATGGGCTGTTATTGCCAGTATTATTGCTATGTTAATGCTGTGGATCGGGGGTACAGATTCAATTCAAGCATTGCAATACATTACGATAATTGCCGCCCTACCCTTTACTATTGTTTTAATTTTAGGCTGTATTAGCCTAATTAAAGGGCTACTTACAGAGACCGAGCAGCCTACACCAATTCCTGCAAAATAAACTCACTGAGCCCACTTCACTTAATTAGTTTAGTGGGCTAGCGCTAACGTTTTTTAGGCATAAAAAAAGTCCGTGTAAGCGGACTTTTTATTACTTAGATAACAAAACTCTGTTAGCTACCTAAAAGGTATTGACCATTAGTAAGAACAGGTGTTATTCCCACTCAATAGTGGCCGGTGGTTTACCAGAAATATCGTAAACAACACGCGAGATACCGTCAATTTCGTTAATAATACGGTTAGAAACCACACCTAAAAACTCATACGGTAAGTGTGACCAGCGCGCCGTCATAAAGTCGATAGTTTCAACACAACGCAGTGATACAACCCAATCATACTTACGTGCATCGCCCATAACCCCTACCGACTTAACAGGTAAGAATACAGTAAACGCTTGGCTTACTTTATGATAAAGCTCAGCTTTGTGTAGCTCCTCAATAAAGATAGCATCAGCACGGCGTAGTAAATCACAGTACTCTTTTTTAATTTCACCCAGTACACGTACGCCTAAACCAGGCCCTGGGAATGGGTGGCGGTAGAGCATGTCGTACGGTAAACCAAGCTCTAAGCCAATTTTACGTACTTCATCTTTAAATAATTCACGTAATGGCTCAACTAAACCCATTTTCATGTCATCCGGTAATCCGCCCACGTTGTGGTGAGATTTAATTACATGTGCTTTACCTGTCGCTGAAGCGGCTGATTCTATTACGTCTGGGTAAATAGTACCTTGGCCTAACCACTTCGCATTTTTAAGCTTTTTAGCTTGCTCATCAAATACTTTAATAAACGTATGGCCAATGGCTTTACGCTTTTCTTCCGGATCTGATTTGCCTGCAAGATCAGCTAAGAATTGATCCTCAGCGTCTACTTTCACAATGTTTAAGCCAAATTTATTGCCAAACATGTCCATAACTTGCTGGCCTTCGTTCAAACGAAGTAAGCCATTATCAACAAATACACAGGTTAGCTTATCACCAATGGCACGGTGAATCAGCATTGCTACAACAGATGAGTCAACACCACCCGATAAACCTAAAATAACTTCTTCATTGCCAACCGTTTCTTTGATACGCTCAATGGCATCATCAATAATCTTGGCAGGTGTCCATAGCTTTTCACAGCCACATATATCAATAGCAAAACGCTCTAATAAACGTTGTCCTTGATGAGTGTGCGTTACTTCTGGGTGAAACTGTACGCCATAAAAACGCTTTTCTTCATTAGACATCGCAGCGTGCGGGCATGTTGGAGTTTTTGCTGTGGTGTTAAAGCTTGCTGGCACTTCCATTACTTTGTCGCCGTGGCTCATCCACACGTCTAAAACACCGTTGCCACCATCGGTAATATGATCTTCAATAGCATCGAATAATGCACAGCTGCCCACTTTTTCTACTTGTGCATAGCCAAACTCTTTTTTATCTGAGCTGTGTACGCTACCACCAAGTTGAGCCGCCATGGTTTGCATGCCGTAACAAATACCTAGTACTGGCACGCCAGCGTTGAACACGTATTCAGGTGCACGCGGGCTGTTCTCTAATGTGGTTGACTCTGGACCACCAGATAAAATAATACCTTGCGGATTAAATTCGCGAATTTGCTCTTCGGTTACATCCCATGCCCACAGCTCACAGTAAACGCCAATTTCGCGAATGCGACGCGCGATTAATTGAGTGTATTGCGAACCAAAGTCTAAAATTAGAATTCGTGAATCGTGAATATCTTTGCTCATGAAGGATCTCGTAAAGTAGATGCTAGACTCCACTAATTTGCTTAGTGGCTATTAAAGAGGGCTGGTAAATCCAGCCCCGTAATTTAAACGTGTTGTTTAACCTAAGCGGTAGTTAGGCGCTTCTTTGGTAATTTGCACATCGTGAACGTGCGACTCACCCATACCTGCAGATGTAACGCGTACAAACTGAGGTTTTGTATTAAGCTCTTCTATCGTTGCACAACCCGTTAAACCCATTGCGCTTCGAAGGCCACCCACTTGCTGATGAATAATCGTTGCAATTGGGCCTTTATAAGCAACGCGACCTTCAATACCTTCAGGTACTAATTTGTCAGCTTGGTTAGATTTTTGGAAGTAACGGTCTGATGAACCTTCTTTTTGATCCATCGCACCTAAACTACCCATACCACGGTAAGATTTGTAGTAACGGCCTTGATAAAGTTCAACTTCACCTGGTGCTTCTTCAGTACCTGCAAGCATTGAACCCACCATTACACACGATGCACCAGCAACTAATGCTTTAACAATGTCACCAGAAAAACGAATACCGCCATCGGCAATAACTGGAATATCACGACCTTGTAAACCATCTACCGCGTCAGAAATAGCGGTAATTTGAGGCACACCACAACCTGTAACGATACGCGTAGTACAAATTGAGCCTGGGCCAATACCTACTTTAACCGCATCAACACCAGCATCTGCAAGTGCAATTGCGCCTTCAGCTGTGGCAACGTTACCAGCAATAATTTGTAAATCAGGGTAAGTTTCACGAGTTTGTGAAACACGGTCGATTACACCTTGTGAGTGACCGTGTGACGTATCGATGAGTAAAACATCCACACCCGCCTCGACTAATGCAGCAATTCGCTCATCAGTACCTGCGCCTACACCTACAGCAGCACCTACACGTAAACGTCCTAGCTCGTCTTTACATGCGTTAGGTTTATCCTGCGCTTTTTGATAATCTTTTACTGTGATCATGCCTTTGAGTTTAAACGCATCATCTACCACTAGGATTTTTTCAATGCGGTGTTCGTGCATTAAACCTAAAATTTCTTCGCGCGACGCACCCTCTTTAACCGTTACCAGTTTGTCTTTTTTAGTCATTACACTAGAAACAGGCTGTTCAAGCTTAGTTTCAAAGCGCATATCACGACCAGTTACAATACCTAGTAGGTTATTTTCGTCGTCAGTAACCGGGAAACCCGAGAACCCCTTTTCTTGCGAAAGAAGCGTCGCATCTGCAATAGTTAAATCAGCAGAAACAGTAACAGGAAATGATACTATACCGGCTTCATAAGTTTTAACTTTACGTACGTTTCTTGCTTGTTCTTCAATGGTCATGTTTTTGTGGATAAAACCAAGACCACCTTCCTGTGCGAGGGCAATAGCTAAACGAGCTTCTGTTACAGTATCCATAGATGCTGAAATAAGCGGCAAGTTAAGTTTGATACCACGCGTTAAGCGAGTTGAAATATTTGCCGTGTGTGGCAAAACAGTAGAATGACCAGGTACTAAAAGTACGTCATCAAAGGTAAGAGCTTCTTTAGCGATTCTAAGCATTTTGGCAACTTCTCACATGTGGATCTAAGATAAGGAATTGCGGCCAAATTTTAACAGCGTTACGGGCATTCGTAAATAATATTTCGCAAATATTTATGATAAACTTACCTTATCACTTGCCTTATAAATAATTTTTGGTTGTTTTTATGTTTTCGAAGCCTTCGCAAACGGTTTATACCGTATCGCGCCTTAATAGAGAGATCCGTACAGTTCTTGAGCAGGGCTTTGCATCATTAGTTTTAACAGGTGAAATTTCTAACTTTATTACCCCTGCTTCTGGGCATTGGTACTTTTCGTTAAAAGATGACAAAGCACAAATAAAAGCGGCCATGTGGCGTGGCAATAACCGCTCTCAAAGTTACCGCCCTGAAAACGGCGCACAAGTAACAGTAAGGGCACGTGTATCACTTTACGAACCACGTGGTGATTACCAACTTATTGTTGAACATATGGAGCCTGCCGGTGAAGGGCAACTTAAACAAGAGTTTGATGCATTAAAAATGCGCTTAGCCGCAGAGGGGCTGTTTAGTTCGGCCTATAAAAAACCACTGCCGCAAAATATAAACCGTGTAGGCGTAATAACCTCAGCAACGGGCGCTGCTATAAAAGATATATTAACCGTACTAAAACGACGCGCACCGCAATTAGAAGTCATTATTTATCCAGCCATGGTGCAAGGCAAAGAAGCCCATGTGCACTTAATTAACCAAATACAATTAGCTAATGCACGCAATGAGGTCGACGTACTTATTTTAGGGCGAGGTGGTGGCTCGTTGGAGGATCTGTGGTGCTTTAACCATGAGCAACTTGCCCGCACAATTTACCAAAGTATGTTACCCATCGTAAGCGCGGTAGGTCATGAAATAGATACCACCATTAGCGATTACGTAGCCGATGTTCGCGCAGCGACTCCCTCAGCAGCTGCTGAGCTTGTAAGCCCTAATACACAAGAGCTACATAACCAAGTGGTTGCACTGGTTAATCGTTTAAATAACGCTTTTAAACACGATATTGCCGATAAGCGCGCACTGGCTACACAACTTCAGCACCGCCTTAACTTGTGCCACCCGCGCAATCAGCTCAACCAAAAAGCACAGCGCTTAGATGAATTAACAATTGCTCTTCAACAGGGTATGCGCAACCGTCTTTATCTACAAGAGCGTGCGCTTAACAATTTAATACCACGCTTAATGCGCCAATCACCCGATAAAAAGCTCACACAAGCTAGCCATCAACTCAAGCAGCTGCAAACTCGACTTGAGCAAGCAATTCAACATAAACTACAAAATGCGCAAAATAGCCTAGCACTGCAAGCAAGCAGGCTCGATTCAGTGAGTCCGCTTAATGTTTTAGCGCGGGGTTACAGCATAACCAAAACACCACAAGGAAAAGTGGTTAAATCGGTAGAGCAAATAAAAACAGGCGATGTATTAATAACCGAGCTAAGTGATGGCGCTGTAAAGTCAACCGCATTGTAAAGGTTTAACTAAAGCTCTGTTGTCATTAATATGGTTAACTCACTGTCATTCGAGGTGGAGGCCGTTCTTTTGAACTGTCGCCAAAACGATTGCTGCATTAATTTATCATTTAGCTCTCGCCAATGAGTATGATCAAACCCCTCGTCATCTGTAGGTGCAGCGAGTTCAAATTTACACACTGTGCTTTTACACTCTGCGCTAACAATATTAGGCATAGCGGTTAGATCTGCAGTAAGTAAAAAGTCTTGCAGTGCTATTTCAGTTTGATAAGCCCATTCTTCATTGCGTACTTGCTCATCAAATTGCGTTTGTAGAACAGCTTGGGCATCAGACGGATTCCGCTGCTTTGCCGCGCTTTTAATTTGTGCTTTTTGCGCTACTAGTTGCTGTTTGAGCTGCGACACTTGCTCTTCTAAAGGAAGCTCATCTAGCGGTTGTGGTTCTGGTTTAGGGGGATTATCTTTTTGCTCTATACGAGCGCTTTGCTCAGGAGCTGTTGGTATAACACGCTTTGCAGTTGCTTCACTGCTTTTAGGCAGCTGAGCAAAAGTTGTCTGCTTTTTATCAGCATCTTGTAACTTTGCAGAGGTTGCGCCACTTGGAGCTAAGTTAAAGTAGCTCCACGTTAAACCAACACCCGCAATAAACCCTATGACTAATGTTAATAAGCTGTTTTTATTCATTTTAATTCCTTTTATAATTACTTTTACTTATGCCTTCGTTACAGCATGGCGCTGGTATGGGATTCGTTTTCAGGTTCTGGCGTGGCCAAAAAGTTTTGATTCATACTTTGTGCCGGACAAGGACAATCCGGTCTACCAATAATTTTAGCCGGTACGCCCACAGCGGTAGTATGCGGCGGCACTGCGGTTAAAACAACGGATCCTGCGCCAATACGTGCTCCCTCGCCCACTTCAATATTACCCAGCACTTTAGCACCGGCACCAATAAGCACACCCGCTCTAATTTTAGGATGACGGTCTCCTTGCTCGTTACCAGTACCACCAAGCGTAACAGATTGCAGTATTGATACGTTATCTTCGATTACCGCCGTTTCACCAATTACGATCCCCGTTGCGTGGTCAAACATAATACCTTGCCCTACTTTACACGCGGGGTGAATATCAACGCCAAATACCTCAGATGTACGACTTTGAATAAAGCGTGCAAGCTCTTTACGGTTTTGTTGCCACAAGCAGTTAGCCAAACGATGCGCTTGAATAGCATGAAAGCCTTTTAAATTTAAAATAACGGTAAGATAAGTTTCGGCCGCGGGATCCCTGTCTTTAACAGCTTTAATATCGTGGGCTACATGAGTAAGCATACGATCGCACCTTACAAATGCTTGATCAAACAGCTCACGAATTGTAAATGCCGATACCACAGCATCTGCCAGTTTATTAGCAACAATAAAGCTTAACGCCGAACCTAAACACTCATGATTCAAGATGCACGAGTATACGTGACTTGCTAAAAGAGGTTCGCGAGTTACAACTTCATTAGCTTCACTACGAAGCTGTTGCCAAATTTCATGACGCATAATACTGCCTTACATTAATATAAAAAGAGCCTTTGCTAAGTTTAACGGATTTAACAGCTTAAGTGTTAATCCCTTAACTATTTGTTCTGGTTATTAGTTATAACATGTTTCAAAAGGCTTTATATATGTTTATAAAACAGTCAATTATTAGAGGAGTTTGTTTAAAGTTATACAAAATTTAAATCACTCACGCACAGCTGGTTTTTACCTTGATTTTTGGCTTTATAGAGCAAATCGTCAGCTTCCTTTAGCAACTCCTCGCTAGTGAAGCTATCACATGGAACTACTGTGGTCGCGCCCATACTTACAGTAAGTTTTTTATTAGGTAAGGAATGTTTATTTTCAATATTTAATGCTAAAAACGCTTTTTGTAGTGAGTATAAAATATTACAAGCTTGGTCTGAATTTGTATTACCGTACACTAATACAAACTCTTCACCACCAAAACGCGCACATAAATCACTCGGTCGTTTAGCAAAATCTTTCAGTAAGTTGGCAACCTTTTTTAAACAAGTATCACCTTGCTGATGCCCATAAGTGTCGTTAAGTAATTTGAAGTCATCAAGGTCTATAATCACAAGCGAAAGCGGCATATTTAAACGTTTACAGCGGTTCCATTCTTTTATTAAAAACTCATCAAAATAACCTCTATTTGCAATATTAGTTAAGCCATCTATTCCTAACTGTTTTTGTACTAATTCCTCTGCAAGCTTTCTCTCTGTAATGTTTTGATGGCTAATAGCGTAATACCCATTTTCTATATGGTTAAACGATACTACGCGCATCATAAACCAGCGCTTTTCATCTTCACTATGGCACGGGTATTCTAAATAAAAATCGTCACGGGTACCGGAAATTACTGAGGTAATACCGTTTAATGCCTTTAAGCCAAATTCATCGCCTTTTTTTGCTGCTTTTTCGCATTCGGTTAAGTAATTTTGCTGCTCCCATACCTCGCAACAGGCGCAATCATTTTGCTCACCAAAGTTTTGCCAACTCCTATTTATGTAAACTATGTCACCCACAGAGTTAATAACCACTACTTGGTCGGGCATGGTATCGAGTACCAACTTAAAAAACGCTTTATCGTTAATCACGAGCTTTCCATTTTAGCTTTGTTGTTAACTAGTATAATCAATAACAATTTTTTAACACAATATTGTTACTTTGCATCACGCTAATTGCTTAATTTATTAATGTGAAGTAATACACCGTATGACAGTTAAGTGATCTATAAAAATTCATAAAATTTACTTTTACATTAATAATCAAGTACTAATGAAGCATGACACAACTACTGTCATATGCCAAACTAGCTACTGACATACTACTGACGGCGTAAAAATAAAAACAAACGCTAAATTAGCATCATCAACTCAACAAGGATAACGATGATGAAAAACGATATATTAAATACAAAACGACTTGGTTATAAATTTTACTTTCAGGATGGCGACAACCAAATTGCCTGTTTTGGTAGTTACTTTACTGGTAAAGAAGAAGTGTACATAAATGATGATTTATTCAGTAAAAAGCGCACTATTAATTGTGCAAGCACACACTCTTTTGATTTTGAGGGTTCAAAGTACCAAGTAAAATTTGACATGCTTAATATACTTACAGGGCGTCTGGAGTGTACTCTTTATAAAAATAGCAGTCTGATAGCCAAACAAGTTCAAAGTAGTCTTTCGGACGACCCTAAAAAGGCAGCATTTTTTCTTGCCGGCTGTATATTAGGTGGGGCGGTGTTTGGCTATACAACGGCAACAATTGTTGAACTATTTGTAGGGAAGTTTTAACGTGCAATTAAATCCTACAACAGTTAAATCGCTTAGAAGTAAGTTAGATTGGACGCAGCAACAGCTCGCAGATGCCTGCGATGTAAGTTTGCGGACCATTCAACGGGTAGAAAAAGAAGGCGCCGCTTCTAAAGAAACCACTATGGCGCTTTGCGCGGTACTTGAAGTACGCCAAGGCGAGCTGATTAAACTTGATGAGCCTATAAACGATGATATTAAAAGTACGCCAACTAAAAGCTTTTTAGCGGGCGTTGTTATTAGCTCCTTAATAAGCTTTGCTCTTGGGGCTGGCTCAGTGCTTTTAGCGACTAACTAATACCTTACGCTAATTAAATAAAAATGCCCCAGCGCTATAAGCACTGGGGCATTTTTTATATATTGAATAAAGCGCTTAAATTACTGAAACACTTTTTCAACGGCCATGACTTCAATATTTTTAGCTGGGATTGCTAATTTGTAATCGGCAATCACTTTATCCTCAGCAACAAGTTCTGCTGGTTTTTGTGTGTTGTAAACCATTGGCGAGGTTTGCTCTGACACTAAACGCTTTTTCATGTCTTCGCCGTCACCGGTAATAAACACATACTGCACGTTATCTGTTTGCAGGTTATCTTTAATCACGCGATTAACATCAGCAAGCGTTAGCTTTTCAAGTTTACTTGTCACGTATTTTACAAACGAATCCGTGTTATAAAATTCGCTATCAAGTGCATAGCCTAACTGGCGGTTTTGACTTGCGACAAGCTGAGGTACGTAGTTAATTAAAAAGTTACGTGTTGCTTCAAAGTCTTTTTCGGTTAAGCCATTTTTAATAAGCTTATCCAGCTCATACAATGCGGTACGTGTTGCAAAGTGTGCATCATTATTAGAGCGCAGTGGTCGTAACCAAATTTGGAATATTTGCTCAGAGCGCCCTAAGTTTGCATCAGGCTTAGTTTGAAACATGCCACGTGGGAAATATTCAATGTAGGCGTAATCACCGTAGTTCATACCGCGTGTTTGACGAATTCGCTCATACAGGTATGAATTAGAGCTACGGTGCTCACCAAAGTACGAACGCACCAGCCAAAGGGCTGTCCAATCTTCACTACTACGAATAGTATCAATTGGGAAACCAAACGATACCGCAGTTGATTGCGCCGACTTTTCTACAATTGTTGCATGGTGGCCTTTAAGCTCTGGCGCATCAGGAATAGTTAAACGACTTTGCTCGCCTTTGGGTAAGGTTGCTAAATCGCTCATCATTTCGGCTTTAAGCGCGTTAGGCACAGCGCCAATTAAACCCAGTGTTAGTTTAGATTGGGTAAGCTCTGTGTTGTAAAATGCTTTTACATCATCAAGCGTTAGTGCTTCTAAATCAGAAATATCACCATAGTTATAGCTTTCGTATGGGTGGCCTTTGTAAAGTGCGCTGTATAGCACTTCTTTACCTAGCTCTTCATCGTTAGAGGCTTTTAAGCCCGACTTAATACCGTCGATCATTTCTTTTTTAAGGCGTTTAAAGTCATCGTCTCTAAAGCCTGGGTTAAGTAACTGATCGCTTACAAGCGCATACCATGCAGCTGCGTTATCTTTATGAATACGCCCTTGGAATGACAGCATTTCTTTATCTATTTGATAACCAAAGCTGCCAGCAAGCGGATAAAGCGCTTTTTGTATATCTTTGTAACTCGTACTTTGCGAGCCACCTTGAGAAAGCATAGCGGCGGTAAGCGCAGCAACCCCTTTTTTACCTTGCGGGTCTGCAGCAGCCCCGGTATTGAATAAAAAGTTTACGTCAATCAGTGGCGAGCTATTGGTTTTATCAAGCACTTTAAATACGGGCGCTTCAGGCGCTTTATCAAGCTTTGCAACTAACGCGTTTAAGCTTGCTTCTTGTTCAAACCCTGGCGCTTTATCAAGTGCCGACATAGTTACGGTTGTACGCGCATTATCTACAAAATATTTATTAGCCACAGCTTTAATGTCTTGTGCTGTAATGTTGTCGGCCGATTTATAAAGCTGGTTAATTACCTCAGGATCGCGCTCAAAATGCATGTAACTTGCAAGCGTTGAAGCAATGGCTTGCGATGAGTCTAAACCGTTAATAAAGCTGTATTTAAGATTAGACTTTAAATCACTTAATTTTTGCTCATCAACAAGTTCGGTTCGTGCTTTCGCGTAAGTGCGGTTGATAGCATCACGTGCTTTTGCTAAATCATCTTCGTTTTCTACTTTTACAAATACATGCAATAAACCAGGATCTTTTGTCTCTGGATTGTAGGTAAACATTTGGCTAGCAATTTGTTTATCAACAACCAATTCTTGGTATAAGTCTGAGTTGTTTGAAAAATAAAGCTGCGAGATCAAATCAAGCGCGGCTCTATCTTTTTTCGCAGGCTCCCAGGCCGCACCTTTGTAAGATACAAGCAACCAATGGCCAGGCAAACCTTCGTTTTTCTCATGTACATATTTAGGCGCTTGTTGTGCAGGCTCGGCTTTTATATCGGCAACGTAATCACCTTTTTTCCAGCCACCCCAATGTTTTTTCACCATCGCCATCGTGGCTTTAGGGTCTACATCGCCGACAATTACGAGTGATACATATTCAGGCTTATAAAACTTATCAAAAAATTCTTTACCGTACGCCATTTGATCAGGCATGGCTTCAATATCTTCAAAAAAGCCCATTGTGGTATGTTTATAAGTGTGCGTGTCAAACGCCTCTTCGCGAACTGCGCTCAATAACTTACGAATTGGGCTGGCGTTATTTTTTAAATACTCCCCTTTAACCGTAAGCGCTTCGGTTCTAAATTGCTCTTCGGTGTAGGTTAAGTTTTGAAAAATATCGGCCTCAATTTCCAGCACTTTATCAAGGTGCTGCTTTGAGAAGTTTAAGTGGTAGTTTGTGTAATCGTTAGTAGTGTAAGCACGGTTATCTACCCCTGCATTTTTAAATATGGCAGTGTATTCGTTTTGCGGAAACTTTTCAGAGCCTTTAAACATCATGTGTTCAAAAAAGTGCGCAAAGCCGGTTTTACCCGCTTCAACCTCATTACGTGAGCCTACCGATACAGGAATTTGCAGCGAAACAACATCGGGGTAATCGGTTTTAACCACCATTACACGTAAGCCGTTATCTAGCTCTTCGATTAGGTACTCTTGCGAAAATACACGTTCGTCTGCGGCTGTTGTTTGCTGTTGTTGTGCCGCTTGGGTGTTTTCGCTTTGCTGTGCCACACAGCCTGTTAGTGCCAGCGATACCGCCAAGCTTGTTGCTAATAGTTTAAATTTCATTGTTGTCCCTTTTTAAATTGAACAAATTTATTATTAAATTTAATGCTAATTCATCGTTGATTATGCCTTAAAGCGAGTGATTGTAAGAGCTTTACGGCATTTTTAATGTAAACAACTGTGTCAATTACCTAATTTATGAACATTTAAGTATGAAAAAAGCTCATGCTGATTGAAAAACTTTCAACGAATAAATCTATCTAGACGTCTAAATGGCTGCTATATTAAATTTCATACAACTAATTAAGCTGGAATGAGGATTATGGCTTTATCACTTCAAGAAAAAATAGAGGACACCAATCAAGGTGTTTACCTCATTGGTACTACGCCGCCTAAAATTGGCACTGATAAAGCGCAATTAAATACCATCGCAAAAAAACTATTAGGTCGTTTACATGAAATTGAATACGACGGCGTTGTTATTTACGACATCCAAGATGAAAGTAGTCGTACAGATAAAGCACGCCCATTCCCATTTAAACAAACTGTAGATCCTCGTGAGTACAGCCACTTATTACGTAACTTATCTGCGCCTGATGTCATTACTTACAAAAGTGTGGCACAGCGTGGTGTTGAAGAGTTTAAAGGTTGGTTAGATGAAACTAAAAACGACTACAATTTAAAAAATGTGGTTTTAGTGGGTAGCCCCTCATCGGAAGGTGATATAAAACTAAGCTTGCCTGATGCCTATAAAACGCTAGGGAAGCAATCTGATGACTTCTTTTTAGGGGGCGTTACCATAGCAGAGCGCCACGCAAGTAAGCGTAATGAGCATGAACGCCTGATAGAAAAAACCGGCCAAGGGTGTCAGTTTTTTATATCGCAAGCGGTTTACGACGCACAAGCAACCATTGAGCTTATTACTAGCTATGCACGCACCTGTAAGGCACAGAGTATTACACCAAAACGAATTATTTTAACGTTTACACCATGTGGTGGCGATAAAACCTTAGAGTTTATGCAATGGCTGGGTATCTCAGTGCCAGAGGCCACCAAATGGCGCATGCTTGATGCAGAAAACACATTAAGTGAGTCTGTGCGTATTTGTAGAGAAAATCTCGATTTAATACTTAAAAGCTGTGCGCATCTTGATGTGCCACTGGGCTTAAATATTGAGAGCTTAACAAACCGTAAAGAAGAAATTGACGCATCAATAAACCTATACCGTTTATTAAAAGCGATTATGGAATTAAACCTAGCTGAAAAACAAATCGCTTAATGTTTTATTAGGCTAATTTGGCTTACTGGCAAGCCCTACTGCTTGCCTTTTTCGCTTGAGCTTAGGTGAGATGCGTTCACTTTCACACTTTTTTAGTCAATTTATAGGCTTGCTTATTTTTATACATTTCTTTATCGGCCAAGTTTAATAACGACTCAAAGGGCTGCTTTTCCTGGCTAGTATAACTTTCGCCTACGCTCAAAGTGAGCGCGCATATACCATTTTGTAACAATATTTTAGAATATTCAGTACTTATTTTATCAATAATAGGATCCAGTTGACTTAGCTCACTCAGCTGCATAACCACTACAAACTCATCTCCCCCTAAACGACCGACTATATCAGCTTCTCTTAAATGAGTTGTTAGTGTATTTGCTAAGAGGATTAATGCTTTATCGCCGACTTCATGTCCGCAGGTGTCGTTTAATTTTTTAAAGTCATTTATATCAATAAATAAGCAACATACATTAAAACTTAATCGCTGCGCTAAATTTAGCTTTTGCTGAGCAAGCATGCAAAGTGCACGACGATTATAAATATGGGTGAGGGGGTCGAGCATGGCTATTTCGCGCATTTGCTCAAAACTATAAATAAGGGCTAAGTCGTCTTCAATTAAATCCCTAAGCTGCTCTATCAGCTCAAAGTATTCGTCGGTATAACTGGTTTTTTTTGAGTCTTTCAAGCACAAGGTGCCAAATACTTCGCCTTCTGGCCAATGTATTGGCAGCCCAAGGTAGGATTCAACACCGTCTTCAACCACCTCAGGCATGGTACTCCACTGCGCATCATTACTGGCATTATTTACATATAAGGTGTTGTTGTTTTCGGCTACATATTTACAAAATAAGGGGGTTTCTGGGGGGAGTATTGAATTAGTTTCAAAATGTGAGCCGCCTTCATTAGCTCTAATAACAACGCGATAACCTTTGCTAGTAGCCTGTACTATATAGCCGCAAGGGGCAGAAAAAAGCCCGGTAATAAGATCAATGGTTTTTTGCCACTTATGCAGGGAAATTTGTCCATCCACACCGGAAAATGCCCATTGATCTGTATCGAACATAACTACACCTCAGCTATTTAGTAGCCTTAGTATAGTCAAAAAAATACGCTAAAGACTACTTTCTGCGACGTTTACTGGATGCTCTTTGCCCAGTAATACGCTTTTTATCACGATCTTTGCGTGCTTTATTGGTGTTTTTACGATTATCTTTAGGTGGCTTATTTAAATCAGGCTCATAACCTTGTAGCCATTGCGGTGTTAGGCGCGTATCTAGTAATACTTCTATTTCCTCGAGTAGCCATTGCTCATCAATGCTTACCAGTGACATAGCCAGGCCTTGCTCGCCAGCGCGACCAGTTCGACCTATACGGTGTACGTAGTCTTCGGCTATATAGGGTAGCTCAAAGTTTATTACGTATTTAAGCGTCGGAATATCTAAACCACGGGCAGCCACATCGGTGGCAACTAATACCCGCGTTGTGCCTTCTTTAAAGTTTTGTAATGCACGGTCGCGTGCACCTTGCGATTTATCGCCATGGATAGACTCAGTTTTTAAACCGTCTTTGCACATTTCTTTGGCCAGTTTATCGGCCATTTGTTTTGTGCGGGTAAATATAAGTACTTGGCGCCAATTTTTCATGCCAATCATGTGTGATACAAGCTCGCGCTTTCGCTCTTCATCAACGGCGTAAATAACTTGCTCTACTTCAATAGCAGCGGAGTTACGTTTATCAACTTCAACCAGCTCGGGGTTTTTAAGTAGTTTTTTGCTCAGCTCAAAAACGCCTTCATCAAAGGTTGCAGAAAATAACAATGTTTGTCGATCGCCCGGAATGTGGCGCAGAATACGTTTTATTTCATCAATAAAGCCCATATCTAGCATGCGGTCAGCTTCATCGAATACTAACGAATCAACACTTGCGAGCTCCACACTGCCTTTAATTATATGATCGAGTAAGCGCCCTGGTGTTGCGACTATTACTTGTGCTGTTTTGAGTGCTTTAATTTGCGGGCCAATACTTGCCCCGCCATACGCTAAGGCGCCTAGAATATTGCTGCCTTGGGCGTATTTTTCAAAGCTTGCAAACACTTGCTGAGCAAGCTCACGTGTAGGCGTTAAAATAACCACTCGGGCTATACCTGGCTCATCTTTTTTTGGTGTATTTAAAAGCTTATGCAGTAGCGGTAATACAAAAGCAGCCGTTTTACCTGTGCCTGTTTGCGCGCTACCCATTACATCGTTGCCCGCTAAAATATACGGAATAGTTTTAGCCTGAATTGCGGTTGGCGTGGTGTAATTATTTTGCTCAATTGCAGTGAGTAATAATGGATCGAGCTTAAGAGATGAGAACGAAGTAGCAGACATAGGCTTAGCTTTAAAATAACAAAGAGCGCTATTGTACGCATATTACGGTACTGCGTAAATTAACCAGCCCAGAAAAGTATTGAGCTTAATGTGTTCCCTGCACCAATAATAAGGCGCTAAATAGCTGTGTATTTAGCGCCTTTTTATCGTTTTAAACCGGTTTTAAGGTGGCTTTTCGCTCATTATAAAACGCGATTAAGTCATCAACCGTTGCTTGACAGTATTCACGAATACCCGACACCACCATGTGTTTTTCACCAAAGCCTACTTTTTCGCCGTTTTCTAATAGGTTAAAGCGCAAGGTAATTTTACCGCGCTTACCTGTATACTCAAAACTTGGCTCAGCAAACTCAAGCGTTGGCGCTTGAATATTAATATTTTCAAGATTAATGATCATCGACTCGTAAATAACCATTGGGCGCGCAGGATTAATCATTACATCTTGCTTACCCATTAGCGGAATAATTACATGCGGAAATGCAGCACCAGAAAACTCAACATAGTTTTTTATTAGGCTATTTGTAAGTGTTGGGCATTTGCTGGTTTGACCTTCGCGCTTTACCTTTAATATCACTTTATCGCCGTTGGTTACATCAAACTCATCAGCCCCTTCGGGAAAGTTAAGTTTGGTGTTTTCATCAACCATACCGGCAAAGGTAAATTCCATTCGCTCACTGATACCGTAGCGGTCTAACACTAAAGAAAAAAGTAAGTCTCCTGGCGCGCAAAACTTTTTGGCATCTTTGTCATGAAGTGGGTTGTAATCATCGGCCACACATTTTGCGAAACGACACCCTTGCTCACGAGAGATAGAAACATAATCAGCATGCTGCTGAAAGTAAGGACTTAACATAGATTGTTCACTGCTTAAACTGCTTATAACCTGCCCATACTACCAGAAAAAATTTAAAGAGAGGTCGAATCACTTACAAATTCATACAATTAACATAAGGGTAAATATTGCGCATACCTGTTTTAATTAGTAATTTAGGCAGCAAACTAAATAAGGGACTAATTATTATGTTACGTGTTTTTGCAGCAATAAGCGTGCTCACTACTTTGGCTGGATGTTCTAGCATGACTTTTCATACCGATATAGATAACGATGTTTTATCTGAGGAAATTGGTACGTACGTTAAAAAACGAGATTTACAACAGTTTTATAGTGACCAAGAAGCACACGAAAGTGGCGCCACACTTTTAGGCCGAATTGAAGGCGAAAGCTGCAATGGAGACGGTAATATAAGCTACAACCGTGCAAAATCAAATGCTATAGATTTACTTAAAGCAGATGCTATGCGCAGAGGGGGTAATGCCTTTACTATTAATTCTTGTAGTGAGGTTTCTGTATCGTATTGTGACCTGTCTGTTTTATGCAGCGGACAGGCCTACGACTACTAATAAATCATATATTAAGCGCAAAACTAAGTAGTACGCGCTTTCCTGACTCAATTTTAGATACGCTGTGCTCGTACTTATCGGGTCTAAATAAATACACACGGTTAAACCAATTAATAATGCATTTTGAGCATTTAAAAACCCCACCCGCTTTAGGTTTTACTAGTACAAAATTAAGTTTGTAGTAACGCCCTTGCTGCACAGGGTCTATATGGGTCATTACGCTGTGGTTTGTGGGGTAAGTAACTAGGTTTATTGAAAAAGTATTACTGCTAAATAAAGCTTTGTTTTTAACAGGTGCAATCATACTGCCTCCTTTTAATCTACATGCAGCATTGTAGCATTTGCTAAAGCGCCACGGCTTGCGCTAAACAATATCAAAATACCATGACATATAGCCAAACAACCTGAAACAAAAAAGCCGAGCTTATTTACTAAACTCGGCTTTTAACATGCACTATTTAGTCATTATGCACTTGGGTAGGTGCGGTACGCACGCTCAATATTTTTTGCCTGCTTTTTAGAAATACCTAAATGAGCAAGCGCTACACGTAAACGCGCACGAGATAGGTCTGAGCCTAAAATTTCCATTGCATCAAGCACTGAGGTAGATGAAGTTTTACCCGTGATTGCTACAAATATTGGCTCTAAAAAATCTTTAATTTTAAGCTCGTGGAATGTAGCAACCTCTTTTGCAATGGCAAAAATAGCTGACTTTTCGAAGCTACGTAGGCCTTCTAATTGCCATACAAAAAATTGTAGCGCTTGGCGTATTACATTTTCGTCAGCTTTGCCCGCCGTTAACAGTGCTGGGTCGTAAGTTGGAATGCCGCCTACGAAATGGCCTGCTAAATCAACCATATCTGAAAGCGTATTAATGCGTGTTTTAGCTTCTGGTAATACTTTAGCTAACATTTCGCCATTAAACTTCCAATCAACAAAGCGTTGTACAAGCTCTTCATCGGTTAGGTTTTCGCGGATCCACATGCCGTTTAACCAACTTAATTTTTCTACATCAAACACTGGGCCGCCCAGTGATACACGCTTCATGTCGAAGTGTTCAATCATTTCGTTAAGAGTGAATTTTTCACGCTCATCAGGCATTGACCAACCCATGCGGCCTAAGTAGTTAAGCACAGCCTCTGGCAGGTAACCCATTTCTTTATAGTAATTAATAGAAGTTGGGTTTTTGCGTTTAGAAAGCTTTGATTTATCAGGGTTACGCAGTAGTGGTAAGTGGCCTAGTACGGGTGCCTCCCAACCTAAATCTTGGTAAAGTTTTAATAGTTTAGGTGCTGAGTTAATCCACTCTTCGCCACGGAAAATATGGCTTATTTGCATGTGGTGATCATCCACAACGTTTGCTAAAAAGTAGGTTGGGAAACCATCGGCTTTTAATAGCACTTGCATGTCTACATTTTCCCACGGGATCTCAATTTCACCGCGTAGGTAGTCGTTAAACTTAAAGGTGCCTTCGCTTGGTATTTTCATACGTATAACGTAAGGCTTACCTTCAGCCAGGTTTGCTTTTATTTCATCGTCGGTAAGGTTTAAACCTCGGCCGTCGTATTTAGGGCGCAGGCCTTGTGCCATTTGCTCTTCGCGCATTTGATCAAGCTCTTCACTGGTTGCAAAACAGTAAAACGCTTTACCTTGCTCAACTAATTGGTGTGCGTATTTTTTGTATAAATCGCTACGCTCAGATTGACGGTACGGGCCAAATTCACCACCTACATCAGGACCATGGTCCCATTCAAGACCTAACCAACGTAAGCTATCCATAATCGCTTGCTCTGACTCTGGCGTGCTACGAACTTGGTCTGTGTCTTCAATACGAAGAACAAACTCGCCGCCTTGTTGTTTAGCAAAACAGTAGTTAAATAAAGCAATATAAGCGGTGCCAAGATGCGGGTCACCTGTTGGAGATGGCGCAACACGAGTACGGATTGTCATGATAATGTCTCTTTTAATAAGTGAGATAAAAATTAAGGGGGTCGTTTAAGCCGCTACTTTATTTAAGTAAGCAATAATATCGTTAGATTCGTAAAGCCATTGTACCTGGCCATCTTTTTCTATACGAAGGCATGGCACTTTTATTTTGCCGCCTTGCTCTAACAGCTCTTGACGAAATTGTTGATTATTTTTTGCATCACGCGTTTCTATTTTTAAGCCTTCGCGTTTAATTGCACGACGAACTTTTACACAAAACGGGCATGCTTTAAATTGGTAAAGTTTAAATTGTGAGGTTTGTTGATCAAGCTTTGCCTGCGCATCGGTAGCACGCTTTTTACTACGAGGAGTAAATACAAAATTAAAGAATAAAATGATACAACCTAAAAACCAACGAACTAATTTCATGTTTTGTGTCTGCCTACAACAATTTAAGGAGCCAGATTTTAACACAAATTTTCAATCAAAAAAGCTCAATACTATTATCGATGCTCACTTGTTCATTTACCTCAAGCTCGCTATATGCAGTCACTTTATTCCGGCCAGTATTTTTGGAATGATACATTGCCATGTCGGCTTGGTTAACAATGCTTGATACGGTATCAAGGTTTGTTAGTTCTAAAAAGCCAATACTAATAGTAAGTTGGCCAACTTGAGGAAAGGGGTACTCTGCAATATTTAAGCGCAAACGGTTAAGTGCAACGTGTGCTTGCTCTTCGGTTTTGGTTTGAAATAATACCGCAAACTCCTCCCCACCATATCTAAATACATAATCTTCTAGCCTAAAGTTATTTTTTAGTAGGCGCGCCACAAGTAAAATCACCTCATCCCCAATAACGTGGCCATAACTGTCGTTAACACGCTTAAAGTGGTCTATATCGACAATGGCTAAATACCATCGTCGCTTTTCGGTTACATCATCTCGCGGTAATAAAAAGCCATTGCCTGAAACAATTTCAATGACTTTTTTATCAAAGGTTTGTCTATTTAAAAGCTCAGTTAAGGGGTCTAATCGCGATTTATGCAGTAGTCCTAGCTGGTTGGCATAAATATTTAAAATATGCACGGCTAGCATAGAGGTGCTTTGGGCTAACTCTTTTGTGGTTTCTATCAGTAATATGCCAATGACTTTACCAAAGTAATACACTGGCACATACGTTGTTATGACACCCAATGCACGGCTTATTCTTATTTTATTTTGAGTCACTTTATTAAGCAGCGCTAGTGCTTCGTTAGGATCAAGTAGTTCAAGGCGAGAATCAGGGTTGATTAGTGTAGGCGGGCATTGCGTATTAAAGTGCTTATTAATATAAATAGCAAAGTTTTTAACTTCGAGCAGGTCGCCAATAATCTGCACTAACGATGCATCTAAATCACTTTCTTCTTCTTGCTGAGTTAAACTAATAATCCATTCATGACCGCACTTGTTCGCCTTCATTCATTTGCCTAAATTGTTCTAACTTCAATCAGTTTAGACAAAACACTCAACTTTGCTAAATAATTACCCAATACTTTTTAACTAATTAAAGAATAAACTCTAAAATAAAACTAAATCGTCTCTGTGTAGCACCACTGCACCACTATCAAAATCGAGTAGCTCGCCTATCTGCTCTGAGTGAGCACCTTTAATTTTATTAACTTCAACGTGGTTAAAACGCGTTAACCCGCGGGCAATTACTTGGTTATTGGCGTCAATTAAATCAATTAAGTCGCCTCGCTCAAAACGACCAAATGCATTTGTGATACCTTTGGCCAATAAACTCGCCCCTTTGTTTTGCAGTGCAGTAATAGCGCCTGCATCAATGGCTATTTGTCCTGTGCTTTTAGGCCCTGCCATTAACCATTTTTTACGGCCATCTTTTGGCGCAGTAAGTTTTAAAAACCGCGTGCCGGGTAATTGCTCACTCATGCATTTTAAAATAACATTTTTGCCAGCGCCTTTTGCAATAATAACCTCCACCCCTGCGCGCCTTGCTACGTCGGCGGCTTGTAGTTTTGTAGCCATACCGCCGGTGCCTAAACTTGTACCGCTGCCACCAGCCAGTTGGCGTAACTCATCATTTATGTGGGTAACTTCGTCAATTAATTTTGCATCTGTATTGGTGCGCGGATCGCTGGTAAATAAACCTTCTTGGTCGGTAAGCAATAATAGCTTGTTGGCATTAGCTAAAATAGCCACCAGCGCCGATAAATTATCGTTATCGCCTACTTTTATCTCGCTAGTTGCTACTGCATCGTTTTCGTTAATAATAGGCACTACATTGTGACTAAGTAATGCATTTAAGGTGTCGCGCGCATTTAAATAGCGTTCGCGGTCATCTACGTCGGCACGGGTAAGCAGCACTTGCCCTACGTTTATGCCATACAAAGAAAATAAACTTTGCCAAATATGTATAAGCTGGCCTTGCCCTACGGCTGCCAACATTTGTTTATCTATTAGGCCGCGGCCACAGGGTTTAATAAGTTGTTCGCGCCCCGCAGCAACCGCGCCACTCGATACTACTATAACTTGGTGGCCTTGCTTTTTAAGTTCGCTACATTGGCGAACCAGCTCAACCATATGGGCTTTGTCTAATTTATCGGTGCCGCCGGTCAGTACACTTGTACCAAGCTTTACAACTATTACCTGTTCCCTTTGCATTATTTTTTACTATTAAAATTTTTAGATAATTTAACTTATACCAGCTCGGTATTTTTGAACAAGTTAAAATTATTCATGCTAGGATCGGCGTTAATTTAATTTGATAAAATCTCATTTATGCCAGCCAGTTTATGCCTAATTATTGCCACCTTTTTATGGGGTAGCTCTTTTATTGCACTTAAGTATGCCATTGCCGTTTACGACCCTGCACTAGTCATATTTTTACGCATGCTAACCACCTTAGTTTTATCGCTGTGTTTATGGCGTTATGTTATTCGCTTTGAGTATTTAAAAGGCGATTGGAAGTACTTATTAGGCATGTCGCTGGCTGAGCCTTGCTTGTACTTTTTGTTTGAAGGCCACGCAATGGAATACACCTCGGCCTCTCAGGCGGGTGTTATTGTTTCGTGCTTACCTATTATTGTGGCATTGATGGCGTTTTTTATGCTTAAAGAGTACATAAGTAAAGCCATTGTGATTGGGTTTACCTTATGTATTGGCGGCAGTATTTTACTTACTTTGCTTTCACCAAATACCGAGCAAGCCCCTAATCCATTATTAGGTAACTTTTTAGAACTAATGGCGATGGTTTGCGCGGCGTTTTACACCATTAGCATCAAGCACTTAGCTAATCGCTACTCGCCACTTACTTTGATTGCTTTACAAGGCATAAGCGGTAGTTTATTTTTTGCACCGTTTTTATTTTTTATCGAGCTACCAAGCGAAAACCAACACGATTTAACCGCCTTATTAAGTATTTTATATTTAGGCTCGTGTGTCACCCTTGGCGGCTACGGCATGTATAACTACGCGATAAGTAAAGTATCGGTGTTAACCGCGGCAGCGTATTCAAATTTAATTCCTATTTTTACCCTTATTTTATCAGCCATTATTTTGGGTGAAGTGCTCGATTTTTGGCAATGGGTGAGCATATTTATCGTGTTTGCAGGGGTGATGATAAGCCAACGACATCAAGAGCTGGTGGTCGACATACCGCTTAATGAAGCTAGTGATCACCCTATCAACTCAGCCGATACAAGCCATCTTAAATCAGTACCCGATGCCAACGAGTCAAAAGGGTAACAGGTTAATAAGTAAAGCCCAGGCGTTTGTAAAAACGCCTGTTGGGATTGATGAATAACCTCAATCCTTTTTACTTTATAATGCTGAATTACGCCATTTTGCAACTGCAGCGTAAACGTTTCACCCACTTTGGTGTGTTGTAAAAATGCAAAGTGAGTGTCGTTGTGACCCGCTATTAACGCACCGCCATGCTTATCACCAAGCTCTGCCCCTGGTAAAAAGTGACTAGGAGCAAACGCTAAATTACGCCCGCTTGCCCCCGCTAAAACGGCCAATATTTTACTATGCTTAGGCCAGCTAAGCTGTGCTGTCACATAGGTATCGGCGTAAAACCATGGTTTAACGTGAGCGTTTGGCTTAACTAATGCCTCTTGCCAAGCCTGCGCTATCAATATTTGCGCTAACCATGCCTTTGCTTGCATGTATATGCCGTGACCAAATAGCCCAAGACCGATGATTAATAAGCCCGCACTTAGCCACTTTTTCATTTAAACACTCGAGTATATTTTATAGCGGTAAACCCAGCTAATAACATGCACCCAAGCAATATATGCAACCTACTTTGCCCATCGGTTTGCGGTAAACGCATAGCGAGTCCTTGTGGAGCTGCGTTTTTAGCTAGTGCAGTTTGCTCTGCAGGCTCTTTTGTTTGAGTGTGTTCAATGGCTATAAAGGCCGTAAATGGGCTAAGTAATTGATGTGTGAGCGCAAGCCCTTGCACCTCATTTTTAACTGTCTGCCGGTCATTATACAAAAGCAAGGATTTCATTTTTTGGCGCGCCCACAGCTTATCAATCCCTTTTGCGTTTGCGCTATTTTGTGCGCTTAGTTTTATATTTAAGGGGCCTTGAGCAGTTTGCCCATTAAGCGTAATTTGATTCGTATCGTTTAGCTTTATAGCCACCATTATTGGCTCACCAAAATACAAATCGGGCAAGGGTGATGGCCAAAAGTCTAAGCTCTTAGTGCTTTCATCACTTAGCGTTAAATTAGTGATCGCAGGATGCGCAAGCCTATCAAATAACTGCTGCATTTTAGGCTGCACTTCATGTGTGCTACCTATAAACGTAAACGATCCTTTGCCTATATCTGCAGCGCGGCGCATAAAAAAGCTATTAGGTGCGCTACCAATACCGACAGTAAATAAGCGGCTATCGCCCAATTTACGCTGAATATTTTTAAATAAGGCATCTTCGTTACTGACACTGCCATCCGTTAAAAATACCACTTGGCGTACAAAGCCTTCAAAACGGCTACCATCAAGGACGGCATCAAGGGCACCTTGTATTTCTGTGCCGCCATCGGCCTCTAGGTTGTAAATAAAGCGCTCAGCGCGGCGCAAATTAAAACCGCTGGCAACGAGGGGTTTATCACTCATGGGGGTAACCACGTTATCAAAGCCAATAATGTTAAAGCTGTCGTCGCTATCGAGTAAAGAAAGCGCATAAAACAGCGCCTTTTTAGCTTGCTCCATAGATTGCCCATGCATAGAGCCAGAGGTATCTACAACAAACACCATTTCACGTGGTAGGCGCTGCGTTTGCGTAAAGTGATCTGCTGGTGGCATTAGCATAGCAAGTCCGTAGCGGTCGCCATTTTTAAACTGCTGAGTAAAAAATGCCGCCTGAGCGCTTTCTTTTTGCAGCGGTTTAAACTCAAGAACAAAGTCGCGGTTTGTCGCATTTTGCTCATTTAATGCAACGGTATATTGGCCAAATGCAGGATTATGAATGTCTACGTTATAAAATTTAGAATTTATTTCTACCAGCTCCAGCCCTACGTCTATATCTATATTTAAACTAAATTTACTACTAGGTACATCGCCTTGGCTATGCTCTGAACTTTGTATATTGTAAACAGGGTTTAACCAGCCGCTCGGCGCCTGATTTAATACGGTTTTGTCGGTGTTACTTTGCCCAATTTCACCGCTAATTGCGTGATAACGTGGCGTAATAGTCGTCGGAAAACGAATCGCAAATGTACCACTGCTATAATCAATTATTTCTTGGTACTCAAGCTCTATAATTACCTGTTCACCTGGGCCAATATTAGCTACGTTAGTAATAAACATATTCGCGCGTTGCTGGCGTACGAGTGCTGCTTGTTTACCTGCTTTTTTAGCTGCTTGGTATTTTTTTTCGGCCTCTACTTTTTTATCAATTTGGCCTTTGATGACTCGCTCACCTATACGCATTGTCATCGCGTGCACGGCGCTTTCATCAGGCAGTGGAAAAACGTAGCGCGCATTAACCGCAAACGGATTATCATTTTGATAAGTTTGCTTAACAACCACGTGGTTTATCAGCCCGGTCAGGGTCATGTTTGCATCACTTTTTAATATAATAGCGGGTGCTACAGATGCGCCACTGCTGTCAAAAAGTTCAAGCTTAGGCGACTGTGCATGGCTATTAAAGCTAACCAGCAGCACACTCACCAAGAAAATAAAAATGCTTACTTTTGTAAGCATTTTGGTTGGGTTACTCAACATAAAATCACTCCATCGAACACTTAACTTTACTCAAATAAAAATGGCTTTAGTTACTTGCCGTTTGGCCATTTACTGGGTTGATTGAGCGAGTCGTAAGTGTTACGCGTCGATCAAAAAAATTATCTTCAACGGTGTTGCTATTAGCTAATGTATGCTGCTCGCCAAATGCTTGGGCGCTTAAACGTTTATGACTAATACCGTGCTTTATTAGGTAACTTTGCACTGCGTTTACACGTTTTTTAGAGAGCACCAAATTTGCTTGCTCATCTCCACGCTGATCGGCAAAGCCACTTAAATCTAATGCTAGTTGCGGCTGATTTTTTAACAGCACCACAAGCTGGTCTAACTGCGTAGCAAAGTGCGGGGCAATCGCACTTGAGCCAGTTTTAAATTGCACAGTCATGGCAAGTAAGCTATTTATTTGCGATTGTGTTAGCTGCTCATTTTGATTAGCAAGTGCCTCTAACTGTTGCTCTAGCCTATTGTTGTGGTTAAGCACATGCATGTAGTCGCTAGTTTTTTCCTGCATCACTGTTATTGCCCTTTGCTGCTGGGCAATTTTGTCATCAGCGACTTTTGCATCGCCAATTAGGCCCCCTGCAAATGCGCCAATAAATGCCCCAATCGGCCCACCAACGACCCCCCCAATAATGGCGCCAGTACCTAAACCAATCGCGGTTTCTTTATGTGCTTCTTTAGAAGGTGTGTGAGCAGTGGCTGCAAATGCAGGTGAACAAACACTGGCTACTAGCGTTAATGCGATTAATGTTTTCTTCATGATGTAATCCTTAAACTTGTTTTAATTTGCGATGTTTTGTTTTGATGGTTGTATTAAAACAGCTACAAGTGGCAACAAAGGGGAACAAAAATGGCAAAGTGCTGAGCAATTGTGGCAAAAAAAAGGCAATTGCCTTTTTAAGCGTACATAACTGAAAAACTTCGATATAGTGCAAAACAAGTAAGATAAAATAATGATTAAGATGAAAAAAATAGCCATCGTTGAAGATGAAACCGCCATCCGTGAAAACTATATTGAAATGCTTAGCGCGCAAGGTTATCAAGTTAGTGGTTTTGCAGATCGTGTCAGCGCGGAGCGCGCATTTAAAGACGCCCTACCCGATTTAGCCATTGTTGATATTGGGTTAGGCCATGAAATAGACGGCGGTTTTTTACTTTGCCAAACTTTGCGTACGCTTTCTAAAACACTACCTATTATTTTTTTAACCGCCCGCGACAGCGAAATAGATACCGTGTGTGGCCTGCGAATGGGCGCAGACGACTACTTAACCAAAGATATTAGCTTAGCCCATTTAGCTGCCAGAATAGGCGCGCTATTTAGACGCATGGAAGCACTTGAGCAACCCGCCGATGCCAATGCATTAATTACACGCGGAGCGCTTAAGCTCGACACCCAACGCATGCAAGTGTTTTGGCAGCAGCAGTTGGTTGATTTAACCGTGACCGAATTTTGGATGCTGCACTCCCTTGCACAGCACCCAGGCCATGTAAAAAGCCGTAACGATTTAATGAGCGATGCAAAAATTTACGTAGACGACAGCACGATCACCTCGCATGTAAAACGCATTCGTAAAAAGTTTATGGCACTTGATAGCCACTTTGACTGCATAGATACCGTGTACGGCATGGGCTACAGGTGGGAACAACGCTAATGTTACGATTTGGCCTACGCAGTAAATTTATACTTCTGTCGTGCTTTTTATTTTTACTGCCGTGGCTTGGCTACGAGTACGTATGGGAAATGGAAAAGTTTTTACGCCAAGGCCAAGAAAAAACCCTCGTTGGCACTACTCGCGCACTTGCCACCGCTTTGCACGAGCGCCCCGCACTCTTTGACGAGCAAACTAACTTTTTGGACCAAGTCGTAAAAGGGCGCGATTTATATGCCTATAACCTCAAAAATCCCATTCAACTTGATGGCAAGCTGAGCGACTGGCAAAGCTATCTAGCTCTTTTTTGGCATTATGACAAACGCTACTTACAAAAAACCAACAGCGAACATAACAGTGCGGATTTATCGTTTGATCATATGGTGGGCAAATTTGATAACTATTTGTATGCCGTGTTTAAAGTCACTGACGATCACCTTGTTTATCGTGCTAAAAATAGTTTAAGTATAACCAATAACGATCATTTAAAAATTGGCCTTAAAAGCCCAGACGGCGATTTTAATACGTACATTATTGCTCCACGCCAAGATGGCTGGGTAAATGCGTTTAATGCGAAAACCAAAACACCGTTTACAAAAATTCAGGGCTATTTTAAGCGCACTGAATCGGGATATAACGTAGAGCTGCGCTTCCCCATTAATATGCTGGGTAACAAGCTAGGCTTTGCCGTGGTCGATATCGACACAAAAAAAGTGCCGTTTGATTCTAAAACAATGTCGACTTCTAATTTAAATAACCCCAGCGATTTAGGCTCTGTATTGGTGCCCTCACCCGAAATTAATCGAATTTTAAAAGGTATGGGCCACAGCGGCAGCCGTATTTGGGTGGTTGATAACCATCATCGCGTATTAGCGCAGTCGGGCACCATTCAAAATGCCGATGGCGTATGGGCCGACGGGCTCAAAAACCAGCCGCCTAAAAATGTTTGGCAGCGCTTTGAGCAAACGTATTTACACCCGCTTTATTATAAAATTTTAACTCGCCCCGAAAACGAATTTTTAGATACCCTGCACGATGTAGCCTCAATGCAAGGTACACACTTAGCTAAAGCACTCAAAGGGCAACCCGCATCATCTTGGCGGTTAACGCCCGACAGTAAAGCCGTTATTTTATCGGCGGCTTACCCTATTTGGATAGACGACAAAGTCATTGGCGCAGTCATCGCTGAGGAAACCACTAACGGTGTACGCACGCTGCGTAATAAATCGCTCGAAAAGCTCTTTAACGTTATTTTAGCGGTGATGCTAATTGGTACTGTGACGTTGTTCTTTTTTGCCTCTCGCATTTCAAACCGTATTAGACGACTGCGTGATACCGCAGAGCAAGCCATTGACGCCCAAGGGCGCATTACCGGCAGTATTAATTACAGCGACTCAAACGATGAAATTGGCGACCTTTCACGAAGCTTTGCCAATATTGTTGGCCGATTAGGTGGGTACACAAACTATTTAGAAAATATGTCGTCGCGGTTATCGCACGAACTGCGCACGCCGGTGGCGGTGGTGCGCTCATCACTTGAAAACTTACAAAGCCTGCCACAAAACGAGCTAAGCCAAAAATACTTAGAGCGCGCCAGTGAGGGGGTTGAGCGCTTAGGTAAAATAATAACCACCATGAGCGAAGCTACACGCCTTGAGCAAAGCATTCAAAGTAACGAGAGCGAGCCGTTTGATTTACAAAAGGTTATTAATGGCTGCATGCAAGGCTATCAGCTTACTTACCCTGAACAATTATTTGAGCTTGATGTATGCCAAAACCCTTTACCTATGCAAGGAGCTCCCGAATTTATAGCTCAGCTACTTGATAAGCTTATTAATAATGCGCTGGAATTTAGTGAAGCCAATACGGCTATAAATGTAGGCCTTAAGCAGAGCGAAAATAAAGCAATATTAACAGTGAGTAATACAGGCCCCGTACTGCCTGAAGGACTAACTGAGCATATTTTTGATTCTATGGTGTCGGTGCGTAGTCAGCAAATGCAGCAACAACCACATTTAGGGTTAGGGCTTTATATTGTAAGGCTAGTATGTGATTACCATAACGGCAGTGTCACTGCGCAAAATAACCAGCGCGGTAATGGCGTGGTATTTAAAGTAACCCTGCCTATACAAAACTAGGCTGTGCATAAAGTAGCGCCCTGCTGAGTCGCCCTTATTTTTTGCACAGTGATTACAATTTACTACAACTTAAAATGTAACTATTCACTTTTAATTCAGTCGAACAGCCATACCCTGAGCGCTAATTAAGGAGAATAGATCATGAACAACCCACTTGAGCGTGAAGAGATCGAATTTATTTTTGATTTATACAGGCCCCAAGAGCAAGCACCTAGCTTACCTTGTGAGCCTGTCACCTCTACATATAAAAACTTACGACAGCCAGAACAAGTTAAAAACGAAGGCGTGCCTGAATACCTCAGCTAGGGTATTGCCTATTGCATTGCTTGCTCGTGTTGTAAAAACGCTTTGATGCAGTTTATCTCTGCCAGCTTTACCTCTTCGCCTATTTCTGGGCCTTTTTTGCCATTTTTTAGTGCAGTTTGCACTACCTGCTTTTTATCCAATTTTTGTAATTCATTAAAAATTGCACGTAGCTTAGCTCCTTGCGGATAGGGCTTATCTACGAGCGTTTCTCCGCGCCCTTGCGCATCACATTGGCATGCCTGGGTAAACGAAATAAACCGCTCAGGGTGCACTAAAGCATTTAAATTAGTGACAATTAATTTATGAATCGTTTGTGGCCTTAATTGCTCAAGCGTATGGCATAAGGTGTGATTATCGCTGGTGAGAACGCCAATATCGCGAAAGCGGTTAGGCACTTTTAAACGCTCACAAAACTTTTCTACTACGGCTACCCCTTCGCGCTCATGGCCGCGTAAATTACCGCGTTTTTTATAGCTCAGTGCCTTGCCAAAATCATGAGTGAGTGCCGCAAAGCGTGTTTCTAAATTAAAGTTTAAATCGGCAGCGCGCCTAAGTACCATCATAGTATGCACAAACACATCGCCTTCAGGGTGGTGATTGGCAGGTTGTGGCACCCCCTCCATTTGCTCTATTTCAGGGAAAATACCTAAACCATGCAGTGCTTGAAAATACAGTTCTGGGTGTTTTTCACCCAGTGCTTTTTCGGTTTCAAGCCATACGCGTTCGGGCACTAAATGATTAAGCTCACCTTTGCTTTTAAGCTCGCGCATTAATGCATACGTACTTGGGTGAATACGCCATTCACTTCCGTAACGCGCCAAAAAACGCGCTATGCGTAATACCCTTACAGGGTCTTCTACAAAGGCCTCTGTGGTATGGCGCAATATTTTATTGTGTAAATCGCTTTGGCCATTAAAAGGGTCAATAACAGTGCCGTTTTTATCTAGTGCCATTGAGTTTATGGTTAAATCGCGACGCGCTAAATCTTCCTCAAGGGTGACCTTAGGGCTAGCGTCTACCACAAAGCCAGTATAGCCTTTACCACTTTTTCGCTCAGTGCGACCCAAGGCGTATTCTTCTTTTGTTTTTGGGTGTAAATAAACCGGAAAATCACTACCTATAGGCACAAAACCAAGCGACTCCATAGTTTGGGGTGTTTCGCCTATAACAACATAGTCGTTATCTTTTGATGCTATATTAAGTAGCTGGTCGCGTACCGCGCCACCAACAAGGTAAACTTGCTTAAGGTTGTGTTTCACTGTTTATCCTAATCACACTGGGTGGTTATTTGATATCGATCATACCATTAAAATCACCATAGTTTGCCAAGCTTAAGTAAGCTCATTACAATAGCGCTTTATTTTAAGCCATAGCCTTATACTCAATGAAAAATCATTCATCAAAAAAAGAACTTATGCTACTGCCTATATTACTTGTGGTTATTGTAATGTGCGTGGCGGGTCACTTTTTACTACAGGCTAACTTTCAAGATAGCAACATGGTTGAATACATGTTGGCAGCGCTGCCCTTTGCGATGTTTGGCCTCGTTATTGTGGCATTTAAAATGGCGGCTAAAAGCGAAGCCAATGAGCAAAGCGAGCAAGACTCCTAATCAAAGAATATAATACCCAAACCAATCAGGCTTTATTGGCTGAGCATGCCCACTTGGCGTAAGCTTGATATTTAATTGGCTGTCGAGTAAATCTATTGCAAAGCAGTCATCGACATCATGTAAATCATCTTTATGAATATGGCTAAGGCCTGCAAGCAAATCGCTTTTAGCGCGCTGCTTGGCCTCTGCTGCGCTACTGGCAACATATAAGGCAAAGTCGTGTTGCTCTGCCATAGAGTCACTTCTGTAAGCGCCTAAATTAACAAAGTACAGCTGCTTATTTTGTTCAACATAACTATCAACGACCTCTACTTTATAACCGTCGATATGGTTAATTGCCATGTAGCTATCCATATGCACATTGTTTTTATCGCCCACCCATTGGCTTTTTAGTTTTGAGTAGGTTTGCTCAATGTTTTGCCCTACGACAAAACGAATATCGTGCATTTCTATGTGGCAGCCTTGAATTCGCCCGCCTAGGTACACCATAAATAACTGCATTTAATAACCTTACTCTTAAATTACACTAAATTATCGACATCAATATTGTGTTTTTTTATTAGCTTATAAAAGTCTGAGCGGTTTCGTTTAGCAAGCTTTGCGCCTTCGGCTACGTTTCCACCGGCCATTTTGAGGGTGTTTATTACATAATCGCGCTCAAACTCTTTTTTGGCATCGTTTAAAGAAAGCGGCTCGGCACTGGCCTCGTTTGAGTTAAGTGCGTTTAACACTAAGTGCGCAGAAATTACCTCGCTGGCGCTTAATGCGACCACTTGCTCTACAACATTTTGTAACTGGCGAATATTCCCAGGCCAGTCGTAACGTACCAGTGCATGCATGGCATCGTTTGCAAAGCGCTTTTCTTTTTGGTTCATACGTTTAGCAATACTTGCGCTAAAGTGCTGGGCAAGCAGGCTTATGTCTTCGCGGCGCTCACACAGCGGCGGCAATTTTAAATTAACAACATTTAGTCGGTAGTATAAATCTTCCCTAAATTGTTGATTGCTAATCGCATCGGGTAAATTTTTATGCGTCGCCGATACAATGCGCACATCAATCGGAATTTCTTCTTGAAAGCCTACGGGGCGAATCGTTTTTTCTTGTAATACACGCAGTAACTTAACCTGTAAGTTAAGCGGCATATCGCCAATTTCATCTAAAAATAAGGTGCCACCCTGCGCTTGTTGAAACAAACCTTGGTGATCTTTCACCGCCCCTGTAAATGCGCCTTTTTTATGGCCAAATAATTCTGACTCTAAAAGCTCCCCTGGCACTGCACCACAGTTAATAGCCACAAAAGGCCCTTCACTTACATGGCTGTGTTGATGAATCGCCTGAGCCAATAGCTCTTTACCGGTACCACTGGCGCCCGAAATAAGCACATTTACTTGGGTTGGCCCCAATAATTTAACTTGCTCAAGTAGGTGTAACATAGCGCCACTGCGCGTGACTATATTACTTTTTTGAGGCGATTCTTCTGCGTTTACGCCATGTATTTCAATCGCTTTGGCTAGGCTATCAAAAAGCTCATCTTTATCTACCGGTTTTGTAATAAACGCAAAAATACCTTGTTTTGTCGCCTCAACCGCATCGGGAATAGAGCCATGCGCTGTCATCATTATTACCGGCAGTGCTGGGTAGCGGCTTTGTAATTGGCGATGCAGTGCCATGCCGTCCATTTCGTCCATACGCAGGTCTGTTATAACTGCATCAAACACTTGGTTTTTAAGAACTTGCAATGCAAGTATGCCGCTTTCGCAAGTTGTTACTTCATACCCTTTCGACTCGATTCTTAGCGCGAGTAATTTAAGTAAACTTGCATCATCATCAACAAGTAATACTTTTGCACCTTGTGCTGTGTGTGTTGCCATGATTACTGCTCCTTCGTGTCTTCGCGTAGTAATAACTGTTGCTCTATTGTGGCTAAAGACGATAACGTTTGCTGCATTTTATCATTTAACGCTTGCTGCTCTTTTAGCGCATTGATTTGCCGAGTAACATGCTGCTTTTGAAGCCATAAATATTGTTTAATCGGGTCTGGCCAAAAGTAGGCTAAATCGAGTTTTTGTAAGCGCGTCATTACCTCTTCGGGTGCACTTGAAGTGTTAATACACATGTATTTAAAAAAGCGTTTTAGCTCTTTTTCGCCTAAATAAGTGTGTAGGCTTGGTTTTACTTTAAAACCACCACATTGATTAGCATGCCATGCAACAACACGTGCTGCGCTGGGGTAAACGGGGTCACTTTTAGGACGCTTTTTAGGATTTGGCACCGCATTTTTTGCAGGTGCAACCTCCTGTGACACAGCTGCTGTTTGTGTGTTATTTATTTCACAGCCAGCTAAAATAACCGCACTACTGAGCACACATAAAATAGCTATTAAACGCGTACGCATGCTATTAAACTCCTTGATTAATTAAAGGTATTTTTATTGTAAATAAGCAGCCTTGAGGCTGGTTATGCTCAACACTGAGCTGACCTTGTAACTGCTCAACCGACTCTTTTACTATGGTTAAACCTAGGCCACTGCCTTGCAGCGTAACATCTTTATTATGCTTACCTTGGTAAAATGCGCTGAAAATCTGGTTTTTTTCTTGCTCTTTAATGCCGCAGCCTTCATCGCGCACTTGCATTATTAATAGCTTTTGCTCAAGCGTTAAGGTTACATCAACACTTTGCCCTGTATTTGAAAATTTTAACGCATTAGAAATGAGCTGAATGAGGGTCATTTCTATCAGCTCTGCAGGTAATGCAAGTGCCTGTTTTGTAATGCTGTTGTGCCAATTTAAGCGTTGCTTCTTAGCCGTTAAGCGGTGCTCAAAATGGCTGTTTATTTTATTTATTAAATTATCAAATTCGACTTCGCTTACGCTGTTTTTGCTGGTTCTGATAGCGTTATAACTAAGTAGGCTGTCAATCATAGTGCGCAAACGCACCATCGATTGACTAATAAGCTCAAGTACAGCTTGCTGCTCTTTTGTAATAGGCCCGACTATTTCATCGCTAAGTAAATCGGTACCCTCAACCATTGAAGCCAACGGCGTTTTAAGCTCGTGGGTTACATGGCGTAAAAAGGTATCTTTTTGTTGCTCAAGCACATGTAGCTGCTCTTGCACCCATTGTAGTTTTTCGCCCAATTCCACCAGCTCACTTGAACCTTGCACCGCTATTTTTTGCTGCCAATGCCCTTGCCCTAGTTTATCTATTACCGACGTAAGCCCTTTTAAACGTTTACTTATGCGCCATAAAAAACCTCCACCAACAAGTAAAGTAAGCGGTATAAGCGCCACTAACCAGTTAATAAACGAGCTTTGCAAAGTACTTAATTCGCTTTGGTTGTTTTGAATTTGTGCCGCATTTGTATCACGCAACCATACCGTAAGCTCAGCCACTAAATCGCTAATAGGCACAAATAATGCTGCATCTTGTTGGTTATTTTCAATTAAAGCTTGATGTGTGCTACGTAATATTGTTGCTAAGCGACGCCATTGCATAGTGTATTGTTTTGAAGCACTATTTTGGCTCAAAGTATCGATTGTTTGTAATGAGGATTGCCATTTTTCGTTTATTAACGTGTCGAGCGACTCGCTTTTTAAAACCCAGTTTTGACGCGTTGCCCGCTCAAGACTATTAAGCTCTTGCTTTAAAAAGTTAAACGACTTAGTAACTTGGTAATTATTACTGACAATAAGCTGAGTAACAGCGAGCTGCTTATTTAATGCATTTAAAAAAACAATAACCACTAAACTAAGCGGCAGTAACGACAGCAGCATACTTATTATAAACTGACCTATTAAGTTTGGCCGCCAATTAAGCATTGCACGATACTTGTTAGCAAGCGTTACAGGCATTATCATTTCCTTTTATTGTTTTAAGCACTCTATTTTAGTTACTTACCTTATACTCTCGCTGAATCAACTTCTATATTTAACCCAACATACCCACCTGTTGCTATTTAGCAACACGCTAAGTGATTGATAACTATGCTAAGTGTTAATACTGCGTACTGCCTGTTGCAAAAATAACACACATTTGAGTAAAAAATTCCGACCAGCGCCAAACAAAAAACATAAACCACTGATTTTAAACACCTATTTAAATTGGCACTATTTTTGTAGTAGTGAGTGCAACTTTAATCAATAAGGAAATTAAATGAACAACCGCTTTTTAGTAATTTTACCCATGCTAGCTTTTGGGTTTATGGGCACAGATGCAATAGCTATGGACGTTCAAGCTACATTCAATGAGCTAGATAAAGACAGTAACGGCACACTTAGCGAATCAGAAGCGGGTGAAGATGCCGTGTTACACGAAAACTTTTCACAAATAGACACTAACCAAGATGGCCAGTTGTCGCTAAGTGAATTCAAAAAGTTTATTCAATAAATTCATTTAATAAGGAACATGATTATGAAACAACTTATTGCAGCATTTTCTTTGATGTTTTTAGCCATTAGCGCCACGGCCTTAGCCTCTTCTGTCAATATCCGCTTTGCACATTTAGATAAAAATATGGATGGGGCAGTATCGCTTGCAGAAGCAAAGCAAGACAAAGAAGTCATGAGACAATTTGCCGACTTAGACGAAAATAAAGATAAAGAAATCTCAAAAGAAGAGTTTCAGAACTTTAAACCTTAATTAAGTTTTACTTAAGCTTTTACCTAGTAAAGTAAGCCTTAAAGCATTTGCCATAATCCCTGAGGGAATGTGTAAACGGATTTAATGTTGGGAAGTTAAATTATGGCAAGTGCTTTTTTTATTTACCTATAAACACTGTATGTTGAAAGGAAAACCATGAAGTGTGTTTTTTTTAGTGTTATCGCTATTACCATGATCAGCTTTAATGCTGTTGCGCTAGATGTTAAACAGCGTTTTAACCACCTTGATGCTAACAAGAATGGCTTTTTAACCGAAGACGAATTAGAGCCGCAACCTCAGCTACTCAGCACCTTTACTCGCTGGGACAAAAACCAAGACAAACAAATTTCACTCCTTGAGTTTAAAGACTATTTAACCAATAACCTTTACTGAGTATAAGTATGAAAACTGTAAGCTATTTAGCGCTTGTTGCGCTAGGCCTTTTTAGCGATGCAACCCTTGCCCAAAGTACAGACATTGCCGATAAATTTAAAAAGTTTGACCGTAACCACGACGGTTTTTTAACACGCTCTGAAACCGCCGTAGACCCCGCTCTTTGGTCACGTTTTTCAAGTTATGATAAAGATAAAGACGGCAAACTTACTCTCCTTGAATACGGTATATACGCCAGTAAATAACCCTATGTCGAGCGTAAATGCCTATTCCTTTGCACTTACGCTTTTAAGCTATCTATCTCAGCCTATTGGTATTCTAAAGCGAGTTTGCTAGTGTTATTTTATTAACAATAAAAAATAGCATACCTATGCATTTAAAAAAAATAATTAAGCCCCTCCTGCTTGCTAGCGTATTTATAAACAGCGCGGCGATTGCGCAAACCCAGGTCATCTTTAATGCCAATGGTTATACACCTCTTTATCAAGGGGGCGTTAAAGCGTTTTCTACATTAGTAATTAAAGATGGCAAAGTCGTCAAAACGGGCGATGATAGCCTTAAAAGCACCTTTCCAGGAGCGACCCTCATTGACGCCAAAGGAAATACCTTATTACCTGGGCTCATTGACGCTCACGGCCATGTTATCGGCCTCGGTGATAACTTATCGCAACTAGATGTACGCGGTGCTAAATCAGTTGATGAAATAAGTGCAAAGTTAAAAGCGTTTGCAAAAAACAAGCAAGGCTGGATATTAGGGCGAGGTTGGAACCAAGAGCTGTGGAGCGACACCCGCTTCCCAACCGCCAAAGACTTGGATAAAGTGGTCAGTGACCGCCCTGTGGTACTTTCGCGCGTTGACAGCCATGCGATTTGGGTTAATAGCAAAGCATTAAAACTGGCAGGCATAACCAGCGCAACTAAAGCGCCTAACGGCGGCGAAATTATAAAAGATGAATTTGGAAACCCAACTGGTATTTTTATTGATAAAGCAGAGTCGTTAATAACTCAGCATATGAGCGCCCCTACCAAACAAGCAATTAGCGACTCGTTAGATGCCGCAGGCGCGCATTTATTAAGCTTAGGAATTACCTCTACTCATGATGCCGGTATTGATAAAACCACTTGGGAAGTTTATAAAGCGCGCAGCGAGCAAGGTAATTTACCACTGAGAATTGTTGGGATGTTAAGTGCAGCAAGCCCTGATTTAACCGAAATGCTTAAAGCAGGGCGCTACCAAGATGCCAGCTCGTTTATGTCTATCCGCAGTGTAAAAGTGTATGCTGATGGCGCACTCGGCTCGCGCGGGGCTGCGCTAATTGATGACTACGCAGATAGAAAAAACCACCATGGCCTCATGCTAGAAACCCAAGCCAAGCTTGAAGAGCTATTTACTTTAAGCTTTAAAAATGGCTTTAGCGCCAACACCCATGCAATTGGTGATAAAGCCAATAAAGTGGTGCTGGATGCCTATCAAAACGTGTTTAAACAAACCGGCGGTATTTTACTACGTAACCGTATTGAGCATGCGCAAATTGTTACCCCTGATGATATTCCACGTTTTAAAACGCTAAAAATAATTCCATCTATGCAACCAGTACACGCCACCTCAGATATGCATATGGCAGAGCAGCGCTTAAACGATGAGCAATTACAAGGCGCATATGCCTGGCAAACATTTTTACAGCAAGGCTCAGTGATTGCTGCCGGCTCTGACTACCCAGTAGAGCTTGCCAACCCGTTTGATGGCTTGTATTCAGCCATTACCCGTATGGATCATAATATGCTGCCTAAAAACGGTTGGCGCGCAAGCGAAGTGCTAAGCCGCGAACAAGCCCTCAGAGCATTTACACTCGGCGGCGCGTATGCAGCGCACCAAGAGTTTAAAATCGGCAGCTTAGAGCACGGAAAGTGGGCAGACTTTATTTTAATAGATAAAGACTACTTTAAAGTTCCTGTGGATGAGATTTATAAAACACAGGTTTTACAGACTTGGATTGCTGGAGAATTACGCTTTGAAAAAGAATAGGTTACAAAACAGGCAAACTTAAAAATAAATGAATTTATTATGAATATTTATTAAAGTAATTAAAAAGTATGTCGATAAGTGAAGGTATTTAAAAAACCTCTTATGTTTCAGGAAGAAAACATGTTATCTAAAAAAATATCTCTTACTTTATCGACTCTTTTTACTTTATCACTCTCTGCATGCTCTACTCACCCAGTTTATAATGGTCATGCTCTCCATAATAATATTGGTCATCATAACGCTCATAGCCGCTACTCAGACATTCACCAACCTCGTGTAAATAATTGGCAATTTCCTGAAAATAACTATCGCCCTATTAACAGTAGTAAGTTGTTAAGTAACTATACAGAGCAATTAGCAATGAAGCTGATTGAAAATATGAGCTACATCAACAGTGGAACCCCTGTGGCAATTACTTCGTTTGTGAATTTAGATGACAATTTACAAACCACTAATATATTTGGTAATCACTTAGCTGAAAGCTTTATTACTGAAATGCAGGAGTTTGGTTTATCTGTGGTTGATTACAAGCACACAGGTGCTGTGCATGTAACCCCATTAGGTGACTTCTCGTTTAGTCGTAATGGTAAAGAAATTAAAGGTTATCCGCACATCGAATACACTTTATCAGGCACTCTAACTTATACAAATCGCGGTGTTATTGTTAACGCTCGAATTATTGGTGCGAAATCTAAAGTGGTGGTCTCATCTGCAAAAGGGTTTATACCAAGCTTTGTTGTTGAGTCACTTTACCCAACTCGCAGAACTGATGGCATTGTTTTAGACGCGGTGCTTTAAACAAAAAAAGGGTTAACTTAAATGTTAACCCTTTTTTTGAATTTTTAGCTTCACACTTCTTTGACTTTTGGCTGTCGGTATAGTTTTATCAGGTGGTAAATATTTACCAGTGCTAATAAGCCATTAGTAAACGCAACAGGCACAGCGCCAATAGCCAAACCATATACAGTAAATACAATACAGCCAAACATATTATACCAACGCAGTTTTACTACATCGGTCATCGTTAACGATGCAACCAATAAAGCTGATGCAATATAACCTAAATATTCCCAACTCAATTGTTCTCTCCTACCCTTTGGGTTAGCATTACGCTAATGCTAACTTGTGGCACTTGTCAGTGTTGCAACGTTTAATACCAATGCGCAATAATACTCATTTATTTTACGAGGCTAAACGTGTAGCTATCTGCGTTAAAAGATGCTCATTTACGACCGCATGGATACAGTAAGGTAGAGCAATGCGGAGCAATTGCCGAGAACAACTAAATAGCTATTTTTTGACTAGCTACCAACACGTTTTTGCAAACTCAAAATTAATCACTTAATTAAGCTGATTGGTATAAAATAAAAAACTAACTTGCTTAAAAAACCTTAAAAAGTATATTGGTTGTAGCCAATTACTTCCTAAATCATTACACGGGAAATGAAGGTATTGCGTACTTAGCAAGGCTAATTACAGTAGCAAGTTAGTGTAAATTCTTAGAGCCTTAATAATATCGTCATTAAGGTGTAATAAATAGGACAATTGTCCGAAGAGCATATTGATGTTTCAATACCATTTTTCTAGTTATCTTGTTGAACAGTTACTCACCTTTGCAGGAAGTAGCTATCAACAATCAAAAAAAGAAGTGCTGATCCACCAAGATCAACCACTTAGTAAACTTGTGCTGGTGCGCAGCGGGACTATTTCGTTTAGTTATGATGTAGGTAACGGACGCCGCCTATTATTAGGCCAGTTAGATTGCAACAACACCCTTATTGGGGAAATAGAAGCACTTAACAATAATCCTTGTATTTACACTGTTACCTGTTTTAGCGATGTAACATACAACTTAATAGAGCTTCGTCACTGGCGAGCGTTGCTTTTAGAAAAGCCAGAGCTGAGCTTATACACCGCGCAAACCATTGCGGCTAAATTTCAAGAAAACCAAAAAATTAATTTAGATAAGTTACTGCTGCCTTTAAGCTACAACATTGCTAAAGACTGTTTACTAAGGGCCGAGAATAATAACCCAACGCTACTGCGTGCATATCCAACGGTTAACGCCGAGGCAGAGCGCTTTGCAACCACTGAGCGAGCGTATCGTCGTGTGGTAACTGAACTGGTTGAAAAAGGCTTAGTACAGCGCAGCTCTCACGGACTAAAAGCCGTCGATACACAAAGTTTAAGTGACTATGTAGATAGCTTTGCCCAGCTTTAAAGCAGCCAAAAGCGGGCACAAAAAAAGGCCGTTATGGCCTTTTTTAGTTTGTAAGGTTTTTAATCCCAGTATGCTATTGAGCTACTAAATTTAGGAGTTAACACTTCTGGTTATTCGCCTTAAATAAACAACGCAATTTTGCGAGCGGATATTACTTATCTAATAAAATATCTTTAATATTTACTAAATCAGATTTACCTTCAATAATTTCATCTGGCGTTAAGCCCGATAACTCATGGGGGAATACTAACCACTCTTCTGACTCGTGAATAAAGTAATCTGGCACCATGTCTACTTTTGAGTTTTTTGGCTTATAGTATGGGCATGCTACACGAATATCGCGCGGTAAGTTTAAACGCATAAGCTCAGAAAGCTTTTCTTTTAGTGCAAATATACTGCGGCCAGAGTCAAACACATCATCTACAATTAGCAGTGAATCGCCTGCATTGGCGTTTTCTACAATGTAGTGTAAACCATGTACTTTTATTTCTTTAGATTGCTGGCCAATTCCATAATAAGACGATGTACGCACCGCAATGTGATCAGTCTCAATGCCTTTATAATCGTAGTATTCTTGCACAGCAATACCAATAGGTGCACCACCTCGCCAAATCCCAATTATAAAGTCTGGACGAAAGCCATCTTTATAAACTTGTGCCGCTACGCGGAATGAATCTTCAAGTAGCTGTTGAGCTGTGATGTAGCACTTATCTGACATAGTTTAGAACCCCAGTGGTGAGTATAACATTTGGATGTAGGCACTTTAGCCAATAATTAAACACCCAAACCGGTATTGGCGAAGGATTTTACCGTAAATAAAAATAAATTGCTTGTCTGCATATAGCAAAATAGGCACCAATTGATGCCTATTTTATGTATTAAACGCTTAGTTACGTACTATTAAGCTTTTTCTAACAAGGTACGTGCTACTGTTCGCATCCCTTGTGTAGTTGCACCAGCAGCCCATTGGCTCGTGCTGCCCATATTAAATGCAGCAGCTAAATCTATGTGTACCCAACCTTTACCATCATTTGGCACAAAGCGCGATAAGAAGCCCGCAGCATTTGATGCGCCGCCGTAACCACCGCCTTTTTGAGCACGGCTATTAGCTGTGTCAGCGTAGGGTGATGGGCAGTTTTGTTGGTGCCACTTTTCAAGCGGTAAAGGCCATGCAGCTTCCATTTCTTGCGAGGCAAAGTCTTCTACTTCGCGAACCAGCTCTTTATCAAGGGCAAATAAAGCGTTGTATTCTTGACCTACCGCCACCAATGCCGCGCCAGTTAATGTTGCCGCATTAATAATAAGTGGTGCGCCAGTCTCACCGGCTGCCATTAGGCCATCGGCAAGGACTAAACGCCCTTCAGCATCGGTGTTTACAATCTCTACTGTAGTACCATTTTTGTACGTTAAAATGTCACCTAGTTTATAAGCATGACCCGAGATCAAGTTCTCTGCACAGCATAAAAACAGCTTAATGCGTTTTTCTATACCGCGGTTAATAGCTAATGCTAACCCCGCGGTTACCGTTGCCGCGCCACCCATATCACATTTCATACCTAGCATACCTTCGCTAGATTTAATTGAGTAACCGCCAGAGTCAAACGTAATACCTTTACCTACAAGTGCTGCACTTACCGGTGCGTTTTCGTCACCTGTTGGGTTGTAATCAAGCTCAAGTAATACCGGTGGGCGCTCAGAGCCACGGCCTACGGCGTGAATGCCAATCCATTGTTGCTCTAATAATGCATCGCCTTTAATAATTTGATAGCTTACGTGCTCAGGCGCTAATGATTGAATAAATTCAGCCGCTTTTTCAGCAAGGCTCTCCGGGTAAATATCATCGGCTGTGCCGTTAACCATTTCGCGAGCCCACGTCGCTGAGGCTTTTAAATGCGCAAGCTCGTTTAGATCTGATTGTGCGTTATCAACAAACTCAACACCGTGTAATGATTTAGGTGTAACAAATCCTTGATAAAAAGCCCATTGGCTTTCGGTGCACCATACGTCCCCCGCAAGCTCAACCTGTTTAACGCCTTGGTTTGCAATAGTTCGCGCCGCTTTTTGAACATTTTTTAATGTTTCTTGTTCAGATAAATGAACCGTTGCACCTCGCTCGTTAAAAGACAAGGTAGCGTTTTCGCCCCAATGACTAGGTGCTGCTTGCTCGCTTAGTTGAACAACAAATTTTTCACTCATGTTAGAATACCCTTACACTTAAATGTGCACCGAGTTTACTATAGAGAGTACAAGTTCCCAACAGCTTGAGATAAATAACATAAACCAACGCATCTGCAGCGTTTAGCATTGGAATTTAAATGAAATACACCCCCGCTTTACAGCCCGCCACATTATTAAGACGTTATAAACGTTTTTTAGCTGACTTACAGCTTACCAATGGCACTGAATTTACCGCACATTGCGCCAATACAGGAAAAATGACCGGCTGTGCCGAGCCTGGCTTTAACGCTTTTTACTCAACCAGCGATAACAATAAACGAAAATACCCGCATTCATTAGAGCTCACACAGAACAGCTTGTCGCAGCTGATATGTGTAAATACCGCCGTGGCAAATAAAGTAGTCGAAGAGGCAATTACCAACCAGCTTATTACGGAGCTTAACGGCTATGCGCACCTGCAAAGTGAAGTAAAATATGGCAGCGAGAACAGCCGTATCGATTTTTTGCTCACCAATGATAACAAACCCGATTGCTATGTAGAGGTGAAGTCAGTCACGTTATTGAGCGAAACAACTCCAGAAAGTGGTCAAGGTTACTTCCCTGATGCACAAACAGTGCGTGGGCAAAAGCACATTCGCGAACTCATAGAAATGATCGAACAAGGCCACCGCGCAGTATTACTGTTCGTTGTTTTACACCAAGGTATCAATACCGTGAGTGCCGCAAGCCATATAGATAAAAAATACAACGATTTACTAAACCAAGCGATTAAAAAAGGCGTGGAGGTCTACGCTTATAAGGCATCTATTTCGCCAAGTGAAGTAACGCTCAGTGAGAAAGTAGCCTTTAAATAAAAAATTAACTTGCTTTTAAACTTTATGCCCATATAACTAGGCAAGTTTAAATACCGAAATAAAGATTAATAAAGCATCAAAATTAAAATATGAGCCTTTTTAGTCAACACACTGGTTGAAGCTAATTCGATTAATTAAAAAATAAATTTGCCTAGGGTATAAGATTCTGCTATTTATACCGCCGGCTAATGCTGAGGCATTAAATTAAGGATTTAGGAGAGAGTTATGCCAGACCAACAAAGACATGGTTTATTGGCTCAAGCCGGTTTAGAACCATACCAAGAAAAGCCGGGCGAAGAGTATATGAATGAAGCACAACGTGCTCATTTTAAAGCGATTTTAGAAGCGTGGCGTAACGACTTACGTAATGAAGTTGACCGCACAAAATCGCATATGCAAGACGAAGCTGCCAACTTTCCTGATCCAGTTGACCGCGCTGCGCAAGAAGAAGAGTTCTCTTTAGAACTTCGTACTCGCGACCGTGAGCGTAAACTGATCAAAAAAATTGAAAAAACAATCAACTTAATTAAAGAAGATGATTTTGGTTTTTGTGAGTCATGCGGAATCGAAATTGGTATTCGCCGTTTAGAGGCACGTCCAACAGCCGATTTATGCGTAGACTGTAAAACCCTTGCAGAAATTAAAGAAAAACAAGCTGGGCGCGGTTAATTTAACTTAGTTAACTATGTCTCCTACAGCCGTTACCACGCCAAAGCGTGACTATCGCGGTCGATTTGCACCGTCTCCTTCAGGGCCACTTCATTTTGGCTCACTTGTGGCGGCTGTGGGCAGCTACCTTGATGCTAAAGTAAATCAAGGTAAATGGTTAGTTCGCATTGAAGATATAGACACCACACGCGTGGTAAAAAATGCCGACTCCGATATTCTCAACACCCTCCAAGCCTACGGCCTTTATTGGGACGAACCTGTTGTTTACCAAACTCAGCGCTTACACCTTTACAAAGAGGTGACAAACTCTCTGATCCAGCAACAATATGTATATGGCTGCCAATGTTCTCGCAAACAAATAAAAGCCATTGGTGGGATTTATCAGGGACACTGTAAATCACTTAATTTATCAACAGAGCAAGGGGCACTTCGCCTTAGCCAGCAATATCCAACATGTCAGTTTACTGACTTGATTCAAGGTAAGATAACTGTAAATAGTGCCTTAGCCCATGAAGATTACATAATTAAACGCAGTGATGGATTATTTGCTTACCAACTAGTCGTAGTGATCGATGATATAGAGCAAGGGATTAACCGTGTAGTGCGTGGCGCCGATTTAATCGAGCCCACAGCACGGCAAATTAGTTTATTTAAACAACTTAATAAACCCATACCAGAATACGCACATTTGCCATTAGCGGTTGCAAAACCTGGGTTTAAACTTTCTAAACAAAATTACGCCCCTGCAATTAGTTCAATCAACCCTAAACCTGCATTGATTGATGCATTTGCGTTTTTAAATTTACCTGTGCATAAGCAGCTGCACGATCTTACTGTAGAGCAATTAATGACATGGGCTATTAAGGAATTTAGCTTAAGCGTAGTGCCAACCATTCCCGAAATTCAAATTTCGCAAGGGCAGCAACAAAACAGCACTAAATTTACGCATTTAAGCAAATAAAAAGCTTAAAAAGCGCTTAATTTCAGTCCATCAACTTAATTTTTATACCATGCTAGTATATGATAGCCGCCTTAATAGAGGCTATTTACAATAAATGCAAAGCACCGCACTATGTAGCTAATTTATGTGCTTTTGATTGCGATGACCAGTCGACCATCATTTCTGTAGGAGACAGATTATTATTTCCAAGCTTTTTCAATTTTGCAGGCAAATAATCGGCCCTAATGCCGATGTGCAAAGCACTCAAACAAGTGATGAACCGGTTGTTGTAACACGCGGCGAACATGGTATTTCACGTAAACAATTTAGCCCAAATGCAATCAAAGTCCTTTACCGTTTAAAAGACGGTGGTTACGATGCTTACTTAGTAGGTGGTTGTATTCGCGATATATTGTTAGGTCAACAACCTAAAGATTTTGACGTAGTTACCAACGCTACCCCTGAGCAAGTAAAAAAACTATTTAGAAACTGTCGGTTAATTGGCCGTCGCTTTCGCTTAGCGCATATAGTTTTTGGTCGTGAGATTATAGAAGTGGCCACCATGCGTGGACACCACGAAGCGCAAGAAGACAAAAACCAGATTAGTCAATCAAGTGAGCAAGGCCAATTACTGCGTGACAACGTTTACGGTAGCATTGAAGAAGATGCCGAACGCCGTGATTTTTCTATCAATGCGTTGTACTACTCTATTAATGATTTTTGCATCTACGACTACGCAAATGGCTTAGCAGCTATTCAAGCAAAACAAATTGAGTTAATTGGCGACCCCGTTAAACGTTACCGCGAAGACCCTGTGCGCATGCTACGTGCCGTACGATTCGCAACAAAGCTTGATATGAGCATTGCCCCTAAAAGCGAAAAACCGATTACTGAGCTTGCCAATTTATTGGATAATATTCCGCCAGCACGATTATTTGAAGAAGTCCTTAAGCTATTTTTAAACGGTAAAGCCGAAGCTAACTATTTAATGCTACGTCAATACGGTTTGTTTAAATCGTTATTTCCGGTGCTTGATAAAATTTTAGATAAGAACCCTGACGGTTTAGAAGCGGCATTTATTCAGCAAATGTTTCAAAATACCGATAAACGCATTAATGCTGATAAAAAAGTCACGCCTGCATTCATATTTGCCGCCTTACTCTGGTTCCCACTGCTTGAACGTGCAAATAAAATTAAACAACAAGAGCAACTTTCTTACTTTGATGCGTTTGCACAAGCAATGAACAAAGTATTAAGTGAAAACGCCCAGCATATAGCCGTACCAAAACGCTTTACTCTGGGCGCACGCGATATTTGGCATATTCAGCAACGTTTAGATAAACGTGCCGGCCAACGCGCTTACAGATTAACTCAGCAGCCTCGCTTCAAAGCCGCTTACGACTTTTTACTATTACGTGTTGATGCCGGTGAACACCAACACAGTGAACTTGCCCAGTGGTGGACTCAGTACTTAAGCCAAGATATAAATGGCCAAAAAGACATGGTAAAAAATCTAGGCCATCAAGGGGGGCCTAAACCACGTAAGCGCTCACGCCGCCGAACCACTAAAAAGCCGACTGAGTAATTGTATGCAGTGTGTATATTTGGGTTTAGGTGCCAACCTAAACTCACCCAAAGAACAGCTTGATAACGCAGTGGCAGCACTTAAAAAGCTGCCCCATTGCGAATTTATTAGTGTATCTCATTATTACGCAAGCAAACCAATGGGGCCTCAAGATCAACCCGACTACGTCAATGCCGTTGCGTGTATTAAAACCGCGCTTGAACCTGAGCAATTACTTGATTTAACGCAAGCCATAGAGCTTGAGCATGGACGAGTAAGAAAAGCCGAACGTTGGGGTCCGCGTACACTTGATATAGATACCTTATTATTTGGGCAGCAAGTGATTAATACCGAGCGCTTAACGGTTCCACATTATGGCCTGTGCGAGCGTGAGTTTGTAGTTTACCCGCTGCTAGAGCTTGCACCTGAACTGATTTTACCAAGCGGCATTGCATTAAAAACCATTGCGCAAAACTTACCGCTAAACGACTTACAACAATTACCTCTGTAATTAACCAAGGCTTATGCCTGCGAGGATATTATGTCTAAAATAACCGTTTCTACTTTAAATAAAATGAAAGCAGAAAATAACAAGATCACCGCATTAACCGCATACGATGCCAGTTTTGCTAAGTTATTTCATGATAACGGCGTGGATGTTATTTTAGTGGGTGACTCTTTAGGCATGGTGCTACAAGGTAGCGACGATACCTTAGCTGTTACAAACCAAGATATAGCCTATCATACCCGCTGTGTACGTGGTGGCAGCCGTGAGCTTTTTGTTATCGCCGATATGCCGTTTATGAGTTATTCAAACGTCAGCGATACCTGTAAAAATGCAGCTGAGCTTATGCGTGCCGGTGCTAATATGGTAAAACTTGAAGGCGGTGAATGGCTTTACGACAGCATTAAAAGCTTAACGCAGCAAGGTATTCCTGTGTGTGGTCATTTAGGATTAACGCCGCAATCAGTACACGTATTTGGTGGCTTTAAAATTCAAGGACGCGAAGACGACAAAGCACAAAAAATGATTGACGATGCAAAAGCACTTGAGGAGGCAGGCGCGCAATTATTAGTACTTGAGTGTATCCCAAGCGCGCTTGCTAAACGCATTACTGATGCCGTGACTATTCCTACTATAGGTATTGGCGCAGGCAATGTAACAGATGGCCAAATACTGGTAATGCACGACCTAGTGGGTATTTCGGCAGGATACATTCCTAAATTTTCTAAAAACTTTTTACTGGAAACGGGCAACATGCCTGATGCAGTTAAAAAATATTGTACAGACGTTAAAAGTGGCGCATTTCCAAGCGCCGAACATGAGTTTAAATAATGCAGTCAATCACTGAAATTAAATCGTTACGTAGTCAAATCAAAGCGTGGCGCCAAGCAGGCTTAAGCGTGGCACTCGTACCAACAATGGGCAATTTGCATCGTGGTCACTTTTCATTAGTTGAAAAAGCAAAAACAATAGCCGATAAGGTTGTAGTAAGTATTTTTGTCAACCCAATGCAATTTGGTGCTAACGAAGATTTAGATAGCTACCCACGTACATTAAATGAAGACAAACAAGGCTTAGCCGAGCTAAACACCGATATTGTATTTACTCCAAGCGTCGATACTATTTACCCAAACGGGCTCGGTGAGCAAAGCTTTGTTGATGTACCTGGCGTGTCTATGGGGTACTGTGGCGGCACTCGCCCTGGGCACTTTAAAGGCGTAGCTACAGTTGTAACTAAGTTATTTAATTTAGTACAGCCGGATTACGCTTGCTTTGGAGAAAAAGATTTTCAGCAACTGCAAGTGATTAAAACCATGGTTCGTGATTTATCAATTCCGGTTGAAATTATTGGTGTACCGACCATGCGTGAAGTATCAGGGCTTGCCATGAGCTCGCGTAATGGCTATTTATCTGCAGAGCAAAAAGCCACGGCTACCGCTTTATTTAAAACATTAAACAGCTGTGCAAAAGAGCTTAAAGCAGGCAATACTGATTACACCGCTTTGCAGCAAAGCGCACAGCTTAGTTTAGAGCAAGCCGGCTTAAAGCCAGATTATTTTGAGATAGCTCAACGAGATACATTAAAAGCTGCTACACTTGATGATACACAATTTGTTATTTTAGCTGCCGCCTTTTTAGGCAATGTTAGATTAATCGACAACTTACAAGTTGAGATTTAACAAAAGCGCAGCACAACGTTAAGGATAAGCATGCAAACATTTATTAAAACAAGCGCCCTCGCCCTTTCATTTTCATTGTTAGCAGCTTGCCAAAATCAGGTGAAAAACCCTGAGTTAAACCAATGCGCACAACAAAACTATCAGTGTGAAAATAGCTGTGATCAGCAATCGATTGACAAAGGCTTAAAACAACAAGTGTGCTCTGCTAAATGTGTTGAGACTTACAACCAATGTAAAGCTCAGGCGCAAAAGCTAACTGATTTATAGTCGGTGTTAATTTTACACACAAAAAAACCGCTCATTGAGCGGTTTTTTTATTGGTTGGGTTTAAATTATAAACCTAACTTTTTAAGCTCTGCTTCTGCTAACTTAGCAGATAGTGGTACGTAACCATCTTTTTCAACGATTTTTTGACCGTCTTTAGAAAGTACCATTTTTAAGAACTCAGCTTCAATTGGTGAAAGCGGCTTATTAGGGTGCTTGTTCACGTAAACGTATAAGAAACGAGAAAGTGGGTATTTACCTTTAGCAACATTATCAAGCGTTGCATCTACGTAGTTAGTGCCTTTTTTAGATAAAGGTACCGTACGTACACCTGATGTTTTGTAACCAATGCCTGAGTAACCAATCGCGTTTAATGACGATGAGATTGACTGTACAACAGACGCTGAACCTGGCTGTTCATTTACGTTGTTACGAAAGTCACCTTTACACAGCGCTTTCTTTTTAAAGTAACCGTAAGTACCTGATACAGAGTTACGTCCGTATAATTGAACGTCTTTTGCAGCCCAGTCGCCCGTTAGGCCAACATCGCTCCAGCGGTTAACTTGCTCAGACGCACCACATTTACGAGTAGATGAAAAAATAGCATCTACTTGGTCAATACGTAAGCCTTCAATTGGATTATCTTTGTGTACAAATACTGCTAATGCATCAATCGCTACACGGACTTCTGTAGGCTTGTAACCGTAACGTTTTTCAAACGCTTCGATTTCTTTTGATTTCATTTTACGGCTCATAGGACCCATGTTAGAGGTACCTTCAGTGAGCGCTGGTGGCGCTGTAGACGAACCGGCCGCTTGAATTTGAATATTTACGTTAGGGTAAATACGTTTGTACTCTTCAGCCCAAAAAGTCATCATATTAGCTAACGTATCAGAGCCTACAGATGAAAAGTTACCTGAAACGCCGTTAATTTTTTGATATTCAGGAATTGCGTCGTCAAGAGCAACAGCCTGTGCAGATACTAATGTTGTAACAGCCACACCCATTGCGGCAACTAAATTTTTAAACTTCATGCGGGTTCTCCGATTTGTTCGTCCCATTTCCTAACTGCAAACTACTTTAAAGTGAGTACATGACAGTTGCATTACTCTTAAATGACACTTTTATGACTTTACTTTTTATTTCCTTTAACCTGCTAAGTTAACAAGTTTATCCTTTGAAAAATCAAAAGAAAAACACGAACCTTTACCAAGCTCACTGGTTATATTTAATTGACTATCGTGACGTGTTAGCACGTGTTTTGTAATGGCTAAGCCTAAACCTGAACCACCAGTTGTGCGACTTCTTGCTTTATCTACACGGTAAAAACGCTCGGTTAGCCTGTTAATATGCTCAGGTGCAATACCATCGCCGTTGTCACTCACACTAAAGTGCGCAAGGCCATCTTTACGCTGCCAGGTAACAACAATTTTTCCACCCGCTTTAGTGTAATGTATAGCGTTAAACACTAAATTAGAAAATGCACTGCGTAGCTCATCTTCAGAGCCTTTAATATCAAGCTCATTGTCTATATTAAAAATAAGCTCATGGCCTTTATCTTGGTTTATAGACTGCGCTTCGGTTTTAATGTAATTAAGTAATTGCGGTACATTAATGGCTTTGTCGTTGTCTTGTCTACGGGAGCCTTCAATACGCGAAAGAGATAAAAGCTGATTAACTAAGCTGTCCATACGCTTACATTGCTCAAGCATGGTGTTTTGCGCTTTATTCCACATTGCAGGCGGTGGCATCGAATCGCCATCCATCATCTCTAGGTAGCCAGTAACAACCGTAAGCGGCGTACGCAGCTCATGGGATACATTGGCAACAAAGTCTTTGCGCATTTGCTCTAGCTGCTTTAGGCGTGTTACATCACGTACTACCACCATAAGCTGCGTGTTGGCATACGGCATTACCCTAAATTCAAGCACTTGGTCAACAATATGCCCGTTATCAAGCTCGAGTGGCTCTTCAAATTCACCGCGCAGCATGTACTTGGCAAATTTAGGTTCGCGTATTAGGTTATCTAGGCGCTGGCCATGATCGGTCGGCCATTGTAAGCCCAATACTTTAAGTGCAAGTTGGTTACACCAAACAATGCTTAAATCACTTTGCAACACCACTACCGCATCGGGGACGGCTTCGGCTCCATCGCGAAAGCGACGAATTAAATCAGCCAACTCGTTGCGTTTTTTACGATTACGGTGCTGTAAATGATAAATGCCTTCAAATACTTGTTCCCACGCACCCTCGCCCTCTGGTGGGTTAAAGCTACGTTGATTTAAAAGCCAATCGCTTAAGCGATAAAGTTGATGGTAATGCCAGACTAAAAGAGAAGAAGTGCCTAAAAATAAAAGCAAAAATGGTGCGCCAGTAAGCACACCAATTAATAATAGAGGTAAAAAATAGATAAACAGGCGTTTTACTAACGCCTGTTTATTAATAACTCGATACATACACTCACTTTACCTTTGAGTAGTAAATTATCCATACTCACAATCTAGTTGCGGTAGCTCATAATTTACTAGAAAAACGATAACCTGCACCACGCACTGTTTGTACTAAGCGATCATGCCCCAGCGGTGCAATCGCTTTGCGTAAACGGCGTATGTGCACATCAACAGTACGGTCTTCAACGTACACATTGGTTCCCCACACATGATCAAGCAATTGCTCTCGGCTATAAACACGTTCTGGATGAGTCATAAAAAAATGTAACAACCTAAATTCGGTAGGCCCCATATCAAGCTCGCTTCCCTCAGAGGTAACGCGGTGCGATATTGGGTCTAAACGCAAGCCATGTACTTCTATGGCTTCTTCTAATGAGGTAGGCGATACCCGGCGAATAACCGCTTTAATACGAGCCATTAACTCTTTAGGAGAAAAAGGTTTAGTGACGTAGTCATCTGCCCCTACTTCTAGGCCGCGTACTTTGTCTTCTTCTTCGCCGCGGGCTGTAAGCATAATAATTGGAATTTGGCGTGTGTATTCACTTTGCTTAAATTGCTTAGCAATTTGAATACCGCTACCACCTGGTAACATCCAATCAAGCAACACCATATCTGGGTAGGGTTCAACCATAGCTGCAATTGCAGAATCGTAATCTTCTGCTTCAATTGCTTGAAATCCATTTTGCTCTAAAACAAAAACTAACATCTCTCTGATAGGAGCTTCATCATCTACGACTAGTACTTTACGTGACATTCCAAATTATCTCTTACGCTATCGAATTAGATTTCATTATTATGACTAAGTATGACATTTTTATGAAAGTGTAACGTGTAAATTAAAATCCTGGTAAAAAAAATACAAATTTGCTACTAAACCGTCCATTAGAGGCATATTTTTTAAAAGTATTTTGATTATTTATATGGTCATAAACATATTTAAAAGAGAATACCGGTTTATTCAATACGAATATAAACTGGATCGTTTTGATGGATCATTGGTTTACTAACTTAACTAGCCCTCTTTCGTTTTTGCCCAATAATAAGTAAAGACACCAAAGTTTTCGCTCAAAAATAGATCGTTTTTTTACTAAGGGCTGTGTAAAAGATCAGAGTTTTACCAAGCTGATCGTGTTTGGGATCATTGTTATACTTAGTCAAGCCGCTAAGTAACTGATTAGTTGTTTAAATATAAAACGATCGGATTATTTTTAGTTCAAGACCAGCCTTAAAATTTGCGGCGCTTAGTAAAATAATGATCCAAAAAGTACATGTGTTAGTAAATACATGATCCCAAATAACAGGGTTAGTAATACAGTGATCTGTGCATAATAAAACTTACAAGCATTAAAAAGCCAGCAACTAACTTGCTGGCTTTTAAGTAAACAGCTTAAAAAATGCGGTTATCTAATTTTAGGATCTAACTCACCACTTAAATATTTAAGGTGCATGTCGTCCAGTGAAATTGGCTTAATTTTACCAGCTTGTCCTGCGGTGCCAAACGCGTTATAACGCGCCACACAAATCTCTGTCATCGCTTTTGTCGCTTCTGCTAAGTATTTACGCGGATCAAAGTTAGACGGGTTGAGTGCTAAGTGGCGGCGAATAGCACCGGTAGAGGCTAGGCGCAAATCGGTATCAATATTTACTTTACGTACACCGTATTTGATCCCTTCTACAATTTGTTCTACAGGTACACCATACGTTTCAGGAATTTCGCCACCGTATTGATTTATGATCTCTAACCACTCTTGCGGTACAGACGATGATCCGTGCATTACTAAGTGCGTGTTCGGGATACGTGCGTGAATTTCTTTAATACGATCAATCGCTAAAATGTCATCTGTGGGTGGGCGCGTAAATTTGTACGCACCGTGTGACGTACCACACGCTATTGCCAAGGCATCAACGTGGGTTTTATTTACAAAATCGGCGGCTTCTTCAGGGTCGGTAAGCATTTGATCGGTAGTTAATTTACCTTCTGCGCCTACACCATCTTCTTCGCCCGCTTCACCAGTTTCGAGTGAGCCAAGTACACCTAGCTCGCCTTCCACCGACACACCACAAGCATGTGCCATAGCCACTGTTTCGCGTGTTACTTCTACATTATATTCGTAGCTTGAAGGGGTCTTTCCATCAGTCATTAGTGAGCCATCCATCATTACTGATGAAAAACCAAGTTGAATTGAGCGTTGACAAACACCAGGTGAGGTGCCGTGATCTTGATGCATTACTACTGGAATGTGCGGCCATTCTTCAACGGCTGCTAAAATCATGTGGCGGATAAATGGAGCACCAGCATAAGCACGTGCACCTGCTGATCCTTGAACAATTACTGGGCTGTTTGTTTTATCAGCCGCTTCCATTATAGCGCGCATTTGCTCTTGGTTATTCACGTTAAAGGCTGGAACGCCGTAACCGTGTTCAGCTGCATGATCTAAAAGTTGTCGCATACTGATTAAAGCCATTGGGTATTCTCCAATTTATCGACAGCAGTCTCCTACTATCTAGTTTGAACGGATATGTTAGTTTGACGCAATCACTGCGCCACAAAATAAAGCAAGCTAGACTGCTTAGTTTTGTCTTCATTAACTATTAAATAAGGGTGAGAGGTATTTAATAATTAATCGTTAGTGAGGGTTTCCCCTCACTACTCACGGCTAAATAATAACTTATTTAGCGCGCGATTCTAGCATTTCTACTGCTGGAAGTTTTTTGCCTTCTAAAAACTCTAAGAACGCACCACCACCGGTAGAAATGTAAGATACTTTATCGGCAATGCCGTATTTATCAATGGCCGCTAAAGTGTCGCCACCACCAGCAATTGAAAACGCATTCGAGTTAGCGATAGCTTGTGCAATAGCGCGTGTGCCATTACCAAATTGATCAAACTCAAATACACCTACTGGACCATTCCACACTACAGTACCTGCGTTTGCAATAATTTTTGCAAGCTGATTAGCAGTATCTGGGCCAATATCAAAAATCATATCATCACTGGTTACTTCACTTACATCTTTAAGCGTCGCAACTGCAGAGTCTGAAAATTCATTACCTACCACAACATCAGTCGGTACTGGGATCTCGCCATTGTTAGCTTTAGCGGCTGCACATAAGCGATTTGCTTCATCCATTAAATCAGCTTCATAAAGTGATTTTCCAACAGGATGACCTGCTGCAGCAATAAAGGTATTAGCAATACCGCCACCTGTAACAAGCTGATCTACAATGGTTGAAAGCGAGTCTAAAACAGTTAACTTAGTTGAGACTTTAGAACCACCAACAATAGCCACTAGTGGGCGAACTGGGTTATCTAATGCTTTACCAAGTGCTTCAAGCTCTGCTGATAATAGCGGGCCAGCACAGGCAACATCTGCAAATAAGCCAACGCCATGAGTAGACGCTTGTGCGCGGTGAGCAGTACCAAATGCATCCATTACATACACATCACACAAAGCTGCAAGTTGTTTTGATAACGCTTCGTCGTTTTTCTTCTCGCCTTTGTTAAAGCGTACGTTTTCAAAAACAACCACTTCATTATCTGCAACGTCAACGCCGTTTAAGTAGCCTTTTTCAAGACGTACATTTTGCTCAAGTGCATCGTTTAGGTAATCAGCTACAGGAGCAAGTGAAAACTCGTCGTCGTATTCGCCTTCTGTTGGGCGGCCAAGGTGTGACATAACCATTACTTTAGCGCCTTTTTCAAGCGCTAATTTAATCGTAGGCAGTGCTGCACGAATACGTGCATCTGAGGTCACTTTACCTGCTTTAACTGGTACATTTAAATCTTCACGAATTAATACGCGTTTGCCGTTTAAATCTAAATCTGCCATTTTTATGACCGACATAACATCTCCTTAGTTAACGATACTTGAACCTGAAAAATAAATTTTAAAATTATTATAAAATACGTTTACTTAGCCATCATCGCACGTGCTGTATCTAGCATGCGATTGGCAAAACCCCACTCATTGTCACACCAAACAAGTAACTTTATCAGCCTTTTATGACTAACACGTGTCTGCGTGCCATCAATAATACAAGAATGCGGGTCGTGATTAAAATCAACCGATACCAGTGGCTCTTCGGTGTAACTTAAAATACCTTCTAAGCGGTCTTTTGCTTGTGCTTTAAGTGCATTATTAACCGCGTTTAAATCTACATCGGCGTTTACTGTCACACTTAAATCCATCGCTGTTACGTTAATCGTTGGTACGCGAACAGCAATGGCTTCAAAGCGACCTTTAAATTTGGGTAAAATGCGGTCTATACCACGCGCAAGCTTTGTATCTACCGGAATAATAGACTGACTCGCAGCGCGAGTACGGCGTAAATCATGATGATACGCATCAATCACTTGTTGATCGTTCATTGAAGCATGAATAGTAGTAATAGCGCCCGACTCAATGCCAAATGCATCATCGAGCACTTTAATAACAGGCACCACGCAGTTTGTAGTACACGAGCCGTTAGATACAATAGTGTGCTCGTGTTTGAGCTCATCGTCGTTAATGCCATACACAATGGTGGCATCTACGTCATTATCAGCCGGGTGCGAAAACAGTACTTTTTTAGCACCTGCAGTAATGTGTAATTGTGCATGCTCACGCGAGTGATAAACACCGGTACATTCAAGCACAACATCTACATCAAGGGTTTGCCAAGGCAATTCTACTGGGTTTTCTTCACAAAATAGTGCAATGGTATCGCCTGCAACACTAATGGTGTCTTCACCAAGTTTTACAGGAAAAGAAAAACGACCGTGGGACGTGTCGTATTTTAATAAATGAGCAATAGCTTCAGGGTCAGCAAGTTCGTTAATCGCAACAATTTTTATCTCGTTGCTTAAACCTGACTCGTACAACGCGCGGACAATATTTCGACCAATACGACCAAAACCATTAATTGCAAGTTTGATTGCCATGAAATATAAAATCCACTCTCTTTACGTGCAGACAAAGGCATCGATGCCTTTTAGATGGCTGTATTGTAATCGACCTTGAACATTTTTATAAGAGGGAGCGATTAGAAACTTTAAATTAATAAACCTTTTAATATCAATATTAATAAGCAAAATTAGTTAACAGCATTTATATCCTTCTAATTAAACAATAAAAGTCTTAGTCCTTTAGTCTAATTTATAGAATTAACATTGAATTTTAATCTAATCGGGTTATGTTATTAAAACAAAAAAATTTACCTTTTCTTAAAAGTAAATTATCAAAATAAAAGATCATTTATCTAAACTCTAGGTTAGAAAATAAAATGACAGCACACACAAAAATTATCATCGCAGATGATCACCCCCTGTTTAGGCAAGCATTGTCGTTAATGGTTACATCAAGTTTTACTAATGCATCATTACTTGAGGCACAAACCATAGCTGAGCTAGAACAAGCACTCATTAACACACCCGACATCGACCTTATTTTATTAGATTTGGATATACCCGGTGCAGAGGGGTTTAACTCAATTGTATTCGCCTCAAATATCCACATATCGCAGTAGTGGTTATTTCAGGTTTTGAAGAGTCTGAAACCATTAATAAGGCAATAGAATTTGGGGCAGCTGGTTTTATACCTAAATCTACTCCTGTTAACGACATGGTTGCTGCACTTAAAAGCGTTATTAATGGTGAGCTTTGGGTTCCCCCTTACGCATTAAAACAAGGGGCGCAACAGGGTAAAGAAAAAAGTAAAATTTCAACACTAACTAATCAACAACGAAAAATACTTTTTATGCTGGCAGATGGCTTACTCAATAAACAAATTGCGTATGACCTAAACTTGTCTGAATCTACAATAAAAAGCCATGTAAGTACCATATTTTTAAAGCTTGGTGTTAAAAATCGCACTCAAGCAGTTATATTACTAAACCAGCATAAGCATGAACATGACTTTTTTACTCATAACACACCTTAAATAAATGTATCAGATATATAGTTTTTTTCTAACCGCTTAGTTAAAAGAGAGCTCATCAAAGCTCTCAACGCAATAGGTTTAACTATTTTACGCAAATATCCGATATCAGCATTGTGCGCTTGTTTCTGAACTGACTCATCCATTGTGGCTGTAATGAGAATTGCAGGTAATGGATAACGACTTACGGCACGTATAGCTTGAATCAGCTCAATTCCATTATAGTAACTAATATGTGAAGGACTGTGTTTTTGTGCCCCTAGCAACCCGGTGCTCGTTTGTGAATCGCATGCGGGTTGTTCCTCGTCTGTTAGCTGATAATCCACCAGTAATATATCAATATCTTCTTCATGACTTTTGTAAATAGACAAAGCCTGTTGAGCATTTGAGGCTATGAGCACATTACACTTCCATGCTGATAGTAAATCCTTCATACCCGCCGTCACGCTTTGCTCATTGTCTATGCATAATACACACACACCTTGTAAGTTATTACTCGCTTGTAAAGGTTGAGGTATTTCTATCTTAATCTCTGACGCTAATGGCACCTCTACACTAAACGTACTGCCACAATTTACTTTAGAGAGTAGCCCAAGCTTATGATTGAGTATTTCAGCTAAACTTTTAGCAATATTTAAGCCTAAACCAAGCCCTTTTGGACCCACTAGCTTGGTTGATAATTGTGTAAATTGCTCAAACACTTGCTGTTGTTTTTCATATGGGATCCCTGGACCATTATCAATTACTTGTATACATAGACTCTGCCCTTTCCTGCGACAGCCTAATAATACTTTTCCATCGTGTGCATAACGAAAAGCATTACTCAAAAAGTTTTGCACAATTCGGGCAAGTAAAGTTAAATCACTTTTTATATACAACTTACTCGACGTGCATCTAAAATCTATTTTGTAATCATGCGTTAAAGCTGAAAACTCAAGCTTTAACATAGAGAATAATTTTTCAATTGAAAATACACTGATATCAGGAGTTATATTCCCGCTTTCAATACGTGCTATTTCGTTTAAATCGAGTAAAAGATTATTTGCAATCTCTAACGAGTTGTCTATTTGCTTAATCTGCATTCGCTCTTGTGGAGAAACTTTGGCGCTTAAACTCACCGCCGATGAAAACAAGCGGGCAGCAGAAAGGGGCTGTAACAAATCGTGACTACATGCTCTTAAGTACTGGCTTTTTTTAAGGTGAGCTTGCTCAGCTTTTAGTTGTGCAGCTACAAGCTCTTGATTCGCTTTTTCAAGCTCAACATTCGCTTGCTCTAACTCTTTTGTTCGTGCCAAAACGCGACTTTCTAGGTCTGTATTTTCTTCTTTTAGGTATTTTTCAGCTTTTCTAAACTCTGTAATATCCGTAAAAATCATTACAAAGCCTCCGCCTGGGATCGGGTTTCCTTCAATATTAATAATTTTATCATTAAGCAAACGTCGCTCAGACTGGTGTTTACTGCCTGCTTTTAAGTAATCTAAGCGTTTATTTACTTGAGCCTCAATATCACATACATAACGCTTTTGATTAGTAAGGTTGTATCTAATAAGTTCACTTATAGGGCAACCAATATAAATAAAGTCTTTAGGATAATTAAAAATATCAAGATATTGTTTATTCCAAGCGACTAAATTTAAGTCGCCATCAATCACTGAAATACCCTCACTGGTATTCTCAATTGCGCCTTGTAAAACTGAGCGACTAAACTCAAGCTGTTGGGTAGAATTGTCTTCTACAATTTTTGCCACTTGGTCAAAAGCCATATCACGACCACCTAAGCCAAAAGACAATACTAGCTTGGCCGATGCAGCTCCAAGTACGGGTGCTAAGGTATTTTCCGCATGAAACAGTAACGCCTCATTATAGGTTTTATGCTTTTTATCTTTGTGCTGTAAATTAAATTGCGCAAAACATTCTTTTGACTTGTCAAAGCCAATAAAGCGGGCCAAAAGCAGTTCAAGTTCACTTATATCTACCTTCGGTTGCTTAGGAAAATGTCGATGATGATTTTTACCAGAGTCGTAAAAAAATTTACTCTGCACTTCTTCGCGAATGTTTTGCCGAGTTAACAACGACACTATAAATAATATGCTTATATTGAAGCTTAACCCTATTAAGGTCATTACTGTGGTTTTAGGCCAAGTTGTGTTACTAAATAAGTGCTCGTAAAAACCAAGCTGTGGAAATAAATTGCCCCCCACCCAAATTAGAAATCCGCACATAACCCCCCAAAACACGCCCTTTTGTGTGGCTCTTGGCCAAAAAAAAGCAGCTATTAACGCAGGTCCTATTTGCGCAATGGCACCAAAGGCAATTTCACCTAAAGATGATAATGCGCCAGGCGGAGAAATAAGTAACATGCCAAGACTCAACGCTATTACAACGACAACTAATGCCTTGCGGATAAACAACAGCCTTGATTGAAAATGCAAATAGTCATGATTTTTTCTAGGTGAAAATTTAAATATAAGCGGAAAAACAATTTCATTGCTCAACATCGTACTCAACGCAATAGTTGAAACAATAACCATAGAACTTGCAGCAGAAACAGCTCCTAAAAACGCAAACAGCGATAGCCAAACTTGCCCATAATAGGCGGGCAAAAATAATACATAAGCATCAGCGTTAAGAGAGTCGGCATAATTTAATGTACCCGCTAAACCAATTGGTCCAGCAAAAAATGCAAATACTAAAATATAAGCAGGTAACCACCAGCGAGCTAAGCTACTTGTTTTTCGATCTTTTATTTCAACAAACATCACCTGAAATTGCCGAGGCAAACATAAACATGCTGACATAACAATAAATAGTAAACCAAATAGCCCCACTAAGTTACTTGGCTCAAATTGCTGCGCTAAAGAAACATGCCCTTTAGACTTTTCTAAGATTTCTAGCGGTGAGTCATAAATTACAAACGACACAAACAGTCCAACAAGTAAAAATGCGATTAACTTAACTGTGGACTCAAAAGCAATGGCTATCATTACACCAGGGTGGCGCTCTGTTACATCAATTGTTCTGATCCCAAAAATAATTGTAAAACCAGTTAAAATAATACTCACAATCAAACCTAGCTGCCAAATAGGTAGGTCCTGACTTTCTTGTAAGATAATGTATGAGTCAATAATTGCTTTAAGCTGTAGGGCTAGATAAGGCAAAGTACCGATTAGAGCAACCAATGTAATAATGAGTGCCAAACTTTGTGATTTGCCAAAACGTGCTGAGAGTAAATCTGCTATTGAATTTGTTTTTAACTGCAGGCTCGTTTTTATAATTCGTTGTATAAAAGGCCAAGCAAATATAAATAATAAAATAGGGGCTAAATAAACAGGGATATAATTGAAGGAACCACCAGCAGCTTGTGCAGATGTGCCTAAAAACCCCCACGAAGTACAGTAAACTCCAAGCGATAGCGCATAAATAATGGCATGCTGCTTAGCAACAAGCTTGTGGCGATACTTACCGCCTAAAAAAGCGATTAAGAACAGTAAACTTATATAGCCAATGCTAACACTTATTAGTAACCAGTTAGAAAACATAATTAGCTTCTTTTACGTACTTTTAGCACGTTTTTTATTATTGTTAGAAGTAGAATTTACCCTTTTACGACCTGAATTTAATCATATAGCACGCCACTAAAGAACTAGACTAAAGGACTAAACGCTAGGTGCTAAGTCTTATTACTAATTGTTGGTTTGTTCGGTTTACTTACTATTAGCTGAACAACTAATACAAGGGAATAAGCTAGATGTTCGATTCAAAATATAAAAAACTACTCTTGGTATCTGCGTTACTAACTGCAAGTTCATCCGCTTTTGCCGGCTACGAAATCAAGCTAACTGAAAATGATAAACTCACATTTGGTGGTTATATAAAAATTGACTCTCGGTATGTTGATGGCGATGTAGCTTATCGTGATTTCTGGATTGGAGATGGTACAGCGCTTGAAGAAGACGCCTCTCAGTTTAAAATATTTGCAAATGAAACCCGTTTCAACACCAAGTATGTTCATGGCGATGTTACCGGCTTTATTGAAATGGACTTTAATGGTGGTGGTGGTAATGAAATCATATCGAACTCTGCAAACCCACGTATTCGCCACGCTTTTATAAACTATCAAGACCTTACTGTTGGGCAAACATGGTCAACATTTATGAATACTAGTGCCATTCCTGAAGCAGCCGATTTTGCAGGGGCTACCACGGGCTTAGTTTTTATCCGTCAAGGGCAAGTGCGCTATAACATGGGTAATTTTCAACTATCGCTAGAAAACCCAGAAACATGGGGCGGCGATACCTCTAACGACAAACTTCCAGATTTAGTCGCTCGCTATAACTTTAAAGATGACTGGGGCAACGTATCAGTATCAGCCCTTGCGCGTCAGCTTAACACTCTCTCAGGTGAGCAAGAACCTGCTTTTGGTGTCTCTGTGGCAGGTTTAGTTAAAACAACTGGCAAGGATGATTTTCGTTTTCAGTTACACAAAGGTGAGCTTGGGCGCTATGTCGGTGCTGCCGCTGCAAAAGATGTATACGATAACGAAGTTGAAGATCTTACTTCAGTACTCATAGCATACCGCCACTTTTGGACAGATACACTTCGTTCAAGCGTACTCTACGGGAAAGTTGAAGGTAATGTGTCTGAGCGCGAACGAACTCAATGGGGCGTTAACATATTTCAAAATTTAACCAAGGATTTAGTGGTCGGTTTTGAAGTAGGTAACTTTTGTATGGATGAACAAGATAAAGACTCTAACTACGTTCAAGCCACACTGAGGTTTGCACTTTAGCTCTAATGCTTAGCACCGCGTAACACTTCCAACCAATGTTGCGTTTGGGAGGAGAATACTCTCCTCCCCTTTTTACCTTAGAGACAGTCAATCCAAAAAACTTGGAGAGCAGCAATGACAACTTCAATACTTAATGTAGAAAACATATCACTTGCATTTGGTGGGGTTAAAGCCTTAACCGATGTCAGCTTTTCTGTAACAGAAGGGTCTATTTTTTCGATTATTGGTCCTAATGGAGCCGGTAAAACCTCAATGTTAAATTGTATTTCAGGACGCTACACTCCTCATAGCGGTCACATTTTTTTTAATAATAAAAACGTAACAAACTTGCAGCCAAGCGACCGCGCCGATTTAGGCATGGGCCGAACATTTCAAAACCTCGCTTTATTTGGTCATATGTCGGTATTAGACAACATTATGGTTGGTCGTCATCACTTATTAAAAAATAATTGGCTAACGGGTCCATTATATTGGGCATCAGGTGCTCAAAAAGAAGAGCTCGAACACAGACGAAAAGTTGAAGAAGTCATCGACTTTTTAGAAATATCCCACATCCGAAAATCCATAGCAGGCACCCTGTCTTATGGTCTACGCAAACGCGTAGAGCTTGCAAGAGCAATGGCCCTCAACCCTAAACTTATTTTACTCGACGAGCCTATGGCAGGCATGAACCTAGAAGAAAAAGAAGACATGGCTAGGTACATTCTTGACCTTAATGAAGAGTTTGGGATCACCGTTGTCATGATTGAACATGACATGGGCGTGGTAATGGACATTTCCCATGAAGTAATGGTTTTAGATTTTGGGAAAAACTTAATTTGTGCCAAACCCGAGCAAGTAATGGCAGACCCATATGTAAAACGTGCCTATTTAGGGCTCGAAGAAGCCAATAGCGAACCTGAAAAAGCAATCATATTAGAGAGAGTAAGCTAATGACTCAACATGATTCAATTAATGACTTTGAAATGGCCGAACTCAATACCTTTCCTAAAATATTACAGTTCAATGCCAAGCAGTGGCCTCATGAAATAGCCATGCGAGAAAAAGAGTTTGGTATTTGGAATGAATTTACATGGGAAGATTATAACAACCGAGTAAAGTGGCTCACACTTGCATTGCTAGATAAAGGGATAAAAAAAGGTGATGCAATTGCACTGCTTGGTGATAATCGCCCAGAATGGGTGTGGGGAGAGGTCGCTGCACATGCAATGCGATGCCACTCTTTAGGTATTTACCAAGATTCAATGCATGAAGAAGCCGCTTACTTACTCCAAAGTAGCAATGCCACGGTTGTAATAGCTGAAGATGAAGAACAGTGCGATAAATTACTCGAACTAGGCGATGAAATTTCACACGTAAAATTTATTATTTACTGCGACCCTAGAGGCATACGCAAATACAACGATGAGCGCTTGATTGACGTAAATTCATTATATGCACTTGGCCAAACCATAGATAACAGTGAACCCAATCGCTACCCACAACTAGTTGAAGCAACCTCCCCTGACGACGTAGCAATTTACTGTACAACATCAGGCACTACTTCAAAGCCTAAAATAGCACTACTCAACGGTGGTAATTTTGTTAAACATTGCAGCGCTTACTTGCGCGCAGACCCACGCCAGCCAGGCGATAATTACGTATCGGTATTGCCTCTGCCTTGGATAATGGAGCAAGTTTATGCTGTTGGCCAAGCACTTATTGCACGTCAAATAGTTAACTTTGTTGAGGAGCAACAAACATTAATGTCTGATCTTAGAGAAATAGGGCCAAGCTTTGTATTACTAGCTCCACGTGTATGGGAAGGAATATTAGCTGATATCCAAGCTCGCATGATGGACTCAACACCATTAAAAAGAAAACTATTTTCTTTTGCTATGAGCATTGCCCAAAAGAGCCAGCTTAAAGGTAAAAAGTCGTGGCTTGCAGAGCTTATTTTAATGAGAGCGCTTAGAGACAGACTCGGCTTTTCATATTTAAAATCTGCAGCAACAGGTGGAGCCGCAATGGGACCAGACACATTTAGGTTTTTTCAAACCATTGGGGTGCCGTTAAGACAACTTTATGGTCAAACAGAAATGTGCGGCGCTTATACAATTCATCATCAAAACGATGTTGATTACGATAGCGTTGGCTTTGCATTTGATAATGCGCAAGTAAAAGTTATTAACGAAGATGAAGCCGGTGTTGGCGAAATTGTTGCAAAAACAGTGGGTATGTTTACCGGCTACCTTAATAATCAAGATGCATATGATGAGGATGTTAAAGATGGATGGATGCAAACAGGTGATGCTGGCTACTTTAAGCCTTCAGGGCATTTGGTTGTTATTGATCGGATAAAAGACTTAGCATGTACAAGTAACGGCGTTCAATACTCACCGCAATACATTGAGAATAAATTGAAGTTTTCGTCATTTATTGGCGAAGCCGTCATATTAGGTAAAAACAAACCTTATTTATCAGCCATCATTTGTATTCGTTTTAGTATCGTTGCTAAATGGGCAGAACAACACGGTTACTCATTCACAAATTACACTAACTTATCGACCCACCCTGAAGTTTATAAAAAGCTCAGTGAAGAAATACAATGTGTTAATGAATCGCTTCCTGACGCTCAAAAAATACATAAGTTTTTACTGCTTTATAAAGAGCTTGATGCGGATGATGGAGAGCTTACACGTACGCGTAAAGTAAGACGCAGCGTTATTGCCCAAAAGTATGGCGATATCATAGATGCGATATACCAAGATCAAAATATAGTTGATATTGATACCCTTGTTGTATTTCAAGATGGCACTAAAACACGCATTCAAACGCAACTTAAAATCCAATCTCTTATTAATACTCCCACAGTCACTCCCGTGGCAAACACTCACACTGAAGCACAACGGAGAGCATCATGAACTTTGAATTACTCATTCAGTTAATCATTAATGGGCTTATTGTCGGCCTGCTGTATGGCGTCGTCGGTATGTGTTTTGTTTTAGTTTATAAGTCGACACAAATTGTAAACTTTGCACAGGGCGAATTTTTACTTGTAGGTGCCTGGGTGTGCTGGAGCGTGCTTATTTATTTAGAACTCCCCTTTATTGTTGGCTTTTTGCTCACAATGGCGTTTATGGCGGCCTTTGGTATTTTAATTCAAATGATTGTATTACGCCCTATGATTGGCGAGCCAATTATTTCAGTCATTATGGTCACAATTGGTTTATCTATCTTTTTCCAAGCATTGATGAAATGGATCTTTGGTGTATCAGCGCAAAGTTACCCGCAGGTATTTGATGCGCAAAGCATTCAAATCTTTGGCCTAAATATTGAGTCAGCCTACTTAATGAGTACGGTTATCGCCTTAATTATTATGGTTGCATTTTACCTCTTTTTTAAACATTCAAAATATGGTCTCGCTATGCGAGCCACTGCATTTAATCAGCAAATTGCACAAAGCTTAGGTATTTCCGTTAAACAAGTGTTTGCTATGAGCTGGGGCATTGCGGCAACGGTATCAGCAACAGCCGGTATTGTAATAGGGATGGTTAACGGGGTTTCAAGTTCCCTATCAATGATGGGGATTAAAGTGTTCCCAGCCGTTATTTTAGGTGGCCTTGACTCGATTGTAGGTGCAATTGTGGGTGGTTTAACAATTGGAGTGTTGGAAAACTTAGCTGAGTTTTTTGATAGCCAATACCTTCATGTTGGCAACATGTACGACATAGCGCCATTTTACGTCCTTCTCATCATACTTTGGTTTAAACCTTACGGTTTATTTGGGACTAAAGATATTGAACGAATTTAAGAGCTTACATTTAGCGACGCGCTGTAAAAATACAGCGCAATGCGCTTACACATAAATTATAAAAATTAGGATTTTATTATGTCTAGCTTAACTATGCGCCCATGTGGCGACTTTAGAACCAGTTACAAACAAGACAATACCATTTACGAAACTAAAACTATTCGTAACGTAGCTATTATTGCCATTGCACTACTATGCTGCGCACCATTTTTGGTCGATGCATACTTTCTAACGCTTTTTATTCAAATTTCATATTTAGGCATTGCAGCACTAGGCCTTAACATTTTAGTCGGTTATACGGGTCAAATCTCATTAGGCCATGGCGCCTTTTTTGGCTTTGGTGCCTTTGCCTCAGCTTGGCTGAATATGTCCTTTGGTATCCCTGTTTTATTGTGTATCCCTATTGCAGGCTTTTTAACTATGTTGGTAGGCATGCTATTTGGCCTTCCCGCTTCGCGTATAAAAGGGCTTTATTTAGCAATTGCCACTTTAGCCGCCCAGTTTATTCTCGAAGACTTTTTTGCTCGCGCCCAATGGTTTACTGGTGGCTCAGCAGGCTCATCAGCCGACCCTGTCTCTATTTTTGGCTTTGTGTTTAATACCGACCAACGCTTTTTTTACATTGCGTTGTTTGCCCTTGTTTTTATGTATATCTGGGGATGTAACCTAATGCGCAGCCGAGAAGGTCGCGCCTTTATTGCAGTAAGAGATCACTACCTATCAGCAGAAATTATGGGAATAAAACTTAATAAGTACCGTTTGCTGTCATTTGGAGTTTCATCTTTCTATGCGGGTATTGGCGGTGCGTTATACGCGCATTACCTAGGCTACGTTTCAGCTGAAGGATTTACATTATTCATGTCGATTCAATTTCTAGCGATGATCATCATTGGTGGCTTAGGTTCTATTAAAGGCACTCTTATGGGTGTTGTATTTATGGTGTTTTTACCTGAAGTGTTAGAAAGCGGCGTTGGGTTAATGAAAATGACGGATTGGGGCAATATTCCTATGGTGGTTGATGGCCTTGCTTACATTAAAGAAATGGCTATTGGCCTAGTCATTATTTTATTTTTAATTTTTGAACCTGAAGGCATGGCGCATCGCTGGGCACAAATTAAAAACTATTGGAAATTTTACCCGTTTTCTTACTAATAAATTACACGACAACAACAAGCTCACTGGCAACACAGCCAAAAATGAAAAGGAAATTATCATGCACAATAAATTAAAACTTAGTTCTGTATTTGTATGTTGCTCATTAGCCATGAGTAACCATGTTATTGCTCAAGATTCAGTCTTTGTAGGCCACTTAGCTGATATGTCAGGGCCTACCTCATTTGTTGGTAAAAACTATGCTGACGGAGTACGAGACTCACTTGCTTATATTAATGAAAATGGCGGCATTAATGGCACTCGATTAGAGTCTGAAACTATTGATTACGCCTATAAGGTACCACAGGCCATTGCATCTTATAAAAAATGGTATTCGCGTAAAAAAATGGTCGCAATGCAAGGCTGGGGTACCGCAGATACAGAAGCGCTAATTTCGTTTGTAGCCAGAGACAAAGTCCCCGTATTCTCAGCGTCTTATTCTGGACATTTAACCGACCCGACAGGCAAAAACCCACACACTAAAAAACCAGCGCCTTATAACTTTTTTTATGGCGCTTCATACTCAGACTCTTGCCGTGGACTTGTTCAATGGGCTGCTGAGGATTGGAAGAATAAAGGCGGTAAAGGTAAACCTAAATTTACTCACCTCGGCGCAAATCATCCATTTCCTAATGCACCTAAAGAAGCCTGTGCAGAATACGCAACTGAGCTAGGTTTTGATGTACAACCTGCAATCGTGATTTCAATGAAACCAGGCGATTTTAAAGCGCAATGTTTAAGTTTAAAAAGTTCAGGTTCTAATTACGGCTACATTGGTAACTTAGGTGGCTCTGTACTTTCGCTGGTTAAATCATGTAATACCGTGGGAACCGATATTCAATTCATGTCGAATATTTGGGGAGGAGACAAAAAAATATTCAATGCAGCGGGTGAAGGCATTAAAGATTATATTTTCCCTACTATGACCCCTTTTTGGGAAGATGAAACACCTGGCATGAAGTTGGTGAGAGAAATATCAAAACAATCAGATCCATCAGGACAAGCGCAGCGCGTTCACCATTATGTGCGCGGTGTTTGTTCAACGTTTTATATGAAAGAAGCCATGGAATGGGCAAAAGAAAACGGCGGTATAACTGGCGAAAACATTAAAAAAGGCATGTACGTTAAAAAGAACTGGGTGCCTAAAGGGCTTGAGGGTGTGTGCTTAGCTGCCAACTGGAGTAAAAACGATCACCGCGGCGTAAACCAAGTAAACATATATAAAGGTAATTATAACAAAGGCAATGTAACAGCTGAGAAAGTGTCAGTAGTAACGCTTGAACGCCGTGACGATTGGTTAGGCTACTAATAAATACAAAAATTGGTTGCAAAGACCCCAAAGGTTTTTTGCAACCAACCTACAAGACTAAATAATTACGGAGTATGTATGTCATCAGCAACAAAAAAATTAGAGCCCGCCTCACCCATCTTAACCGTCAATAATATAGAGGTTGTGTACGATGAAGTTATTCAGGTACTCAGAGGTGTTAGCTTAGATGTACCAGAGGGAGAAATTATTACTTTATTAGGCCCAAATGGAGCCGGTAAATCAACAACACTTAAAGCTATTTCTGGATTACTTAAAACCGAGAACGGTGAAGTAACTAAAGGTGACATTACTTTTATGGGCGAGCGCATAGATTCTAAAAATGCAGAAGATGTAGTGCGCAGTGGTTTATTTCAGATAATGGAGGGGCGTCGCATTATCGAAGATATGACGTCTTTAGAAAACTTAAAGCTCGGTGCCTTTACTAGAAGAGACTCGCAAATAAACCAAGATATTGACATGGTTTATCATTACTTTCCACGTTTGAAAGAGCGCACAGGTTTAGCCGGCTATTTATCTGGCGGTGAACAACAAATGTTAGCAATAGGCCGGGCATTAATGGCGAGGCCAAAGATGATCTGCCTAGATGAGCCATCAATGGGCCTATCGCCTCTACTTGTTAAAGAAGTATTCGCGATAATAAAAAAAATAAATGAAGAGCAAGGCATCACTATGTTTTTAGTAGAGCAAAACGCTAATTACGCGCTGCGTGCTGCTAATTATGGCTACATTATGGAGTCTGGAAAAGTGGTATTAGACGGAACGCAAGAGCAGCTCATGAATAACGAGGATGTTAAAGAGTTTTACTTAGGCGGTGGTAACGAAGACCGTAAAAGCTTTAAAGATTTAAAGTCTTATAAACGCAGAAAGCGCTGGCTGTAATAAAAACAGTTTAAATAAATTTACTTTTTAGCATGACTTCGGAGCCCCTTATGACTAACTTATTTAGCTCAAAAGAAAGCCAATCGCATCTAAGCCGAGAAAACGATTTATTTGAAAAATTACCTGGCTTTATTTCGTACGCAAAGCAAAACAGTCCCTATTACAAAAATATATTAGCCAACATTACTGCGGATAATATAACTAATCGGGAACAATTGGCCACACTGCCCATTACCAGAAAATCATCACTCATTAGCTTACAAAAAACAGAATCGCCGTTAGCGGGTTTAAACTCAGAACAAGGACATATTAGTCGGTTGTTTCAATCCCCCGGCCCTATTAACGACCCAGAAAACTGTGAAAATGACTGGTGGAGAATGGGTCAAGCATTTTACGCAGCTGGTTTTAGAAAGCACGATAAAGTGCAAAACTGCTTATCGTACCATTTAACGCCAGGTGGGTTCATACTTGATTCGGGAGCTCGCGCCTGTGGCTGTATTGTAATACCCGCAGGACCTGGGCAAACCGAACAACAGCTCGACACCATTGAAGGGTTGAAACCTCAAGGCTATTGCGGCACTCCCTCGTTTTTAAAAATTTTATTAAACAAAGCTCAGCAACAAAAGCGCGATATAAGCAGTATTACTAAAGCATTAGTCACCGGTGAGGCTTTACCTAAAGCACTGCGTGATGAGTTTACAGCAGCAGGCATTAATACATTACAAGCCTATGCCAGCGCAGATGTAGGTTTAATTGCTTACGAGAGTATTGCAGATGACGGTTTAGTTATTGCTGAAGACCTTATCGTAGAAATTGTTCGCCCTGGCAGTTTAGAGCCGGTAGCCGATGGCGAAGTGGGTGAGGTAGTTGTAACCAGCTTCAACCATGACTACCCTTTAATTCGCTTCGCTACAGGTGACTTATCTGCTATTAAATCAGGGCAAAGTACATGTGGGCGTACAAATTTACGCATAAAAGGCTGGATGGGCCGAGCAGATCAGACAACCAAAATTAAAGGTATGTTTGTCCATCCCGAGCAGGTGGAGCGCGTTAGGTTAAGTGTTAATGGCATTGCTAAAGTCAGGCTTAATGTTACAAGTGAAAGCCATAACGATCAAATGCACCTTTTATGTGAGCTAAGTACAAGTGCCAATGATATAGACACAAAAACACTGCAAAACACACTAACAGAAAACCTAAAGCTATATACAAAGTTAAATGGCAGTATTGAGCTTGTGAGCCCCGGCACTTTAAACGATGACGGCAAAGTGATCGACGACCTAAGAGCTACTTGTTAGTTTTACTTTCAACAAGGCTTTGAGTTTGCTAATAAAATTCCTACCTCAGCAATTTAAAGCCTTTATCTCTAAAAGAGCAATATATGAGTAAAATCGCTTTTCAAGACTGCTACATACAAAGCTTAAGCCATTGTTATGGATGCGGTAAAAACAACCCCGAAGGGCATCAGCTTAAAAGCTACTGGTTAGATAACTTTGAGGGAAGTAAAACAATAGCTCACTTTACACCTAAGCCTTACCACACCGCTATTCCTGGGTTTGTGTATGGTGGCTTATTGGCCTCTCTTATTGATTGCCATGGCACAGGGAGCGCAGCAGCCGTTGTCCATTATAAAAATAACTTAACTATTGGCAGCGACCCTACAATTCGCTTTGTTACAGCGGCCTTAAATATTAATTATTTAGCGCCAACACCTATAGATAAACAACTAGAGCTCGTAGGCGAGTTTAGCCAAGTAAAAGATAACAAAGTAATTGTTGATATTACTTTATCTACACAAAACGTTATGTGCGTAAAAGGTGAAGTAGTCGCTGTTAAAATGCCAGCCACGTTTAAATAAGCAGTATTTAAAACTTTTAAATGAACTCAAAACTAGCTAATTAACTTGGCTACTTTTGGGTATAAAGCAAGCTTACTTTATTGCTTACTACAGTGCTTTTAAGGCATTAATTATATCTTCTGGCTCTGAGCGTGTGCGGTAATCAACATCGACATAGCGCCACGTTACCTTACCCTCGCTATTTAAAACAAAGGTGGCAGGGATAGGTAAAATACTGCCGTTGCCATTATTAAGCGACTCTAAATCAAGGCCGCGGTCTACACGCATATGCTCTAGTAAAAATTCAGGAACTTGCCACGCTACGCCATAGCTTGCTGCTACATCTGCATTTTGGTCACTCAGCACAACAAAATCCATGTTACTTATTTCGTTTTCGCTCATTGAGCCATCGGGCATTTGTGGGCTAATAGCCACCAGCTGCGCACCTAATACATGAATTTCAGGTAAACGTGATTGAAGCGCTTTTAGCTGTAAATTACAATAAGGGCACCAACTACCACGATAAAAAGTAATAACCACGGGGCCTTTAGCAAGTAAGTCGTTTAACTGCACCGATTGGCCATGTTGATTTGGTAACTCAAAGTTTGGCGCGTTTTGGTTTAGAGCAACTGCATTTGCCCCTTCTTGAAACGCTTTTGCCTGCGCAATGGTTTCATCAACGCCTTTCATAAAATCAGGATTACCTTTTCTCCCTGCTGCTACTTTTGCCTCGGTTTGTGCTTTTAATGTGTTGCTTTCATCGCTCATAGTATGGCTACCTTCCAATTAATCAAAAACATAAAGCTAGCTTACAGGACGAACATATATTTGGAATGAAAATTTTAATTTATCCAGTTAATTCTAAATCAAACAGCACGTTAATGGACGAGTGGTAAAAAGAGTAGAGCAATAGCGGTAATGAGTTTCAGATCGTTCCTTAAATTAGTTAGTTAAATAATGATTACCCAACCGTACCTATAATCATACATGTAAAAATAAACTACGCTTTATTGTAAGCAGAGTTTACCTCGCGCGGCATAAAGCCACGCCTACAGCCAGCCTACGTTAACTCACCAATTTTTAGCTCTTTACCGCGGTTTATTTGATGGCACTGGGCTAGCAATAATTCGGCGGTGGCTTGTGCGTCTGTTAGTGCGTTATGGCAATGATAACTTGGTAACTCATAACGTTTGCGACACGCACTTAGGGTTAAATCATCTTGCTTTATTTCTGCACCTTGGCAAATAAGGCGCTTTTTTTCTATGTGTAGGGTGTCGAGTATTAGCTTTGGTTGCGCACTTATGTTGGCGCTTTTAAGGGCTGCTTTTAAAAACCCCCAATCGAGTATCGCGTTATGAAATACCAAAATATGGTCGCTAAAATAACGGCTTAACTGCATTAATATACTTTCTAAGCTTTGCCCTTTAGCCACAGTGTCGTCAATAATGCCGTGAAATACAGGGCTTTGCTCTAGGCTTTTTACATCCTTGTTTATTAAATGCTGCGATTCGCTCATTTTTATACATTGGTTGTCTATTTTAATCCAAGCCACCGAGACAATTTCATGCTGGTTTACATCAAGTCCAGTAAGCTCCAAATCAATCACTAAATAGCGCTGAGTGAGTGCATTTTGGCTTAATAAATTACGCCTTTTTATATACTTACTGAGCCATTTTTTAACCATAGCGCTTACCTCTTGTTACAAACTACCTCGGGCAAATTTAAACGCCGCGGCTTGCTGCGCTTGTTTTACTAAATAAAAAGCCTCTTTAAGCTGATGACGCTCTAATGAACTTAATTTATCTGGGTTTATGCAATTACTTGGCAAACCTTCTTCGTTTATTTGCGTACTAAAACGCAACTGAGTTAAAAATCGCCAACAATCTTTTAAATTATAAATATCGTCTTTATTTAGCAGTGGATGCTTTAGTAACGCATCTAAACGCTCTTGGGTATTGGCGCGTTTTATGCCAGCTTTTAACGCATATAAACGCACTATGTCGTTAATGATCACCACACCGCGTTTTTTTAAATCTATGTACTTATGGTTGTTATCATTTTTTTGCGTTTTAAGTTTATTAAACAAGCCAATAGGCACTGAGCTTGCTTTTATGTCGGTGGCCATCGCAGCGTAAAACAACTCATCGCGCGATATTCTATTTAGCTGCTCGCAAAAGCCGCTGTATAAGGCGTTGGAGCCTTCTATAAAGCGCAAATCAAAAAATATTTTGCAATTAAGCATGGCACTTGGCGTTGGGCTCTTTATCCATCTAAAAAAGCGCTCACACCACTGGCTTACGCTCATTCTACATTCATCATTGCTGGCCATTATATTACCGGGGCAACGCCTAATGCCGCACTCTATTAATTGTTCACATACAAACTCGCCCATGTTTTTAAAATAAGCTTGATGCTCGTCACTTAAGTCATCAGGCAGTAATAACCCATTGTCTTGATCTGAATGCAGAGTTTGCTCTTCGCGTGCTTGCGAGCCAAAACATATAAAGCAAAAGCTGGTGGGCGCTGCGCCATTTTCTTCTTGAAATAAGTGAATGAGGCGCGAGGTGAGCGCATCGGTTAAGCCGCTGAGCAGTTTACCAATTAGCGATATGTCTTCTATGTTGTACGAAAAACTTCGCAGTAACTCAGGGATTTCGCCTGCATAACGTTTTAAATCGGCAATGCTGTGGGCTTTATAAATGCGGCCAATAAGCTGTACAGGGTCGCTTTTTTGCTGGCGCAGTAAATCGGTGCTGGTAAGCATGCCCAAGGGCTTATGATTTTCGTCGAGCACGGGTAAATGATGAATATTGTATTTAAGCATTAAATGCAACGCAGAAAATACCCGATTGTTTTCAAATATAAATTTAGGTTTGGCACTCATTATGGTGCTCACTGCATCCTGCGGGTCGACTTCGTCGGCAAGTACGCGGTTACGTAAATCGCGGTCAGTCACAACCCCCACTAAAATGGCGTGTTCGGTGATCATAATTGACGATACACCGTGTTTTTTCATCTTTTTAGCGGTTTGTCGTATGCTTGCATCAGGGGCTAGAGTGATGGCTGTTCGGGTCATCAGCTCTGATATTCTGCGCTCAGACCAGCTATCGTTTTTACTTTTATAATGCGATGAGAGTAAACGGTTAGCGTGCGCACGAACAAAGTATTGCTCAAATGGCTTATATTGGCGTCGTAAAAAGTCAAAGTCGTCTTGAGAGAGCATATACACTATGCCCTCTTTTTGTACCTGCAGCCTGTTTTGAATCGCTTCCCCTGTTAGTAAAGAAGGGTAACCAAAATAATCACCTTGTGCTAAACGTTTTACTACGTCGCCTTTTGCATCGACTAAATCGTATAATCCTGAGCGAATTAAAAATAGCTTAGGATTTTGCGTTTGTAGCCATTGCGCTTGGTTTTCGCGGGTTAAATATACGCTATCAATATGGCTTACAAAATACTCACACGCACTATCATGCAGCATGCTAAATGGCGCCTGCACACACACAAACTGGGCAACTTCTTGCTGCTCTACACTCATTGTTGTACTCATTAAAAAGTATACACAAAACCTAATGTACTCATTATTTGAACAAATAAAAAGCCCGACTAAAGTCGGGCTTTTGGTACTTTTTTAAGTAGGTTTAGCGCATTAATGAGCGTGAGCTTCACCTGACCCTTTAGGATTACGAATACCTTCTACCATTTGCTGTATTTCTACTGGTGTTGGTTTAGTTAATTTAAGTACAAGTGCTGCCACCACAAAGTTGACCACCATTCCCACTAAGCCAATCCCTTCTGGCGAAATACCTAAAAACCAATTTTCGGGGCTATTGAGCTCAGGGCTTACAAATTTAAAGAAGATAATATACGCAGCGGTAAAACCTATACCGGTTACCATACCTGCAATTGCACCTTCTTTGTTCATGCTTTTAGAGAATATCCCCATAATAATTGCTGGGAAGAAACTCGCTGCCGCTAAACCAAAGGCAAAGGCAACCACCGATGCCACAAACCCTGGCGGGTTAATACCAAAGTAAGCCGATATAACAATAGCAATCATCGCGGATAGCCTTGCAGCCAATAGCTCTTGTTTATCACTTATATCAGGTTTCATGGTTCGTTTGAGTAAATCATGCGACACGGAGGTTGAAATAACCAATAATAAACCTGCAGTAGTCGAAAGTGCTGCTGCAATACCACCCGCTGCAACAAGTGCAATTACCCAGGCTGGTAAGTCGGCAATTTCAGGGTTCGCCAGTACCATAATATCGCGGTCTACTTTTACTTCGTTTGCGCTATTAGGATCTTCTACCTTGCCTGCGGTGTAAAACATTTTGCCATCACCATTTTTATCATTAAAGGTAATTAGGCCTGTGCGTTCCCAGTTTTTGATCCACGCTGGAGCTTGTGCATACTCAGTACCGCTGCCATCTTTACCGTTAATAGTGTCAATCATATTTACACGAGCAAACGAAGCAACTGCTGGGGCCGTGGTGTAAACAATGGCAATAAATACCAATGTCCAGGCTGCAGAAATACGAGTATCTTTAACGCGCGGTACTGTGAAAAAGCGAACGATTACATGGGGTAAACCCGCAGTACCGACCATTAGCGCACCGGTAATGGCAAACACATCAATCATACTTTTAGAGCCTTCGGTGTATTGTGCAAAGCCAAGCTCTGCGCTTAAGCCGTCAAGTTTATCGAGTACGTACATGCCTGAACCATCACTTAATGTGGCACCAAAACCTGTTTGTGGGAAGAAGTGCCCGGTCATCATCATTGAGATAAAAATAGCAGGCACTAAATATGCAAAAACAAGTACACAATACTGCGCTACTTGCGTGTAAGTAATACCTTTCATGCCACCAAGTACCGCATAAAAGAAAACAATCACCATACCAATGTAAACACCGGTTTCAATTTCTACTTCTAAAAAGCGCGAAAATACCACGCCTACACCACGCATTTGCCCTGCAATGTAGGTAAAACAAATAAATATGGCACATAAAATAGCCACAACACGTGCTGTTTGTGAGTAGTAACGATCACCAATAAAGTCAGGTACAGTGAATTTGCCAAATTTACGTAAGTAAGGCGCTAAACACATGGCGAGTAACACATATCCGCCAGTCCACCCCATTAAGTAAACACCGCCATCGTAGCCTGCAAACGATATAATCCCCGCCATTGAAATAAACGACGCTGCGCTCATCCAATCAGCTGCGGTTGCCATGCCATTAGCAAGAGGAGGAACCCCGCCGCCCGCTACGTAAAATTCATTTGTAGATCCCGCTCGCGCCCAAATTGCTATACCGATATATAGCGCAAAACTTAAACCTACAATTATAAATGTGAGTACTTGAACATCCATTGCCTAGCTCCTATTCGTCTACGCCGTATTTTTTATCTAACGTGTTCATTTTGAATACGTAAACAAAAATCAAAGCTACAAAGGTGTAAATAGCGCCCTGTTGTGAAAACCAGAAGCCAAGTTTAAACCCAAAAAAACGTACTTCGTTCAGTACATCTACCAGTAATATGCCAAAACCAAATGAGACCACAAACCACACTGCTAATAATTTAAATAGCAATGAAATGTTTTCTGCCCAATAAGCTTTTGCTTGTTCTTCATCTTTAAAAGCCATTTTTATTTTCCCCTTTAAGCATTGCATAATTGCAATGAGTGGTTTTTTTATAGTCGGTTATTAATTTAGCAACGCACTGTAAAGAGTGAAGTGAGACCATAGTCGTAACACGATATTAACGTTTACGTAAACTGCAGATGCAAACGTATTTATAAGCTAACTAATTTATAATTTTCAATTACTTAAATTTGATGAAGACGAATTACTAGCAAGATTAAAGGCGAACTGTGTAAAAATGCGACATTAGTCTAATAAACCGACAAAAATAAGAATAATCATTTAAAATCATATAGATAAATATAATGTTAAAATTTTACATAAAATTGGGCGCGTACACGCAAAGTTATCTCTGGTATTGTGTGTGGGTGTAAATAATAAGGTTAAATAACAACATGACTGCTGTACTGATATTTGTAGCGCTGGGCTACATTGGTGTGCTGTTTTGGCTTGCTAATTGGGGCGATAAAACTACACCACTGGCTAAACGGATTAGCCATCACCCTTTTGTGTATTCGTTATCGTTAGGTATTTATTGTACTTCATGGACATACTATGGGTCGGTTGGTACGGCCGCTACCAGTAGCTGGAGCTACTTACCCATTTTGCTCGGGCCCTCGTTGTTATTTATTTTTGGCCAAGGCTTTTTACGCAAACTGGTATTGGTCAGCAAAAAACAAAACATTACTACCATTGCCGATTTTATTTCTGCCCGTTACGGAAAACGCCAAACCAGCGCCATATTGGTCACCGTTATTGCTTTGCTTGCGACCATTCCTTATATAGCGCTGCAATTAAAAGCGCTTAGTACCAGCTTTTTGCTTTTACAAAACAGTAATCAAATCTCTGGTGAAATGCTTACCCTCACCGCCACATTAATCATGGCGCTATTCGCAATATTTTTTGGTACTCGTAAGGTCGATGTTACTGAATATCGCTCAGGACTTATGCTAGCCGTTGCCTTTGAGTCTATGATCAAGCTTATTGCACTTGTTGCCGTAGCAGGCTTAGCGTTATACACCTTATTTAATTTACCTACCCTTACAGGTGATAAAGTCACCGAGTCGATTTGGCATCATTGGGGCAACTTTAACTTTTTTAGTTTTAACTTTATTGGCCAGTCACTTATGGCTGCCGCGGCCATAATATGTTTACCACGACAATTTCATGTCACCGTGGTAGATAATCAAGACAAACGCCATTTATTTACTGCTCGCTGGGCGTTTCCGCTGTATTTATTACTCACCGCTGCGATGATTATTCCCATCGCAACTGCCGCCATTCACCCAAGCATTGGCAGCAGTTTTTCACCCGACAGCTTTGTATTAGCGTTACCGCTTATACATGACCAAGCTTTTTTAAGTACCTTTGTATTTATTGGCGGGCTTTCTGCGGCCACCGCCATGATAGTGGTGGCTACACTAACACTGAGCACCATGATCTCTAACGATGTAGTACTGCCGCTTATGCTACGCCGTAAATTTAAACGAAATTTAATTACTAGTAGCTATAAATCACAAATTTTACTCGTTAGACGCTTTACCATTGCCGGAATATTAATATTGGCTTATTTCTATCAGCAATGGTTTGGTCATGGGAGCGCGCTGGCCAGTATGGGGTTAGTGGCGTTTTCGTTAGTAACGCAGCTGCTCCCCGCTATTGTTGGCGGGCTCTATTGGCGTAAAGGCCATGCTTATGGTGTTTATGCAGGGCTATTAGCAGGCTTTATTTGCTGGGTGTTATTTTTAATGATGCCAATTTTAGATGCGGGTAGCGCACTCAATAGTGAGCTTCAGCAAACACTTATTACACGCGGCACTCTGATTGCCCTATTTGCCAATATTGGCTGCTATATTAGCTTTTCCTTAGGAGCAGAAGAGCGTTTAATAGATAAAATTCAAGCCGCAGCGTTTGTTAACCCTAAAGATCAGGCTATTTTATCGCGCCGCTTAAACAAAAATGTAAAAGCCACGGTTTACGATTTTAAAATACTGCTGCAAACCTTTTTAGGCATTCAGCGCAGTCAACAAGTACTGGCGCACTTTTCGCTTTCGCATCAGCTAAGTGACAATAACGCACACCCCGAGCCCGAGTTTATCGCTTATTGTGAACGTGCATTAACTGGCGTGCTAGGGGCGTCGTCGGCGCAGGCGCTAATACGCACGGTTTCATCGGGTAAGCGTATGGCCTTTGAAGAGGTGGTTAACTTTTTTGACGAAACCACACAAGCGTTGCAGTTTAACCAAAATCTTTTATATACCTCGCTCGAAAACTTAAGCCATGGTATTTCGGTGGTCGATAAAGACTTAAAGCTGGTGGCATGGAATAAACGCTACAGCCAAATGTTTGACTACCCAGAGGGGTTTTTAGAAGTTGGGCAACCGATAGAAGACATAATACGATACAATGCAGTTCGTGGAGAGTGTGGCCCTGGCGAAATAGAACGCCAAGTAGAGAAACGCGTTCAGCATTTAAAAAATGGCAGCTCACATCATTTTATTCGCCACCGTCGCAATGGCCAAGTCTATGAGATGATAGGTAACCCCTTACCTGATGGTGGCTTTGTAACGAGCTTTTCTGATATTACCAACCATATAAGCACTCAAAACGCGCTTGAAGAAATTAACATGGATCTTGAAAACCGCATTGAAGCGCGCACCCAAGAAGTGCAAACCATTAATAAAGACTTACAAGCACAAATAGATAGCCGAGTGAAAACAGAGCAAGCACTTACTTTAGCCAAACGTGAGGCCGAGCAAGCAAACGACAGTAAAACACGCTTTTTAGCTCTGGCGAGCCATGATATTTTACAACCCCTTAACGCGGCGCGTTTATACCTTGCTGCTATTGATGAAAAGCAGCTAGATACCACTAATCAAAATAACTTTAATAAGCTTGGTCATAGTTTAGATTCAACCGTACATTTAATGTCGGCCTTATTAGAAATAGCTAAGCTAGAGCAAGGCGCTATGACCCCTACCCCACGACACTTTTGTATAAACGATATACTGATGCCACTGCAAAGTGAGTACGCTATTTTATCAAGCGATAAAGGCTTAAAACTCACGGTGCGTTCAAACGCACAAATTGTGCATAGCGACATTACCTATTTGCGTCGAATTATTCAAAACTTGGTATCTAATGCAGTTAAATACACCGAAACAGGCCGTGTATTAATTGCGTGCAGAAACCGTAAGCACAATTTACGCATAGAAGTGTGGGATACAGGCCCAGGTATTAGCGAAATTGAGCAAGCTAAAATATTTAACGACTTTTACCGAATTGAGGCCGGCGATAACAAAGGCGTTGGTTTAGGATTGGGTGTTGTAAAGCGCATGGCTGATTTACTTAGCTTAGAGCTTGATGTGCACTCAGAGCCTGGTAAAGGGAGCCGCTTTAGTATTGAAGTGCCTTATGGTGAAGCACAGTTTGTACAGCAAAAAATACAGGCCAGTAGCCTAGTCGAAAATCGCGAAGCCATTAATATTATAGCCGTAGATGACGACCCAGAAAATCTTGCCGCGATGGCAAGCTTGCTAAAAAAATGGCAAGCCAATTACACCTTATTTGACGATGTAGATAACGTACTTAAGCACGCCAAACAGCACTCTGCACCCGATGTTATCTTAATGGATTATCAATTAGGCAATGATTATGATGGTATTACGCTTATAAAAACACTTCGTAAAATTTGGCGTAATGAAGTACCGGCTATCTTAATTACCGCCGTACGCGACACCGAGCTAAAACAAGAAACCAAAGCCGCTAATATTCATTATTTAAGTAAGCCTATTAAACCAGGTAAGCTCAAAGCCCTGCTTAATCACAGCACTTAATATTATCAAGCTAAAGGCCAGCACGTTGCTGGCCTTTAGCTTATAACTAACCTCTAGGATTGAGCTTGATTTGCGCGGCTTCTGAGCTTTTGAAATAACCAGCTCAATCCCACTAACGAAAGCCCTAAACCAATAAAGGAGAGTGCTTTTAACAGCCCTGTTAAATTGGCCATATCAATTAAAAACACTTTAACAATAACAGCCGCGAGTAACCCTAAGCCAACTTTTTGAATGAGTAACTGCTTTTGAAGATGCCCTAATATAACCGTACCTGCACCTAGAATTAACCAAACAACCGAGTAGCTGTATAGCTCTGCATTATTCGCCCCTTTTGACAGGTAAATATAAGGCCCCTGCCAATATTGGCGAATAAAACTATTAATAGCGATTAGGCCAAGTATACCAGCGGCTGTAAGTATAAATGGTGCGGCCTTAGCGTTAATAGGTTTAATAAGTTTATATAGCCAAAACGCTAAGAGCGCAGGTACTAACCATAGTAAAAACAGCCAATTAAACACGGGTAGTTCACCAATATAAATAGAGGTGAGTAACGGATTGTCATCAAGGAGTGTTTTAAGTGTAAAAATCCCAGCGCCACAGGTTAATACACAACCCGCAACTTGGTATAACTTAGCTAAGCTGCCGGCAATACGAGCGCGGTGTAAATATACACAACCCAGCGCGAGCCAATTACACGTAAGTAAGGCTTGTTCGTAAAAACTCAATGAGCCAAACTTCGGATAATGCCCTACAAGCTGATAACTGGTTTCGGTGGTAATAAATAACGCCAGGCAATGTAGTGCCGCACCTTCTAACCATATTTTTAATTGCGATGTATTAAAGCACTTAGCGGCTGCAAAAAATAATGCAGTACACAGCGGGTAAACAATAATACTCCAATGAAGATTAAATAGAGTGAGGGTATCGTAACTTGGCGTCCATGGTGCAAGCGTTAAGCGTAGTAATAAAGCAGCCACTAACGCTTTAATTGGCCAATGCGGCATTGGTACTCGATAGCGCTTTATTAACACACTAATAAGTAAAACTTGTATAGCTAACGCAATGGTCAGCCCGCTGTCATTTAATAGCATAGTGATAGCAAGCGTGATGTTGGCATTTGCCCCCACCCAATATGTAAAGCGCTGAAAAAGAGTTATCCCGCGCATGGCGCACTTAATTAAAATAGCGCTACTTATAAGTAATATTACTGCCCATAATGGATAAGCGACTTGCAAGGCATGATTGGGAGTAATAGCGTATAAACAGGCAATCATTAAAAATATGCTAAACGAGGCCGTAATATGAAAAGCCAAGCGTTTAGGTGCCCACTTTATTCCAAAATAAAGCCCATAAGCACTAAGCGCTAAACCTAAGAATAGAGCGCCAGCATAGGGGTATTTAAATATAAATAGAGAGTCTGAAAAATCAATGTGATAGGACGGCGTACTTAGTAGTATTAGTGCAGCGGTCATTAACGCTGCCCCCTGCCATAAATCCCAACGGCTGTTTTTAAGCACTAAAAACAGTAAAATTAATATGTTTAATGCATTTATTATTTGCCATTGTAGGTAATTAGCAGTATCAAAAAGCATAGCTATTAGCAAAGGGGCAATACAGGCAAGCATTAAAGGGTGACTAGGGAGTGCGTTTATCAAACGCTTTAAACTATGCGGGCGCGTTTCAACCACCGCTAGTTTTAACCCTAAGCGCGGTACAGCAATTAAACCAATAACACTGAATAGCCCATACGTGCCCAAAAGCCAAATGGTACTGCTGTTAGCTATGGTAAAGCCAACAATATACCAGCCTAAATGCCCCGCCCACAGCAGATACCACAACCATGCTCGTTGTACTTTATGTGCCACCAACGCCGCTGATAAGCTAATAAAACCAAAATACATATACAGCGCAAATAAATTATTGCTGCCAGTGTTGACCAGCACGGGAACACAATAAGCACCAATAATACCCAACACAGCCAATAAAGGACCAAACATTAATGCCATAGCACTGGCGCTAATAGCAATAACCCCAAGTACAACAAAGGCTGTTAAGGGGCTGATCATGCTATAGCTGCTATACGCTAATAAGGTCAGTGCAAAGCATGTAATAAAACCGCCACTAGCAAGCGCTGCGGGTATATAGTTATTAAACCCTTCAAACACCACGTTTTTGTAATGCAGGTAGGCCGCTATTGCAATTAAGCCGCCACCAAATAATCCGCCTAGGGTTAAGCGCATTGCAACAGAGAGCAAGCCAGCCTCTAAACTGTACTTTGCTAAAAATATGCCGCCTAGCGCCAATGCGACTGCACCTATCCAGGTCATCCAGTTTTGTTCAAAGTCGCCACGCAGTTTTTCAATAAAAAAAGTAACCAGTGTAGGTTTAAGATTTTTTCCGCTTTGCTTATGTTTGTCGCCAGAAACACTCGCGAAAGATTTTATTGATGAAGCAGCCGTTTTTACCTGCCCATGAGGCTGATTTGACTGATTAGGTTGATTAGGACTAACTTGATTAAAAGTCGCCTCATTGCTATTTGCTTGAGCCGTGCCGGCATGGTGAGCTGTGGAGCAATCGGTACTTTCATCCGCCCCTTCATAATGGCTTTGTGCGTTGTTAGCTAATTCTAAGCTGAGTACTTTTGCTTTTAATTGAGCAATTTCTTGCTTTAAGTTACTTAGTTGTGCAATGGCTATAATACCGCAAATTGCACCGGCTATTATTGCAAATGCAAATAAACCGACTATTCCTAAAAACTCATCCATGGCACGCTCTTTTTATTTATTTTGTAATGAGTGTACCTAAAACTTTTACGTTCATGTAAATTTTTGTGCAAAAAAAGCCCTAAACAATAATGCTTAGGGCTTTTACTTTCTAGAACGTGTTACATGTTACTTATTCTACACTGTCTGTAATTGTGCGTGTTACACTCATTTTAAAGCCTGAGCTTGTTGTCTCATCGTGCTCTAAAATTAAGATGTAGTTACCTTCCTGCGTAAAATCTATGTCGCTTTGTTGAATTAACACTATTTGTTGGCCGTTATCTTCATATACCGCATACACAGTGTAAGCTTCATTATCTACGTCAATTTCTTCTTGGTCGTATCTATCTAAGCCATCAATCACATTGGTGGCGTCATCAACCGTTTCGCCATTTAAGGTAAAGTACACGTCAACTTCACTTACGGTTTGCCCGGCGTAGCTTTCAATTAGGTTAATGACCGAAATTGTATGGCTGTAGCTGCTTGGTGTTAGGTTTTCCTCAACACTCATCATACGTAAACCATTATCTACATCGTTGTAAAAAACGCCTATAGCACTTTGCTCACGTTCAAGGGTCATTAAAAAGTTATCTGCAAGCTCAGCGCCCTCTTCATCTAGCATTGCAACGCTGTAACTATTTGGCGAAAGCTCTACGTAATCGGTGTAGGTGTCGCTTGCTACTGTATTTGTTTCGTTAACAGTTGTGCCTCGGGTCGTGCTAAAGCTAACTGGCGAGTAATCGTCAACGGTATTTATAAAGCGCAATTGGCCAAGCGCGGATTGGTGCTTTAGTGCTGTAACGTAGTTATTATCGGTCACAATATCAAGGGTGATGCCGTTTTCTTCTGTTGCATAGCTTGGGCGGATCATCGCTACGTAGCTCTCTTCATCGTAAAAATAAACCGACTCAGATTCGTATACCACATCTGTACTACCTGCCTCAGTAATATAAATTGTGTAGTAGCCCTCATCAAGGGTTTGTAAATCTAGCTCACTTAAGTACTGTGTTGATGTGAATAGCTCTGCGCTTTCAAATACACCGTCATCGGTTGCTAAGTAAACATCGTAACTGGTCTCTTCGCTGGTGATATTATAAAAACCTAAGTTAAACTCATCCGTATCGCTTGAAATAGGTACACTAAGCTCAGTAAACGTAGGTTCATCAAAATTGCCACTCATTACAATAAGCTCGGTTTTATCACCTTTTATTGATACTTCTTGTTCGCTAATTGTAATGTAGCTGTCGTTTGCATCTAAGTACTCAAAGCTTAAATCGTAAGTACCGGTGCTGTAGTTATGACGCGTGGTTACATCAGCAAAGTCGGTACCTGATCGTTCAGTTTCATCTACAAATAAACGCGTATATGGGCTGTTATAAGAGCCATTATATAATTGCACGTAGCCTGTATCACTTGAGCCGTCGCTGCCGCCACAACCAACTAAAATAGACATTAAACTTAGAGGTAAAGCAGCTTTCAACAGAGAGTTGGTCATTAAAGTTTCCTTATTATTAAAATCACTAGTATGACGCTTTTGCTGCATTTTAATTTCATAGTTTACAAAGTATTACCCTCACTGACGATTCTTTACGAAAACGTAAAAAACTGTTTAAAATGTGCAAATAATAAGGATGTGTTTCAAACAGGCGATGCAGGAAGTGGCGCAATTTCTAATCTGTCTCGACCATTATTTTTAGCAAGATACAACGCCATGTCTGCACGCTTCATTACTTTATCGAGGGACTCGTTGGGGGTTTGCAGCGCCATGCCAATACTTACTGTAAGGTGTTTAGCCTGCTTAACTTGAACACTGTGTGCAATATCTATAAGTTGCAGGCAAAACTCAGCGGCCTCATTTAAATCATTCGTAGGTAAGTAACCACCAAACTCCTCACCACCAAGGCGAGCAAACCGAGCATTATTAACAAAGGCATGATTATATTTACTAGCAAGTTGCTGAAGAACTAAGTCACCTTCATCATGACCATACTCATCATTAATTGCCTTAAAATGATCAATATCGATAATTAAAATAACATAGGGTGTAACAGAAACACTTTTAACGTGTCGATAAAAATAACGCCTATTATGTACTTGTGTTAAGTCATCAATAATTAACTCACGCGCTAAACGGTTATGGATACTTTGTACAAAACGCATAGTTTTAAACAAGCCATAGGCGGTAAAAAGCATGCCTATGGTTCTACATAAATCTTCAAAGTAAACACTCATTCAATAAGGCTGCACAACTAATTCATCTATTACATCGGCCGTTGTGCCCATACTCCATAAAGATAAACTCAACGTAGAGTACACATACGCTTGTTTTGAAAGCTCAGAGCATTGCACTATCCAAAATAGGAATACAAGTACAATAAGATTGCAAAAATCGGTCGTAAAACCATATACGTTATTTTGTACCTTTAAAGGCGGGTAACTATTTAAAGCATAAAGTGAGAAAACAATTATGTAGAGCAGTAACGCTATACTTACCGTTTTATTTACCCAACTCATTTTATAAAAGTTAGACAGCCGAACGGTAAGCTTTACAGTTTCAATCATAGGGCGGCGCTTTTTAGTGCGTTATTAACAAACTATAGCACACGAAAAAAAACGCTATAAAGCGATACCTTACAAAGTGCTTGTTGCTTTAGTGCTTTAACATAAAAATGATCTGAGATTAAAGCCAAGCAGTGCAAACAAAATACAAAGGATAACCACACAAATACTGCTTTGATATTGAGCAGCAGTGTTCGCATTGTATGGTTAACTGAGGAATTTAAAAGCTATATTAGGGTGCTTATTCCCCACAATGCCAATACTAAAATAGTAATAGCAATCATCGCCTTGGTTTTATGCTTACTGATTATTTGCTCTGCTTTATTACCTGCGTAATACACAACAATAGCTAAACCAAAGTAGCGAATAGAGCGCGCAATACCTGATGCTAATAAAAACAAACCTATTGAATACTTTGTAGCGCCTGCAGCGAGCATCGCAATTTGAAACGGAATGGGCACTATTCCTAACGTCATTACAAACCAAAACCCTTGGTTTTGCATTTGCTGCTTAACCTTTTCAAATTGCTCTTGGCTTGAAAACATGTCAATAACCCAGTCACCTATCGCATCAAACAGGTAATAACCCAGTGCATAACCAAATAAAGCCCCTATTATACACCCTAATGTGGCCATTAATGCGATTAACCAAAGCTTTTCACGGCGTGCTTGCATAAGCGGTACAAGCACGGCCTCAAGTGGAATGGGGACAATTGTAGACTCTAAAAATGACGCCACAGTTATACCCGTTAGCATGTGCTTTGAGTCAATAAAGTGCCGAGTTTTTTCTTTTAGTTTTTTTTGAATAGCCATGTAAATCCCTTAATAAGTCACCAATGTGCATAAAGTGTATAATAAAAGGATTAAGGTACGCTTAAGCATAAAAAAGCCCGTTTTAAAACGGGCTTTTTTAAATTGAAGTAAGCAATTTAGATAGTTGAGTTGTATACATCAAATTGCATTTGCATAACACTCGACTTTTCACCTTCAACTAATGCAATAACACGGGTTTCTCGTCCTTGCAGCTCAGTCGGTATTTTTTTGGTTTCAATAAAGGTTTGTTGCGAAATTTTCTCTTCTTCTACATTAAGCGCAAGCAGAGCTGTCTTTACTGTTTCAATACGCTTTAATGCTAACTTTTGGTTGTAATCAATAGAGCCTTTTTTGCTCGTGTCACCAATTAAAATAACGTTCAATAATGGTGAATCTTTAATTGATTGAGCAAGCTCTACAACTTTTTCCTGTTCCTCAGCTGTGAGTACATATTTATCAAATTCAAAGTTAATTACCACACCACGTGTTGTGCTTATGTTTTTTTCTAGCGGACAACCGTCATTATCTGTTACCGCTTTAAGCGGTGTATCTGCACATTTGTCGCGCTCGTTAATAACGCCGTCTTGATCCTGATCAAGTAGATCATTAGATTGTAGTTTATGTTCGTATGGACCTGGCTCTGTCGCACAGGCGGTTAAAAGTAAAGCGGCACTTAATAAAGTTACGTTTTTCATTATTATCTATCTCCAAGCTGCCAAGCGTCTGGCTTATCTACTTTTAAGGCGCTCACCAAGCGGCCCATCGCATTGATCAATCTGTAACTAGCAATACGTTGATCATAGGCTGATTCAATATAGTTTCTTCTTGCAGTAAATAATTCAATTTGAGAATCAAGTACATCTAATAATGAGCGACGCCCTAACCCAAACTGTCTTTCGTAGCCTTTTTGTGCAACTTCTGCATACCCAACATTTTCTTGATAAAAATTCTTTTGTTCATCTAAAAATACATATGCATTCCACGCAAAGCTTGTTGCCTCCTTTACTTGCCTATGTGTTGAATCTTTTACTGCTACAGCCTCTTGATAGCGCCATTTAGCTGCGTCAGTATCAGCATTTGTTTTACCTCCACTGTATAAATCGTAACTCATAGTTAGCATTATACGTCCGTTGTCGTCTCGCCCTGGTGACCCTGATATATCTCGATTATCAGCAACATCAAGCTCTAAGCTCACTTTTGGCCAATAGCCGCTTTTTTCACGTTGTATTTGTTTATTTGCTGCTTGAATATCATACACAGCAGCAGCTATTTCAGGGTGCGAATTTTTCGCAATTCTAATCGCTTCTTCTAATGAGTCAGGCAAAAAATGTGCATCTGCTTTAGGAATAACAAGATTATCAGGGTATTCACCTACCAGATCATAATAATTCGCTTGTAAATCTAGTAGGTTATTTTTAGCAGCTAAGTAGCCAGACTGTGATGTTGCTAAACGTGACTGCACTTGAGCTACATCAGCATCGCTTGACAAACCTCGTTGATGGCGCTGTTCTATATCACTTAAAATCTTTTTATGTATTTCGATATTTTTTTCAGATAGTTCAATTAGCTCTACAGCTTTTAAGAGATCTAGATACACTTGTACTACTTCAAGGCTGATGTTCTCTGCCTCTGAAATTAAACCAAGCTGATCGGCACGCGCTTCATTATCTAATCGAGCCACCTCAGAAGAGGTGCTAAAGCCATCAAACAGCATTTGTGTTATTTTTAAGCCTAATTCACGACGATCTAGTTCTGTGTCAAATTCGCTACCCGATTTATAATTAACATGTTCGTAGCCATAAGCCGCATATAAACGTATTTGCGGTAAATACTCACTAAATGCACTGCGCTTATCGCGATACTTAGCTTCAAAGCTGGCATATTTTTGCATTAAGCGAGGGTTTGTATTTAATGTTTCTGCTACCGCTTGCTCTAACGTAAGAGCACTTACATAGCCGGGTGTTAAAGCTAAAACAGAGAGTAATCCTAAAATTCGCATTTAATATTCCTATTATGGTTCACGCATGGCATTTGCCTTTGCTCTTAGCAAAGGTTTTAACCAGTAATCTAAAACTGTTTTCTTTCCTGTAATTATATCTACCTGAGTTTGCATACCTGGTATTATAGGTTGCTGGGCAATTTCACTTGCACTGGTTTTTATATAAGCTTGGTAGTAAGCAGTGCCATCTTCTAAGTATTGAGCATCCGCACTAATATAAGTAACCTCTCCGTCTAACCCGCCATAAATAACAAAATCGTACGCTGTAAACTTAACCTTGACGGGCATACCCACTCTTATAAAGCCAATATCTTTAGGCTGTACTTTAGTGTCGATTAAGAGTTGATCGTTTTGTGGTACTATTTCCATCATTACTTCGCCAGGCTCAATAACACTGCCGATAGAGCGAGATACTATATTTTTTACAGTCCCACGTACCGGTGCTTTCACCTGCGCCTTTATTAATCTATCTTCTAGTGCTTTGCTGCTTTGTAAAATTTTTGCCAGCTCATTACTTACCTCATCTAGCTGATTTTGTGTATCGGCTAAATAATCAAAAACAACCGCTTTGCGTTCTTCTCTTACTTGGTTTTTAGCTGCTTTTAGCTGCTGTAGCAAAGCATTTGCTTGATTAAGTTCCCCCTTCATGGCTATTTCATCACGCTGTAATTTAACTAGTTCCATTTCAGCCACTGCACCAGCATTGACTGCACTTTGAGTTAACGCAACCTCTTTGCTAGTTAATTTTAAGCTTTGTCTAAGTGCGTTAATGTTAGCGAGCTGCTCGTTACTTGCCTGCTCTTGCTGCAACAAGTTTTGAGTCCGTTGTTGTAATTGTGATTTCAGTTGCTTTAATCGCGACAAATAAGTGTTATAGGCTTGCCTATATACTGCGTCAGAAACACCATTTTTAGAAAATTCTAAAATTTTTATTTTTGCACCTAAACTAACTTGCTCATCAATTTCAACGCTTTTGAGCTCCGTCATTAAACGATTTCGCCTAGCTAGCAGCGCCTCACGCTCTTGGCTTGACTCAGCAAATGCGGCTGCAAAACGGGTTTCGTCTATTAACAGCAGGGGGTCTCCAGCTTCAACTAATTGCCCTTCTTGTACAAGTACCTCCTTTAATATGCCACCATCAAGGTTTTCTATTGTTTGAACACGCTGAACAGGTATAACCGTACCTTGGCCTAAAATCACCTCTTCTAACTCAGCAAACGTAGCCCAAATTAAAGCCACTAGCAGTAAAGAAAATACTATTAAAACAAGTCTTTTAGCTTGTTTAGCAGCATGTAATTGACCCATATATAAATCAGCCATTACTCGAAGCTCCTTTAACTTTAGACTGGCTAACACGGGTAACCTTTTTGCTCACCAACCTTACACCGCCATTAGATTTTTCAGCAAATAAAGACGTAGGTGTTTCTATGCTTTTTAAACGACCCTGCTCTATCACAAAAATTCTATCGCAAATAGAGAGCATTTCTTTACGATGGCTAGAAATAACCACTGTTTCGGTGCGCTCTTTTAAGGTTTTTATTAATAGCTTTTCGTGCCCTTCATCCATTGCTGAAGAGGGTTCGTCTAATAAAAGCAACGCGTTATTACTTTGCAGTAGCGCGCGAGCAATACATACTGCTTGCCGCTGACCGCCTGATAGAAAGCGTCCAAATTCACCGACTTGCGTTTCAAGCCCCGATTCTAAACGGTCTATAAATCGGCTCACACCTGATTGCACAAGCGCATTAGTAAGGTCGGTCGGGTTGATGTTTTGTGCACCTAATGTGATATTTTCAAGTACGGAACCATAAAACAAACTAGGGCTTTGTGCGACCCAACCACTTTGCCTGCGCAATGCACTTAAAGACCAATGTTTTATATCTATATCATCTATTAAAAGCTGCCCTGAGGTTGCTCTATATTGGCCCGCAATAATAGCCAGTAATGTTGATTTACCCGACCCTGCGCGGCCATAAAGTCCTATTTTTTCACCCTTATTTATATCAAAGTTAATATTATGAATAGCTTCAAGCTCTTGCTCATGGTACTGAAAGCTTAAATAACGCGCTGTAATATTGCCATTTAGGGCAGCATCAATTGTGCTTTCGCCGCTTTGCTGCTCTTGCTCTAATGCCATTATATTTTTAACTGATTCGATAGCTGTTTGCGTTTGCTTGTACTTTAAAACAAGCCCAGCCAGCGAAGATATAGACCCTGATGCTCGACCACTTAGCATAACAATAGCTATTAATGCGCCCATGCTAATATCGCCATTACTTATTAAGTACACGCCAAATACGATTAGCCCAATACTTGTAAACTGACTGAGGCTAGCAACCGTATGTGTAAGTGTTGTTGCACTGTGGCGAGATTTATTTTGCCAATCAACCATTTGAGCGAGTGTTTGCTCAAGCTTTTGCTGTGCACTTGCTTGGCCATTCATTTGCTTTAATTCAACAAGCTGATTTAAGTTTTCAATTAAGTACGCTTGGCGCTGAGTCGATAACTTAGATGCCTGCTCTACGCTTTCGTTTAGTCTAGCTTGTAATACAACACTGGTAATAATCACAATACTGAGCACAGCAACAGGGATGAGTACAATCAACCCACCAAGCCAAAATATTAATGCTAAAAATAGTAAGGTAAAGGGCAGGTCAATAACAGAGACCAGTGTTGCAGAGGTAATAAATTCCCTAACACTATCAAAATCTTGAACTTGTTTTGCATAAGCCCCTGCAGAGGCTGGCCGCTGCTCTAAACGCATGCCAAGCACTTTAGCGTATAACATACTGCTTATGCGTAAATCTATTTGTCTGCCTGCAGCATCAGTTAAATGCCCGCGAGATTGCTTTAACAACCAATCGAACACAATGGCTATTGTTGCACCTGTAGCCAACACCCATAAGGTATCGAGCGCAGCATTGGGCACTACACGGTCGTATACATTCATAGTAAATAGCGGAACCACTAAAGCGAGTAAATTTACCGTTAGTGACGCCAATAGCAATGAATTATAAAAGGGTTTTACCTGCTCCCAAGCAGGTCTTAACCAGCTAGGTATACGGGTATGGAGCTTTTCAGAGCGATCATCGGTGACATTATCGTGTGATAAATACCAAATTAGTGATGTATCGATTTCGCTTAACTGTTTGGCGTGTTCGTCGTTTGTACTAAATGTACTTTCACCTTTACTTGCAAAAAAATAAAAGTCGCCTTGTTTATCAAGCGCTAGAGCTGGGTAAGCATAGTGTTTAGGGTCTTTTTGTTGCTGAGCACTGACGTTTATGTTGCTAAGTGCTTGCTCTAGATGATGGGCCGAAAACTTGTTACTAGGTAAACCCAGTAACAAGTTATCACTTTGATGTCGTAAATGCAGGGCATCAGCAATGTGCTTGCCAAGTAGCTGCATTTGTTCACGTTGTAGCTTTAGCTTCATACGTTTTGATCGCCTTCTAAGCTATCATTTATACTTTGCTGATGAGCTGTATCATTACCACCATAACCTTCATTAAATGATTGAGCTTGAGCTCCACCCGAGCTTGAAGTGTTACTTGCTGAAGCTGAAATAGTCACATTCACCTCTTCGGTAGGTGCTTGTTGCGTTTCACCATTAAGTGTAGAAAACGCATTAAGCGTTAGCGTGAAACTATCACCAGCGTCGGCATCAACAATTGCTAAGGCTTCAATATCAGCAATATCAACAGTCCACGTATCACCGACTTTTTCTCCAACGTTAAAGTTGTATCCATCAGGTAAGCCGGTAATTTCAATATAGCCCGTTTCATCTGCTGCAGGGTTTTGTAAATCAACATCCAGGTTTAGCGCAATATTATTAGTTGAATTACTATTTACATCCTCAGCAGCTGTCCATAACGGCGCATCAGCTTGCGGTTCTAATTCAATAATAAATTCTGATGATTGTGTCTCTCCCACACTTGTTACGGTTTCACCATTAATTTGTGCGCTATCAACAGTTGCAACATCAACACTCATGTTTAATGTGCCAAACGCAAGGCCACCGGCATTAAAGTCAAAATTTTCAATAGAGTTACTGTCACTGGTAATTGTTGCACTAAAGCCGCCATTACCATCGCTAGTAAAGAACACAGTTTCACTTCCTACTGTAATAAACGCTTTACCATCTACAAACTGCAAGACTGAATCATCTGAATCAGCGGCTATATTAACTGTTAACTGAATTGACTCCGTGCCATCCGCTTCTTCACTAAAGGCCTCTAAGTCAATAGTCAAGGTGTCATCTTCTTGTCCATCGTAGCTTTCAAATGGCTTTTTAGAAAAATCCAGTGCGTCGGCTTCTGGGTTTACAACAACCATAAACGAGGCTGAGGTCTGAACTATTTCACCTGGTGATTCATCCTGAGTTAGCGCATTTAGAGTTAATTCAAATTCACCACTAAAATCAAGTGGCGGTACAATAATCAAACCAGCTAGTTGCTCTGCAGTAACAGTCCAGCTTGTCGTGTCTTCACCATTAAAGGTGCCACCATCTTTACCATTATTAACAAGTAAATTACCATCAGCATCTTTTAGTATGGCATCTTTTGGTACGCCCGAGATAGTAATTGAAATAGTTTCAGAGCCGTCATCATCTTTAAGTAGCGCACTTAGGCCTGTTAATGCTATATCGGCATCTTCGCTACCTTGTGCATCAGCTACTGTTAATACTGCTTCGTCAGTTACCGCCTCTACTGCAATACTAATTGTATTAGTAACTTGTGTTGTATCAGTGGCAGTACCTGTACTTAATAGTGCAGTATCAACAATGGTTGCCGTTATTTGAATATCTATGTCAGTACCAGATTGGTCTTCAATTGGCTCAACCCCTATACTTGCTAGCGCAGCAGCAAACTCTGCCTCTGTACCGTTATATGTATATGTGTTATCACCGTTGTCGGTAAACATATTATTAGGGTCATACAACCCAACGCCATCTGGTAAGGTAATCGTAATTGGCTGAGAAAAATCAACTTCTTCAACTCCCCCATTTTGCTCAGGGTTTGATTCATCATCTACTTGGTTTAAATCGGTTAAAGCTAATGTTAAGCCAAGGGCTGTAGTGCGGTTATCTTCCTTAATTTTGTTAATAGCAGCGCTAAACTCACCACCATCCGCGACTGGGGTTACATCTATTTCTAACGATTGTGTGTCATCAATATATTCATCGCCACTATCATCATCTACCGCAATGATAGTTACCGGAATAATTAACTGCCCTGAATAGTCTTCACCGGCACTAGTAAAGCTTAAATTGCCAAGTGATTCTTCAGGAATAATATATTCAGCAACTTCACCGTCATCGCCTGGAATTGCGATAACCCCATCACCTTCAATAATAAGGCCTTCAGGTAGGCTATCAGCGTTTATGTAAACAGTAACGGTATCGTTTTCATCGTCAGTTAAACTGGTATTAATATGACCTGTAAAATCTACGGCTTCATCTTCTACTGCATCAACAACAGAAATTTGTAATTGCCCTACTTCAGAAGCCTTCGACGTACTGCCGTCTCCTTCAACAGTAAAGTTAACGGTAAAATTGTCACTTAGTAATACTGCATGGCTGCCATCAGCTACACGGGCTTTAACAGTAACCTCTATATCACCTGTAGAGTTTTGTGCTTCTAAAGTTACATCAGCAAGTAGGTCATTAATTACGTCTGTTACTGTGTCACTTGTGCCTGCATCTATAGGTATAATCCAGCGGCCAGAGCCATCTGGGTACGCACCATTTGGATGAAGCACCTCTATATTTACGCCATCAGGAAGTATTATCTCTATATGAGTAATAACCTCAGAGCCATCAACATCCTCTTCTGTAAAGCTAACAGCCCCCGATAGGCTTAGTGTTCTGCTTGAGCTCGTAATTGTTTCATCCGTTGCTTCAAGGCGGGTAACAGCACCACTGTTATCGCGCTCAGCACTACTTTGGGTATCAACCTGTCCATTAACAGTGACTGTAACTTGACTACTAATATCCTCGCTCACACTGCCTACATTAGAGGTATCGGTCACCGTGTAAAGTACATCAACAGTTAGCGTGCCAGAGAAATCCTCATCAGGCAGCAAACGCACTCTATCGCTGGCTAAAACATCCTCAAGCGTTGGGTATTCGGCATTGATTAAATCAGCTAAATCAAACCCACTACCTACGCTCACTTCGCTGCCATCAACATACAGGGTAGTGTTTGCTGGTATACCTGTAATTACAGCACCTGTTATTGTTTCTGACCCGTCGCTGTCGATTAAATCTGGGTTAAAGTTAAGCGCAATACGTGTATCTTCATTGCCCTCAGACGTTGTAGCTAAGCTTTGTGTATTATTGTCGATTGTTGGGTTAAAGTTTGTAGTTACAGCAATGTTGTAATCAGCAGTATCACCATCAGCCTCAGTCGGGACTACTTTAATATTAAAGTTAACTTCACCACTAAAGTCATCTACTGGCGCTAAATAGTAATTTTCCATCTCTGCAGCCGTTAAGCTGTACATTGGCTTGCCGTTAGCATCAGTACCAACAATTGGTAAATCTGCTGGGTCGCCGTTTACATCTACTAGCATTACCGAGTCTGGTAAATCAGAAATAACTAAACTAATTGCTTCTGACTGATCCACATCAGAGGTCACAATTAAGAAATCTAAGCGTAGGTTAGTATCTTCTATGCCTTGGGTATTTTTCAGCGTAAAGTTGTTATCATCTACTGTCGTAAATGCCCAATTATCGTTACTGTTTTCTTCATCAAGCTCTGGTGGGTCTATTTTACCTATAACAGTAAGTTGCAAAGTATCTGGCTGTGTACGTGCTACTTCTCCTGTAGCTTCTGTTGCAATAGCTGTAACCGTAATATCGAAGGTAGCATCGGTTGCACGGCTGGCATCTTCTTTTTGTTTTAAGAATATGTTCCCTGCTTGCAGCTCTACATCACTTACAAGCCAATTGCCATCTGTATCTTGCGTTAATACATTTCCATTTTCGTCTACCAGCTCAAAACCTGCTGGCAGTACAACTTCAAAACTAAGTGTTTCGGAGCCGTCTTGGTCAACTAATAAACCACTGAATAAGTCTATAGCAGGGGTGAGCGCATCTTCGTCTACGGTTTGATTTCGCACAAATAAGCGAGGCTCATCAGCAACAGGGGTTATTTCAACCGTTACCGTTTGCGTGCTTGATGATGCACTATCGTTGTTTTCAGCTTCTGTTGCTACAGCAGTAATATCAAAAGTAAACGTGCCCGCTACATGCTCTTCGCCAACTACAGTTAAGCTTTGTGCCTCTGCTGCGGTTATTTCATCGCCGTTTGATAAAGTACGGCCATCGGCAGTAACAATTAAGCCCTCTTGTATATTATTGATTATATAGGTGAGTGTTTCTGAGCCATCTGTATCTTGCAGTGTAGCGCCAATATTAATAGCAGCTTCGGTATCTTCTGCAGTTGTGTAACTGTAATCGTTTGTGCCATCCCAGTCAGGGGTGTCAGCCACTGACTCAACGGCAATAGTATCACTAGCCGACAACTCTCTAGAGGCACTGCCGATGCCAATTGTCGCCTCTATATTTACAGTTACAGATTGGGTTTCATCTGAACTATTTTGCGCAGGTTGAAAAAATAAGTCATTTATTGTCACTGTATCATCAGCGTTAATTGTAATCGTATCGCCAGTGAATACATAGTAGCCATCAACAATCGAAACATTAGCGTTATCCGTTGCTAAAGCGTCATTGAGGTAAAGTTCACCGCCTTGTAAAGAGGCAACTTCTATTCTAATTTCACTCACTGTTTCGTTTTGATCTATGTCTCCCCGGTCAATACTTATTGTGATTTGGCTACGCGCTGAGTTTACAATGCCATTATCATCAGTTGCATCTTCACGGATATTTTGTGCTGTTACGCTCATCGAACCTTCAGCATCACTAGTGGTCAGTTCGATAATCGAACCTGTCACTTCATCACCATCATTATCTATGACGTTGTAAGTAATTTGTTCATTAAAATCAACACTTGCTGTTTGATCAAATGCAGATGTATCAAATACCACTTTACCACTTTCGTATACTCTCAATGTACCTTGAGTATCGTTACCATTTTCATCTTGCAGAGCCACTTCTTTATAGCTACCGTTGGTATCACTGCCTGAATCAAACGCAGTATATTCAGTACCACCGTAATTAAATGAAGACAGTTTGGCACCATCAGCGCCTGGGTTATTATCATTACCTACAAAGTCATTGCTGTTTGTATCTAATAAATCAATAGTCGTGCTTTGCCCCTCGACTAAATTGACTTCAACAGGGTTTGCATCAATTGTTGGTGTATCATCTGTTATTGAAATAGTTACTGACGCGTTATTTGTATCGCCATCAGCATCAACAGCTGTTACATCAAAACTAATATCCTTCGTATTGGCTCCGTTAGCATCAGGATGTTCTATTGCTGTAAATTGCTCGTAAGTGTAAGAGCCATCAGGATTAAATTTAACACGTAAAATATCTTCGCCATTTGCTGTAGCGATATACCAGCCATCAGCGTTTTTATCGTTTAATGTAATTGCATTATTTCCGTCTGCAGTAACGTAACCTTCGTTGTTAAAGGTTGTTATAAAGTCATCTACAAGCTTAATCTCAATAATCTCGTCAGAGCCTTGGGTAACACTAATTTGCCCTGTTGCCGTTATTGAGTCATTACCTCTAAGGTTAGCTTCATCAACACTTGTAGCTGAGTTAGCTATTACAGGGTCGGTACCGTCGTTTAATGTCACCGTAACATTACTTGTAACTTGTGAACCATCGGTATCTTCTGTGTACACTGGAATCACTATTTGCGGTGCATCTGTGGTATCACCTGTGTGATCTATTGCACCTGAAATTTCGAATGAAATAGCATAGGTGGCAGAGGTTTGTGCATCAACATTCACATCTGGTAAAGTGATTTTAAAGACCTCGGTTGAAGTGCCTTCTAAAATACCTTGTGCGGTACCGTCGCTATTAACTTGCCAAACAATATTTGTGGTGACAGCATTACCGTTCTCATCGAGCGTAGTTTGCGTTAGCTGATTACCATTACTATCAAGCACCGCTGCCCCATCAGTAATACTAACTTGCATGTCCACTACATCATCAAGACCTGCTGTTACTGTAAATGAGGTATCAGTATCAGTATTTGCTTGGCCATCTCCATCTTCGTTATTGTCAGCCACTCTGTTAGGTGTTTCAGAAACATTTAAAGTAATATCATTTTGAGTATGCTCTGCCCCGCCATCATTAACGGTAATGTTTAATGTGGTCGTATTACTGTCCCCATCATTATCGAACACTTCGACTTGCAATGGTACGCCGGTACCTTCAATTGTGTTGTCAAATGGACGGTAAAGCGTAAACTCGTATGTCAAGTTTTGATTACTCGTGCCATTAATGTCGGGTAACGTCGCTACAAAAATTGTTTCTGTACCTTCGCCAGTATTTGCCGTTATCGTTCTTCCATCATCACTTAAAGTGTATACAAGCGCGACACCACCGGCAGTTAAATTTGGTTGTGAATCACTAGAGAATGCTAGCGATGTTATTGTGTCACTGCCAACTGTTGTGCTCACGGTACCTTGCTGAGATACGGTGATATTATTAGCGGGGTCTAAACCACTTTCGTCAATACTAATAGGTGTTTCTGAGGTATCTTCAACCTGAGGCCCACCGCCATCTTGAACGGTTATGGTTACGTTACCCGCACCGCTAATTACCGTACCATCACTATCCTCACCATTAAGAGAAAGCGCAAAATCTATATTTTCTCCATCAGGATTATCAAGCGGTAAGCTTAATGTTGTTTGAACCCTAGCATCTAAATCTTTACCATTAGCATCTTGCGTTGCACTAACGCTAAAGCTAATTACTTCGCTGCCATTAGCAGAGCCTGTAATTGTTTTACCGTCTGCACTTAATACAAAGGTAATAGCTACACCAGCACTTGTTAAGTTTAACGCATTTAAGTTTGTGATAGTGTCATCAAAGGTGATTGAATTAGCAACTAGTGCGTCAGAACCTGCCTCTACAGTAAAGTTTTTACCACTGCTTGCAGTACTGCCATAATCGCTTTCTGTATAAGTTTCTGTTTGATTTGTAAAGCTGCCCGCACTGCCATCTTGCACAGTAAATGTGGCTGTACTTGTTGAACTACCAACACCGTCGCGATCTTCTATTGTGTATTCAATCGTAAACTGTGGTGAAGGCGTTGAGTCTCGGTTATCAAGCGCGTTAAAGCTCCATTCGCCATTGCTGTTAACCGTTAATGTACCTTCATCGGTTACAATCGTAGCTGGTGTACTTGTTGTTACATCATAATCAGTGCCATTAAATGTTACACTTGTAACGGTTGGTGCGCCCTCAATTACACTGTCGTTTGTGACTAAGCTACCTGTTGATACTCTACCCGCATCGGTGTCGGCTTCTGTAACTGTAAAACTGTCGTCACTACTTTGTGGGGCAGAGTCGGTAATAGTAACGGCTGTTGGTACAACGACTAGTTCGGTTGTGCCATCGGCATCTGTTTGTAGTGCATCAACAAAAATATCAGTAAGTAAGCTTTCACTTTCGTGATCAATAGGTGCATGTAGCGTAGTAGTAAGTTCTCCACCTGCAAGCGACACACTTAGCACTAAGTTACCTTGCGAGTCTTTTACCTCTAAAGATAAAGCATCGTTTGCTAAGGTAACCGAAACAGGGTTGCCGTCTACCGTTAAGCTTTCAAGACCAGATTGGTTTGCACTTAATGTAAGATCAGCGTCATCTATTTCTATTGAACTAGTGGCTGAGCTTGTGCCGTCATTTGCAGTACTACTTTCGTTTAATGTTTGGCTATCAAGCGCATCGAGTGTTGGTGCGACATCTTGCGCTGTGTTTCCTGCAGAATCAGTAACAGTGGCCGTAATAGTCCACTGCTTTGTATCATCAAGCTCAGATACATCTATACCGTTAACGGTCCAAATCCCACCATTTGCGACTGCTGCAGTCACTACTTCACTAGTAGTGCCATCAAAAATAGTGAGCGTGACTGTAGATCCAGGCTCAGCATCGGTTGTACCGTTTAGCGTAGTTACTTCACCTGCTTTAAAGGCTCTAATGTTAATGCCGTTTTCACCCGTATCAATATCAATATTAATGGTGGTGTCTTTAGTAAAGGTGGTTTCGTTTGTGGCTAAATTACCCTCAACGTCTAGTGCGCTAACACTTGCTGTAATTTCACCATCAGCAAGACCTGAAATATTCGTGGCATTAATTGCCCACTCACCTGCGCTATTAATCGAGACGTTTTCAACCGTGACTTTTTTACCATTTATGTCGGTAAATACCACAGTGGCTGTTTGGTTAGCATCAGCCTCTTCAATTACACCACTTACCACTACATTACTTTGCTCTGCTGCATTAATAACGGCGTCATCGCCTGTTGCAACATCGATGCTGGTTACGGCTGCTTTATCGTGAATGGCGGTGTCTGTATCGGTTGCTGTATTACCTGCTACATCACTGACTGTGGCTGTGGCGGTTAATGTGCCATCGTTTAAGCTTGATAAATCTGCACCGGTAATCGTGTAGGTATTATTAGTAACTGTAGCTTCAAAGCTGCGCTCATTACCAGCTTCATCTTTTACGACAAC
>Ga0209452_1000026_pt1 | contig 150061 bp, 114 predicted proteins | sample WorMetimpBELIZE1_FD_187388 | JGI IMG/M metagenome (GOLD analysis project Ga0209452, IMG submission 187388) | Marine gutless worms symbiont microbial communities from Max Planck institute for Marine Microbiology, Germany - Olavius imperfectus... | ecosystem: Host-associated > Annelida >... | reverse complement strand
AGGGCTGTCGCTTGCCGAATACGATTCACTATGCGACAGTGGAAAGCTGCACTCCAATGGTACAGCTCCATAGTAGACGGGGCCTGGGCTGGGGCCACATGAAATTAAATTCGTGGGGATCCCTCAGGGTCAGAGTACATTTTGAACTCAATGAAAATGTGAAAGCTACCAACCTGTCGCCTTTCTAGGGGCGTTCACATTGGTATTACATGAAAATTAAGGTAGAATTTCGCCCAAATTTTTTGTGTCGCTTAGCCAGCCGTTATTTTGGGCAATGTTTCGCTTGGCAATTTTCAGCACTGTCGCGTTCGACCATTTATAGAAACGTCGCGTTCGGCAAGGCTGCCAAGTAAGGCAGAGCGACGCAGCCTGGTTCAATGGTCAGGCAAATAGTAGCCCGATAAAACCCAACGCAGCATTTCAAATTGCGAGAAAGAGAATTTTAAGATGGGAAGAGCATTCGAAGTTCGTAAAAACGCCATGGCAAAAACTGCCGGCCAAAAAACTAAAGTTTATTCTAAATACGGTAAAGAAATTTACGTGTGTGCGAAAAATGGTGGTGCCGACCCAGACACTAACCTTTCGCTTCGCCGCCTAATGGAAAAAGCAAAGAAAGACCAGGTACCAAGCCACGTTATTGAAAAAGCAATTGATAAAGCCGCTGGCGGTGCAGGTGAAGATTTCCAGCCTATGCGCTACGAAGGCTTTGGCCCAGGTAACTGCATGGTCATTGTTGACTGCTTGTCAGACAATGCAAACCGTACTATCACTGAGGTACGTAACTGCTTCACTAAAACCAACGCAAAACTTGGCGCACAGGGTGCGGTATCGCACATGTTCGATCACCAAGCTGTTTTCCAATTTGAAGGTGACGACGAAGACGCCATCTTAGAAGTGCTAATGGAAGCAGACGTAGACGTAACTGACGTTGAAGTTGAAGACGGTAAAGTGACGGTATATGCACCGCACACTGAATTCTATCAAGTAAAAACAGCACTAACTGAAGCTTACCCAGACATTAGCTTTATTGCAGAAGAAATGAGCTGGATGCCTCAGACTGAAACTGAGATTAGCGAAGAAGACATGCCAATGTTTGAAAAATTCATGGACATGCTAAACGACTGCGACGACGTACAAGACGTTTACCATAACGCAATTACGCCGAACTAATCGTTCTTTCGTTAGATTGATACTAAAAACCCTCGATAATTCGAGGGTTTTTTTATGCTTATTAATGCAAGAAATACTGTTCAGCTAATTGTTGATGAATATCGGCAAAATCAATTTGTAGTTCATCAATGTAGTTGTGCAGAGCCCGACCTCGAAGTGACGCAACAGGCTGCTTTTCCAAATCGCTAATGCTGTGATCAATACGCTCTATCATTGCCTCGTTGTCGGGCAAGTTGAGGAACAAGCTCTTTAGTTTGTTCAAGCAGAACAACACACTTCGCGGAAACTCTTTACTGTGTAGCATAAACAACAACACATCGCCCGGACGTATGCGAACGCCCATTTTTTGGCGATACATTTGGTAGCCGCTCAGGCTTCTAAGTACGCTCATCCACAAGATGTTTTCAAAAGGCAGGTCGCTCATGTCTTCGGTAAGAGTAGATGAGCGAACATCAATTATCCTTGATGTCATATCAGCCCTTTCTAATGCCGCACCAAAGCGCCAGAAGAAATAGCCTTCGTCGTGGCTCATGCTGGCATCCATGGTTCCAAACATCAATAAACACTGGTTGATTACCTGCTTTAAACTTGCAAAGCGCCCGCGTTTACTGAGAAAGCTTGTACTGTTCTCTTTTACCGATAAGTGAAGTGCGTTCAGCGTTTCCCACACTTCTCTTGGAATAACGTCTCTGATAGTCCGCGCGTTATCTCTAGCAAATTGAAGCGAGTTCAATATGGAAGAAGGGTTGCGGGTGTCTACAGTCAGAAACTTTACGACGTTCTTCTCGCTGTATTCAGTATAAATCGCTTCAAATGGTTCTCGGTTTCCCGTTATGTCTAGCAATGGCTCCCAGCCTGGCGAAAACCCTTTGGGTAAGTCCATCAACAGGAGGTTGTTTACATTAATCAGGCGGGCGAGGTTTTCAGCTCTTTCAACGTACCGCGCCGTCCAATAAAGCGTTTCAGCAACTCGTGATAACATGTCAGTCCCTCCTAATCCACAATCCAAGTATCTTTACTACCACCGCCTTGTGATGAATTGACCACGAGGGAACCTTTAACAAGGGCAACCCGGGTGAGGCCTCCCGTTGTTACGTAGGTGTGAGTACCTGATGAAAGGATGAAAGGTCGAAGATCCACATGTCGCCCTTCAATCACATTGCCATCGATAGTAGGAACAGTAGATAAATTCAAAGTAGGCTGTGCTATCCAGTTTCTCGGATCCGCTTTTATTTGAGCAAGGGTTTCTTGCTGCTGCTTTTTGGTTGATTTCGGACCAATTAGCAAGCCATAGCCTCCCGACTCATTGGCAGGTTTGATCACAAGCTTGTCGATGTTGGCTTCCACATATTTGAAGTCTTCGGGCTCGTAACACCGGTAGGTTTCGACGTTAGGAAGCTTAATTTCTTCATCTAAATAATAGCGAATCATGTCGGGTACATAGGTGTACACCACTTTATCGTCTGCCACGCCAGCCCCCGGCGCGTTGACCAGCGTTACCTTGCCTTTACTCCACGCTCGCATTAGCCCAGGCACGCCCAGCATCGAATCTGGGTTGAATGCTTCTGGGTCTAAAAACATATCGTCAATACGGCGGTAGATAACATCGACCCTGCGTAGGCCTTTAATCGTCTTCATGTAGACGCAGTCGTCTTTTTCTACGGTTAGGTCTCGGCCTTCGACTAGCTCACAACCCATTTCCTGAGCAAGATAGCAGTGTTCAAAGTAGGCAGAGTTGTAGATACCGGGTGTAAGCACCACTACTTCAGGTTTATCCTGAGGACGTGGTGATAGACTCGCCAGCATATCGAACAGCTGTGAGGGATAGTCGTTTACCGGAAGAATATCCATTTTCTCGAACATGTCTGGAAAGACACGCTTTAGCACCGAACGGTTTTCCAACATGTAAGATACGCCAGAGGGGACGCGCAGGTTGTCTTCCAGTACGTAAATCGTGCCGTCGCTATCACGCACTAGATCAGAGCCGCAGATATGGGCCCAGATACCGTTGGGCGGAGAAACACCTACACACTGCTTTCGAAAGTTCACGGACTTATCGAGAAGCGCTTTAGGAAAAACGCCATCTTTAATAATCTTCTGATCGTGATACAGGTCGTCGATGAACATATTAAGGGCTTTTACGCGCTGCTTAAGCCCTTCCTCTACGCGTTGCCATTCTTTATTTGGAATAATACGAGGAATGATATCAATGGGCCACGCGCGGTCTATTGAGCTTCCTTCACCATAAACCGTAAAGGTAATACCCATTTCTTTCACCACCAACTCGGCGGCATCTTGCGCGTTCTTAAGTTCTTCTTCACTTAATTGCGACAAATAATCCATTAACGGCGCACCGTGAGGGCGGGGTTTTCCATTTTTATCTATCAGTTCATCGTAAAACTCGGAAAAATTGCAGTGTTCCAGACTCACAGCTTTCGACAACGTCTGACTTTGTTTTTGGCTACTCAAACTACGCTCCTTATTGTCCGCGATTCATATCCACTGAAACGTCTAAAACCTGATTTCCACCACCAAACATAATGCCTTTAAGCGGTGTGATATCTGCAAAATCTCGTCCGACAGCTAACGTAACGTGCTGGTCGTAGGGTTTCAAATTGTTGGTCGGATCGTAATCAATCCAACCAGAGCCCGGTACAAAAAGCGCAACCCAAGCGTGGGTGGCGTCTGCACCAGTAAGCTTTTCCTGACCCGGTGGTGGAATCGTTTCGATATATCCACTTACATAGCGCGCCGCCAAACCAATACTGCGTAAGCAAGTAAGCGTTAGGTGCGCATAGTCCTGACATACGCCCCGCTTGTGCTCAAACACATGGCTTACTGGGGTATTAATCGTCGAAAAGGACGGGTCAAAGGTAAAATCGTTAAAAATGCGGTTCATTAAGTCGTCGCAAGACTCCACAATAGGGCGGTTAGGCGTAAACGACGCCAAGGTATAATCTAAAATCGCTTTATTGGCCTGGGTAAGGCGGGTTGGAATACTGAAAAACTGTGCTGCCAACATGCTCTGATCCACCGGGTAGCGGATTTGATCTCTCACGTTTTCCCATTGCGTATTGTGAGCAAACAAACCTTGTAATGGCGCACCTTGAATCTCAACCTCACTGGTTGCGATAACCTGCATTTCTTCATGCAGGGTGGGTATTTCAAACACTGTTACTGTGTTGTCAAAGTAGTCTTTAAACTCTGCCTGATAGTCAGGTTCAGGCACGATAGTGACATTGGCGCTAATCCTTTTTTGATTGAAGGTGTTCAGCGGTATTAGTCGGGCGTGGTTTTGTGTCAGGCTCACCTTGTCGGAATACTTGTAAGTAGTGACGTGACGAATGGTGTACTTCATTTTTTCACCTCACTTTCATTCGGACTACTGGCATCAGGCGCACTGGCTAACGGAGCTGTCGCTTTCTCATCTATCGGTTTTTCAACGATCTGTACAGACGCGGTGCCAATGCCAGACCAATGCAGCTGTGACGCAGGCTTAGTGTGGCTAAAGTACTGGGTTTGCATCATTTCACTGAACTTCTGAAGTTGTGATGTCACGCTTTTTAGCAAAGACACTAAACCCGATGGTGTCTGGTTTGTGTTGATGTTCAAGGTCTGTCTGTCAGCCAGCGCGAAGCTTGCTTTTAACTGCAACAGAATTTTCTCTGTGGTACTCAAAAAGCCGGGCTTGGCGCTTACCGGCAAGCTTTCGCAAAGCTCGGTAATTTTTTGGATTTGATGGGCTAATGAGCGCGGGTACTCGGCATCTAAAAGCAATAGCTCTAATCCCGTTTCGATACTTTGAAAAGCACGGTATCGGCGCCTATGTGTAATCGCGCTCACTTGCGCCACCAACACGATTTCCAGCACGTTTTGTTGCTCAGCTTCGGGAAGCGGAAATTGCAGCAGATTTTGCACCATAGACACAAGCTGTTTACTGCGCTCTAACCGACGACCAATTTCTATCATAAACGCGCCATTACTCTTAGACAGACTGTCTTGAATAGAGCCGTTAAATGCCATGGTAAGCCCAATTAATTTATCCAGCGTACTTTGTAATCTGTGCGTCGGCGTCTGCTCGGTAATGGTGCTAAATTCGTGATGTTCCTCTTCTAGGCTTTCAATAATGCGCAAGCTGTCGTAAGAAAGAAGTTCCCTCACTTGTAGCGCACTTTGCACAACCATATTAATGCTGCTGTAAAGGCCTCCAGCGAAGGCGTTGTCTTTCAATAGTGATATCACCAATTCTTTAAAGCCGACTTCGCTATCGCCTAAATTTGGTGTGTCCGGTGTAAGGTAAGGGTAAATTAACGCCTGCTGCTCTAAGCCGGTTTTAAATCGAAGCAGGGCATTTTTGTGCGCCTCATCGGGGTAAATGGCAAGCTCAGTAAATTTGTCTATAAATACCCTGACCAACCGAATCACGTTTTCACTTCGCTCTACCGCGCAGCCTAGCCAAAATAGATTTTCTGCCGTTCTGCTAGGCAGTAACCCTTCAACTAACGCCAAATCTGCATCTGATTGGAGCGATTTTGGAATAGAAGGCACACGCTCTTGAGGTGGCCCAATGGTTTCTACCCACGTATCTTTTATTTCGGTCTTGCCATCGATGCGCGCCGCCTTGGGCGTAAAACACATGGCTGAAGGGAGAATAAAAACCTGCCCTTGTGAATATAACGCGTAGCAACGCATGATCACGGGTTTGCTTGTCAGCCCTGCATCGTGCCAAAACGGGGTATGTGAAAGTTCTACTTTCTTGCGCCAAAATAGGTCGGGTAATGCTACCGTTTGAAGTGTATTTGCGATGGTGTCAGCGTCTTTATCACCGTCTAGTTTGAGTTCGGGGTCGACATAGCTCATCAATTCAAACCCAGGCCAATCGCTTTGCATAATGCTGTCTGCAGGAAAGGTTTCTTGCTGGCGAAGCAGTAAAGGTTCACCATTAAAAAACTCGGCGGCCCGATGTAAATTGTTTTTGATCGCAGGAATTTGAATAGCCCCATTGCCCAACGGGTTGAGCAAAACCACGTTTTGAGTACGGACTGCGTGAATTAGACCCGGGATTCCGAAAGCTGAATAGTCAACTTGTTCCAGTGAATCTAAAAACCTGTCTTCAATCCAACGCAAAATTACGTCAACTTTTCGCAACCCGTCTAAAGCTTTAAGCCAAACTTGTCCTTTCCTCACCGTTAAGTCAGCACTTCGCACCAGCGTGTAGCCCATGTAAGTGGCAAGATATGCCTGCTCAGAATAATACTGATCGTCTGGACCTCTGCACAAAATGACAATGCGCGGGTCACTAATCGCCGCGGTTTCTTGGTCTATAGCATGCTGAAGCTGCTCGAAAAAGCCTGCTATTCGCTGCACACCACATTCTGCAAACTCCTCACTCATCACCCTTCTTGCCACAATCCTGTTTTCCAGCAGCAGTCCAAGACCGCGAGGGAACTGGCAGTGATCGTTTAGCATGAAATACTCACCGTTTACATCTTGGGCAATGTCGAACGCACTTAAGAATAGCCCGTTATTCAATGAGGTAAGTGTGTGACTTTCGGCAAGATAGTAGGGATGGCGCATTAAATGGCCGGTGGAGAAAACACCGCTAGTTAGTGTTTGCCTATCTGTGTTTAAGTCTAAAAGCACTTTATTAAGTAGTAAGACTCGCTGTTCAATACCGCGACTGATTACATCCCAATCTTGGCTTGAAATAAGCATCGGCAAGGGGTCTAGCTGCCAATTTTGGCGTTCGTCAATATCTGCAAAACCACTGTTTCGCATTAGTCGACGAATTTCATTTGCTCTAAAGGAGACCTCGTCACTGTTAAGGCCTGACAAACGAGAAAACAACGTATTGAGCAGACGTTTGCTCTCATCCGCAGCAGTGCTCGAATTGATATAGCTGCTAAGCCATTCTGGCATGGTGAAATCTTCACTCATAAAATCGATTGTCACTTAAACTATAGTGTAGGAGGCCGGCGCAAATCCAGCGTATTTGGATATTCTTCATTCTCGGCTTCTTCTAAAGGTAAATCAAAATCACTGTGACCTTCATGGTCAACCACATACTGTGTTGCTAAGTGAGGCGACCACTCAGGCATAGAAGGTGACGCCACCGACGGGGTATGACCGTGATCCCAGAATCGGGCAATACGCCTTCCTTCTGCCTCAAAAGCGTTCACCGGCATAGTAGAGAAGTTACGCCCGCCCGGGTGACTGACATGATAAGTAAATCCGCCCAACGAGCGACCCGCCCAGCTGTCGTAAACATCAAAGACCAACGGCGCATGTACGCCAATGGTCGGGTGAAGCGCTGATGCAGGGTGCCACGCTCTAAAGCGAATTCCGGCTACATGTTCGCCGCGAATATTGGTGGGTTTTAACGGTAATCTGCGGCCGTTACACGACACTATGTAACGGTCTGTATGCATGTTTGAAACAGTGAGCTGGACGCGTTCAAGTGAGCTGTCAACGTAACGCGCAGTTCCGCTGCCTGTCGCTTCTTCACCCAGTACATGCCAAGGCTCAATAGCGCTAAAGAGGTCTAGCTTAATTTGACCGACTTCACGGCTACCGCAGCGAGGGAATCGAAACTCAAAAAACGGATCGAACCATTCAAGCTTAATGGGGAAACCCGCTGCGTTTAGGTCGCTACATACTTCAGCGATATCTTGCCGTACATAGTGGGGCAGCATAAAGCGGTCGTGAAGCTCTGTGCCCCATCGCACCAGTTTCTTCTTGTATGGTTGTTTCCAAAACCACGCTAGCAGCGTGCGCAGAAGAAGCATTTGCATCAAACTCATTCTGGCGTGAGGAGGCATTTCAAAACCGCGAAACTCTACAATGCCCAATCGCCCGGTGGGCGAGTCGGGGGTGAATAGTTTATCGATACAAAACTCTGCACGATGGGTATTCCCTGTCAGGTCAGTCAGCAAGTGCCGAAGGAGGCGGTCAACTAACCAAGGTGAGGGAACTTCGCCATCGGGGATTTGAGAGAATGCAATTTCTAGTTCGTACAGCCTCTCATCCCTAGCTTCATCGACGCGAGGCGCTTGGCTAGTCGGGCCGATGAAAAGGCTCGAAAACAAATAGGAAAGCCCAGGGTGATGCTGCCAATAAGTAATAAAGCTTCGAAGAATGTCTGGACGTTTTAAAAACGGGCTCTCTAACGGTGTCGGCCCACCCATGGTCACGTGATTTCCGCCTCCTGTGCCGGCGTGCCGTCCATCAAGCATGAATTTTTCTGTTCCTAGTCGACATGACTTTGCCATGGCATAAAGGGCATGGGTATTTTTTACCAGAGTATGCCAATCGGATGCAGGATGAACATTGACCTCGATAACACCGGGGTCGGGGGTAACCGCAAACTTTTCAACGCGACTGTCGTAGGGCGGAGTATAGCCTTCTAATATCACGGGAATATCAAGTTTATCAGCGATGGACTCAATAGCGTTTAGCAGTAGCGCATAATGTTCAAAGTGGCTTACAGGCGGCATAAATACGCATAACTTTCCATCGCGCACTTCTATACAAAGGGCGGTTAATACTGACTTTTCACCAATATATCCTTTGTGAGACGTTGGGGATGAGAGCGAGCCGGTCATGTCTGCCGGATCCCGTTCAGCTAGCGTATCCGGACTGCCTAAGCTGCTCAACGGCAGGCGATAACCTAATGGAGAGTCGCCCGGTAATAAGAAGCAGTGCCCTCGTTTAAATGACCATACGCTACTTTGCCATCCGTCAAAAACCGTGTCGTAGGCGAGGGGAATAATAAAGCCCACAGGTTTATCTAAACCCTGCTCCAGTTTGGCTAAAAAGCCTTTGCGGGTCATTGCGTGAAGCAGTTCTGGGGCGTCGGGTGACGGGTCTTGCGGCAGGTTACCCTCTTGCCATAAATGATACAGCACGTCTTCATAAGCGGTGACGACGACCTTTTCACTTAAACCCAACGCCGTAGCTAGTTGAGTAGCAAATGTTTGCGCTTCGTTTTGTGAGAAAGAGTAAGTGGCGTTGTTGTCAGCAAGTAGCGCTTGATCATGCCAGATAGGCGCTCCGTCTTTACGCCAGTAACAGGCATATTGCCAGCGAGGTAATGGCTCTCCGGGATACCACTTACCCTGTCCATAATGGCGAAAGCCACTATTACTAAAGCTTTCCACCATTTTCATGAAAAGCGTGTGCGCTAAAATGCGTTTCTCCTTGCCGTCGGCGGCGGTATTCCACTGTTCGCTTTCCATGTCATCAATGGAAATAAACGTGGGTTCGCCGCCCATGGTGAGGGTTATCCCTGCATTAACTAACTCTTTGTCTATTTGGCCTCCAAGCCTATCGATAGCGGCCCACTGGGCATCGCTGTAAGGCTTGGTTACACGAGGCGGTTCATGCAAACGTTGTACGTTGTTGTAGAAGCTAAACGTCGATTCACATTGATCGATGGCACCGGTAACCGGCGCTGCCGACAGTGGTTCAGGGGTACATGCCAATGGAATGTGCCCTTCACCTGCGAAAAGCCCAGACGTAGGGTCAAGGCCAATCCATCCCGCTCCGGGAACGTATACCTCACACCATGCGTGTAGGTCGGTAAAGTCTTTTTCCGGGCCACTGGGGCCATCAAGAGACTTTTCATCACTTGCCAATTGAACCAGATAGCCGGAAACAAAGCGCGATGCCAGCCCTAAATGCCGAAATAGCTGAACCAATAGCCAAGCCGAGTCACGACACGAGCCGCCTTTTTTCTGCAGAGTTTCGTCGATGCTTTGGACTCCGGGCTCCATGCGCACACCGTATTCAATTAGGTCGTATACGGCGCGGTTTACACCCACTAAGAAATCGACGGTAGCAACAGGCTCTTTAGGCTGCTGATCATCAATTAACTGCTGAAACAAAGACGATGCATCTTCTGTCTCAAGGTATGGCGTTAAATCTCTCGCCAGCCTTTTTTCATAAGAAAAAGGAAAGGTTTCAGCGTAAGACTCTAAAAAAAAGTCAAAGGGGTTAATAACGGTCAGTTCGGCAACAAGGTCTACGGTAAACCAGAACTTTTTAGTCTTCTCAGGAAATACTACGCGTGCAAGGTAGTTACCAAACGGGTCTTGCTGCCAATTGATAAAGTGATTCTCGGGATAGACTTTTAAAGAGTAACTTTTTATCGGTGTTCGACTATGCGGAGCAGGGCGAAGGCGGAAAGTATGCGGTGACATACTGATACTTCTATCGTAATGGTATTCAGTATGATGTGTGATCCCTACAGTGATTGTCATGCTATGGCTCCATTGCCAATTGATATACAAACAGCACAAAAAATCACCTTATATCCAAGTGAGTAAACTTACAAGAAGAAGCGATGGGCAGAAATGTAAAACCCAAAAATTATGTGCTTCAACGGTAATTTCGTTACTCACGATATTGAATAATGTATACTCGCCCCAATATAACGCATTAACACAGCGCGTGTTTTAAGCGCGACTTTTCCTTCACATACAGACAATTCACCACTTTGAGAGCACTAAACTTTCGCCACGGGTTTTCGTCCTACATGCCGCTTTTCATGGCATGGGTACTCTCGTGTCTCATCCTTAGTGCAAGCTTCCAAAGTGGTCCAATTAATAATGAAGTTGAAGTAAGTCAGCAGTCACCACTTGCCCAATTTAATTACGCGGGCAAGAGCTACTCGTTACGGTTTACCGGCACTAAGCTAGAAAACAGTGACGATCAAGGCGATGGACCAGAGGCAATTGTTGAATTGACCTTGGGGTTTGTTGTTCTGGCTATTGTGCTGTGTTTGGGTATGGCAAATGTTGTACCCCGTGCTCGCCAATACTACCGCCAACCTTCTCGCGGCCCACCTTTATCCCTGAGCTAATTCTCTTTTTGCCTTAATGCGCTAGCACGTTCGCTTAGCTGCAAATTAAGGCGCTTCAAAAAATTAAATTATTCAGGATTTTAAAATGGCACGATTTTCATTTCGTGGCTTTGTGTATGTGCTCATCGTTATGCTCGGTTTACTGAGCGCTGCGCCCAACATATTGCCACAATCAATTAAACAGCAGTTACCTACGTGGTACACCACTTCCACACTATCTTTAGGCTTAGATTTGCAAGGTGGTTCACACCTGCTATTAGCCGCAGACACCAACGCCTTGTTTGAAAAGCAACTCAACAGCTTTTCAAGCGACTTGCTTAGCGAATTGCGCAGTGAAAACGTGCGCTATACAAAAACGTCTCATTCACTCGTCCACAAAGATAGTCGTTCTGGAAGTGTGGTTTTTACCTTGCGTAGTGCAGATGATGTGAGAAAGGTAAAAGACATCGCATACCAAGTTTCCGCTCAGCCAAATGGTTCAAGTGCACTTGATGTAGAGATAAAGCAAAGCACCATTACCCTTACGCTTAACGAGCTATATACCGAACAACTGGTTAAAGACACGTTAAGCCGAAGTGTTGAAGTAGTTCGAAAGCGTTTGAACGAAACGGGGCTTACTGAACCTAGCGTTACGCTACAAGGTAAAGACGCCATTTTAGTTCAGATGCCGGGTATGTCTGACCCCACTCAAGTTAAAAAATTATTGGGCACTACCGCACAAATGACCTTTCACTGGGCCGCGAACAGCCAGTCTGAGCAGGTAATGAATAAGCAAGATGCGGCGGGTAATACCTATCGCTTAGAGCAAAAAGTGGCGCTAGAAGGTGAGCACATTACTGACGCGGCAGGTGTCTTAAGCAGTGAAAATGGCCAGCCAGTAGTGACGTTCCGATTAGACAGCGCAGGTGCCAAGCAGTTTGCCACTATGACACGTGACAACATCGGCCGTGTGCTTGCTATCGTCCTTGACGACAAAGTGGTTACAGCCCCCGTTATTAATAGCGTGATTCCGGGTGGTCGTGGTGAAATAACCGGTAACTTTACCTTGCCCGAGGCGGGCAACACTGCACTAATGCTTCGCACTGGTGCACTACCTGTGCCACTTACCATTATAGAAGAACGCACGGTGGGGCCTGATTTAGGCAGTGATGCAATTCAAACCGGAGTGGAAAGCGGCGTGGCAGGTGCGTTACTGGTATTGGCATTCATGGTGGCGATTTACGGCAGGTGGGGCGCTATCGCAAGTTTTGCTCTTTGTATCAATATGGCATTGGTGTTTGGCGCATTAACCCTGTTTGGCGCAACGCTGACGTTGCCAGGCATTGCGGGTTTGATCCTGACCATGGGCATGGCGGTAGACGCCAACATTTTGATTAATGAACGTATTCGTGAGGAAAGTAAAAAAGGCCGTCCGGCAGCCAGTGCAATAGAAGTGGGCTTCGATAAGGCGTTCGCAACTATTGTAGATTCAAACTTCACCACATTAATAGCGGTAAGCTTGTTGTTTATGTTTGGTAGCGGTCCTATTAAAGGGTTTGCAATTACAATTGCCCTTGGTCTGGTGTCTTCGGTATTTACTGCTGTAGCTCTAACTAAAATGTTAATGCTAAGAGTGGTTAAGTCGAAGCAAAAGAATGCGCAAGATCGCGCGCAGCAGCGCCTTCCTTTGCGCTTCTCATCACCGCTTTTGCGGTTGAGCGATACGCTTAGCGGTATTAATTTTCTGGCAAAGCGTAAAATTGCACTCGCTGTTTCGGTAGTGCTAACAGTGCTTTCAATCGGCTTGTTTGCTAAGCCTGGCTTACATTATGGCGTCGACTTTACCGGTGGCACCATGATTGAGTTGACCGCACCAACCCTTACTACCGATGAGCTAAGGAATGTGATTGAAAGCAATGGCTTTGATCAGATAGCAATTCAAGAATATGGCAGTGAACATCACTATTTATTGCGAGCACCTGTTCTAGATAGCAGTGGCGAGCTTGAAAATAGCAACGCAAAGCAGACTGACGCACTAAAGCGTGCGATTTCGCAAGCCGACAGTGAGGTAAGTTTTGATAAAATTGATATGGTTGGACCCAAAGTCAGCGGAGGCTTCGCCGAGCTATCTATTCTAGCACTGCTTATCGCAGGTGGCGGCATGTTGGTGTATCTGTGGGCTCGCTTTGAAGCGCATTTTGCGAGCGCAGCGCTGCTAACCGTTATACTCGATTTAACCAAAACCATAGGCTTTTTCGCGTTAACAGGCATTGAATTTAACTTAACGGCTGTCGCAGCATTGTTGGCACTAATCGGTTATTCTATAAACGATAAAGTGGTGGTGCTTGATCGCATCCGTGAGTTATTGCGTTTAGACCCAAACAAGCCATTGGCAGATACCATTAATGAAGCAGTAAACAGTACGCTAAGCCGCACGGTATTTACTTCCGTTACCACGCTGCTAGCGCTGCTTCCAATGGCTATCTTTGGAGGGGACGCAGTAGAAAGTTTTGCTGTTCCTATGGTTTTTGCGGTCGTGATTGGCACGTCATCAACCTTGTTTATCACCTCTACGCTGTTGTATTTATTGGGCAGCAGAAGAGAGAAACAAGGTAAAGCACAGTTAAAGCCCACTTCAGAAGAGATTAAGGCGTCGTTGTCGCACATCCCTTAGGCGGCAAATATTCCTTAACCTCATACCTTAAGGCTTTCGTGAACTTAAGTCGCGCGCAAGTACCTTAAGAAAGCACCTTAAAAAAGTACCTTAAGGTAGCAATATTTACAGGAATCTTATATGCATACGCGTCGTTGAGGCGTATGCATTAAGGGCGATAAGGAATGTAGAATGTTCGCAGTTGACCACGTTATCTTAATCAGTGCCGTACTTGCCATTCTTGGTGTGTTGGCAAGCAAGTTGTCTCCCCGTTTTGGCGTGCCGGTATTGGTCTTATTCCTGGGTGTAGGCATGCTGGCTGGCGAAGACGGTATTGGGCGAATCTTTTTTGATAATGCCGATGCAGCACATGCCATTGGTACATTCGCTTTGATACTTATCCTGTTTGACGGTGGCCTGCAAACGTCTAAGAAATCCATAGTACAATCATGGAAACCCGCTGCATTACTCGCTACCTTCGGTGTGATTGGCACCGCAGTGCTTACCGGTGTGGCAGCCATGGTTATTCTCGATTTACCGCTCTACAAAGGCTTATTACTTGGCGCTATCGTGGGGTCAACGGATGCAGCGGCGGTGTTTTCCGTTTTGCGCAACGCAGGCATACGCATTCCGGCTAAAATAAAGTCCACACTAGAGCTGGAAAGTGCCTCGAACGATCCCATGGCCATATTTCTGACTATAGGGTTAATAACGCTTATTCAAGACAGCTCAACTAAGCCCGTTGATTTACTCTCACTCTTTGCCAGTCAAATGGGTGTGGGGGCAGCGGTCGGACTGGCCGTAGGCGGGGTTGCAGTATGGCTTTTCAGGCGGGTTACCTTAATGGCCATCGGCTTGTACCCCGTATTTGTGATGCTGTTTGGCGTATTGTCTTTTGGTTTAGCTGCGAATTTAAACGGCAGCGGTTTCCTAGCTACTTTCATAACGGGCGTAATAGTGGGTAATAGCCGCTTTGCGTATCAACGTAACACCTTTGTATTTCTCGACGGCTTGGCGTGGCTCGGACAAATCGCTATGTTCGTTATTTTAGGTTTGTTGGTAACGCCCACCGAACTTTTCGTAAACTGGAAAGAAGGCCTTTTGATTGCATTCGTGCTTATTTTTATCGCCCGTCCGCTGGTGGTTATGCCTATTCTGTTACTCTCTAAGTTCTCGTTCAAAGCCTCGTTGCTTATTTCATGGGTAGGACTGCGCGGCTCAGTGCCCATTATCTTAGCTATTTTCCCGCTGATATTTGGCATGGCTTACGCCGAGCTCATTTTTAATGTGGTGTTCTTTATCGTGCTAATTTCAGCTCTGCTGCAAGGTTCCACCTTACCCTATGCTGCGCGTAAGTTAGGCTTGGTATTAGAAGATGAAGTGAAAGAATCGAGCACGCTAGAAATTGTGAAAGTCGCTAAGAGCAAGCGAGAACTGATAGAAATTGAAGTATCAAAGCTATCGCCGGCACTACATAAAACCATTAGTGAATTAGCTCTGCCTGAAAACACAGTCGTCGCGATGATTGCCCGTGGGGAAGAGACCCTCATCCCAAAGGGCAGTACAAAAATAGAAATAGGGGATCAAATTTTTATAATCACCAAACTAAATGACAAAACCTCCGTTGAGAAGTGCTTTTACAGCGCGCAGGAATAGGGTGCTATTGTAGGGCACTTCATGTAGAATGCGCCGCGGAGTTGGCCAGGCAATCGCCGCTTTCGTAAGAAAGGGGAGGAAAGTCCGGGCTCCAAAGGGCAGGGTGCCAGATAACGTCTGGGCGGCGTGAGCCGACGACAAGTGCAGCAGAGAGAAGACCGCCTAAGCATGTTTACATGCCGGTAAGGGTGAAAGGGTGCGGTAAGAGCGCACCGCACCTCTGGTAACAGAGTGTGGCAAGGTAAACTCCACCCGGAGCAAGACCAAATAGGATCCCTCAACGTGTGGCCCGCATGGGGATCGGGTAGGTTGCTTGAATCAGTGAGTGATTGCTGATCTAGAGGAATGATTGCCCACGACAGAACCCGGCTTACGGCCAACTCCACTCTTTTCCGAAGTGACTTTTCAAAAGCTCTTTTAGGTGAGGCACTTTTCTTAAGCAGGTGAAGCCTCTACCCGAGAGTATATTCCCCCAGGTAGAGAGGTTTTATCGTCCGTTACTGAAAGAAATAACGGAAGGTTGCGCCTATAGTGCGTGGCTGATTAACGGTAAACCCTAGACGAGCTCGTCCACCACGCTCTCTGTCAAACGATAGCTGCGCGTTTTCATCGAGCAGATTGTTGGCGTATAACAAGATCTCATAACTATCGTAAGTTAGGCCAAAGCTCATATTAAGCGTGCCGTAATCGTCTAACAACAAATCTAATTCCGTTGTTTCTGCACCAGTGGCACCGCCAAAGGCAAGGCCTGAGGTGAACACACCGGCACCTGCAACCTGGTCACTAGGCTGAGTGATGCGGTCACCTACGTATTGGTAAGAACCTTGGAAATAGGTACTGTTTGACGAGAACAAGGGCTGCGCTAAATCGTAGGTAAATGCGATAGCAAAGCTCTCTTCAGGAACTGAAGCTAATCGGTTACCGTCTTCAACACCGCCTAGTACTTCGCCATCACCGTCAACAACAGTTGAATCAAATTCAGCTTCAATGATGCTACCGGTTAATGAGAAAAAGAGTTGATCAGTGAACTGGCGTGTTAGCTCAAATTCAATACCTTGGGTATGCGCTTCTGGTACGTTAAACGACACACGTGACGAGCAAGAACCCGCATCTAAAGTGACCTGAAGGTCTTCAATGTCATTATAGAAAGCCGAGATGTTAGCCGTCCAGCCTCGACCTGAAGACTTCATGCCAATCTCATAGTTAGTGAGTTTTTCATCGTCATAGTCTTGGAATGAACCAAAGATGGCTTCATCTTGGTCGGTACACAGGCTTCTATTTAGCGGGTCGTTAACGCCGCCAAGTCTGAATCCTTGAGACACCTGAGCATTTAAATTCACGTTTTCGTTTACGCTATACTGGCCAATTACACGGGACGTAAAACCGTCTGACTCTGTGGAATCAGTCTGGTTGTCGCCGTTGGCAAACAAGCCCCCAGAGATAAACTGACGCTCTTCTTCGTAATCGTAAAAACGCGAGCCGACAGTCATCTTGAAGTCATCGTTGACTTGGTAATTTACTTCACCAAACACAGCAAGTTGCGTTAAATCGTATGGCAGATAGGCGTTGTAAGGCGAATCCTCTCCAAAGCCGTTGGCAACGGCTGCTGATGTACCTTCACCTAACGTGGCATCGGTGAACGCATCATACCCTGGCGTAGGCAGAGATTGATCGTAAACACGGTTGGTTGACGAGTAGAAAGCGCCAACTAGCCAATCTAGTGCGCCATCGCCATTAGATGCAGCGCGAAGCTCAAAGGTATCTTGCTCTACTTCTGTTCGGTCCAAAAGATTCGACGGTAATAGTACGGCTTCATCCGGAAAGCCTAAGTCAATACTTACAGAGCCCGAAAGCGCGCTGGCATCACGACTTACAAGAATATCGCGGTCGGTATAGCTATAAACAAAGGTAAAGTCAGCAACGTCAGCCTGATACTCTGCGGTAACATCAGCAATCAAGGTATCGTCAGAGAAGCCTTCTTCTAGCAGTAAGTACTGCTCGCGCTCACCCAATTGTATGGCAGGGCGGGTCGTGGTGTATGGGTTAGCAAAAACATTGTACACTTCCTGCCTGTTAAACCCGTTCATTTCCAATTCTTGGAAGATAAGTCGTGGCGTAATGGTGAGTTTATCGTTAGGGGCGATAACGAAGGCCACACGTCCACCAGTTCTGTCGCCATCATTAACATCTTCCTTGAACGCACCGTTTTCGCCAAGGGCGTCAATAAAGCCAGCGTAGTCTTTTCGGTATACCACAGCGCGCATGGCAATGGTGTCGGAAATAGGTACATTCACCATGCCTTTAACGTGACCGCCCACACCGCCGTCTGTCACGCTATTAAGGTTCGCTTCAAACTTACCTTCAAAGGTGTCGAGTTCGGGCTGGTTGGTGATGTAGCGAAGGGTTCCGCCAATAGAGCCAGAGCCAAACAGTGTACCTTGCGGACCGCGCAGGGTTTCAATGCGATTAAGATCAAAAAGGTCGAGATCAGGGGTAAACAAAGACAGCGAGATCACGCTTTCATCAAGGTATACGCCCACTTGCTCTTTAACGCCAGGTTGGTCTCGTACAATCTGACCCGCTGAAACGCCACGCATAGATACTTGGCTTTGGCCTGGGCCTAAGTTCTGAATAGACACGCTCGCCACGTTTCGTGCGACGTCTTCTAAGTTTCCTGCACCGCTGCGTTCAAAGTCTCGTTGTGTTTGTGCGTTGATTGAAAAAGGGATGTCTTCAATGGATTCTGCGCGCTTTGTCGCCGTTACAATGATCTGCTCAAAGTTATCGTTATCTGCTTGTTGTGTATCCTGTGCTATTGCGCCAGTACTAAGCAGGCTCATTACCGCAATGCTAAGTGTGCTTCGTCTAAACGACGATTTTTCTAATGTAAACATAAGTCCATCCAGGTTGGTTGTTTCTATTTTGTTATCAGGCAAGGGCGTAATGTGGCAAAAATATTCAGTTATTTCTAGGTATGGTGAAATAAATATTTCAACTTTAGTCTAATAATTTTATTTTCATTTCAAATGTTAATTCAGGGTTAATTTGAATTGTGCTGGAAATGTGCGTCTAAAAGGTCAAAAGAAGCGTCTATCTGGCTAAATACAAAACGATTAATCTCAGTATGATCAGCTAACTGATTCGCTTTGATTTTGAAGGCTCTGATTTATCAACGATTTAGGTGAGTCATGAATAGCTGTTCAAAAACTCGTCAGAGGCGAAGTAAGTAGAGCACAACGTAAATGAGCGAAGCTTTAGTGGAGAATAGAACGTGAATAAAGCAGTAGAAAACGCAGTAAGCACAAGCGACGCACTAAAGGGCGTATTTGCGATTGTTGTAGCAAGTTTCTTGTGGGGAACAACAGGTACTGCGGCCCAGTTTGCTCCAGATATCAGCCCACTTGCCATCGGTGCATTTGCCATGGGTATAGGCGGCGTTTTACTGTGCTTAACTGCTAGGAAATCATTGGTAAAGGATGTGAAACTGCTTGTTTCTAAAGCGCCTACTTTTTTGTTTGGAAGCGCCTGTGTGGCGATTTACCCTCTAGCATTTTATAGCTCAATGCGATTGTCTGGCGTTGCCATTGGCACCATTGTGTCTATTGCGAGTGCGCCCCTGTTTGCCGCACTTTTAGAATACTTTTTAGATAAAAAGCCCGTATCGTTAAAGTGGGCCGTAAGCTTCGTGCTAGGTGCGTTGGGGATAGGGCTATTAGCAATGGGCAAAGCGCAGGGAATGCTGGTGATGCCTGAGTCTCAAAGTGCTCAAGTATTTGGCGTAGTGTTAGGGCTTGTTGCAGGCTTAACCTATGCGGGATATTCGTGGGCTGCGAAGCAGCTTATTAATACTGGCGCTAACTCAAAATCAGCCATGGCTGGACTCTTTGGCTGCGCTGCGCTTGTTCTGCTCCCATCACTTGCAATTACCGGTCAGAACTTGTTTGCCAATATTACTCATACCAGTGTCTCTCTCTATATGGCCATAGTGCCTATGTTTCTTGGATATTTGTTATTTGGCTACGGCCTTCGTACTACAGAGGCAAGCAAAGCCACGTTGATCACGCTAATTGAGCCTCTGGTTGCCACACTGTTTGCTATCTTTTTAATTGGCGAAGTATTCAAGCCGGTGGGATGGGTTGGAATGACGCTAGTCTGCCTCTGTCTTTTTATTCAATCAGTTAAACTACCAGCGGCGTTAAAAATAGCTGGTCGTAACACAACGGTAAAGTGTTAATGGTAGCGCTTGTGTCAGCGCCTTCTGAGTAAGCAATTATCTATGCGGATTGGTATAAATTAAATCTTAAAGGCTAGCATCGATTTATCAGAGATTGAGATTAACGAAGCGGAGAATTGAGGTATCGCTGGGATTAAGACTAACGCGATGAAACACGGTTCTTCATAGCGAAAAGTCCGAATACTTATCAAGTATTTGTTTGATTTGCCCGGTTTGATGCAGATAGGCAATTGCGCTGTTAATAGCAGGCATTTTATTCTTGTGCCGATTATGAACGCGTAAAGCCAGCTTGCCTTGCGTGTGAACAGGGCCTAAGGCAATATCAATACCGTGAATTGAAGACCAGTAGCGCGAGGCAGCTTCTTCCATGATGATGATGTCTATTCGCTTTTTACCAAGGGCTAAAATAAGATTACTTTCCTCTTGAAAGTCCATCCTTACGAACTTGTCAGAATTAAAATAAACATAGCCGGAAATCATTCCCACGGTTTCACCGTAAATAGAGGCTACGTTGGGGTATCGGCTGCGATTTTCGGGCAGCGTAATAAAATATTCAGTGATGTCGAGAATGGGGGCTGAAAAAGTAAAGTCGCCAGCGGGCTCATTATCAGACAACCAGCTAGGGCTGAAGAAGTCAAAATCGAGCTTACCTGTTTTAAATGCGATCATGGCACGCTTTGTAGAAAGCATGACTTTTTCGGTCTCGATACCGGCTTTATCCATTATAAGAGGCAAAATTTCAACTAAGATGCCGGCTCTATTTTCGTCTACAGCATTTTCGTACGGTATGGAGCTGCCAGACGTTCCTAGGTTGTACCTCAGTACTTCATCTGCAGTGGCTAGATCGCAAATAAGCAAAAAGTTGATTAATAAACTAAACGATGACGGTCGTTTAATGAAACTTATAAATCTCAATAATGCTTTCAATCAGGGGTTTCCACAACAATGGTACTAATGGACAGCGTTTTCTTCGCTGTTTCTTTCAACACTTGCCCAATGCTCAACTTTGTCTATAAGGTCGGCAGCATCGAAAGGCTTACTTAAATAGTCGTCCATCCCTGCATTAACACAGCGTTCTTTGTCTCCCTTCATAGCGTTAGCGGTTAACGCAATAATGGGTACGTCTAAGTACCGTGCTCCCGCTTCGCCATTTCTAATTCGCTGAGTGGCTTCGAAACCATCCATTTCCGGCATCTGACAATCCATCAAGATAACATCAAAGGTGACTTTCATCTTATTCAAAGCTTCCAGCGCCTCTAAGCCTGATTTTGCGCTTAGTGTTGTATGATTGCTAAGGTGTTGTTTAACGATAATCTGATTAATGTCGTTATCTTCAACAATAAGTACTTTACGTTTCTTACCTTTGTCCCGCTTTAGTCCAGGCGCATGGTGAACGGGCTTAAGCGATGCCTCGTCGGCTTCTTCCAGTGAAATAGTAAACGTAAAGGTACTTCCGTGGCCCTTTACGCTTTCAAGAGTAATGCTGCCTCCCATGAGCTCACAAAGTTGTTTGCTTATCGATAGGCCAAGACCCGTTCCGCCAAACTTGCGCGTTGTGGAGAGATCTTCTTGCGTGAAAACATCAAAAATGGTGCTTTGTTTATCTTGCGCAATGCCAATTCCGGTGTCTTTCACGCTGCATAAAAGTGTAAGGGTACCGTCAGCGTTTTTCTTGATACTGGTCGTTACTTCAATGTGTCCGGTATCGGTAAATTTAACGGCATTCCCCAGAAGGTTTGAGAGTATTTGTCTAAAGCGTACATCATCACCCTGTACAACGTGATAGCCTTGTAAATCAAAGTGAAAATGTAGCTCTAACCCTTTCTCTTGGCACATAATGGCGTATTGGCTTTGAAGGTTCTCAAGTGATTCCAAGATATCAAATGGGTTTTCTTCAATCTGCAGCTGGCCGGCTTCAATTTTAGAGAAATCCAAAATATCGTTAACGATATGAAGAAGGCCCTGAATACTGAATTTAGCAAGAGATAGGTAATGCTTTTGCTCTTCACTAAGTTCAGAGCTTGCCATTAACTGTAAAACGCCCGAAATGCCGTGTATGGGTGTGCGAATCTCATGGCTCATACTTGCCAGGAAGCTAGATTTTAGACGTGCAGACTCTTCTGCTTTTTCGCGTGCTTCTTGTAGATATTGTTCTGTTTGTCGTTGCTGAGTAACATCCTGTTGAAACCCGATATAATGAGTTACTTCACCGTTAATTTTGACAGGGGTTAGGTTTAACCGATTATAAAAAGTACTGCCGTCTTTTTTATAGTTAAGCAGCGTAGTTTCAATAGGCTCGCGTGTTGCTACCGCTTTGCGAATTTGATCAACCGTGTGTTTATTCGTTTCTTCACCCTGCATCGACCGGCAGTTATGGCCGATAATTTCTTCTCTGCTATAGCCTGTGAGTTCTTCAAATGCACTGTTAACATAGATAACGGGTTGACCTACACGCTTAATGTCAGAAATGATGATTGACACGGTGGCTTCATCCATCGCGTGAGTAAGTACTTTGACATGGCTTTCCAAACTTCGCTGTTCAGTTTCGTCACTACCCACGTAAATATCGCCACGGATGTTGCCATTAGCATCGGCCAGTGATGTTTTAGTCCAATGGACATAGCGCTCTTGTCCTGTAGACACGGAAAAGTGGGTAAGTTCACTACTCTGCGAAGACGCGAGCTTTTTCATAATGAACTTTAAAATACCGTTCTTTTCACCATACTGGTCGTTGCAAAAATCGTCGAAACGCTTGTTAGAAAGCAAAATTTGCTTGTCTTGGTCGACCACAACAAGCATGTCGCCCATAGATTCTAATACATTGGAAAACTGTTCGTTCGACAGCGACACTTCAGTCAAATCCCAAATCAATTTGTCGAAAGCTTCTCTAATATCCGCTAGCTCTTGTGCTTCAACTTCACTATCAAGGCGAAGTGAAGTCGATTCATCGCTGTTCAGGCGATTTTTAATATCGTTGTACAAGGTCGAAAGTGTGCGTTCGGCAAGCGTTCCCGTCATGCTAACCATATGCAAGATGATAAACACAAAGCCAACAATCATTGCCAACAATACAATTCCCGTCCACGCGGCTTCTCTGTATGCGGTGATGGTAGGTTTAACACTGTACAACGTAAGATTTTGCCAATCAGCCTGTTTTATTGAGTAACCGCTGTCATCAAAATCGGAAAAGGACGAGTTTGGTGCAATGAGTGACGGCTCACTGCTAAAAAGCACATGACCGCTAGAGTCAGTAACAAGTTGATTAGTAAGTCGAGGGTAGGGCGCTAGCAAAGACTGTAAGCTGTCCACATACATAACAAGTGCGCCTTCAGCGACGCCTCTTAATAACACCGGAACGCTTATTAACACGCCATACTGAGACACCGAAGAGAAAGTATTTGACGAGCCCAGCGTTTGCTGACGCCAAGCACTGCTGAGCGATTCAGGAATAACCGCATTCCAGTTTTTATCTATTACCCGGTTTCCAGCGAAATCAAACAGCGCAAATTCTACACTTTTTGCCTGTGTTAGGTTTAGCGAGCGGAAAAACATGGGCAAATAATTATCCCGCTGCTCAAAATCTACCAGCGAATTAATAATAATGTCATTGGCAGCCAAATCTGCCAACTGCCTTGTGGTGTCACTGACGATGTAATTGATGTCTTGTTCTAAACCATCTACAGACTGCTGTTGAAGCTGATCGGTTTGCTTAACAATGAAATGAAATGAAAGTGCAAATAGTATGATAGACAGCACCGCGACCAGTAAAACCAGTCGCGGAAGCATGCTCGAAAGCAGAAGAGCGCGTAACCTTGGAGGGTGCTGCTGCATTATTGCGCGCCCGTTGTTACCAAGTAGCCTTTTTCGTTAAACTTAGTCATAAAATAATCCTTTGCCCATAGCGCGTCATGCCTGTCTACAGAAAATGGGGCAGAATAGTGCTTAACCGCACCCTGTACATTCTCTAGGGATTCTAGCGCTTCGCGTAATGCATCTACATCTATACTATCAGCTTTATCGGCAGCCGCCGCTATTAAATGAACTAAATCATATGCATGGGCTAATCCTGTCACGCCACCAATTGCAGTAGCATCAACCAAACCGTACTTATTATAGTAGGCTTCTAACAAGCTTTTTGCCTTGCTATTTTTCTGGTGGTTAAAGTGAAAGGTTTGTAGCACTGATACATTATAATTACCGATGGGCACGGCAAGTGCTGAGGCAAACTGGCCTGACGCAACGCCCCAATGTGATATCACGGGAAGGGATGTCATTTCTTGCTTCGCCATTTCATCAAGTACTACAACCCCTTCTGGGACATTGGTAACTAAAATGATTGCCTCAGCTTTCGCACTTTTTATCGCGGCCATGTCCTCAGAAAAGTCTTTTTGCTGCCAGTTTATCCAGTGGGTTGCGGTAATATTGATGTCTTTCTCGTTTGCCGCTTGGGTTAATGACTCTAAGTTCGAGCGTCCCCATCCCGTTCTCTCAAGCACTAGTGCGATATTGGATAATCCCATTTGCTTAACGTGACTAATAAGAACTGACGCAGCCTCTGCATCGCGAACCGATACCCGAAATATATTATTTGGCGAATGCCCGTTATCTACAATAGGTGTACCCGCAGCCCATGGAACCAACATCAGAAGATTCTTTTCATGAACAAGATCGATTTCAGCGAGGACGACCGGCGTGTGAACGCCACCTACAACGGCGAGTAAATTCGGTGTTTGAGAAAATTGCTCAATATTGTATACGCCGCGGGCTGGGTTGCCGCGATGGTCTTTTGCCACTACCTTGATTTGGCGACCAAGTATACCGCCTTTAGCGTTTATTTCGTCAACGGCAAGCTCTACACCTCTTGTTATGGCAACGCCGCCTTCGACCGCTACCGCTGAAAGATCGGCATCGATGCCAATAATAAGGGGGTCAGTTGAGCTAAATGCTTTGCTTGCTGTAAAAATAGAAACAATGTAAATCAGCGAGAGAAAGAAAAAGGATGCACGCATGAATAGGCTACCTAAACGATAATCTTAAAAGTGTATAGCAATGCGCCCGTTCTTTTAGCGCAAACGTCTTATCCTTTAGTATAAGTTTTGCAATTTTTGAAGGAATTTCACTGTTTTTTCCAAGGTGTCGTGGTTTTTTGCGTACGACAGGTACTAAAACTCGGCGTAATAAATGTGGCATGATTCTGCCATCAGCTTGTATTAAAAAATAGAGTTTGTATGTTTACCGGACAGTTCGCGAATATGATCAGTTATTCTGTCTGTGTTCAGGTGGCAGTATAACCGCCTGGTGAAAACAAATAGCGGGCCTTGCAAATGAAGATGAACAGCGGTTTGGAGTGTGAGTGCGAAAAAATACCCTGCCAACAATAATAGACATTGAAGCAAGTGGATTTGGCGCAGCGAGTTATCCTATCGAAATAGGTATTGTGCGCTATGATGGTGCAAAGTGGTGTAAGTTGTTAAGACCTTTTGATTCTTGGGTACACTGGGACAAGAAAGCAGAATCATTGCACGGCATAACGCAACAAATGCTGCAAACGCGGGGGGAAGACCCGCGTAAAGTGTGTATTGAGCTAAACCACTTTCTGGGAAATACGGTGGTTTACAGTGACGGTTGGGTGGTAGATAACCCTTGGCTAATTAAGCTTTACGCCGCAGCGCAGATAGAGATGTCTTTTACCTGTAGAGCCCTTGAATATATTCTGTCCGAAGCCCAAATGAATCAATGGCATGATGTTAAAAATCGCCTTGCAAGGCAACTTGATGTTAAGCGTCATAGAGCAAGTTCTGATGCATTGGTTATTCAACAGACTTACGCGAAAACTCAATCTCAATGATAGCGTCGAAGCTATTTGGCACATTTAACAAGTGAAGTATGAGTTCGACATGTGCACCTGCAGCGCATGACTCAATTAAAAGCAGGCCTTCCCTAAAATAAGTAATTCACACCCAAAGAAAGGGCCATATTTTCTTCATCCCCAACTTGTCGGTGCTCAATTTCTACCGCCATGTTTAACCCTTCACTTTTGCCTAGAAGCCAGCCAAGCCGGGTGAACGTGCCAACATCATGAGGCAAATAGAGCCACTCAGCATAATGCTGAAAGGCGGTATTATTTGTTTTGTAGGTTGCATAGACCTTCTGCGGAACCCAAGTATCGAAACGACGGCTAGCGCTGAACATGCCTTGGGAGCCAGCTGGATACGTATAGCTGTTGTCGTATAAATAAGTTTCGGTAGTAGATTGAACGCGGTACATACTATTTAGCTGCCACCGGGCTATTTTCTTGCTTTTGAACTGAATAGGACTGTAGTTGATATCATTCGTGTCCGCGATTACAGGAGCAGCCGTCATAGACGCAGCCAAAGTAAGTGCCAGAAGAATACCAGTAACCACATTCATGGAAGAGCCCAAGTTGTTGTTATCATAGCTTGTAAATAACAAGGAAATACAAGCAACGGTGTGTTCGTTTAATAAGCATAGCCGCAAAAAATAAATGATGAAAATATTCTTCACCACTTTTTATATGCCAAATCAATTTGGCTTGCTCGCCATCCCCCAATAAAAAAACGCCGCGAGTTCATATAACAGCTTTAGATCAAAGTGTTACAAAAACTCAGCGGCGTTTTCAACAAGCGCTTTTTAATATCGAATTAAATCGATGCTTTTAACGCTTCTGCTTTATCTGTTGCTTCCCACGGGAATTCATCGCGACCAAAGTGACCGTATGCAGCCGTTGGGCGATAAATAGGGCGCTCAAGGTCTAGCATTTGGATAAGGCCATAAGGACGCAAGTCGAAATGTTCGCGCACTAGTGCAACGAGTGTTTTCTCATCGACTACGCCAGTGCCAAAGGTATCGATACTGATAGATGTTGGCTCTGCCACACCGATTGCATAAGACACTTGGATTTCGCAACGCTTGGCAAGACCTGCTGCAACAATGTTCTTAGCAACGTAACGACCCGCGTATGCTGCACTACGGTCTACTTTTGATGGATCTTTACCAGAGAATGCACCACCGCCGTGACGGGCCATACCACCGTAAGTATCAACAATGATTTTACGCCCGGTTAAGCCACAGTCGCCCATTGGACCACCGATAACAAATCGACCGGTTGGGTTGATGTGGAAGCGTGTATTTGCATCAATCCACTCGCTTGGAAGCACAGGCTTGATGATTTCTTCCATTACCGCTTCGCGAACTGTTTCCGTGCTTACTGAATCGCAGTGCTGAGTTGATAGCACAACCGCGTCGATACCTACAGGCTTGTCGTTTTCATACTTGAAAGTAATTTGGCTTTTCGCGTCTGGGCGCAACCAGTCTAGCTTACCAGACTTACGCACTTCAGCTTGTTTTTGAACAAGGCGGTGAGAGTAAGTGATTGGCGCTGGCATTAGCACATCAGTTTCGTCGCTGGCGTAACCAAACATTAGGCCTTGGTCACCCGCACCTTGTTCTTCAAGGCTTTCACGATCAACACCTTGGTTGATATCGGGAGACTGTTTACCAATTGCGTTTAATACCGCACATGAGTCGGCATCAAAGCCCATGTCTGAGTGCGTATAGCCAATTTCTTTGACTGTTTTACGAGTAAGCTCTTCAATGTCTACCCATGCAGAAGTGGTAACTTCACCACCTACCAAAACCATACCGGTTTTTACATACGTTTCGCAGGCCACCCGAGCGCGAGGATCTTGTTCTAAAATAGCGTCAAGAACCGCATCTGAGATCTGATCAGCAATTTTGTCCGGATGTCCTTCAGACACTGACTCGGATGTGAATAAATGCGTGGCCATAAATGCTCCGTAAGCGTTAAATTATCAAAATAGTCGTATATTGTACTAAAACAAGTTATAAATACCAGTCTTTACTTCTAGACGTCTAAAAGTCTCTTCGTTACGAATAGTTGACACAACCCGATCACCAATGGGGTTATTCAGGACGAAATTGGCAAAGCGAATGATGTACTAGTAAAACTAGACGTTAGATATAACCGTTTTTGCTGTATTGGGAATACGTGATGGTTAAGGTATAGACCATTTTTTACTATGACTTTCACTATTGGCAATCAAAACCCATTGAACTGTAAGGTGGCATAGGTAAGAATAACGCCACATTCATTCGTATAAAGAAGTAGAGCGAACGCCTTACCTCTACGCTCGTCTAGCTTGCCTAGCCCGCTGAGATACGAAACAAAAGATACAAAATAAATCAGGAGACAACATGCCCTCTCGTCGTGAACTCGCCAATGCAATCCGTGCATTAAGCATGGATGCCGTTCAACAAGCTAAATCTGGTCACCCAGGTGCCCCAATGGGGATGGCTGATATCGCACAGGTACTATGGGGTGATTTCTTATCACACAACCCTGCAAACCCATCTTGGGCTAACCGCGATCGCTTTGTGCTTTCAAATGGTCACGGCTCGATGCTGTTGTACTCTCTTCTGCACCTTTCAGGCTACGAACTGCCTATTGAAGAGTTAAAGAACTTCCGTCAATTGCATTCGAAGACGCCAGGCCATCCTGAGTATGGTTATGCGCCAGGTGTTGAAACGACCACAGGCCCACTAGGTCAAGGCATCAGTAATGCTGTGGGTATGGCACTTGCCGAGAAAGTGCTAGCGGCACAATTTAACCGTGACGGTCACAATATTGTTGATCACCACACCTACGCATTCTTAGGCGACGGCTGCTTGATGGAAGGTATCTCACACGAGACATGTTCACTAGCCGGTACACTGGGCCTTGGTAAGCTTATCGCGTTTTGGGATGACAACGGCATTTCAATTGATGGCGAAGTAGAAGGCTGGTTCACTGACGATACACCAGCACGCTTTAAGAGCTACGGTTGGGAAGTGATCGATGGCGTTGACGGTCACGATGCAGAGCAAGTAAAAGCCGCCATTGAAAAGGCGCAAGCGAACACCGCGCAGCCTACGCTAATTTGTTGTAAAACCACTATTGGCTTCGGTTCGCCTAATAAAGAAGGTACCGAGTCTTGTCACGGTGCACCACTAGGTGAAGATGAAATTGTAGCCACTCGCGAAAAGCTTGGCTGGAGCCATGGCGCGTTCGAAATTCCAGACGATATTTACGCGGGTTGGGATGCTAAAGAGAAAGGTTCAAACGCGGAGAGCGCGTGGAATCACGCTTTCGCAGAATACGAAGCCGCTTACCCAGAGCTTGCGGCAGAGTTCAAACGCCGCGTAAATGGCGAGTTGCCAGCAGATTTCAGCGAAAAAGCAGATGCAATTATTGCTGAGCTTCAAGCTAACCCACAAAATATTGCTTCACGTAAAGCGTCGCAAAATGCACTAAACGCATTTGGTCCACTACTTCCTGAGCTATTAGGCGGCTCTGCCGACCTTGCTGGTTCTAACCTTACCATCTGGGAAGGCAGCAAAGGCGTTGAAGCGAACGATGCGTCAGGTAACTACATTTATTACGGTGTACGTGAGTTTGGTATGTCTGCCATGATGAATGGTATTGCCCTTCACGGTGGCTTTAAGGCATACGGTGCAACCTTCCTAATGTTTATGGAATATGCACGCAACGCGGTACGCATGGCTGCACTAATGAAGCAGCCTGCAATTTTCGTTTACACTCATGATTCAATTGGTCTAGGTGAAGACGGCCCAACGCACCAGCCGGTAGAGCAGGTGGTTGCGCTACGTGCAACGCCTAATCTTGATAACTGGCGTCCTTGTGATCAGGTTGAGTCTGCTGTGTCGTGGAAGTCTGCTATTGAGCGCACTGACGGCCCAACAACACTAATCTTCACACGCCAAGGCTTAACGCAGCAAGAAAGAACGGCTCAACAAGTTGCAGATATCGCTAAAGGCGGTTACGTACTTAAAGACTGTGAAGGTACGCCAGAGCTTATTCTTATTGGTACCGGTTCTGAGGTTCAGCTAGCCGTTGAAGCAGCAGCGAAACTGACCGAGCAAGGCAAAGCCGTTCGCGTAGTGTCTATGCCATCAACTGACGTATTTGACCGTCAGTCTGCTGACTACCGTGAAAGTGTACTGCCTTCTAGCGTAGTTAAACGCGTAGCGGTTGAAGCCTTGTCTAAAGATAGCTGGTACAAGTACGTTGGCTTTAATGGCGCTATCGTAGGCATGGACACCTTTGGTGAATCTGCACCTGCGGGAGACCTGTTCAAGCACTTCAACATTACCACTGACGCTGTAGTAGAGGCTGCACTGTCTCTGTAAGAGGTAATAGATAAGCCTATGGTAAATATTGCCATAAATGGGTTTGGTCGTATTGGTCGTAACGTGTTGCGCGCGCTGTATGAAAGTGGGCGCAACAACGAATTTAACGTGGTGGCCATTAACGACATTGCTAAACCCGAAGGCATAGCACATTTACTTAAATACGATACCGCCCACGGGCGGTTCCGTTTTGATGTGGCCTTAGAAAATAACACGCTAAATGTCGCAGGCGACGATATTACACTGCTCGCGATAAGCGATATTAAAGACCTACCGTGGAAAGACTTGGGCGTTGATATTGTGCTTGAGTGTACGGGCAAGTTTGATGACAGAGCATCGGGGCAAGCACATTTAGATGCAGGCGCTGGTAAAGTGCTTTTCTCATCACCCGGGTCACCAGATTTAGACAATACGGTCATCTTCGGAACCAACGAAGACACGTTGACCAGTGAACAAAAATTAGTCTCTAACGGCTCTTGCACCACAAACTGCATTGTTCCTGTTATCCAAGCACTAGACGCTGCGTTCGGTGTGGAAAGTGGTACAATCACAACTATTCACGCGTCTATGCATGACCAGCAAGTTATCGACGCCTATCATGAAGACTTGCGCAGAACGCGCGCTGCAAGTCAGTCAATTATTCCCGTTGATACGCGACTTGCTGCCGGTATAGAGCGCATCCTGCCTAAGTTTGCGGGTAAGTTCGAAGCCATTGCGGTTCGGGTTCCTACCATCAATGTTACTGCCATGGACTTAAGCGTAACGCTTCAATCTAAGGTAACTATTGAGCAAGTAAACCAAGCCCTTCGCAATGCAAAAGCCGGGCGTTTACAAGGTATTTTGGATTACACCGAAGAGCCATTGGTATCGGTAGATTTCAATCACGACCCACACTCGTGTATTGTAGATGGCACACAAACAAGAGTCAGTCACAAACAACTGGTTAAAACACTGGTGTGGTGTGACAACGAATGGGGTTTTGCAAACCGTATGCTCGACACAGCAAAAGTGATGTTCGACGCAAAGTAAAGCATTGATGCTGCCAAGGGTTGGTAGCACCAGCCCGCGCAGCTTTCACCGTTAATTTGAGCGTGTCTTACCTGTAAAACACGCTCTTCTGAATTTAAATTAACATAGGAAAGACGATGGCAATTCCAAGCATGAGCGATATGGCCCTTAAAGGTCAGCGCGTATTAATTAGACAAGATTTAAACGTGCCGGTAAAAGACGGCAAAGTAACTTCTGATGCGCGTATCAAAGCATCTATTCCTACTATTAAAGCAGCGCTAGACGCAGGTGCAGCGGTTATGGTGATGTCTCACCTTGGTCGCCCTACTGAAGGCGAGCCTGCTGATGAGTTCTCTCTTCAACCTGTTGTTGATTACCTTAACGACGCCCTAGATGTGCCGGTAAAGCTAGTAAAAGATTACCTAGACGGTGTTGAGCTTAGCGAAGGTGAGCTCGTCATTCTTGAAAACGTTCGCTTCAATAATGGCGAAAAGAAAGACGACGAGACACTGGCAAAGCAGTACGCTGCACTATGCGATATCTTTGTAATGGATGCCTTCGGGACTGCTCACCGTGCACAAGCGTCTACCCATGGTGTTGCTAAATTCGCACCAAAAGCCTGTGCTGGCCCATTACTTGCTGCGGAACTAGATGCACTAGGCAAGGCGCTGGATAACCCTAAACGCCCAATGGTTGCTATTGTTGGTGGCTCTAAAGTATCAACCAAGTTGACCGTGCTAAAAACATTGGCAGAAAAAGTAGACCAGCTAATTGTGGGCGGTGGTATCGCCAATACCTTTATCGCGGCACAGGGCCACAATGTAGGTAAATCGTTGGTAGAAATGGACTTAACCGAACAAGCCACGCAGCTTATGAACGAAGCGCAAGCGAACGGCGGAAATATTCCAGTACCGACTGACGTTGTAGTGGGTAAAGCGTTTGATGAAAACACTGAAGCTACGCTTAAACTTGTCAGTGAAGTTGCCGACGACGACATGATTTTTGATATCGGTCCAGACTCGTCAAAAGCGTTAGAAGATATCATCAAAAACGCGGGTACTATAGTATGGAATGGTCCCGTAGGTGTATTTGAATTTGAACAGTTCAGTGCGGGGACAAAGGCACTGTCTGAGGCGATTGCGGCTAGCGACGCATTCTCAATTGCAGGTGGTGGTGATACACTAGCGGCAGTTGATAAATACGGAATTGCCGATAAGGTTTCTTATATTTCAACAGGTGGTGGCGCGTTCCTAGAATTCTTGGAAGGCAAAACATTACCAGCGGTAGCAGTACTAGAAGAAAAAAATAAATAAGCCTGAGCGCTGCTTGTAAACGCAGCGTTTCAAAGCTCAAGATGGCTAAGGCCTAGTACAAACGTTACCCCATAGGTGTCACGCTCAGTAACAGCATTTTTGAGCGTGACCTTTTAATCGGAAACGATTACACCTGCGAAACAGTGAAGTACGCAGGCATAAATACCAATTTTATTACAGATGTGTTTACTTAAGGTGCTGGCATGCCGCGTCTGAGACAAACAGATCTTTAATAGAATTGGTATAACAATAAACCCTACACCTGTCTATTAAGGCAGTAATATACAAAAGGAGTGTTGCAATGGCATCACAAGCTCAGCAGGCAATGCTGGATAAACTGAAGACGCAAACCGGTTTTATTGCAGCGTTAGATCAAAGCGGCGGTAGTACCCCTAAAGCGTTACGCTTATATGGCATCGAAGAGTCAGAGTACAGCTCAGACGAAGAGATGTTTAATCTTGTTCATGAAATGCGTACGCGCATTATCACCAGCACCCCTTTTAGCGGCGAGCGCGTTCTTGGCGCAATCTTGTTTGAAAACACCCTTGATAGAGAAATTGAAGGCATGTCTTCTGCACACTACCTGTGGCAGAAAAAGCGTGTTATTCCTTTCTTAAAGGTAGATAAAGGACTAGCTGAAGAAAGCAATGGCGTTCAAGTAATGAAGCCAATGCCTGGTCTTGATGCACTGCTAGCTAAAGCGGTAGCGCAAGACGTGTTTGGCACTAAGATGCGTAGTGTTGTTAAGCTTGCGAATCACCAAGGTATTAAAGATGTTGTTGCTCAGCAATTTGAAGTGGGTAAGCAAATCTTAGCCGCAGGCCTTGTTCCGATTATCGAGCCAGAAGTAGACATCCACAGCCCACAAAAAGCAGAAGCTGAAGCACTTCTTAAATTAGAGATCCTAACGCAGCTAAACCTTCTAAACGAAGGCCAGGAAGTTATGCTTAAGCTAACGCTTCCGACAGAAGCTAATTTCTACAAAGAGCTTGTTGATCACCCTCGCGTGCTTAAGGTTGTAGCGCTTTCTGGCGGCTATAGCCGTGAAGAAGCAAATGCGAAACTGGCAGAAAACCAAGGTATGATTGCGAGTTTCTCTCGAGCATTGACCGAAGGCGTTTCTGCAAAGCAGTCTCAAGAAGAATTCGAGGCAACGCTAGATAAAGCGATTGAAGATATTTACCAAGCCTCTAAGGCGTAATCTTCCCTCTTGTCAGCACTTCTAAAGAGCGCCTAATGGCGCTCTTTTTCGTTATGAGTTCTTTTGAAGTATTGTGACACCTTCAACTTAATAAGCTCATCTTTATAACCTTGTTAAAGGGATGCCTCTGGGGAATTAAGGTCTTCACTAATACTTTTATATGTGGCTATAAAATACGCCCGCCCACAAGACACATGCAATAACGATGGATAGAAAAACGCCTGCTGATGCCAAGTCTTTTGCTAACCCTGATAGGGCATGAAACTCTGTACCTATTCTGTCGACGGTGACTTCAATGGCCGTATTGATGATTTCCGCAAATAAAATGAAAAAAATGGAAGACATTAAAATTGCACGTTCAAGAAAAGGAATTGACCAAAAAACAAGAACCACGAATGCCACAGCGGCTAGACTGAGTTCTTGTTTAAATGCAGCTTCGTTCTTAGTAAGCCAGCTAAACGCTCGAAGTGAATTCTTTAGAGCCTTAAATACTCGACGCAGGCCTTTTGGTTTGTTACTTGGGTCGAAGTGCGAGGTGGTACTAACCACAGGGTTTGATTCATTTAGGCTTCGCATTGTTTAAAGATATCCATAGTAGGTTGGTAAGTAATACTCTTTACACTTGATAAACCAAGTAACGTGTCAAACAAGTTGTCTTGAGAGTAAGGGTGGTTGGCCAGGTTCTTAATACAATTTCGGTAGCCTGAATCTTCAAACTTCGACGCCCAAAAAAGCATAGGAATGTGAGTCTGTTCTTGCGGTGCAATTTGATAAGGGAATCCATGTAGATAGAGTCCTTTTTCACCCAAAGATTCACCGTGGTCAGACAGGTATAGCATGGAAGCGTTTGGCACATTTTTTAATGTATTAACAATCTCTCCAAGTACATAGTCAGTGTACGCAATGGTATTGTCATACGTGTTGATAAGCGCCTGCGAATCACAGTTTTGAATATCACTTCTAGGACAGTCGGGAGAGAATTTGGCAAATTCAGCGGGGTATCTTCGATAGTAGGTAGGGCCATGAGAGCCTATCATATGAAGAACAATAACCCTGTTAGTTGTCGCAGGTGATGACAAAACGTCCTTCAAAAGCTCGTTGAGTAAAACATCGTAGCAAAAATCACCGTCACATAAACTAGGATCTCGGGATGGGTCAAATGCAATAGTTTCAACTCTTTTGCACACCCCCTTGCAGCTACTATTATTGTCTATCCATGTCACATCAGCGCCAGCCCGATGTATGATATCAAGCACATTATCCTGACTTTCCGCAATGCGAACATCATAGCTTTGCCTTGAAAGTCGAGAAAACATACAGGGTACTGACACCGCAGTAGCGGTCCCGCATGAGGTCACGTCGTTGAAACTTACCGCGCCTATGTCGTTCATAAAGGGCGTGGTGTTTCTGCTATAGCCATTACTGGCAAACTTGTCTGCCCTTGCTGTTTCTCCAACAACCAGTACAGTCGTAGAAGGCAAAGCGTTTTTTCTATTTATTATAGAAGGTGTCTTGTCCAGTACCTTGTAAGGAAGTGGCGGATAAAAGTAGGTGTCTCTGAGATATTTGTAGCCAGAATCATAAAATGCATAAGGGATAATATACTTGGCCAAATCTTTGTTATTTCTACCCACCGCAGCATAGTCTTTATAAAGGCCAGCTGCGATAACGATTATTCCAACCACTGCTAATACGTTGAGCTTAAGTAAGTGCTTAACTCTAGCAACTAATTTTCCATTAATTTCCTGATTAAAGACGGCAACAACGGGCACCAATCCTAACAAGAAGAAAAAGAGTAAAAGCGTTGAGTTTAGATAGGCAAATGCTTCACCAGTATTGGTCTCCATCACATTTTGAATCATACTCTTATCAAATATCACGCCGTAAGCGACCGTACCGTATAAAAGAAGTGAACTGACTAACAGTGTCACTGCCACCGTCAATCTTGGCAAAAGAATGGCGCCTAATAGGCTAAGGGCGATGATATTGAAAAAGGTAAGCAACAATGGAACGGACAGAAAAAATATCCACTGGCCTACTGTAGTTGGCGACACAGCGTGATAGACATTTGAAATAAAAGGGAAGTTGAAAACCAGTGTTATTAAGACTGATGTTATAAAAACAAAATTGGCTAATGAAGGGTTTAAATTTAACGAACGTGGAAATTTCAAAGTCAGTTCTCTTGTGTACTACTTGCAGCAAAAGATAACTTTCAAAACTTAAATAAAGCTTAAGCAAAACTTTGGGATTAGCGTTAATGGGAATTTCTATCTAGAACCAACAATTCCAGATGGTTTCCAATTGCAACCACTTGTTATACATAGAGAAACGACGTGCAGTTGCACAAAAAGCTTCCTAGGCCGTCACTTTCTATCGTTAATTAATTCAATATTATTCTCGCCTTCAGTTTATCTTAAGATTGAGATCATAACCTTAGCGAGGAATAAAAATCGACCAATGAAACATGAGAATACTCCTTATAGAAGATTCATTGTCTTTGAGAAATAGCCTGAGCTTAGGTCTAGAAAAACTTGGCCATTCAGTTGATTTAGCTGCCACAGGGCCCGATGGTTTGAGTATGGCGCTTCTTGGTAGCTACGACATTATTGTATTAGACCGCATGCTGCCAGAACTCGACGGGATGGCTATCTTGAAAACGCTAAGGAAAAGACGGATAGAGACCAAGGTGCTCATTTTGTCTGCACGTGCCGAACCTGAAGAGAAAGTTGAAGGCTTGTTAGCAGGCGCTGATGATTATCTATCTAAGCCTTTTTCATTTGAAGAGTTGTCAGCGCGACTTCTCAGTTTGATGAGACGGGGCGTAACAAACTGTATTAACGATCAAATTACTATTAATGGATTGATATTGGATATTCAGGCCAAGTCTTTTTTATTTGGAGAGCAGGCGATTAGTTTAACGCCGAATGAATATCGCATAGTAGAGTGCATGTTCCTAAACAAAGGCAAGGTCGTCACATCAGAAAAATTAAGTGAATTTATTTCCGGTAGTTATGACCATATCTCAAAAAATGCAATTGAAGCGCACCTCTCTTCAGCGCGAAAAAAAGTAAGGGCATGTGGCGCTACACTCCCCATTAAAAGTAAGCGAGGATTTGGCTACGTCGTGGTGGAAGGCGATGAAGTCAATACGTAAAACCTTAACGCGACGCCTTTCTATCACTATTTCTTTGCTGGTGATTGTCGTTTTACTCGCCGCAGATATCGGAGTTGACACCTGGGTCCAAAGAGAATTTAACCAAGGTCTAAAAGCCAAAGTTGGCATGCTTCAAAGCTTAGTCAATGAAGATTTAGACGGCGTTGAGTTTGAGTTTGCCGGCGAGTATTTCCCTGAGTTCGAGGGTGCTTCTTCTCCAGAATACTTTCAATTGTGGTACAAAGGGCAGGTTTTCGAAAAGTCGGAATCCCTTGCACTGTACACTGTCGACGAGCTGCCGTTTGAAAACTTAAGTTTAAACGAGGCGGTGATTAACGACATTACGCTGCCAGATGGTCGTTCCGGGCGTATTATTCACACCAAATACGTGCCTCAAATTGACTCTGAAGACCGCGAAGCATTCTATAGCGTCAGAGGCGAAGAGCAGCGCGACCCCATGGTTATCGCATACGCAACCTCCACTGAACTGTTGAATTTTACTCTTTGGTTTATCGATATCGCATTTTTAGTGGCGCTTATTGTAATTCCGTTAATGGTAAGATTCGTCGTGCGCAACACGGTGTCTTACGCGTTGGCACCACTTGATGCATTAAACAACAATATAAGAACTCTAAGGTTTACTGCCACAGATAAGCACGAAGCATTCTCTACAAACGTTTCAGAACTAGAGCCAATCGTCAGCAGCTTGAACCATTTTATAAACGATAACTACGCCCTATACCTTAGAGAGAAAAGACTTACCTCTGACATTGCTCACGAACTTAAAACGCCGGTTTCTGAACTCATCAACCTGGCGGAAGTTGCCATGAAGTTTCCAGGAGAGGAGCGACTCGAAAAAGATTTTAAACCGCAGATTCTTCGCATTGGGATGCGAATGAAAAACATCATTTCCGGTTTGATGTTAATCCAAAAGCACAGTGCTAAGCAGACTCAATTAAACGACCTTATTAATATTAAAGAGCTCGTTGCTCAAGTTGTCGCAAGCAAAGCGGTAGATAATATTAATGTGGTTGCGAAAGAAAGGGGCGATGTGGTTATTCACTCTAACCGAATTGCGGTGGAGTCTATATTTAGCAACTTGTTAGACAACGCTATTGAGCATGGAAAGCATTGTGAGCCGATCAGCGTGTATATAGGCAAAACGCAATCAGGGCAGGCCCAAATAGAAGTGACAAATACAACGCATACTGAAATTGATGAACGTGACTTAAGACATATGTTTGAACCCCTGTGGCAAAAGGATGCATCACGTACATCAGAGGACAACTTTGGCCTAGGGCTATCAATAGTGAGTGCATTGTGCGGTGCGATTGGGGCAGACGTGTCGGTTTATAAGTTGGATCATAACCACATCTCTTTTTCTGTGACTTTCAAAAAGGCCTCTTAAAAATACGTGCTGTTAAAATGTGTTTTTGCTTGCAGTAAAAAGATATGACGTACACTGCCACACTCAGGAATTCTGAGTTTGTTTGTAACAAATACGTGCAACCGGTTATTGCCTGCGTTTAGTGGCAATACTGGTTCTTGTCAAAGCGTGGTTGGCTGTGTAGCATAGCGCCGCAATTTTCCTTATATATTTGAATTTCTGGAATATTAACCGGTGCATAATCAGCAGTACATGAAGCAGTACACTATATACGCATTAATAGCGTTGTTGTTTACTTGCTTATCTGGACTCAAACAGGATTACAAGCCAATCACGTTCAAGCATCATTTCGATGCTTCTATTTCCGAATATTCCTTCGAGTTTGATACAGAGGAAAGTGCGCCGGAAGAGCCCGCTCCACCACAATATGTTGTGCTGGATTACCTTACGGACTCCTTCACTGAAACCGCAAAGCCACGTCCGCGCTGGCATTTCAAAACATCCCTTAACTACGCAACGCCGTTAACACGAGCGCCGCCTATTGCTTAGTTTCTTAGGCTTAGTAGTTAGCTGCTTACCTAGAAACACCTTAATTCGATATTCATTACATAGCGCCAGCCCTTTTTGCTGGATGTTTTTGCGCGCTTAATTTTCAGCACTGAATTTTATTGCTGAACGCGCGCTAGTGGCGTGCAGCCTTTTTACGAGGCACGTCACGATTAGCCTTTTATTACGAATTTACATTATGAGCAAAAAAGCACTTCTTGCAGTAAGCATTGTTACCGCACTATTAGGTGGGTGTGGCCATGAAGAACATGCTGCGCATCACGAAAAACTTCAATTCAACGTTACTCATCCCATCGTACAAGACACAACGCTGGTAAAAGAGTACGTCAGTCAGATACGTGCCATTCAACATATTGAAGTTAGAGCTATGGAAAAAGGCTATCTTCAATCGACCTTTGTTGATGAGGGACAAACGGTAGAACGTGGTCAGCCCATGTTTAAAATAATGCCGAACGTGTATGAAGCTGAACTACACCGCGCTGAAGCCGAGGCTAAAGCGGTTGAGATGGAGTACAAAAATACAAAGTCGCTTGTTGAACAAAACATTGTATCGCCTAACGAACTCGCCGTGATTGAAGCGCAGCTTCAAAAAGCACAGGCTGAAGTTGAACTGGCGAAGACCCACCTAGCGTTTACTGACGTTAAAGCACCGTTCACCGGCAAAATGGACCGACTGGAAGCTCGCACGGGAAGTCTGCTTGATGAGGGTGAGTTGCTTACCACGCTATCTGATATCAGCACCATGTGGGTGTATTTCAATGTACCTGAATCTGAGTATTTAAAGTACGCGCAGAACAGCGCATCAAATGATCAAACGTCAGTGCGATTAAAGCTTGCCGATGGCAGTATTTACGCGCATCAAGGGGTGATAGATGCCATTGAAGCTGATTTTGATAATCATACCGGTACCATTGAAATGCGTGCGTCTTTCCCTAACCCAGACCAGCTGCTAAGACATGGGCAGACCGGAAATGTCATGGTGGATATTGCCTATCCGGATGCGCTGGTTATTCCTCAGAAGGCCACATTCGAAATTCTCGATCAAAGCTTTGTGTACGTGCTGGATAGCGAGAACAAGTTAGCAACCCGCCACATTAATATCGCTGCAGAACTCCCTAACATTTATCTGGTATCTGATGGCTTAGCGCCGAGCGACACTATTTTGATTGAAGGACTGCGAAGAGTCTCGAACGGCGATGAGATAGAGCCTGAACTTATTTCAGCCAGCGACACATTAGCTGAACTGTCACTGCACGCAGAATAAGGGGGCGCTATGTTTGGAGTTTTCATTAAACGTCCAGTGATGGCCATCATGCTATCGCTGATGATTATATTTTTGGGCGTGTTGTCGGTATTTAGCCTACCCACGTCACAGTTTCCCGATATTGCTCCGCCGCGGGTGCTTATTTCTCTGGCATATCCCGGTTCGAGCGCTGATGTATTGGTGAAGTCATCGCTGGTTACCATTGAGCGTTCAATCAACGGTGTGCCGGGCATGAAGTACATCGTGTCTGATGCGACCAGCGCGGGTGAAGCTACTATTCAAGTGATCTTCGATTTAGATGTGGATCCGAATCAGGCGCTCATTAATGTGAAAACGCGGCTTGACCAGATTATGAACCGGCTGCCCCAGCTCGTGCAGTTAGAAGGGGTGGTACTGGAGCGGGTTCAGCCAAGCATGTTGATGTACATAAACGTTTATAGCACGGACGAAACGGCTGATGAAAAGTTTCTGTACAACTATTCCAATATCAACCTTATCCCAGAGATACAGCGGGTAAACGGTATTGCCAGTGCAAAAATATTGGGAAGCCGCCAGTATGCCATGCGAATTTGGTTAAAGCCTGATCGCATGCGTGCTTACAATGTTTCTGTGGATGAGATCATGGAATCGATAGACGAGCAAAGCTTGATTGGACGCCCGGGACGACTTGGCAGAAGCTCAGGCATTACTGCTCAGTCCAAAGAATACGTGCTTATTTATGAAGGACGTTATGACGAGCCAGAAGAATATAAAAATATCATTATTCGCGCCGATTCCGACGGTCGCTTGCTCAAATTAGGTGATATTGCCGATGTTGAGTTAAGTAGTGAATTCTTCGATATTTACTCAAACAAAGACGGGTATCCTTCCGCTGCGATAGTGCTAAAGCAGAACTATGGAAGCAGTGCCAACGAGGTGATTTCTCAGGTGAAAGCCACCATGGCTGAACTAGAAAAAACGTTTCCAGAAGGCATGAAGTATGAAATTAACTACGATGTTTCCAAGTTTCTAGATGCCTCTATTGAACAAGTGCTGCATACCCTGTTTGAAGCCTTTATTTTGGTTTCCTTGGTGGTGTTCATCTTTCTGGGTGACTGGCGCTCCACACTTATCCCGCTTCTTGCTGTGCCGGTTTCTCTGGTAGGGACGTTTTTCTGCATGCAGGCCACAGGAGTGAATATAAACCTTATTACTCTGTTTGCTCTGGTTCTAGCTATCGGGATTGTGGTAGATAACGCTATTGTTATCGTGGAGGCCGTTCACGCGAAAATGGAAGAGAGCAGCAGCCTAACCCCTTATATGGCGACCCAACAAGTACTGGGTGAAATGGGGGGAGCTATTATCGCGATTACACTGGTGATGACGGCGGTTTTTGTGCCCCTTATTTTTATGACGGGCCCGGTAGGTGTCTTCTATCGCCAGTTCTCTATTACCATGTCATCGTCAATTATCATCTCGTGTATTGTGGCGCTTTCATTAACGCCAGTGCTGTGTGCGATGTTGCTTAAAAACCCTCATTCACACACAAGAAAGGCAACGCCATTAAGCAAGTTTATTGATGGATTTAATTATTATTTCAATAAGTTAACCGGTCGTTATACAGGCATTATCAAAGCTATCGTTACACGCCGCAGTGTAACCGTGGTGCTGCTTGCGGGCTTTGTGGTAAGTACCTTTGGCGTTAATCAGGCATTACCTACAGGCTTTATTCCCGGTGAAGACCAAGGGCAGATCTACGCCATCATTCAAACGCCGCCTGGCAGTACTCTTGAAGCGACGAATACGGTAGCGCGAGAGCTGCAAAGCTTGGCGCTGGACGTTGAAGGCGTCTCCTCGGTGTCCTCGCTTGCTGGCTATGAAATCCTTACGGAAGGTCGAGGTTCAAACGCGGGTACCTGCTTGATTAACCTTAAAGACTGGGCTAACCGCGAACAGTCGGTACGTGACATTATTGAAGAGCTGGAAGCCAAAACACACCACTTAGGCGCGGTTATTGAGTACTTTGAACCGCCAGTAGTGCCGGGTTATGGCGCGTCTTCGGGGTTATCATTTCGTTTACTCGATAAAACCAACACAACCGACTATCAAGAGTTCGACCAAATCAACAAAGCCTTCATGGAAGAACTAGGCAAACGCGATGAGCTAAAAGGTTTATTCACGTTTTACGCGGCCGATTATCCTCAATACAAAATTGAGATAGATAACCAAGCTGCAATGCAGAAAGGGGTATCTATTGGCGCGGCCATGGAGAATTTGAATATTCTTATCGGTAGTACTTACGAGCAAGGTTTCACGCGTTTTAATAACTTCTTCAAGGTGTACACGCAAAGTGCACCGGAATATCGCCGTTATCCCAGTGACTTAATGGATTACTACGTGAAAAACGAAGAGGGTGAAATGGTGCCTTACTCGGCCTTTATGAAGCTGATTAAAACCCAAGGCCCTAATGAAATTACGCGCTACAACCTTTATACCTCGGCAGCTATTCGGGCAGAGCCTGCAGCAGGGTATACCTCGGCGCAAGCGATAAAAGCGGTTGAAGAAGTAGCGGCTGCCACCTTGCCAAAAGGATACGACATAGGTTGGGAAGGCCTGTCATTTGACGAGGCTAAACGAGGCAATGAAGCCATCGTTATCTTTGCCGTAGTATTGTTGTTTGTATATATCGTGCTGGCATCACAGTACGAAAGTCTGCTTCTACCTTTTGCGGTCATTCTTTCACTACCTACCGGTATTCTCGGCTCATTCCTGTTTCTAAAAGGAATGGGGCTGGCCAACGACGTTTATGCGCAGCTTGGCTTAGTTATGCTGGTTGGGTTACTCGGCAAAAATGCCGTGCTTATTGTGGAATACGCAGTGCAAAAAAATCAGCAGGGCTTATCGATTGCTGACGCAGCTGTTGAAGCGGCCAAACAGCGCTTTCGTCCAATCCTAATGACATCGTTCTCGTTTGTAGCAGGGCTAATTCCGCTTGTTATTGCAACGGGGGCAGGCGCAGTGGGAAATAGAACTATTGGTGCTTCTGCCTTAGGCGGTACTTTGTTCGGCACTATTTTTGGTGTGCTGGTTATTCCTGGGCTTTACTACTTGTTCGCCAAACTTGAAGAAGGTAAGTCATTAATCAAAAACGAAGATCATGTCCCTCTTACTGAAACTTACCACTATAACGATGAGGTGCTAAGCGATGACAAATAAAAAGCGATTTACCTATAAGCCGTTGTGGTTAGCGCTTAGTAGTGCGTTGTTAGTACAGGCATGTGCCATCCCTACCATTGAAACGCGAAACCCTAATCTGGATTTGCCAGAGCAGTTTAACGCGAAAGTTTCGCAAGTGGATACTCAGGCTGGTCAAGGGATTAATCAGAGTACACAAGTAAATATTCAATGGAGTGAGTGGTTTAACGACCCTACGCTTTCTGCGCTGGTGGAAACTGCGGTTAAGAACAACCAAGAGGTGTCTATATTAATTCAGCGCATTAATATGGCGTCGAATGAAGTGTATGCACGAGAAGGGGAATATTTGCCTCGACTCTCTGCGGGGGTAGCCGCTGAAACCGAAAAGGTAGGCGAATATACCCGGGAAGGCGCAGTAGAAGAACAGTTAAATATCAAGGAGGATAAAGAATTTCCCGACCCGCTGGCAAACTTAAAGCTAGGCCTTAATGCGTCGTGGGAAATTGACGTTTGGCATAAGCTGAGAGATGCGTCTAAAGTGGCCTCGCTTGAATACTTGGCGTCGGTTGAAAGTAAGAACTTTTTCGTTACCCAGTTAGTATCTGAAGTTGCGCGTACTTACTATGAACTACTGGCGTTAGATAACAAGCTAGAAAACCTCGACTCAACCATTTCGCTACAGCGCAATGTTATTCACACTATTAATGCGTTGAAAGAATACGGGCGGGCGTCATCGCTACCCGTTGCGCGCTTTAACGCGGAAGTGAAGAAAAACGAGAGCGAGCGTTACTTGATTGAGCAGGAAATTCTAGAGAAAGAGAACACGCTTAATCTGTTGTTGGGGCGCACTCCACAACCTATTAAAAGAAACAGTGATGTGTTACTTAGTGCTGAAATCATTAGCCCGCAGGTGGGTGTACCCTCTACGCTATTAGACAATCGCCCTGATATAAAACAAGCTGCACTCACGCTCCAAGCAGCAGAGTTAAATATCGATGTGGCTAAAGCTAACTTCTACCCTTCTTTTGAGCTAAAAGCAGGGGTAGGTTTATCGGCGTTTGATAGTCGCTATTTGTTTAATGTGCCTGAGTCATTGGCATGTTCTTTATCTGGTGATGTTTTTGCGCCATTAATAAACCGCAGGGCGATTGAGGCGGTTTATCAAAATGCCAGCGCCGAACAAATTGAAGCGGCTTACGAATATGAACTGACCGTTTTAACGGCGGTAGCTGAAGTAACAAACAGTTTATCGAAGCTTGATAATTTGGAGAAAAGTGCTGAAGCACGGCGTCATCAAATTGCTTCACTCGAACAGTCGATTGATATTGCCAATAGGCTTTTTTCGTCAGCTCATGGTGAATATTTAGAGGTGCTGCTTGCGCAACGAGAAGCACTGGAAGCGCGTAGCGAGTTTATAGAAACTCGTCAGCAGCAAATGGCCGCACTGGTTGATTTGTATCAGGCACTCGGAGGCGGATGGCAGTCTTAAAATAAAAAGGAGAGCGCTCGCTCTCCTTTATTTCGCCTTTGTCAGAAACTGGTGTCGAATTCTTATCTTAACTTTCGATACTAGCAAAATGCATTTTTGTCCTCGCTTTTACTGCGTAAAGTTAAAACGGCTAAAAAAGCGTTCAGCTTCTTCACTATCAAATTCATAGCCCATATCTGTCATCGCTTGCAATGCATTTTCTACCGTATCGTAGAAGCCATAAGGAACCTTGGCAGCGTCGTAGCACTGAGAAATTTGATGCTTAGTTGTAAGCATAATATCGGTATCTAGTATCACCACGGCAAGAAACGACAGGCCGCGGGTTTTTCTTACCCGGGTTTGCTTTACAAAAATATCAAAGGTGGAAGGGGGCATCAGGCTTTCACCGTAAAGACAGCTTACTTGTGCCCACTTGGTGCCTTGTTCAAATTTCGAAATGTCGGAAGACAATTTAACCACGCCATTTCGCATGGTTTCATCGTTCCACGGGCCCCTTGCTGAGAAAAGCAGCAGTTGACCGCTTACGCTACATTCAAATTCGCCGTGCGGATTATTCATGGGGAATACCTTCAAGCCTTACTTAAAACTTAGCACCTAACTGTCAGTACGCAACTAACCATTCGGCTAAGTTCAAAGGCAGGCTTATGCGCTTAATCGCCTAGATGATGTCGCTCGACGTTTAATCTTCATTGTCAGAATTAATTCAGTAGTATGGGAAAGTTAAATGCATCACGGCAAAGTGATCACCCCATAAAAATGATCGGATAAAAACGAATAATTAAGGTGAGATATGTCTTTTACTAGAAATCACAGGTACCCGTCAGTCAAAAAACGGTATGCGATGTTGGCTGCGCTATTTAGCGTAGGCACGCTAGCTATGCCAGCCACAGTGCTTGCAAACAATGAAACCGAATCTTTTACTACCGACTCTGAACACTATTTTAAATCGGAAGATATTTTTAATCTGGAATACGTGAGTGAAGTTCAGGTGTCTCCAAACGGTAAACATATCGCGTATGTACGTCGTTCAAACGACATCATGTCTGACAGTAGCCGCGCCAATGTTTGGCTAGCCTCTGTAGATGGTAAATCAAACCGTCCCTTACTTTCTTCGAAAAAAAATTATTACTCTATTCGCTGGTCTCCAGATGGTAGCCGGTTGGCTTACCTTTCTAATGAAGAAGGTAAACCACAACTGTATGTGCGTTGGATGGATACAGGGCAAACGGCACTCGTTACGAATGTCACCTCAAGTCCTAGCAACATCACATGGTCACCAGACGGTAAGCATATTGCCTTTACCATGAGCGTAGATGCCAAGGAAAAGCCACTAGACGTTAAGATGCCTAAAAAGCCTGACGGAGCAAAGTGGTCTCCTAGCTTTCAATATATTACCAAAGCTCGCTATCAAGCAGATGGTCGCGGTATTCTTGAACCCGCATACACCCATGTTTTTATTGTTCCTTCCGATGGGGGCACAGCGCGACAGCTCACTTCAGGTAATTATCACCACAATGGGCGCTTAAGTTTCTCTCCTGATAGCGACAAAATCTATTTCTCTGCCAACCGCAGTGACAATTGGGAATATGAGCCTGTAGAGGGGGATATCTTCTCTGTGGATATGATGGGAAATATCGAGCAACTTACCAACGACAAAGGCCTCGAATCATCGCCTGTCGTATCGCCTGATGGAAAGTACATTGCTTACGCTCGTCGAGATGACGAAAAGGTGATGTATAAAAATAGCTATTTGTACGTGATGAAAAGTGACGGTACAGATGCCAAAAACTTAACAAAAGACGTTGATAATTCAGTGTCTAACTTTCACTGGAAAGATAATAAGCACGTTTATTTTCAGCAGTCGGTTCGCGGTTTAGCGCAGGTAGATGTAGTATCGCTATCGGGCAGCGTAAAAGCCGTAGCTAAGGGGCTGGGCGGTACAACGTTAGGACGACCTTACGTATTTGGCACTTATCACGCTGTCGGTGATGTAGTGGCTTACACCAAAGGACGTACCGATCGCCCCGCTGATTTATATGTCACTACGCGAAACGAGCGACAGCTTACTGCACTAAACGAAGACGTTTTAGGTCATAAACAGCTTGGTGAGGTAAAAGAAATTGTCTATTCGTCTTCTATTGATGGTGAAGAGATCCAGGGTTGGTATATTCTGCCGCCAAACTATGATAGCTCGAAAACGTATCCGCTTATCTTAGAAATTCACGGCGGCCCTAATCTCGCCTATGGCCCTGTGTTTACGGCTGAACTGCAGCGCATGGCTGCAGAAGGCTACGTGGTGTTTTATGACAATCACAGAGGTAGTACAGGTTATGGCGAGCGCTTTGCATTGCTACTTCAAGGGAAATACAGCTCGGAATATGACTTCTCAGATCATATGTCCGGGGTAGATGCGCTGATTGAAAAAGGCATCGCTGACCCCAATCGCTTGTTCATTACTGGCGGCTCAGCAGGCGGCATTGCATCAGCCTATGCCATTGGCCTCACTAACCGGTTTAAGGCGGCCGTGGTTGCCAAACCCGTTATTAACTGGCTATCAAAAGTACTGTCTGCCGATTCAGGTCTATATCAAATTCCTTTCCAATTTCCCGGTAAACCTTGGGATAACGTAGAACATTACTGGAAGCGCTCGCCGCTATCGCTAGTAGGAAACGTTACTACCCCCACCATGCTGATCACGGGTGTAGACGATAAGCGCACACCAATGTCTGAAACTGAACAGTTTTATCAAGCATTAAAGATTCAAAAGGTCGATAGTGTCCTGGTGAGAGTACCCGAATCACCGCACGGGATTGCTTCTAAGCCTTCTAGAATGATTGGCAAGGTTGAAAATATTCTGGCGTGGTTTAAAAAATACGACAGCGCGCAGTCACAAAATACGCAAGTTGAAGCTCAATAATTAGTGTGCTGAGACTAAGTGGGGCTAATGCGCCGACTCAATCGGCTCAAGGCCCCATTTTTTTAGTATTCGCGCATACTCGCCATTCGCCTTTAAGATAGAGAGCGCGTTTTTAAGTGAGTTCACTTTGTCTTGCTCAGTCTTAAGGCCTGTGGCAACAAAAAGATCGGCACCCAATGCTTCGATGACATATTCGCTCGTTGCGTCGTTAGGATTAAACCCAGCGTCACTGATTTCATACTTTCCAGTTTCAAAATTGGCTAATGCGAAGTCAATGCGCTCCATGTACAGAAGCTTCCACAGTAGTGCAGGCTCTGCAACTAAAGCTAGGTTTTTATTTTCTTCAAACCCTTCTTGCTGCAAAAAAGAGGCTGAACCATAGCCGCGTATTGAGCCTACTCGAAAGTGCTTTGCTTCGTCTAAGGAATTGATGTGAGGTGTATCTCTTCGCTTTAAGCGAATCAGTGATGCCTGCATGTGATTAACTGAAGAAAGCCACGTAAATTCATCTTCCCGTTTTGGGGTTTTTAACAAAGATAAAAGTACCAGATCCGGATTTTCGAGAGTTTCTTGTACCGCTCGTGCCCACGGCATGTGTTCTAACGAACTACTAAATGGCAGCAGAGGCTTAAGTGCGTTCGCGAGATCTACGTTAACGCCTTGGGCTTTACCATTTTCGTCAATCCAATAGTAGGGCGGTGTAACCTCGCTTAGAAAGTAGACATGGTTGGATGATGCGAAAGTAGAAAAACTTACAACCAGTAATAAATAAATCCAGATACTACGAAACATAACTACTGTTTGGAACCTATAGAGTTAACACTACTTTGAAGGAGGCAGGGTAGAAATTATGCGTAGTATACTCGTTTTATAGGCAAATAGTACGGATATTTGCCTATAAAATGATCAGTTTGGCGTGGTGGCGCGGTGCTGGTTTAAACCACAGTAGGGTGTAGTTGCTCAATATCAGGAACAACAGATAGTTTTAGATCAAGCGCTTTCCAGTAATGGCTTTCTCGCAGTAAGTCAGCAGAGATTATAGGTTTCTCGTCTAACCAGCCATCGGGGAAGGTAATGGTAAGTTCATTCTTTTCTACGTTTACCACCAGGTCAGGTACGAAGCCTTCCTGGCGTTTTATATTAAGCAATACGCCTAAACGCAGTAACGCAATTAAGTGCTTTACCGACTGCTCATCGAAAAGGTTGAACGTAGGGAGTTCATTGGTGCGAATTTTCTTTCTATGGAATCGCACCAGTGTGGCTAGCAGTAATTGCTGTTCCTGAGTAAATCCGGGCATGTCTACATTGCCAAGAATATAGGCGCTGTGTTTTTGAATGCCCCGCGAATTAATCTGCATACCGACTTCATGGAGCAATGCAGCCCAGCCAAGCATACTTTTAAAGTCACGACCTTTCAGCTTCCATGCTTTTTCAACTTCGTTGAAAAGTGAAAGTGTTGTGTTAAGCACCATGGTAGCTTGGGAAGTGTCTACATCGTAGCGTGTAGCAAGACTACTCGCCGTTCTGCCTCGAATATCAGCATGATGAAGCTCATCTTCCATTTGATAAAGCACGCCTTCGCGCAAGGCGGCTGGCGAGTATACCAACCCCTCGATTTCGAGTGCTTTAAAAATGGCGATAAGAATAGCGAGGCCGCCCGCGATAACGACACGGCGATCTTCACTTAAATCTGGGTAGCTTAACTTGTCGACATGACCAGCACTTACAAACTGCTTCATTAAGTTGCGCAAGCTTTTGAGCGTGACAGGAATATCGTGTCCGTTAGGACGGTCTTGCTGGCAAAGTGTAAACAGAGAACGAATGGTACCCGATGTTCCGATACACTGAACCCAACCCAGTCTGCGATATTTGTTGTCTATTAACTCAAGTTCTTGCTGTGCAGCAGTAATGGCTCGTTCAAAGGCTTTAGGTTTAAGCTCTCCGTCTGGGAAAAAGCGTTTTGTATAGCTCACGCAGCCCATTTGGAGGCTACGGCAAAGTAAGGGTGTAAACCCTTCGCCAATAACGAATTCGGTTGAACCACCGCCAATATCAATAACCAGCTGTTGGCCGTCCGAATGGTTAGTATGCGCCACGCCTGAGTAAATAAGTCGGGCTTCTTCTACGCCCGAAATTACTTCAATAGGGTAGGGCAGGATGTCTTTTGCTGCGCTGATAAAGTTGCGGGCATTACGTGCTTTACGCAGGGTATGCGTAGCAACAATTCTCACAGAGTCAGGCTCAAAGCCTTTAAGGCTCTCCGCAACGACTTTCAGCATGGCTAGGCCGCGTTCCATCGCCTCATTAGACAAAATGTCGTCTTCGTTGAGACCTTCAGCCAAACGCACTTTTTGTTTAACTCTATGCAGTATTTGCACAGACCCGGCAACAATGCGTGCTACGACTAGGTGAAAACTGTTAGAGCCTATGTCTAGTGCCGCTACTTTACTTACGTCGCGGGTTTCCACGTCGTTAAAAACTGATTCGTGCTGGGTCATGTACTGATTATCTTTCCTACAAAGTGTCTTCTAGCTTCTTCAAATAGTCGTAAATTTCTATTTGCGAGCGAAGCTTTTTACGATTTCCCCTGCGAACGTACTTGTTGCTCTGATCCTTGTCAATCACTCGTGCTTTCAGGGTGTCTTTAAATTGTAGCTCCATTATATCAACAATGCGCTGTTGGAGCCCTTTATCGTAAACAGGGCAGCCCACTTCAATGCGGTTGTCCATATTACGGGTCATCCAGTCGGCAGATGAGATATACACTTTTCTTTCACCGCCGCCCTCAAAAATCATTACGCGAGGGTGTTCAAGGAATCGGTCAACAATAGAGATAATTTCGATGTTCTCGCTAATACCTTTAATGCCCGGATTCAGTGAGCACATGCCGCGAACAATACCGCGAATTTTAACCCCAGCCTGACTTGCGCGGTACAAATCGTCGATAAGTTCTTTATCAACCAGGTTGTTAATCTTGAAAGTGATTTGCGCTTTCTGACCTTGGTTTAAATGCTGAATTTCCTGACGAATTAACGACTGAATTTTGGTCCGGGCGTTTAACGGCGATATTTGAAGGTGCTGAAATTTATAGCGTCTGTATGGGTATTGAATAAGATCGAATACCGCCACGCCTTCGTCTGCCAATTCTTGATTACGGGTAAATAAACTGTAATCGGTATAAATCTTCGCCGTTTTCTCGTTGAAGTTACCTGTACCGAAGTGCGCATAGTTCACCATGCTGCCTCGTTCTTCACGCGTTACAATACACAGCTTAGAGTGAATTTTAAGTGTGGGTACACCCAATACGACTCGTATACCTGCATCGGTCATGCGCTTAGACCATTCAATGTTGGCCTCTTCGTCAAACCGAGCGCGAAGTTCTACCACAACGGTTACTTTCTTGCCATTGTCTACTGCGTCAATCAATGAATTCACAATGCGTGAATTACTAGCAACACGATAAATGTTGATGCGTATGGTTTTAACATTCGGGTCGAAAGCCGCCTGACGCAAAAACTCGGTGAAGTGCAGGAAGCGGTGGTACGGGTAGTACAACAATATGTCCCGTGCAGTAATAGCATCGAAAACGGTGTTGTACTTGGAGAAAGCCTTGCTATCGATAGCAGGCAGCGGCGTATGCTCTAAATATTCTCGGCCAACATTCGGGAAGCCAATAAAGTCTTTAAAGTTACGGTAGTGCCCAGCAGCGTGCATGGTATCCAGCTTCGTAATCTTAAGACGCTTGCGCAGGTCATATTTCATGTCCTCAGGCATGTTAGTGTCGTAAATAACACGTACAGGCTCTGCAATAAGGCGCTGTTTCATACTCTCAGACATTTTTTCAACGAAGCTTTCGTCAATTTCCTCGTTAATAGAATATTCCGCATCACGGGTCATTTTAAACGAGAATGCTTCAATTTCGTCGAACTTCACGAAACCGCGGAAAATGTCTTCAATACACAGCTGAATCATGTCATCGAGCATAACAATGCTCTTTTTCTTACGGCTTTTTTGCGGGGGGATCAGCATAAAGCGCGACATTTCAGAAGTAGGAACCTGAATAACCGCAAACTTAGGGTTGCGGTCTTTTCTTCTGAGCGCAACATATAAATACACTGACGTGCCGTTCAATCGGCTAAGTAAGTCGGTCTTCTTATCAATCAAGATAGGCGCAATATGACGCAGTACTTTATTAACGAAAAAGTTGCGTACCCACTGCTTTTGATAATCGTCTAAATCATCTTTTCGAAGAATGTGAATATTGTAACGCGCTAGGGATTTAACAACGTCCTTATGAATTTGGTCGAACTTCTCAGAAAGCTGTACCACCTTTTTTTGGATCTGTGCCATAAGCACGGTCTGGCGTTCAGCTTCTTCTTCGTTGCCGTCGTTCTGCGCAATGGTAATTTGTCGCTTCACGTCAGCAGCGCGCACGCGATAAAACTCATCTAGGTTATTTGAGTAAATACCAAGAAAGCGAATTCGCTCAACGGCGGGGTTGTTTTTATCTGCGGCTTCTTGCAATACGCGTTCATTAAACGCAAGCCAGCTTAGCTCTTTGGGATAATATAAAACGTCGTTATCCATAATGTCTCAATTCACGTTCATAAAAATGGTCAAAGACTGCCATCAGTCAGTGACACTACTGTGACAACACGTATCCTGGTGCATATGTACACGCATTGCGTTGCGGTAATTCCGTTACCTTTCGATGTCGTAATTTTGTATTTGTTATGCGCAATGTTTACGCGATAAATACCAATACGCGCTTGTTACTATCGCTTCGCGGTTATATCTACCACTAAATCGTTAGCTAACGATTCCAGAGCATCTTGCAATGCGCCATCGTCGAAGTCTTCTGGAACTGCAATTTCTGCTTTTGCTTTGAATATAAGGCTGCCCCAATTGGGCGCGCTTTCACAATGCGAAGCAAAGGTAAGAATATTCAAGTTGAACTGATTTAACACGGAAGTGAGCTCTTGAACTATGCCAGTTTTGTCATTGCCCATAACATCAACCGTCAACTTAGTGGTGTTGTTATTTTCGCTACTCGCTACTGCCACTGACTGCACCGACAAATCTTTAATGGCATCTAGCGCATCAATTAAGTTCTGCTTGTTCTCGTCTGAAACATGAACTTCTACAAAGCCTGTGAACATACCTGCCATATGCGCAAAGCTCGACCCTTGCCAGTTGCCTTCGTGCTTGTATACACATTTAGCCAGCGCGTCTACCAAACCCGGCTTGTCTTTACCCATGATGCTGATTACTAATGATTGCATGCAGTGCTCCTTATTGGGCGTGTAGAGAAAAACTTTGATCGTCTTCCTGTTGGGTAATACCATAGGCGCAGAGTAGGTTGCGCGAAGGTAATGCCATAAACTTTCACTTGCTATTAGCATAACAAAACTTACACTGCTCACCAGTGCAATTTAGGGTTATTCTTCTTAAAAATGAAGAATTTCGAAAATAAGAATTACTAAACAGCCGCATGACTTTCGACAGCAACAGCACAAACAAAAAGCGCCAGCGCAGCGACAGGTGGTCACGCTATGTAGTGACGGGCTTTGGCGGCCTTGTTTTGTTGACGTTAGTTATTCTCATCACCCACTTAATAAGCCAAGCTCTGCCTTTGGCATACACCCCTAGCTTACAACACCTTTCAAGCTATAAAACCCAAGACAACGAAGAAATTATCAGCGCCGGCGACATCATCAATAGCCAGCCGCTGCTGGTTAGAAAGTCTGACTGTAGATTAGGTTTAAAGTTGCTTAAAGGCGATAGTTTGGAGAGTAATCACGATTACATTCGACCTTGTGAGCATAAGTTGTCAGCCCATAGCGTGATGGGAGAGAACTATATTGTTGATGTATCGCCCAATGCTCAAGTGAGGGTCTTGCCGGTTAGATCGTTCAACATGGGCGACAGCACAGCGGTCGATATCGCAACGAGCGCGCCCCAAGCTACGTTGTCCAATAATATTACTTTCGCATTACCTAAAGAAAAATGGCGAGAGCGTGACAGCTGGAATATGGCCCTGTCTTCCAAATGGGCTGTGGTGTCTATCTCAAAAGGTAACAGTGTTTTTATTCGTTGGGTGAATCGGCTTCGTCCCACGCAGGTAGTAGACAAACGGTTTTACAATGTAGATAGGTTGGTACTGCTGCCTGGTAGCGAGAGTGTGCTGCTTCAAATTGAAGATGCGCTTTACCTCAACCGGCTCAGCGATAAAGGGGCATCACTTCTACCCATAATAAGTGGTATTGATGCATCGTTAGATGAGAACATCGTTTTTCCTCTCGCTAAAGACCGCACTTTCTTTTTAACGAATACAAAAACGCAGACACTGACTCGCTGGGTGCTGAGTAAAAGTGAAAAAGGCCTCACATTTAAACCAACCTACCAAATAGTGCTTCCAGGAGAGACAGTAAGAGACGTAGCAGAACATGCCAGTATGAATCTAGTGGCTGTGCTAACCGATAAAGCACGGGTACTGTTGGTAAACCGCGTATCAGGTGATGTAGTGGCGTCGCAACAAATTGAGCGTACCGCCGAGAATATCACCTGGTATGGTAATAAGCTTTACGGCTACTCAGGCAATACACTTTCAGTATGGGAAGGGAAGCATTTAAGCGGCATTACCACGTGGGCATCGCTGTTTGAGCCGCAACATTATGAGGGGTACGGAGCAGAAGAAACAGTGTGGCAAACCACCAGTGCTTCCGATTTTCAGGAGGCTAAATTTAGCTTAACGCCGCTTTTGATAGGCAGCATCAAAGCCTCTCTTTTGGCGCTGCTAATTGCAATACCTGTTGCCATCGGCGCCGCTATTTACACTGCATTTTTCGCCAAAAGCCGTCTGCGCAACATTATAAAACCGGCTATTGAGCTATTAGAAGCCATACCCAGCGTGTTAATCGGGTTTATCGCGGCCATTTGGTTGTCGCCGAAAGCCGAGCAGTTTTTGTTTTCCTTTGCCTTTTTTCTTATCGTGATTCCTTTTGTGCTTATAGTTGTTGCTTTGGTGCAACGCCCTATTGCGGAGTACCTACCAAAAAAACTAAGGCATGGTGCAGAACTACTTTTTGCTATAGGTGGTGTGTTCTTTTTAGGTTTTATAAGCGTGGAGTATGCGCCCGCGCTTATTTTCTCTGTGATGGGAGTGGACGGGTTTACGCTACTTGCATCTGAATCGAATAGTCCCATTGGAAAAACCACCATAGTGGTAGCGCTTGCGCTAGGTGTGGCTATTTCACCGAGTATTTATTCTTTAGCTGAAGATGCCATTAACGGCGTTCCAAACGACTTAAAACATGCTTCGTTTGCACTGGGCGCAACTCGCTTGCAGACTTTGCTCCACGTTGTGCTGCACGTCGCACTGCCGGGCATCGTTGCCGCGATAATGCTAGGTTTTGGCCGTGCGTTTGGTGAAACAATGATTGTTCTGATGGTTACAGGAAATACACCAATCTCCAGTTGGGGCTTGATTGAGGGTTTGCGAGCACTTACTGCTAACTTGGCTATCGAACTACCAGAGGCCGATGTATCATCCGCGCACTATCAAATTTTATTTTTTACCGCGTGCATTTTGTTCCTATTTACTTTTTTGGTAAATACCATAGCAGAGCTACTGCGCCAGCATATAAGAAGTAGGGCGTATTATGGTTAATCGGACAATGTTTGGGTTAAGCGCAGTTCAACGCCAGTCGCTGGTTATCAGCCTAACGGCCTTTTTCACTAGCTTACTGCTTATCGCACTGGTGAGTGTGCTCTTGTTAATAAGCTTTCGCGGGACGGCTTATTTTTGGCCTGAACCTATCTATACCGTAAATGGTACACATCAAGACGGTACGGCGTTCTCAGTACTCGCCAATGTATTTGACGACCCCTCAAATGAGGATGTGACCCTGAATTACTCAGATACTCAGCATCCTTATGGCTTTCAAATTCAATTATCGCGAGAGAACTTATCTAGCACATTGCTCGCGAAAGACAGCGCAGACATCAAATTATTGGATGGCAGGCGCGTGTTGGCTATTCCCGAATATATTGTAGTCCCTTCTAAACCGCCACAGACCCTAGACAAAATTGACGCTGTCATAGAGGAAGTTGCCCAGATCAGTGCGCAAATTGAAGATCTCAATACGCGTCATCTTGCGCCTATTCACGAAGCGCTGTCTCAATTTGATAAACGTAACGTTGTGGCTGACGCACCAGCAAGAGAGCGCTTGGTTGCGTCATTTAATGAATATCAAAAGCGTGTTGAAGCGTTAGAGGTGACGCGGGCTGAGTACACCTTGCTGGTAAGTTTTGCAGACGGTACGCCGTTTGTTATCCCTATTTCTAGTATTCAAGATGTGGACTTTGTAAGTCGCTTAAGCACAATGGAAAAATGGCAGGTAGTGTTTTCAGAAATAGGCGTGTTTTTAACTGATTCGCCTAAGCAAGCAAATACCTCTGGAGGCGTTTTTCCCGCGTTGTTTGGTACTGTACTCATGGTGTTCTTAATGACCATCATCGTAACGCCCTTTGGGGTGTTGGCCGCTATTTACCTGAGTGAATATGCGCCTAACACGGCACTGACCACCATTATTCGTGTCAGTGTAAGCAATATGGCAGGGGTACCTTCTATTGTTTACGGCGTATTTGGACTTGGTTTCTTTGTTTATACCTTGGGCGGCAGTATTGATGAGCTATTGTTTAGTGACACATTGCCAGCACCCACAATGGGAAGCCCTGGCGTTTTCTGGGCAGCCTTAACCATGGCTATTTTGACCTTACCTGTGGTGATTGTGGCGACAGAAGAAGGCTTGCGCAGAGTGCCGGAAGGATTGAAAGCGGGCAGCTACGCGTTAGGCGCAACTAAAATTGAAACCATAGTGCGTACCGTATTGCCTATCGCGTCTCCGGGGATAATGACTGGCGTAATTCTGGCGATTGCGAGGGCGGCAGGTGAAGTAGCGCCACTTATGTTAGTTGGTGCGGTCAAGTTTGCACCTACGTTACCAATAGATGGTGAGTTTCCCTATCTTCATCTTGATAGGCAGTTTATGCACTTGGGCGTGCTTATCTATGACGGAGCGTTTCACAGCCAAACCGATGGAAAAAGCGCAAGTATGATGTTCGCCGCCTGCTTACTATTACTGGTAGTAGTTTTTGTATTAAATATTCTGGCAGTTGTACTTAGAGCGCGCCTTCGTAAACGCTATCTCAAAGGATAATACAGGTCTAGTAACATGTTGAAGTTGTTTGAACACAATACGCTAAACGTAAACGATATTAGTGAAGAGCAAACTGCGGTAGAGGTTAAAAACCTCAACCTGTGGTTTGGCAATAAGCATGTGTTAAATGACATCAGCATGCGGATCCCCAAAAACAAAATAACCGCGTTGATTGGTCAAAGTGGCTGCGGCAAATCTACACTTATCAGCTGTTTCAACCGCCTTAATGATTTGTATGACGGCTGCAAATACAATGGTGAAATTATTATTGATGGTCAAAACATCAATAGTCGTAAAATAAATGTGTCACGCCTAAGAACAAATGTAGGCATGGTATTTCAGCGCCCCAATCCCTTTCCCATGAGCATATATGAGAACGTGTGTTATGGGCTTAAGCTTCAGGGTGTGAAAATTCGACGACACTTAGACGATGCGGTAGAAAGCGCATTAAAACAGGCTGCGTTATGGGACGAGGTTAAAGATCGTTTATTCGAATCTGCCCATGTTTTATCTGGCGGTCAGCAACAGCGTTTAGTTATTGCAAGAGCATTGGCATTAAAGCCCGACATTCTGCTTCTTGATGAACCGACCTCAGCCCTTGACCCACTAACCACGCTTTTTATTGAAGAGCTAATGGACGCATTAAAAAAGCAATGCACCATTATTATTGTGACGCACAACATGCAGCAAGCAGCTCGGGTTAGCGACTATACCGCCTTTTTCCATCAGGGCAGACTAATAGAATATGCAGACAGCGATACGCTGTTTACCATGCCGGACAAAAAACAAACCGAAGATTATATAACGGGGCGATATGGATAACGGTGCAGTGAACGTGCGTTCTAACTTGGAGTTGCGCCGCAATGCTGAAGTCTGGCATGGCGTTGCGGCTTGTAATAATAGTGCAACGATAGGCACTGGCACATTGTCTAGCCGTTATTTATTAAGCTTATGGCGCGAGGAGAAATCACCATGCGACAGGTAGCCTTAAATACGCATATCTCAGGTACCTTTAATATCGAGTTGGAAAACTTGCGTAACTCGGTATTAACCATGGGAGGCGAAGTTGAACAGCAGCTGGTGGATACGTTAAAAGCGGTAAAGCACAATCATGCCGCTCTGGCTGAAAAAGTGGTGTTAAACGACTTAAAAATTAACTCCATGGAAATTCAAATTGATGAAGAGTGCTTGCGCATTATTGCCAAACGTCATCCTACCGCCAGCGACCTGCGTTTGATTATGACCATTTCCAAAGCCATTACCGATATTGAGCGAATGGGCGATGAAATCGAGCGTATTGCTAAACTGGTAACGCGCAATAAGCTGCCGAGTTCAGATACTATCAAGAGCAGTATGTTGCTTATTGGCGAGAGAGTCGCAGCCATGATGCGCGGCACATTCGACGCTTTTGCCCGTCAGGATGAGGCCGCTGCATTAGAAGTGTACGACCAAGACAACCGCATTGACAGTGAGTACAAACGGCTGCTGTCGTATACCACCTCCGAAATGCAGAAAAGCACTGACGACATGCAGGATTGGCTGGATGTGTTGTGGGCAATGCGCTCGTTAGAGCGAATTGGTGATAGATGTAAAAACGTGTGTGAATATGTGGTTTATCTCACTCGCGGTACCGATGTTAGACATACACCGCTGGAAAATATGCAGCAAAAGCTGGAAGATTTGACGTAAACCTGTCCAAATGGTCAGTGTGATTTTGCGTAGTAATATTCAAATATGAAAGTTCGTGAAATTTATTTGTCATAAAACTGAAATATTTGGTGGTTTTATCATCGCATTCAAATAATTCCGCATACTTTTATCGTTTTTCAGTGATTTTCGCTATGGCTTCTAACATGATTACGTTATCATGCGCCGCAGCCAAGAACAGATCGTGCAAAATTTAATCGAACCTTATGATAAAACACAATTTGTCTTTAACTTCATTCTCTAGCCTTTGTGGTGAAGAGATCATGCTACTTACTCAAGTAGCGTCCAGCCTAAATCGCGTTTAGATCGGGAGCGATTATCCGTGGAATTTTTTGAAAGTTATGGCCTAATTCTTATAATCCTTGCCGCCGGCGTTGGTTTCGTCATGGCATGGGGTATTGGAGCGAATGACGTTGCCAACGCAATGGGTACGTCAGTAGGTTCTAAAGCTTTAACCATAAAACAAGCCATTATCATTGCAATGATATTTGAGTTTGCTGGCGCCTACCTAGCAGGTGGCGAAGTAACGTCTACCATTCGAAAAGGGATTATCGACTCAACCTATTTTATAGACATACCTGAATACCTTGTATTAGGCATGATCTCGTCATTACTTGCAGCTGGAATCTGGCTGGCGGTAGCGTCGTGGTTGGGGTGGCCTGTATCTACAACTCACTCAATTATCGGTGCAATCATCGGTTTTACTGCCACTGGCGTCAGCATGGACGCGGTAGCATGGGACAAAGTGGGCGGTATTGTTGGTAGCTGGGTCGTAACCCCTGCTATATCTGGCGTGATTGCTTATCTTATTTTCATGAGCGCGCACAAGCTTATCTTCCAAACAGCCTCACCGTTTGCAAATGCCAAGCGTTATGTGCCGTTTTATATGGCATTAGCGGGCTTTGTTATGTCGCTTGTTACTATCAAGAAAGGCCTTAAGCACGTTGGTCTAGAGCTAAGCGCCGTTAACGGATATCTGCTGGCGATTGCTATTGCTGTAGCATTGGGCTTCTTGGGTAAATGGTTTATCGGCCGTATGAAGTTCAGCGGTTCTGAAGATGCAGACCTACAGGCGGCTAACGTTGAGAAAGTATTCGCACTGCTAATGGTAGTAACAGCCTGTTGTATGGCGTTTGCCCACGGTTCAAATGATGTAGCTAACGCTATTGGACCGTTGGCTGCAGTAGTTAGCGTAGTAAGTAGTGGTGGTGAAATTAACTCTAGCACTACCCTTGCACCGTGGATCCTTCCTCTAGGTGGTTTAGGTATTGTTGCGGGTCTTGCGCTATTCGGGCATCGCGTTATCAAGACCATTGGACAGGGTATTACACACTTAACACCAAGTCGTGGTTTTGCAGCAGAACTTGCAGCAGCGTGTACAGTAGTTATTGCATCGGGTACTGGTTTACCTATTTCTACTACACAAACGCTTGTAGGAGCGGTACTAGGTGTAGGTCTGGCGCGTGGTGTATCAGCGCTTAACCTGGGTATTGTAAGAAATATCGTCGTATCGTGGATTGTAACTTTGCCTGCTGGCGCAATCCTTTCGATTATCTTCTTCTACATTCTTAAAGCGTCGTTTGGCGTAGCGTAGAACATAGCGCTAACAAACGTTCGTATTAAGCGAAAAGAATTAAAAAAGGCCGTGCTTGAAGTGAAGCACGGCCTTTTTGTTTGTGGAATGTTTTCTTTAATCAATAGATATAGGCGTTTCAAAACCGCGTGGTTTAACGCCCACTACGGCGCATTTTAGCTGATGAATGGTTTCTTCCGCGGTGTCGCCCATGATATAGCCAGGCACGCCCAAACGTGCCACTGTGCCCATTACGATAATGTCGGTATCAAGGGACGTGGTAGTGGCTGCAATTTCTCTTCTAGGGTAGCCGTGAACAATGTGCTTCTGAGGCTTTAAATACTCCATTACATCTTCTTCAAGCTCATTGCCTAGCTCTTCAAGCAGTTTATCTAGTTCAGCTTCACGCTCTGCATGGATTTTCGCTAAGTCGGTTTCCATTCTATCGTTATCAACCGATATGAAACCGTCTCTTGCTATGTTCTCAGGAACAGCATCAAAAACGTGAACAATGTGTAGCTGTGCAAACTCTAACAAGGCTATTTGGCTTGCATGGCGTAGAATGTCGCGGTTCAGGTCGCGCCTGATTGAAACTTCATGCTGTGGGTAGTGATAGTTCAAATCTAGTGCTGCAACCACGTTTTTGTATTGGCTACGAGGCTTGTGGTTAATGATCCATACCGGGCAGGGGCACTTGCGGAACAAGCGCATATCTAAGCTTCCGAATAACTTATCCAGAAAGCTTTCTTCTGCTCGCTTAATCACTAAATCGATCTTGTTCTTCTGAACGTAGCGCACAACGTCGATAAGGGGTTGTCCTACTGCTACCGCGGTAGATACGGGATAGTTTTTTCCCCAGCTCTCTGCTTGTTCTTTTAACCAGTGCTGAGCTTGGGTTTCCATAGTTTGCTGAGAATCAACGTAAGAGAAAGACTCCATGACCATGCTGGCGTTAGGTGGCAGTGACTCAAGAGAAAGCATGATGGTAAGTTTAGCTTGATGTGCTTTGGCGATATGCAGCGCCTGGGCAACCGTATCATCCTGACGATGCGAGTCACTCAATACGCATAAAATGTTCTTATAATGTCCTTTCATACTGCCCTCAATAGTTAATCGCTCTATTGACTGAATGATACAAGAGCGGGTCTTACTTCGCTGTAAAAATATCTTACTGGTTTAATCCTAACGCTAGTTGTAGCGGCTTTCCAGCACGTATAACGCATTCTAATACGCTTTATATTTGGAAATTGTACAAACCTATTACTGAAATGCCACTTGCTTAATAAACCAAAAAAATTGTTGTGTTTAAGACTGTTAGGCGCGTAAAAGTAATGGTGAGGTTTTTTTAGGTGTATCAGCTAACTGTTTTTAACAATACTCAGGAACCTTGGTATAAGAGCTCTAGGCTGTATTTAATCTTTATGTTAGATTAATCCAATATCTTTTAATCCATTTTTAAATAACTGAGAGATGCCCATGAAATGGCCTAATCTTAAGCACCTGCACTATTTGGTGACGCTACATCAAGAGCAACATTTTCATCGTGCTGCCCAGCGCTGTAATGTAAGTCAGTCAACATTAAGTACGGCCATTCAGAATCTAGAAGAGCACTTTGGAAGCCAGCTTCTTGAGCGTGAACATAAGACCTTTGTGTTTACGTCTTTGGGGTTGGATATTGTTGAACGTAGTAAAGTATTGCTTCAAGAAGCGGGAGAGCTTGTTGAGTATGCGCAAAACGCGGGTAACTGGCAGCGAGGCACCCTAAAACTAGGTGTTATTCCAACCATTGCGCCATTTTTATTTGAAGGCATGATGGGGGCGTTTTCTGCATTTCTACCCGAGATAAACTTGGAGATGCAGGAAGACACGACCGAGAAGCTGCTACAGCAGTTAACCGACGGCAGATTAGACTTACTTATTCTAGCACTGCCAATGGAAACGCCTGGGTGCAAACAGATGATATTGGGACACGATCCGTTCCATCTTATTGCGCACAAAGATATGGCTGAGCAACTTCCAAACCCAGTCGACATTTCGACCTTACCTAAAAAGAGTATTTTCCTACTTCAGCAAGAGCACTGTATGACTGGGCATGCGGTAAGCGCGTGTAATCTTCAGCACAGCGATCAAATCAGCAGTGTTGCAGCAAGCAGCTTGTATACCTTGGTGCAGCTGGCTAATAGCAAAATGGGCTACACCTTCTTACCTGAACTAGCGATAAATCAATCTATTCTTGAGCACACCGGTCTTAAGAGCTTTCCAGCGGAAGAGCAGGGCTTCCGTGAGATTGGCTTAGTATGGCGTTCAGGTACAACGCGAATGCAGCTGTTTCGTCGTATTGGTGAAATTATCTCGCCTCTATTACCCATTCCCACACTAAAATAGTGCTGGCGCTGAGCGCGCTTTCCTTCATAGTTAGCTAAAGCGGTTGAGCCTATAGGCTCAACCGCTTTTTTACTGCTGACATCAAATATTGTTTTGTGCACCAACCCCAGAGAAGCTCTTCATCCTTCATCTAAAGCGCAGTTTCAGTGGCGTTATTCCCTAAATGGCAATTTATTTATCAAATAAACAAACTTTTTTGCAAAGCTTATCGACTTAATGGTTAAGTAAAAAAATAGAGCGTAAAAACGGGGAACGGCGTGTTTAAAAAACGAGATGAAAAACTCGTGGAACAGGCATTACAGGGTAATAAAAAGGCGTGGTTTACGCTTATATCTCGCTACGAAACCGCTATGTACCAATACGGTATTCGAATGACAGGGAATAGCCATGATGCAGCAGATTTAATGCAGGAGATTTTTATCTCTGTGTTTCGCAGTCTTGCCTGTTTTAAAGGTGAGGGCAGTTTTAAAAGTTGGCTCTATCGCATTGCCCACTGCCGCTGTGTTGAGTTGTATCGCAAGCGAAAGCCGCATTCAGACATTGACGACATACAAGCGCCGCTTTGCGGTGCACCATGCCCTGAAATGCAGCTTTATAGCGACCGAGAGAGTAGAGCGTTAACGCAGGCTATGCAGACTTTACCTTTAGGCCAAAAAGCTGTGGTGGAATTGAAATTCTTCGGCCACTTCACGTTCGACGAAATTGCACAGCAAATGGATATCTCAGTAAATACCGCTAAGTCGCGACTTTACGCAGCCTTAGCTAAATTGAAGTTGGAGTTGGAATAATGACCTTATATGACAAAGAAGCCTTATTCTCAGCTTATCTGGACAACTCGCTAGATAGTGAGCAAGAAAAGCAGTTTAACGCGTTGTGCGAAGCAGATGCTGAATTCTCGCAGGCGGTAGAAAATAGCGCCCGTTTGAACAGCGCAAGTGCAAGCTTCGTTGCTCCGGCGCTTCCCCAGTGGGACAAAGAACAGACCTTTTTTAAGAAAGATGAACCTCGTTCGCTTTCGTCTTGGTTTAGCTTGCCAGCGTGCGCCATGGCCATGTCAGCCTGTGCGCTGTTAGCCGTACTTACTGGCGCTAAGTTGTCATATAGCGATAACGGTGTAGCGCTTACGTTTTCAAACAATGGCGTCAACACAGTGAATGAAATGGTGGAGCAGCGCGTGACACAAGAAGTCGCCAAAGCTTTAGGTGAGCAACGTGATTTTTATCAGCAGGCCAACCAAACACTATTTAAAGAATACGCTCAGGCGCTATCTGCGCAGCAGCAACAAAGCAGTGCAGAGCTTACCAAGTACTTGTTAGCGTCGAGCCGAGAAGAGCGTAAACACGACTTTGCCGAGCTTATCAAATTTATTAATGAGCAGCGTATTGATGACCAGCGCTTCTACGCACGCCAATTTACGCGTTTACAGGACGAAATTGATGATATTGAGATAGGGTACAGCGCGGTAAACCTGCCTAACTCGCTTTCTGAAGGCGGAGTTAATGGACGAGCTACCAATTACTCTACCGTACCATCAACGCAGCCTTATACCACAAACAATCCACAGTCGTCGCTAGATGACTAATGTAACTAGGTGAAATTATGAAACGTTTATTAACTGCTTTACTACTTTGCACCACTGCGGGTGGCCTTGCGAATGCACAGAGCGCGCAAAAATATGACACGCTATCGAACGAGCTAGAAATAATGTCTGGGGTACTTAAAACATCGTTGCGACAAAATGCCGCGACAGATTCTTGGAGAGTAAGTCAAATTGAAACCAGTTACCTTGCAGGGCAGGGCGCGGTATTTACTTTTTCAGTTAGAGGCCAAAGCGGTAATTGGGTGCGTGAAATAGAAACACTGGTAGAAGGCTTGGTTGGCGCGGTGCCGCCGGCGCCACCAGCACCACCTGTTCCCTCGGCAAATTCATTTAGCGATGTTGATGATATTGTGTTTGAAGCTGCGAGAGAGTGGGAAGCATACGCTGAAGAAACCAGCCACCGTTTCTCACAAGCCTTTGCTGAGAATAGCAACCGTTTGCGAGACCTGCGTAATATGCAGCGTGAACTAGCTTGGGAAGCGAGAGAAGCAGAGCGCGAACTGCGAGATATTGCATTTGAGTTACGTCACGCAGATGAAGCACGCAAGAAAGAATTGCTAGCGCAAAAAGCAGAGTCTACTGAATTGCTAAAACAGTTAGAAGCGAAAGAAAAAAGCATGAAGGATGAGCTTAAAGCAATTGAGAAAGAGCAAACAAAACAAATGGAGGAGCGTAAAGCGAAGCAGCAACAAGCTTACAAAACCTTCCTGGCCGGTTTTGAATCAGGGATGAGTGAGACTTTATGCCGTTTTGGCTCAGGCTTGCGAGGTTTACCTGAAAATGAGCACATCAGCATGGTACTTAAGGATTTCGAAACAGATGAAAGCAGAGAGCGCAAAGATCGTATTTATGTGTTCACTCGCGCTGACATAGTTCGCTGCGTTCAAGAAAAAATAGACGCGAATAAGCTTCTTTCCAACGCTAACATCTATCAGTTTTAAATAGATAAAGAACACACGTAAAAACGCTAGCGATGAAAAAAGGATACGCGCTGCTGTGTTAACTCTCATGTTAAGACGCAGCGCGTTTTTTGTGGTCTACATTTTGGGCGCAATATGTCCCAATTCAGCAGCCCATGTAAGTTCGGATCGTAATAAGTTATTGGCTGCGCTTGCGCCAAAGCTATGCAGAGCGTTATATGCACTATTGGATGGAACGCGGCAATAGTGGCAAAGGGCGTAAAACAATAAACTACAGCGGTGCTGTGAACCGTCGCAGTGTAAATATATCTTCGCTCCCTCACTGAGCATTTGAGAGAGTTCGTGAAGATACTGATGAAGGTGAACATCTTCGGTTGGCGACGCAGATGACGGATGCATAAAGGGAACCCACAGCCACTCCAAGCCCACGGCGAGCGAACTGTCGCGAATAACTGGCGCCTGTTCTTCACTGGTTTGCACTGTTGCAATGTGGGTTACGCCCAGTGATTTTAATCGTTCGAAGTCACTATCTACTGGCTTTTTCCCCAAGCATATTTGACCTGCTCGTAGAGAAAACCACGCAATGCTGGGGGGCGTTGCTGCGCTATGTTCCTTTGTCTCACCTTCTTGCATGGAGTCTCACATAAGCTTCTAAATGAATTCTTGCATAAGTGTTAGCGTTACCTAACGACTTCGTTATACGACAAAATAATAAATTGAAAAGTAATGGCAGCTACAACCGCCAATAACAAACATGTGCCAAATTGCATGGGTGTATTTTACCTTTTTTGCCACGTAAAAGCACACACCCACGCTGAAACACAGCCCGCCTGCTACCAATAACCAGAGGCCAGCGCCGGGAAGCGCGACATAGAGAGGGTAGATAAGACCTAGTGCAATCCAACCCATAAGCAAGTAAGTCATCACTGATACCTTGGGAAAGCGATGTTGCGCTACGAGCTTAAACGCTACGCCACCTATTGCCAAGCTCCAAACAATAGCCGTCATTGTGATACCCAATACGCCACCAATTGAAACCAGCAATAAAGGTGTGTAAGTACCCGCTATCAACAAATATATCGCACTATGGTCAAATAGCTTAAGCCACCCCTTTGCCTTTTGGTGAGAAATGGCGTGATAAAGGGTTGAACTTAAAAACACTAAAATGAGGGTAGAGCCGTAAATAGCCGCCGTGGTTAACGCTAGCGTATCTTCAGCGCGATAAAGCATAAAGATTAAACCAACGATAGCCGCAATAAAGCCAACCCCATGACTAATACTGTTCAGCCACTCCTCCACAACGGAGTAAGCTTTTGCAGGAATGCTTTTCGAGTGTTGTGTTGCCGGTGTTTGAGTCTGTTCGTGGATCATCACAGCTCCTGTCTTATTTCTGAAAATATATGTAGAAGACGGCACTAAAGCTAATTAATTACAAGTCACTAGGCGTCCTTTGCAGCAAAAGAAAACCTGCGAACACTTTGTCTTTCATCTAGATATTGGGTAAAAACATATTGGGTAAAAACAAGGTCACCATATTACTACGCCAATTGAGACAATTATAGCGCACACTTGTTCGCTCAATACAAAAATAATAACAGATTAGCTAAACAATGTGATGACAATAAGATTACAACACCGCGCTAAAAATCCGCGTTTTCAAAACAGCCGCCCAATTTGTCTAATAGGGATTTCAGGGTGCGGCTCTCTTCTGCAGTCATGCCATTAAGTTTGCATAACATCTGAGCAGGTACTTCCTCTGCTATGGTCTTTTTTTCTTTCCCCATTTCGGTGAGTTTAACCCGTTTAACGCGCTTATCGGCTTCATCCTTAGTTATCACTAAGAAGCCCTTGTCCTCTAGCTTTTTAAGGATCAGCGACATAGCACCACCGTCGATAGCGGTTCTATCTAAAAGTTCGGTAATGGTGATGTCGTCATTTTCCCACAACGCCATTAAGGTTACATACTGAGGGTAGGTGATATCCAGCGCCTTAAGTAGAGGGCGGTAAGCACGCGTAAATGCGTTCGACAACGTATAAAAACGATGACATAGCTGATTTTCTAACTTCAATAATTCTGACATAGCACCTAAACCCAATACCGCTTTACATCAATACAATATTTTGCATACAAAATACTTGATCTGCAAGTTGGTTCAGTGTTAATTTAATTTGCATGCAAAGTATCTGTTTAGACAAACCTATGAGGAGAGCAACTATGCATAAGCTTCAACAAGTCGTTTATACCGGAAGTGCAACAGCAACAGGCGGTCGTGAAGGTACTGCGAAGTCGAGCGATGGCAAGCTAAGTGTGAAACTGTCAACACCTAAAGAGCTAGGTGGAGCAGGTGGAGAAGGCACAAACCCTGAACAAATGTTCGCGGCGGGCTATTCTGCGTGTTTTATTGGTGCACTTAAGCATGTGGCTGCGTCACAAAAGATTAAGCTGGCCGACGACATCAGTGTAACGGGCGACGTAGCTATTGGCCCCATTGAGCAAGGCTTTGCTATTGCGGTAAAACTGACAGTAGATTTAGGTGACATGGATAAGGCGCAAGCGCAAAGCTTGGTGGATACTGCCCATCAAGTATGCCCGTACTCAAACGCGACTCGCGGAAACATAGAAGTAGACATTGCCTTAGCTTAACGATACGGCAGCAAGTTAATCAAATACGCCCGCCACAGCGGGCGTATTTATTTGTGCAAAGTACTCCTATCTTTTGAAAACATAGCGCCAGTTTTCACGGTTAGGCTCACATTTATTTGATATTGAAGTGACGTATCAAATTTCGCCGTGCTGTTTTGGAAGTATAATGTTTTGGATTATAGCGCAGGTAAAAGGCAGCTCTTCGAATTAGAGTCGCCAGTCATATAACGGCTTGGTACACTAAAATAGTATCAATCATCCTTTAGGAAGTTATATGAAAAAATACGGATTACTGGCTACATTCGTATGCGCGCCCGTGTTGTTCGCGTGCAGTGATAACACCAGTTCAAGTTCACCAAATACAGAAAACGAGCAAGCCGTTGCGTCTACTTCGGACTCTAGTGCAGATGCGGCTAAGCACACCGATGCAGGTATTGCTTCTGGTGTAGATTACCACTCATTTGCTAACCCTAATGAAATTCGGGTTACGCACTTAAGCTTAGATTTAACCGCAAACTTTGAGTCGAAGCAGCTCGTTGGTGAAGTGACCCTTGATGTTGAGCGTACGAAGCCTGGAAACAATACGCTAGTATTGGACACGCGAGCGTTAGAGATTCAGCGTGTTAGCGTAGAGGGAGAAAGCGTTCCCTTTGAAATGGGAGAGACTGACCCTGATTTAGGCACGCCTCTTACGATTACTCTACCAAGTGCGGCAAACTCAGTAACGGTAGCGTATTCAACTTCACCCGAAGCCTCTGGCGTACAATGGTTAACGCCAGCGCAAACGGCAGGTAAGAAGCACCCATTCCTGTTTACACAGGCGCAAGCAGTTCACGCACGAAGCTTTATTCCGCTTCAAGACTCGCCACAAGTGCGCGTAACCTATGACGCAACCATAAAAACACCTGAATCGTTATTAGCGGTAATGAGTGCGTCTAACGACCCAACCACCGAGCGCGATGGCGAATATGAGTTCAATATGCCACAGCCTATTCCTTCTTACCTTATTGCGTTAGCCATAGGTGATTTGGAGTTTAAAGCTATGGGTGAGCGTACTGGTGTGTATGCTGAGCCTGCGTTACTTGAAAGTGCGGCGAAAGAATTCGAAGATACCGAGGCAATGTTAGAAGTAACGGAAGAAACCTATGGACCTTACCAATGGGATCGTTACGACCTGCTAATTCTACCGCCCTCATTCCCGTTCGGCGGTATGGAAAACCCTCGCTTGTCGTTTATTACACCTACAGTTATCGCCGGTGATAAAAGCTTGGTGTCTCTGATTGCTCATGAACTTGCACACAGCTGGTCTGGCAACACAGTTACTAACGCTACATGGCGCGATCTGTGGTTAAACGAAGGTTTTACGACCTATTTAACCTACCGAATTATGGAAATGATCTACGGTCACGATCGTTTCAAAAAAGAAGCAGTACTAGGTTATCAAGACCTGGAGAACGATGTTGCAGCCTTAGAAGAGAATGATGAAATCCTGGCGATCGACCTTCGTGGTCGTAATCCAGATGATGTTTTCTCAAATATTCCGTACGAAAAAGGTGCACTGTTTTTACGTGAAATTGAACACAAGATTGGTCGCGAAAACTTTGATGCGTTCTTAATGCAATACTTTAAGGACTTCGCTTTCAAGAGCATTACCACCGACACATTTATTGCTTATTTAGATGACACGTTATTAAAGCAATACCCTGACAAGCTGGACGCGAATCGCATTCACACATGGATTTTTGAGCCAGGCATTCCTGAAGGCGCACCACACCCAGAGTCAGATGCCTTTACCAAAATCGATGATACGCGAAGCGCTTGGCTTTCTGGCGATGTGAAAGCGGCGGATATTGAAACCGCGCAGTGGACTGTACACGAGTGGTTGTATTTCCTTAACAACATGCCTGAATCACTAAGCGAAGCACAGCTGGCTGAACTAGATTCTGCGTTTTCGCTCACTTCGACTAAAAACAATGAGATTGCTCATAGCTGGTTGATGATCGCGGTACAGAATAACTATCAGCCTGCTTATGATCGTTTGTATAGCTACTTGGTGTCGATAGGGCGTAACAAGCTAGTTAAACCCCTTTACCGCGAGCTTTCAAAAACGCCTGAAGGCAAGGCATTTGCTAAGCGTGCGTTCGAAGAAGCGAAGCCGGGGTATCATCCACTTACGGTAAAAGCTAATGAAGGCTTTGTGAACTAAGGTGTTATCTGACTCACCTGAGTGGGTCGCGATAAACAGACTTTCGTTTGGCAGGTAGCGACAGCAAAGGTTAATTGTAAACTGCTGCCGATTTTGCAAACGTAGTTAAATAGAAAAGCAGCTCACCCGAGCTGTTTTTTTATGCCCGTGTGTATCATCAAAATAAGAATGGGTTGAAACAACGAAAAGCTGAACATTTGTTCAAAGAAAAGATCTGAACATTGGGTACAACGTATTAAGCCTTACTTTGATGTGTATAAGTATATTGCGGTTCATGGCGGAATATCGCGCGATATCGCTTGTATGTTGAAGGATTAAACCCCTCTTTTAAGGAGCTTTTATGTATACACAAAAAATGCATCCAGCAACTACGTTTCCCGACGTTTCAGTTACTCTGTCTACCGATGAATCTGTGTCACTGACTAATAAAGATGAGGGATGTGACTGGAAGATGGTGGTTGTTTATCGCGGTAAACACTGCCCGATATGCACAAAATTTCTGAATAAATTGGAAGACTACAAAGGTCGCCTTCGCGAGGTAAATATTGATGTGGTTGCCGTAAGTGGTGACAGCAAAGCACAACTTGATGAGCATTTAGAAGAGCTGTCAATTACTTACCCTATTGCCTATGGGCTTTCTCAAGAAGATATGGCGAAGCTTGGGCTATATATTTCAACACCTCGCTCAGAAAAAGAAACCGACCATAATTTCGCTGAACCTGCGTTATTTGTATTAAATGAGAAAAATGAAATTCATATTGCGGAAATTGCTAACGCACCTTTCGTGCGCCCAGATTTAGAGCAACTTGTTTCCGGCTTAGAGTTTATCCGTAACCCAGATAACAACTACCCTATTAGAGGTACTTACAAAGGGTAAGTATGGGCAGCTCATGGTTACAAGGTAAGGCTCTGGTGATTACTAGAGCCGACTGCTTAGACGTTTAAGTCCCATCCCCTGAATACCTCGTAAATCACGTTTTCGCAGGCACTTACTCGCTCTCTTCTGATACCGAAAATGCAATAGGTGCCATTTGCTTTTTAAAGTCTTCTAATGCATCTAGCGGCAATTCGACGTCTATTTTGACGCTGCTTCCGTAATCACAGTTCGCGATATTGCCCAGTGCTTGCTCCACCAGATGACGCACGAACTGTTCGTGTTTGAAATCTATGTCTACCCGTAACGGTTCCAGTTTGACCTTTTGCCTGATCTCAAGGGCATCAATGGCCTGCTGAGCGGCAGCAGAGTAAGCTCTTACTAGGCCTCCTGCACCTAATTTAATGCCGCCAAAATACCGCGTAACGATAATCATAATGTCACCGATATCTTTGTGCTGAAGTACATTTAATATGGGTTTCCCGGCAGTGCCGCTGGGCTCTCCGTCATCGGCCATTGCCGCGCTGCTTGGCGAACTGGGGTTTCCAAAAACATAGGCCCAGCAGTGATGGCGTGCGTCTGGATACTGTTGTTTAACACTATCTAACAGCGCCATTGCGCTTTCTCGAGAATTCGCAAAGCCGGCACAAGCAATGAATTTGCTTTTCTTAATTTCGTACAGGGTTTCAACCTGTTTGGCGGGAACGGGATACACGTTTGAAGCCTATATTAATTTCAATCCGAGACCAGCGCAGCATCACGCTGTAAGCGGATTTTTAATTGCTTTTGATAAGACTTACTTACAGAGAAGGATTGCTTGCCTATTTCTAAGTAGTCTTTATGAACAACATCCACATGTAAGAGATTTACAATGTGAGAGCGATGTATTCTAACAAAATCATCGGAAGGAAGGCTATCTAGTGCGTCCTTCATACTCTGTAAAACAATATAGTTTTGTTGCACGCAATGATAAATAACATAGTCACCGCACGCTTCTATGTACCTCAAATTATCAAGGTTTACGCGTTGGTGGTGGTTATCTACTTTTATAAAGATGAACTGATTGTTCGAGCGGCTTGGTTTCGTTGTAAACGATGCAGTGGGTGGCAGCCGTGAATCTATGTGCGCTGACTGTAGAAGCTTGCTCGTTGCTTTTACGAAATCAGAATACTTTACTGGTTTTAGTAAGTAGTCTACCGCGTTGTGTTTAAAGCCATTAAGAGCATATTCGCCGTGGGCGGTTATAAAAATCACGTGTGGCGGGTTGCTAATAGATGACAAAAGCTCGAAGCCATCCAGTGTCGGCATATTAATATCAAGCAATAATAAATCAACGGTATTTGACGAGAGATATGTCAGTGCTTCAAGAGCATCTCTGAAGCTCGCTGATAATGTTAGAAAATGGGTTTTTTCTACGTAATTCGAAAGCAAGTCGATGGCTAGTTTTTCGTCATCAACAATCACAGTTTTGAGTGTCACGTTAGCGTCATCCTTGCAGTGAAAACATTGTCCTTAGTACAAATATCAAGTGCATGTTTATCTTCATACATTAAACGCAGCCTGCGTTTAAGGTTAGACAAACCAAGGCCACCGTCTTGACCTTTGGAAGCCTGACCACCGGTTTTCGTCTCGACTATAGGGTTTGATATCTCAAAAGAAATAACGCTGTTTTTTACCGATAAAGTTATCGAGATAAAGCTTTTATCTTTGGTATTCACACCGTGTTTAAACGCGTTTTCTACGAGTACGATGAGAAGCATTGGCGCGATATGCGTATTTGAAGCAAATTCGCTTTTATTGAATTCCAGCTTCACATCATCTGAAAATCTCAGCATTTGTAGACGAATATAATTATCCAAATAGTCTATTTCTTTTTGAAGTTGTACCTTTTGCGAGTTTGCCTCATAGAGCATATATCTGAGAAGCGATGACAACTGTTCTATACCTCGCGAAGTGCGTGTATCGCCGGACATATATGATGTACTGTACAAACTATTGAGTACGTTAAACATGAAATGCGGGGAAATTTGTTGTTTCAATGCAGCAAGTTCAATCTGTGCCAGTGCAAGATTCCTTTCTTTAACCAGTTCAGAGCGCTTTAAATTCAGCGCATAGCGTTTTATGCCTAAAGAAAGCAATGACCACATTGTGTGCTTGAATAAAAACGTCCAAAACTCACTGACAACACTAACGTTTTGTTCTTGGTAATGTATGCTGTGAACGCTATCTAATCCGGCAATGGCAAACAATGCGACAAAGTAAGCGACTACAGACCAATAAAACCCATACTTCTTATTACAAAAAGGAACGACAAAATAACACCAGTAGAATGTGGCTAAAACTAACAATGACGCCGATGCCGACTGCGGAATAGTCATTGGCGCTTGCTCGAGTGTGACAACGTAAAAGTCTAAATTGCGACTAAGCGAGAAGTAGACTACCCATAACGTTAGGTGTATACACGCTTCAATAAGCAAATAAGGTTTGTTAAACACAGCTGGTTTCACGTAAATTTTTCTCAGCTTATCGAAATTTCATAATTAATTTTTGTTTTCTCTATGGATGGGTAGTTTTTATCTTTAAAACACCTTTAATCGTCTTCGAACCGCCTGGTAGGGGGCGTTAGTCGTTAGGCGATGAAAAGTGCTTACCCACCGATTACAGCGCTGACGTTTTTAGTACTTCTTTATAGTCATAAATCTCAATCAGGAGAGAATTATGAATATCAAGTTTATGATAAAAAAGCAAAAATTAGCTGCAAATGTCCTATTTTACATGTCATTTTCACTCGCTTTATCTGCGAGCATTAATACCACGGCAGCTGAGACGCAGTTGACACATACTGCCGTACTTGGTCATGAAATACCCACAACTCACTTAGTCTATCAAGAGCAAGCGTTTAAGATTTACGGAGATGAGCGCAGCTCTCTTCATCGCGAAATCGATGAAGTTAAAAACGCTGCGCAAGTTTTTAAAGAACGGTTTGGGAAATTTGGCTCTCTTGATGTTGTGATAGTGGAAAGCCCTGTGTCGCTTTTTCATGTCGAAAGTACAAAATATACCAAGCACTTTTTACCTTTTCTAAGTTATTCCGCGCTGTCCAGTTTTCATGGCACAACGGCATCGTTTGACGACAGTGATAAGAACATTTTGTCACACGAGGTTTGTCATAAATTTATGATCTTGCTGATGGAGCAAGAGGGATTAGAGAATGTGTCTTCTGGTACGCCTCGTTATGGTCACACCGCTTTACCTGACTGGTTTGATGAAGTCGCAGCAATAAGCTGTGAAAGTGACATCTTAAAAGCAAGACGCCTCAGAGATTTTTATGAGAGCGGTAACGTCGAGACTTTATATTCGTTGAGTGAATTTCTGACTATGGAACACCCGTCGTTAAAGGCAATGGAAAAAGAACTGTCTAATTTAGTAAAAAAAGCAGAAATGAGTGCCAACGCTAGCGGTTACGCTATGGAAGTCATGGTGATTGAAGAAAATGATACTAAACCTTTACTTAACAATTTCTACGTTCAAACTCTTCTGTTTGATAAGTTTATCGGCGCTGCGCTAGGGGACGACGCAATGAAACAGCTTGTTAAATTAATGTCGCAAGGACATTCAATAGAAGACTGGCTGATGAGTGAACTTAAACTAGATAATAAAGAGCAGGTCAACAAAGCATTTAAATTGTTTGTTGATGAAGAGTATCGAAAATATAAGCAGCTTGGCTAGGACAAAAGCTAACCGGGCACAAACCGTCTTGTTAGGTTTGTACCCGCTACACAATTATTTCAAAGTAGGATTAGCGTAAGATACCTGATACGGTTTCAGATACGTTTAATGCGCCTTTTTGAATTTCATCAATGATGCTTTGAACCTGCGCAATTTGCTGGCTGTTTTGGTCAACACTGTCTTTAACGCCGGCCATTTTCTTCGTAGACTTATCCGCAAGTTTTCTATTCTCAGCTACAACGCTTTCAATTTCTACCGTTGAGTCACTAGTACGTTGCGCCAGCTGTCTAACTTCATCCGCTACTACGGCGAAGCCTCGACCTTGATCACCCGCTCGAGCAGCTTCAATTGCAGCGTTTAGTGCTAACAGGTTGGTTTGCTCAGCAATGCCACTAATGGTCGTTACAATGGTCTCAATCTTAAGCGACTGCTCGCTCAGTTGATGCATGAGTTGGTTGGTTTGCTCAACCTCTAACAGTGCAGAATCGAAAATCTCTACGCTGCGCTGCAAAGATGAAGCGCCATCCGCAGCAATTTGTGAGGTTTCTTCGGCGGTTGAAACCGCTAATTCTGCTGCTTGAGCGATAGCGTGTTTTTCGTTAACCGCATCGGTAATATTTGAAGCAAATTTAATAACTTTCACAACACGACCAGATGCATCAAAAACAGGGTTGTAAGTTGCCTCTAACCACAGCGCATTACCATGCGAATCTACGCGTTCAAATTGACCAGAAGAAAAGTTGCCGCGAGCAAGGTTATCCCAAAAGTTTGGGTTCTCTTGATAGAACTTGTCACGACAGAACATACGGTGGTGCTTGCCTTGAATGTCGGCCAAACTGTATTTTACTGTAGCAGTGAAGTTTTCGTTCGCAGTGATAATTGTACCGTCAGGATGAAACTCGATTACTGCCATCGATTTGTTCAATGCGTCTGTCACGGCTTTACCAGCAAAGTACGCATTTTCGTGTTCAGTGATATCGTGATAGATTGCATGAATTTCTGTACTGCCGCTTTTATTCACCGACACGTAGCTAGCTTTAAGCCATTTCGTTTCACCTAACGCTGACTTTCTTGCCACCGTATCGCTAAAGCTACCGCCATTTACTAAGTGTTGCCAAAACGATCTATACTCCGATTCAGGTTCAACACCCTCAACACGCATAGCAGCGTGGGAAAACGACGCTACGGTGGAATTCGGGTAGTCTAAAATGGATAGTAAAGCGGGGGAGGCAAATGTGCACTGTCCATCAGATTTATAGATGGCATAAGCCATAGTATTTTTGAACGCATCCAGCGTACCAAGCAAGCTTTGGCTCTCATCCCTAAGAGCCGATATGTCAGTGTTGTACCTTGAACTTGACACGAACATAGCGTCTCCGATATTAGCAAGTATGTTTAAGAAATAGTGTAGACTATGTTAACTTTGTTTAATAATTGTGTCGTTTAGACATTAGGCGAAGCTTATGTTCTAGGACTTATCAATTAGGCGTAAATTCACGTTAAGTAGTTGTTTTCTCTGTTACAGTACGGTAACTATCCCTACCGAACAAGAGACATTCGAACTAATAAGACCACTCGATGCCACTAGAACGTTTTATCCCATTTCGTAAACATGATGTAAGTACGTTGTGTGAACAATTACTTAAACATGATCTAACACGTTTTCGCACATTCTCAACGCTGTTAGTTAACCGCATTCATTACCAATACCACGAACAACTTGAGCGTCTAAAAGACAGCTACAATCACTTCGACCCTAATAAAGACACGCGAGATATATTGCCTTCAAGTGAAGCGGCTCGTAAGCAAAGTCAAAAAGCGTTTGCGAGCGAGTTTGCCAAGTTACTCAATGCAGCTAATTTCGAGAAAGTTACCGACGAAGATTTAGAAGCAGCACTAAACGAAGAGTCGCTGTTTAAAGTGCGTCTTGCAGTTAGCTTTGACGATTTTGAGGACGTGGTGTTTTTTCGGCGGGGCGAGTCGGTAAAAACTGAAACTGTGCGTACTTTTTTCGGTTTGCGGAAAAAGCAGGTGTCGTTTACCAACTACGATAAAGTGGCCGTTTATATCACTTTTAAAGATGAAGCCTACTTTAAAGAGAAAGGGCAAACGCCAGTCACCTTCAAGCCAGGTTCGACCATAGTAAAGCTTTTTCAAAACGTACCTAAAGCAGACTTGGAAATGCTGTTTCCAAACAGTGAAGTTAAAATGCGCCCGCTAGATAAGTTGATTATTAGTGCATCGGCGGCAATAGGTGGCACCGTAGTGCTGGTGACTAAGTTAGGCGCGTCGTTACTTCTCATGGCGTCTTTCCTCGCCTTTTGGCTTGGCTTCAAAGACGACGAAGTGGAGCTGACAAAGCAAAGTCTAATCACTTTTGGCATTGGCATGGGCGTGTTCGGAAGCTTTGTCTTTAAAGAATGGTCTAAGTTTAAAAACAGAAAAATACGCTTTATGAAAGCTCTGTCTGACAATCTCTATTTTAAAAATTTAGACAACAACGCAGGCGTGTTTCATACGTTAATTGATGCTGCAGAGGAAGAAGACTGCAAGGAAGCATTGTTGGCCTACACATTTTTGCTGAAGTGTAGTGAAGCCTTTTCTGAAAACTCCGCCGCATTTGGCGCATCACGTTCAGAAAAAGAGATTGCAGCGGGCGGCATGACATTAGTAACTCTTGATAGTGTGATAGAAAGTTACTTTTCAGAAGAGCTTGATTGTCCTCTCGACTTCGACGTTACTGACGCTATTAATAAGCTGGTGGATATGGAACTAGTCGAACAAGACGGCGATGTTTTTGTAGCGCGGGCGCTTAACGATGCTGTGAATACACTCGATGATTACTGGGATAACATTTATCAGCCTGTTTAATGTGCGCTACCTCGCCCTTATTTAGAACAAGCAAGCATATTCCACAATGCGCGCTTTGTGACATCAGTTTCCTCGACTAGCAGTACGCAGAAATAACTATTTCAAACAAGCAATCACGCTATCAAACCGTTGTCATAAAACCACAAAATCTCTATAGTTGCCTTAAGGTGTGTAGAACTATATACACATCTTGGCAACAGCCGCATTGCACTGAATGCGCGCCTCTACCTCCAATGCAACAAGCCTGGTTCTCTTCTACATGAAAATATTGCATACGTCTGACTGGCATTTAGGTCAGAGTTTTTTTACGAAAAGTCGCAAAAATGAACATGCCGCTTTCCTTAAATGGCTTCTTCAACAAGTAGAAGCGCATCAAATCGATGCGATTATTGTCGCGGGCGATGTGTTCGACACGGGCACGCCGCCTAGCTACGCCAGAGAGCTTTACCATGCGTTTATCGGTGAACTACAGGGCATGCAGTGTACATTGGTGGTGCTGGGGGGAAATCACGATTCAGTGTCGGTATTAAACGAAAGTAAGGCGCTACTGAAATACTTAAATAGCCACGTAATAGCCAGTACATACGGCGATTTAAGTGAACAAGTCATTACGCTTAACGACCGCAAGGGGCTGCCCGGTGCCGTACTGTGTGCCGTACCCTTTATTCGCCCACGTGATGTGCTTGTCAGTGAGGCAGGGCAAAGCGCCACTGACAAGCGTCAAGCACTGGGCGATGCGATAAAGCAACATTATGGGGCGCTTTATAATGAGGCCCTGTCACTGCGCGCTTCAATTGAAGAAAAACAAGGAGAGGAGGGCAGTAAAAATAGTGCTGCCATTCCTATTATTGCTACCGGGCATTTAACTGCTTTAGGCGTGAGTCAGTCAGAAAGTGTACGCGATATCTACATTGGTACCCTTGAAGGCTTTGACGCCAAAGGGTTTCCGCCCGCCGATTATATTGCACTTGGGCATATTCACAGGCCACAGAAAGTCGCTAAGACAGAACACATTCGCTATTCAGGCTCACCCATACCACTAAGTTTTGATGAACTAAACACGCAAAAGCAAGTGGTGTTGGTAACGTTTGAATCTGAAAGCACAACGCCAACTATCTCAACGCTTCCTGTACCGCGCTTTCAGGCGATGGAAGTAATAAAAGGCGACTTAAAAGCTATAGAGGCGGCCATTAATGAAAGCAAGGCTATCGCGTTAGCTTCTCACACAGATGATGCCATTAGCGAATTGGATGAAGTAGATAAAGCCCTTAGCGAAGTGGATAAAGCCCTTAGCGCAACGGATAACGCCATTAGTCCTCAAGAGCCCGTGTGGCTATGCATTGAGGTTGAAACAGAAGACTATCTGACTGATCTACAGCAGCGTATTCAGGGCTTGTTAGAAGGGAAAAACGCTGAGATTTTACAGTTGAAACGCAAGCGTAAGCGCACAGTAAATAGCTTAACGGAAAAGCAAAACGTTCAGCTTAGTGAACTATCAGTAAACGATGTATTTGAAGCGCGTTTGGCATTGGAGAGCATAGAAGATAATCCAACAAGTGAGCCGGTACCAACTGAGTCGGCACCAACTGAGTCGGCACAAGCAACCCTGCTAGATGACGACCAAAGCGCCAGAGAAACAAAAGAAGCAGGTTCAGAGAAAAGCGCTTCACGCATAAACCGGATAAGGCAGCTGTTCAATGAAGCGCTAGAGCGGGTGCATACCAATGATGAAGATGCTGAAGTATCAGTAGAGGCACCATTGGCAAACACAACAGAAAACAAAGGCGAGTAATAAATGAGAATATTGACCTTACGCCTTAAAAATCTAAACGCCTTAAAAGGGGAGTGGAAGATAGATTTCACCCAGTCGCCGTTTATCGACAATGGCCTGTTTGCTATCACGGGTCCAACGGGGGCGGGTAAAACCACGCTACTTGATGCCATTTGTTTAGCGCTTTATCACCAAACCCCTCGCTTGGGGCCAATTTCAACGTCTAACAACGACATCATGACCCGCGGCACGGCGGAGTGTTTGGCGGAGGTTGAGTTTGATATTAAGGGGAAAGCATACCGTGCGTTTTGGAGTATGCGTCGGGCCAGAGGGAAAGTTGACGGTAACCTGCAAAGTGCCGATGTTGAGCTAGCCGAAGTTGAAAGCGGCAAGGTACTGGCTACCCAAGTTAGGCCGAAAAGCGAAGAGATTGAAAAGCTTACTGGTCTTAACTTTGCCCGTTTCACCAAGTCTATGATGTTGTCGCAAGGGGATTTTGCTGCGTTTTTAAATGCTAACGAGGCCGACCGAGCCGAGCTGCTTGAAGAGTTAACTGGCACCGAAATTTACGGGCAGATATCACAGGCAGTACATCAGCAATTTAGTGACGCTAAACAAAAGAAAAAAGAGTTTGCGATAAAGCTAGAAGGCGTAACCTTGCTTAGCGACGAGCAAATCACCCAGCTTGAAGAAGAGCAAGCACAAACCAAGAGTCAAGTCGCAGCGTTTAACCAAACACTCGTTGAGCTACAAAAGCAACAGCAGTGGCAACAGGCGTTTAACGCTAACGAACTCGCCATTAAAGAAGCTAGTGAAGCGCAGCAGAGCGCGAATAACGCCATCAATGAGGCGAAACAACAACTTGATCTTCTCGCCCAAAGTGAGCCAGCTGAAAAGCTTCGCCTGCCATTTTTGCAAAGAAACGGGCTTCAGCAAGACGTAACCCGTTATAAAGAAAGGCTTGAAGAGAAAGCAGCCCAGTTGCCAGACTTAAAATCGCAAAAGGCACAGCTCAGTTTGGAAGTGACCAACGCTGAACAAGCGCTAGCGCTTACAAAGCAACAAAGCAGTGAGCTTGAAAAGCGCATCAATGAGCAGGTAGTTCCGTTAGATAACCAAATAGCGCAGCTCACTACTGAACAGCAAAAAGAAAACGAAAACGCGGCACGTTTAAAGCAATCAATAAACGCGCTAACGCTAAAGCGCACAGAAATCGAAAACGCTTCGGCAGATAACAAAACAAAGCTTGGTGAACTGGAAACTTACTTACGTGAACATCACTCACTTAGCGGCATGGCAGAATTTATAAGTGGCTGGAGTGAAACGGCGCGCCATATTGAACATGATCAGAAGCAATTAGAAACACTTTCACAAAGCGTAAAGAATGATCGTCAGGCGCTTTCATCCCTAGATGAAGCTATTGCAAAAACAAATGAGTCGTTAAGCGCGTTGACGCAGACCTTCGATGACAAAAACGCGCAAGTTGCCAAGTGCGAAAAGGCACTTCAGGCCGCGCTATCTGACAAACTAAGTGATACTAATAGTGCTAATGCAACCAGCAAAGCAAGCCTTCAGCAAGAGCGTGATACCAAGCTCCATCATTGGGATAACGTGTTACAGATAGGGCATATTCAACAGCAATATTTGGCACTAGAGCAAGACAGAGTATCGCTGAGTGCGCAGAGGGAAGACTTAGCGAAGCAACTAGCACAGCAGCAATCTGACCGCCAAGCCTTGGTTGATGCTTACAGGCAAATTCGTAGTAATTTAAAAGACATAGAGGCGCTTATCGCCCTGGATGCTGAAGTGGCGCACCTTCGCGCACAGTTAAAAAGTGGCGAGCCATGCCCTGTCTGTGGGGCAAACGAGCACACCACGTCTAGCGTGGTTATTGATGTACCTGAAACTATCCAAAAGCGAGATAGCTTAAAGCAGCAGTTAGATGATATTGAGCAGCAAGGGGCGCGGGCAAAAGAAAGTGTTACACAAACTGAATTCACTCTTGCTCAGGTTAATAAGCAGCTAGAACAGGCAAGCGGGCAACGAGATACGCTGCTAGAAAAGTGGCAGCAGATTTCAAGCGTACTTAGCGCTGATATACCGAGCTTTGAAAAGGTCGACATTAATACATCGCAAAGCGTCTCTCAATTTACGGAGCAGTTTAAAACTCGTCTTGATGATATTAGTGCCCGATTAACCCGTTTAGAAGAGTGCGAGCAAGCTCTAAATGCTGCACAACAGGCTAAAAATGAAGCGCAACAGTTGCTACAAGCCAAACAGTCAGAACTTGCTGTTTCTCTGCAGCAGCGCGAAACCTTGGGAAAGCAATTTAACGAACGTAATACAGAGTTGGAGAACAAAACAAAAAGGGTTAACGATGGTATTTTAGCGCTTAGCGAAACTATGACGGCGCACGGTGCTGACATTCACAACCTGTCTATTGATGGAATTACCACGTGGTTAAATGAAAAAGCCGAAGCGCTAAAAACTTATAAACACAATCATCAGCTACACGCCAAACTTAAAGATGAGTTGCAAGGGGTAAGTAGCACCTTGCTTGTGGTCAGTCGTGATATCGAGATCGCCGAAAATCAGCTTAAGGGCGTATGCGAAGAGCTTGTGCAGCTAGATAATAGCCTAAAGGCGCTGCGTGACTCGCGCTCAACCGTATTCCCTGAAGGCAATATTGCTGAAACCAGAAATAAGGCAAGCGCTGCCCAAGAACACGCTGAGCGAAATGTAAATGAATGCAAATCTCGCCTGCAACAAACGGACACTATTTTGTCTCGTTTAGAAGCAGAAATTGCCCAGCTTAATGAGCAAATGCGCGAAAAAGAGCATGCACTTTCAGAGGCAACAGAGCACTTTAGCCGTCAGTTGGCGAGCAGCCCATTTGCCGATGAGCACGCGTTTAGCAATGCCCTTTTAGACGAAGATACCCGCAACACCTTGCTTGAACTGCAAAAGCGATTAACTCAGCAAAAACAACAAGCGGACTTAAAGCTAGAAAACGCGCTAGCTACCCAACAATCTCTAAAAGCCCATGCTAATGCAGCGCAGTGGCAGAGCGAGTTAGAAGAGCACGGTGCACAGTGGCTCGATACGAAAATTACCCAGCAAGCTCAGCAGCGTGACACGCTGTTATCGTCTTTAGGGCAAATAGAACAGCAGCTAAGCGCTAACAATCAAGCCCGCGAAAGGCAGCAACAGCTTGTGGATGAGATGGCTGCGTTTGAGGCCTATTACGACGATATTACTTACCTGCACTCGTTAATTGGCTCGGCAAGCGGCGACAAATTCAGACGTTTTGCTCAAGGGCTTACTCTGGACAACTTAGTGCAGCTTGCTAATCAGCAGCTTGATAAATTACACGGTCGCTATCAGCTAATCCGAAAAGAAAACGAAGGGTTGGGTTTAAGTGTGTTAGACACCTGGCAAGGTGACGTAGTGCGAGACACAAAAACCCTGTCTGGCGGAGAAAGTTTCTTAGTGAGCCTTGCACTGGCATTAGCTTTATCTGACTTGGTCAGTCACAAGACCAGTATCGATTCGCTGTTTTTAGATGAAGGCTTTGGCACCCTTGATGCTGAAACTTTGGATGTGGCGCTTGATGCACTAGACAACTTAAATGCCAGCGGAAAAATGATTGGTGTGATAAGCCATATTGAAGCCATGAAAGAGCGTATTCCTACCCAGCTTAAAGTGATTAAACGCAACGGTGTAGGCTTAAGTGCGCTAGAAAAACCTTATGCGGTGGGGTGAACTCACCGCTTTAGGGATTAGTAGCTAAAACGTTTGCTTACAAGTATATGCGCGGTAAATGCTCGCAAGATCATAGTTTTATGATACTTTATCGTTATTAAAAGTAGATATGGACATCATATTTAGTGAAACGATTTGCGATACTCCCTCTTTTTGCCTCTTTCTGTTCGTTTGGTAGTACCTTTCAATGTGAAAGTGAGTTTGCATGGCTAAAGAACACGTTTGAAAACAACGATGCCGGTTTTCAATATAGCGTAGAGAAAAAAGGGCAGGACCTTTATTCCGCCCACAATAATGCCATCTTGGCTCGGGTACAAAGCGCGAAGAACGAAGCGCAATGCCGAACTGTGCTTAGCGACTGGCTTACGTTTTTTCGCAAGGGACACATTGGTCTTGCGCTAAATACGAATGGCTCAGAGGAAGCGGTACGCGAATCGGTAGTGCATGATTTCGATTTATCGGCATTCAAACAATATTTAAAAAGCAAACGTGACGAAACTCTTGAAGGGATTTGGCAATTCTCAAGCTATACAGTTGCGTTAAAAAAAGAAGGTAATGTCCATAAAGCTTATATCGTTGAAAGTACTAATCCGTCATGGAAGGCGGGACAAGTAAAGTTCATCCTTAACGACCCTGCAGACAGCAATACTGCGAAAGTGACGTTTTTTATGGGCGATCACTCCGCCCGACAAATCGATACCATAACGTACTTGGGTAACAACGAAGTGGTGTTGGGCAATAGCTTTATCGTTATGTCGCGTGAGGAACCGCGACAAGAATCGTCGCCTGAAATAACACGCTATGTGCGCCTGCTTAGTACAAAGGCTCCGCTATTCGAAAAAATTTCAGAGAACACAGTATTAGTTCGCATACCGGCTTTCGATCATGCCTTCAAAAAAGATATCGACGCGGTTATCGCTAAGCACCTGGATACGATTTTAAAAACTGAAAACCTCATTATCGACATCCGAGGAAACGGTGGTGGTAGTGACGTAAGCTATGCGTCTTTACTCCCTATTTTATACACCAACCCTATTCGCACTGTAGGCATGGAATACCTATCTACCGAGCTTAACAACTCTAGAATGCTTGGCTTTTTGGAAAACCCTCATTTTAGTGAAGAAGAAAAGCAGTGGGCCAAAGACGGGTACGACATTCTTCAGCAACACATCGGCAGTTACATCAACATTGATAACGACGTAACGGTATCTACATTCGATAAAATCGAACCTCTGCCAAAAAGTATTGGCGTACTCGTTGATTCAAGTAATGGCAGTACCGCAGAACAGTTTTTGCTGGCGGCTAAACAAAGCAAAAAAGTAAAGTTGTTTGGGCAAACCACCGCAGGTGTACTCGACATCTCAAACATGTATCAAACTGATTCGCCGAGCGGTACTTTTACCTTGCATTACAGTTTAACCAAAAGTTTGCGTATTCCCCACATGGCCATTGATGGGGTAGGCATTCAGCCAGACTATTATATTGATGGAGAGCTTCCTCTTTACCAGTGGACGTCTTATACGCAAAAGGTACTTGAAGGCATGTAAACCCTCATAAACGGCAAGCATACGGTTATTTGCGAGTAACTAAGACCAAACAGGTTCATTTGTCTGGGGTTTTCCATTATGGTGCGTCGTCAAAATAATAATGGACCAGCATTTATGGATTCAACGTCACGCCCGAGCCTGTTTCAGCGCTACATGAATGGCAGTTTGGTACTGCAAATTATCATTGGTATCGTATGTGGTATTGCGATAGCTACTTTTTTCACCTTCAGCTGCTCAATCAGCAGGGCTATTGGGTAACTTATTTGTAAAAGCCCTAAAAGCAATTGCTCCTTTATTGGTTTTTGTTTTAGTCATGGCGTCTATCGCCAACCACAAGCAAAACGAGCAAACCTTCATAAAACCTGTTTTGGTGCTCTACCTTGTAGGTACGTTACTGGCCGCGCTCACCGCCGTATTGGCAAGCTTTGCGTTTCCTACCAGCTTAAGCTTAGTGACTTCAGAGGTTAGCCAAGCTGCGCCGAAAGGGGTGTCGGAAGTCCTAACTACTTTGCTTTATAACATGGTAGATAACCCGGTAAATGCGTTAGTAAATGGAAATTACATTGGTATTCTCACGTGGGCTGTAGGTCTAGGCTTAGGTCTACGTCATGCTAGCGAGGCAACGAAAGCGCTACTTCAAAATATGGCAGATAGCGTAACAACCGTGGTGGGTTTTGTTATTAAACTCGCGCCCTTCGGTATTTTCGGCTTGGTAGCTAATACCATTGCTACAACGGGCTTTGAAGCATTGCTTGGTTACTCTCATTTATTAACGGTACTGATTGGCGCGATGCTATTTATCGCACTAGTGACCAATCCCTTGTTAGTATTTCTGGCAACCAAAAAGAACCCTTATCCTTTGGTGTTCAAATGCCTTAAAGAAAGTGGCATTACGGCATTCTTCACTCGTAGTTCGGCGGCGAATATCCCGGTAAACATGGCGCTGTGTAAACGCTTAAAGCTTGATGAGGACACCTATTCGGTATCTATTCCGTTAGGCGCCACCATTAATATGGCTGGGGCTGCAATCACAATAACCGTGTTGACGCTAGCTGCGGTTAATACTTTGGGAATTTCTGTAGATTTCCCTACTGCTGTATTGTTAAGCGTTATCGCTGCGGTATCAGCATGTGGAAGTTCAGGTGTTGCAGGTGGTTCGCTGCTGCTTATTCCGCTTGCCTGTAGCCTGTTTAATATACCCAATGAAGTGGCTATGCAGGTGGTTGCGGTGGGCTTTATTGTTGGCGTACTGCAAGACTCTGCTGAAACAGCATTAAATAGCTCTACCGATGTCTTGTTTACCGCCGCTGCGTGTGAAAGGGCAGGCGGCCAGTAAACATAAAAGCGTTAAACAGTTTAAGTGTGCGAACTTACTGCATCTACCGCTTCAAAAATTAGCCGTGCAGCCAGCTTTGCTGTGCGGCTATCAATATCATAATTGGGGTTCATTTCCGCAACGTCACACAATCTCCATTGATACCCGTAAGTACTTTGATGCTGTGCTAAAAAGTGTAGCGCGTTGATAACAAGTGTGGGGGATATTCCCAATGCACTGGGCGCGCTAACGCCAGGTGCTTGTGCGGCTGGAAATGCATCTAAACATACAGTGACGTAAAGCTCATCGATGTCTTTTAGCATCGGAGATAGCAGCTCATCAATTCGCTGCATGCACAGCGATTCATCATTTAATGCCACGTCGGTTAAATAACGGGTCTTGGATGTAATAGCAAAGTTAAACAGCGCTGGTGTATTAGCCGCTTTCGATACGCCCAAACAAGCATAATGAAACGGTGTGTCGTGTAACTGGCAGTGATCATACACTTGCCTGAACGGCGTACCTGAACTGGTGTTTGGTGAAGGCTTTCTTAAATCAAAATGGGCGTCGAAATTAATAATACCAATGCGTGCGCTTTCGGGCTTAGCATTGAAAACCCCTTGATAGCTACCCCATGCAATTTCATGTCCCCCTCCCAGACCGATGACCAAACCATCATTTTGCTTGAGCGCATAGCAAATGGCGTCAGCATATTGGGTTTGTGCCTGGGCTAAGTTCTCTTTAGCGGTAACATTCCCTAAATCGGCTAATGATGCGTTTGGCCAGTGCCAAGGCAAGTTTGCAAGTGCCTGGCGAATAGCGTTTGGTCCAGCAGCTGCACCTACGCGACCTTTGTTAAATGCCACACCTAAATCACTTTCAAAACCAACAAGGGTAACGGCGTTGGCCAATGAATTATCTTCGCCCACTTCAAGTTCGTTAACTTTTTGATGCCAACGTAGGCCCTCAACACCGTCTTCACTGTCTATTCTGCCTTGCCACTTAAACATGTTTACCTTCCTTAAACACCGCAACGGGGCGGTGGCCATTAATACAATAGGCAAGCTCTGCCGGTGTTTCGATATCCCACAGCGTTAAGTCAGCAAGCTTGCCTGCTTCAATAACACCTCGGTCGTGCAGCCCGAGTGCGCTAGCCGCATGAGCAGTAGCGCCGCGTAGCGCTTCTTCTGGCGTAAGTTGAAACAGCACACAACCCATATTTATCGCGGTAAGGATTGAGGCTAACGGCGAACTACCTGGATTAAAGTCAGTCGCTAAGGCCATGGGCACATTGTGCGCCCTTAGGGCGTCTACTGGCGGCTTTTGAACTTCACTTAGGTAATAAAAAGCGCCTGGTAAAAGCACGGCAACGGTGCCACTTTGGGCAAGTAATGGAATATCGCTGTCAGCTAAATATTCAATGTGATCTACCGATAGTGCGCCATACTTAGCTGCTAGCACTGCGCCTTTGCTGTCGCTAAGCTGTTCTACATGAGCTTTAATGGGTATACCGTGCTGCTGTGCGCAGCTAAACACCCGTTCTGTTTGTGAAGTTGAAAAACCGATAGTTTCACAAAATACATCAACGGCGTCAGCCAAGTTTTGCGAAGCAATATGAGGAAGTGCCTCGTTGCAAATAAAATCGATATATCCTTCTGAGTCGTCAGCAAATTCATTGGGCAGGGCGTGAGCGCCTAAATAGGTAGTTTTAATACTCACAGGAATATGCTGCTCAAGGGATTTAGCCACGCGTAACATGCGCACTTCAGTGTCTAAATCCAGCCCGTAACCTGATTTGACTTCAATGGTGGTAACACCTTCTTCGCACAGTCGCTTTGCGCGTTTTATCGCAGTGTGAAGCAGGGTGTTTTCGTCAGAGCGTCGAGTTTTTTCAACCGTCCCTTTAATGCCACCGCCGCGCTGCGCAATGTCTACATAACTTGCGCCTTGCAATCGCATTTCAAATTCTTCGGCGCGATTGCCGCCATACACCAGATGCGTATGACAATCGATGAAGCCAGGCAATAGCCACGGGTGCTTGGGCGTTGAACCTTCATTTTGGGGAATTAGGGTAGTGGCATCTATTACGCTTTTAGCTTGCTCAAACACGTCGTCTAGTGAGTCATCGCAAGGAAGTAACGCAGCAATTTTGCCGTCTTTTATGGCAATGGCGTGTGGCGGTAATTCGCCATAGGGCAACTTGTTGTCTTGCATAGACGCAATGCGAACATTGTAAATAAGCGTGTCGTACTGATAACCCATAACGTGCTCCACTCTAAGCCACCTCTTGTCTGGTTTTTTCGTCTAACTGGTCGTCTTGTTCTTTGTCTGGCTTTGACCAGAATCTTTACTGAAACGCAGTGTAAATTTTGAGTTCAGTGTACTTGTGCATACTTGTATATACAAGTATGCTGTTAGCATATTATTAACAATTTAGTTGTGAATGGCCACGATATGCAACCTCGGTACAGAGTAATTAAGACAGCAATTTTGGATGCCATCGAAAGTGGTGAGATGAAGCCGGGTAGCCAAGTGCCCTCAGAAAACCAACTTGCCCAGCAGCACGGTGTAAGCCGGATGACTGCGCGAAGAGCGTTAAGTGAAATGGTGGACGATGGCATTTTAATGCGCAGCCAGGGAATCGGCACCTTTGTGTCAGATAGTCGCCCTATGAGCTCAATGCTAGAGATTAAAAGCATTCGCGATGAAATAGAGCAGCGGGGGCATAGATACACCAACGAAATATTGGTGTTGGAAACCTCGCCAGCCAGTGATGCTATTGCTCAACGACTGGGTATCGATGTGGGAGAGCCAGTATTTCATAGCATTATCGTACACTGCGAGAACAATCTACCTGTGCAGTATGAAGACAGGTGGGTTAATCCAGCGTGGATTAACGACTATTTAGATAAAGATTTCAAAGCTCAAACTGCAAACTTTTATTTGAATCAGGTCGCGCCCCTTTCACAAGCCGATCACAGCGTAGAAGCTGTGGTTGTTGAAAAAGATATTGCACAAGCACTTTTGATTAAGCCTAAAGAGCCGTGCCTTAAAATTACTCGACGAACATTCTCTCGAGTGCCCAGCGCAATAACGAGTGATGAGAGCAATATTGGCGAGTCGTCAACAGCGAATGCCGAGTTAAAGAACGGTTTGAAGGCTACGTCAGATACATCCTTAAATAATAGTCCAAAAGCGAGTTCAAGCGCAGTGGTTAGCCACGCGGTGCTGTATCACCCAGGCAGTCGATACCGCTTGGGAGGACACTTGGAGTTCTAAGTGTCATCGTGCCAAAGGTGCTAGCAACTCACTACTTTCTAAAAAGATGACACTTCCTAATAAAAAACAAATCGGCAAACGTAAGAATATGCCTAGGAGAAGTTTATGAAACGCCTCGACCCTACAAGAGAAATACGTGCCCCAAGAGGCAGTACGCTAAATGCTAAGAGCTGGCAAACCGAAGCGCCGCTTCGCATGTTAATGAATAACCTGGATCCAGACGTTGCGGAGCATCCGCAAAATCTGGTGGTTTACGGCGGTATTGGGCGTGCAGCCCGTGACTGGGCGTCTTACGACAAAATTGTAGAAGTACTCAAGCGTTTAAATACTGATGAGACGTTGCTGGTTCAATCAGGCAAACCTGTTGGGGTATTTCCCACTCACGAAAATGCCCCTCGTGTGTTAATTGCTAACTCTAACCTTGTACCGCATTGGGCAAACTGGGAGCACTTTAACGCTCTGGATAAAGAAGGTTTGATGATGTACGGGCAAATGACGGCAGGGTCATGGATTTACATAGGCTCGCAAGGCATTGTCCAGGGGACTTATGAAACGTTTGTGAGCGTGGCTAAAACGCATTTTGAAGGAAGCGCTAAAGGACGCTGGATTTTGACTGGTGGCTTGGGCGGTATGGGCGGAGCACAGCCTTTAGCTGCAACCATGGCTGGCTTTTCAATGGTAGCTGTGGAGGTAGATGAAACTCGCATAGATTTCAGAATTCGCACGGGCTATTTGGACAAAAAAGCGCAATCGTTAGAAGAAGCCATGCAACTCCTAGAAGAAGCCAAAAAAGCTGGGAAGCCTGTATCAATTGGCCTATTAGGCAATGCTGCTGAAGTCTTTCCCGATATGCTAGCGAAAGGGATTATTCCCGACGTTGTGACCGACCAAACCAGTGCGCACGATCCGCTAAACGGCTATCTACCAGTGGGCTGGACTTTAGACCAAGCTGAAGCGCAGCGTAAGAAAGACGAAGCCTGCGTGGTAAAAAGCGCTAAACAATCAATGGCATTACAAGTTAAGGCAATGCTAGGTTTTCAGCAATCTGGTGCCGCCACCCTCGATTACGGCAACAACATTAGACAAATGGCACTAGAAGAAGGTGTTGCAAATGCCTTTGACTTCCCGGGATTTGTTCCTGCGTATATTCGACCGCTTTTTTGTCAGGGCATAGGGCCTTTCAGATGGGCTGCGCTGTCGGGCGATCCGGAAGATATCTATAAAACGGACGCCAAGGTCAAAGAACTTATACCCGACAACCCCCATCTACATAACTGGCTAGATATGGCCAAAGAACGCATTCAATTTCAAGGCCTTCCCGCGCGTATTTGCTGGGTGGGGCTGGGTGAAAGACAAAAGCTGGGGCTTGCCTTTAATGAAATGGTTCGCAGTGGCGAGTTAAGCGCGCCGGTCGTGATAGGACGGGATCATCTCGACTCTGGCTCGGTAGCATCACCTAATAGAGAAACAGAGGCCATGCTCGATGGTTCAGATGCCGTATCAGACTGGCCGTTACTAAACGCCCTATTAAACACAGCGGGTGGCGCTACCTGGGTAAGCCTCCACCATGGCGGTGGTGTAGGAATGGGCTTTAGCCAACACTCGGGTGTAGTGATTGTTTGTGACGGTACGGACGAAGCGGCTGAGCGTATTGCTCGGGTTCTTCATAACGACCCTGCCACAGGTGTAATGCGTCATGCAGATGCAGGCTACGACATTGCAAAAGACTGTGCTGCCAAGCATAACCTCGACCTTCCGATGATAAATAGCGGGGCTAATAATCAAAGCACCCATGGAGCAAACACACAGTCAAGCTCGAACAAGGGCTTAGGCGGGGAGAAATAGTCATGTTCCAATCATCTTTCACTGAAAGCAGTGGTGTTAAGCAACTTAACCTTGTGCCAGGCACGTTAACGTTAGATCAATTGCGTGAAGTGCATAGAAGCCACGTTCATTTATCGTTAGATGAAAGTGCTATACCCGCTATAAATGCCGCTGAGCGTGTGGTGCTTAACGTTATTAAAGAGAACCGTACGGTCTATGGTATCAATACTGGCTTTGGTTTGTTGGCTAATACCCGTATTAACGTTGATGAGTTAGAGTTATTGCAGCGCAGTATTGTGTTATCGCACGCGGCCGGTACGGGCGACTTTATGCAGGAAGATACTGTGCGCCTGCTCATGTTGTTAAAAATCAACTCCTTGGCCCGTGGTTATTCTGGCATTCGTCTAAGCGTAATAGAAGCGCTCATTACCTTGTTTAATGCACAAGTTTACCCCGCCATTCCTGAAAAAGGTTCGGTAGGCGCCAGCGGCGACTTAGCGCCTCTAGCACACATGAGCGTGGTGCTGCTAGGGGAAGGGGAAGCGTTTTATAAAGGAGAGAGAATTAGTGCGGCCCAAGCCCTTGAAATAGCCGGTATGCAGCCCATTGCGCTGGCACCCAAAGAAGGCTTAGCGCTGTTAAACGGCACGCAAGCATCAACTGCTTTTGCACTTCAGGGGCTGTTTTATACTGAAAACGCGCTTCATAGCGCTATTGGTATTGGTGCGCTTACTGTTGAGGCCGCGTTAGGTTCTCGCGTGCCGTTCGATGCGCGGATCCACGAAGTGCGTGGCCACAAAAGCCAGAGCGATGTGGCGGCTGCGTTTAGAACATTGCTAGACACTTCAGAGATTGGTCATTCACATCAAAGGTGTGAAAAAGTACAAGACCCGTACTCTCTGCGTTGTCAGCCACAGGTAATGGGAGCGTGTTTAAAGCAAATGCGCTACGCCCAAGAGATTTTGGTGGTTGAAGCTAACGGAGTCAGCGACAACCCGTTGGTTTTTGTTGAAAATAATGATGACGCTGATACGCCAATTGGTGATATTTTGTCTGGCGGTAACTTTCATGCGGAAACCGTGGCAATGGCGGCAGATATGCTGGCTATTGCACTATCTGAAATTGGCGCACTGTCGGAGCGCAGAATGTCGCTAATGATTGATACTCATTTAAGTGGTATGCCGCCGTTCCTAGTTGAAAACGGTGGGGTAAACTCGGGCTTTATGATTGCGCAGGTTACCTGTGCGGCGCTTGCTAGTGAAAACAAAACCCTGGCGCACCCCGCATCTATCGATTCGTTGCCTACGTCTGCGAACCAGGAAGACCATGTGTCTATGGCTACCTTCGCCGCGAGGCGCTTACGAGATATTTTCGATAACGTGGCAGGAATATTGGCCATTGAATGGTTAGCCGCCTGCCAAGGGTTAGATTTTAGAAAGCCGCTTAAAACCAGTGAAAAACTACAGGTGTTGATGCAGCTACTAAGAGACCAAGTGCCGTTTTACGACAAAGACCGTTATTTTGCGCCAGATATTGAAAAGGCAAAGCAACTTATTAAGCAGCACGACCTTATGGATAAGACACAGTTAAACCTGTTAGGCTAAAATGATCACTGGCTCGGTATTTCGAGTAAACAATTAAAGATCATAAATAGAGTAGAGGTGGGAACGATATGAAAACAAATGGACGTTGGTTAAGTTCAAATGAAGCTCGTACTTCTATGAAAGGCAGATTTAAGAGCGGCTCTTTTGCGAAAAGCACTGTGTTGGGTTTACTCGCCGCGTCGGTGTTTACGTTGGCAGGCTGTAGTGACAGCGAAGTGGGCGATGTGTCTCTTGGCCTTTTCACTACTAAAGACATTAAAATTGATGCGCTTCAAGACCCCATAGTGACAGGTGTAACCTGCCATATTTCAAGTATTGAAGCGAACCTTGATTTGTCGGACCCATCAGACAGTTCAATCGCGTGCAGACAAACCGGCCCTATTACGGCTGAGATGTTAAACGCCATTGATAAGTCAGATTCAGGGGAAGTGATATTCAAAAAATCGAAGAGCGTGTTTTTCAAGAACATGAAGCTTCGAAGAATTTACGATGCCGACTCAAAAACACTGATTTATTTGTCTTACAGTACTAAAGAGACGTCTGGCAGTTACAAACACAGTTTGTCTACTGTACCACTGTGGGAAACGCTAGCGTTTAAAAATCCAACTTAGCAAACACGCGTAAATTAGATATTAAAAATGCCCTCTAACATGAGGGCATTTTTTTGCTTACTAACAATCAGTATTCGGCTTTCTACAGGTCGCAGCAGCATAATTTTATATCTTTTGACATTGCTCTTTATTCTAGAAATAACCGTCAAAAACTCACTCGGCGGGCTTCTATCTTGGCAAGAAAGCGAGTTATTCTGTGAAATCGGTGTGGTAAAGTGCACACAACAAGTTGTATTGAATAGTTAAGAGAAGCAGGTAACCCGTGAGTTACAAATATGTAGTGGGTATTGATGGTGGTGGCACCCGATGCCGGGCACTGTTGCAAGATATTGACGGTAATGTATTAGGTGAAGGGGCTGCAGGCCCTGCAAATATAATGACCAACCCCGAACAAGCAATGGGGTCGGTAATAGACGCAACGTTGGATGCAATAGCACATACGACGCTGTCGATTACATGCGAAGAGGTGTTGCTAGCGGCTGGACTGGCGGGGGCTAATATTCCTCAAGCAAAGCAGACATTTTTAGCGTTAGACAACCCGTTTGCCGATACCGTGTTAATGAGTGATTTACACGCTGCTTGCTTGGGCGCACACGATAACCTGTCTGGAGCCCTTATTATTTGCGGTACAGGCTCAGCGGCAACCCGTTACGACAAAGCCGTATTTACTGACAAAGGTGGTTACGGCCTGCAAGTCGGCGATGATGCGAGTGGTGCGTGGCTGGGCTTATCGGCCATTAAACATGTACTGCTTTCATATGATGGAGTAGAGCCCGCCAGTGAATTAAAAGACAGAATTTGTGAACACCTTAATGTAGCGTCGCCTCAGCAATTAGTGGCTTTGGTAGCCAATTACAATGCTGCAGATTTTGGCAATATTGCACCAGTGGTGATACAGGCATATCGCGACCAGTGTGCCGCCGCAACATCTCTTATCCAAAGGGGAGCAGATTATCTCAATCAGTTGGGGGAAGCACTGATAAATCAGGCTTCGACATTGCCGCTATGTTTGGTTGGCGGTCTCGCAGATGTTTACACGCCTTTACTTTCGCCTTCTATCTCTTCTAATTTAACAGCGCCCCTAAAAAGTGCTGAATATGGCGCTATCAGCTTTGCCAAAAGAGTAAAAAGCGAATGAGAGAATCGATTACTGTCGAGCAGGTTTTAACGCCAAAAGGGTGGCTTGAAAACCAAACCATTACTGCTGATAGCGGCAAGATAGTCAGTATTAGCGATGCTAGCCCATCAGAACTCAGTGGTATTTATAAAGGAAAGCTCATCCCGGGGTATTTCGACACGCAAGTGAACGGCGGCGGTGGTGTACTTTTTAATCACAACCCTTCAGCGGCTAACGTAGAAGCCATGGCGCTGGCTCATCTGCGGTTCGGCACAACGTCCATGTTACCAACTATCATTACCGATAATGCTTCAACAATGGCTCAGGCGGCGGATGCCATTGCCGAAGTAATGGCGGGCGGCCCAGAGTGCATTAAAGCGTTAATAAAAGGGGTTCACTTTGAAGGGCCCTTTCTGAGCAAAGCTAAAAAGGGCGTACACGAAGCGCAATTTATTAGAACGCCTTCTGACGCAGAGCTTGCAACCTTGTGTCGCAAAGACATGGGTAAAGTTTTACTTACTGTCGCACCAGAAACGGTAAGTACCAGCTTCATAAAAGAAATGGTTGCTGAAGGATTAGTGGTTGCAATTGGACACACCAACGCCAGTTATGAGCAAGTTCAGGCCGCGATCGATGCGGGGGCCACGGGATTTACCCATTTGTACAACGCAATGTCTGCATTAACGTCGCGCGAGCCTGGTGCCGTTGGTGCAGCGCTACTTAACGACTCTGTGTATTGTGGATTTATTATTGATCATCATCATTTACACCGTAAAAGTGCTGAGTTGGCATTAAAAGTGAAAAGTGCAACTCGCGCCATGTTGGTTACCGATGCCATGGCGCACGTTGGCAGTGACATTGAGCGCCTTCATTTTTTCAATACCGAAATTGTACGACATGGCGATAAACTTACTACGCCAGACGGAAAAACACTGGCTGGTTCTTGCTTGGATATGCATAGTGCAGTTTTGAACACCCATAATGATTGCGGTGTAACATTAGAAGATGCGAGCAAAATGGCGAGTGCCACACCAGCGCAATTTATGGGGTTGGAAAGTGATATAGGCTGTATTGCTGAAGGTCAACGCGCAGACTTTTTGCTGCTTAATTCGGCCAATGCGCTGACCCACGTTTTCAGCAATATGAGAATGGTCTTTTAGGTAAAAATTTAGTATTAACTTAAATGGCTTTGAAATAAGGAAGTGTAATGAAGTTTGTGACAAAGTTAACTGTTCTGTTAGCCGTTTTAATGTTGGCATCAGGGTGTGTGACTCAACGAGGTATGGACTCTGGTGAAATTACTCCATCTCAACCTAATGGCGAGAAAGCCACGCCAACCGAAAGTGCAGAGCAAGAAGATGCGGTGCGAGATAGCGACAGCGCAAATGAAGAAACCACTAAAAGCCAACCGTCTAAAGAGCCTGATAGTAAGCCTGTTACGCCCGTAAAGCCCGCAAAACCAGTAAAGCAGAAAGTTGGGGTATTGGTGAGCGCTAAAAAGTTTCCAACTCACACGCATATCGGTACCACTAAATTCAATAATTTTACGAAAGAATATAGCTACGACTGGCAATTGAACAACACGCTGTATAGCACCTTCAAAAAAGCCATTGAACAAAACAGTCGTTTCACTACTGTAGATATTTCGTCGATGGTAGGCGACGCAGGCGCCCTTGATTTTGTGATGGGTGAAGGCGAGAACGGGTCTTTCAATGAAAAGCAAAACACGTTAAGAAAATTATTGTTAGACAAAGGCATTGCCACCGTGATTATCATTGAAGAAGCACCAACGGTGGCTATTACCGAGTGCGGTACTTATGGCTGTTCTGAGCATCAAAGCAAAGGGTTTGGACTATTCACACGTAGCTTTTTAGGTACCGACCACTATATTGCATCGGCAAGTTTTAATGTAAATGTAGAGCGTCTAGATAAGCCTGTTGATGTATTAACATTGCCTACATTTACCGAATTTCAAGATGATGCGCTAAAAAATGAGCGTGTTGAAGATTTCACGCCGCCAGCGAATTTTGATGAAATAACGGAACAAGAGCTAGCGCCAATCAAAAGCACAATTGTTAACTACTTTGACCGCTTAGCGACAGCGGTTGGCAAGTATTTATCTGGTAAGTAAGCTTTTTATATACTGAAACGAAAAACGGGCACTTAGTTAAGTGCCCGTTTTGTTATGTGACTCACTTCATCTATTGATGAAGGCATCGATATACAATTACGCGTTTTCTTTATGCGCCAAAAACTCTTCGTAGTTTCCATCGAAGTGATTCAGTTTCTTGTCTTTAATTTCGATGATTTGCGTAGCCAGTGACGAAACAAATTCACGGTCGTGACTTACAAAAATAACTGTACCATCAAACTTATACAGTGCGTTGTTCAAGGCTTCAATCGACTCCATGTCCATGTGGTTAGTGGGTTCATCCATTACCAATACATTGATGTCTTGAAGCATTAGCTTTCCAAACAACAAACGGTTTTTCTCACCACCAGAACATACCTGCACGCGCTTGTTGAAGTCGTCAGACGTAAATAGCAAACGTCCTAACATACCCTTAATTTGCAGGTCATCGTGTTTTGGGCTGCGCCATTGGCTCATCCACTCAAACATAGTGATATCTTCGGCAAAGTATTTGGCGTTGTCCTGCGGTATGTAGCCAATCGCAGCGTTTTCTGCCCACTTATAGCTACCTGCGGTAGGTTCAATGTCATTAACCAAACACTTCAAAAGTGTGGTTTTGCCGGCCCCGTTCTCACCAATAATCGCCAAGCGCTGACCTGCTTCTAATAGCAAGTTCGCGTTATCGAATAACGGAAGATCTGGGTAGCTATGGCCTAAGTCTTCAAGCGTGATGGCAAGGCGGTGAAGTTTCTTATGCTGGTTAAACACAATGTAAGGCTTACGACGGCTAGACGCTTTTACCTCAGCCAATTCAATTTTCTCAAGGCGGCGGGCACGCGAGGTGGCTTGTTTCGCTTTCGAAGCGTTGGCAGAGAATCGCGCTACGAAGCTCTGTAGCTCTTCAATTTCCGCTGACTTCTTAGCATTCTCTGCATGAAGCTGTTCTTGAACCAGCATGGCAGCTTGAATGTAGTCGTCGTAGTTACCCGGATAAACGCGCAGTTCACCGTAGTCGATATCGGCCATGTGGGTGCATACAGAGTTTAGGAAGTGTCTGTCGTGCGAAATAATAAGCATGGTCGATTTACGCTTGTTCAGCTCTTCAGCTAGCCAACTGATGGTGTAGATATCCAAGTTGTTGGTTGGTTCGTCTAGAAGCAGAATGTCAGGCTCGGCAAATAATGCCTGCGCCAAAAGCACACGTACTTTTTTACCGGGTGCGACTTCCTTCATTAGACCAAAATGATAGCTTTCGTCGATGCCAGCAGAGTTTAAAATATCGCCAGCGCGCGCTTCAGCAGTGTAACCGTCCATCTCGGCGAATTGGGTTTCCAAGTCTGCAACGCGCATGCCGTCTTCTTCGCTCATTTCAGCCTTGCTGTAAATGGCGTCGCGCTCTTGCTTAACTTCCCACAGCTCACGGTCACCCATGATCACGGTATCGACTACGCTAAACTCTTCAAACGCAAACTGATCCTGACTCAAGATACCTAGCTTTGTGCCTGGCGACATAGAAACGTTGCCCGACGATGGAGTAAGTTTACCGCTTAGAATTTTCATAAAGGTAGACTTGCCACAACCGTTAGCGCCAATCAGGCCGTATCGGTTGCCGTTGCCGAATTTTGCGGAAATATTTTCAAATAATGGCTTAGAGCCAAACTGCATTGTGATATTTGCGGTGGTAATCAAAACAGGTATCCAGGGGTAAAACGATGAGAAGAGATAATAGTGAAAGCGGTTGTCACTTCACTAATATATAAAAGCGCGCGCACTATAAGGAATTGAGGGCTACATGTCGAGGGAATTTTGAACAGTTTTCAGTGTGCGATTAAGTAGCAAGGTGACTTAGTCAATGTAAAAGTAGTGGGTAAATAATTCCTTTAAGGGTAAATATTACCTGTTATTAATATTTGGTGATGCAATTTAGTTTAACTATATTTCACAGAGGGTGATTTCTGTTTCTTCGCTTCAAAGCACTATTTTCGCATGCTTCACGCAGCTATCAGGGCTCGAAGTATGTAAAAGGCATGCAAGAACAATATGGCTTTAAGCTTGCTAGATGTAAAAGTTCAAACAGTTGAAAATAAACCGCAGTACGCAAATGTGTCTGCTAAGTCAGTGCGAAGTTTTATGCGACTTAGGTTACCTTCAAACGGGTAATTCGATAGAAGAATAAAACTGTGCATTTAAAAGAGGGAAACATCATGAAAATTTTGAAAAAAATTGCGATTGGTTGCTTTTCGGCAACGGTTTTAATGGCTGGGAGTGTGCACGCAGAAGCGATTAGCTCAGATTCCGTAATGCAAACTCAGGCTGCTCACTACAACAAGCAGCAGTTGATTGACATGGTCAATCGCGCAGATGTGCAAAGCAAGTTAGTAAGCTTAGGAGTAGATAGCAATCAAGCTATTGCAAGAATCAACGGTATGACTGATAGCGAAATTGCACAGTTAAATGACGAAATTAATCAAGCGCCAGCGGGTGGTGTTGTAGGCGCAGTGCTTACCGTACTTGCTATTATCGCAATTTTGGACCTAATTGGTGTAACTGACGTTTACCCATTTATTCGTCCAGTAAACAGCTAATTGGATGATAAATGCAGTTAAGAAGGCCTGCGTCCTAGCAGGCCTTTCACTTTTACTTGTGCTCTCTGGCTGTCAATCTACACCTCAGGCCGACAAACTGAGGCAAGAGGGACTTACCTCTTTGCCTGAATCTTACACTATTCAATCTGTACCGTTTTTTCCCCAAGAACAGTTTTATTGCGGACCTACCACACTATCTGAAGTGTTTGGTTATTATGGTGAAAGCACCTCTCCAAACGACATTGCGCCTAAGTTATTCATCCCCAATAAAGAAGGGAGTTTGCAGCTGGAAATGGTGAGCGCTACCCGACAGTTTGGTTTCTTACCTTATACTGAGCGCGGGACACTCTCGTCAATTATGTCATTGGTCAAAGATGATATCCCGGTGATTGTTTTTCAAAATCTTTCCATCCAGCTTTTCCCCCAGTGGCACTATGCCGTGGTCATTGGGTTTGATAGCGACAAAGGTACGGTGACGCTACATACTGGTCTCACACCCAATCACGAAATGTCGTTAGAGCTTTTCGAAAGAACTTGGGGAAGAGGGAATTATTGGTATTTAGCGCCAGTGCCACCCAACGTTACCTCGTCTGAAATGAAGCCTTTCACCTACATAAGTGCCGCCTTCGATATGCTCAAAGTGGGGGACAAATCACGCGCACTGGCGTTTTTAGAGACGGCATCACGAACCTGGCCGTCATACTGGTTAAGCTATTTCCTAATTGCCAATCATTATTTAGAGCAAGATGACGAACAAGCGGTCACTTGGTTTAAAAAAGGGTATGAAGTAGGGCAGCATCAACACGCTTATGTGCACAACTATGTCTTGGCGTTGCGCAAAAACAACAAGCCTAAAGATGCCAGCACAATTTTAAAGCAGGGGCTGGAACATTTTCCAAATAATGAAGCGCTGTTATCACTAAAAAATTAATGCACGCGCCCTGTATATTCACCTTGCGATACTTAGATTGTGAATAGGAAAATCAAATAGCGGCGCGCTTAATTTTTACATGATATTCATCTGGTTGGTGCAGTTGACTCTAGTGGTTAACCCCTATGGTGGATGAACGTTTTTTGCTCGATCCTAATTTGGTTAACGCTATCAAGTCGTTGTTCAGTATTAACGCTGAACGCATTGATAGCTCCAAATTTTAAGGATTGAATAATGAAAAAAAGAACCCTTATTTATGCTGCGGTAGCAGCTGCTTTACCTTTCGTAGCAAGTGCCTCAACAATACACGCGCCTTTAGATGCTTCGTCGCACCGTATTGCCGAAATAAACTTAACAGACAACGTCGTAAACCCGCCAGCGAACAGTTTATTTCAAATGGCGATAGACCAGCTACAAACCCAATTTCCATCTTCTACGTTAAGAACTGCTAACGGCCACTTAAACAGTGTTTTCGGCATTGCTATTGACGTATCAGGAGCGTCACCGGAACAAATGGGGTATGACTTTATCAGTCGTCATTCTGCTCTATTAGGTGGCTTAACCGAATCGAACTTTATTTTTAACCCTCACCGCAGCAAGGCAGCGTTGGGTGGTCACTTAATTAGATTTGACCAAATTATTGATGGTGTGAAAATCAAAGACAGAGGCGTTGGACTTCTAATCGATGAGTCGCAGGTGGTAAGGGCACTGTTTGTTGATACTGCGATAAGCACGCCTGTCGCCAACACTCAGGTACTCTCAGCAAACAGCGCTATTAGCGTGGCGACTGCCGATTTAGCGTCTTACAAGCGAGCGCTGCCGATAGAAGCGTTAGACGTTTTGAACCCTGCGTTCTCTCAAATAGAGAAAAGTCTAGGTGTATTTGCTAAACCTATTCCGCAGAAAATTGTTGTACAAGATAGCAACAAGCTTAAATTGGCTTGGAAATTTTTCTATTATTCGTCAAACCCTTTTGGTGTTTTTGAATACGTAATTGACGCGCAGTCTGGAGAAATTCTGGCTCGAAATGACAGGGTTAAAACCATCCTTCCTACGGGGGAAAATGAGGCTACGCAGACCGCTCAAGTTGGTGTCGTGCAGCAGACAGCTGATTATTTCCCAACCTTTCCGCCTATTACGCAATCTATGCAAAGCGAATGTTTAATTGAGGATGACGCGGGTGGGTACACCGGCAAACCCAAGGGGATGGAACGCATCAACTTGCGTAAATTTGACGATACAAACTTAGTAACGGGCGTTGAGGGATTACTCACCGGCAAGCACGCACTAATCGAAAGTGCGATGCTAACGAAAGGGCCGTTTCCACAGGCAGCTACAGGGACTTACCACTTCAGTGAAGATGCAGCTATTGAGGCAAGGCCTGTAGAGGATGACCACGTAACGCCTTCAACCGCTCATCACATCGATGGTATCAGTCAGTTTATCTATATCACCACATTGCTTGAGTACTTAGACTACCTTCATAAAGACGGTGATGCTGTGCATAGTCGTGGCGTGGGCGATGGTTCGTTTCCTGATAGCTACCCTAACGAAGCCGTACCGTTAACTGGTGTGGTACATATTCCGAATGTACTCGATCCACCAGACAACCCGGCAGATCCTGAGTTCATGGCTAAGCTTTTGGGGTTAGACAATGCATTCGCAGTGCCGCTGTCACAGGAGATTGCAGGAGAAGAAGTGGTAGTTAACCCAACTGCTTACGGTCATGGTTACCTATTTAACAACTTAGCAATGGATTTCTCAGTACCTATACATGAAGGTACTCATGCGACTATAACGCCCATCGCTGGTTTTGAAGGGGAGCCAGAAGGCGGCGCGCTAAATGAAGGGCAAGCCGATTTGTGGGCATACTCTGTAGGTGAAACACCTGACCTAGGTACTTACCCGGTCAATTCGTGTGATTTGCGAAAATACTTGAGAGAGCAGGGAGTTAATCCAGACTCTTTTGAATTTATTCGTTCAGCCCAGAGCCAAATTCGTTATTCGCAATTAGGTACCAGAGACAATGCGTTTGAAGAGCATCGTGATGGCGAAATATATGCGGGTGCAATGTGGGATTTGCGTGAACTCATGGTGGCGCTACAGCCCAAGCAAGACTTCGTACGCCCCGATCCTGTAACAGGCGACCCTACCCAAGAAACTAGTTTAGGGAAAGAAACCTGGGAGCGTATATTATTAGGCTCAATGTATGTGCTGGGGGTATCTGCACCTGACACCTTCGTGCGAGCAAGAGATGCGGTACTTATCGCCGATGCTGCTTTGTATCCAACCGACCCGTTAGATTTAACCTCACCGGGTCGCCATCATGCTTTGATAGAACGCGTTTTTGCTGCTAGAGAGCTAGGAGCCAATGCCAAAGCACCCATTGGCGGTCGGCAGACCATTTCAACAGCTGTGAGCGAGTTTACGGCTACCCAGGCTAAGCCATCGACACCAGACGCTATAGACGCGCATATCATTTCTGATGACGCGATTGAAATTACGTGGGAAACCGTACCTGACGCTTTTGCTTATCAATTGCTAAAACGCAAAAAAGGCTCAAGTGCGCGTTTGTTTACGGGTGTACCAACCCGAGAATACTTTGACGGCGACCTCACATTCTCTGGCTTCACCCATGTTGAATTTATTGTGGGCGATAATCGCTACATAGACAAAGGGCAAGGTTTAGGGCGTGGTGCAGGTCAAGGCATAGACTCGTTTGACTATGAATACGTAGTGCGTGCAATCAGCCTTAACCCTAATCAGCAAGTTGGTTTTTCTAATATGTCAGGGATTGCTTCAACCGGCTTAAACACGGTGGATGTGAGTGACCAAGTTGACTACAAAGTGGGAAATGTTAACTACAATAATGGCATTTTTGCATTCGATATTGCGCTAATAAATACGGGTGATGAGAGAATTTACGGCCCTGTAGATTTCGATATTACCCATATTAGTAACGGCAGTATTACCGTGTTGAACGCAGACAATGGTGGTACAGGTAAAAACGGTGACATAGCCAGGTTCCGTTTCGACCAGTCGCTAGATGTTGATCGAACATCAGCACTGCGTTACATAAAATTCGACAATCCAAATGGAAAACTTTTTACGTTCCAAGCGCGGATCAGCGGCTATGAAGCTGGCGCTTCTTCAACAGGAAGTGGAGAAACGCCTACCATTGATACCTCTGAGCCAAAAGAGCAGTCTGTGGTTTACCATAATATAGAAGAGCACACGGGTGTTGTCTTAATTGGCGCGGCGGATGAAGCGTTAATTGATGGGGTTGACTATGTTGATATCCCGTTTACTGCACTGCCTAGTGCTTCAAGTGTAGTGGCAACACTAAGCGCTGATGTAGAGGTAGTCGCGGTGCCAGATCTTGACTTTGAACTGCTAGACGCCGAGGGTAATATTATGGCGAGTTCGGGAAATCTGGGCTCTAACGAGCAAGTAGGCGGTGGGATTGTCCCTGGTGAAACGTATCGTGTTCGCGTGAATGGTTGGGCTAACGGGCCTACATCTTATCGCGTTGTTATCGATCAGTTTGTTAGTGATATCAACGACGCAAACGTAGATCAAAACGGCAATGCGACTACAGGAACAGTAACATTTGAGTTTAACCCAGTAACAGGGAAAGTGTCGCCTTTGGACATACTTAATTAGTCATTGGCAAAAGCATTTAAGCTTAAGGTCATTTTTGGCAAAGGTGACCGACTCATAAAAGCTTAAACAGGCGATAATTGAATTACTCAAAGCCCCGTGTTGTGTAAACGATACGGGGCTTTTTTATTGCCTTTGATAAACGGCTCAAACAATACGCTTTGCGTTATGAGCAAACAATTGGTGCATCTTTTGCGTCATTTTTCACGTAATGAGGTTTAGCGAATAAATAAGAAAGTCACTACTTTACGCAGGAGCCCCGTCAATCGTGGACAGCACTCAACTACTTGAAAATCAGCAGGCAATTGCAATAGCCGGGTTAGTGGGCGCTGTAATTGTGCTTTTCATTATCAAACGACTTATATTGGTGCGTTTGAAAGCTAAAGCGCGCTCAGAAAACAGCAGTATGTCGGATATCTATCGAGTGCTTGTGTTGTCGCTCAATGCTCCACTTAATCTACTTATTTGGGTTATCTTCCTGCTTTTAGTTAAAAGTATTGTTTCAGTTTTTCAGATTGAAAACGAAGGGGCTATTAAGGCGTTAACCATTGTTATTGAAGCTGGCCTTATCATTACTTTGTTTCTATTCTTCGAGCGTTTTGTCACTTACTCGTTGAGTCGTTATCGCGACCAGTCAACCATAGTTAAAAATACCAGCGCTATTGCCGGTGGAGCAGTTAGAGCGCTTTTCGCTGTATTAGCAATTTTGATTATATTAAGCACCATGGGGGTGTCGGTAACGCCTGTTGTTGCATCGTTAGGCATTACTTCGCTAGCAGTAGCATTAGCGCTGCAGCCAACGCTTGAGAACTTCTTTTCGGGTATTCAGTTGGTAATGGATAAGCCCATTCGTATAGGTGATTTCATCGAGCTGGACTCGGGAGAGCAAGGGTTTGTAGAGAAAATAGGGTGGCGCTCTACTTGGGTTAGAATGCTACCTAACAACATCGTTATCATGCCTAACAGCAAGCTTTCTAATTCAAAGCTAATTAACTATTACTATCCTGAACGCGAGCTGTCGGTGCCTGTTGACGTCGGTGTCCACTACAACTCTGATCTGGAGCATGTCGAAAAAGTCTGTTTAGACGTTGCCAATACAATTCTTCAGCAGCACGAATACGGCGTTAAAACCTACCAACCCTTTGTTCTGTTTCACACCTTTGACAACTCTAGTATCAACTTAACAGTGATGCTAAGAACCCGAGAGTACTTTAACCGCTTCTTCATCAAAAGTGCCTTTATAAAAATGCTTAAAAAGCGTTTTGATGAAGAGGGGATTGTTATCCCATTCCCAATTACCGCGCTCAACCTTGAGCAGGAAGGGGCAGCTCAATCCACAGATAGTGCCACGCCTAAATCTTAAGTTAATTTATCACCAACAAACTAACCTCTACCCTTTGAGATACCGGTAGCATTTGTGGGTGTATTCTCCAGCGATCGGCATAATTCAAGTATATGATTAATAATGCTAAATTTTTAATTGTTAATTTTTTGTTATATTTATTAATAATTTGTTATTAATGCGATTGTTAACTATTTTCATTTGGTTGCTATTATTGTTTTGCTACCGGTGGCAATTTGGGCGTTGATTAAGTTCGTTTAGTTCACACAGAAAGCTGAACTAATTGATGTTGTCTTGTTGAGTAATTGAAGCTGTACGCCCTTCTAATTATTAATCTAAGGACAAAAAATGAAAAAGAACTTACCTACATTTCAATCGACGATAATCGCATCATCAATAGCCTTTGCCGTCTCTACGTCTGCAGTTGCTTCAGGTTTTCACACACAGAACGGAGGCACGACAGGCGGTCAAGGTGGACAAGTAGTACAAGCTTCTACGGGTAAACAAATTCACGAAGCCTTGTGTAATAGAAACACCTCAGAAACGCCAATCATTATTCAAGTCTCGGGTACGATCAATCATGGTAATACTGAAAAAGTGTCTGGAGACAGCTGTAATACCGCAGAAGACAAAATTGAGTTAAAAGACATCGCTAATGTGACACTTATTGGTGTAGGCGGTGGCGCTACATTCGACCAGCTGGGTATACATATAAGGAATTCCCAAAACATCATTATAAGAAATGTTCATGTTAAGAATGTCAAAAAATCGGGTTCACCCACGTCAAATGGTGGCGATGCAATAGGGATAGAAAAAGACGTTCGCAACGTATGGGTTGACCACGTAACCTTAGAAGCTAGTGGTGGTGAAAGTGATGGTTATGACGGCTTGTTCGATGTAAAGGATAACTCGAAATACATCACCTTATCTTACAGCATTTTACGTAACTCAGATCGAGGTGGTTTGGTAGGTTCAAGCGAATCACAAGTGAATAACGGTCCGATCACCTACCACCACAATATCTTTGACAATTTGAACTCACGCGTTCCCCTTGTAAGGGGCGCTACAGCTCACATCTACAATAACTACTATGACGGCGTTCGCTCTTCGGGGATCAATTCCCGCGCAGGAGCCGAAGTCAAAGTAGAAAACAACTATTTCGAGAATAGTAAAGATCCTCTGGGTACGTTTTATACAACAACTGATGGTTATTGGCAGGTTGCGGGAAACACTTTCGGAAGTGGTGTTACTTGGAGCGACTCAGACAGTGACTATGAACCTGCAGGGCCAAACGTTCAATCTACAGCATCAATATCTATTCCCTATAGTTACTCGCTAGATGGGGCATCTTGTATACGAGATATTCTTGAGAACACCGCTGGTGCCAACAAAAATCTTGCAGTATCAGACGGTAGCTGCGGTTCAACTGGTGGCGGTGGCGATACCGGAGGTGGTGACAACGGCGGCGGTGATACAGGAGGTGGTGATACAGGAGGTGGCGATAACTCAGGAGGCAATCCGCCAAGCGGCACCAACTTAGCGTTAAATGCTCAATCTGACGGTAGCTCAAAGTACAGTGGAACAAGTTACGGGAACGTTAGGGATGGGGATGTATCTACTTACTGGTCTCCGAGCGGAACGACGGGAAGAATTAGCATTAAACGCTTGAATACGACAGTAAATACTGTACGGATAATTGAGACCTCTTCTACTCAGGGTGCGGTAACTTCATGGCAACTTGTGAACAATGACACAGGCAGCGTATTGGCATCAGGAAACTCAATTCCAAGTACGATTTCGTTTTCAAATACCAATTTGGATAAAATCAACTTTATCATCGATTCTGCAACGCAAAGACCACAAATTGCAGAGTTTGAGGTGTATTTAGATTAAGTCGGTTGCACTTGTTCTAAACCTTTTTAGGTGACTCTCGGTGAGAGTTTATTTAATTCAATAAAAAAGCCACGTTGTGTAACGTGGCTTTGTTGCGAGTACGTTAAACCATTAAAGGTGTTAGAAGGTGTAACGTGCAGATACGCCTAGTAGGTCAACATCATCTGCTATCACATAAGTCGCACCAAATGAAAACTGTGGCGTAAAGAAATAATCTGCACCAATTTCAAAAGCCGTTTCATCTTCTTCAATGTCGATATAGCGGATAGCACCGCGAAGCTCAAATTGCTCCGACAGCATGGAACGAATACCAGCAGTAATGCCGTAGCCGTTGTCGTCTTCACCAGAAATAGAGTCTAGTTCGATATCGAGATTTACATATTCGTAAGTAACTTCACTAAAGAAGTCCGTATTCTGAGTTAGACCATATCTATAACCGACACCTGCAGACACGTAGTCCAAATCAATATCAACACCAGATACATCTTCACTTAACTGACCATAACGACCTGTCAGGTATACATTTTCGTTAAGTGATTTAAAGCCTTGAATTTGAAAGCCCGTTGGCTCGAAGTCACCAGCGTTTTCAATATCTGCTTGTACGTATCCAGCTTTAACGAAGTCATATGAAGGCGAAGCTGCGAAAGCATTCAAAGAAAGCGCGCCAAAGATACTGGCGAGAATAGTACGTTTCATTGTTTCTAATATCCTTTTAACAATAATTACTTCCAACCACTTCGGAAGCCTCATCATTATGGGGATGGATTTTAGAAATTAAACGAGGTTAATGAAGTTAAGAGCAAGGAAAGTATTCCGCAGTTTGCCTGTCAAAAGCGTCGATACTTCTGTTGCGTATAATATTTATCTGGTTCGAAACAAGTTCGCTAGCGATTGCCACCATTGGACAAGACTTCAAAAGAAAGCTTCCTCACGACCTATTTGTGCTACTTGCTTCATCGATAAACCACTACTGGTTGGTATGGTTTTTGAACAATCTAATACTCATTAACTTTTCTTCGTAAGGTGAAAAGATATTACACAGAGTGGTTTTTCTTAAGTAAGGATTACAAATGAAATACACTAAATTTGCAGCAATGATTATTGCTTCCACAGTAACAATGTTTTTAATGATGTACCTTAATACGTACGCTATCTCACATGTCTGGTTTAGTGAAACAAGGACTTATATGGCGCTTTACATGGGAGCAGGTATGGCGATCATAATGTTAGCCTTCATGTTAGGTATGTATAGCAACAAAAAACTCAATGCAGCAATTTTCATAATTGCAGCGTTAATTTTCGCTGGGTGTCTTTATCTGGTTCGCTCACAAAGTACTATTTCAGACACTGCCTATATGAAAGCAATGATTCCTCATCACTCAATAGCCATTTTGACCAGCGAGCGCTCGAACCTGGAAGACATTCGCGTGCGAGAGTTAGCAAATGGCATCATCAAAGCTCAGCGAAAGGAAATAAAGGAGATGGAGTGGTTAATAAAGGATATTGAAAAAAACGGTAAGGTAACAACGCAAAAGCAGGCTGACCAGCGTCCAATTCCGGAATTTGAAGGTGAGTTACATAAAGCACAGAGCAATGAGTAAAAAAGCTATCTGACTTGTGTGCGGATAAAGGTTTTCATGGAAAGCTTTAGGAAAAATGGTGGCCCCACCCTGACTTGAACAGGGGACCTGCCGATTATGAGTAATTTGTTTAGGAGTAATATGGAGTAGTGCTGAATAGTATGTAGTAGTGTAAGTTCAATAAAAACATGGACTTAACGTATTATGTAGTATTGTCTCGTAGTGTGTGGTTATACTTAAAGTGCTTACATTAAGCTTACATAAGGTGACATGTAAGTAACGAATAGGGCCGGCAACTGCTGCAACAGTCCCGACCCCGTGACCGACGTATAACCATAGGAGACGCCGATATGGCCATTCTAACCTTTCCAAAGGCGACTTTATATAGATGTGTAGGGGGCAAAAATGTCCTCTAAAAGAATTGGAATTACCAAAGACAACTTTGAAAACGAATTAGTTTTTCCCACCCCAGAGAAAGGTCAGAAAATTTACTGGCAAGAGAAATGCCCTGGACTTGGTATGCGAGTTACTGCTGGTGGCTCTCGAAGCTGGATTGTACAGGGATATGTAAACGGTAAATCCTGTAGAGTAACTCTTGCTCCGGTTGCAATAATGACACCGACTAAAGCTCGAGCAAAAACTCTTGAGCATCAAATATTGATGAATGACGGCATCGACCCGACTGCCGAGAAGCGCAGAAAAGCACAAGTCTCTGAAGCTGAATCAGCAACGTTAGCTGATATTATGCGAGACTATATTGAACACAAACGTACCAAGGGGATGCCCCTAAGGCCAGCATCAATTAAAGGTATTGAAAATTGCGTCGAAAATGAGTTTAAGGATTGGGCTAATAAGCCTGTCGTGAACATTAACAGGGATGCGGTGATTGAACGTTTCCGTAAAGTCTCCAAGAAAGCGCCAACTCAAGCTAACTTAGCATTTAGAAATTTACGCGCATTACTAAATTGGGCAAAGGAAAAATATACAGCTCCAGACGGCAGCTACACGATCTTAAATCCTAATCCAGTGTCACAAGCGATTAAGGCAAATGGGCTTGCGCAGTGGAATAAGGAAACCAAGCGGGATTCACGTATCCCAGAAGATAAGATTGGTAAAGTGTGGTTAGCATTAGAAGAATATGCTGACCCTGCTCGGAATATAACCACAACTTGCGTAAGTGCTGATCTGATAATGTTTATGTTGCTTACTGGAACTCGCATTAGCGAAGCGAATCAGCTCACTTGGGATCGGGTGGATCTTGAAGATGAAGTACCAACATTTCATCTTGATGTTACAAAAAACCATAGTGCTATCACACTGCCAATAAGTAACCTGCTCAAAGAGGTGTTATTGAGAAGATCGATGTACAGGTTGAAAGGTAACAACTACGTATTTCCCGCTGTACGTGGAAAGCAGGGCTATCTCAAAGATCCTCGCGCTTTGTTTTTAAAGGTGTCAGAAATAGCAGGGTGTCATATTCACCCGCACGCAATGCGTCGTACCTTCGAGGAGCTTGCGGTAAGGTCAGGTGTGGATTCAGATAGACGTCGAATACTGCTTAACCACATATCCGGTGACGTTCATGCACTGCATTACGGTAATAACAAAGATCCAAAGGTATTGATGCATGAGGTAAATAAGGTAGGGGACTTTGTTACTCGTCTAGCAGAAATAGCGAGTTCACCTGCTACTCAAAAGGTAGTTGCTATCAGATAACTAATATACGAAAGCGGTGTGTAAAAACACCGCTCAACAATATTTGATAATTTGTAAAAAACACATACTTGTACACTACCTAATTTAGTTGTAAGTTACAGCACAAGCATACAGCTAGCACAGGCCGAATCCGTTAGTGGCCTACTGTCCATCAAAAATCCCATACGGCTAATTACTATCACTATAAGTGGTCAGGAAATAGCTATGAGCAATTCAAATCAACGTCTTTTAACCACAAAGCAAGCAGCAGAGTATCTCGGCCTATCTTACGTCACATTGAACCAATGGCGAAACAGGGAGCGGGGCCCGAGCTTTATTCAATATGAACAAGGTGGACCCGTTCGCTACAGTACGGAAGATCTCGATGCCTACGTAGAGTCAAGAAAAGTACGCATTGTTGCGTAAACGACTTACTAGTTGTAATGGGCGTTCACCGAGAAAACTAGAAGTTTTTCATACGCATTTGAATGCTCTCGCATCAACAAGTAATTCACCTGTAACTCATTCAAAAAAAAAGCGCCGTGCCCATCGTGGGTTAGACAAAGCGCTTTGGAGTGATTCATGTTAAACAATAATGATGAAATTAATTACAAACAAGATAATACGTGGGATCCCACAAAGGCTGTACATGCAGAGATCGGCAGCCAGCAGTACAACAGGGATGACGAAAGTGAGAGCGCTGCCCCAGCCAGCGTAAAGCCCGAGAAACTGGAAAATATACCAACGGAAATGCGCGAAAGAGCGCAATGGTGTGTAGCTGGTGAAGATAAATCACCATATATAGGTAGTGAGCGGAAACTCTACCGAGCTAAGATTAACGAGGGGCCATGGTTGTCGTTCGATAAGGCTTGCGAGTTAGCAATAAAACATAGCGCTAATATAGGTTACATACTAAGCAAGGATGATCCTTACACTTGTATAGACCTAGACATAAAAGACGCTAACAGCAAAGACAAACACGGAAACCCATTACCACAAACCATGTGGACAACACCTAGTCAGCTAGACTGGTATCGCGGTATCGTGCTGGCATCAAATTCTTACGCTGAGCTTAGTACCAGCGGCAAAGGGATTCACGTATGGGTTGAGGCTGACTTGGGTGAAGGTCGACGCGGTAAAGGTGTTGAGGTTTATTCCCAAGAACGTTTCATTATTTGTACAGGTAACAGTATCAGCGACATTAGTTACCAAAACCTGTTCGGTGTTACCGTACCACACCCAAAACATTCCGACCCTAAACCCATAGCACAGCGACAAGCACTTATCGAAAGTATAGTTGCTGAGTTCGGGAAAGAAGACGTTAAAATAGACTTAGTCGAAGTTGATCAAAAGCAACCTGACGAGGTTATTTGGGAACGTGCGCGTACTGCTAGCAATGCTGACAAGTTTGTAGACTTGTGTAAGGGTGATTGGAAGAAGTGGAATTTCCCTTCGCAGTCGGAAGCTGACCTTGCACTAATGTCAATGTTTACCTTTTACACTGAGTCGAATGAACAGTGTAGGCGTATGTTCAGGCAGACGGAATTAGGCAAGCGTGAGAAAGCTGTTAAGAATGACGTTTACCTTAACCGGACGCTTAAAATTATACGCGGTAGGCAGGAAAACGAAAAGAAAGGCACGACAGACATTTCCGCAAGCCTTTTTAAGAAACAAGAATCTGCAAAATTGGCTGTTAAGTCCTTAGGTGTGTTTCTTTCTGAACAAACGGTAATTGAGTTCATAATAGATGATGTTTTGAAGCGTGGTTGGCTGTATTCGCTAACAGGCTATACAGGCTCTGGAAAGACTGGAATTGCAGTGACGATAGCTTTAAATGTAGCCACAGGAAGAGTGTTGGCTGGTTACGAAACTCAAGGTGAACCTGTCTTATACATCGCTAGCGAAAATCCCGATGATGTCAGGAATAGGTTTCGTGCATCTTTATCAATTGGTGACTGGCCGATAAGCGTTAATCAAAAGATTCACGTAATTGATCAGTCGTTTTTATTAGACCAAAAGTTAGAAGACTTGGAGGAGATAGTAATCAACGAAAAGCCATGCTTAGTAATAGTAGACACGGATCAAGCTATCTCATTAAGTAGTAAAGACAGTGAAAACGATAATGGTGTACGAATCGAGCATGCAAAAAGGTTAAGAAAGTTATGCTCAATTGGTTCTCGCCCGACAGTTCTCGATTTATGTCACCCTAGTAATGCAACGAAAGATAAGCCGAAACCGCGAGGTGGAAGTTCATTTCTGAGTGAAGTAGACGGGAATATCTACTGTATCAGTAAGGGAAATATAACCACAGTATGCAATGATGAGGATAAATTCAGAGGAAATCCGTTTCAAATTGAGTTTTTGAAAGGCGGGGTGACTCACTCGGACATAGTTGACTCGAAAGGAAGAAAAATATCGACACCTGTGTTTTCACCTGTAGAGGCAAAACTTCAAGAAAGTCCTAAAAAACAGAAAGACGATAAATCACTGTTATTAGAAGTGATGAAGAAATATCCCCAATCTACCCAACCTTTTTGGGCTAAAGAGCTCAGTTGGATAAATGGTAAGGGGGAGCCAGACAAATCAAAAGTAAGCAAATTATTGACGAAGCTCAGTAATGAAAATCTGGTAGCCAAGTCGGGTACAAAATATAACTTAACCGCAAAAGGCAATAAATTTATAAGTGGTTGAAGTTGCAAGAGTTGCATTGCAACTTTTACTACGCAACTTATTTTATAAAAGCGGCTAAACCTAGCTAATTTAAAGGGGTTGCTACGCAACTTTCACTAGCAACTTTTTGAGCTTGGGTTGCATAGTTGCTGCATACACAACCCTTTAGGGTTGTATGCAAAAGCAACTTTTAGGTTGGTGTTAGTTAGCCCTACTTATTGGTAGTAGTGTGCTTTAATTTTTAAATTTAGAAGTAGGTTATTGTTACTTAAATAAAAAATTTGTAGATGTTTTTTGTTTTAGGGTAATGTGTAACTGTTATGTACTGTTAACAAGCGTAACCACACTGTTTTTCACGTGTTCCTTGCTTATTTTTTTCGAAACAGCGAGGAATACAAAATGGAAATCAATTCAAATATCACCCCTTCACTACACCCTCAGAATATTACTTCAATTGATGGGTATGACGACACGACAGCAGGCTATGTTGAAAGCGCTAAAGCTGCACTAGAGTTAGCTTATAAATCTCTTGGCGCGGTTCATAGTGCGCGGACAAAAGTTAATGACAATTCTGCGTGGTCAAAAGAAAAGAAGATCTTAGAACTTGCTGAGTTTGGTGAAAAGAATATGGACAGGGTTTTGCCTGTATTTGATCGCGCAAGAACTAATCTTGAATCTGGTATCAACAGTGTCGAGCAGGCAATGAGCGAGTCACTAAGCAAAACTACCCCTGCACTTGCCCAAGAAATTAGATCGCATATTAAAACTTTGGACAGAACAGCAAGAGCTGAATTAGTGCAAAAGCTATTCGCAGAAAAGAATTACGATGTAGTGACTGCAATAATTGAAGCACCAGCATTTTTGTCTGGGATTACCACAGAAGAACGTGAGAACTACAAACGCAAGCTACACGAGACTACTAACCCCGAGCTTGTTAAACGCGTAAAAGTTATGAAGTCGGCACTTTCTATTATTGAGAGTAGAGGCCCACTTGTAATGATCCAAATCGAAAAAGCTATTGGCGCTAACTTTGACTTAATTGCCAAGTTACGCAACGAAGAAAGTGCAACACGACGCGCCCTTATTATTAAAGACCACGAAGAAAACCAAGCCTGATCTAGTGTTGATCTTATCAAGAGGGGGAATCATGTCAGAGCCAGCAGTAAGTGGAAGTAAAGCTTGGGTGAAAGGAATGAAGTCGCCTAATCCTAAAGGTCGTCCAAAGGGAATAGTAGACCGAAGAGCTAAGATTACCGAAAGCATGTTAACCGATGCTTCGGATATAGTTGAAGCTGTGGTTGCAAAAGCAAAGCAGGGTGATGTGCAAGCTGCACAATTAATTATTTCGCGGGTATTACCCACATTAGCAGCACAGAGCGAAAAGGTTGAGTTCGAGCTCGATACCGCCGCTTCTCTTGCTGAACAAACGGAGCAAGTGTTAGCGGCAACCTCAAAGGGGGTATTGTCACCTGACAGTGCGCAGCGAATAATTCAGATAATTGGGGCGCTTGGTGAAATCCGCCACCTTGAAGATATTGAGGATCGTTTAGCTGCTTTGGAGGGGAATGCCAATGTCTAAGATAAATATAGAAGAACGTTTCATCATCCCTACAAATCATATGAAAGAGTTTGCACCTCTCTTATACAGATATGCACCAGAGGACTGCTTTCGGCTGACTAAGTTTTATGATGATTGTGGTCAAATGTTTTGGCCACACGATAAGCATCTGCGCACAGTGCGTTGCCTATTTCTTCAAACAGGGCAGGGTGAGTTTAAGTTGGTAGTCGCAGAGGACATAGAAAAGTTATTCGATTACAGTGATAAGAATATCCCAGCTACCTGCATTCGCTGCGATGTACCTGCAAATGAGCTTGCTAGTTTTATGGAGCCAGAACTTGGGATTGCCAGTTTTATTGCTGTTCGCCATCCCCATCACAACCAGCGTGTTGAGATGCTATGTATGCTAGCTGATATTTACTTCCCGAGTAAAGATAATGCGGCATAGTGCTAAAACAAAAGTGCTGCAACGAATTGCAGCACTTGAAAATCAGCAGCATAAGGACTTAAACAAGCCTTATGCTATTTTTCCTGAACGTAAATCACTTCAAGAATGGGAATTACTTGCTGCACCTATGCAAGCTCACCTCAAAGCTAATGTTAAAACTGGTGAGCCTGTCCTGTATTCTAACCGTTAAAAGAATAGTACAATCAAAAAATATGCTAAAAGGAGAGAATATAGTGACAAGCAAAGGATTTCTTAGAGTCGAAAATTTTTTAGTGCTAGAAAAAGCCGAGATTAATATTAATAAGATCAATATTATTATTGGCCCACAAGCTAACGGTAAAAGCATCATTGCCAAGCTAGTGTCGTTCTTTAATTCACTTTCAAATGACTTTTTTGATTTTGTTCTAAATGACGAAACAAAACGTAACCTAGACAAACTCATCTTAACTAAGTTCGAAGAGCGCTTTCCTAGATATGCATGGGATAAGACTGACTTCGTTATTTCTTACGATATTGAAGGTATAAACTTTGAAGTAAGAGGTAAAAAAGGTAAGACAGGGAAAACCCTTCTTAATATTAAGTACAACGATGATTTTTTTAATTTGCTTAAGAAACTGCGGACTACACTTAACAGGGAACTGGCGAAGAAAAATGAAAAAGAAAAGCTCGGCTCCATGGACTTTAAGTCTGAGCGAGATACCGCGTACTCAGTGGTTAGCCCGAAATTAAAGGAAAAGTATCCGTACTTTTTCTCTGAAACAATTTTTATTCCTGCTTCAAGATCCTTTTTTGCGAACTTACAGAAGAATATTTTTACATTTTTAGCCAGTAATATAGAAATAGACCCGTTCCTAAAAGACTTTGGTAGACGATATGAGACATCAAAGTATTTTAGTGCGAGCACAGCTTTTGAATATACAGGTAGAGCACACAAAGGAACAAATAACGAAATTGAAAATATCATTCTAGCTATCGTTAAGGGGAAATATGAGTACAAAGAGGATCAAGACTGGCTTGTTCATTCGGGAAAAAGAGTAAATCTGCTTAATGCTTCGTCTGGACAGCAAGAATCATTACCAATGTTGCTTGTTCTTAAGGTTTGGCCCCGACTGCTAGACGACCAAGAGCTAATGTTATTTATCGAAGAGCCAGAAGCACACCTTTTCCCGAATTCACAAAATCATATTTTGTCACTATTATCGACTGTTCATAGAAATTTGGGTACAAACTTCTTTATCACAACTCATAGTCCTTATATTTTAGCCGCGCTAAACAACCTAATACTCGCTAGTGAAAAAATAAAAGAGGGGAGACTCACTTCTGAAGAATTTAAGGAAATGAATAGCGGCTTCGGTGAGCCAATTGATTTTGAGGATGTTTCTGCTTACACGATAAACGAAGGTAAATCTCAGAGTATTATTGATACTGAATATAAAATGGTCGGCGGTGATATGCTTGATAGTATATCCGAGCACTTTGACGATGTAATGAATCAGTTAATCAGTCTTTGAGGTAAAATGTAATGGATTACGATAAGTGCACCACTGCTAAAAAAGATAAAATTATCCCACTTAAAGAGAAGCGAAGTGAGTTCAGGGTTTTAAATCGTTCTAGGAAACAAGTAAAAATAGTGGATGTGGATAACTGCTTAATTACTGACTCAGATTTGAAGTGTGATTATATTGTAGAATATAAAGGTACTGATGATCGTGACGCAGCGATGTTTGTAGAACTAAAAGGGTGTGGTTTAGACCATGCAATTAAACAACTACAGTCAACTTTAGATTTGACGAAGAGTAGATATAAATCCTTCCACAAAGAATGTTACGTCGTTACTACAAGATTTCCGAAATGCGGAACTACCGCTAGAAGAATGAAAATAGATTTCTTTAACAAGAATAAAGCAACGTTGACACTAAAAAACTGTAAGATCGAAGCAACAATATAGATATTCGGAGTACAATAAAAAGCCCCGAAGGCGATGCCATCGGGGCTTATTTTATGGTGGCCCAACCCTGACTTGAACAGGGGACCTGCCGATTATGAGTCGGATGCTCTAACCAACTGAGCTATTGGGCCGAAAACTTTTATTTTACTTACAACAGGCTTACATGATTTGCGAGCCGGTTTTTACTCTTTAGTAACCTATTGTATTTAATCTATTTTATCTCTTTCTAAATGACCAGCGCAACTTATTATGAGTCGGATGCTCTAACCAACTGAGCTATGGGGCCATTTTGAAATGTGCTGTGCAGTTTTTTAATGCAAATTGCTATGCATAACAACCACAAGCGAGCGCAAGTATAAGCAGTTTTATTTGCCTTGTCACGCCTCGCTGGTGGCTTTGTGATTTGTTTGCTTTATTTTTGTTCACTAAGCTGTAGTTTATGTGCCTTGTTCGGCAATTTAACACGGCGCCATCCAAGCGCTAATGCCAAGCCCAACATGGTTAACAGAGTCGTAGAACCGCCTCCACCAGAGCTACTTGAATTAGTATCCGTTGGCAAGCTCACTACACTTTCGTTTACGGTAACAGTAACGGTGTCGCTGGTGCTGATACCAAACTCATCTGTTGCGGTTAACGAAAAGGTTAAAGTGCTTTGTGATGATGGGGCAGTAAAAGACATGGTCAATGTATCTGCATTCCTGATGGTAACCGTGTCGCCAGCGGTTTGCGTCCACACTACGCTTGTTAACGCGCCTTCGGGGTCTTGGGCGCTCCCGGTTAATTCAACGCTGGCTCTTACATCGGTTTCAACATCTGTTCCTGCGTTTACCACGGGGGCCTGATTGCTCTCATCGTCTTTTATTGTAATCAGCGTTTCTACCACACCACCTAGAAGATTGGTGTCTTGTGCAGCAAGCACTAAACGAAATTGTTCGTTGTCTTCTTCGTTAGTATCGTTAATAAGCGTTATATTTACAGTCTTCGAACTGGTATCGCCGTCGCTCCAAGTTAGTGCGCCGCTTTGGCTGACAAAGTCTTCATCGCTCACTGCTGTGCCGCTTTCCAGTGAATAGTTCACACTTACTTCGCCTTCACTTCCTCCTTGGCGAACAATGTTTAACGCAAATTCAGAATCAGTCTCTAAAACAGCGAGTTCGCCAGCGCTTAATTCGACTTTTCCTTGTTGGGCAGCACCGTTAATCGTGACTTGCGCATAGCCGCTACCAGAGGCGATACCTCCTCCTTGCGGGTTAAATAGTCTGACGAAAAATACCTCATTGCTTTCGGTATCTTCATTAGCACTAACGCTTAACGTAATATTTTTAGCCTGTAAATCATCCGCACCCCAACTGAGTTCTCCAGACGCTAACATTACATCACTGCTGGAGGCTGAACCCGCTATTACTTCATACGCAACTGTCATAGCCGCGGTACCTGTCTTATTAACAGGTAGGCTTAAGGTTGTATCAGCATCCGTTTCATAATTAGCCTGAGAGAAGGCCGCAACTGTTGTTGCGCTTAAAGTATTGTCTTTTAATACAAACAAACCGCGCTGAATATCACTAACCAAAATATTACCGCTAGGTAGAAACGGGTAGACGCCCCACGCACCATTAAAGTTGGTGCTGTTAAAAGCAGGGTAGGTGTCGAAAAAGCCTGCTTCCACAGGTGCAGTAGGGTCTGAAATGTCTAATACCGTTAAGCCACGCTCATAGTTAGACATATAATAGCGGTTTCCTCTCACGTAGCCGTTGTGATCGATAGTGCCGTTATCACTGGTCCAAATGCTGGCGAGCACAGGTGTTGTGAGTGATGAAATATCAAAAATCATAACCCGGGTATTTAAGCTGAAATTCCTCTCGTCCAATTCATCGTGTACAAAGGCGTACTGCTTGTCTTCGCTAAACCAACCGCTGTGGGTATAGGCAACTTCGTTGTAACTTACACGACTTAGTTCAGTGGCACTGTTTGTGTTCGTGTGATCCCAAAGGCGCATTGCATCTTCATTAAAATCGAGCATTACCGTACACCCAGCCGAAGTGGCATTCACACAGTCAGTTTGCGCTCTTGCGTCGGTAACGCGCATAGATGATGCATCGTGCGTATAGTCGGCACGAGTGAGACCGCTAGGTATGTAAGATGCCGTTGGTGTTTGTGGGGAAGTGAGCGCGTATGAACGAAAGGCGCCGCCGTTACTGTCTTGTCCAACCAAATGCAATTGAGGCACTGCGTCATTCAATGGGGTATTAAGGGTGTAATCTACGTTAGAGATGTAAATATTGTGCGCACGATTATTGTCAGTGTTGCGCTTGGTTAAACTAATGCTATTGGGAAGGTCGTTAAGGTTTATGATAGTAAACCCTTCGGTCACGCTGTCGGCGCTGGCATAGGCGTACGCTTTAAAACGCCCTGCGGCACTATCGAAGTACTGATAAACTTTTATGTCGCGCCATGTCGTACTTTGCCCTGTAATTTCACCTACTACTACAGGCGCTGTTGGCTCTGTTACATCTACAACTGCAATGCTCGCCTGCATACCGATAATGGCGTATTCCCGGCGGTTGTTTAAATCAACGTGCCCCCAAATATCATTAGCACCATTTGAGACCGACGATAATACGTTAACAGGCACGTGAGAGAGTAAATCGATATTGCTGCACGGGAAGTCGGCGGCCGTCCCATTTGTGCATGTCTCATTTGCACTGACTTCGGTACTCAATACCATGTGCGATGATGCCTGAGTTTCAAGCGAACTCGCGGCCTTCCCGTCAGCAATACTGTCGAAACCTTTTTCATAAAGCGCTTCTGATAAATACGCAGGTACGTTAATCAATGTGGTTTTATGCAACGCTGGCTTTTGCGCCTGGTAATGATCTTTTCGGGAAAAGCCCCCTAATACGGGTAAAAGGCTGTCGTTCAGAACTTGTGCATGTTGAGCGTTGTCGAAATGATACTGACCTTCTGCAACCAGAATCTTGTCGCCTTTATTGGCCTGCCGCGCGGCATAGGTTAGTGTTTTACACGGTCTGAAACGGTTGTCACACTTGCCTGCATCCACGCCATCTTCGGCAACGAATCGCGCTTTGTCGTGGTCGGTGTGTGCCAGAGCACCTTGACTCATAAATGCAAAAAGCAGCACTATGAGCGTTAATGGTAATGTTTTCATCTTGTCGTCCGTGCAAGTGTAAAAATAGAAAATAGTGGTTTGTATAAAAAACTACCAGATATCCAAAGGAAGTACATAAGTAAATGAAAATGCCTTTTCGCATGAGTGTCATGCCTTCGTTACTCTTAGCCGCCTTAGTGTCTTTAGCTGGATGTGACGTAATAAATCTCAAAGGACGGGAGCCAGGTGAAATCCCGTTCAAGTTGGTTGGAGTCGATACAGGTGCTTGCCCGATGATAATGAGCATTGGGCAACAGCGTTGGAATATTGATTATTTTGGCTTTTACCTTAGCAAGCCAGAATTACGGATTGATGGGAAATGGCAGCGGGTTAAGTTTAAGCAAACACAGTGGCAGACGCCAAACGTAGCGTTACTGAAGTTTCACAACAAGTGCAACAATCCAGAAGATGCCAATAGTAAAATTGTGTTGGATGTATCAGAAGAGCTATTAAAGCTGTCTACCAACCTGCGCTTTACTATGGGGCTGCCCTTTGAAGATAATCACGCTAACCCGCTTGCGCAGCCTTCGCCATTAAACGACAGTTCTATGTTTTGGAGCTGGCAAAACGGTCACAAGTTTTTGAGACTGGATGTGTCTAAAGGCTCAGAAGATACACGCAAATGGTCTTATCATTTAGGTAGCGTGGGGTGCGACTCTGAATCAGCGGTAAGAGCTCCTGAAAAATCTTGTGCTTTCACTAACCGAGTGGAATTTATTTTACCAATGACGCAACTTGATACCGATTTAGATCTGGAAGTGTCGGTGTCTAACATTGTCGCGCAAGTTAATATAAACGAAGCTCCAAGCTGCATGTTTGAGTCACCTGAAGTTGAACCCTGTAAAAAGCTTATTCAGAATTTAGTACATAGGCCGTGGATTAAGTGGCAGTAACTTCGCTTTCACTTCGCACTGAAAAGCGAGCACAACTCGCTTTTCAGGTTGGTATAGTTTTCTGTTTTACTATGGTGATAGGTGCCTGCAGTAAATCGCCCACGCCATACTCTTGGAATTTGCCTCACAATATTCCACCGCCCCCCGTTCCGGCCGACAATCCTCTGACCGAAGAAAGCATAATATTGGGAGAGAAGCTTTTCTTTGATAAAGGCTTAAGTGCAAGCAATACGATATCTTGTAGCAGCTGCCATGACCCAGAGCATGCTTTCGCTGAACCTAAAACGGTTTCAGTAGGCGCGAACGGAGATGCGCTAAACCGTAACGCATTAGCGCTAGTAAACGTGGCCTATAATGCATCGTTCACTTGGGCACACAACAATTTAGAAAGCATAGAAAAGCAGTTAATGATCCCGCTTTTTAACGAACATCCAGTGGAAATGGGCGTAACGGGAAATGAAAAGCGCATATTAAAGCGCTTTGAGGGAAGGGAATATCGAGCGCTATTTGAGGCGGCTTATGATGATGATACCCCCAATTTAAATAATATTGTGAAGGCGCTCGCGAGCTACGTAAGAAGTTTAGTGTCGTTTAATAGTGCTTTTGATAACTATGCTTACGCTCAAGATGACGATGCATTAACTCCCCGGCAGCTTGAAGGTTTGAATCTGTTTTTTTCAGAGCGCACAGAGTGCTTTCACTGCCACGGAGGTCTGAACTTCACTCAATCATCAAAGCATAGCTTTCAACCTTTTACCGCCCAGCCGTTTCACAACACGGGGCTATATAATGAAGATGGGAAGGGCAGTTATCCGGAATCGGATATGGGGCTTTACAGCGTTACTCACAATAAAGATGATATGGGGAAGTTTAGGGCGCCTACTTTACGCAATATAGCCCTGACTGCACCCTACATGCATGATGGCAGCATTGCCACGCTTGATGAAGTCATTGAGTTTTATGCTCGAGGTGGCAATGTCGCTGAAAGCCCTAATCCTTACCGCAGTCCGTTCATAAAAAGCTTTGCGATTACAGAGGAAGAAAAGGCTGCGCTGGTCGCATTTTTGCAAAGTTTAACCGACGAGGAATTTGTAAAAACACACACCAAACGCAAAAAATAGCGATTTATTGCTCATTTTATGTAATTTATGTTTATACTTTGCACACATATATCAACCAAATGCTTATGTGCTGTTTGTTAACATCGTGATAAACTCAAACACTTACATTCGTTGTTAATAACTATAAAGCAGGTGAGCGGTCGCGGAGATGAGAATGACTGAAAAACCCTTCATTACAAGTGGTCGAAATACCATCATTCATAAAATAAGAAAACTAGATCTATTGGTGATCAATGGTGATGAGCATCCGCCAATTCTTGTTACTTATAAAGGTATTAAGCAATATGAAGGCAAAGTGCCTGAAAATAAGCGCGATGCTAAGATGATGGACATGGAACTGGTAGATGTAACCACCAGTGATGTGTTTGGTGACGAAAAAACACTATTGTTCGTACAAACCCTTAATGGGAAAGAGTACAAAATTGATTACTCTAAAATTGGTACGAGCATGTTTATTAAGATTCACCAAGACAGTATTTTCTAAAACACACCTAACTACCTATCCGAGTAGGTGCGTTTTAAATGTATGGGGTTAGGCAATCTGGCCCCAGTTATCTGCATTGAGCGAGTTGAACCCTCCAATTACTCTCCCTTTTCCTTTAAGCTGAACATAACGCTTTTTGAAAATATTGAATCGACAGATATCTACTGGCGTAACTTCTGATGCATTAACACCACTTACTATGCCTGCAGTTTCCAGCCCCTCGGCAATCAGTTCCGAGCAGAACCAGCTGGTAAAGTCTTCTTGATTGTAACTAATGCTGCCAAACAGGGGATGTTCATCAATAGCGTCTACCGCAGAGCCGAATAGCTGCAGCACGTCGTATGGCTTTCCGTCTTGTTCAAACATGAAATTGAAGAAGTCTTTTTTATTTTGTTCAAAGATACTTCTTGATGCACTAGACAATGGCAACCACCATATATCGCCGTCATAAGATGCTACACGCTCACTAAGTCTATTGGTCATAACACCTCGCTTCCCACGAAAGGATGTAGCTTCCATCACTTGATTAAAGTATCGATTGGAATTTTCATCTCGCATTTTGGTTTGCATAACAATTGCCACATGGGTAACCGCTGAGCGTGTAGTAAGTTTAGTCCAGCGAGAAAACAAGCTGTTTCCGCCAAATGCAATGATATCGCCTGGCTGCATTTGTTCTCTTATAAGATGGTATTGCTGTTGTTCTAACATGGCTCATCCTTGAATTCGTGTTAAGAAATTAGAATTATGCCAGCACAGCTTCGCTGGCAAATTTATCTGCTTATAATTTTCTACTTTGCGTTGTGTGTATTTCTTAGAATGTTGCAAAGTGTGTGTTAAGCACGACTAATAACAGTTTAGACCGATTATTAAACCTTAGCTTTTGTGTACTTATCGCAACGTCTCAAATAGCGGTGCTTTAACGTTTTTATAGCGTGAATTTTACAAAGTTTCACTAATTTAATGGTGCGGGGGCAAAAGAGGTCGTCACCGCGTTGCCAAATATTATCAGAGGAACTTGTTATGTTTATGTCACGCCGTGTTACCCAATTTGCTTTACTAGGAATGACCTTGTCGCTAACTGCCACAGTTGCGAATGCCGCACCATACCCTAAGCACATCGAAAAAAACTTAATTGCAGTATGTGAAGCAGTAAAAAGCGACAGCCGCTTAAAATTACATCGCGCTGTGAAAGTATCGGGTTTTAATATGCGCTCGCTTCATGAGGGGTTGATGTGCAATGGACAAGATATGCTCACTTTTGCGCTTACCCACAATGCGTCTAAAAACGCCCAGCTAATTGCTCGTCGCATTAATGCTAGCCCAAGTGTGTTAACAGCAAAACGCTAATGAAACGTTTTCTACCCTGGCGATTGGGCTATGTAGCTCGTAGCCCCTTTTTCGCTTTTTAATACTACTCGCTTCCTAAACCTTGTTGCTTAATAAAATCAGGATAGGAACTACTAGACACTATTGCTGTATGCACTTGCAAAGGATCGCAGATGATCGCATTGGTTTTTCTAAATTCTGTGTCAATGCAAAGCTCTCTTTGCGAAATACTAGAGAGGCTTGGTCTATTCAGTTATGTCCATGGCGCACAATCGGTCGGTCACTGTTTGGCATTAGCCGAGAAGTATCCTCAATCCATAGGGTTTTACTCAGTTACTCAGTCAAGTCGAAATCTCGCATCGCGATATTGGTTAGCGGTAGGAAATACGGATAAAGAGGCACTTTTGGCGTTTTCACATAATGCATCTGGGTTTGTTAAATCACCTTTTGAAGAGCCACAATTATTAAACGCTATTGAGCGTGTTAAAACTAAATACTGTTTTTATGAGCGGGACTTTCAATTTAATATGCTAGTAAAAGGGCTGTGTGAACAGTATGGCGTTTCTGAGCCTGCGCTGTTGGCCACGCTACGTCAGCAGTTAAGCAAAAATAATCAGCTTAATGTGGTTGGGCTTCGTGCAGAAAACGGATGGTGCTGCTTAAACCCAGCAGAGATTAAATGGATTGAAGCTGCTGGAGACTACATGTGTGTTCAGACGCTGTCAGAAAGTTACGTAGTTCGAACTACCTTATGCGAACTTCTTAAACGCTTAGGAGAGCAAAACTTTAAACGTTGTAACCGCTCAGTGGCGGTAAACGCAAAACATGTTGCGCACTTAGAACAAAAGCTTAATCAGCAGCGAGTAATCATGCAGGACGGCGAGGCCTTTAAAATTACTCACAAATACTACTATCAATTTTGGCAGACAGACTGAACATCAAGGTACAGTAGGAAAGTCGCTGAATCCTTCTATACGACCATGGTACTGCTGGTGGTCGGACACGCTAATCGTTACACTCTCAGAATGAATTTTAGGAATAAGTGCTAGGACATGATGATCTTTGGCCAAGAGCATTGACCATCATGCCCTAATAAGGAGCGATAGTGCGAGATGTGAGAAACACGATAGTGGGCGCAATTTTAGTGTTTGCTGCTTATTATCTTGGGCTTTTTATCGTAAACGTGAGTGAACTTCCTATTCCCGGTCCATTAATGGGCTTATTCCTTTTACTCGCAACGCTTTTTCTTTTCCCTCAGCTTGAAGTGCACACAGCGCGCTTCGTAACTTTCCCTTTAAAGCATATGTCTTTGCTGTTTATCCCTGCGGTACTCGGTGTATCTATTTACTGGGCTGATATTCAGGCTAATGCTCTTGCCATCGCAATCGCAATTGTTGTAACGACCTCCATAAGCTTGGGGTTAACGGCGTGGTTTTCTCAACAACTATTCAACAGCAAAAACGACACCGAGCCAAAAGCGCCGGGCAAGAATGGAGAGCCAAAATGAAAGAGGCTCTACTTCAAGCATTCAGCCTAGCTGGCGTATTATGGCTTAGCATTTCTGTTATTGGTTACATCATTGCGCTGTGGGTAAATAAGAAATGTAAAGGTCATCCGCTTGCCCATCCCATCGTTGTTACCGCCCTAATAGTCTCGGTAGGCCTTTATTTAACCAATACTGGTGTCACCGAGTACCAACAAGCTGCATCTTTATTGCATTGGTTACTAGGGCCCATTACCGTGGCATTAGCATTACCTATTTACCGACAATGGCAAAAGCTGAAGCATTACGGTTGGCGGTTAATGGTAAGTATTGCTTTCGGGGGTATTCTTGCACCTATGACCGCGTGGTTAACCCTTTTTGTACTAGATGCACCACAAGCAATTCAATTCACTATGCTGGCTAAGTCAATCACCACACCTCTAGCTATGGAATCAAGCGCTCAAATCGGTGGAATTCCTGCATTAGCCGCCGTTTTTGTTATTGTGACAGGCGTGGTGGGGGCTATTGTAGGTACGGGAGTGTTCGCCGTGCTTAATGTCCACAATCGACAGGCACAAGGTATCGCAATGGGCACGGTTGCTCACGCTATAGGTACTGCGAAAGCTATTCAAATGGGGGAGGACGTGGCAGCGATGGCAACATTGGGACTTTGCGTAAATGGCATCTTCACCGCCTTAGCGCTACCGGTTATTTTTGGTTTTTTCGTTTAAACGGTTTTATCGCCTATATACACTTCGTTTATTAGTAGCGATGAAGGCGTACTACTAAAAACGTGCTGGCAATATTCCCCAAAAGTGCTATTTCTTAGTGAGGTGTTTCGTATCACTATATACATGGTATCTATTCAAACAAAAAGTAGTGGGTTAGCTACTAAGTCGAAGTTGAGCTAAATCGTTACTTCAGTTCACAGTAGTTGTGCCGATACAATTGAAATTGCTAGAAAGTACTGGCGGTAGCTGGTTTCAAAAGCTAGGTGGTAAAAGAACTTAATGTTTTCTGTACTCGTATGTGACGACTCGTTAGTTGCGCGCAAGCAAGTGGCCAAATGCCTTCCTCAAGACTGGGAAGTGTCTGTGCACTTTGCTAAGAATGGTCAAGATGCTCTGTCAGCCCTTGCTGATGGAAAGGGCGATCTTTTACTGCTCGATCTTAATATGCCTGTTCTAGATGGGTACGGCACATTAGAAGCGATTCAGAAGCAAGGTCTTAAAACCAAAGTTATCGTTGTATCTGGCGATATTCAGCCGGAAGCCCATGAGAGGGTGACTTCTCTTGGGGCTTTGGACTTTATCCGAAAGCCTGTGGACCCGCAGAAGTTGGCCGAGGTACTGGATAAATTCAATATTCTTCACGTCGAAGAGGAAGAGCCCGAAGAAGTCACACCGCTTGACCCAGACATTCGCGATTGTTATCAGGAAATTACCAACATTGCCATGGGGCAGGCGGGAGACCACCTAGCGCGTACCATGAACGTATTTGTTGAACTGCCTATTCCCAACGTGAACTTAATTGAAGTCTCTGAACTTCATATGATGCTTTCCGACATTGAAAGTCACGAGCAAGTCACTGCCGTATGCCAAGGCTTTCTTGGACCAGGGGTTAGTGGTGAAGCGTTGTGTATTTTAAGCGACTCAAGCTTTGATGACGTTGCAAAAATTCTGAATGTTGAAGGTGAAGTGGACGATCAGCTCCAGCTGGAACTGCTTATGGATGCGGCGAGCATTTTGATTGGCACCTGTCTAACGGGGTTAGCGAATCAAATGGACATCAATTTTAGCCAGGGGCACCCCATTGTGCTTGGTCAGCACCGTGCTATCACTGAAATTATTAGCATGAATCAAATAAAGTGGAAGCGTACATTGGCCATTGAACTAAGTTATGGTCTTGAAGGCTACAATGTGCAGTGTGATTTGATTTTGTTATTCACAGAAGAGTCTATGAAAATGATGAATTCTAAACTCGCCCACTTGTTGGAGGATTTTTAATGAGCCAGCATTTAGACGAGCTACAAGAATTTCATTGGATGATGGACATGCTACAAACGGTAGATGTTGGCATTGTGGTTTTAGATCGCAACTTCACAGTACAAGTGTGGAATGGCTTTATGGAAAGTCACAGTGGCCTTTTACCGAGTGAAGTGAGAGACAAAACGCTGTTCTCGCTTTTTCCATCAATAAAACAAGACTGGTTTGTTAAAAAAGCTAAGCCGGTCTTTGATTTAAAAACCCGTGCTTTCATGACATGGGAACAACGTCCTTATTTGTTCAAGTTTCCAAACTACCGGCCGATTACAGGTAGTGAATCATTCATGTACCAGAACATCACACTCTCTCCTCTTACTTCAGCAACAGGTAAGGTGGATTTTATCAGTATGATGATTTACGACATGACTGATGTAGCGGTGGGTAAAAAGCAGTTAGAAGCGCTACAAGTAACCGTTTCTGAAGCGCAAGAAGCTAGCTCACAAGCAGAGCAAGCAAAGAAAACCCTCATATAACCGCTACGTGTAACGCGTGAGAGTACATTAGCTTCCTCACGGTTCAATCTACATCAAGTTTTTACTCGCACTGGGCATAGGGTTGTAGCACAGAGTGCGATGGGAGTACGTATGCATTCAAGTTTGTCTTCAGTTTCTAGCTACCTTCCACGCACCGTGGCTCGCGGGCTGGCCATTATTGGTGGTGCTTTCATTTTAGTCGCCTGTGGTGGCGGTGGTGGTGATGGTGACTCTAGTGGTGGAGGATCAGGTAATGGCAACTTAGTCGTTAATGCGGGTCCCGATGCTACTGTCACTGAAGGTGTAACTTACTCACTGAGTGCACAAGTAAGTGGTGGCGATGGCACCTACACATACAACTGGAGTGCTTCTCCTTCACTAACAATTACGCATGAAGACACAAGTGCTTCTGCCGCGAGCTTTGTAGCACCACTGGTTAACAGCGCCACTGAATATACGCTTACCGTTTCGGTGAATGACCAAAGTGGCAATACGGCTAGCGACTTCACCGTTATCACGGTCGCACCGATTAACATTGCTCCTGAGGCGAGCATTGATGTACCTGAGTGGGAGGGCCTTCCAGCGAATACTTTTCCTGGTGGGGTTGAGATTATCTTTGATGGGACTGGCAGCAGCGATACCGACTCATCAACGTCCGATGGCGAAATTGCTGATTATGTATGGTCGCAAACTAGCGGTACCAATGTTATTACGGGCGTTGAAACTAACCTTTCCACTTTAACAATTACCACGCCTATTGCTAACGACTCGCAGGAACTCACTTTCCAGCTTGAAGTTACTGATAGCGAAGGTGCAACAGACATCGATACGGTTACCATCTCGGTACAGTCTGAAACCGAGACCTTGCCTGTAATTGATGCCGGTTTCTCACAAGGTGTATTTAGCGGGGAAGTGGTTATTCTTGATGGTGAAGCAAGCACCAGCATTCCCAGCGCACTACCGCTTACCTACTCTTGGGAGCGTAGCAATAATGTCACGTCTAACAACGGGGCAACGACGGGTGTGGCAAGTCGCCCGGTAGACGACAACGATGCATTATCTACTTTTGCTATTGCGCCTTCCGTGTCGACGGCTACTGTAGTGGCTTATACTCTTACCGTTACCGACGCCAATGGCAACAGTGTAGAAGACACTATTAACGTTAGAATACGCCCAATGCCAACCCCGTTACTCAACGATACCGGCTTTTTACAGCAAGCAACCAATAATGCATTAACCGAAGCGCAGCAAAATGATTTCCCTGGCCAAGACGGACAGCGGGGCGCTGATATCATCGAGCGCAACGGCTTAATTGAGAAGGCGGGGCGCGGTAAGGCTGGTTTCGACTTCACACGCCTAAATGCTAACGGTGACGAACAAGACGCCAGCGCGGATACATGGTCATGTGTTAGAGACAATGTGACTGGGTTGGTGTGGGAAGTGAAAACAGACGATGGCGCATTTCAAGATAAAGACTACACCTATTCATGGTACAGCGATGAGGTAAACGGTGGCTTCGAGGGCGATCAGACCGGCGCGAATGCCACGTGCTTATTAGCCAGTTGTAACACCTCCGCGTATGTACAGGCGGTAAATGCGCAAGGATTGTGTGGTTTTTATGACTGGCGCTTACCGACCCACCATGAACTCTTTTCATTAATGCATTTAGGTATTGCCGATGATGTCGCTATTGATGAAGACTATTTTCCTAACACCGGCGCAGTCTCGACCGAGCCCCTATGGTATTGGACCTCAGTGCCAAGTGCTGATGGCGTAAACAGTGACGATGCGCAAAACGCATGGGCGTTGGATTTTGATTCAGGTGTGGATAATTTTCTAAATAAGTCTTCAGCGGCGCGTGTTCGCCTAGTAAGAGCAGGGAGATAGTCATGAAAAAAACAGTGCTGAGTTCATTAAAGTTCATAGTGGCTTCTACATTCATTGCTAGTGCATCGCTTTCAGCTTTCGCCCAAGAGTGTCTGTCTGATGGACTAGAAACAACGCCCAACGATAACTTTGAAGCGGTGACTACCAGTACCTTGTTGGATACCACCACAGATTTAGTGTGGAGACGTTGTTCAGAAGGACAAACCTGGAATGGCTCTACGTGCAGCGGGGAAGCGGTGAAATATACGTGGCAGCAGGCGCTACAACTTGCGCAGCAAGCAAGCAACGAAGACCTTTTAGGATGGCGCTTACCTAACGTCAAAGAGTTGGCCACCTTGACCGAACGCGACTGTGTACGCCCGGCAATTAATAGCTCGCTTTTTCCTGCAACGCCGCCAGATGATTTTTGGACGTCTACACCTTCTGCGGACGATCCAGATAGAGCCTGGGTTGTAGCGTTTTTTAATGCTAGCCATTCAATAAAAGAAAAGGACCGATTCATTTACGTACGATTAGTGCGCACTTACACCAATGACTAGGTGTAGAAAAAGATCTACACCGCTTCGTATTAGTCTTTCGTCTAGTATCTAGGGCGGAGGCTTTTTATCAATAAAGCACGCACTATAATGCGTGCTTTATTGTTTTGGGGTTGAACGTCAGTTTTAAAGAAAATCGACACTTTTGTTCAGGATTATGCTGCGGTTTGAGTAGAAAGATAATCTCGACATGTTCACCCTGATTTTTAGCACGTTAGACTCATGATGGCTTTTTATTTCCCAATAAGCTAGCCACAATGTTGGTATGAAAATGATATCGAGCCTTAAGGCTGCCCTTTTTACAATTTGTTTATTCGCTGGACTTAGCACATCGGCGCAGGCTGAATATACCTGTAATATTGATTTTGCTTACGGAATTGCTGTTAACAACGAGCAGATTCGCGTGATGGACAAGACCCGCACCGTGGTTCAGATCAACGATCAAAATCAACTGTTCGTAGGCGGTCGCTGGCAAACTTTGAATGAACAGGAACGGCAGTGGCTAGAAGAGTATTCTTCAGGGTTACACTATGTAGTTCCAAAAATGATTATTTTGGCTACCGAAGGTGTAGATTTAGCTATTGATACCATTGAGCATGTTTACTTAGGTCTAGTGGGCAGTGACCACGACAGCTACGAGCGTTTGAACGCCGCGATGAAGCGCGTACAAAACCGCGTAAAAGATAAATTCAGGCATGCCAGTAATCACTACTTCATTGGCCCCGGATCGCTGGAAAGTGTTGATGAGTTCGTTGATAGTGAAATTGAAGCGCAACTCGAGGAAGCTATTTCTACTTCAGTTGGCGGCATATTATCGGCGATCAGTGGCATCAACACCGGAAGCGGCGAGGTTAACCAAGAGAAAGTAGCGGAAATTACTCGTCAGCTTAATAATGTGGGCGAAGGGCTAGATGTTGGCGATAAGGCCACAACCTTGCGTAAAAAGGCAGAGTGGTTTTGTGAAAAGCTTAAACGTTTAGACATAGCAGAAGAAAATCTTCGAGCAAATGTACCTGCTTTTGAACCTTACAATATTATTACGCTTCACGATAAAAGCGATGATTAAGTATTGATGAAGATGGGTTGATGTAAGGTCGATTACAGACTGAGTAAAATAGAAAGCCTGCGTGAGCAGGCTTTTTCGATCTGGCTATTTGTTTCACCCAAAACGGCAAGGTTAAACGAAACACGATAGCAGAGAGTTAAGATATCTACGGCCTTTTGCGGTTACTTGCCAGTGACTATCTGAAATAGAAAGTAGCCCTTGTTGATGAGCATCAGACAGGGCGCGCTTAACCTCATCTGTTAATTCAGTACCTGTGAAATCATTAAAATCACTTATCGGGCAAGGCTCAACTAAACGAAACCTGTTCATAAAAAACTCAAACGGCAGGTCGTCTGCACTAACCCGCGTTTGCGTATCTAAATACGGTCGGCTCATTTCCATGTAGCCTCTTGGATGCTTCACTTTAACGGTACGATGAATTGTGCCGTTAGCGGCATCGGTAATCTTCCCGTGTGCACCGCATCCAATACCTAAGTAATCGCCAAAGCGCCAGTAATTAAGGTTATGGCGGCATTGGTGCCCCGCTTTGGCGTAGCCTGAAATTTCGTACTGGTGATAGCCTGCACGCTCTAAGAGGCTGTGGCCTTTTTCCTGTATTTCCCACAGGATGTCGTCGTCAGGCAGCTCTGGCGGCTTTGAATAGAAAGGCGTGTTTGGCTCGATGGTAAGCTGGTACCACGACAAGTGGTAAGGCGTGAGCTCAATGCCTTGCTTCAAATCTGCCATGGCATTCTCTACGCTTTGGTCGGGTAGGCCATGCATGAGATCTAAATTAAACGTGGGTAGCCCTGCGCTGTGTGCTTGTTTTACCGCATTTTCAGCTTGGCTTTCATTGTGAATACGGCCTAGCACTTTTAAATGCTTAGGCTGGAAACTCTGAATGCCCACCGATATTCGGTTTACGCCTGCCTGATAAAAGCCCGCAAACTTACCTGCCTCAACGGTACCTGGATTGGCTTCCATAGTTATTTCAGCAGTGTCGCTTAAGTTAACCCGCTGTTTAACGCCGTTTAAAATGTCAGCCATGGCCTCGCTTGAAAACAAACTTGGCGTGCCGCCGCCTATAAAGATTGTCTCAACAGGGCGGTCGCCAATACGTTTTGCATCAATGGCTAAATCATCCAGCAAGTGCGCCACATATTCTTTCTCGGGTAAATCAGATTTAAGCCCGTGAGAGTTAAAATCACAGTACGGACACTTTTGAACACACCAAGGAATGTGGATATAAAGGCTAAGCGGTGGATTACGCAAAAGTCGCTCTCATATTATCAAGCAAAATCGCTAGGGCGTTGCCGCGATGGCTAATAAGGTTCTTTTCGGCTTTCTCCAATTCTGCAGCTGTGCAGCCATGAGTTGGCACGTGAAATACCGGGTCGTAACCAAAACCGTCGTTGCCAGAGCGAGTGGTTAAAATTTCACCTTGCCACTTACCTTGACTAACTAATGGTACTGGGTCGTCAGCATGGCGCATAAACACTAATGTACAGAAGAAATGCGCTTTACGCTGGGTTTCGCCATCAAGGGCTGCTAGTAGCTTATCGATATTGGTATCGTCAGTTGCATCAGCGCCAGCATAGCGGGCTGAATAAATACCGGGTGCACCGCCAAGAGCGTCAACCACTAAGCCTGAGTCGTCAGCAATAGCAGGAAGGCCTGTTACTTGTGCGGCATGACGCGCTTTAATAATGGCATTTTCCACGAATGTTGTGCCTGTTTCAGGCACATCAGATACACCTAATTCTTTTTGCGCCACAACGTCTACACCGTAATCTGCAAATAAGGATGCAAACTCTCGCACCTTGCCTTGATTACCTGTGGCTAAAACAATTTTTTCTGGGAATTTCATTGTGCCAGACTCCTCGTTTTTTCTTTGCTCCTGAAATAAGCTCGAGCACATTCATCGGGTTACTTTAGGTTATTCAGGACGAAGGTTGGGAGTGGTTTGAGCAAACTCTCTGCCGCAGGGATGCGGCAGCGGAGCGCACATGGATGTGTTTACCGCGTGTTTGCGAAAGCCACTCCCAACCTTCGGCCATCGCATCGCTCACCCTCTACGTGCTCAAGTTTTACTTTTTCTTTTTAGGCTTAGCTTTTGCCTTGGCTTTGTCTTTGGCCTTCACTTTCTTCTTTTTCGGGCCAATCTTAGGCGTTTTGTTTTTAGGGCGTAGCTCGTCAATAACGCGAGCTTTTAGTGGTTCGCCCATGTAACGTGCGGTTTTGGCTACCATGTCAAAATCGTGGGCTTCTACTAACGATATTGCCGTGCCCTTGGCGCCAGCACGGCCGGTTCTGCCAATGCGGTGCACGTAAACGTCGGCTTTGCGTGGCATGTCGAAGTTAATAACATGGCTTACGTTTGGCACATCGATACCACGGGCTGCAACATCCGTTGCCAGCAAGATAGGTACTTCACCACTTTTAAAACGGGCTAGCGCTGCAATACGTTTGTCTTGTGGCATTTCGCCCTGTAACCAGCACACTGGAATATCTTTCGAGGCTAAGAAGTCCTTTAGCATTTGCAGGCGTTCGCGGGTTTTCACAAACACAACCGCTGACGTCGTCGTTTCTTGCTTCAAAATATTCACTAGCAACGCTTGCTTGTGGTTCATATCGTCAGCAAGGTGATACCACTGATGAATTTTGTTCTTTTCTTTACGCGACGGGTTCGCTTCAATCACTTCAGGATTGTTAAGAATGTCATGAGCGAAGGTCTTAACGCCTTTGCCTTCAAGCGTGGCAGAGAACAATAGGTTTTGCTTGCGCCAGCGCGCTTCGGCAGCAATTTGGTTAACTACCGTTGAGAAACCCATATCCAACATGCGGTCAGCTTCATCTAGGATCAAACACTCGATATCACGGCAATCAGCGGCTTCTTTTTCGATATGCTCAAGTAAACGACCTGGTGTGGCTACAAGAATATCGAGATTCTTGCTTAAGGTTTCTTTATCGGTACCGTAGTTAATACCACCGGTTATTACGCCGCACACAATTTGTGTATGCTTGGTAATAGCAAGCGCTTGTTCGTATACCTGTAACGCTAACTCGCGGGTAGGCGTTAGGATCAAAATGCGTGTGGCACCAGGCTGTCTACGCGGGTAATCAAGTAAAAACTGGCACGCAGGCAATAAGAATGCGGCAGTTTTACCGGTACCCGTAGGAGCAGAGGCCAAGATATCTCGCCCATCCAACGCATGAGGGATAACCAGTTCTTGAATGCTAGTTGGAGTATCAAACCCCATATCGGCAACTGCGTGACACAGTGCTTCGTCTAATTCGAGTTCTTCGAAAGTCATAGTATAAAAAATGCTCTAAATGAATGGGGCGTATTGTAGCATTGCTACACCAAAACATTGAGAAAAACTGGCGTTAAATTAGCACACCGTACGTAAATACATATTCTGACGCTAACGTGTTGGTACTGTTGGCGTTACGCTTATGCATTTGCGTTAAATCGAACTTACTCATTTTACTTTCAATTTCAGGCTGCAAGATTTCAAAGTAGTAGTCAGTTTGCAGCCCTTGCCTGAAGGAATTAAAGGGGGTTGGCTATTGTGCGGTAATCCCAGCTTTGAAGCACGCCATCAGAGGAGAGGGTAGCAACATCACCATCCTGGTTAAGTGTAATAGCGTGAGTGGTGGCTTCGCTTGAGTACCGTTTAATTTCCCATGAGGCTATCTCCTCGCCAGAGTTGGCATGCCATAGCGTCACCACTGATTTGGGTGATGTTGTCATTAGGTAGTCACCGTTTTCTAAAAATAACCCTTTTCGGAAAAAGCGGAAACGTTCCATAAATTGCAGTTCAGACACTACTTCATGGGTGGCGAGATCAATAATTTCGTGGCTATTTAGCGCATCGGAGATAAAAGCGCGTTGAGCTCTATTGTCTAGTACAGAAGCGGTAACTCGACTGCGATATTGCCTTTCTAGCAACACGTTGTTTTTATTTAAATCCCATAAAAACCAGCGCTTATCTATCCCTCCAGAAAACGCATAGTCATCAGAAGCATAGCCGACATGAAGCACTTTCATCGTATTGTGCTGGTATTGCAATGCAGTGCCATTATCAAAATTTAGTAGTAATACGGTACCATCGGTCATGCCAACTAGTGCGCTGTCGCCACTGGGGGATAGAGAGGCTGATGACGCTGTGGCGCCGGGGTCTTTTCCACTAAAATGCCAACTTCCAACTACATTACCTGAGTTCAAGTTAATCAGTGTAGTGCTCCAATAACCCGTGAGCGCTAACCATGCCTTATCTTCGGAAAACGTAATTAGGTGCAGTGATTCTTCATCAAGTACTTCACGATGCCATTTGTAGCGCTCTCGTTTTTCATCGACATCCCATACTGACACAGAGGAATCGTTAAAAATGAATGCCGCAAGACGGGCATCTTCTGAAAGCGCTGCTTTCCTTACTGGCTCTTTGGTAAAGCGAAACTCGTCTACAGGTAATACGCGTACCTCTTCAGTGCATCCAGTAAGCAAAAGAATCAGTGTGCAAAGTAAATAAAAAAGTGGTGACGCTAAAGTTGAGAGAAAGCGTCCGTTCGTTTTTCTTTCGATCATTGCTTTACCACTATTGATTATTAATCGAGGCAATAGCAGATAACTTTGCTTGGTTAAGCGCGTCTTTTATTTCGGGGCCTTTAACGCCGGTGGCAATGATGTCTTGCACGTTCACTTGTTTGGCGGCGGCTAATGCATTTTCGATGCGCTTTTGTTGTTCTTGCCAATCTACGCCTTTGCTATGAGCATAAGGCGCAAAAGCGCTAAGCAATAATGTAAAACGCTCCTCTCTTCTCCATGCATCACAGCCATTGAATAAGGCGAGGAGGTCGGCGGGAGAGTTCTGCATAGTCAATAGAAAATCTTTGAATTTGCAGGCAAGGATGACAATTTCACTAACTTGGTTCTGCACTTTCAGTCGGCTACATAATTGCTTCGCATCCTCCTCACCAAGGTGAGAGAGCAGAGCAGTAAATCTTGTAATCAGTCTAGCGGTTTCTGAATTGCTGCTGTCAGGTAATGGGGTTTCTGAACCGGTGTCTTTAACAAGGCTCTCGTTTTCAGCCTTTTCTAGGTCTACCGCCGTTTTTAATGTCGCCAAAGCAGTATCTAAGTTACTTTCAAGCTCAGTAAACCAGTCATTAAGACCGTGAGCTTGGTTTAATACAGTGAAAAAAACATGCGGTGTTTTCTCTAAAAGACTACGCTTTGTTTCTTGCCATACCCGCTCAGCACTTAGCGTGCTTAACTCGCCGCTTTCGGCCATGGATTGCATAAGTGCCATGGTTTCAGTGGCGATAGTAAATCCTAAATAAGCATAGCGGGTTGCAAACCGAGCAACGCGAAATACGCGTAGAGGGTCTTCACTAAAGGCTTCAGATACGTGGCGAAGTACGCGGTTTTCTAAATCTTTTTTACCACCATAGGGGTCGATGAGTTTTCCATAGTTGTCTTGCGCTATCGCGTTAACGGTAAGGTCCCGGCGTAACAAGTCTTCTTCTAACGTCACCGAGCTTGACGCATCGCATACAAAACCGGTGTAACCTTTTCCTGACTTACGTTCTGTACGTGCAAGTGCGTATTCTTCCTGTGTTTTAGGGTGTAAAAAAACAGGGAAGTCTTTGCCTACTTGGGTAAAACCCTGTCTGAGCATTTCTTCTGGCGTGGCGCCCACCACGACATAGTCGCGTTCAACAACTTTTCTGTTTAACAGTGCGTCACGTACTGCGCCACCAACGAGATATACTTGCATGCTCTTCCAACGATTTTTTAGTCAGTAATACTTTTTAGATTAGGGATGTGCCGACTTTTGGCGTGTCGCAAAACTCAACACTCCCCACGTCTTAGTGGCGCAGTATAGCAATGTTACAAATAAAATTCGTAGCCACATCGTTATGCGCTTTCACTTCAAGGTTGCGTCTGGTAGTTTATTCGTCGTTAAAAATTAAAACAGATAGGCGCTTCAGCAACCATGTATTTGAACTACTTCGGGTTAAATGACAATCCTTTTTCGATTGCGCCTAACCCCGATTATTTGTATATGAGCCCTAGGCACAAAGAGGCCTTGGCCCATTTGACCTTTGGCCTTAGAGAAAGCGGCGGTTTTGTGATGCTCACCGGAGAAGTGGGCACAGGTAAAACAACAGTCTCAAGAAAATTGTTGCAGCAGCTACCAGATAATACACAGGTAGCCATGATCTTGAATCCTACCTTATCTGCCCTTGAGCTCTTAGCAACGGTTTGTGATGAGCTAGGCTTGGCTTACACACCTGAAAAAGCAAGCCTTAAGTATTTTACCGATTTGATTTTGTCGAAATTGGCAGAGAATCACCAGTCAGGCATTAATACGGTGTTAATGGTAGATGAAGCGCAACATTTACTGCCCGAAGTGCTAGAGCAACTTCGTTTATTGACCAACCTAGAAACGAATCGTGAAAAGCTGTTAAAGGTAGTATTGATCGGTCAGCCTGAATTACAGCAGTTGCTAAAGCGCAACGAATTACGTCAGCTTGCTCAACGCATTACCGCTCGCTATCACCTGCTGCCCTTAACTGCGCCAGAAGTCAGTGCATATATAGCACACCGCTTAAGCGTAGCCGAAGGTGATATCAGCATTTTCAGTAAATCTACATTGCGCGCGGTACATCAAATTACCGGCGGAATTCCAAGAGTGATAAATTTGCTGTGCGACCGAGCGTTAACCTTATCTTTTACTAAGCAGCATGCGGTTGTGCAAAAGCCTATATTCTTGGCCGCGGCAGAGCAAATTCTGGGTGAAGATGTAGTCAGTCAGCGCGTGCAAAGCCAGCGTAAATGGTATCTGGCATCGGCGTTTGTTCTGGCCATTATTTTCGGCTACGGGTTAGGGAGTTTGTATGTCTAATATCGTTGCCATTGAAAATTTAATGCCCGGCATGGTGATTGTTCAAATTACCAAGCAGAACGGGCCTGTTAAAATTAGAAAGTCGGGTTTAGTGACAAGTGACGCTATGGTGCAGGGCCTGTCTGAAATGGGCGTGCAAGAGGTAGAGATTGATCCTGAGCAGACTGTGGAAATAGCGCCTGTAGTTCATCATAGAACACAAACCCAAGCCTTGCTTCGCGGCGAGCACGACACTACCGCCAAATTTGATAAATCCCTTAACGAGCAGTTTAACCGAAGCCTGTTTTTACCCACGGTAGAAGGATTACCATCGGCGTGGAAACTATATACCAAGCAAGCAGCACTTTTTGCTGTAGTTATTCTGGGAGGGGCGTGTATTGGTTTCACTGCGGCTACTGTAGAGCGTTGGTGGCCAATGTTTACGGCACAGAGTGTTGCTTCGGTAACAACACCTGAACGCCCTGATTCGCCGGTTGGTACAGTCGGGGGCTCTTCAGAGTCTACGCTAGATAGTGATGGAGCACCGGGCACTTCAAACAATTCAAATAAGCCAGCTTCCCCTAACGCTCTGCAAAGCGGACAAGACATAGGTTCAAGTACAGTTGCTAGTAATAATTCTGGTAACGTGGCGGCCGTTCAACAAGGCACGCAAGCTAACGGCAGTAACCCGTCTGTTGAGAACTTAAGCGCTGTCTCTGGCACAAACTCAAGCGCAACAGACACTCAAGCTAGCTATAACAATGATGTCTCGCAGCGCTCTGATGCTGACTCAAATAATGACTCTGCACGCAACTCTTCAACGAACTCAAGACAAACCGCGTCTTCAGACGCGTACGAAGGAAAAGTACTAAATGAAGAGGCGTCTCAATCTGATGTATCGGTGTCGCCAGAGCTTATGGCGCGATTTAACGCTGCTGTTGCAGCATTAGATTCGAAAGCAGAAGATGGCGCCCCCGCTGAAGAGCAAACAAGGGTGACGGTAAAAGATGAGCTACCCCGTGTCGACCAACTGCCTGTTCGCCTATTAACACGACTTCCTACCATGAATTTTAGTGCACACATGTATGCGTCTCGTCCAGCAGATAGGTGGGTGAGAGTCAATGGACGTCAAATTGGCGAGGGCGATTGGATTGCCGATAGAGTTCAGATTGTAAACATTGAAGCGCAGCGTGTAGTACTTTCTTTCGAAGATGAACTCTTCACTATGGCTGCACTCACTGATTGGTAATCGCCATTAACGGGGTTAGCGGGCGTAGAGACATAACCTAGCCACGTTAATCTAGCCATTTTAAAATACAAAAAAGGCCCTTTGGTATGAAGGGCCTTTTCTATGGAGATGGAAAAACCTAAAGTGGCATCTGATTAATGAACACATCCTTAAAGAATTTTGGTAAGTTCAAACTAAATTCTTCGGGACGAACACCTGACACAATCTCATCATCGTACTGGCTTAAATCAATACGTTTAACTTCTTTAAAGTGTTGAGACGTAACGCTATAAAACGTCATAACGTGAGGACTCACGGGATCTTTAGGGTTGAGTTTACTAACAATACCTAACTTACCGCTTTTCAAGCGAACCAACGAACCTACAGGGTGTACACCGATACACTGAATGAATTGCTTCACCAATTCTTGATCTAAATTTTCTGTCGCAGTTAAGCGTTTTAGTGCCTGAGTGGGCGTAATGCTATTCTTGTGAGTTCGGTTAGATGTCATTGCGTCGTATGCATCCACAATAGCGGCGATGCGAGCAAACTCTGAAATCTCGTCGCCAACTAACCCTTTGGGATAGCCGCTTCCGTCTATACGCTCATGGTGCTCTTCAATAATGCGTAAGGATAAGTCAGAAATATCACCGCATTGCTCAACCAGATCTACACCAATCTCAACGTGGGTTTTCATTACTTCCCAATCATCGCTAGAAAATTCACCTGTATTGTTGCGAATTTCGTCAGGTAGCGAAGACATGCCAATATCCATTAAAAGTGCACCCAAACTTACTTGCTCTGTAGTGTCTCTGTCGTAGCCAAGAAACTCACAGAAAATACCGCTCAGTACACTGCAGTTAATACTGTGTTCAAGAAGGTACTGGTCAGTATCCTTGATCATGGTGAGGCAGCTTAGTGCGTCTTTGTTATCAAATACACTTTCAATAAGGCTTTGTGACAGCGACTCCATGGGCGATAAATCTTTCACCGCACCATTTTTTAGCGACTTCAAAAAGCTGCTTTGAATGGTAAGTGCGCTGTTATAGAGATCGTTGGCTTCGTTTATAGAATCACGCCCTACAGGCTTAACAGCCGCTTTAGCGGCTTCTGGCTGTGCTTCTTTAGATGGCGGAGCCGGCTTAGGCGCTTCAGGAAGCTTTGATTTAGCAAGATCCACTTCAACGGTAAGAATACCTTTGGATTTAAGACTATCAATGATGGCTTGGGTCTTCACTATGCCTTTAGAACGCATTTTAAGTGAACCCGTTTGTTCAAGTACTTGATTGACGTACATACCTGGCTGCAAATCATCAATGGGTACCTGTTCTAGCATTATCTCTCCTGTGAGGCACAACGTTGCCATAGCCTTTAACTACAATAGGAACGAATAGTACGATATTCCAGTGAAAAAAGTGAGGGCTTTATTAATCTTTAGTATAACGTTTGAGAACTTGAGATAAATAAATTACGAAGACTTAAGAATTGTTAGATGACTTTTAAAAAACAATGTGATGGCTAAACAGAAATAAATATGAGAGTGCCGCTTTCAAAGGGCACTCTCGACGATATGTTGAGTTTATTAAAGACGCGTAACTACAGCCACGCAGGCTGCTTATTTTCAAAGTCTTCTATAGCACTTGTAAGTTCAAGGGTTTGACCGATAGCATCTAAGCCTTTAATCAGGTTGTTTTTGTGATGCTCAGCAATATCGAAGCTGAAGCTAGTATCGTTAAAACTTACCGTTTGCGCTGGAAGATCAACGGTAATCTTAGTTGCAGGGTCTGCCTTAACCGTAGCAAATAAAGCGTCCATTTGCTCGCTTGATAATGCCACTGGCACTAGCTGATTATTAATGCAGTTGCCATAAAAAATATCAGCAAAGCTGGTGGCAATAACCGTTTTAAACCCAAAGTCGGCAAGGGCCCACGGCGCGTGTTCCCGGCTTGAACCACAACCAAAGTTTTCGCGAGCTAGCAATATGCTTGCGCCTTTGTGCTCAGGCTTATTCAGCGCGAACGCTGGGTTTGGCTCTTTCTCTTCTAAATCCAAATAACGCCAGTCGTGAAACAAGTGTTTGCCGTAGCCAGCACGTGTTACGCCAGTTAAGAATTGCTTTGGAATAATTTGGTCAGTATCGACATTGGCCTGATCAAGCGGCGCAGCAATGCCTGTGTGTTGTGTAAAACCTTGTTCAGACATAACTTACTCCTGATAATCTCTAACGTCAGCAAAGCGACCGGTAATTGCAGCTGCGGCAGCCATTGCAGGGCTTACTAAGTGAGTGCGCGCACCACGGCCTTGACGGCCTTCAAAGTTACGGTTACTGGTAGAGGCACATCTATCGCCTGCCACTAGTTTATCGTCATTCATACCAAGGCACATTGAGCAGCCCGGCAAACGCCACTCAAAGCCAGCATCGATAAAGATTTTATCTAATCCTTCTGCTTCTGCTTGGCGCTTAACGTTACCTGACCCCGGAACAACAATAGCTGTTACTGAATCTGCAACTTTACCGCGCTTGGCGATTTGTGCCGCTGCGCGCATATCTTCAATACGTCCGTTGGTGCATGAACCGATAAATACGTGGTTAACTGCAATATCAGAAAGCTTTTCGCCTGGTTTCAAGCCCATATACTCTAGTGCTTTTACCGCGCTTTCTTTTTCAATCGGGTCGCTGAAATCTTCAGGAGCAGGTACAGGCGTGTTTACGCCAATAACCTGGCCTGGGTTGGTGCCCCACGTAACCTGAGGAGCGATATCTGCCGCTTCAAGTTCAACCACAGTGTCAAAGGTTGCGCCCTCTTCGGTATAAAGGGTTTTCCAATAAGCGACAGCGTCTTCCCAGTCCTGGCCTTTGGGTGCGTATTCACGGCCTTCAAGGTAAGCGAAGGTTTTCTCGTCTGGTGCAACAAGGCCAGCTTTCGCGCCAGCTTCAATACTCATGTTGCACACCGTCATGCGCTCTTCCATGCTTAAACCGCGGATAGCTTCACCGGCGTATTCAATGACATGGCCAGTAGCGCCAGCGTGGCCAATCTTTCCTATAATGGCAAGAATAATGTCTTTTGCGGTAATACCAACAGGAAGCTTGCCATTTACGTTGATAAGCATGCTTTTCGCGCGGCTTTGTTTCAACGTTTGCGTTGCCAATACATGCTCTACCTGAGAGGTACCAATACCAAATGCCAGCGCACCAAATGCACCGTGGGTTGCAGTGTGTGAGTCACCACACACCACCGTCATACCAGGCTGAATTAGACCTAATTCAGGGCCCATAACGTGCACAATACCTTGCTTCTGGTGGCCCACTGGAAATAGCTGAATGCCGTGTTCTTCACAGTTTTTTGCCAAGGTTTGTAGCTGAAGCGCATTGGCTGGACCACAGGCATCGATTGCCAATGAACGGGTTGAAATGCTGTGATCCATGGTGCCAACCGTGCGATCAGGGCGTCGTACTTTACGGCCTTTTTCATTAAGGCCAGCGAATGCCTGAGGTGACGTCACTTCGTGAATTAGGTGACGGTCGATATAAATTAAGCTGTCTTCACCGATTTGGTCAATAATGTGGGCTTGCCACACTTTGTCATATAAGGTCTTGGCCATGAGGTTGTTTTACTCCTGCGCCATTAATTGTTTAACGATTTCATCGCCCACTTGTGACGTGCTTGCCGCTTGGCTGCGTTTATCTGCAGGTAATAACTCGCCTGTAAGTACACCTGCTTCTAACGTTGCTACTACTGCCTTTTCAATTGCGTCGGCAGCATCATTCAAATTCATGCTGAAACGCAGCATCATGGCGGCTGATAAAATTTGTGCGATAGGGTTAGCAATGCCTTGGCCTGCAATATCTGGAGCCGAACCGCCTGCTGGCTCATAAAGGCCAAAGCCTTCTTCGTTCATGCTTGCCGATGGCAACAAGCCCATAGAGCCCGTCATCATAGCGCATTCATCAGAAACGATATCGCCAAAAAGGTTTGAACACAGCATCACATCGAACTGCGCTGGGTTCTTCATTATTTGCATAGTGGCGTTGTCGATGTAGATGTGGTCTAGCTCTACATCTGGATAGTCTTTTGCGACTTCTTCAGCAATTTCACGCCATAAACGACTGGTTACCAGTACGTTGGCTTTGTCCACCGACGTCACTTTGCCGCGACGCTTCTGTGCTGCTTCAAACGCTGCAATCGCAATACGGCGAATTTCACGTTTGCTATAGCGCATGGTGTCATATGCGAACTCTTCTTCGCCTTCACCTTCTCGGCCCTTAGGTTGACCAAAGTAAATGCCGCTGGTTAGCTCGCGCACAACTAAAACGTCTACGCCAGATTTGGCGATGTCTTCACGAAGAGGAGACAGGCTTTCAAGGCCCGGGTAAATGCGAGCCGGGCGTAAGTTACTGAACAAGTCGAAATGACTGCGAAGGGTAAGCAGTGCGGCGCGTTCTGGACGTTGTTCTAACGGCAAGGTGTCCCACTTAGGGCCACCGATACTGCCAAATAAAATTGCGTCTGACTGCTCACAACCCAACAACGTTTTTGAGGGTAAGGCTTCGCCTTCAGTATCAATGGCATAGCCGCCTACAGGGTATGCAGTGCGGTTTAGGGTGACGTTAAACTTCTTTTCAACAGCATCTAAAACCTTATTGGCTTCCTGCATAACTTCTGGGCCGATACCGTCTCCGGCTAGTACGGCAATTGAATACTGGCTCATTTATACTCCTGCAACGCGTTCTTGTTGATTTTTTTGCTGATCAATTTGATCGGCTAAATATGTGTTGTTTAATACAAAGATAAGGGCTTTAACGCCGGCTTCCACAATATCTGTAGCCAAGCCGATTCCATGGAAACGACGGCCTTTATATGTAGCGATAACGCTCACTTGCGCCAAAGCGTCGGCACCTTCACCTTTTGAATCTAATTTAAAGTCGACAACTTCTAAATCTTCGTGACCTAGTATAGCCATGATGGCCTTATAAGCCGCATCTACCGGGCCGTTTCCAATACTAGACTGGGTAATCTCTTCAGTGCCCACTTTCATTTTAACGGTAGCACTTGGAATAATTTCACGCCCTGAATTAGCTTGAAGATAAAGCAACTGGAAGTGTGCTTGGTCGTGCTTTTGCTTATCGAAGAACAACAAGGCTTCAAGGTCGTAATCGTATACTTGGCCTTTTTTATCCGCTAACTTTAAGAATGCGTCATACACCGCTTCTAAGTCATAGTCTTCGGTTTTATAGCCAAGTTCGGTTAAGCGATGCTTAATCACATGACGGCCAGAACGTGACGTTAAGTTTAGGTTGTTCTTATTAATGCCCACACTTTCTGGGGTCATAATTTCATAGGTATTTTGCGCTTTTAAGACACCGTCTTGGTGAATACCAGATGAATGGCTAAAAGCGTTCGCGCCAACAATAGCCTTGTTTGATTGAACTGGCATATTACAAAGCTGGCTGACTAGCTTAGATGTGCGCGATATTTCGGTAGAATTAATGTTAGTTTCAAAGCCCAACATGTTCTTACGGGTTTGTAAGATCATGGCAATTTCTTCAAGTGAAGCGTTACCAGCACGCTCGCCAATACCGTTTATCGTACATTCAACCTGTCTGGCACCCTGCTCAACAGCAGCTAATGAATTTGCTACCGCTAAGCCCAAGTCGTTGTGACAATGTACTGAAATGGTTGCTTTATCGATGTTGGGAACGCGATTAAACAATTGCTGAATAATACCGCCAAACTCTGTAGGTGTTGTGTAGCCTACGGTGTCCGGAATATTTACCGTCGTTGCGCCAGCTTTAATAGCGGCTTCAACCATTCGGCATAGGTAATCGATATGGGTACGCCCCGCATCTTCACAGGAAAACTCTACATCGTCAGTATACTTACGTGCATGTTTCACCGCGGCTACTGCCATATCGACAATTTCATCTTGTGACTTGCGAAGCTTGGCACCTACGTGAATCTCTGACGTTGCGATGAAGGTGTGAATTCTGAATTGCTCAGCGACGCTTAATGCTTGTCCGCATGCATCAATGTCACCCGGCAATGCGCGAGATAGGCCACAAATGATAGAGTTCTTAACTTCTTTTGCAATCATTTGTACAGAGCGAAAATCGCCTGGAGAAGAGACAGGAAAGCCAGCTTCGATAATGTCTACGCCTAACCGCTCGAGCGCCAGCGCGATCTGCAATTTCTCTTTGGCACTTAGGCTTGCAGGTAAGGCCTGCTCACCGTCTCGCAATGTGGTATCAAAGATCTTCACTTGATTTGTCATGACGCTCTCTCAGTTGAATAGTTAAAAAAAAACCCGTGCTTGGCACGGGTTTTTGTGAAATTAAATCGCTGGTCGCAATCTACCCGTGCAGTCTGGCTGCCATAAGGAGTAGAGATAGAAGAAGGAAACGAATACGCATGAGCTGTTGTTTCTTTGCTGACCAAGTTGATAGCGACAATGTACCCATGTGGCATGAAGAGGTCAACCATTGTTTACGATAATGAGTATATTTTTCGTGTATAAATGCTTTCTTTTAATTATTTAGGATGTACATCCTAATGCTCTTCGTGATCAGTGAGCGTGGCTAGCAATATCTGTCATTTCGAAGGACTTTGAGTTTTAACTGTAGGTTTGATTAGGATGTTCGTACTAATTTTAACTATACAGGTGAAATGTTCATTGTGGTTACTTATGCGGTTTAGGTGGGTATTTATTCTGTATGGGCTTTGTTATTTGCTAAGCAACGTAAAGTTCTTCCAATTGATTTGAGTAGATAAGCGCATTTCGCGAAGGGATAAGGCACGGGGTGAACGCTTGGATTTAAAGCTCCATGCGTGGCCACAGCATGCAGCGGTCATTATCGCCTTTGAAGGCCGCAATAGTATTTTGCTTTGAACTGAAAGTGCCGTAGCCGCTTCCAATTCATCGCGTAGTGTTGTTGAGTGAATGCATTCACCCGAGTTAGCAAACCATCCATTTTTGTTCAGATGGAGCTGGGTATTGTCTTGATTTACCATATCAATGGAATCAAGCTCAATGTGAGAACCTTCCATATTTAAAATTAAAACAGGTACAACAAGCCCATACCTAGCGTTTTTCGTATACCAGGCTTCTCGCTTCTCTACATCGTCTAAATGATTAATGCCGGGGCACTTTGCAGATTGCTTGGCATACCAACTTCCATTATGTGTGTCTGTTTTTAGCGGGGATGGATTGTTTGAGTTGCCGTTATTTACCATATATCGAGCAATAGCTTTCACGTGATAGGGAAGTCCGCCCATTCGACGCTTAAGCAGCGATAGATTTTTTATCTCGCTATGAGCTAGAGAGACGATTTCTCTTTCATACAGAGCAGTACATATTTCATTGAATTGAGGGTGGCTTCCGCCGAGTTCACCAGCTTCACTGAAAAAGCCAACTTGGGCGTTGGGTAAAGAGTGGGAAAGTTTGTCGCCTGAAGCCATCGGGATTATCAAATACCTGTCTAAAGTTATTTAACCCTAGCAAGATTAAGCGCTTGTTGCTACACGGTTTCATTAAACATTGCGAAAAAATAGACACAAAAAAAGCCGCTATAGAAAGCGGCTTTTCATCATAATCTCAGGCGTCAATTATTGGCCTTTGATTTCGCTACGGCCTTTGTAAGTTGCAGCGTCACCTAGTGCTTCTTCAATACGAAGTAATTGGTTGTACTTAGCAACACGGTCAGAACGGCATAGTGAACCAGTCTTGATTTGACCCGCCGCTGTACCTACTGCAAGGTCAGCAATTGTGGCGTCTTCAGTTTCACCAGAGCGGTGAGAGATAACCGCTGTAAAGCCTGCGTCTTTCGCCATCTTAATAGCGTTAAGGGTTTCAGTCAGTGAACCGATTTGGTTGAACTTGATAAGGATTGAGTTACCAATACCGTTATCAATACCGCGCTTAAGAATTTTAGTGTTAGTTACAAACAAGTCGTCACCAACTAGCTGTACTTTGTCACCAATCTTCTTAGTTAGACTTGCCCAGCCGTCCCAGTCGCTTTCGTCCAGGCCGTCTTCAATAGATACAATTGGGTATTGTGAAGAAAGGTCAGCAAGGTAGTCGCCAAACGCTTCTGAATCGAAGCTCTTATCTTCGCCAGATAGTACGTATTTGCCATCTTTATAGAATTCAGACGCCGCGCAGTCTAGTGCAAGGGTAATGTCTTCATTCATTTTGTAGCCAGCGTTTTCCACCGCTTCTACGATTACCGCTAGTGCTTCAGCGTTAGAGCTGAGGTTAGGGGCAAAACCACCTTCGTCACCAACCGCCGTGTTAAGGCCTTTCGCAGACAGTACCTTCTTAAGAGCGTGGAAGATTTCTGCACCCATACGTAGTGCTTCTTTGAAGCTCTTTGCGCCAACAGGCTGAACCATGAACTCTTGAATGTCTACGTTGTTATCAGCGTGCTCACCACCGTTGATGATGTTCATCATTGGTACTGGCATAGAGAATTGACCAGATGTACCGTTTAGGTCTGCAATGTGCTCGTAAAGTGCTACGCCTTTCTCTGCTGCCGCTGCTTTCGCTACTGCAAGTGAAACCGCTAGGATTGCGTTCGCGCCAAGGGTTTCTTTGTTTTCAGTGCCATCAAGGTCAATCATGATGCCGTCGATATCAGCTTGCGCTAGTGCATCTTTACCGATAAGTGCTGGCGCGATGGTATCGTTAACTGCTGCAACTGCCTTTGTTACACCTTTACCTAGGTAACGAGACTTGTCGCCGTCGCGTAGCTCTAGTGCTTCGCGGCTACCAGTAGATGCACCAGAAGGTGCTGCAGCTCGGCCCATTACGCCTGATTCTAAGTATACATCTGCTTCTACGGTAGGGTTTCCGCGTGAATCTAAGATTTCGCGTCCGATAATGCGACTAATTTTCGCCATGTTTTTTCCTCAACAATTGAATGGGGCGCAACGGGAGAGAGCGCCCTTTTATTAGAAATTAGTGATTTTCTTTCTGGTATTTTCCTGCCGCAGCAACGAAACCAGTGAATAATGGGTGTCCATCCCGAGGAGTTGATGTGAACTCAGGGTGGAATTGGCCCGCAATGAACCAAGGATGATCAGGGATTTCTACCACTTCTACAAGTCGCTTGTCAGTGGACAAACCACTTACCTTTAATCCAGCTGCTTCGATTTGGTCGCGTAGGTTATTGTTCACTTCATAACGGTGACGGTGACGCTCATAAATCTCTGTGCTGCCATACATCTCATGCACTTTTGTACCGTCTATAAGGTGGCAAAGCTGGCTGCCTAAGCGCATAGTTCCGCCAAGATCTGAGTTTTCAGTGCGAGTTTCAGTTGTACCGGCTGCGTCTAACCACTCAGTGATTAGGCCCACAACAGGATAAGGCGTTTCAGGGTCGAACTCTGTGCTGTTCGCATTTTCCATACCTGCAACATTGCGCGCGTACTCGATAAGCGCTACCTGCATACCTAAGCAAATGCCAAGGTAAGGGACTTTGTTTTCACGGGCATAACGAGCAGCAGCAATTTTACCTTCTATACCGCGTTCGCCAAAGCCGCCAGGCACCAAGATAGCATCTAGTTTTTCTAGAATTTGGGTACCTTTACTTTCCACGTCTTGTGAGTCGATGTGGTGAATATTCACGGTCAGACGATTTTTAAGGCCAGCGTGCTTAAGCGCTTCGTTTACAGACTTATAAGCGTCAGGTAGCTCAACATACTTGCCTACCATACCAATATTAACTTCAGCAGTAGGGTTAGACTCAGCGTAAAGTACTTGTTCCCACTCAGATAAGTCGGCTTCTTCACACTCAAGACCGAAACGGTCAACTACCAGCTGATCCATGCCTTGTGCTTTAAGTGCAGCAGGAATACGGTAGATACTGTCTACGTCTTTCAAAGAAATAACGGCTTTGTCAGCAACGTTTGTGAATAGGGCGATTTTCGAGCGCTCACTGGCCGGCAGTGCACCTACCGAACGACAAACTAGAATATCTGGCTGAATACCAATCGAGCGAAGCTCTTTTACCGAGTGCTGCGTGGGCTTAGTTTTTACTTCACCTGATGCTGGCATATAAGGTACAAGCGTTAAGTGCATGAACATAGCACGTTCACGGCCTACTTCGGTACCAAGCTGACGAATAGCTTCCAAGAAAGGTTGTGACTCGATATCACCAACGGTTCCGCCTACTTCAACAATAGCTACATCATGACCTTCAGCACCTTCAATTACGCGGCGCTTAATTTCATTGGTGATATGAGGAATAACCTGAATGGTTGCGCCAAGGTAATCACCGCGACGCTCGCGCTTTAACACTTCTTCATATACACGGCCGGTAGTGAAGTTGTTGCGCTTAGTCATGCGGGTGCGAATAAAACGCTCATAGTGACCAAGATCAAGGTCGGTCTCAGCGCCGTCATCGGTAACAAATACTTCACCATGCTGGATAGGGCTCATAGTGCCCGGGTCGACATTGATGTAAGGGTCGAGTTTTAACATGGTTACGGTGAGACCGCGAGCTTCCAGAATTGCGGCTAACGATGCTGCAGCAATACCTTTACCTAGCGATGAAACTACACCACCGGTGACGAAAATATAATTTGTCATGCGAAACCTAGAACGTTTGGGTTGTATGGTAAATATAGGCTGAGTTTAGAACAAAACCAGCTACACTTTGGACGGGGCGATAGTATACGCAAATTCATGTGGGCAGACAATCAATTTGCCCACATGATGCGCAATTTATACGCGCTTATGCTTGGTTTAAGATTGGCTCAGGCGCTTAAGTGTATAGATAAGGTCTAGCGCTTGGCGCGGTGATAGCTCATCGGGTGATAAGTTTTCAAGGGCTTCTACAACCGGGTGCGGCTTATCAGGGAATAGCATTTCAGCTTGGCCTTTGGTATTTGATGTGACTTTACCTGATGCGCTTGTTTTATTTACACCCCTTACCGAACTCTTCGCTACAAAAGACTCATCGTTGGCTTTCTCTGATCTATCTTCCGTGCTGGTCATAAGATGCGATGATTCCAACACCGCAAGCTTGTGTTGCGCCGCTTTTATTACCGCCTTAGGTACGCCTGCAAGTTGGGCAACTTGTAAACCAAAGCTTTTGCTCGCCGCGCCTTCTGACACGGTATGCATGAAGCGTATGGTATCTTCAAACTCCATCGCGTCTAAGTGCACATTCACTACGCCACTTTGCGTTTCTGGAAGTTCAGTAAGTTCGAAATAATGCGTGGCAAAAAGCG